>ERZ791929.2-NODE-2-length-596725-cov-24.142913_pt1 | contig 596725 bp, 459 predicted proteins | sample MGYA00510129_ERZ791929 | MGnify/ENA primary metagenome ERZ791929 (study PRJEB30046, sample SAMN00792049) | human gut metagenome | study: EMG produced TPA metagenomics assembly of the A metagenome-wide association study of gut microbiota in type 2...
AGATAGAAATACATTTCACGGATGAGAGGACAGAAAAGGCACTGTCCACGATTTTGTGTAAATAGAGAGGACTCTCCATAGAGAGCAGCGCCCCTATTTACAATTACCTATACCCTCACTTTTCTTTTGCAACTAACAGTAGTCATCCTTTTAAATACTTATTGATACATCTACGGTCCCAGTTAATTCCCTGTTTTACAACTTTAGCCGGAACACCCGCAATAATTACATTGGGTTCATTAAATACCCTCGTTACGATACTCCCCCAACCAATAATACTATTATCAGAGACTTTCACATTTTTACAAACCTTCACATCTTTTCCGATCCATACATGCTTACCTATTACGATACTCTTAGCAAAATTTATCGGCTCACCCTCTAAATTCGTTATCGTATGTGCGTCGGTACACCATATATCAACGCCCCAGCTCAACTGACTATCGTCTCCAATACTGATGCACGAATCATCTTCTTGCAAATATAACGTAACGCCATTAATTACTACACGATTTCCAATATCTACCCGACAATTATTAGCCATTCTTGAAACACCGGCTCCCAGTCCCGGAAGTTGCCCAATGATAAGCTTCAATCCCGTCATACCCAATATGGTAGAATAGCGTAAAATAATCGTCCCTATATTTACTATATTATTATCTCCTTTTACAACCAGAAGAAATCCATCACTTAGCAACAATTCTTCCGCACTATCTTCAGAATCGCAATACATTGAAATGTGATTGTTATTCCCAATGATCGTTATGTTAGCTTGATTTATAATCCGATTAAACCGTTCGTTCTGAGAAGCCATACAGTCAATCCGATTATGTGGGAAAATCAATGTAATTTCATTATTTTGACCATTAACATGTTCCATATCATTCTAAATCCTATAGTTTACATTCGTAGCAATACAGCTTTTACTCCTTTCTGCCAAATGTACGAGAAGGAATAGCTTCACATTCATTAGCCTACTCCTGATCTTCTTCATTTTAAGTAAATTAACGATTACAACAATAAACCGAAAGCAAATGATCCTCTCAAAGCAAATATCAGAGGAAAACAAGTATGGCAGGAAAGACAGGCACGATGAAAAGACTAATGCTTTTTGCTCAAAAAAGCTATCGGGAGAATCTAATTTATAATGCATTGTAAATCCGATGAGGTACATATAGGACAAGCCTTAAAAACGAAAAACTTCCTCACTTCTAAAATATGCGCATATGTTTTTATACTTTTGCATTTAATAATTCAACTAAAAAAATCATATGCAGCCCGGATCTTTAGCAACTTTCATCCTATTACTGTTTATCACAACCTCTTGCCGGAATAAGGAAACGCAGTTCTATCCCGTACCTATGGACTCCATAAATCTTGTAGCCCCAGAAAAGCCACAACCGATTGCAGCCAAAAGTCAAACAGCTCTTTATCTGGATTCAATCGGACTGGTAAATATCTCCGAACTCGACTCTACATTCATAATCAACCTGATGTATGCCACCCCGGATAATTTCACCGGTCAACTTCTTTATGGTGATTTGAAAGAGGCATATCTCCATCCGGACGCAGCTAAAGCCCTTTTGCAGGCACACCTGTTACTCAAAGCAGAGCATCCTGGCTATCGCCTGGTGATTTATGATGCAGCACGTCCGATGTCCGTTCAGAAAAAGATGTGGGATGTTGTAAAAGGAACCTCTAAATATTTCTATGTATCTAATCCGGCACGAGGAGGAGGACTGCATAATTATGGCCTGGCAGTAGACATCGGCATAGTAGACTCTCTCGGGCACCCACTTTCTATGGGAACCGAAGTTGATTATATGGGTGCAACATCGCATATCACAAACGAAGCAGAACTCGTGAAAAAGGGAAAAATAACACAACAAGAACGCGAAAACCGAATTCTACTAAGAAGAGTCATGAAAGGTGCAGGATTCCGTGCACTCCCCAGCGAATGGTGGCACTTTAACCTGTGCAACCGAGACGAAGCAAAACAAAAGTATAAACTTATAAACTAAAATAAGATATGTACCTTTCTCCGGAAACAGTCCTGTTTATCCGGGAGCATCGCAATGACGATATACGCTCCCTCGCATTACAGGCAAAGAAATATCCCCAGGTTGACATGTCCTCTGCTATCGTCCAGATAGCCGGATGGCAAGCCGCCGCTTCAAAAATACCAAGTTGGCATGCTACGGAAAACCTTCTTTATCCACGTCATTTATCATTGGAGCAATGTTCATCGGAAATCACCGCACTCTACAAAGCCTCACTGGCGCAGGGAGAAACGCTGGTCGATCTTACGGGCGGATTCGGTATTGATTGTGCTTTTCTCGCAGCCCGGTTCAAAACAGTCACCTACATCGAACGCCAAAAAGAACTTTGCGAGATTGCCGCTCACAATTTTCCACTATTGGGATTAAAGCAGATCCGGGTACAAAATGCCGATGGAGTAGAGTACTTGCAAACAATGTCGCCCACAGACTGTATCTTCCTGGACCCGACACGCCGCAATGAACATGGCGGAAAAACAGTAGCCATATCCGACTGTGAACCTAATGCAGCCGCACTGGAGGAATTATTGCTTGAAAAAGGGCAACAGGTTATAATCAAACTTTCCCCAATGCTCGACCTTTCTCTGGCTATACGGGACATGAAGCATGTTTCTGAGGTCCACATTATCTCCGTCAACAACGAATGTAAGGAACTGTTGTTAATGTTGCGGTCTGAAAAGACCTCTCCGATGATCCTGCCTACCCTATCGCAGCCTATCGTCTGCATCAACTTTGCAAACCGAAAAATACAGCGTTTCGTCTTTACGCGCGAAGCAGAGCAGAGCACCGATTGCTCTTACACCCATAAAATAGGTACTTACTTGTATGAACCCAACGCCTCTATTCTCAAAGCCGGTGCTTTCCGCAACATCGCTTCTGCGTTTCATTTAAGCAAGCTCCATCCCAACAGCCATCTCTACACCTCGGATGAACGGATAGAAGAATTTCCAGGCCGAATCTTCCGGGTGACCGGCTACTCAGGCCTCAACAAAAAAGAACTGAAGAATCTCTTAAATGAAGTGGATAAAGCCAACCTCACTGTCCGCAACTTCCCACAATCTGTGGCAGAACTACGAAAACGGCTAAAAATAGCTGACGGAGGTGATATCTATCTGTTTGCTACTACCCTGAACGATGAAAGAAAAATCATCATCCGATGTGAGAAAGCATAAAATGAAGAGAGGCAACGTCGTCCCGACGCTGCCTCTTTCTCTCAATCAATTTATAGAAACTGTTTGTCCCAACGAATAAATCTCGTCTGACTGCCCATAAGGCTTTTCTTTCAACATCCCCTGAACTTTAACCACAATCCTGTATTTCGATTCAGGTTCTTTCAGTGTATATTCCCACGAAGTAGGCTCACCTTCCAAAGAAATCTGATGCTCTAACACCGCCCCCTTGTAAACCTGAACATAAACGGATAAAGGACGTTCCACCTCTTCCGGAATCGCTGTAGGCAATTTCCATTCAATCAAAGCTTCATTATCAGGTGATAGTGACGATTTCAAATCGGTCACCGGGGGCAAAGAAACCCCATCCTTGAAATCAATGATATCGCGATCCTGACAACCTGTGACAGCAAGTATACAAAGCATCACAGAGAAAAAATATAGTATTCTTTTCATAATCGTCTGTTTTTTATTAGTAACCCGGATTCTGTATATAATTTCCTTTCGCCCAGTTCATCTGTTGCTGAGGAATAGGCTTATATTCATCTCTTCCTGCAACAAAGACAGCATTATTCATCCACGAGAAGCGAGTTTTTTCTTTCTTGAAATAAGCATTCATCGTAGGTTCCAGAATTCCCCATCTTTGCAGATCGAAGAAACGTCTTCCCTCACATGCCATTTCAAGACGATTCTCAAACATCAGTGCTTTCCATGCATACTCTTTGGTCCATGCAGCCTCGTCAGTATATAAACTAACTTTATAATTCATATAAGGAGTACCGTCTGCCATCAATAGACGGATTCTACTGTTATTGGCACGTTCGCGTAGCTTATTGATGATAGGACGAGCTTCTTTATGGCGATCCAACTGAATCAGAATTTCAGCTTTCCACAATAAAACTTCAGCATAACGTATTTGTTTCACGTTCATTGAGTTGCGGTTTACAATGATACAATCGCAACCGGCAGGTACCAATTCCTTAACAGATTTCAGATAACCATAATCACCGGGGCTTCTGGAAGCCTTCTCTTCATACAACAAGTCCGGATTATATTTATAAGGATATCCCGGAATGGCTGCTGTATGACTCAGACGAGGATCGAAAGTATTTTCACTGAAATACTCTTTGAATCTTCCTTTCAGTTCCGCATCATTAAACGTATCGAACAAAGGCAAACCGTCTTTATCAGTTCTGAAAGCATTTGCCATATTAAAGCTCATCTTATGGAAGTCACAACATGGGAAATAAGGTTCCCAGGAAGGAGCATTCAATTCTGCACCGTTGTTTGTATTTCCTCCACTTGATGTTCCGTCATTGATAGAATACTGGATTTCCCAAATTGCTTCTTTGGTAGCATTATCATATTCCGGCAAGAAATTTTCGGCAAAGTCTTCACATAAACCTACATTTCCACCTTCCTGATCGGTGATCTGGTTAATATAAACCAGAGCGCGTTCCAGAATCGCCTTATCTACCTCAACCACCTGATGTCTTTCATCTTGCTTGTATGCCATGAACAACAACGCTTTGGCAGCCATAGCCCGTGCGGCATTCTTATTGATACGGCCTATCTCTTCCTGCTTTTCAGGCAACAGTCTGACAGCTTCTTCCAGATCGGCCACAATGTGTTCCCACAAATATGTATCATCAGTACCATTAGGACGGTTCGAGATATTGGTCACATCTTCCACCGTTCTGCCATTCTCTTCATCTACCCAAGGAATATATCTCCACAGCGTCTTCATAAAGAAATAGGTAGCTCCGCGCAGGAATTTCACTTCACCGGTACGTACGCCCTTCAACGGATAGTTTTCATCGGTAACTTTAGACAGAGCATAGAGTGCCAGATTGTATCTGGATATCGCTACATATCCCTTGAACCAAGGTCCGTCATTATTGCCTACATTAGCGGTCACAGAAGAGAAAACTTCCATATCGTGCCAGGCAGACTGGTCACTTACACCCGATCCGCCTTTGTAAGCATCGTCTGACCGGATGGAACCATGCATCCACCATGCATGAGCTTCCGACCAGGGCAGATAAGGGATCAGCGAATAGCACGGAGTCACAAAATCATCAATATGTTCAGGCTTTCCTAATAATAAATCATCAGCCAGCACCCCTTTAGGGTTAATATTCAATTGGTCGGCACAGCTCGTCACCAACAAGGAAAGCAAAAGGGCAGATGACAGAAATAAACTATAAAAGGTTTTCATACTATTTCTATTTAAAAGGTTATATTAACTCCAACTGTAGCGGTAAATGGAATGACATAGCCAAAGTCACGGATTTCAGGATCGGGACCCGAGAAGCGGTTGCTATCCCACCATTTCTTGATAGTGAATACATTGTTAGCCGAAACATAGGCACGCAAGCGGCTGATCATGGCTTTCTTCACCAAACTTTCCGGGAAAGTGTATCCCAATTCCACTGTTCTCAGTTTCAGGTACGAACCATCTTTGAGGAAATACGTAGATGTACGCTTTTCATCATTGGTGTTACGGGTAGACAGAGCCGGAATGTTAGAATCCGGATTCTGGGGAGACCAGGCATTAAATACGCCTTTCAGGTGATTGGTATTATTCACATTCTGAATGTTCCAGAAGTCACTGTATTCAATCCATGAATCCCAAACATCTCCGCCATGTACACCCTGGAAGAAGAGAGCCAAGTCTACATTCTTATATGAAGCCTGAAGGTTCAAACCATAAGTAAAGTCCGGATCGCTGACACCAATCCACGTACGGTCATAATCCTGAGTAATGCGTCCGTCGCCATCAAGGTCCTTGTAACGGATACGTCCCAAACCTTTTCCAGCCTGTTGCGGTGAGTTGTCCACCTCTTCCTGAGTTTTGAAGATTCCGTCTGCCACATATCCGTAGACAGAGTTACGAGGACGTCCGATAATATCGTCCAACATACCGTTTCCACCATATACACTTCTCACGTTGTCCGGCAATTCGGTAATCTTATTCTTGAAGGTAGCAAGGTTTCCCGTAATGCTGTAACTAAATCCGGACGGAAGGTTATTCCGGTATGTCAACAAGATTTCAACTCCTCGGTTTTCCATGCTCGGACCATTCACATAAGTATCTCCACCTTCACCAAACGCACCGATATAAGGGGGTAAATAAAGCATATCGGTTGTTTTCTTATAAAAATAGTCGATAGTTCCGACCAGGCTCTGATTGAAGAAACCGAAATCGATACCGTAATTGGTCTGTGTCACCGTTTCCCATTTCAGTGTCGAATTACCGGTGAGATATTTGCGGAAACCAGACTGTAAAGAACCGCTTTCCTGTCCGTTCATAGCATAAGAAGTTCCGTTATAATCGGCTACATAGCTGCTTTGCAAGTATCCACTCGGGATAGCCGAGTTACCGTTACGCCCCCAACTGAATCTCAATTTCAGATCCGAAAGAAAATCTACATTCTCAAGGAACGGTTCGTTCTTGATTCTCCATCCCAGCGAAAATGCTGGGAAAACTGCCCAACGGTTATCAGCACCGAACTTGGAAGAACCGTCATAACGTAACGTTGCCGATGCCAGATATTTGGAAGCATACGAATAGTTAAACTTACCGAAGTATGACAACAGAGCATAAGCATCACCCGAACCGGTAGCCTCTGTAATCTTGTCGCCGGTAGCCGAACTCAAAAAAGCATAGTCTCTGTCTTCCAGGGTCAAACCGTCTTTCCGCGCATAGAATGCTTCGCTTTCAGCTTTCGTGAATTCCATTCCGACTACAGCTCCTATCGAGTGTTTTCCGAATTGCCCGTTATAGTTGATCTGGTTGGTCCATTGGTATTCAAGGAAATGGGTCTGATCATTGCGGACATAATTAAATTTTTCATCACGGCCCGAACCATCTGCTTCACCCCATTTTTTATCGACTGCCCGATAGTATGAACCGCGATAGTCTACACCGAACGATGTTCTCAGGTTCAAACCTTTGATAATCATCAAATCGGCATACGTATTACCAATTACCTTCAGGAACTTATTGACATTGTCTTTCCCCAGGATAAGGTCTTTCACCGGATTACGATAATCGTCCATACCCACGTCGAGAGAGGCACCACCCCAACCACCGGTTTCGGTATATACAGGAATGATAGGGGGTTCATTCGCTGCAAGCTGAGTATGATTGGCTTCGCGATAGTTCATGTAGTTCAACTCCAGATTCTCACCTACTTTCAGACGACCATTCAATAAATCGTATTCCGAATTCAAGCGGGCCGAATATTTCTTCCAGAAGGTTTCAATCTGGATACCTTCCGTATTTTCATAACCCAGGTTGAAGAAAGTACGTGATTTTTCAGTACCACTCGATACTGAGATCTGATGATTCTGCGATACTCCGGTACGGGATATTTCGTCGATCCAGTTAGTATCGGCCGAGCGCATAGTCTTGGCTGTATTCAGCCATTCCACCGGTTTCACGGAGTTAAGCACCGGATAACCGTTACCGTCATAACTCCAGTCGTAATCGAAGAAACGAACACTTTGTTTGATCTCACCCAGTTTGTCATCGTTGGCATACGCCTGCCAGATGGCACGTCCATATTCTTCAGTATTCAGTAAGTCGGGTTTATTAACCCACTTGGAAAACTGTACACGACCTTCGTAGCTGATTTTCGATTCACCCTTTTTACCCTTCTTCGTTTCGATAATGATCACACCACCGGCAGCTCTCGAACCATAAATACTGGCCGAAGCAGCATCCTTCAACACCTGAATAGATTCAATGTTCGCCGGGTTGATGTCCCTCAAGTTATAATCGCCTGCCAATCCGTCGAGTACGATCAGCGGGTTGGGTTGTGCATTCAATGACGTAAGTCCGCGAATCTGTATCGAAGCATTTCCACCGGGGCTACCATCGGCAGTAATAAATACACCCGGCAATTTTCCCTGCAAAGACTTCAGTGCGTTAGTCGAAGGATTCTGAGCCAAATCCGAGGTATTAGCAATGGCAACCGAACCGGTCAGATCGGCTTTGCGCTGCGTCATATATCCGGTCTGGATAACCACCTCGCCCAACATCGTGGCATCATCGGCCATTACCACGTCGATCTTGCTTAATCCCTTCACAGCTTTCTCCTGTGTAGCCTTTCCAATAAATGAGAATACCAGAATATCTTTATCCGAATTCACATCAACCGAATACTCACCATTCAGATTCGTAATCGTACCTTTCGAAGTGCCCTTTACCGACACGTTTACTCCGATCAGCGGGTCACCTGTTTCCTTTTCGGTCACCGTACCCGTAATGACTTTCACCTGGTTGATATCCAGATTGCCTGCGTATGCCATCATTGTCCCCGAGAACAAGACAACCACCCAGACCAAAAGCCTTCTCAACACTTCTTGCAGCCAGTCACTTCCGGAGGCCACAAGGCAAGGTCTTTCATGTTTCATATTCACCAATTAGATTTAATTAAAAATTTAAATAATACTATCATATGTTTTTCAGTTTGCCGAAGCTTCGACAGCAGGCAGCAGCTGCCGGCGGGCTCCTTCAATACCTGAAGTTCCAAATACCTGTGCCTCCGGATCACCATACCAGTAAATGGTAGTGGCATAATCAACCTCACCCCGTTTCCATCCCAGCATTTCAATATCGAACTTAAAGCTCTTATTGAAAGGGATGCCATCCAGATGGCGGGTGCGATAGAAAGCATTATAACCGTGAGAGCTTTCCAAATCGGCTCTCGGAGCTCCTCCGAATGGAGTATAGAAAGGCACTACCGGTGCCCAAGAGCTATTATAGTAGTCTTCCGTACCTGTGCCGAAATGTGAAGGGAAAGTATCATCGTCTACCCAAATCTTCTCGTCACCTTCGCCATACCACAACGGAGCATGATTGTACAGTGAAAGTAAATCACCTTTATAGACGCCCTTTCCTTTTAGTGTAGCGAAGTTCCATTCTACACACTGATCGGCCTCTTCGGGTTTATCATGGATGTAGATACCGTTCTCCTGCCTCCATGAAGCATAGAAATACAATGACCGGTCTTTATTCCACTTCAACGGGGCCACGTTTACCTCCAGTTCAGTATCAACCGGCTGGGAAGAAAGGTTCAGTACTTTCAAGACTCCCGATTTGCGGTAAGGCATCAACCAGCGACTGGAGATGTTCCCTTTCCCGTCGGACGTCAGATACCAACTATCCACTTTGGGAGCACCCATGCCACCTCCGGAGAAATCACTCAAGGGCACCCATACGGTCTGTTTCCCGTCGAATGTGGCACTGAACACCAATTCCCGCATCAATTGCGCATATTGCTCCGGATTATCAACACGGATATTGAACTTCACTTCATACACCGCATTTTCACCTGTCGGCAGCGGAATGGTCAGTGAATCGGAAGAAAGAAGGTTCTTATTCTCCCGGATCATTTCACCTTTACGTCCGGCCATCGGATGGAGAAGACGATCGTCTACTTCAGCTATTTTCTGTGCTGCTCTCTCTACCACTTCTTTAGAGAAAGTCTCCACCTGTGTACCCTCCGGATATTTACGGAAGTTGATGTGGTAATATTTTGGAGTAGGATTCACTCCCGGTTCGTCTTCGAACGTCACTTTACATCCACGGGCATACGGGATAGGCAGGAACAGGGTATTTCCTCCCTTACCTTCGGGCGTATAGCTGGTGTGTGCCTGCAACATTCCTCTTCCCAATCCGGGCACATTGATCCGCATCAGGTCATAGGCGGGAATAATCCAGCCCGGCTGGTCGGAACCATCGAAATAAAACCTCCATGTACCGCGTTTGTCAATAGTAGTAATCCAGATGCGGGTGATAGCCCCCGGTCCGACTTCGTCGAACATTACTTTCTCGATACGGCCTGCTATCGTATCTACCCGCTTGATTCCAAACCCATCGCTGTTGGCAAACCAACCGGCAGAATCGGGTGATACCGATGCACGGTCATAACTACTTTCCTGACGACAAGTATAAGAGGGAACCGGATATAGCGCCTGCTCCTCCACCGATACCATTTCGTCCAACAGCGTTTCCAGTGTTACCGGCTTATCCGACACTTGAGAGCCGCATCCCCACGAACAAAACAAGAGTCCTGCGCAAACGGACAACCATACATTTCTTTTACTTTGTTTCATACTTATATCTAATTTTGTGTTTATTATATTTTCGAGAAAGCATGTTCTTCTTTTGCGGTCTTTTCAGCTTCTTTATCCACTCCCAATTCTTTTTCTATTGCCTCCAACGACTTTCCTTTAGTCTCGGGCACACAAAATAAAATGAATGCGAATGCAGCAATGCTGAAAACAGCAAAGATTCCGAATGCGACCGATCCGCCCAGGTTATTCAGTATCCAAGGAAAAAACTGAACGGTAAGGAACGTACATAACCAACTTACTCCGGTAGAGAGTGACATGGCCGTTCCACGGATACGGGAAGGATAGATTTCGGAAGTTACCACCCACATCAGCGGTGCCAGCGAAGCTGCAAAGAACCCGATGTAACACAGCACGGCTATCAATGCGCCGATACCATTGGCAGCAGGTACAACAAAGGTATAGACCAAATAAAGCAACGAAAGACTCATTCCCAAGCTTCCGGCGAGAAGCAGGATTTTGCGTCCCACTTTATCGACCAGCCATACAGCAATCAGGGTAAACAACAGATTCACCACGCCCACCAGGATGGATTGCACAAGGGCAATATCCCCGGCAACACCTGTCATCTCAAAAATAGAAGGAGCGTAATTAATAATGACGTTAATACCCGTAATTTGCTGTAAGGCGGCCAGTATAGAACCTATGAAAACCACTTTAGCCAAGTTACCCTTAAACAATTCTGTTACCTTTATCCTATCTCTACCTTCTTGTGTGTTTGTGTCGGACACGGTCATCTCACCGGCTTCCAGGTTCAGTTTACTGGCCACCTGTCTGGCTCTGCCTGCTTTTCCGCGGGCCGAAAGCCATCGCGGACTCTCGGGCAATATAACCAACAGTAGCAGGTAGGCTACACTAAAGAAGAACGGGAATCCCAGCATCAGGCGCCAGTTCCGCTCGTAGTCCAGCAATATATAATCTACAATATAAGCAATCAGAATTCCTATCACAATGGCCAGTTGATTGTAAGAGACCAGTGTTCCCCTCAACCGGGCAGGAGAAATCTCGGATATATAGATAGGTGCTACGGCAGAAATCACGCCGATCCCCAGCCCACATATCAGGCGAAAAACCAGCAGTGAAACCAGATTGACAGACAATGCGCAACCTAAAGAAGAAACAATAAAAAAGATAGCTGACGAGAACATTACTTTCTGCCTGCCATAACGGTCACTGAAACCTCCTCCCAGCAAAGCACCGCAAAGGCAACCTACGGTCAGAATACTTACCACCAATCCCAAAGCCATATCATCCAACATGAATTGTTCCTGTAAAAAAGGAACGGCTCCGGAAATACCTGCCATATTTAATCCCACAATCAATCCACCAAAGACGGTGATAAAGGTATATAGGAATAAAGGTTTGTTCTCTCTGTTCATTTTGATTTTAAATTTATAGTAGTTATACGATGTGTGATTGTTGATGCAAGGTTAGCCAGAATAGTACAGAAGCGATATAACGCAGGAAACAAATAATATAAGAATGGTAACATCCGGCAAAAATACTGCCAGACTATCAATCCGGTTACCCACTGATGTAACGAAAGGATAAAGCTAATAATGAAGCATTTGGAAAAAAATGATTCTTGTAATAAGTGGGTTGTCTTTTATCAAAAGGAAGGTAACGTTTCAAAAGACGTTCGTCTGATGCAACAAAGATAAGTCGCTTTTTTCATCTGTGCAAATCTTTTTACATCGTTTTAATTATCAGTCATTTATCTCTTCTTTTTGTATTCAGCGCACAGAGCAAAGACCGTGTTTCAAAAAACGAACGTCTTTTGAAACACAAGAGCCGTTCTATCTATCTAACTTACACAAACTTACCGCAAAATAAAAGCTGTATTCACAGCCTGCTATAGCCGGCCTGTCCATTCTTAATGGGAAGGCCATGCTGAGTACGATCTATTTTATTCACTTTTAAACATTTGAATTATGAATACAAAGGCAAAACTTCTGTATGTAGGCTTTCGTGCGTTAAGCACATGCTGTGTGTGCGCAGCTTTTTTAATGATAACATCGTGTGGAGACAATGTTGTGAACCCCGACAGCCCCGAACCGGACGGAGGGGATATGATCCCTATTACGGTCAGCCGGGTTGAGGATGGCAGCTATATGGAAAGTCATGTTGATACTCCCGCCACAACCGGGGGAAGAACTCTTGTAGACGAATGGGTACCGGTTAAGGAATCACCCGCCAGCAGGGCCATACCCGCTGCCGTACCTTACGAGGGTCCTTCAGTGGTCCGGATGACACTCCGCGAAGAGCCGCAAGTCACTACCCGTGCCGCTACATTGGGCAACGGCATTTATTTCCGGTTGATCGCTTTCCGTAAGGTGGGCAGCAATTACGTGTTCCAGTCGGCAACGGATTTTACGACGAACGGGGCTTCCGCTCCCACACTCAGGCAAGGAAAGTTACTCACCAGAGCGGGAACTGTCCGTGTGATCGGATACTCGTTCAATAGTACGACAGCGATGGGAACGATTCCTTCAGCCTATGCTTATAACGGTACTTCCGTCACTATCCCGAATATGAGTAATGACTTTATGGTTTATGACTCGGGGGACATAGCGAATGTAAATACGTTCAGCCATAACCTGTCGGTTAGTTTCACGCAAAAACTCTGCAAGCTGACGGTTAAGCTCTCCTTGTCGCAGTTTGGAAGCAACACGTTTACCAACTGTACGGGCGTATATGTTTCTCAGGGCGGTAATGCGTCCGCCTGGACGATAGGTCCCTCTACAAATAATGTAAGTGCCAATACCGGAAATACGTCCACATTCAATATAGCCAATAATTCGACTGCCACTGTGCGGTTAGTTCCTTTTTCGGGTTCACGGGCGATCACGGTGCATATCGGTACGCTGACTCTTAGTAATTACTTCAATGCGAATAATCGGAATATCACCTCGAGCCAGAATGTACAGTTGCTACCAGGAAAGAGTTATACCATTACACTGAAGTTTGAATTGGGAGTACAATTGGCGGCAAGTGACATTAACCTGACACAAAACGGATGTACAGCGAGTGATAAAAATAATTTGGCAAAGCTGAGATGGGCTACGGGAAATTTGAAGAGTACCGGAAATACGAATTACGTGTGGACTACTGCAACAGATAGAGGTTATTATTATACGTTTTATAGTACTTATACCGGAAATACAAATACTAATAATACAGATCCTTGCTCTAAATTAAATACTGCATATTATGGTACAGGATGGCGTACTCCAAGTAGGAATACCTTAGCAATGCTATCTCGGTGTACAAACAAAGCATTGATTAATAAAGGCATGTGGTTTATGAATAGTAGTATAGGGCTTTTTTTACCTGCTGCAGGATATCGTAATGACAATAGGGGAGGCAGTGGCACTGAAGCCACAACAGGTCCTGATACTGAAGGATATTATCAAAGTAGAGACGATGCAGGGGGAACTGTTTCGTATTTTATGCTTTTAAGAAATGGAACGGCCGAAATTCAGGCTTACCAAAAGAAAGATGGTAAAACAGTACGTTGTGTAAAAGGAGATTAATGAGTTTTCTGAATATTCTTTAAATAGTAGCAGTCTATTTACAATAGATATTAAACAATAATATTCACTTTAAATAAACCGATTATGGGAACTTAATTCAAAAGCCAGCGTGAGAATAATGTTGTGTTACATATAAGAGAATAGGAATACAAGACAAGTAAATGAGAAGACTTATAAGATGCAAATTTAACTTTTGGGAACGGTGTTTCAAAAGACGTACGTCTGATGCAACAAAGATAAGACGCTTTTTTTATCTGTGCAAATATTTCCACAGTGTTTTAATTATCAGTCATTTATCTGTTCCTCTTATATTTAATGTGAAGAGTAACAATAATGTTTCAAAAGACGTACGTCTTTTGAAACATTATTGTGTGTCCAAGACCGTTATATCTGATTGTAATACACAAACTTACGCATAATAAAAGTGGTATCAAACAGCCTTTCCGGACCTATACGAGAATGTATAAGTCCGCAATGTGTCTTTGATACGATTATTCACTTTAATATCTTAGTATATGAATAGAACTTTTATTACGCGAGAGTGTCTCGGTAAAGCCTTATGGCTGTGTTTGTGCCTTTCGATAGCAGGATGTGCGGAAGATGACAGAATGACTCCCCTGTCTGCTGACAGCGGGGATACTGCCGACGAGTTAATCCCCATCCAAATCAGTCTGACGGGTGACAACGACTATCATTCTTCCTCTTTTAATGACGCTTCGACCCGTAACCACTCTCCCCTGATCGCCGAATGGGTGGGGGTAAAAGCTTTCTCCCCTACACGCACGGGAGAGCAACCGGACTATGAAGGTCCCCGGATAGCCTCGATGGAACTGACGGAAGATACTCTACCCTGTGCAAATACCCGTGCAACAGTGCCTGCGGGAGTTTATTTCCGGCTGATTGTTTTCCGGAAGTCCGGAAATAACTATGTCTTCCAGTCGGCGGCCGATTACACCTCAAATGGTACGGGCACTCCTGTACTCAAACAAGGGAAATTGCTGACACGCTCGGGAACGATACGTGTAGTTGGTTACTCCTTTAATACCGCTACAGCTGCCGACTTGGGAACTATGCCTTCCACGTATGCCTACAACAGCAGCACAGTTTCTATCCCTAACATGAGCAAGGACTTCATGACCTTCGATTCCGGAGATATAACGAATGTAAACAGCCTCAGCCACAACCTTCCGGTGAGTTTCAGTCAGAAGTTGTGTAAACTGACAATTTCCATTAGTCCCACCGGATACCCGAGCAATGCGATCAGTAATTGCACGGGTGTATACGTAAAGCAAGGGGGAAACTCCACATCATGGACAATCGGTCCTTCGAGCAATGTGGTAGCTGCCAACACGAATAATACGGCAGCATTCAATCCGAACACGACCCTGAGTACAACCATACACATGGTTCCGTTTGCAGGGGCCAGAACGATTACAGTGCATTTCAATACGCTGACGGTAGGAGGACGGATTGTGAACAACAACACCGAAATCACGTCCACCCAAAGCGTACAGTTGAAAGAGGGAATGAGCTATACACTAAAAATACAGTTTAAAAAAGGTCCCGGCATCAATGTGTTGGAGAGTGATATTAATCTTACGCAAAACGGATGTACGGCTCAGGATAAGAAAGACCTGGCCAAATTAATATGGGCGGATGGGAATCTGAAAAGTACAGGAGCGAGTAATAATTATGTGTGGACTACTTCAACTGATTATGGATATTATTATACTTGGAATCAAGATTATAATAGAAACAATATAGATCCATGCGCAAGACTTAACCCTACGACATATGGTTCAGGATGGCGAACACCATCGATAAACGAATTGACTAAACTTTCTCGATGTACAAATAAAATAGTGACTAATAAGGGCGTATGGTTTATGAATAACAGCAAAGGAATCTTTCTCACTGTAGCAGGAGCAAGAGGAGAAGGAGGATGTGGTACAGTAGGGACACATTTTGTCGGAGAAGTTGGCTTTTATTGGAGTAGTGATAATAATAATAGTAATAATAATTGGGCGCGTAGGCTTGTTCTTGATGCTCGATCTACACTTAGCATAGAAATACAAGCTGATGGTCCGAAAGGTGACGGGCATTCTGTCCGTTGCGTAAAAGGTACCAAACAATAATATTCACTTTTAAACTTAACAAATCATGAAAACCGAACTCAAAGGCTGGCTTGCGGACAATACCGTGACCACCGACAACAAAGAAGACAAAATCCTGATATTGGAGAGCGCCGGAAACCTGACGCTATCCGATGTACTGGATGAAATGAAGAAAGAAGATACCGGTTTGCGGGCAGAGACTTTAAAGCATGCCGTCGATCTTTTTCAGCGCACAGTATCGGAATTGGTACTGAACGGATACTCTGTCAATACGGGGCTTTTTCGTGCCGTACCACAGTTTCGCGGGGTAATAGACGGTGGAGTATGGAATCCCGAGAAAAATTCTATCTATGTTTCCTTCAATCAGGATAAGGATTTACGTGAAGCTATCGCACGGACCAATGTGAAAATTCTGGGAGCCAAAGGTGACCCGGCCTACTTCATCGGTGGTGAAGACGCTGCCACCCGTGCCACAGATGGCAGTGCAACTGCCGGACGTAACTATCGCCTGCAGGGCAAGAATATCAAAGTAGCAGGCACAGACTCTGCCGTAGGTATCGTATTGATTGACGAAAAAGGCACAGAAACGAAGTTACCGATGGATATGATCGCCATAAACAACCCCTCGGAAGTATTGGTGCTACTTCCTGCCGACTTGAAAGACGGAACCTATGAGCTGCGACTGACCACACAATACTGCCACAGTTCGCAGACAATGCTAAAAACGCCGAGAACTGTCAGTCGATTTATCAACATCGGCGCATCTCAAGGAGATGGCGATGGTGATATTGTAGATGATCCAACGGCCTAACAGTAAACATACCGGCACATTTCATATCGTGGGGCTGTGTCAAAACTCTTTTTACCACAGATTACACAGATTATCACAGAATAAGAATGTTGATAATCAATAACTTAAAAATTGCTCTATGTTACTCTGTGTCCTCTGTGGTGAGTTTCGACACACCCTCCAATTTTGTATAATGCGTATACAGCATTATCTACGGCTCGTATACTACTCTATATACGTACTGTATACAGAGTTGCATACGGTGCGTAGACAGAACGATCTGTTTCCCATATTCAGTTAGCCACCATTGCCTCTGTCGGAGTGACCCCATAAAGTGTACGGAAACATTTAGTGAAATAGGCGGGCGAAGTAAAACCGGTCATATAAGCTATCTCACTGATATTATACTGCCGGGCTTTAAGCAAAAGCATTGCTTTATTGAGCCGGTAATTCCTCAGGTAATCAGTGGGTGAAACCCCGAACAGTGTTTTCATCTTCCGGTAAAGGTGCACCCTCGACAATCCCAAATGTTCACTCAGGTCTTCGATGCTGAAATCGGAGTTTTCATATTGCGTGTCGACAATGCTCAGCAGCTTGTCCCTGAACAACTCGTCTACCTTCATCAGTTTGCATACCTCCACATTGTCCATCGTACCGGCCCGGAGATTCTTCATATAAGCTTCCTTCATCTTTTGCCGTTCCGAAATCATGTTGATGATACGTATTTTCAGGAAGTCGATGTTGAAAGGTTTGGGAATATACTCGTCCGCCCCTTCGGCAATGCCGTAAATGCGCTGGCTGTCTTCGGACAAAGCAGTCAGAAGTATGATAGGGATATGGCTGAAAGCAAGATCGTTCTTCACCCGGTTGACCAACTGGAAACCATTCATACCAGGCATCAGCACGTCACTCAGAATCAGGTGGAAAGCGACATCCTTCCCCAACAGGTCCAACGCTTCATTGCCATTACCCGCCACTTCGACCCGGAAATTGTCGGACAGCTCCTTCCGCAGGCTGTATCGCACATCGGGGTCGTCTTCCACCACCAGAATATGATAATCGTAGGTCGTGGACAGCATTTCATTCACTATCGTCGTATCCACTTCCATGTCATGATAACTCAGATTGAAACGGTCGGTCTCTTCCAGTATATATTCGTGGGTATAGTGAGCCATATCTTTGTAAAGCCGGACGCTGAACAAGGTATATTCTCCGGGCTGGCTCTCTACACGAATTTCACCGTCATGCAAATCGACGTATTCTTTCGAAAGATTAAGTCCGATGCCGAAACCTGCCGTACCGAATGTCTTATTACCGGTATAAAACCGCTCGAAGAGATGCTCCATGCTCTCTTTTGAAATCCCCCGCCCATGATCCTCCACTTCCACCAGAACAGTTTCTGCCTCACCGATAACCCTGACGGAAATATCTCCGCCGCCATCCGAATATTTAAAAGCATTCGAAATGATATTCACCAATACCTGCTCTATCTTATTGACATCGATATGGATATTCAGCTCGTCGATGTTGGTGCAGAACTGATAATGGATCTGCTTCTCCTGAGCAATACCGGTAAAGTAATCGAAGACCTCTCTGACCATTCCTATCAGATCTACCTGACGCAGAATCAGTTTCATCTTGTCGTTGTCAATCCTGCGAAAATCGAGTATCTGATTGACAATCCGGTAGAGCCGGTCTACGTTCCGCTTCATCAAAGCCACATCTTCCTGAATAGAAGGATCGAGCCTGGAGTTTTTAATCAGTTTGTTTACCGGCCCCAGTATTAACGTAAGGGGAGTACGGATTTCGTGGGAGATATTGGTAAAGAACTGCAGTTTCTGGTTCGAGATGTTTTCTATCTGGTTATTCTTGACCGCCAGTTCCTCCTTCTGCGCCTCTACAAGCTGGTTTTTATCATACAGTTCTTTGTTTTTGTTCTTGATACGAAGATTCATGTACATGACATATCCCAACAGAGGGATAATGAGTAACATCAACGCCAGGATCAATATGGTGGAGTTGCGCAGGAACTTGAAACGAGACAGCAGATTGTCTTCTTCCTGCTTCTGGCGGTTGATCCGCTTCTGGTAATGGTTCAGTTGTTCGGACTGTGCCAGAATGGTTTTTGCGTTTCCCCGGTTAATGATAGCGGTATTCAATACGTAGTTTTTCTTCACCTTCTCCCCATTGATAATGGCCATGGCCACCTGAATGGAGATAGCTCCTCCGGTAGGATACTGAAAAGAGGCTTCCAATTTCTCGTCGGCTACAGCCTGCAACCCGGCTCCATCACCATATACTCCGTCGATACCTATAAACCGGATACGTCTGCCGGACACAGAGTCACGCTTCATAATGACATCACGTGCAGCAAGAGCCATCACATCATTATGGGCATACACCAAGTCGATATCTGTAAAAGCAGGCAGCTTGCTGACAGCATCGTAAGCACTGTTATAGTGCCACTTACCAAAAACCTGGGTCACCCGGAAGTTTTTGTCGCTGCGGAGATGGTCAATAAACCCGTCATGGCGTTCCATGGCGGGCGAAGAGCCTTCCAGTCCCCATATTTCAAGTATTTGGGAATTGGGAGAAAGTTGTCCGTTGATATATTCGCCGATGGCAGAACCGATGTTGTAATTATTGGCGCCGATAGAAACCGTATATTCATCCGACTGTATCTTACGGTCGTGGATAATGGTAGGAATGCCTTTCCGGTAGGCTTCCACTGCCACGTCGGTAATGGGAACAGCTTCGTTGGGTGAAATGATAAGTACATCCACATTCTGCGAGATCAGTTTACGGATCTGGGCTACCTGCCGACTGCTGTTATCCATTGCATTATATACTACCAACTCCACGTTGCGGTAATTGGAGGCCTCAATCTGCATTTCGAGCAATACGGCTTCGCGCCAGGAATCGGAAGTGCACTGAGAAAAACCGATAACATATTTTCTGTCCGCCTCTTCCTTCCGTTGGCAAGAAGACAGGAATACGAACAGGCCTGCAAAAAGCAAAATGCCGAACCGAAATAGATTTGTGTTTTTCATGCTGTGTTCTCCTTAGTAATACGTATATAAGACGTCCTGAAGCAAAGAAACAGGACGCCTTATCAAAAGAAAATGTTCGTTACCAGATGGATTTTACCGAGAACACTTCCAAGTTCTTGACTTCTATGTTGTTACCCCAGAAGTGAAGTCCTTCGCGATTTCCTTCACGCGGGCTCCGTTTCATCGAATACGAATAAGCTCCTCCGTCGATGAAGACTTCGATGGAGGTACGGTCGATGTATATGTCGGCTGTCAGTTCCATACTGGTGCGGTCGTCGGGTGAATAGAACACACCGTTTATCAGATTGGAGTTCATGTCATAATCCACCAGAGGCTGTCCGTAAAGATTCAGTCCGGCACTGGTGGCATGTGATAACTTGATGGTAGTCCGTATCCGCAAACAGTCTTTATCGGAAAATGATTGCAACCGCCCGTTGGCTGCATCAGAAGTAAGTGATGTCCAGTTTCCTACCGGCCGGAACAGTTGCTCTGCCTCCCTGACAGGAACACTAAACAAACGGACTCCCTTTGAAGTAGTACGAAGAGTCAGTTCATTGGGCAGCAGCATCATTCCGTTGAACGGCATACCATCGTGTGAAATTCGTCCCCAGCCTATCTGGATGCGACGTCCGTCACTGGCAGGCAGGTTGCTATAGGTTTGGGCAGCATACATACTTCCTGTATAATAGTAGTACTTACCCGCCTCCGGAGTAAATGTCTGACCATCGAACGATCCCAGCATATAAGTACCCGAGGCTCCGTACATCACCCATTTCGTGTGATTCTTATCTCCGTCAACCGGCAGCTCAAACAGTTCGGGACATTCCCAGAAACCGGTAACATGGCTCTTGTACTCCCAGTTCTTCAGGTCGGAAGAGTTATAGATGGAATGTCCGTCCCGCTCGTTGAGCACCATCACCCAATGTTTGCCGGGTGCGTACCAGAAAACTTTCGGATCACGTGTGTCTTTACTATTCCATTTTGCCTTTGAGTCTATCACCGGATTGCCTTCGTATTTGGTAAACGTACGTCCCCGGTCGAGGCTGTAGGCAATGCACTGCCGCTGTTTCTCCGGATTATCCACTGTATAGGCGGCTACCAGTGCGGGCTCTCCTTTTTTATTAAATCCGGCGGTATTATCATAATCGATCACGGCCGAACCGGAGAAGATGGTTCCCAGTTCATCGGGGTGCAAAGCATCCGGCAGTTCCTCCCAATGTACCAGGTCACGGCTCACGGCATGTCCCCAGGTCATGTTCTCCCATTCCCGTTCGTAAGGATTATGCTGATAGAAAAGATGGTATTCACCTTCATAGTAAACCAATCCGTTAGGATCGTTAATCCATCCGCGACGGGTAGTGAAGTGAAATTGCGGACGGTTCTTCTCTTTATACAGGCTGTCTTGCCCCGCAATCACATCGTCCTGATAGATCTTCTCCAATCCGGCAGACTCTCCTTCATAGCTGATTCGGAGTGTCTTGCCTTTCCAGGAAGAAACATCGCAAAATACCCAATAATCGGGTTTCCCGTCGGCCAGGCGAATCACGAAATTACGTTCCGGAGCCCCTTTCACCTCGAATGTCATTTTCTTCCGGTCCATTTGGTGGGACACGGGAAGGTTGATATACTTCTTCGTAATCTTCAGCGTAACATCGCCGGCAAATGAAGCAAACAGGTTACCGGCAAGCAGCGTTGCGGCAAGAAATAATTTTGTAGTCAAATGCATAGTTTTATTTTGTTAGTTAATAATGGAAAACCTGAGTGCAATTTTACGCATTTTTTCAGGGATAAGCTATCACTCAGCGTACAAAACGTATCACTCAAGTTACCCGAAAGATATTCCCAATGGAAGCGACCGGCAGAGAATGACGGATTTAGCAAAGTTTATCACGGATTCAGCCAGAACCGGTAACCATAAAATGACCATCTTTGCAGCATATTACATTTTATATTATATCTGATCATCATGAAACATCTTACAAACATTTGCAAAGCAGCCTGTGGAGTCTGCCTGGGTGCAGCCTTATATGCCTGTACATCTACTGCCGTACAGACGGGGCCCCTGCCTACCAAAGGGCAACAAGCCATGATTGACCGTAAATACGGCATGTTTCTCCACTTCGGCATGAACACTTACCTCAACGTGGAATGGAGTGACGGCACTGCCCCCGCCTCAACGTATGCCCCTCCTGCCGACATCGCGCAGAAAGCCGCACAATGGGTGAAGACAGCCAAAGAAGCCGGAATGCGCTCCATCGTACTTATTACGAAACACCACGATGGCTTCTGCCTTTGGGACAGTAAATATACCGACCATGACATCGCCAATCCGGGCATCAAGCACAAAGTAGACATCGTACGCGCCGTATCGGATGCCTGCCACGAACAGGGAATCGCATTTTCCATATATTATTCTCTTTGGGACCGCCATGAACCCAGCTATAAGGATTCCGACAAATATAAATACATCGGGTTTATGAAAAATCAACTTGAGGAGCTGATGACCCAATATGGAACCGTACACGAACTCTGGTTCGACGGTGGATGGGACCGTAAAGTGGAAGACTGGCATCTGCAAGAGGTATACGATTACGTCAAAAAGATGCAACCAGAATGTCAGATATCTACCAACTGGACTATCGGCAAACGTCCGGTAGACATGCAGGAGGGCGATTCAATCATCTACTTCCCGTCTGACTTCCGTTTATGGGACCCGTTTCTCCCGGTAAAGGATGATCCTAAAATATATACACATAGCGGGAAGCAATACTATCTGCCTTTTGAAAGCACACAGACCATTTCTGTCCTTGGCAGTTGGTTCAATCATCCGGAAGACAGTACCGTACGTGAACTCGACGAGTTGGAGGAAATATTCTATGTGGCAACATCCAATGACAACTGTTTGCTACTGAATATCCCACCGGACACCAACGGCGAACAAAGCCCCAAAGCAGTGGAGCGCATCAAAGAACTGGCCAAGCTGCTGGGTATCGATTCCGGTAAACCGTTCCCGAAAACGTTGAAGCGTCCCCAGTCTATCACGACCGATGCACGGGCCGAAGCAAGCAGCACACTCAAAAACGACACCCTCCATTACGGAGCCAATTATGCAGTGGACAGTGACGTTACAACCTCCTGGATCAGTGCAGACTCCGTCGGCTCCATCACTGTCACTCTGGACAGGGAAGCCAGTTTCAGCAAGTTCTTTATAATAGAATCAGAGAACAGCATCCGGAAGTTCTCCGTCGAGGCAATAAAGGAAGGAAAAGAGATACAGGTTTACCAAAGCGAAGTATTGCCACTCACCAATTCCAATAGTTTCATGGGATACGGAATCATCGAATTCACACTTCCCGAAGTATTGACAACCCGACAGTTCCGTATACAAATTCAACAGTCCGACGGACATCCCAGCATCTATTCCATCCGTTTAAAATAGTCCGACTGTCCCAATATAAATGGATAACGTATAAAAACACGTTATCCATTTGTTTTTTTAGCCCCAAACATTTACCTTTAAACCCGCATAAAAACAATGTGTTTGCCTCAAACGATACATATGCCAATCTCAAACACGACATACACCTTTTCATTATCTATGCTCTACGCCGGCTTCAAGCGTGTAGAGAACTGGTGGAATTTCAGGAATGTCATCAGTCCGTTTTACCGCCTGTACTATATTGAGAACGGACGAGGAAGAGTATATATAAATAATGTGGTTTATGACCTTTTACCGGGCCAATTGTTCCTAATCCCCAAGTTTGCCTTCCACAGTTATGAATGCGATGACTTTATGGATCACTATTATATCTGTTTCTTTGATGATTTGAACGGAGTGCCGGGAGTGCTCAATCCACTTCAGCTAAACTTGCAACCGGAAGCCGCTCCGATGGACTTCTCACTGATAAAACGTTATCTGGAACTTAATCCGTACAAGTCATTACAGGTTGTAGACCCACAGAGTTATGACAATACCAAGTCACTTTATGAAAACAGGACCGAGAAAAATCTATCGCAGTTGTCCCACACCATAGAGAGTCATGGAATCCTGCTGCAACTTTTCTCCCGCTTCATTACAGAAGCCAGTATGAGTCAACTACACGGCAGTAACTCATACATCAAACTGGACGAGGTGATACAATACATCCACAAGAACCTCGACAAACGTATTACGGTAATCGAGCTATCCGAGCGGATGTGTCTCACCCCTGACCATTTCTCGAAAGTATTCAAAAAGATAATCGGTGTGCCTCCCTGCGAATACATCCAGATGAAACGTATCGAACGGGCACAAGCCATGCTGATCTCTTCGAAACTCAATATCATGCAGATAGCGGAATGTGTCGGCATTTATAATCCTGCGCAATTCACCCGCCTGTTCAGCAAGCTGACCCAATGTTCGCCCAGAGAATACCGGGCGAAACAATTGAATGATATCACTTACTTACGGAAGAAAGATTCAGCTTCTCACGCAAGCGGTTCAGAATCGTGATATCTTCTTGCCTCAGTTTGCCGTCACGACCGGGAGGGCAGTTTAAAATCAAAATATTGTCATTCCTGGTACATTGACGGTATAGTTTCGCCAACTCGTCAACAGACTTGAAGTTTGTATCCGTAGTATGATAAAACCAACGGTCACTAATACAAACGGTCGACTCCCAAGGCATATAATAATCTTTGCCGTCATGGGTAAACAGCTTCGGGTCATCGTCTGCCGGCAGGTACGGATCGCCCAGTCTGAAGTCACTCGGAAAATAACGAATCGGATATCCCGCCCGTTGATCACCCGGCAACACAGGATGCGCATCCGCATTTTCAGGTGAACCGATGCTCCAGTTGATGCCTATCTGGCATTCGGGTTCTTTCGACTTGATGGTTTGATAGATATCCATCACCGGCCAACGGTAATTCTGTTTCACCCATCCTCCGTCAAACCAGAACTCAACAATAGGAGTATGCTTTCGTGCAATGTCGACCAGTTCGGCGAGTTGCCGAAGCATATACTCATTGTATCCGGCATCTTTACTCCGGTCGTCAACGTCCCGGTTCATTTTGCGGTCCCAAAGTGAGTAATATAACCCAAGCCCAATTTTATACTTTTTGCAAGCCTTGGCCACAGCTTCTACCACATCGGTTTTGTTTCCGGAAGCAGCCACATCGTAATCGGTATACTTACTGTCCCAAAGACAGAACCCATCGTGATGTTTAGTGATCAGAATCACATATTTCATACCCGCATCCCTGGCGGTTCTTATCCACTGTTCGGCATCAATGGCAACAGGCGCATACGAGGAAGCCGGCTTGGAACCGTCCGTCCACTCTTCATTATGGAAAGTATTGATGCCAAAGTGAATGAACATGCCATACTTACGTGCGATCTGCTTCTGTTGCGCCTTGCTGGGAAGGTCAGAGGGAACAGGAAGAATCAGTTTTTGTGCATGAGCACTTATGCCCAGCATCATTAAAAGAAAGCTGCTTAAAAAGAATCTCTTCATAACTAATAATAAACTTGATGGTACATCACAGGATTATTCTCTACACAGCACAAAGATACCGGACATCCCGAAAGGTAACTTTTCAAAAAACGGGGTATTATTGACTGTTTTAGTGTTATTGGGTAAGAAGATAACGACGGACAGGCGATAACAGAATCGTAACATCTTTGTCACCCAGCGTTCAAACAACTGTAAAAGTGACGAAACTTCCTCCCTCTACTTTTGCAACAAATTATTAACGCATACTAACAAATATGAAACGAATTCTGAAACTGGTATCATTCGTTCTTTTATTATCGAACATGGGCAGTCATCTCTACGCCGATGAAAAAGCAAACGTAGTAAAACAAGGTACGATCCGGGGACGTATCATCGACACATCCAAACAGACATTACCGGGGGCCTCGATCTACATCGAGAACCTGAAAACAGGAGTAACCAGCGACGTAAACGGTTTTTATACCTTCGCCAATCTCAATCCGGGAACTTACACCGTAAAAGTAAGCTATGTGGGATATGCTCCCGTAGAAATGAAAATAACGATTCCCGAAGGCAAGACGCTCGAAAGAGATGTCATACTGAATGAAGGGGTCGAATTGCAGGAAATTGTAATAGGCGGTGCTTTTCAAGGCCAGCGCCGCGCCATCAACTCACAAAAGAACAGTCTGGGCATCAAGAATGTGGTTTCTGCCGATCAGGTAGGTAAGTTTCCGGACTCGAACATCGGAGATGCGCTGAAACGCATCTCGGGTATCAACGTTCAATATGACCAGGGTGAAGCCCGTTTCGGACAGGTACGCGGTACATCGGCAGACCTCAGTTCTGTCACGATCAACGGTAACCGCATCCCATCGGCAGAAGGTGATACACGTAACGTGCAGCTTGACCTGATTCCGGCGGATATGATTCAGACCATCGAAGTGAGCAAAGTGGTAACCTCGGACATGGACGGCGACGCCATCGGAGGATCGATCAATCTGGTCACCAAGAACTCTCCTTATAAACGTACGCTGACAGCCACAGCCGGTTCCGGCTACAACTGGATCAGCGAAAAGGCACAGCTGAACCTGGGATTGACTTATGGCGACCGCTTCTTTAATGATAAACTGGGAGTCATGCTATCGGCTTCGTATCAAAATGCCCCTTCGGGTTCGTACGATACGGAATTCCTCTGGGAGAAAGACGATAAAGGCAATGTATACATCAATGACTATCAGATACGCCAGTATTATGTGACCCGCGAACGCCAGAGCTATTCGGCAGCCCTGGATTGGGACATCAACGAAAACCATAAACTGATGTTCAAAGGTATTTTCAATAACCGGAACGACTGGGAAAACCGGTACCGCACTACTCTTAAAGATCTGGACGAAGAAGGCAAAGCAACCGTACGCGTACAGACTAAAGCCGGCACACCCGACAATCGGAATGCCCGTCTGGAACGCCAGCGCACAATGGACTTCACATTGGGCGGGGAGCATCTGTTCGGACCGCTATCTATGGACTGGAACGCCAGTTATGCCCAAGCAACCGAGGAGCGTCCGAACGAGCGTTACATCGACTTTCAGCTCAAGAAGCAACAATTCGATATGGATCTGAGTAACGAACGCGAACCATTGGCTACTCCGAAGCCCGGCTCTACGATGACGCTGAACAAGGATTTCGGCCTGAAAGAACTTACCGAACAACAACAAGACATCAAAGAAGAAGATCTGAAATTCTCCATGAACTTCAAGCTTCCGTTCCAAAACGGAAACAAACTGAAGTTTGGAGCCAAAGTAGTGCGCAAAACCAAAGACAAGGAGGTGGATTTCTATGAATATACCCCGAAAGATGAAGATGCATTTATGACCCACAGCCTGCAAAATACGGTAGATCAGACTAACAAAAACTTCATGCCGAGTAACAAATACAAGGCAGGTGTTTATGCCAGCAAAGAATATGCAGGCTCACTGGATCTGAACAATCCTTCCCTCTTTGACAAAGAACAGGTACAGGAAGAACTGGCGGGCAACTTCGAAGCACGCGAGACTGTAAGCTCGGGATACATCCGCTTCGACCAGAAACTCACCGACAACGTGGAGCTGATGACAGGACTACGCATTGAGAATACCAGCCTCAGCTATACCGGACGGACGTATGACGATGAAACAGACCAAACCTCAAAGACTGCCCGAGAAACAAACAGTTACATCAACTTCCTTCCGTCACTCCTTATGAAGTGGAACATAAATGAAGATTTCAAGGTACGCGGTTCGTTTACCCAGACGCTGTCGCGCCCGAAGTATTCCGCCCTGGTGCCCAGCGTCAACATTAAACGTTCGGATAACGAAGTGACAGTGGGTAATCCCGGCCTGAAACCGACTCTTTCTTATAACTTCGACCTGAGCGCGGATTATTACTTCAAGAGTATCGGCCTGGTCAGCGCAGGAGTATTCTACAAGAAAATAGACGATTTCATTGTCAACCAGGTGGCTACGAACTACGAATACAACGGCAACCTATACAACCGCTTTATCCAACCCAAGAATGCAGGCAATGCCAATCTGATAGGTATGGAACTCTCTTACCAGCGTGATTTCGGATTTATCGCTCCTGCCCTGAAATGTGTCGGCTTCTATGGCACGTATACTTTCACCCACTCCCGTGTAGAAGACTTCAACTTCGAAGGACGCGAGAACGAAAAGGACCTGAGCCTGCCGGGCTCTCCGAAGCATACCGCCAACGCGTCACTTTATTTTGAGAAAAGCGGGCTGAATCTCCGCCTGAGTTATAACTTTGCCTCCGCCTTTATTGACGAGATGGGTGAAGACGCCTTTCACGACCGCTATTATGACCGTGTGAGCTATCTGGACGTAAACGCCAGTTACACTTTTGCAAAACACTACACCCTCTATGCCGAAGCAAACAACCTGCTGAATCAGCCGCTCCGCTATTATCAGGGGACAAAAGACCGTACGATGCAGGCGGAATATTATGGCGTAAAGATTAATGCCGGGTTTAAGATCAACTTCTAACCGGCTATCAGAGGAGGTTGAATCAACGGTGCACCGCTGATTAAAAAACGGTGCACCGCTCCTTTAGAAACGGTGCACCGTGGGCCTGAGATTAAAACCGTCTTCTCGCATCACTGATGAAAAAACGTATTCAATTCATTAATAATCAATATAAAAAACCATATTTATGAAATTAAAGAACTTACTGACACTTCTGTTTATCTTCATCGGGGCGGTAGCCTCAGCCCAGATCAGGGACTACTCTATATTCGACAAGAAGTTTAACTTCTATATTGCCAACGATCTGGGACGTAACGGCTACTACGACCAGAAACCAATCGCCGAATTAATGGGAACCATGGGCGAGGAAATAGGCCCTGAATTTGTACTGGCTCCCGGAGACGTCCATCACTTCGAAGGAGTACGCAGCGTGGACGACCCGCTTTGGATGACCAACTTTGAGCTGATCTACAGTCATCCGGAGCTGATGATCGACTGGTATCCTGTGTTGGGAAACCACGAATACCGGGGTAATACACAGGCTGTACTGGACTACAGCCGGGTGAGCCGCCGCTGGACCATGCCTGCACGTTATTACACCAAGACGTTTGAAGAAAAAGGTGCCACCATCCGCATTGTCTGGATAGATACCGCTCCCCTGATCGACAAATACCGCAACGAAACCGAAACTTATCCCGATGCCTGCCGGCAGGATATGAACGGACAACTGGCTTGGCTGGATTCTGTGCTGACTGCTGCCAAAGAGGACTGGGTAATCGTTGCCGGCCATCATCCTATCTATGCCGAAACACCGAAAGACCAGAGTGAGCGCGGTGATTTGCAAAAACGGCTCGACCCTATCCTGAGGAAGCATAAGGTAGATATGTACATCTGCGGACACATTCACAACTTCCAGCATATCCGTGTACCGGGCAGTGATACCGACTATATCGTAAACTCTGCCGGATCGCTGGCGCGTAAGGTGAAACCGGTTGAAGGTACTCAATTCTGTAGTCCCGAACCGGGCTTTTCTGTATGTTCTGCCGATAAAAAGGAATTGAACTTACGTATGATCGATAAAAAAGGGAATATACTCTATACAGTGACCCGAAAGAAATAAATCACTCTCTCTTGAAAAATACACAACTTTCAAAGAGCCGGCTTCTTCGCGACGAAAGAGCCGGCTCTGTTTTATGGGACACAGGAACCGATTACGCAAACTGACACTGGGTTTTAATCTTTAGGAATATATAAGATAGAATCAGTCTCTATATCCTCTATAATAAATCAGAACCTGAAAGCTCTGTGGTACTCCTGCTTCTTCACTCTGCAATGAATCGGAGAACCGACTCTCAGAGAGGTTCTATTTATCAATATTCAAAAACAAATCAACAACCTATAAAATGTATTCTATAATTACCAAAATCGATTTAAGGGCGTTTACCCTCCGAAAAATTGAGATCACGACGACGATTTTTTGTCATCGAGACGATGTTTTGTTGAGATCGTGACGACGGTATATCGCCCTCTGGACGACGATTTTCAATTTTCCTGATTTTGTATAAAAAGAAAACCGCTACGGGTAGCGGTTTCTAATGGTATTATGTCTTGATTTTTACTTATCTTGATTTCTGCCTTTTTTTAGAGGATCTATCCAGATACTGACCAAGCGGGCGGGATTCTTCTTTTTAATCTCCGTAAAGATAGGAACAATCGTTTGAGAAAGCAAAAAAACAGGGCGAAAACTTATTTCTTACGATAAAAGACATAGAGTGTGCCATAAAGTATTTATTCTTAATTAACCGGAAACTTAACCACTTGGGATCCTCCGTGGTGTGAGTTTTTGACTCATCCGCTTACTACTGCTTATCGGTTTTAGGTCTCAGATCATCTTTCGGAATGGTAGACTCGTTACCGTCACGCATAGCCATATAGTGAGGTGACATGATTTCGACGCCCGCTTCATTAAAACGATCCTGAATGTTCTGATGCAGATCCGAATAAATTTGCGCCAACTTATCCGCCTCGCGAATATAAGCATTGATCTGATAAACCGGATACCAGTCGCTTAATGACGTTTCAAGTACAAACGGACGAGGATCATCAATCACTCCGGGAGTATTCAAGGCGGCTTCTATCAGCAACTGGTGCACCTGACGCCAGGGAGCATCGTAACCGATGGTCACCTCTGAGTGAATAATCAATCCGTATTCGCGCGCCGAAGAGCTATAGTTCACCGTATGGGACGACATGATAAACGAGTTGGGGATTGTCACCACTTCATTCTTCGGTGTCCTGATCCTGGTCACCAAAGGTGTTTTCTCTATCACGTTCCCGGTAGTATCATTCAGCTGGATGCGGTCCCCTAACTTGAAAGGACGCATATAGGTAATGACGAGTCCCGCAATGATATTACCGATCACCGTACTGGACCCCAACGAAACGATCAATCCGACGAAGACCGATATTCCCTGAAACACCCCACTTCTGGATCCCGGCAAATAAGGATAAATCATCGCAATCATAAATGCATAAAGCAAAAAGCGGATAATATGGAAAGTAGGCATTGCCCAGTCGGGATAAAAACCGCCGAACTTAAGCCGCCCAGCTTCAATCTCACGGGACAGATAGTGAACAAAACGCACCAGATATTTAATAGCATACCAGATAATAAAGATGGTGAACAGATTGGGAATATAATCGACGATGCCTACCAAAATATCCTTCACCGGATTCCAGATATACGAAAAGATCGTGTCGGCCAACCCCTTGGTCTGCGGAAAAATAACAAATAGAAGCGGAACAGTAATCAACAACTGGAGAAACACCAGCACGTAACGCAACAGGTTGGAAAGGAAGATCAGCAAATTAACCTGCCGTTGTGTGTCCAGCAGTTCATAGTCCTGAATGGAAATGGGTTTCAACTTTGTGTCCTTCAGCTTCTGGATACGTACTTTCAGCTTACGGAAAAGCCAGGTAGTAAGCCGGAACAAGAGATATTGCCCCACCAATACTAAAACGAAATAGAGAATCCGTTTACCCAATTGCCAGAAGCTGTGTTCCTCTTTCAGTTCCTTCAGCTTCTTCACCACCACAATACGCTTATCTGCCGCCAGTTGCTCACGGGAACGTCCTTCCCACAACCCGTCCTGGTCGGTAAACGAAGCAATGACCTTATTGCCATACATCAAATCGGACACTATATCACTGCTCTCTATATATACCGAATCGGGATGCAGCGTAAACCGTCTACCCAATTGGGTAATGGCCGCGTCAATCATTTCAGCCCTCTGCAACGGAGTATATCCTCCACGCTTGGTGTAGAGATAAAACAGCGTATCACCCTCAACCACCACCGGTACGCCCGGAGTGAACTGACGGAGCGAGTCGATGCGTGCTTTCTGCTGTGCCAGCTTCACAGAATCGGCAGCAAAGGCCTTCAACCTCAACTGCTCCATTTCCATACGCATATTGGCTTCATTCAGACGTGCCTCTTCCAACTCCCTTTTCATATTTGCCATCCGTATGGAATCCGAATCATTCCGGACCGTGGTATGGGTAACGGCACTGTCTCCGGTCAGTATCTCCCGGACAGCTTTCCCTAACTGGGCAAACATACTGTTGGCCACTAACAGAAACAACAAAAGGCTGAATAATCTGTTCTTCTTCATATCAAAAACTCATATAGTCATTGTCACTAAAATGGATAAACGTGCCAAACATACAGATTGTTTTTGACATAGCATAGAGTGAAATCACTATATTTGCACCCGAATCAGTAATTTAAGGTATCAACATGGATATATTACTACTTATCGGAGGATTACTCCTTATTTTAGTGGGCGCCAACTGCCTGACGGATGGAGCTGCGTCCGTAGCCAAACGTTTCCATATTCCTTCCATTGTGATCGGACTGACCATTGTAGCTTTCGGGACATCGGCACCGGAACTGACGGTAAGTGTATCATCCGCCCTGAAAGGCAGTGCGGACATCGCTGTCGGCAACGTTGTGGGAAGCAACATTTTCAATACCTTGATGATCGTGGGTTGCACAGCCCTCTTCGCTCCCATTGTAATCACCCGGAACATCTTGAGAAAAGAAATTCCCTTGTGTATTCTTTCTTCCATTGTTCTGCTGATATGTGCCAACGATGTCTTTCTGGACAAAGCTTCCCGTAATACATTAAGTATTTCAGACGGATTGATTCTGCTCTGCTTCTTCACTATCTTTTTGGGCTACACATTTGCCATAGCTTCTCGTAATACGAACGACGCCCAGCCACCGGAAGAAGAAATCAAAAGCCTTCCGATGTGGAAATCCGTACTTTTTATTCTGGGCGGATTAGGCGGACTTATCTTCGGAGGACAGTGGTTTGTAGAAGGAGCAAGTAACATTGCCCGTAATCTGGGCATCAGCGAATCCGTTATCGGACTCACACTCGTAGCCGGAGGCACCTCCCTGCCCGAACTGGCTACCTCCATTGTGGCTGCCTTGAAAAAGAATCCCGAAATAGCCATCGGCAACGTCATAGGCAGCAATCTGTTCAATATCTTCTTTGTGTTGGGGTGCAGTGCCTCCATCACCCCCTTACAGTTGGCAGGCATCAATAATTTCGATCTTTTCACGTTGGTCGGATCAGGCATCCTGCTCTGGTTTTTCGGATTATTCTTCGCCAAACGCACCATCACACGGATCGAAGGAAGCATTCTGGTCTTGTGCTATATAGCCTATACAACCTATCTTATCTATCAGATCTGAAAACATTGAGGCACACAGTTTTTAGTTTCTGTACGTGGTAATTTAAAGATTATCACGTATCTTTGCTGCCTCATCATAAATACAAGTTATGGCCATTACAATTAAAAAGGTATCGACGAAAAGAGAACTTAAGAAATTCATTCGTTTTAATTACGAATTATACAAAGAGAATCCCTATTCCGTACCTGACCTCTACGACGACATGCTGAACACATTCAATAAGAAGAAAAACGCGGCTTTCGAATTTTGTGAAGCCGAATACTTTCTGGCTTATAAAGACGGGAAAATCGTAGGGCGCATCGCAGGTATCATCAACCACCGTGCCAATGCCACCTGGAACAAGAAAGATGTCCGTTTCGGTTGGATCGATTTCATCGACGACCTCGAAGTATCTTCGAAACTCTTGCAAACCGTAGAAGAATGGGGCAAGTCCAAAGGAATGGAAAATATTCAGGGTCCCCTCGGATTTACCGACTTTGATGCAGAAGGCATGCTGATCGAAGGATTCGACCAACTCAGCACCATGGCCACTATCTATAACTATCCCTACTATCCGCAACATATGGAGAAACTGGGATTCGACAAAGACGCCGATTGGGTGGAATATAAAATCTTCATTCCCGATGCCATTCCCGAAAAACATCAGCGCATATCCGATCTTATCCAACGTAAATATAACCTCAAGGTAAAGAAATACACTTCATCCAGAAAGATCGCAGCCGATTACGGACAAGCCATCTTCGAATTGATGAACGAAGCTTACAGCCCGCTGTATGGCTACTCTCCCCTCTCCCAACGCCAGATTGACCAATACGTAAAAATGTATCTCCCGATTGTCGACCTGCGGATGGTGACCCTGATTACCGATGCGGAAGACAAACTGATCGCCGTAGGAATTTCAATGCCTTCACTTTCAGAAGCATTGCAGAAATCACACGGACGATTACTCCCCCTCGGATGGTATTATCTGCTGAAGGCATTATTTATGAAACGACGAGCCAAAATGCTTGACTTGCTGCTTGTAGCCGTAAAACCGGAGTACCAGAACAAAGGTGTTAATGCTTTGTTATTTTCCGATTTAATTCCGGTTTATCAAAAATTAGGTTTTATCTTTGCAGAAAGCAACCCCGAACTGGAAATGAACGGAAAAGTTCAGGCACAATGGGAATACTTTAAAACCGAACAACATAAACGACGTCGTGCGTTTACTAAGAAGATAGACTAAAAACAATGGAAGAGAACGAACTGATACCTGTAGACAACAACCCTGTAGAATATACAGACGACAACATCCGCCACCTGAGCGACATGGAACATGTGCGCACCCGTCCGGGTATGTACATCGGTAAGCTGGGCGACGGTTCGCATCCCGAAGACGGAATTTATGTCCTTCTGAAAGAAGTTATTGACAACAGTATCGACGAGTTCAAAATGCAATCCGGCAAGAAGATTGAAATCAGAATTGAAGAGAATCTTCGTGTCAGCGTACGCGACTACGGCCGTGGTATCCCACAGGGAAAACTGGTAGAAGCAGTCAGTGTGCTGAACACCGGTGGTAAGTATGACAGCAAAGCATTCAAGAAGAGTGTCGGACTGAACGGTGTCGGCGTGAAAGCTGTCAATGCCTTGAGCTCAAACTTCGAAGTACGTAGTTACCGGGATGGTAAAGTGCGTTGCGCCACCTTTACCAAAGGTGAGTTGATAACAGATCACACCGAGGATACCGAGGAAGAAAACGGTACTTACATCTTCTTCGAACCCGATAATACTTTATTTCTGAATTATACTTTCCGTCCCGAATTTATCGAGACGATGCTGCGCAATTATACCTACCTGAACACCGGGTTGGCAATTATCTATAACGGGCAGCGGATTCTTTCGCGTAACGGTCTGGTCGATTTGCTGAATGATAATATGACAGCTACCGGACTCTACCCCATCGTCCACCTCAAGGGAGAGGATATCGAAATTGCTTTTACCCATACAGGACAATATGGCGAAGAGTACTATTCATTCGTCAATGGACAGCATACCACTCAGGGAGGTACCCATCAAAGTGCGTTCAAAGAACACATTGCCCGCACTATCAAGGAATTCTATAATAAGAACCAGGACTATACCGACATCCGTAACGGATTGGTAGCCGCCATTGCTGTCAATGTGGAAGAACCCATGTTCGAGAGCCAGACTAAAATTAAACTCGGCTCTACCAACATGTCGCCGGGTGGCGTTACTGTAAACAAGTTCGTTGGCGACTTTGTAAAACAAGAGGTAGACAATTTCCTCCACAAGCATGCGGATGTAGCCGAAATCATGTTACAGAAGATACAGGATTCGGAAAAAGAACGCAAGGCTATTGCCGGAGTTACGAAACTGGCACGTGAACGTGCTAAGAAAGCCAATCTGCACAACCGGAAACTGCGTGATTGCCGTATCCACCTGAACGATGTGAAAGGCAAAGGGCTGGAAGAGGAATCGTGCATCTTCATCACCGAAGGTGACTCGGCAAGCGGTTCCATCACCAAAAGCCGGGATGTAAACACACAAGCTGTATTCAGCCTCCGTGGTAAACCACTCAATTCTTTCGGCCTGACCAAGAAAGTGGTTTACGAAAACGAAGAATTCAATCTGCTGCAGGCCGCATTGAACATAGAAGACGGCATAGAGGGATTGCGTTATAATAAAGTGATTGTAGCGACCGATGCCGATGTGGACGGTATGCACATCCGCTTGCTGCTGATCACTTTCTTCCTCCAGTTCTTCCCCGATCTGATCAAGAAAGGACATGTATACATCCTTCAGACTCCTCTTTTCCGCGTACGCAACAAAAAGAAAACACTCTATTGCTATACCGAAGAAGAGCGGGTGAATGCCATCAAAGAACTTAGCCCGAATCCGGAAATCACCCGGTTTAAAGGTCTGGGAGAAATCTCACCCGACGAATTCAAACACTTTATCGGTAAAGACATGCGTCTTGAACAAGTGTCGTTGCGCAAAACAGACACGGTCAAAGAACTCCTTGAATTCTATATGGGTAAGAATACAATGGAACGGCAAAACTTTATTATTGACAATCTGGTTATAGAAGAAGACATCGCATAGACATGAGAAGAGCCATCTTTCCGGGAACGTTCGACCCGTTTACTATCGGACACTATTCTGTTGTACAACGAACCCTGACATTTATGGATGAAGTTGTCATCGGTATCGGTATCAACGAAAATAAAAATACGTACTTCCCGATAGAGAAACGTGTGGAAATGATTCGTAAGTTTTATAAAGACGAACCCCGGATCAAGGTTGAATCTTACGATTGCCTGACTATTGATTTTGCCCGTCAGGTAGATGCCCGATTTATCGTCCGTGGCATCCGTACCGTGAAAGATTTCGAATACGAAGAAACCATTGCCGATATCAACCGGAAACTGGCAGGAATCGAAACCATTCTGCTGTTTACCGAACCGGAACTCACTTGTGTCAGTTCTACCATTGTACGCGAACTGCTGGGCTATAATAAAGATATCAGTATGTTTATTCCCGAAGGGATGGAAATGTAATAAATCCATGTGATCATGAAAAAAATAATATACCTGCTTATCGGCTTGTGTTCCGTTTTAGGATTACAGGCACAAAACTTCGGCTCACCTGCCATGCGAAAATTGCAACTGGCAGAGTTCGCCATCTCTAATTTATATGTAGATACGGTCAATGAAAACAAACTCGTTGAATCGGCCATTATCGAAATGCTGGCACAACTCGATCCTCATTCCACCTATTCGGATGCCGAAGAGGTTAAGAAAATGAACGAACCTCTCCAAGGTAACTTTGAAGGAATAGGGGTACAATTCCAGATGATTGAAGATACGCTACTCATTGTACAACCGGTGAGCAATGGCCCTTCCGAAAAAGTGGGTATTCTGGCAGGAGACCGCATCATCGCAGTTAACGATACTGCCATCGCAGGAGTCAAAATGAGCACAGAGGAAATCATGGGACGTCTGCGGGGTCCCAAAGACTCGAAAGTAAATCTGACCATTATCCGGAGAGGTGTGAAAGAACCACTTTTATTCAACGTAAAAAGGGATAAAATCCCCATCCTCAGTCTGGACGCTGCTTATATGATCCAACCCAAAACGGGATACATCCGTATCAACCGTTTCGGAGCAACCACTGCAGAAGAGTTTCTGAAAGCCCTGAAAGAGTTACAGAAGAAAGGAATGAAAGACTTGATTTTAGACCTGCAAGGCAATGGAGGAGGTTACCTGAACGCTGCCATCGACCTGGCAAATGAGTTTCTGGGACAAAAAGAACTGATTGTTTACACGGAAGGACGTTCTGCGCAACGCAGTGAGTTCTTTGCCAAAGGTAACGGAAGCTTCCGTAACGGACGCTTGGTGGTATTGGTAGATGAATATTCGGCCTCGGCAAGCGAAATTGTAACAGGAGCCATTCAGGATTGGGACCGGGGTGTCGTAGTAGGACGCCGTTCTTTCGGAAAAGGATTGGTTCAACGCCCGATCGACCTGCCCGACGGCTCCATGATCCGCCTGACCATAGCCCGCTATTATACTCCTGCAGGGCGTTGCATACAGAAACCTTATGATAGCAACATCAACGAGAAGCCGGGAAAAGGAAAGAGTAGCGAAAGCAGTATCGATAAATACAATCAGGACCTTATCGACCGTTACAATCACGGCGAAATGGTAAGTGCAGACAGTATCCACTTCCCGGACTCACTAAAATGCCAGACTAAAAAGCTGGGACGCACCGTCTATGGCGGCGGAGGTATCATGCCTGATTATTTTGTTCCGGTTGACACGACTCTGTATACTGATTACCATCGTAACCTGGTAGCCAAAGGGGTAGTAATCAAAACGACTATGAACTTTATTGAAAATAACCGCAAGGCTTTATTGGATAAATATAAGACCTTTGAGAAATTCAATGAGAAGTTTGAAATAGACGACCAGATATTGAATTTCCTGAGAGAGGCTGCCGACAAAGAAAAGATAGAGTTCAACGAAGAGCAGTACAACAAGGCTTTACCACTGATTAAGGCCCAATTAAAAGCTCTGATAGCCCGTGACTTATGGGATATGAATGAATACTTTCAAGTAATGAATGCTACCAATAAGAGTGTGGAGCGGGCACTGGAAATCTTAAATGATAAAGAATACGAGAAAATATTGAAATAATGATTCTCTAACGGAGAGTTATGAACGGTGAATGATAATCAGTCTACGCTTTTGGCAGAGTGTGCATCATTCACCGTTTATTGTTAATAATTTATGGTAACCTGCTTTTTCTCACCGAACAACCATTTATTGAGCCAGCGATTCACATAAATATTGGCTACCGCGCAACCGGCACCTATCACAGCTCCTGCCGCTACATCCGACGGGTAATGCACACCTTCGTTCATTCTTGAAAAGCCCACAGAACATGCCCAAAAGGCTGACGGAGCTATCACATACCACTTAGGATAACGGATACTCAAAGAAGTAGCCAACGAAAAGGCGGCTGCTGTATGTCCGGAAGGAAACGAAGGACTCGATTCATGGCTGCGCGCATTCACCCGATCCGGATAACGGTCATATGGCCGCTCACGGTCAAAAGCATATTTCATACCATATGTAATTACAACTGCCTCGGCTACACTCGTCCCAATATAAATAGCATCCTTCAATAACTCTTTATCTTTATCAATCCCTGCATATACAGCCATCGCCACCGGAACACCTACTGCGATATAAGGTGCCGATTTAGAAAAAGCCTTGCTATAATTCCTCGCAAACTTACCATCAAGACTGTTTATTTTATGTAACGTATTGATATCCCAGTTCTGAGCATACCCTCCCATCGAAGAAAGCACACAAAAACAAATAAGCACAAATTTCTTCATTTTTCTACTAATTTACTATTTTGCAGCAAAGATAGATTAAAAAGACAGAGTTTTCGCAAAAAAAACCTATCTTTGTTCCCCAAGTATTATTTACCCTGACACCTAACTTTAATTCATGGCCAGAGAAACTCTTTGTAATAGACAGACAGATTGTGCGCAATGTCCCAAAGCTACAGAAGGCATACTTGTTCATCGGACGTTTCCCAAAGGACAACATTTCCCGGCTGACAAATGCACACAAAACTGTATTCTGTTTATGCTACAAGGAGAGTTATTGATCAACAGCGAAGAGTATCCCGGCACAATGTTACGCGAAGGACAGTTTATCCTCCAGTCCATCGGTTCAAAATTAGAATTATTGGCGCTGACAGACGTAAGTTATGTAGTGTATTGGTTCAACGAACCACCTTTGATCTGTGAGCAACATTATCAGGAAATCCTGCAACAATCAGAATCACCCTTAACTTATACGCCTTTGGTAATGACCCAACGTATTACCAATTTCATGAAAGATATTTGTGATTACCTGAGTGAACAGATTCCTTGCGGTGCGTTTATCGATCTCAAATGTCAGGAACTTATGTATCTGATTACCTGCTATTACCCGTCACCCCAATTAAGTAGATTCTTTTATCCCATCAGCAGTTATACAGAAAGCTTCCAATATTTCGTCATGCAAAATTACGAAAAAGTGAAAAACGTGGAAGAGTTCGCACACTTGGGAGGCTATACAACTACTACCTTCCGCCGCTTATTTAAGAATATGTATGGAGTGCCGGTATACGAATGGATTCTGAGCAAGAAAAGAGAAGGCATCCTGGAAGATCTCCAGCACACCAAACAACGCATCACTGAAATCAGCAATCGTTATGGTTTCGATTCCTTATCACATTTTGCACATTTCTGCAAGGCTTCTTTTGGAGACTCCCCGCGTGCCCTTCGTACACGTGCAGCCAAAGGTGAAAAAATTACTACTCTAAAAACAGAATAGAAACCGCCCTTTGCCTGACAAAAGAGAAACGGTCCGCTATTTGTCACCTAGTAGTAAGCAGACCTTCTGTTCCAATACCCTCCATTATATACCAGGACGATAACCATTACCACAAAACTTTATAAACATCCACTTCCTTGATGAAGCTTTTATTGGTGAGTTATTCCACGAATTATTTATTTAACAGTGCTCTAATTCGCCTATTCATCGGCTTCTCAAAATAATAGTAAGAGAGCAGGCTTAACGAGACGATGACACAAAATAGAATCGGAATGGAAACATACCAGACTATATGAAAGTTATTTTCTTTCTGCCACTCCGCATAAGATAACAAAACAAAAAGATGAATCAGGTAAAAGCTAAAGCTAATCTCTCCCCCAATCACTAAAATACGATTGGACAAAAGACGTGAAACCCATCCCTTTTGCAGAGAGAAACTGATCAGGATGAACGCGATCGGCAGCCAATAGTAACAAGAATACCGATATACTTTAGGAACTTCAGCAGCATATAGATAGAATACCAAAAATAAGACGATCGATATTATTTCAATAATACTTCCTTGGAAAGATGTGATGTTTTTATTTTTCAAACGGTCGTACAGTTGAAACAACAACATGCCGACTATAAAATCCGGAAATCGAGCAATCGGATTAACATACCAATATCCTTTTATATCACTTTCCGGAGTAAAATACATACCGACAATAACCAATATAGCGGAAATTAAAAATACACAGAACAAACCCTTATAGTTTCTTGCTATCGGCACCAGAAATGGAAAACAGAAGTAAAAAAGCTGCTCGCAACATAAGCTCCACGAAGGACTGTTAAATGAAAAAAAGTAATCAGCTTTAGGTATATAGGCATTTGTTAATGTGAGTGAAGCCAAAAAGTGCTTGCTCCAATCCGCAAATCCCGATGCAATTACATAGCCTCCTAAAGCGGCAGCAATCAATAAAGTCAGGACATGCAAAGGATAAATACGGGCTATGCGCGCTACCCAGAAAGACCGTTTGGTCATTTTGCTTTCACTTAGTTTCTTTTGATAATTGTATGCTATAATAAAACCGCTTAGTACGAAAAAGAAACTAACACCGACAAAACCTTCTTTAAAAAAATGAAGATTGAAAAAGTCGTCTATTACATAACAATGTGCTCCAAAAACCATTAAAGCAAATATAAGTCGCAAAGAGGTGAGTGTGTTTATCATAAATCTGGTATTGCCTGTTTCTTTTGATCATTCCTTCTCTGGGATGCAAAATTAAGAAAAGAACAGTTCAAATATGCACTAAACAACTTCTTTTTATACAGATTAAGGTTAACTTCTTAAAAACAAATAATTTACTCTTCTAACAGATTCACAATAAATCACTTATAAACACAACCGGCAATCCTTTGCCAGGTTTCCTCATGGAGTGCTTTCAGTCAATCAGTTACTATTTTACCGGCCCTATTTATCCTGTTCCCTCCGGCCACTTCGGATTAAAGAATTATTTCTTTAATTCTTTGGTTAATCAATGTATTTCGTGTACTTTTGCACAATGAGAAAGAAGGCTCGTAAAACAGAAATTATAGTTCTAACAATTAAATAATTTAAAATCAATCATTTATGTGGTTAAGTAATTCATCTGTAGGAAGGAAAGTGGTGATGAGCGTTACCGGTATCGCCCTTGTCCTGTTTCTAACGTTTCACATGGCGATGAACCTTGTTGCGATCATCTCGGCTGAGGGTTACAACCTGGTTTGTGAGTTCCTGGGAGCAAACTGGTATGCGTTGGTAGCTACGCTGGGCCTGGCTGCCCTCTTCGTGATTCACATTATCTACGCTTTCTGGCTGACAATCCAGAATCGCGCAGCACGTGGTAGCGAACGTTACGCCGTAGTTGACAAACCCAAAACCGTAGAATGGGCATCACAGAACATGCTGGTGCTGGGTATTATCGTTATCTTAGGTTTGGGCCTTCACCTCTTTAATTTCTGGGCTAAAATGCAGTTACCGGAATTGATACACAACATGGGAGGAGTAGCAGACACAACTTATGCTGCCGATGGTGTTTATCACATCATGAACACTTTCTCTAACCCCGTATACGTAGTGCTGTACCTCGTTTGGCTGGGCGCCCTTTGGTTCCATCTGACTCATGGTTTCTGGAGCTCTATGCAATCTCTGGGCTGGAACAACAAGATTTGGATCAACCGCTGGAAATGCATCTCCAACATCTATTCAACCATCGTTGTTGTATGCTTTGCTCTGGTAGTAGTCGTATTCTTCGTTAAATCGTTGGCATGCGGTGCTTGCTAAATTGTAAATTGTAAATGATTAAATTGTAAATAGCATTATGACTAAGATAGATTCAAAAATTCCTGAAGGCCAGCTCGCCGAAAAATGGAGTAACTATAAAGCTCATCAAAAACTTGTTAACCCTGCCAACAAACGTCGCCTTGACATTATCGTTGTAGGTACCGGACTTGCCGGGGCATCTGCCGCCGCTTCTCTGGGCGAAATGGGTTTCAGAGTATTCAATTTCTGTATTCAGGATTCACCCCGTCGTGCTCACTCCATCGCAGCACAGGGTGGTATTAACGCAGCTAAAAATTACCAGAATGATGGTGACTCGGTTTACCGTCTTTTCTATGATACAATCAAAGGCGGTGACTACCGCGCACGTGAAGCCAACGTTTACCGTCTGGCCGAGGTATCAAACGCTATCATTGACCAATGTGTAGCTCAAGGTGTACCTTTTGCACGCGATTACGGTGGCACACTCGATAACCGTTCATTCGGTGGTGCACAGGTATCCCGTACGTTCTACGCCCGTGGCCAGACCGGACAGCAGCTATTGCTGGGCGCTTATTCAGCATTGAGCCGTCAGGTACAAAAAGGTACTGTTAAACTTTACACTCGTTATGAAATGCTCGACCTCGTTGTTATCGAAGGACGTGCACGCGGTATCATTGCCCGCAACCTCGTAACCGGTGAAATCGAACGTTTCGCCGCTCATGCTGTAGTAATCGGCACAGGTGGTTACGGAAACGCTTTCTTCCTTTCTACAAACGCGATGGGGTCCAACGGTTCTGTTGCCATCCAATGCTACAAAAAAGGTGCTTACTTTGCCAATCCTTGTTTTGCTCAGATTCACCCGACCTGTATCCCGGTACACGGTGACAAGCAGTCTAAACTGACATTGATGTCAGAGTCACTTCGTAACGACGGTCGTATCTGGGTTCCGAAGAAGATTGAAGATGCCAAAGCATTGCAGGCAGGAACTAAAAAGCCGACTGAAATTCCTGATGAAGACCGTGACTTCTATCTGGAACGCCGTTACCCCGCATTTGGTAACCTTGTTCCCCGTGACGTAGCTTCACGTGCTGCCAAAGAACGTTGTGACGCAGGTTTTGGTGTCAACAACACCGGTTTGGCCGTATTCCTTGATTTCAAATATGCCATCGATCGTCTGGGTGAAGATGTAGTTCGCGCCCGTTATGGTAACCTCTTCGACATGTACGAAGAGATCACTGACGAGAACCCGTACAAGACTCCGATGATGATATTCCCTGCTATCCACTATACAATGGGTGGTATCTGGGTTGACTATGAATTGATGACCTCTATCCCGGGTCTGTTCGCTATTGGCGAAGCTAACTTCTCTGACCACGGTGCCAACCGCCTGGGTGCATCTGCATTGATGCAAGGTCTGGCTGACGGATATTTCGTATTGCCTTATACTATCCAGAACTATCTGGCCGACCAGATTCAGGTACCACGTTTCTCTACAGACCTGCCCGAATTTGCGGCAGCAGAGAAAGAAGTGAAAGATAAAATCCAGAAGATTAAAGCTGTAAACGGAAAACATTCTGTTGACTCAATCCACAAGAAACTGGGTCACATTATGTGGGACTTCGTAGGTATGGCTCGTACTAAAGAATCTCTGCAGAAAGCTCTGACAGGTATTCAGGAAGTGAAAAAAGACTTCTGGACCAACGTTCGCATCCCGGGTGAAGTAAACGAACTGAACGTAGAACTTGAAAAAGCCCTCCGCCTGATCGACTTCATTGAAGTAGGTATGTTGATGGCTCGTGACGGTCTGAACCGTGAAGAATCTTGCGGTGGACACTTCCGTACAGAATATCAGACTCCGGAAGGCGAAGCATTGCGCGACGATAAGAACTTCTCTTACGTAGCATGCTGGAAATACACCGGTGAAGATTCAGAACCGGAATTGATCAAAGAAGACTTGAACTATCAATTCGTGAAAGTTCAGACTCGTAACTACAAGTCATAATTCGGTTAATCAATTAAAGGAAAACAAAAATGGATAAAAATATATCATTCACGCTGAAAGTATGGCGTCAGAAAAGCCCTAAAGCGAAAGGTGCTTTTGAAACATACCAAATGAAAGATATCCCGGGCGATACTTCATTCCTCGAGATGCTGGATATTCTGAACGAACAGATCATCAATGATGGTGGCGAACCTATCGTATTTGACCACGACTGCCGCGAAGGCATCTGCGGTATGTGTTCTCTTTACATCAACGGACACCCACACGGACCTGCAACTGGTGCTACTACCTGCCAGATGTATATGCGTCGTTTCAAAGACGGAGATACTATCACTGTTGAGCCGTGGCGTTCTGCCGGTTTCCCGGTAATCCGCGACTTGATGGTTGACCGTACGGCCTATGACAAGATCATGCAGGCCGGTGGTTACGTAAGCGTAAACACAGGTGCTCCTCAGGATGCCAATGCCATTCTTATCTCTAAGGACATCGCTGATGAAGCCATGGACGCTGCCGCATGTATCGGTTGTGGTGCTTGTGTAGCTGCTTGTAAAAATGGTTCTGCCATGTTATTCGTATCAGCCAAGGTTAGCCAGCTGAACCTGCTTCCACAAGGTAAAGTAGAAGCTGCCCGCCGTGCAAAAGCAATGCTTTCTAAAATGGATGAACTGGGATTCGGTAACTGTACAAACACACGTGCTTGTGAAGCAGAATGCCCGAAGAACATCTCCATCAGCAACATTGCCCGCTTGAACCGCGATTTCATCATCGCAAAACTGAAAGACTAAGCAAAACTTAGCATTTGATTAATAAGTAGGAAAATTCCCCGCCGGCATCGGCGGGGAATTTTTTTTATATGAAAAGTATTATTTCTTACGATGTCTACGATACCAGATAATGAAGCCGGTCAGGGGAAGTGAAGCACCTATCAGGCTTGCAAAGAACATTAGAATTTTACCGGGAAGCCCCCAGATACGTCCGTCATGAATTTCCAGATTCATACGACGGAATTTATCAGCAGCAGAAGCCTCGGTATATTTACCGGCATAAGGACCCGATCCTTTCAAAGGAACCAGTGTATATTGATCAAAAAACAAATTATCCGTACGGTAGTAAGAACCTCTCTTATGCACAACACTGACACGGAAAACTCCGTCAGCCTGCCCGGGCAAAGCAAAATAAAAGGTTTTGGCAGCAGGTTCTTCACTGCGTAACCGCGTATAAAGTAGGTCCAAAGGCGCCTCTACACGACTGCCCACCTGTAACGTATCAGATAAAGGAAGCACATAAGGCTTCAACTCTTCACCACCGGATGTAATGCCATATACGGCCTTACTAAACCAGTTCAAACTAAAGATCAATCCGGTAAAACACAAAATGAACAACAGAAAGGACGCATAGAAACCTACGATATTATGCAGATCAAAATTCAACTTTGAAAATGTACAAGGACGTCTCATTGTCAGTCGTTGTACAAGCGCCTTACGTGTCCAGCGCCTGGGGCACCAAAGCACAATACCCGTTATCAGGGTAATCAGGAAAATCAATACACTGTAACCAACAATAGGACTCCCGATCTCCCGTGGAAGCCACAAAGTGCGATGCCCGCCAAGCACAAACCGGAAGAAATCAAAATCACCGCTCTTCTTTATTACCGATTTCAATACCCGTCCATCATATGGATCGATAAAAACCGTGCTCATACCCATCTCCGGACGATAATAATCCACCCATACCGCATCTGATTCTTCTCCGTAAGTGATGGCTGTGGCAGACGCTCCTTCCATGACAGAATCTGCAATGGCAAGTATACGGGAAGGTAACAAAAACTCTTTCTCTTGCGGGTCTACAAAACGCCAGGGCTGCATGGCATCGGTTATTTCGTCTTTGAATGCATACAGACAACCGGTGATACAAACAATGAAAACGACTATTCCCGAAAGCAATCCAAGCCACAGATGCAGTTTTGCACAAGCCTTCCGAAAAGTTTTGCCCATCTCTTATCAATCCAAGCGGAAGAACCCGCCAACAAACGTAGTTGATACTTTGGCACCTCTGACTGCAGTAGCTGTCTGAGGATCTACCTGATATATATAAGTACCTTCTGAGGTAGTTACCGGACGATAGACATAGCCTCCATCCACCAAAGCGGCAAAACGTCGCCCACCATCTCCGTTATGCACCGGAATCTCTTTAATATCACGTACCGTTTTGTTATTAAGATCGATGATGCAACACTTCAGGCTTTTATCTCCCCAACGGTCAGCCGACGTTTGCGGACTGATGGTACTGACCTCAGCAAATACCAAACCATTGCCGATATATTTGATATGGGCAGGCTTCAGACCTCCGGAAACCGTTTCAAAGTCAAAATAATAGTCATCGAAACGCGTTTCACCTTTAGGGATGCGAAGGAAAGCAGCATTCTTGGTGCCCTGCGAGAATCCGTTAGCTATGGCAGAATTAGACATGATATACATGTCACCGGACTCTACCTTAAAAATGCCGTTAAACGCATTCCACGAACCGGCAGGGCCGGTACGCGTATCTTTCATCAGCGTTTTAAACTTCATATCCGGATAAGAATATACCGCAACAAAAGTAGTATCCGTATATAAGGTTTCAAAATTTGTAGGGTTCATCGGGAAATAGGTAACATATACATTGCCTTCGCTATAACACATACCGGTGATACTCGGCCATTCGAGCTGGTTCAGTGGAAATACCGGAGTCCGGACCTGGGAGGTGATGGAAACATCACTGATATTCACCGTATATAAAGTCATCTTGTCTCCACTCTCCTTATTGGCCGGAAGCTCCAGACCGATCATAGCCTGTCCGTCCATTTGAGTAAAGGCATTCAGCGAACTATTAAAGACAAAATCTCCACGCTCTGCCAGGTAGCCGGCTGCATCACGCACAATTCCTGTTGCACTGGTCAATCCCAGTCCACCTATACTAAATATGGTTTGCTCTCCTTGCTCATAATCACGGTATCCGTTCTGCTCAATCCCTTTACCCACCGCATTGATCGTACCGGACATCAGCTCAGATGCAGTAACCACGTAGTAAGTGGTAGTTCCATTTGAATTGATACCCAAGCTAAGCACATAGGGAGCAAAAGGGGGTTCCTCGTTCCCCAACCCCTCTTCTTCGCACGCCGTAACAGTCAATAAAGTGCAGGCAGCAAAGAAATACATATAAATTCGATAAATTGTATTCATCAGACTTTTTTTATTTGCTAAAGAAATATCTTAGTTTCACATTGAAAGCACGGCCGGGTTTCTGTAACCGGTAGTTATCATATAATTTCTGATTGGTCAGATTGGTACATTCAACGACAACACTGTACTTCCCGTTATCCATTGAATATCCCAGTGCCAGGTCGTGCGAAAACTGTTCGGGGATCACCTTCTTGGAGCTTTTCGCTCCCAGCCCCGGGAACGAAAGATAATATGAATGAATGTAATTCAGATTATAATCAAACGTCAGTACGGAGTTTCGCCAAAACAAATCATGGAAACGGAAGCCTGCATCGGCATTGGCAAATAAATACGGAATGTTTGGCAAACGCTCTTTGTAGGTAATGTTCTCTGTGATACCTTCACCCACAAAGCTATCTTTAGTCTTTTCATACCGCTGTTGGTCTGTAATATCCTGATAAGTGAAATTGGCCCCCATATGGAACAGATCTTTATAGTTGTATCTGACGGCTGCCTCCACGCCTTTGGTCAAGACCTTGCCCAGATTCTCGTAACCCGTAGTCGGGTTACTGGTCAGGCTGACTCCTTTCAGGATGAAATCCGTCGTATAACGATAAATAAAATTTCCGTCGGCCGAAAGCTGGTGTGCCCCGAAAGTTCGAATGAAGCTCAATCCCAGATTCAGGTTCCGGCTGCTTTCCGGCTTCAAATCCGGATTCCGTTGCTGAATTAATCCGTCTCCAAACATCTCAATACTTTCCGGCAAACGATAAGCATGCTCATAAGAGAATTTCGCCTGCAAAGAAGGCAAGATATAATAAGTAGCGGCTGCGCCATAACCAAAGTTGGTCTTGTGGTCCCGTACCTTCTCCCAACGGGCATTTTCGGTATATTCATCCAGCCGCTTATAGGTAGAGCTATATAACTTATACATCTTCCCAAACACATTGGCATTCCAGCGGTCATAACGAATCTGCCATCCCAGCCCGGTAATGTTCTTGGTCAGCTGTTGAGGTACATTGTTGTTTTCGTCATCCGGACGTACTTTATCATTCATTGTTCTTCGCATTGCAGAAACAACATGATTCAATATCAATGATTGGTGAGTATCGATCACATAACTGATGTTTCCGTTCCCCAGCCATTCGCGGTTCTTGATTTTAGAATCTGTATAATACCCTTCATCGGCCGAAGTAGATGGAACCGACTCTCCCAACCAGTTGTAGCGGCGGGTGATCGTATCCACATTAAAAGAATTTACCGAACTATACGTTCCATAAAGTGACAGCGAAAGCCCGTCAAGAAACAAGTCGTCTTTCTTATAACGGATAGAAGGGATAACAGACTCACTTTTCATTTTCACTCCGCCGTAGACAGCATCCATGGTAGCACCCGTCTGCACATCCTTATCGTTCTTTGACACAATAATGCCCGCAAGCAGATAATCTGCAAAAGGTTTACCGGTTATTCCCGTTTCCAGGCGGATACCGCCCGATTGATAGCCATCATGAAAGCGTTTCACCCATCGTTCGTCCACCTTTTTATTGGTAGCAAGGTCTATGATGGGTGCAAATACCTTATAATCATTATCCGAATAGTTATAGAATGCATTGGCGCGGACAGTAAATCCGGTCTTCAAATGGGTATAAGCCCCATTTACCGAGACTTTATGAGTATTGAAAGATCCAAACGAATAAGTGGCATCCAGGTAATTAGCATCTTTGCGGCTGACAATATTCACTGCCCCTCCCAGGGCATCAGCACCCAGGTTCACGGGTAATACACCTTTATATACCTCTACACGCTCTGCCATGTTGGCGGAGATATTGGCCAGATTAAATGATGATCCGAAGTTGTCCATCGGTATACCATCCAGAAAGAATTTCACCTGATTGCCCGAAAACCCGTTCAGGCTGAAATTATAGTTGGATCCTACCCCACCTTCTTCACGGATGCGGACGCTCGATACATTATTCAGCAATTTATTAAGGGGAGCAGCACTATTATAGGCCTTTTTGATATCAAGTACCGATATGGCATACGCCTGTTCCTGCTGACGACGAGCCTCGGATTTCCCAATCACTTGCACTTCATCCAGTTCTTCCGCCTGAGTATCAATCTCTATGTCCGGAATCCGATTTACCGTCCCGGCAATCACACGCACCGGCACTTTCTTAGTCTTTACTCCTATGCCCGATACGACAATAGTCTGATTACCCGCCGGCACATCATTAATATGATAAATTCCTTTTTCATTGGTATATCCGCCGATATAAACACCTTCAATAGCAACGGCAACCGGATAATAGGGCTGTTTCTCCCGATCGACGATTCGACCTGTAACCGTACCCTTACTTTGTTGTTGAACACCGGCATGTAAAACGCTTATAGACAAAGCAGAAAAGAAGCATAACAGAAATATTCTGTACAACAATTTGTGGTTCATCAATCACTATGTTTAATTAGGGCGCAAAGGTACAACCCTATCCATAGAGGGGCAATCACTATATATAGGTATTCCGAAAAGGATGGATACCTACTTTCTGCGAGCAGAACAGCTATTTATCCTTGGGATTCCGAATTGCCCGGGGCGAAGCACCGAACGACTTCTTACAAAAATTGGAGAAATGGGGCAAAGACTCAAAACCATATTTGTAACAAATCTCCGAAATGGTGGCATTGGTATGCTTGAGATCATACATAATCCCCTCCTTACGGCGTTTCAGCATCCATTCGTAGACCGGTTCGTGGAAGATGGTATTAAAAATACGACGGAATGTAGTTACGCTATATCCTCCCATATGGGCCAGTTCCTCTACGGTTTTCACCCTCATATAGTTTTGCAGAACAAAATACTGAAAGCTATTGGTATATTGTGAGAGCGGATGAACCAATGAAGACAGGTCATAGTCTGAATAATAATACCCCAAAATAAAAGCAAGTTCTTTCCGTTTGAGTGATAACAGCTCCCGACAAATTTTATTTTCACTCAAATAGTTTTTCGATCCTTCAAGGAAATATTGCAACTCCGGGATAATTTTGAGAGGTGAGTAAATCAACGGTGCCGGAATTTCATTCATAATGTAGTTATAGCGTTGTTCACAAAAAAGCTCCGGCTGGTTAAAACTGTAACACACACACTCTACATCTGTCATAGCCAATACTTCCAACTTCGATCCGATGGCTTGAAGAATAAACTCTCCGGCACGTAACATCGTTCCGGCATATTCCTGACTATTGACTAATATCTCCCCTTTTAAGAGGAAAATCATCAGGTTCTCTTCACACTTCTGGGCAGGACGATGAAAACCTCTCGGATGAGAAGCATGCATAATGGCATTATCAACAGCCTTGGGACATATCTGACAGTTCATCTTATCTCCACAGAAGGAGTCGGACATAGCGCGTTGTGTTTTGTTTATGTTGCCGACAAATGTAGGAGATTTTTTTGAAAAAACAATTAAGAAAGAAGAAAATGGCATAAAAATAGGTTCATCCGACAAATACGTAACTGGATATCTTTCTCAATAGGATTGGTAATCAGAAGATTATATTTACCATAGTTTTCTTTTCAATGTAAAGGTATTTACCCCGGCATGTAAAAGCATTTACCTCGGCATGTAAAGGCATTTACCTCGGTGCGTAAATGAAGCCGGCATGCAATGCAACGGATACCCTCCCATGGGATGCATCAACTTATTTGGAATTAGGTATTGCTTAATCTATATTTAAAAACTGCAGGATTCAAGTATAAGACATAAATCCTGCAGTTTTCTATTTATACAAAAGGATGGACAGTGCCATGGGGAACAATATTTAAATTTTCAGGGAATATCATTTTAATGTCCTACAGTTTATAAAACTCAATTAGCAGGAGTCTCAACCTCATTATTATTCTCGGTATCTTTTGTCCAGTCATCAACAGCTGTTACTGCCCAAGCTATAGAAGTAGCGTCATTAGTCAGCGCCAATGTATAACGTACCTTTTTACCCATTTCCCATTTACTCTGTCCATCACTACTAATCATAATTTCCTTGCCAGTAGTAAAAGCATCGTAAACAACATCATCATTTTTATCCATTACTTTATACTTCACAAGTATCTTCGCTGTATTAGATAAAGTTTGCGGTAACAACATCATTAAGTCAGTGGTATCTAAAGCCTTCACAGTAGTTCCATCGCCAGCCACTTGATTAGCAGTACTAGTCGTACTTAATGGGTAAGTATAGGAAGCAGTAGCAGTTGTTGGATTAGTCCAGCCAGTACCATAATCATAAGTTGCTTTACTGCCAACCCCAGAAATAGAAATCTCTGTTACCTCATAAGTCAACCCATCATTAACTTTAGATTTTATTGAGAAATTGACTTGAGTGAGAGCATGTGAGAATGTGAAATTTACTGTGGCGTCAGTTTTAGTTAAATCATTAACTTTTGAAACCAACAAGTCCTCTTGATCTTTAACATTAGAAGGTACTTCATAATCAGTTATTGCAGGATAAGTGCCAGTAGATTCGGCTGCTAACTCCGTAACTTTTGTTGAGGAATATGCAAAAAATTGTATTTTGCCCTCATTAGGCCAATAATAGGTCTTAGTTCCATTCCAGTTTGAGCCATCAACACTCCATGTAATAGATTCTTTCTCGATAATGTTTTTTGCCAATGTACCGACACCCATTGCTGCATCACCAGTATTATACGCATATACCGTAAACCCATTGGTCTTCAAAAGAGCTAAATCTGCCGATACAGCTCTTGTCGTTTTACTAACTACACTGTTGAACCCAATCTCCGCATTCTGTGCAGCCTTTTCAATCTCTTCATTCTGTGAGCAACCCGTAATTGCCATTGCAGCAACTGCTGCGAATAAAATCTTCTTCATAATAGTATGTTTTTTTAAGTTATTAATGTTTTATCTGTATGTATTCCTTTTTTCTTATCCAACGGGCAACTCCACATTTGTTTCGTCGTCCCAGTCTCCTACATCACCGCCAATGCCGCCACCTCCACCCGGAGGTACCTCCACATCGTCTACTTTTATTTCGTCTTCTATTTCAACTTCAACCAATGTCGGCGGTTTCGTTTCATCTCCTTCTCCTCCTTCACCACCACCGGTAGGTTCTTGTACGGCTTCCGTTATATTAATCTTCACTTCCTGCACCGACTTGTCCACCTTAATAATCATCAGGTTCATCATCACCGGAAGTTCGGTCTCGGCACGGCTAAGAACAACTTCGGGTAGCCCAAAAGTGGTAAATACCCCTTCTATCTTTCCGCCTTTCACGTTCAGATCAATATTAATCGGACAGGCATCACACATGGCATAACCTTTTCCTAAAAAATAATGGTCTGCCATCCCACCGACACTCCCTATCACAGTAGAAACATTACTCAACCCCTGTGCTTTGATGCTAAAAGAGTAAGTTCTGACTACCAGCCTTGGTTTCAGTTCCAGCGTCAATGTCTCCTCACTATTTCGTACATCCAGATCATCTATGTTTATCACATAAAGCGGATCCGGCCCCCAAACCATCTTTTCTGTTCCGGCAACCCCAAACTTACAGAGATTGGTGTAAGCCTGAATGGTTTCATAAGATTCTTCTCCACGAATCAAGACCGTTTCTGTATCGTAATTGTAAACCACAACCGAGTAATGTCCGGGAGGTACCGGTACCTCTCCACCGGTTGCCGACAAATATGCACTCTTCTTTTTACCTCTTCCATCTTTCGGATAAAAGATAACCTGCATTCCCTCCGGTAGTTTCTCTGTCACTCCTTCCCAGTTTAGCGCGATCCGTACTCCACTAACCGGATAATCATCCAGCAGTTCCCGCCGGCTGCATCCCGTCATCAGCAACAACGGGCAGAAAAGCACAAAAAGCAACTGTCCTATATCTTTCATCCATCTCTATCTCCTTGCCGTTATAAGCCAGACCAATGATACCTTGGCTTTGGTAGGCCCAATAAAATTGTAACGTCCGCTATTTGTCCAGACTAACGAGCCTTCGTAAGGAGTATACTTACGGTATTCTGTTGTCAAGTATCCCACTCCCACACTAAACTCAAACGAAAGATGGCGGGCTACCTGTTTCGCATATCCATACGTAAACCCCGAGGCTGCATAATACTTTCCCTGATAACCATCTCCCTTAAACTGGAAGTCGTAAATACCTCCTTCTGCATAACATCCCAGAAAATGTCCTGTCAGCCTGCCGTGTTTCCGGCGATTTCCTAACCAGCAACGTCCTTCCACCCCTCCCGAAAGCAGCTGATAGCAGAACTCTTCTCTGCTGTTCAGCCACCAGGGACATTTGTATTCAGTATTCAAAGACCAACGCTTACCTAATGGTATTTCCACTTCTATATTGGGTGCCAATGCCAAGTCATAAAGCAGATTGTTCTTCACGGCCAATACCGTTTGCCGCCGCACCTTCTCCGATTCCATTACTGATTTTTCCCTATTTACCATGACAGGCTCTCCTCCGGCAAGTTTACCGGGAAGCGGTTTAGCAGTTTCCACTCCATATACCGGCTTTACTTCTTTTACCGTCATTGCCGGAAGCCGTTTTCTTTGCGGTACCGACAGTTCCGGTAATATCCGGTTCGCAATGTAATGGTAAGCTTTTCCTCCGTTAAGCCGACGCAATAAAGACTCACATCTTACAGGATCATCACGATGGTAATCCAATAACATCAGTACATCTCTCTGATCGGGCACCTGTGAATCTGCAGCAATCTTCTCGTACAAAACAGACCAGTCTATTTTTTGAAAATCGAACCCTTCTTTCCTTATGGCATCCGTCATCGTCATCATCGCAGAACCTTCACCCGGCAAAAAGAAAAGGATCCCCCAAAAGATGAATATATAGATGCGATTCTCCATAGTTGCTCTATTTGTATAAAGCAAATATAGAGCTTTGAAATTAAACGAAATACACTTAATCTAACTAAATAAAGGGCCTGGTTTGTTGTGTGAAACGATTGGAACGATTTTGCAAGTTTGACGGGGTTTATCCTTCCCTAAAGACTGCTAAATAAACAGGAAGAAGAGACATTATAAAGGCATATCCGTGAAAAACCGTGAAGGAATTCAAAAGAGAGACAATATTCAGGGAAATATTTGGAGAATCATCCGAAGAGAATTACATTTGTATTGTGATTTTTTTCATAGTATTAGATTTAAGGTTAACAAAAGGTTGGAGTCAGGCGTGACTCCTTTTTTTTGCCCCTTTATTTAAGCAACTGATAGACTCCTCCCGCCAAGACCCGGATTACTCCTTTCATTTCCAGCTCAAACAGAATGACACTGATCTTATTGATAGGAATATCAGCCTGCACCATCAACGCATTGATCTGCAAATCTCCCAGCCGTCCGAGAATATCTACAATCTTCAGTTCTTCGGCAGATAAATCAGGGAAAAGATTCCGCTGTACGGTTGTCGGTTTAATAGTATGTGAACCGGTATCCCACCCCATTGCCTTCACAAAATCCGCCGCAGACTCCAACAAAACAGCCTTATTGTCCCGTATCAGCTGATTGCATCCTTTCGAATATTCATCAGTGACCCGCCCCGGGAAAGCAAAACAGTCGCGATGATAACTCCCGGCAATATCCGCCGTAATCAGAGAACCGCCTTTAGCGGCAGACTCCACCACAATAGTGGCATCGCTGATACCGGCAACAATACGGTTCCGACTGATGAAGTTATGTTTATCCGGATTTGTTCCGGAAAGAAATTCAGTTAACAGTCCACCCTGCCGGAGCATATCAATGGCTGTTTTACGATGTAACGAAGGGTAAATACGGTCCAGCCCATGAGCCAATACCCCCACAGTAGGAAGCTCGACAGCCAGTGCTGCCCGGTGGGCATTGATATCGATCCCATAAGCCAATCCGCTGACAACAAGTACATCCGGACATAAAGCCTGCAAATCCTGCAGGAAGCTAACGCAAATTTGTTTCCCGTAATCCGTTGCATTACGGGTCCCGACCATATTAATAATGTGGAAAGCATTGAGATCGGCTTTTCCTTTAAAGAATAATACGACGGGAGCATCATCGCATTCACGCAGTCTGGAGGGATAGCCCTCATCTGCCATCGTAAGGCAAGAGATACGGTTATCCCGTACAAACTCATATTCCTGTTCGGCACGCTTCAATGCCTGTGGAGAATCCAATGCTGCGACAACTGCCTGATTCACTCCGGGTAAACGATCGGGCAATTCAGTCCGGTAACGGAATACATCGGCAGCACTCCCTATACCGTCTACCAGACGTTTGGCACCTATATGCCCAACGCCCGGTATTTGCGTCAGTGCAATACTGCATATCCGTTCTTCATCGGTGCTCATTGCAGGTAAGGCGCGAAAATCCGGTCGAATAATTCACTATCGCTCAAACGTCCATTTACCACACATACCGTTTCCACCGTCGATTTAACGACAACCTTATTATCGCTTTTCCGGAAGATGTCCTGATAGAACACATATTTGATACCTTCTTTCTTCATATACAATTTGGAAACGAATTCATCACCACTCTTTAATGGGGTTTTGAAGGCCATATTAATACGGGCTACCACCGGGTCCACTCCCTCTTCGTGCAGTTTTGCAAAACTTACGCCTACCGATGAAAGAAACTCATGACGGGTATGTTCCAGATAATGTTGATAATTAGCGTTATTCACAATGCCTTGCAGGTCGCACTCGTAGTCACGTACCTTTAAAGTAAGTTCATAGATATACTTTTCCATCTTTATTCCAGTCCTTTAAATTTTTTCAGTTCTTCGGTCGAAACCAATTTATACAGTTTGTCACTCGGACGTATCTTATCCAGCTTCATAGAGAAGTGCTCTCCCTTCTTCACGGTTTCTACCGGTTTCAGGTCCACACGGGCCTCATCGAGCGTAGCAAACACAGCTCCGGTAGTAGGGCCGGTAATCAACAGCTTATCGCCTACACTCACTTCAGCCGCTTCCACCAGGAATTCGGCTACACCAATGTTGGAGAAGTATTTAATACCTTTCCCCACATAGATCTTACGTTCGGTTGCCGCCGATCCGTAATTCTTAGTCCATTCTCCCAGACGCTGTCCCAGATAGTAACCGTCCCAAAAGCCCCGGTTGAATACCGTTTTCAAGCGTTCATCCCACGCCGCAATCTTCTCGTCGGTAAACGTACCATCCAGACAGGCCTGAATAGCCTGCTTATAACACTCGACAACAGTACGTACATATTCGGGCCCACGGGCACGGCCTTCAATTTTGAATACACGCACCCCGGCATCCATCATTTTATTCATGAAATGAATGGTCTTTAAATCTTTGGGCGACATGATGTACTGGTTGTCAACCTCAAGTTCCACATCGGTATCCTTATCACGGACAGTGTAAGAACGACGGCAGATCTGCATGCAGGCTCCCCGGTTGGCAGAATGATTCATTTCATGCAAAGACAGATAGCACTTGCCCGAAACAGCCATACAAAGCGCTCCGTGGCAAAACATTTCGATACGGATCAGCTCTCCGCCCGGTCCACAGATATGTTCTTCCTGAATCTGACGATAGATCTCCGCTACCTGTTCCAGATTCAGTTCGCGCGCCAACACCACTACATCGGCAAATTGCGCGTAAAACTTCAAGGCTTCTGCATTCGAGATATTCAATTGCGTAGACAGATGCACTTCCTGGCCAATCTTGTTGGCATAACTCATCACCGCCACATCGGCGGCAATCACAGCCGAAATACCCGCTTCCTTGGCCGCGTCGACAATGGTACGCATCAGTTCAACATCCTTGTCATATATGATGGTATTCACCGTCAGATAACTCTTCATTCCATGTTCGTCACAGGTCCGGGCTATCTCGCGCAAGTCCTCAATGGTGAATGTATTGGCCGAACGTGCACGCATGTTCAGATTCTCAATACCAAAATAAATAGAATCGGCTCCCGCCTGGATGGCTGCCGCGAGCGATTCGCGTGAGCCAACCGGAGCCATTATTTCAAAGTCACTTATCTTATACATAGTTACCAATTATAAGTTACGAGTCCGCAACTACTGAATATATCCTTTTTCTTTCAGGTTTGCCACTATCTCCTGGGCAATCCCCATTCCGATCTGCTGACCCGCTTCCATGGCCTCGGCAGTCATCACCGGAGTGGACTCGGCCAGCTTCTTTCCCACAGGAGATTCATAGAACTGGGTAATCTTTTTCAGGTCGTTTATCGTCAGATACCTGTAATAAATAGATACATATATATCCATAAACTGTGTGTTTGCCTTTTCGGACAACTGCTCTTCAAAAGTTTTCCAGAATTCATCCGGAACGTTCGAATAAGTATGTTTCATCATCCCGATCATCTGCGGAACCATCGATTTCACAGTAGTCATAGCGCCCGAGGCCTCGAGCATCTTGCTTAACGCCTCTTTATAAGCAGCATCCTGAGCCGAAACGGAAGTGGCAGACAAGATAAAAGTCAGGCACAGAGCAATGGAAAATAGTCTTTTCTTCATAATTTCTATCCAGTTAAATAAATGAATGGAGTGCAAAGGTAGGGGTTTTTTCCGTACTTTTGCAGCCAAATAATGAATAGAAAATCGTAAAAAGATGAAAATAGGCCACATAGACCTGGGTGAACGCCCTGTATTTTTGGCTCCGATGGAGGATGTCACCGATCCCGCTTTCCGCCTGATGTGCAAAAAGTTCGGAGCCGATATGGTATACACAGAGTTCGTCTCGAGTGATGCTTTGATACGTTCCGTCAACAAAACAACTCAAAAACTGACCATCTGCGACGAAGAACGTCCCGTCGCCATTCAGATATACGGTAAAGATACGGAAGCCATGGTTGGCGCAGCCCGGATTGTAGAAGAAGCACAACCGGATATATTAGACATCAACTTCGGCTGTCCGGTAAAGAAAGTTGCCGGAAAAGGAGCAGGCGCCGGTATGTTGCAGAATATCCCGAAGATGCTTGAAATAACCCGTGCCGTAGTAGATGCAGTCAAAATACCCGTTACTGTAAAGACCCGTCTGGGATGGGATGCGGACCATAAAATCATTGTCGACCTGGCCGAACAATTACAGGATTGCGGTATTGCGGCATTGGCCATTCACGGACGTACCCGGGCACAGATGTATACGGGCGAAGCGGACTGGACCCTGATAGGGGAAGTAAAGAACAACCCGCGTATGCATATACCGATCATAGGAAATGGCGACGTAACTTCGGCTACCGGTGCCAAGGAGTGTTTTGAGCGGTATGGAGTAGACGCTATCATGATAGGACGTGGCAGCATCGGCCGCCCATGGATATTCCGCGAAGTGAAGCATTATCTTGAAACCGGAGAAGAATTGCCGCAGGAATCCTTTGAGTGGTATCTGAATGTATTGCGTGAAGAGGTGCTGAACAGTGTAGCCCGCCTGGACGAGCGCAGAGGGATTATCCATATCCGCCGCCATCTGGCAGCAACTCCTTTATTCAAAGGAATACCCAACTTCCGGGAAACACGCATCGCCATGCTGCGAACAGAGTCGGTAGAAGAGCTTTTCCGGATATTCGATGGACTTCACCCCATCACTTAAACATCGGCACTGCAAACCATTTCTTGAACATCTTTGTCACCAGCACATACAGCACGAAAGCAGAGATAAAGCCCGCAATCGCATCAATCAGATAATGTGCCTGAATATAGACAGTAGCTCCGCAAAGCAACAGATAGAGCGGCAACAGGCAGGCAAAAAGTTTCTTGCTGCCACGCCAAGCCATAATCATCAGAATAGTCGAAACACCGACATGCGAACTGGGAAAAGCCGCCGTAGGACGCTCTCCCACTTGTTGCGAACCCTCTACCAGGCTATAAAAGAATCCATGCTGATAGCCGGGGCCCGGAAGCAACTCCTGATTGTGATTGAAATAATCGCCAATGGCAGGAAAGACACCTTGTGAGACAGAATCCATACCAATGGCAGGGAAATAGAACTGAGGACCGGCAACCGGAACGAATATATAAATAAGGTAGTAGATGAAAAAGCAGGTGACCAGTACAAACGACATCTTCTCAAACAGATCGAACCGATAGATGAAATAGAACAACGTCACCACCAGAATCATCGGATAATATGCGAAGTACCCCATATTGAAGGGTTCACTCACCCACATTTGCGGAAACGCGTGGCAAAACCATACGGCAGGTTGCCCTCCGAACATCCACTGTTCGGCCGTAGCAAAAAGATGATCCAGGTTGGGGAAGACACGGTTGAACTCAAAAGTATCCGGATACCAGTATGACAAAAGACTCATCTGGATAGCGATACGCACAAAAGCGGAAAACTTACATGGAGCCAACCGGTAGAGATACATCAGCAAAAAAGTCATTGCCGCAATCACTGCCCTGTCCCACAACATGTGGAGCGGATGGTCCATCCGTTGAAACATGAATAAAATCAAGATAGAAGTTAACAGATTATATATCAATGTTATCTTCTCAACAGCAAACAAGCCCTTACGGCTTTCTACACGTTTAAATAAATCTAAAGCCATCCTTCGTTCTTATACCAGGCAATCGTTTCCTTCACTCCCTTTTCCAAATCGTATTCAGGAGCATATCCCAGTTCTTTCACAGCCGGAGTTATGTCGCATTGCCAATTTCTTTGTTTCATTATTTTATATTTGTCCGAATTCAGTGTGCTGCTCTTTCCCGAACGGGTCGCTATAAATTCGGCGAGCAAAGATACGACTTTTAGCACAATTAACGGACATTTGATGTGAATAACCAACGGATCACCCAATTCTTTTTGAATCAGATCGGAGAAAGCCCGGCTTTTATACACCTTCCCGTCAGACAGGAAGTAAGCGCGCCGGGAAACCTCCTTCTCGATTCCCAGGAAAATGGCCTGTACAATATCTTTCACATACACAAATGTCAGATCCTGCCGTTTATATCCCACGGAGAAATCCGTATGCTGCCGGATGGACTTCGCCATCAGGAAATAGTCTGCCTCACGAGGTCCGTACACTCCCGTCGGACGGTAAATGACATACGGAAAACCGGGCAGGCTCTGGATATAAAGTTCCGCTTTCAGCTTACTTAATCCGTAAACCGTATTCGGAGCCGGAGTATCTTCTTCACGGATAGGAGTATAATCCTTTTCACGTATCGGACCGAATACACTCAGGGTACTGATATAGATAAACTGCTTGGGAATCATATTAAGCTCGCGCAACGTATCGACAAAATATTTGGTCTGCAGATAGTTGACACGGTCGAAGTCGTTCTTGTCCGCACACTTGGTCACGCCGGCACAATGGACGATATAATCGAATTTATTGTACGTACCTTTATGGCCGGACAGTTGTGCCCGCAACTCATTGGGGTGTGCAAAGTCCAACTCAAGGAAGTGAATCTTGCGTTCTTTCAGGTATTTCTTACTGCTGGATGCACGGATCCCCGCCCAGACACCAAACCTGCGTTTCAAAGCTTCCTGAACAATGAAACTGCCGATAAATCCGCTTGCTCCGGTAATTAGAATACTCTCCATAAAATTCAGATCAAATGATAATTATTTCGTTGGTTCCACATGAATGCCTACATGGGTTCCTTTCCCAAACATCTCTTTTAGTTTATTTTCGATAGCAGTAGCCGTGCCATGCGCCTCTTCCAGCGTTATCTTCCCATCCATGCGGACATGAATTTCGATGGCATAATAACTGCCGATCCTGCGGGTACGCAAATGGTGGGGCTGACTCACTCCCGGAAAAGAGAGTACGGTCTGTTCAATCTCTTTCTCGACATCGTCCGGCAAGGACTTTTCAAGCAGTTCGTCCACACAAGGAATCAGCAACTGCACAGATACCTTCATAATAAAGAAACTGACTACCACTGCGGCAATCGGATCGAGTACCCGCCAATGATCTCCCAGCAAAATGGCCCCTCCAATACCGATAGCCGTTCCGATGGATGATAACGCATCACTCCGGTGATGCCAGGCATTGGCTACCACGGCCTGAGAATTTAACTTCTTGCCCTGAATCACGGTATACTGATACAGTATCTCTTTTGACACAATCGACACCAATGCCGCCACCAATGCCACTACACCGGGAGACTCCAACTGTCCGCCCTGCAAAAAAGTATAAATGGAAGAGGCACCATTCCAGAAGATACCGAAGCCGACACACAAAAGTAACAACCCGATGATGGCCGTAGCCAATGTTTCATATTTGCCGTGCCCATAATCGTGCCCCTTATCTTCGGGCTTCCCGGCGATACGGACAAAGACAATGACAACAATATCGGTGATGAAGTCGGATAGTGAATGGACAGCATCGGCCAGCATAGCCGCACTATGCCCGGCAATTCCGGCAAAGAATTTAAAAACGAGCAAAAGGAAGTTCACGATACTTCCCACGATCGTTACTTTATAAATTCCCTTCTCCCTGGAAGACTTTTCACTTTCCATTTGTTAGATTATTCATAATGTGAGGGGCAAATGTACATGAAAATCTTGAATTATTAATATTTAATCGCTTACTTTGTACTGATTGATATAAAACGAACCGATTATGGCTAAAAAGAAAGAAAAAAAAGCCGGCAAAAGAATGAAGAAGAAAGAACTGTCAAAGGTGGTTCTCGATTTCTTCCATGCCAAACAAGACGAGGTTATCAGCCTGAAATATATTTTCTCGGAACTGAAGTTAACCACTCATCCGCTAAAAATGCTCTGCATGGATATCCTGTCCGATCTCCTGGCCGATGACTACATTACCGAAGTAGATAAAAACAAATATAAACTAAACAATCACGGTGTTGAGATGACCGGAACTTTCCAACGTAAAAGCAACGGGAAGAACTCGTTTATCCCCGAAGGAGGCGGAGACCCGATTTTTGTCGCCGAGCGTAACTCCGCTCATGCGATGAATAACGATAAGGTGCGCATCGCCTTTTATGCCAAACGTCGCGGACGCGAGGCCGAGGGAGAAGTGATCGAGATACTGGAACGCGCCAACGATACATTTGTCGGCACACTGGAAGTGGAGAAATCATATGCCTTCCTCGTCACGGAAAACCGTACGCTTGCCAACGACATCTTTATCCCTAAAGATAAACTGAAGGGCGGAAAGACCGGCGACAAGGCAGTGGTAAAGGTCACAGAGTGGCCGGACAAAGCTAAAAACCCGATCGGACAAGTGCTCGACATTCTTGGCAAAGCCGGTGACAATACGACTGAGATGCACGCTATCCTGGCCGAATTCGGATTGCCATACGTCTATCCGCAGTCGGTAGAAAAAGCCGCAGATAAGATTCCCGCAGAGATTTCCGCCGAAGAAATAGCCCGCCGCGAAGACTTCCGGAAAGTAACCACCTTCACCATCGACCCGAAAGACGCCAAAGACTTTGACGACGCTCTTTCCATCCGCCCGTTGAAGGACGGACTTTGGGAAGTCGGCGTACACATTGCCGACGTGACGCATTATGTCAAAGAGGGAAGCATCATCGACAAAGAAGCCGAAAAGCGTGCAACTTCCGTTTATCTGGTAGACCGCACCATACCGATGTTGCCCGAACGTCTCTGCAACTTCATCTGCTCGCTTCGCCCCAACGAAGAGAAACTTGCTTTCTCTGCCATATTCGATATCACGGAAAAAGGAGAAGTGAGAGACTCGCGCATTGTACACACGGTCATCGAATCGGACCGCCGCTTCACTTACGAAGAGGCGCAACAGATCATCGAAACCAAAGAGGGTGACTTCAAGGACGAGGTACTGATGCTCGACACCATAGCCAAGGCCTTGCGTGAAAAGCGTTTTGCGGCAGGAGCCATCAACTTCGACCGTTACGAAGTGAAATTCGAAATCGATGAAAAAGGAAAACCCATCAGCGTTTACTTTAAGGAATCCAAAGATGCCAATAAGCTGGTAGAAGAGTTTATGCTGCTTGCCAACCGCACCGTAGCAGAGAAAATAGGCAAGGCACCCAAAGGAAAGAAGGCCAAAGTACTGCCTTACCGTATCCACGACCTTCCTGATCCGGAAAAGCTGGACAACCTCGCACAGTTCATCGCCCGTTTCGGTTACAGACTTCGCACAAGCGGAACCAAGACGGATGTCTCTAAATCGATCAATCACCTGTTGGACGACATACAAGGAAAGAAGGAAGAGAACCTGATTGAAACCGTATCTATCCGTGCCATGCAGAAAGCGCGTTACTCTACGCACAACATCGGTCATTATGGACTGGCTTTCGACTATTACACCCACTTCACCTCTCCTATCCGACGTTTTCCGGACATGATGGTGCACCGGTTGGTAACCAAATATATGGATGGCGGACGCAGCGTATCGGAAACGAAGTACGAGGATCTGTGCGACCACAGTTCGAACATGGAACAGATTGCAGCCAACGCCGAACGTGCTTCCATCAAATACAAACAGGTGGAGTTCATGAGCGAACATCTGGGACAGACTTATGACGGAGTGATCTCCGGCGTAACGGAATGGGGACTTTACGTAGAACTGAACGAAAACAAATGTGAGGGCATGATACCTATCCGCGATCTGGACGATGATTATTACGAGTTCGACGAAAAGAACTACTGCCTGCGCGGTCGTCGCAAGAACCGTATCTACAGCCTGGGAGACGCGATCACTATCAAAGTGGCACGGGCCAATCTGGAGAAGAAACAACTGGACTTCGCACTGATAGAGTAACATTTTGTCAAAATGATAATCGGGACCCGCTCAGATTGCCTTATTTCTGGCAAGAGTACGTCCGCAAAGAAAAATCGCCTTCCACACGGATCGGCGATTTTCTTTTTATTATCCGGATAAGGGAAGTTGGCACAAAAGCGAAAGCATAAGTACATAGAAGCCGGACAAAGAAAAAGAAATAAAGGATATAAGGAATCATTTTATCTTTTCCTAAGCGCTCGCCATTCGGAAGCAACCAGAGAAATATATGGATTCACGCCGCTCCGAAACACCGGTAAAAGAAGATGTGAAACAAAAGACCTTTATTTTTCTTCAAAAGAAGTAAGCATTTCACCCGAAAGAAGTAAGCATTTTCGGAAAGTGCTTACTTCTTTTCGAGAAAAGCAAGGGGCTTCAACCCGAAAAGCCTGGGTTTCCGATCCCCTAAGCCCGGCTGTTGGAGTCCAAAAATCTGTTTTTGTGTTCCTGTGCTCCCTATCAGCCCGATAAAAGAGAAAGTACATGTAAGCGGAAACAGCCATTTACTCACTTTTTGAAATGAAACACAGACAAAACGTAGCAACCGGATTATCCGAAGAGTCTTAATATATAAAACTCATTCCGGTAATGTATCCAAGGTGCCGTGCAATTCTTTGATGAAGTGTAAATGCGACAGTTCCTCTTTTTGCCATATATATTCGTACTCGCTTATTAACTCAGCTCATCTCCGCTTCATCATTTAGCATTTCAACAATAAAACCAATTTTCATTCGGTCATCGGAATTAAAAACAGTATATTTGCCGCTAACTAAACAAAGTCGTAATACGGAGTAAAGCAACTCAATAAAAGAACATCACAAACATGCTTGGAATAAAACTGATCATAGCAATACTATTTGTAATCATCGCATTACTCAGCATCTTCTTTGTAATTATCAGAGCAATCAAGAATAATAAGAACTGGAAAATAATAGAACCTGAACTTATAAAGAAAGTTCAAAAGTCCACCGGGCAAGAAATTATACATACAATGACTTTAAACGCCAGCGACTCAACTGACTTCTCCAACGGCAAGGGTTTCTTACTATGGATAGCATTTACATCTGACTACACAGCTTTTATCAATAAGAGCTATATTGCCGATAGCGGTAATGGACATGTTTATCTTTCAAGAAGAATGGATACTTCAATGAAAAGATTAGAGAAAAGATTTATGGAACTTGAGTTCAGGAACAAGGAATCCGCAGAAATAATAAAATTAGACGTACTGGTCCGTCCCAAAGATATAGAGATACTAAGCGCATTTATTCCCAATAAAAAATCTTTGTAAAGATTGACAGTACAAAGACCGATCGGGCAACCCTGTATCGAACGTACTTTCATCCGCTACGGCAGATAAAGGCAGAATGCAGATATTCCAATTATTTATTATCACAAAATAAACCAAGAAATCAATGAAAAAAGTTATTCTTTTACTCTTACTCGGAGCATGGGTATTCACAAGTGTTGCTCAGGAAAAGGTATTTCAAGTAAACGAAGTGTCCGTCATTAACTATGGTGACGGACGGTTGCTGTTCCGGGAACTGAACGAGGAAAAAACACCGTTACAGGGCGAATACCGCATCATCGACGGCTATCATTCGGAATATATCCTGGCTTCTTTCAAGAATGGCATGTACGACGGGCTGTATCGCCATTTCAAGAGGAATGTTCTTGCGGAGGAAAGCACATACAAGGATGGATGGAGAGAAGGCTATCGTAAAACATATTATGGCGACGGCAAAACCCTGCAGGGCGAAGGAACGTTCGTGGAAGGAAAGTTGCACGGTGTCTGTAAGTCATACTATCAAAATGGAAAAGTCGAAACGGAGGTCTGCTATAAAATGGGAGACCAGGACGGACGCGACCGCAAATACAATGAGGAAGGAAGCCTCGTGCGCGATACTTATTATAAAGATGGCAAGCCCGATGGAAATTGGGTGGAGCATCTGTCCGGTAGTATTGATTTCACCCGTCGCAGCAGCTATAAAAACGGATTGCTGACGGGCGAATATTCTGAAACGCTAAAGAATGGAAATCTCCGTAAAAAAGGTACTTACAAGGAAGGCAAAAAAGACGGAATCTGGATCGAATATCGCCGTGATACGGGCATCCCCGAACGTTCGACTACCTACCGGGCAGGGGAAAAGACAGGAGAAGAGATTCGCTATTTCACTGATGGAAAGCCCGAAAGCTCCAAAAATTACCTGAATGGCAAGTTGGAAGGCATTAGCCGCGAATATTATTATAGCAACGGCCAGCTAAAGTCGGAATTCACCTACAAAGCCAACAAACAGCATGGCCCTTTTAAATATCTGAACGAGGACGGAACCGTCCGCGAAGCAGGCCGTTACGAAAACGATATGCGGAAAGAGTAATTCTGCCGGAACCAGTATGGAAGGCGGTTTTACATTTATAGATAGGAATATGAATAAACACATTTGTTTTTATGAATAGAAAGTGGATCTTAATAACATTGTGCATTATACTACTATCCGGTTGTATAAATTTTGGGAAACGTTCGTCCACTCCGAAGACTCAATCACCCGGCAACGAAACCGAACAATCAGAACACGCCATCAGTCAGCATTGGATTGGGAGCTATTCTTTATATATCCTCTCAGGAGAAACCATTCAAGAAGATGCCAGCAACATCGGAGTCGGTTATGATTTTGAAATTCAGGATTCGATGGTTTCTTTTACAGCAGAGGGCTTTCAGACGTTTTTCGTGTGTGAATGCTCGATCCGGGAAAGCAAAGATCAGTTGTTGTTACTCTACAAAAGAAAGATTGAAGAGACTACTACCGTACCTTTTAGAAACGAGGGCGATACGGTTGCCCTGATTACCTGCGAACAGGGAAAATATTATGTGCAAAGCCCGGTCATTCCGGTTGCCGGATGGGTTTACAATCAAAAGATATTGCTGGAGAAGGAGCCGGTTAATACATCAGAGGAATCGGATCATGGCTCGATCCCGGAAATAACCTATTGGCACGAGGACTTTGAATATGGCACTGAAGAAGATCATTTAGACCGTTGGGTCATTCCCATTGACGGAGCTGAATTTTTAGCTGCATCGGCTAACTATAAGAACATACAGCCGGACAGCACGGTTCAGTTACCCACTGATCAAGGGAGCTATTCTGTTTCACTGGAAAATGGGCACACAAAAGTGTTATCCGATTGCTATGAACAATCCGATGCGTATCGTAAATACCTATACAAAGGATATCTTGCAGAAATGAATTGTTATGTATTCGAATACGAAGGCCTTGAGTGGGAAGGAATTTCATACGTCTCTAAAGCGAACGGGGAAGAATACGGTCTCCGCACCCAAGCTTTGTTCTCTTTGAATCAGAATTGTTATTGTGTGGATGCATGCACCGAGCTTGAAGGCGAAAGAGCCGGAATTATAAAGGTATTTCAGGTCTCAGGCGGCGAATTCAAATTCATGTTCGGCTTATGGTCGGACAAGATATTCCCGCAAACCGTTTGCTGGAAGGATAACATCACTCTTTATGTGAAAGCCCTCCGGGAGGAAAATGGCGCAGATCAAACTTATTACTATAAGATACCTTTGGATCAGGTACAATGATTCATTTTTGGTAAATGACCGATAAAGAGGCTGTCTCAAAATTTTATTTTTGAGTTCAGCCTCTTGTTTTATTGTCTATTGCTTTTCTTACCTAATCTTTTTATACTCTTTTCCCTCTTATTCTTTTATAATAAAGCAATCTTGTAATAATAACATCGTTCGCCCGACTATAAAGTAAAGATTAAAACAAATGAAGTCGAACAAAAATGAATTTCTGAAGATGTTGACTGCCTATCAGGGGATTATCCACAAGGTAAACCGGGTATATTTCAGATCGGAAGCGGACAGAGAGGACAACTTTCAGGAAACCGTCTATCAGCTCTGGCGATCTTTCCCGGCATTGCAGAACAAGGAGAAACCCGCATCGTGGATCTATAGGGTAGCAATCAATACCTCTATTTCGAAAATAAGAAAGGATAGTCGCATCGAGTTCCATGACTCGCCGCCGGAGGGAGAGACCGTTGACCCTTGGGAACAGCAGGAACAGGACGAAAACTGGCAAAGACTTGTCAATGCCCTTCAAAAACTGAATGAAATAGACAAGTCTATCATGCTGCTTTATATGGAAGACTATAGTTATGAAGAAATAGCAGAAATAGTGGGAATGAGCAGCTCCGCCGTCGGCGTAAAGATTCACAGGCTGAAAAGCCGATTACAAAAACAATTTAAAAAGTAAAGCATCATGGAAGCACATGACATTAAAGAAACCTGGAAAGCGGGAGTGGAAAAGAATATCAAACCGTATCCCGAAGAGAAACTGAACGAGATGGTAATCAAATCCGCGAGAAAATCAATCAAGACAGTGTATCCCGGAACCGTCTTCCGACTCGTTGTGGTCGCCGTGGTTGTTTACCTTATTGTAATGCTGTTTATAAGAGAGCAAAGCATGGAAAGAGCGTACGTGGATATAGCCGCTTTGGCCGTATTGTCCGTTTCCTATTTCCTTTGGGAACGTTCCGCTTACAGAATGCGGAAATACACCAACGGCATGGCTGTAAAGGAATGGTTGGAATACCGGATAAAAGAAGTTGAGAAAAGCGTAAAGTTCAATACCAAATATGGTTGGATCGTATATACGTGTTCCTTTCTCTCGGCAATGGGCTTCTATGTGTTCTATCTGATGGCAATGAATATAACTCCCGGTATATTGAACGTCGTAGTTGTCCCACTCGGCATAGCCATTTACCTGCTGATCATAGACCGTTCTTTAGGACGGAATTACCGGAAAACCCTCCGTAAACTGAAAGATTTATATAAACAGTTTGAAGTGGAGGATTGAAAACAACTATATCAAGGAAACGAATCATCATCGAGCAGGCACAGGCACTTACTGTAAGCACCGGTACATCCCCATCCGACCGGAAATCAGAAAGCAAAAAAACAAGTAGACCCGGTCGGTCGGAAGATGAAAGTCGGAAAGACGGACTTTTATCTTCCGGCCGATCCCGGAAAAGAGGAAACATTATTATCCCAAGCATCCATCAACGTTCTTGCTGAAAGGTGAAAAAGAGAAATGACGCCGCTTCAGAGACAGCCGGTCATTGCCCCATGCCGGACTACCGCTTAACCGTAAAGACCTGACTCTGACCTGCCGGAATTACAACTTCCTTCACCTTCCGCCCGATCTTCAAACGGCAGGCATTTCCCTGTTCGGAAAATACCTTTACCACAGTTTTACCTGATTTACTCCAGGCAATATCTATAATAAAACCACCGCGGGCACGCAGCCCCGTAACCTTTCCTTCTGCCCATACATCGGGTAATGCCGGCAGAACGTCTATCACACCGTCATGGCTCTGCAACAACATTTCCGCCACACCGGCAGTATACCCAAAGTTACCGTCGATCTGGAAAGGGGGATGTGCATCGAACAAATTCTTATATAATCCCCCATGCCGATTTACTTCCGGCCCGAAGTCGGTGGGGGTGAATAAATTCCGTATAATACGGTAAGCGTGATTTCCATCGTGCATACGGGCCCACATGTTGATCTTCCATCCCATACTCCAGCCCGTAGCTTCATCTCCACGCAATTCGAGCGTACGGCGGACTGCACTGACAAGTTCGGGTGTCTTGCCCGGTGTTATTTCACATCCCGGATGGAATCCATACAAGTGTGACAAATGGCGGTGGTGCGGTTCTACTTCATCAAAGTCTTCACTCCACTCCATAATCTGCCCCCGCTTTCCGATACGGTAAGGCACCAGTTGCTTTGCTCCCATTACGTGCAGCAAGAGAGTATCGGCAGGAGGAAGAATAGAATCGGCAGCTAAAATCGCAGCTGCTTCAGCCGTATTGCTGAAGAGTTCACGAATAATGGCCATATCCATCGCCGGAGCCGGAGCTACGGCCGAAGTTTTCTTTTCCGGAGTCAGAAACTGATTCTCGGGTGAAACTCCCAACGGAGTTTGCCACATCCCGTCTTTTTCCACCAGCCAGGCGTTATAAAACCGTGCGGCATCGCGCATCAGCGGATAGGCGGTCTCACGGAGAAACTTCTTATCCCCCGAAAACAGGTAATGATCCCACAAATGCCGGCAAAGCCAGCCGGCACTCATATTCCACATAAACCAGGTAGGTTCACCGTCTGCCGGTCCCGACTCACGCCAGATAGAGGTGATATGATGGGAAGTCCAGCCGGGAAGGTTATACATCTTTGTAGCTGTAGCGGAACCATTGACCGCAAGTTCCCGAATCAGTCGGAAAAGCGGTTCACTGCACTCAGGCAGTCCGGTGGTTTCGGCCGGCCAGTAATTCATCTCAGTATTGATATTAATGGTATAACTGCTGCTCCATGCCGGAACCACATCCTTATTCCATATACCTTGCAGATTGGCGGGTTGTCCGCCTTCACGTGAAGATGCTATCAGCAGGTAACGCCCATACTGAAACAAAAGTGCTGCCAGAGCATTGTCCGGATTGTCCCTGAATCCGATAATACGGCGGTCGGTAGGCAGACCAGAATAGTCTTTCTCCGATTTCAAAGTCAACGCCACACGACCGAACAGCCGTTGATAGTCCGCCAAGTGACGTTTCTTCAGATCTTCATAAGGCAGTTGCCCGGCAACGGAAAGAATCGTATCCAACTTGGCCTGATAATCACTGCCGTCCTGTGAAGGACTTCTATCAAAGCCATTATAGCTGGTGGCAGCAGCAACCAAAAGAATTATTTCACCCTCTCCGCTCACTTTCAACTGATTGTCTTGCAAGGTGGCATTTCCTTTCAGTACCTTCACCCGGCTTTGGAAAAACATCCCTTTGCCGCCAACCTCATCGGCATACAGCACTTGTTTGTCGGTCTTTCGGCGTCCGTGACTATCGAAAAGTTCCGGATGGCGATCTGTCAATCCGTTCTTTTCGAGGAAGTCCAGCGTCCGCCGCTCTACACAACCCGGAGCCTGTCCCGAAAGAATCAACTCTTCACCCGTACCATCAACTTTCGCTGTCGGATGCTCCGATGTATAGCTCACCGCTACATTTACAGGCGACCGACGTGAAGCAGAGATACGAATCACCATTACCCGGTCCGGATTGGATATAAAGTATTCACGGGTATAGCGGATGCCTCCTGCCTGATAGCGAATAGTATGTACGGCATCTTGCAGATTCAGTTCACGCACATAGTTTTCCACCTTTCCCTGAACATCAAAGCTTAGAAAAAGGTCGGCCAGAGGTTGATAGCTCTGCGAAAGCCTGCCTTGCCAGTTCCGGGTTATCAATCGGTGGGCACCCGCATAATCGCCATGGTTCAACAAGGCAAGCACTTCATTGTATACACTTCCGATAGAAGGTACGCCAACACCGGAAAAAGGTTCACCGCTATATAGTGTGCTTTCATTCAGTTGCAAATGTTCTCTCCCGGCATCTCCGAATACCATCGCACCCAAATATCCATTTCCCAAAGGAAGAGCTTCATTCCAGTTGGCAGCAGGCTGCCGGTACCAAAGCGAAAGATTATTTCCGCCGAACAACAGGCAAGCTTCCAGTAAACAAAAAAGAGTGGTAAAAATGTGTTTCTTCATAACTATCAGGGTTAATTCATTTCAAAAACTGTATTTCTATATTCCCGGAAGGCAAAGTTATTAAAATAAATTTCCATCTTTGTATTCCTATCAAGAGAATATAGTTATGAAGACAGTAATCATTGAAAACAAAGAGCAGGTAGAAGAAATTATCTCCCGTTGCGATATTTGCTTTGTCGGTATCACCGACCTGGAAGGCAACCCTTATGTGATCCCCATGAACTTCGGCTATCAGGATGGAGTGATCTATCTGCATTCCGGCCCCACAGGCAGCAGCATCGATATGCTGGCAAAAAATAACCGTGTCTGCATCACTTTCAGTGTAGACCACGAATTGGTATTCCAGCACCCCAAGGTGGCATGCAGTTATCGGATGCGGGCCAAAAGTGTGATTTGCAGAGGACGCGTAAACTTTATCGAAGACCTGGAAGAAAAACGTGAAGCGCTCAATATATTGATGCGGCATTATAGCAGCCGGGAATTTGTATACTCAGATCCGGCAGTGAGAAATGTAAAAATCTGGGAGATACCGATTGAAAACGTTACGGCAAAAGAGTATGCGGTGCCGCATACGAAATAAATTCACCACAGATTACACGGATTCACTCAGAATTTTGATCCGATAGTTAGTAAGACGAATCATTAATCTGTGCAAATCCTGTGTAATCTGTAGTGAACAATGCATCAGAGCGGATACTCCTCGAACGCATATAAGATTGTCGACAGATAGCGTTCACCTGTATCCGGCAATAATACAACAATCAATTTTCCCTCATTCTCCGGAAGTCTGGCTAACTCGGTAGCTGCATATACTGCCGCCCCGGAAGAGATTCCGACCAAAAGCCCCTCTTTAGCAGCCAATTCACGACTGGTACGGATAGCATCATCGTTTCCTACCTGTTTAATCTCGTCTACCACAGCAGCATTATAGGTTTTGGGTATAAATCCTGCTCCAATACCCTGTATCTTGTGCGGACCGGGAGCACCACCCGATAATACCGGTGAATCGGTAGGCTCTACAGCCACAATTCGTACAGTAGGATTATGCTCCTTCAAAGCAGCCCCTACTCCACTTACGGTACCTCCCGTTCCTACTCCGGCCACAAAGATGTCCACCTTTCCATCGGTATCTCTCCAGATCTCCTGTCCGGTAGTACGTACATGAACCGCAGGGTTAGCCGGATTTTCGAACTGTTGCAGAATGACAGATCCGGGAGTAGCCGCTTGCAGTTCCTCAGCCTTGGCAATGGCTCCTTTCATCCCGTTTGCTCCCGGAGTAAGTACAAGCTCCGCTCCTAACGCCTTCAGCAGGTTCCTGCGTTCCATACTCATCGTGTCGGGCATGGTCAAGATCAGCTTATAGCCTTTGGAAGCAGCCACAAATGCCAAACCGACTCCGGTATTTCCACTGGTTGGCTCTATAATAACAGATCCTGGCCTCAACGTCCCCTTCACTTCGGCATCTTCAATCATGGCCAGAGAAATACGGTCTTTCACACTTCCGGCCGGATTGAAATATTCCAGCTTTGCCACTACACGTGCTTTGAGCCCTTTACTTGCGTTATAATTACTCAACTCCAGTAACGGAGTGTTACCGACTAAATCTGTCAGCTTCTTTGCTATCTTTCCCATATCTATCTATTATTAAATATCTGTTTATTAGTAATAGGACAAAGGTAGTGCAGATTTGGTTCATTCTCAATACCATAAGTATGGTAAATTCGTACTACGAATGAGGGAGAAATATCTTTCTAAAGAATCCAACCGAACCGCCGGTTACATTCCGGACACAGTAAAACGACGAATATAATTCGCCACCAGACAACAACCCGGAGTATATACCTGTCCGTGATCAAAGCCTTGCAATTCGTAAAGTGATACTTTCTGATTACCAATATTCTTCAGTACTGAAGCCAGCAAAGCATTTTCTTCGTAACGGTCGGCCATTTCCAAATTCCGGTCACCGGTAATCAATATAAAAGGAGGTGTATTCTTACGGGCTTTGTTGCAAGGCGCATACCGGTCTATCACCGGAATGCCTTCGGGCAGCGCGCGTTCTTTACGTATGGTGAAATGTGTAACAGTCTGCCCGCTGATAGGAAGATACGCAGCTATGCTGTCAGCATCTACTCCATATTTCCGAAGATATGATTTATCTAATCCGACCATTAAAGTCAAATAACCTCCGGCCGAATGTCCGGTAACAAAAACACGTTTGGGACTACCTCCATATTCTTCTATATGTTTACAGGTCCAGGCAACGGCAGCGGCTGCATCATCGGTATAAGCAGGGTTTTTAGCTTTAGGACTAAGCCTGTAATTGACAGCGACTACTGCAAATCCTTGATTCATAAACATCTCAGGAATGTGTTTTCCTCCCCCTTCCAATCCTCCGCCATGAAACCAGACAATCGTTGGAAAGTCTTTTTTCCCAACCGGATAATAGACATCAAGTTTACAGCGTTCCTTACGGTAACCATCCGTTTCCCCCGCAGGAATATACGAAATGTCTTTTACTGTTTTGTACGTCTCCTGTGCCTGTAAGGTGAAGGCAACGAACAGGAGAATAAATGATAAATACTTTTTCATGTTATTAAGTGTTTGTGAATTACTTGGGCAAATATAATACAATAACGACACTGTTTGAAAAAATAATAGCTTCCTTTATACACTCAATATCAAAAAAGTATAGAGAAGTGGCTGTATTAATTCCTATTTAATTACCTTTGTCAATATCATAACCTCCAAACACTTATTTCAATATGAGAAAGATCACCCTCATTATGTTTACGCTGCTAATCTGTGCAGCACAACAGGTAAAGGCACAAACTGACAGTATGCTCATCCAGCCGACAGTAGATAAGAGAGTCGAACTACTTAGCATTGTTTTCCGTTTAACGGGTAATCCGGAGTATAGCAAAAACGATTTCAAACTCTACACAGACCGCATCGAATCGCATTTTTCTCCATATAAAAACCACGAACTTATACTATTCGTACGCTCGTTGGTCAAGACTGACGGTGTTTCATACGATGCAGTGATGAGTATGGCTGTCAATCTCGACGACCAGTTCAATCTGCCCGAAGATTATGGTTCACTGGACTCTCGTTGGAATAGGAATCAAGTAGGGTCATTCATCAAACTGTTAAAGAAGTTTGTCAAAGACAGTCGTTTTGATGCCTTTTATCACTCAAACGAAAACTTATATAAAGAGGCTGTAAATCGTTTTATGCCTATTTACAAAAACATAGATATCCAATGGTATAATGACTTCTATGGGCAGAAGTCCAACGACCGGTTTCACATTATACTTTCAATGGGCAACGGTTCGGGAAATTACGGACCGAGTGTCACTGACAAGGAAAACGTACATAATGTCTTTTCAATCATGGGAGCATGGGTTACCGATTCCGTAGGAATGGTTGTTTATCCATCTGAATTAATCTTACCAATTTTAATCCACGAATTCAACCATTCGTTCGTAAGCTTCGATCCGGAAATGTTCCGCACAAGCGGCGAACAGATTTATGCTGCGGTTGGCGAACAAATGGCGCGCCAAGCCTATGGACAATGGTCTATTGTCCTCACCGAAGCAATGGTACGTGCGGCAGTCATAAAATACATGAAAGACCATAACTTCCCGGCTGTCGAAATCACCAAAGAAACCGTCATACAAAAAACACGTGGCTTTGTCTGGATAAGCAAGCTGGTCGATGAACTTGAGAAGTATGCCTCTGACCGCACGACATACCCGACTCTCAACAGCTATATGCCACGGCTGGCAGAAGCTTATACAGGCTTTGCCCAATATACCGCAAACTATGATTCTATCCGTCCCAAAGTAGTTTCGATCGACGAATTTACCAACGGCGATACAACCGTTCGGAGCGACATCAAAACTATTACTATCCACTTTGACCGTCCTTTGGTGGGCCGCGGATACTCTATCAATTATGGTCACCTCGGAATGGATGCAATGCCCAAGATTTTAAACGTCAACTACGCCAATGACAACCGTACTGTGATTATCGGAGTAGAATTGTTACCCGGAAAAGAGTATGGAATCACTCTTTTAGGGCTTTCTTTCCGCACTCCGGAAGGAGATGGCATAAAACCCTATGAAATTTCTTTCAGAACGGCACAGTGACACAAATTCTCTCTCATTGTCTGTGATCCAGGTAGTAAAAGGCAATCCCATTTTGGACAAAAAGGGAAAGCAGATGACTGCATTAGCCTAAAATTGATTATCTTTGCACCCCAAAACGGAATATTATCAGAGTAATTGCTCTTTTTCAACTTTATAGGGTTACTCTTCCATTTGATAGAAATACACAACTGATTGATAATATAAAAAAGATTATAATATTATGGCATTGCAATGTGGTATTGTCGGACTACCCAACGTAGGTAAGTCAACACTTTTCAATTGTTTGTCCAACGCGAAAGCACAGGCGGCAAACTTCCCTTTTTGTACGATCGAACCGAACGTGGGTGTAATTACTGTACCCGACGAACGTTTAAATAAACTGGCCGAATTGGTACATCCCAACCGTATTGTTCCTACAACGGTAGAAATCGTAGATATCGCCGGACTTGTGAAAGGTGCCAGTAAGGGCGAAGGACTGGGAAACAAATTTCTGGCTAACATTCGTGAAACCGATGCCATCATCCATGTACTCCGTTGCTTTGACGATGATAATGTAACTCATGTGGACGGAAGTGTGAATCCGGTACGGGATAAAGAAATCATCGATTACGAGTTGCAGCTAAAAGACCTGGAAACCATCGAGAGCCGCATACAGAAAGTGCAGAAACAAGCCCAAACGGGAGGTGATAAAGCTGCCAAGCAAGCTTATGACGTACTTGTGCAATTCAAGGATGCGCTGGAACAGGGCAAATCGGCACGTACAGTAACTTTTGAAACGAAAGACGAACAAAAAATAGCAAAAGAATTGTTTCTGCTTACCAGCAAACCTGTAATGTATGTTTGCAATGTAGACGAAGCAAGTGCAGTCAACGGAAATAAATATGTGGACATGGTACGTGAAGCCGTTAAGGACGAAGATGCCGAAATCCTCGTGGTAGCCGGAAAAACAGAGGCTGACATCGCCGAACTGGAAACTTACGAAGACCGCCAAATGTTCCTCGCCGAGATCGGTTTGGAAGAATCGGGCGTAGCACGCCTTATTAAATCGGCCTACAAGCTGCTGAACCTTGAAACTTATTTCACTGCCGGCGTACAGGAAGTACGTGCCTGGACTTACGAAAAAGGTTGGAAAGCCCCACAGTGCGCCGGAGTAATCCATACCGATTTTGAGAAAGGATTTATCCGCGCAGAAGTAATCAAATATGAAGACTTCTTGCAATATGGCTCGGAGGCTGCTGTTAAAGAAGCCGGAAAGTTGGGCGTAGAAGGAAAAGAATACGTAGTACAGGATGGAGACATCATGCACTTCCGTTTCAATGTATAAGACATCTATTTTCAATTATAGACTGAGGAGCTGATCAAATGGTCAGCTCTTTTTTTCTCCTCCCCTCAAAACGAAAACTCCCCGCTTTCTAACACTATCTTCAAGCAAATCATTATCTTTGCGCCCGTATATTATGCCTAACAAGCAACACAAGAAAATATCATGAACATGGAAAGTACTAACAGACTTCGTTATCTTATCGCAGGAACCGGAGGCGTAGGCGGAAGTATCGCCGGCTTTCTGTCACTTGCCGGTAAAAACGTTACCTGCATTGCCCGCGGAGCACATCTGCAAGCGATACAACAGGACGGACTTAAACTGAAATCGGACTTAAAAGGTGAACATACATTACGGATGGACGCTTGCACGGCAGAAGAATATAACGGAAAAGCTGACGTGATATTTGTATGTGTTAAAGGATATTCCGTAGACTCCATCACAGAACTTATCAAACGGGCTTCCCATGAAAATACAATTGTAATTCCTATATTAAACGTATACGGTACCGGGCCGCGCATACAACGTCTGGTACCGGGAATCACTGTATTGGACGGATGTATCTACATCGTAGGGTTTGTTTCCGGACCGGGCGAAATCACTCAGATGGGAACTATTTTCCGTTTGGTATATGGGGCACACCGCGGAACTGTCGTTCCTGTGGGAATGATGGAAGCCGTACAGAAAGACTTACAGGAGAGCGGCATTAAAGTTGAAATCTCTCCCGATATTAATCGTGATACCTTCATTAAATGGTCTTTCATCTCGGCTATGGCAGTCACCGGAGCCTATTATAATGTTCCGATGGGAGAAGTGCAGAAACCGGGTAAGGTACGCGACACTTTCATTGGACTCTCTACCGAAAGTGCAGCCCTGGGAAAGAAACTTGGAATCGAATTTAAAGAAGATATAGTCACATACAATCTGAAAGTTATCGATAAGCTGGCTCCTGAGAGCACGGCATCCATGCAAAAAGACATAGCACGCGGACACGAATCAGAGGTACAGGGTCTGCTTTTCGATATGATAACAGCAGCTGAAGAACAGGACATTGATGTACCTACCTATCGGGAAGTTGCTAAAAAATTCATCAAACTATAAAGAAATAATTATGAACAACCTTCTTTTATCTATCAATTGGAATCCGAATCCGGAATTATTCAATCTTTTCGGCATCTCAATCCGTTATTACGGATTACTGTGGGCTATCGGAATATTCTTTGCTTATGTGGTAGTCCACTATCAGTACCGTGATAAGAAGATAGACGAAAAGAAGTTCGAACCGCTTTTCTTTTATTGTTTCTTCGGCATCCTCATCGGAGCACGATTAGGACATTGCCTGTTCTACGATCCGGCATATTACCTGAATCATTTCTGGGAAATGATACTTCCGGTCAAATTTCTTCCCGGAGGCGGATGGAAGTTCACGGGATATGAAGGACTGGCCAGCCACGGAGGTACGCTCGGACTGATTATTGCCCTTTGGCTTTACTGCCGTAAAACAAAGATGAATTATATGGATGTGGTAGACATGATTGCAGTAGCCACTCCTATCACAGCTTGTTTCATTCGCCTTGCCAACTTAATGAACTCTGAAATTATCGGTAAGGTAACAGATGTATCCTGGGCATTCGTTTTCGAACGGGTAGACATGCAACCCCGCCATCCGGCACAGCTTTACGAAGCAATAGCCTATTTTATCTTATTCCTGATTATGATGTTCCTTTATAAGAACTACAGCAAGAAACTACACCGGGGATTCTTCTTCGGACTTTGCCTGACAGCCATCTTTACCTTCCGTTTCTTCATTGAATTCCTGAAAGAAAATCAGGTGGACTTTGAAAATGGTATGGCACTGAATATGGGACAATGGTTAAGTATTCCGTTCGTAATCATCGGTGTTTACTTTATGTTTTTCTATGGAAAGAAAAAGAGTGCAAAATGAAACATATTATTGATATTAAAACCTGGGAGAGAAAAGAAAATTACGAGTTTTTCCTTGGTTTCCAGAATCCTACTATTTCTATTACTTCAGAAGTAGAATGTTCGGGTGCCAAAACCCGTGCCAAAGCTGCCGGAGAATCCTTCTTCCTGCACTATCTTTATGCCGTGTTGCGTGCTGTCAATGAAATTAAAGAATTCCGGTTCCGCATCGATTCTGAAGGACAGGTAGTCTATTTCGATACAGTGGATATGCTGACTCCCATTAAAGTGGCAGATAACGGACGTTTTTTTACTGTACGACTTCCCTGGCATCCTGATTTTAAAACTTTCCATACAGAAGCCAAAGCCATCATTAACAGAATAGATCCGGATAAAGACCCTTATGAAGCAGAAAAGACAGGAGGTAATGATCTACTGGATGTAGTGCTGCTCAGCGCCACTCCCGATTTATATTTTACCTCACTGACCTGTACGCAGGAACATCGTCACGGTAGTAATTACCCGTTGATGAATGCAGGTAAAGCCGTCATAAGAGGTGGTGTATTAGTGATGCCCATCGCTATGACCATTCATCATGGGTTTATTGACGGACACCACTTATCTCTATTTTATAAAAAGGTGGAAGAATTTCTTAAATAATTATTTGCCCCTGACTATCTTTTTGATATCGTTCAGTTTGTTTAATGCTTCAATCGGAGTCAGATTATTCACATCCAGATTAAGTATCTCATCCCGGATCTGACATAAGACCGGGTCATCAAGCTGAAAGAAACTCAACTGCATACCTCCACGATTCTCACTGACTTCTGCCAGCGGCTTACCTGAAATTCCCTGCTGGCGGTTGTCAGATTCGAGCTGCTTCAGAATTTCATTGGCACGTTTCACTATACTTTTAGGCATACCGGCCATCTTGGCCACATGGATACCGAAAGAGTGCTCACTTCCACCCCTTTCAAGTTTCCGGAGAAAAATAACTTTGTTATCCACTTCCTTAACCGATACATTATAATTCTTTATACGTTTAAAGGATTTCTCCATCTCGTTCAGTTCATGGTAATGGGTAGCGAAAAGTGTACGTGCTTTTGCCTTCGGGTGCTCATGAATATACTCCACAATGGCCCAAGCTATAGATATTCCGTCATAAGTAGAAGTACCACGTCCCAATTCATCAAACAAAACGAGACTCCGGGAAGATACATTATTCAAAATATCAGATGCTTCATTCATCTCGACCATAAAAGTAGATTCTCCTACAGAGATATTGTCACTGGCACCGACACGTGTGAATATCTTATCCACCAATCCGATATGAGCACTCTCGGCCGGAACGAATGAACCAATCTGTGCAAGCAGGGTGATCAATGCAGTTTGCCTTAATAGAGCCGACTTACCGGCCATATTCGGACCCGTAATAATGATAATCTGCTGCGTTGCATTATCCAGCATCACATCATTAGCTATGTATTTCTCTCCAATCGGCAATTGCTTTTCAATTACCGGATGACGCCCTTGACGAATATCCAGCACATCACTGTCTTCAATAACCGGACGGATATAATTATTCTCTTTAGCTACATTGGCAAATGACAGCAAACAGTCAATGCGTGCTATTTGGTTAGCATTGATCTGAATGGCAGGAATAAACTCACTCAGCGCTTGCACCAATTCTGTATACAAGCGGGTCTCCAATACCAATATCTTATCTTCTGCACCCAGGATCTTTTCTTCATATTCTTTCAATTCCTGAGTAATGTAGCGCTCTGCATTTACCAATGTCTGCTTGCGTATCCACTCTTGCGGCACTTTATCTTTATGTACATTCCGCACTTCAATATAGTATCCGAAAACACTGTTATAGGCAATCTTCAAACTTGGTATTCCTGTCAGTTCGCTTTCACGCTGCTGTATCTGAAGCAAATAATCTTTACCCGAGTAAGCTATCTGACGTAATTCATCCAGTTCCGGATTCACTCCGTCTTTAATGACTCCTCCCTTATTTATCAACAAAGGAGGATCATTATTAATTTCCTTCTCAATGCGGTCGCGAATAGAAATACAAAGATTTAACTGCTCTCCAATACGATTCAAACTGGGGTTATCAGCTTGCCGGCAAGCCTCTTTAATAGGTTCAATTGCTTGTAAAGCAACTTTTAACTGTACTACCTCACGTGGAGAAACCCGCCCGACGGCCACTTTCGAAATGATACGTTCCAAATCTCCAATCCGATGCAACTCGTCTTCGATCAACTCCCTGAAATCCGGTTTACGAAAAAAGTATTCTACTACATTTAATCGATCGTTAATAGGCTTCTCGTCTTTTAACGGAAATACCATCCAACGCTTCAGCAGACGCGCTCCCATAGGGCTGATAGTTTTATCGATTACATTGAGAAGGCTACTTCCACCATCATTCATGCTACCGATCAACTCCAGGCTGCGCACTGTAAATTTATCAAGACGTACATACTTGTCCTCTTCAATACGGGCTAATGAAGTGATATGCCCCACCTGAGTATGCTCCGTCATGTCCAGATATTGCAGAATAGCTCCGGAAGCAACAATACCGTTTTTAAGATGCTCAACTCCAAATCCTTTCAGATTTTTCGTCTCAAAATGTTTCAGTAACTTCTCCCGGGAACTGGATTCGGTAAATACCCAGTCATCCAGTTCAAAAGTAAAAAATTTACTTCCAAAGTTTCCTTCGAACATTCCACGTTTTCCACGTTCAAAAAGAACCTCTTTTGGGGCAAAATTATTCAGCAGCTTATCTACATAGTCAAAAGGTCCTTCTGCAGTCAAAAACTCTCCGGTAGAAATATCCAGAAATGCTATTCCACAAGCGGATTTTCCGAAATGAACAGCAGCCAGAAAGTTGTTTTCTTTATAATTTAAAACGTTATCATTGATAGAAACACCGGGAGTGACCAACTCCGTAATGCCACGCTTCACCAACTTTTTCGTTGTTTTGGGATCTTCAAGCTGATCACATATAGCCACCCGCTTACCGGCACGGATCAGCTTCGGCAAATAAGTATCTAATGCATGATGAGGAAAACCTGCCATTTCAATGGTTTTTCCTTTCCCATTGGCGCGTTTCGTGAGAGTAATTCCTAATATTTCAGCCGCAATAATCGCATCGGTAGAATAAGTTTCATAGAAGTCCCCACACCGGAACAGCATCACTGCATCCGGATGCTTAGCCTTCAGGTCAAGGAATTGTTTCATCATCGGGGTTAATTCAATATCATTGCTCACGGATAGTCTTCTTTTTTAAGTTCATAAATAACAAGGCAAAGATAAGGGTTTCCTACTAATCTACCTACCTTAACAGATAGTTTTACCATACCTAAAAAGATGTATATTTACTAACCTTACCAATTATCCCGCCAATAAAATCGGTTACACCAATTTCTAAATAAACCTTTCAAAAGGAGGTATATTTATTAATAACTTTATTAATTCCATTAAAATATATTATAATATACCGTTTTTTACCAGAATTATTTGCAGTTTTCGTGGAAAGCCGTATATTTGCAATGTGTTTTTCATAGTATTAGATTTAAGGTTAACAAAGGTTGGAGCAAGGCGTTGCTCCTTTTTTATGTCCCTACTCCATGTCTCATCGGGAATCAAGATAAACATCGTTTCAATCCGATTCACCACAAAAAATAGTAATTAAAGATCCTAAAACATTTAATAAACCGCACTTTTTTCTTAAAACGTGTTATAAAACATGCTTTTATTCTTGGATTATTTGCTATTCCCATGAAAAGCCGTACATTTGCAATGTGTTTTTCATAGTATTAGATTTAAGGTTAACAAAGGTTGGAGCAAGGCGTTGCTCCTTTTTTTATGTCCTTACTCCACAGATTCCAATAATTTCCCTTCCAAATGAATGTAATTCATTCCACACAGATGGTCACACTTTCTTCAAAGAGAGATTATTTTTTCCATTGATAAACAATATCAACCCGTCTCGCAATGGCATATTGAATTAGGAAAATATAAAGTAGCGGAAGATGCACGATACACACTGACAGATCCCAGAAAAAGTGTTTTTGATAATGCGGCGATATTGACTCTTATCGGAAAATGGGATAATAAACTCTTCTTTTCGGCAACAGCCAATAAACAAAATTATCTGCTTTACTATGATCTAAAACCGGTAATATCCGACTCCCCTATCCGCAATATTCATTCGCCATACCGAAAAACACTCATTCATACCTGAATCCATGTCTGATGACGGAAAATATCTGATCTCGTGTGAAATACAGGAAAATGATGAGAATCCGGTGATCATATTGGCCGAAAAATAAAAAAATCGGGATATATTCCATAAAGATTATATCCCGATCGTTATCCTTTCAGCACATCTTCGTGCTCAAACCTATTGAATGAATGTCATCATTTTTATCTTTTGAGTAATCATATGTCTAATCGATGATTACAAATATAAACACTAAAATTTAAATTATCAACAAATATAAGATTTTTATTTTCTGATCCTTCCCTTTCATACCTATTTTGTTTTTTAGCTATCTTCGTGGTTATCTGAAAATAATCATGTAAATTTGCTCCCTCATATTAAAGTATATATTATAAATCACTATAAACAAAAGGTTATCGCTATGGAATATAATTTCAGGGAGATCGAAAAGAAATGGCAGAAAATATGGGTAGACCACCATACCTACCAAGTAAATGAAGATGCATCCAAACAAAAATTCTATGTACTCAATATGTTCCCTTACCCTTCGGGAGCCGGACTGCACGTAGGCCATCCGCTCGGATATATTGCTTCGGACATCTATGCACGTTATAAACGTCTGCAAGGATTTAATGTCCTGAATCCGATGGGTTATGATGCTTACGGACTGCCAGCCGAACAATATGCTATCCAGACCGGACAACACCCTGCAATTACTACCATCAATAACATCAACCGTTATCGTGAACAGTTGGATAAGATAGGATTTTCATTCGACTGGAATCGTGAAATCCGCACTTGCGATCCGGAATATTATCATTGGACTCAATGGGCATTTATCAAAATGTTCAACAGCTATTATTGCAATGATGAAAAACAGGCACGTCCCATCGAAGAGTTAATAGAAGCTTTTAGTACCAACGGAACACAAGGTATGAACGTAGCCTGTGGCGAAGAAATGGACTTTACTGCTGACGAATGGAATGCTAAAAGCGAAAAAGAACAACAGGAAATCCTCATGAACTATCGTATAGCCTATTTGGGCAATACAATGGTAAACTGGTGTCCGCCTTTGGGTACCGTACTTGCCAATGATGAAGTAGTTGACGGTGTTTCCGAAAGAGGCGGCTATCCCGTTATTCAAAAAGTGATGCGTCAGTGGTGCCTGCGCGTATCCGCTTATGCACAACGTTTGCTCGACGGACTTGAAACCGTAGAATGGACCGACTCGCTGAAAGAAACCCAACGTAACTGGATTGGACGTAGTGAAGGTGCTGAAATGAATTTCAAAGTGAAAGATTCCGATCTTGAATTTACCATCTTTACGACTCGTGCCGACACTGTATTCGGAGTTACTTTCATGGTGCTTGCCCCGGAAAGTGAATTGGTATCCCAATTAACGACCCCTGCACAAAAGGCAGAAGTAGACGCTTATCTGGAACGTACCAAAAAACGTACCGAACGCGAACGCATCGCCGATCGTAGTGTTAGTGGCGTATTCTCCGGAAGTTATGCCATTAATCCATTAACCAATGAACCTATACCGGTATGGATCAGTGATTATGTACTGGCAGGTTACGGTACTGGTGCCATCATGGCTGTACCTGCACACGACAGCCGTGACTATGCTTTTGCCAAACATTTCAATCTGGAAATTCGCCCGTTGATTGAAGGTTGCGATGTCAGTGAAGAAAGCTTCGACGCCAAAGAAGGCATCATGATGAATTCTCCCCGTCCGGGAACTCCTGAAGGGGGCCTCGTACTGAATGGCTTAACTGTAAAAGAAGCCATTGCTAAAACCAAAGAATACATCAAAGAAACCGGATTGGGACGTGTAAAAGTAAATTTCCGTTTACGTGACGCCATTTTCTCGCGTCAACGTTATTGGGGCGAACCATTCCCGGTTTACTATAAAGACGGAATGCCTTACATGATCGATGAAAGTTGTCTCCCGTTAGAGTTGCCGGAAGTAGCTAAATTCCTTCCTACAGAAACAGGTGAGCCTCCATTGGGACATGCTACCAAATGGGCATGGGATACTGTCAACAAGTGTGTGACAGACAATGACAAAATCGACAATGTAACCATTTTCCCATTGGAACTGAATACAATGCCAGGCTTTGCAGGTTCTTCTGCCTATTATTTGCGTTATATGGATCCACGTAATCACGAAGCACTCGTTGCTCCTGCCGTAGATCAATACTGGAGAAATGTAGACCTGTATGTGGGCGGTACGGAACATGCTACCGGACACTTGATTTACTCACGTTTCTGGAATAAATTCCTGCATGATTTAGGCATATCTGTAGCTGAAGAACCTTTCCAGAAACTGGTCAATCAAGGAATGATACAGGGACGAAGCAACTTTGTTTATCGTATCAAAGATACCAATACTTTCGTATCTCTGAACCTGAAAGATCAATATGAGGTAACTCCTATTCATGTCGACGTAAATATTGTATCTAACGATATTCTCGATCTGGAAGCTTTCAAAGCATGGAGACCCGAATACGAAACTGCCGAATTCATCCTGGAAGACGGTAAATATATCTGTGGATGGGCTGTTGAAAAGATGAGTAAATCTATGTTCAATGTAGTTAATCCGGATATGATTGTCGAAAAATATGGTGCCGATACACTTCGTATGTACGAAATGTTCCTCGGACCGGTTGAACAATCCAAACCCTGGGACACGAACGGAATAGATGGCGTACATCGTTTCATTAAAAAATTCTGGTCGCTATTCTATGACAGAAACGGCGAGTATCTGGTAAAAGACGAACCGGCTACCAAAGACGAACTAAAGGCACTTCATAAGCTCATTAAGAAAGTAACCGGTGATATTGAACAGTTCTCCTACAATACTTCGGTAAGTGCTTTCATGATCTGTGTCAACGAACTCTCAAGTTTGAAATGCAGCAAAAAAGAGATATTGGAGCAGCTCGTTGTGGTCCTCGCTCCCTTCGCTCCCCATGTTTGCGAAGAATTATGGGATACATTAGGAAACACCACTTCCGTATGTGATGCACAATGGCCGGCATTTAATGAACAATACCTGGTAGAAGATACGGTTAATTACACGATTTCTTTCAATGGCAAAGCCCGTTTCAATATGGAGTTTCCTGCAGATGCCGCCAGCGATGTAATTCAAGCCACCGTACTTGCTGACGAACGCTCGTTGAAATGGACAGAAGGTAAAACACCGAAAAAAGTTATTGTAGTTCCGAAGAAGATTGTTAACGTTGTTATTTAATACCTACACACAAAATGATAAGCAAACCCACAAAATCCGATGTAATGCGAGAGTTGAGAGATTATATCTTTATCACTCTCGGACTGATAAGTTATGCGTTAGGCTGGACAGCCTTTCTTATTCCTTATCAGATTACTACAGGTGGAACAACCGGTATCGGTGCCATCATCTATTATGCAACAGGCTTTCCTATCCAATGGTCTTATTTCATTATCAATGCTGTGCTGATGACATTTGCCATTAAGATACTTGGTCCGAAATTCAGTATAAAGACGACATATGCCATCTTTATGCTTACTTTCTTCCTATGGTTCTTCCAACTGATCATTGTGGACGATAAAGGAGCTCCGCTTCAGTTGGTAGGAGAAGGGCAGGACTTTATGGCTTGCATCATCGGAGCCATCATGTGTGGTCTCGGATTAGGGGTGGTATTTAATAATAACGGCAGCACGGGTGGTACCGATATCATTGCAGCCATTGTTAATAAATACAAGGATGTTACTCTCGGACGAATGATCATGTTTTGTGATATCATCATCATCAGTTCATGCTATTTCATTTTTAACGACTGGCGCAGAGTGATATTCGGTTTCGTTACCTTGTTTATCATCGGCTTCGTTCTGGACTACGTGGTTAACAGCGCCCGCCAGTCTGTACAATTCTTTATCTTTTCGAAAGATTATGCAAAGATTGCCGACCGCATAACGAAAGAAACCCATCGGGGGGTAACCGTTCTTGACGGATTAGGCTGGTATAGCCAAAACAATGTAAAAGTATTAGTCGTGCTTGCCTATAAACGCCAGTCTCTCGACATCTTCCGCCTGGTGAAGGATATCGATCCGAATGCTTTCATTTCACAAAGCTCAGTAATCGGTGTATACGGCGAAGGATTCGACCGCCTGAAAATAAAATAAATCCAGAGCGAAAAAACAGATGAAAATAGAGCGTAGCGAAGAAGTTTGAAACTATATTCGTTACGCTCTATTTTTATTTGATTGAGGGCCAAAGAAAAGCCACATTAAAGCCAAACAGCACAGAATTTCCTCCCAAATATTTCTAAAAAGGAGTCGCAAAATGAATAAACGCGAAACCTTATTTTTTCACAACTTTGCATTATGACAAAAGCTAATTACTTAAATAATCTATTTGAATCCCTGATAGGAACTAATAACCTGTCTATTCCATCCAAGACGATATTGCTGGAAGAAGGTAAGATTGCCGATAGACTGTACTTAATTCGTAAAGGGTGTTTACGTCTTTTTTTCTATAATGAAGGCAAAGACATTACTTTCCAATTCTTCTTTGAGGGAGATTTTGTTGCATCATTCGATAGTTTATATAGACGTAAACCGAGTCTTTTTTCATTGGAAAGTATTGAGCCCACGGAAGTATCAACGATAAAAAGAGATGATTTTTATCATCTTATTGAACAAACACCCTCATTAAAACAAATATATGAAGAAAAGCTCATAGACCGATTTCATGTTTACCAGCAGTTGTTTCTTTCCCGTATAAAGAACACCCCACAACAACGATATGAGGAACTGCTAAAAGAATATCCCGATATTATACAACGAGTTCCGCAACATTACATAGCTTCCTATCTCGGTATTACCCCTGTATCATTATCTCGAATAAGAAAAAGACGTTAATTCATTTCTTTACAATTGTTATCGTACTGTAGGTATCAAATTCATGACCTTTGTATCCGTAAAATCAGCTAATTAAAAAAGATGAAACGGATATATATAATAGACTGGATATTAATACCTTTATTTATCCTTACCTCATACACAGGGATAGGACTGCATATTGCCGCACATGAAAACGACCATGAAATATGGCACAATTGGGCGGTATTTCATGTGATAGCAAGTTTATTGTTCCTGATAACCGTCATATTCCATATAATAACTCATTGGAATTGGTATAAAGGAATTGTAAACAAAGGAATAGGACAGAAAAGTAGAGTTACATTATGGTTATCCGCAACATTTACACTTGTTGTTCTTACAGGTATTATATTGTTCAACGTAGATGGGGCAAACTCTTCAATAGGGTTATGCCACTATAAAATTGGAATTTTAATGAACGTACTTTCTATTGGACACATATTCAAGCGAATTCCCATTTTACGAAAATATTTGAAGAAAAAATAAATTCAAACTCAATTATATTTATTTAAATATCGTTTTAATTTTCATAGTGGGCATATCGAATCTTTCAAATATTCTTCCACTGCTGAAAAAAATCAGAAGTATTCAGTCCGATTAAATTCATCACTGTATCCTTATCTTCCACATTTATTGTCAGGCTGGTGTACACATCAGCAGATATCTATGAAGAATTGAATAACCTAAATTAAGAAGTCAATATTTGTACATTCAGAGAATTGTTATACTTTTGTATCCAGAAAGAGTTATTTAACAGTATAGCACCGCAAATCGCTGAAAATCGAACCATTGCTAACTTGTTATCTCTGTTTCTCAAGAACCTCACTAATTATTCTCAATCGGTTAAGTCAAGTCGATTAAAATCTAAAATAAATAACAGACAATGAAACGTAAACTTGTTTTTGCCACTAATAATGCACATAAACTGGAAGAAGTATCATCCATATTAGCAGATAAAGTTGAACTGCTCAGCCTTGACGATATAAACTGCCATACAGATATTCCCGAAACAGCGGACACTCTGGAAGGTAATGCGTATCTGAAATCATCCTTTATTTACCAAAACTATGGATTGGACTGTTTTGGTGATGACACCGGATTGGAAGTTGAAGCATTGGGAGGGGCTCCCGGTGTATATTCGGCTCGCTTTGCCGGAGGAGAAGGACATAATGCAGAAGCCAACATATTGAAACTCATGCAGGAGCTGGAAGGAAAAGAAAACCGCAGAGCACAGTTTCGTACTGCCATTTCGCTTATTCTGGACGGAAAAGAGTATCTTTTTGAAGGAGTGATAAAAGGCGAAATAATCAAGGAAAAAAGAGGTAATTCAGGCTTTGGATATGATCCTGTATTCATCCCCGAAGGATATGACCGGACTTTTGCAGAACTGGGAAATGAAATAAAAAATCAAATCAGTCATCGTGCTTTAGCCGTAAACAAATTATGCGAATTTCTCCGCTCCATCTGATTGATAAAAACGGATAGATAAATGAATCCTCCGGAGGAATGTAATTTTCCTCCGGAGGATTCATTTATCTATCTCCTGCTAAAAGAGATTATAGTATAACACAACAGCGTGTATATAACGAACTCTTTTTGCACTTTATCCAGTCCAAAACTTTAAATCTCCATTATCAAAACATCCGGATGTTATTAGTTATAACATCCGGATGTTTTGATATATAACATGGGGATCTTTTCATATAAAACATCCCCATGTTTTTGCGTTATAATTCTAACTTTAGTTCTTTTAATACCATTACTTCTCTATCATTCTTTACCAACTTTTTCATCCCTTCTTTAAAGAATAGCTTCCGATTGAATGAACCTGCTCTATCAAATTACCTATATTCTATTATTAACAGAGATTTCAACTATCCCTGTTAATAACAAAGAGCCGTATTATACCTTTATATATAAGTATAATACAACTCTTTCATATCATAGATCTATCAATTATTAACCGTAAAGTTAACTATTTATTCACAGCCTGTTTATAAACCCAGTTTCTCTGAAATTTCCAACATTCGTTTAATCGGTTTCACTGCTTCTTTAGCAACTTCCGGGTCAACAGTTACTTCAGGGAATTCATATTTAAGGCAATTATAGAGCTTTTCCAGCGTGTTCAGCCGCATGAAGTTACATTCATTGCATCCGCAGGTACTATCGTTAGGAGGGGCAGGAATGAATGTTTTTTGCGGGCACTTCTTTTGCATTTCATGTATGATGCCTGCTTCGGTAGCTACAATAAACCGTTGCTTGTCACTGTTCACTGCATATTTTAATAAGGCAGCCGTAGACCCCACTACATCGGCCAGTTTCAATACTACACTTTTACACTCAGGATGTGCCAGTACTACGGCATCGGGATATTGAGCTTTTAACTCCACTATTTTCTCCACCGAGAATTGTTCATGCACATGACAAGCTCCGTCCCATAACAGCATTTCACGTCCTGTGATCGAGTTTATATAATTCCCCAGATTACGGTCCGGTCCGAAAATAATTTTTTCATCTTTCGGGAAACTTTCCACAATCTGTTTTGCGTTAGTCGAAGTAACCACCACATCCGTCACTGCTTTGACTGCTGCCGTTGTATTTACGTACGAAATCACCGTATATCCCGGATGTTCCTTCACAAACTCAGCAAACTTGTCCGCCGGACAGCTGTCTGCCAACGAACATCCTGCATTCAAGTCGGGCACCAGTACCTTCTTGTCCGGACAAAGCACCTTTGCGGTTTCTCCCATGAAATGAACGCCACACATCACAAGAATATCCGCATCGGTTTTGGCTGCAATTTGAGCCAAAGCCAAACTGTCTCCAATGTAGTCGGCAATATCTTGTATTTCGCCTTTCTGGTAATAGTGTCCCAAGATTACCGCATTCTTTTCTTTTTTCAGTTCATTGATGGCTGCTTTCAGATCAATGCTTTTGTCTACGGGTTCGTCAACGAATCCCTTATTCACCCATTCTTCTCGATTCATTATATTCTTATTTTTTCTCTTCTTTTAAAAAGAAATCCTTTGTTAGTGATTATAGCCTGTTAATAGTGTTAGCAAATAAATCGGCTTTTTCTTGCCGGATAAGTTATTAGTTACTTATCTAAGTTTATAATCAGTTTATGAACGTGTCTATTTATTGATAATAAGCTATATTGCTAACTTCATTAACACCTTGTTGATAAAGTGCAAAGTTAAAAACTTTATGGATATAAACAGGCTAATTAGTACTGAAAAATCTGTTGAAGTATGCTTGGAAAGTTGAAGCTAACTTTTTTGTATTGTTCATATCCCGTTGCTCTTATACCTTCATTTGAATAATGCAAGAATTAGTTTTCAAAATATATGCTGATTCTTTTGACAGGTTTTAAACCGTTATCAACACCTATGTTAACAAGAAAAGAATTACTTTTGCAACATACTAACAGAAACAACATCATCATGCGAAAATTGAAAATAACCGAGCTGAACCGGATAAGTATAGAAGAGTTTAAAGAAGCTGATAAATTGCCTTTAGTTGTAGTGTTGGACGATATACGGAGTTTGCATAATATCGGTTCTGTGTTTCGTACGGCAGATGCTTTCCGGATTGAATGTATTTATCTGTGTGGAATTACGGCTACTCCTCCCCATCCCGAGATGCATAAGACAGCTTTGGGAGCCGAGTTTACAGTGGATTGGAAGTATGTTAATAACGCAGTTGAAACGGTTGATAACCTCCGGAGTGAAGGATATGTGGTATACTCTGTCGAACAGGCGGAAGGGAGTATCATGTTGGATGAGTTAACACTGGACCGTTCGAAGAAATATGCTGTAGTTATGGGAAATGAAGTAAAAGGAGTGCAGCAGGAGGTTATTGACCATTCGGATGGTTGCATTGAAATTCCTCAATATGGTACAAAGCATTCATTGAACGTGTCGGTAACAGCGGGAATTGTTATCTGGGACTTATTTAAGAAGTTGAAATAGGATATTGGTAGGCTGTTGATAAACAATTTATAGTTGGTTTCGAAGCTATTAATTGCTTGGTTATTAAGCAGCGGATTTACAATTGTCCGCTTTCCACTAATACTATCACGCGTTCAGTCAGCTTATCTTCTCCTTCGGGGTCATATTGTTTTTTTAAACTGGCTCCGAAAAGAGCAGCAAATGTCTGATAGAAGCCTGCTTTAAAAGGCCCCATGAATGCTTTTACCAGTTCATAAGAACTCTGATGACTTTGGCGGTCTACCAACTTTATCAACAGCTTGCCTTGTGCAAAAGAGAGTTTTTTCATTCGTGGAGTATATTGTTCCTTCAACCCTTTTTCTACTCGTTTAATATGGCGTTGCCGGGCTTTTTCATTGGGTAAAGTTTGTAAGTATTCGTAAGTTTCAATGATAGTCTGGTTAATTTCTCTGGCAATGGGATATACCTTTTTTACGTTTCTCACTAATTTGTAATATTCCATCTGCTCTTTCTTATTCCTGAATTTTAAAGGCTTGAATATGTGGATGGTCGGAATCTGAAAGGCAGGTATTGTATCACCGTTATAAACACACATAGGTACCAGATATCCACCGAGATTTGTTTTTTCCTGTGCCTGTGATGCAGAAGAAAACAATAAGGCGATGGATAACATCAGTAGTCCTATGATAAGCCTCATATTCATTTTGCAAAAATAAGGGAATAAATTTATATTTATGATTTTCCTTGCAGCATTAACCTATTTAAATTATCTTCGACAATTCGTTTACTATTTAGAACACAATAATCACACATGAAATGAATAGATATATATCTATATTCTGTGTATTTCTACTTGTTAATATAGCGTTGATAACTTCTACTTGCCATGCTCAGAATAATTCGGATTATCCTTGGGAGGACATAATGGAAAACCTGTCAATAGCCGATGAAGAAGGGAATACGCGCAATTGGGAGAATGAATTGGAGGAATTAACCGATCTTGTTAACAACCCTGTTAATATAAACTCTGCCACCAAAGAGCAGCTACAGCGGTTTCCTTTTCTTAATGATGTTCAGATTGAGAATTTACTTGCGTACATTTATATTCACGGATCGATGCAGACTGTCTATGAACTTCAGTTAGTGGAGGAGTTGGATCGGCAGACTATTCAATATCTGCTTCCTTTTGTCTGTGTAGAGCCTGTTGATAAGAAAGAGTCTGTTACGTTAAAGCAGATTTTAAAATATGGAAAACATGAAGTGGTGACTCGTATGGATGTGCCTTTGTATAGGCGTAAGGGATATGAGAAAAATTACCTGGGTCCTGCTGTTTATAACTCGGTGAAATACGGATTTCACTATCGGGAAAAAGTTTATGCAGGCATAGTTGCCGAGAAAGATAGCGGCGAACCTTTCGGAGCTTTACATAATAAGCAGGGATACGATTACTACTCTTTCTATCTACTCCTTCATGATATAGGAATACTGAAAACGGGAATTGTAGGAAACTATCGGTTGAATTTCGGTCAGGGACTGGTACTCGGACAAGGTTCTATGTTTGGAAAAACAGCTTATTCTTCGTCTTTCACTTTCAGAAATACAGGGATACGCAGACATGCTTCTACCGATGAATATAATTATTTCCGTGGGAGTGCCATAGCTTTAAAATGGAAACAATGGACACTTTCTGTATTTTATTCACATCGTTCGTTGGATGGAGTGATAAAAGACGGTGAAATTACCTCGATTTATAAAACAGGTTTACATCGAAGCAAAAAGGAAGCTGATAAAATGAATCAATTGGTTATGCAGATGGGCGGAGGAAATATCAGCTATACCGGGAATAGTTATCAACTGGGTATAACCGGTGTTTACTACTGTTTTAACAGGTCTTATGAACCGGAACTTAAAGACTATTCAAAATACAATCTGCATGGTCGTTCTTTTTATAATCTGGGTATGGATTATAAATATCGTTTTCATCGTTTTTCTATACAAGGAGAAGCTGCTTTGGGGATCAGTGGTATGGCTTTTATGAATCAGGTACTTTATTCTCCTTTACAAGATATACGGTTGATGTTGGTTCACCGTTATTATTCACATGATTATTGGGCTATGTTTGCTCATTCATTTAGTGAAGGAAGTAGTGTTCAGAATGAAAACGGATGGTATTTAGCTGCTTCTGTAAGTCCTTTTAGTCGCTGGACGTTTTTCATTTCTGCCGATCTGTTTTCTTTTCCTTGGTGGAGGTACCGGATAAGTAAGGCTTCGAAAGGAGTGGATCTGTTCTTTCAGGCAGATTACGTTCCGTCGAAAACGGTTGATATGTATGTGAATTACCGTTATAAACGGAAAGAGCGTGATGTGACCGCTACGAAGGGAAAGGTGATTCTGCCTACCTATCATCACCGGCTGCGTTATCGTTTGAACTATTTACCCTGTTCTTCGTTATCTTTCCGGACAACGGTAGATTATAACCATTTTCATTCATCCGGGAAAACGGCGGGGAAAGGTTATCAACTGACGCAAAAGGCCGGATGGAAACTTTCCCGGTTGCCTCTGACAACAGAATTGCAAGGTAGTTATTTCCATACAGACGATTATGATTCACGTATTTATATCTACGAGAAAGGGTTGCTGTATTCTTTTTATACTCCATCTTTTCAGGGAGAAGGTATTCGCTTGGCTATTCATTTTCGCTATGATATGAACAAGCATTGGACAGCAATTGCCAAGCTCGGACAAACTACGTATTTTGATCGTGATGAAATAGGTTCCGGCAACGACCTGATCAGGGGAAATAAAAAAACGGATATACAAATGCAGCTGCGTCTAAAGTTTTAGTAATTTTGTAGAAATTCAAAACAGTTTCTAAGATTAAACAGAATTAAGTATGACTATTATTTTTCCTTCTCCCATATTCGGACCGGTTCATTCACGTCGCTTAGGGGTCTCACTTGGAATAAATTTACTTCCTTCCGACGGAAAAGTATGTTCTTTCGATTGCATTTATTGTGAATGTGGTTACAATGGCGAACATCGTCCTAAATCTTCATTACCGACCCGCGAAGAAGTCCGTATGGCTCTGGAAGATAAACTTAAAGAAATGAAGAGCAATGGTCCGGCTCCTGATGTATTGACCTTTGCCGGAAACGGTGAACCGACTGCACATCCTCACTTTCCGGAAATAATTGAAGACACGCTTGCTTTGCGTGATGCATATTTTCCGGAAGCAAAAGTAAGTGTACTCAGCAATGCTACTTTTATCAATCGTCCGGCTGTATTTAATGCATTGAACCGGGTGGATAATAATATTTTGAAGTTGGACACGGTGGATGAAGAGTATATCCGGACTGTAGATCGTCCGAACGGACGATACGATCTGAATGGAACAGTCGGACTTTTAAAAGCTTTTAAAGGCAATTGTATCGTGCAGACTATGTTTATGAAAGGAAAATATAAGGGGAAAGATGTGGATAATACTTCTGACAAGTATGTACTTCCCTGGCTGGAAGTTGTGAAAGATATCGCCCCGAGACAGGTAATGATTTATACGATCGATCGGGAAACTCCCGATCAGGACTTGCAGAAAGCCACTCCCGAGGAGTTAGATCGGATTGTGGCTCTTCTTACGAAAGAGGGACTTTCGGCCTCTGCTTCTTATTGAGAATTATTTTTAATATGTCATTTATAAACAGATTTTAATAGGATGAAATCAATTGCTATCAACGAACTTACTGATAATTTCTTTGAGTCCATCAGTAAAGAATGGATGCTGGTAACTGCCGGTAATAAAGATGCGTTTAATACCATGACCGCCAATTGGGGAGGTATTGGTTTTTTGTGGAATAAACCGGTGGTTTATGTTTTTATTCGTCCGGAAAGATATACGTTTGATTTTATACAAAATAACGATTATTTTACTCTTTCTTTTTTAGGACAGGAGAATAAGGCCATACATAAAATATGCGGTTCTAAGTCGGGACGTGAAGTAGATAAGATAAAAGAAACCGGATTAAAGCCAATTATTACGGATAAAGGTAATATTCTGTTTGAACAGGGAAGGCTTAATATGGAATGTCGGAAAATGTACACAGATGTGCTGAAGAAAGATAATTTTCTGGATCCGTCTGTCTATGAACAGTGGTATACTACCCATGGAGGTCTGCATCATGTCTATGTGGCAGAGATTACAGGAGTGTGGATAAAAGAGTAAATTTTAAATCATTTGAACCTATGAAAAACAATTATCTGATATGTTCCCTGCTGTTTACCACGGGTATGCAGAATGCTTGGGGAGCCCAAGCGACAAACCATAAAACAAATCCGGATAAGACGAAACCCAATATTATTCTGATTTTGTGTGATGATATGGGATTTTCTGATTTATCGTGTTACGGGGGAGAAGTGCATACGCCCAATATTGATTTCTTGGCGGAAAACGGAATACGTTTCAGCCAGTTTAAGAACACAGGGCGCAGTTGTCCCAGCAGAGCTGCTTTGTTGACAGGCAGATACCAACATGAAGTAGGTATGGGTTGGATGACTGCTGTAGATGAACATCGTCCCGGATATAGAGGTCAAATATCAGAGCAATATCCTACTATCGCAGAAGTGTTTCGGGAAAACGGATATCATACTTATATGAGTGGTAAATGGCATGTTACCGTTGACGGTGCATTCTCCAAGCCGAATGGAAGCTATCCGGTTGAGCGGGGATTCGAAAAATACTATGGTTGTCTTTCTGGAGGTGGAAGTTATTATACTCCGAAACCCGTATATTCCGGGTTACAGCATATTGCAGAGTTTCCAGAAGACTATTATTATACCACAGCCATTACCGACTCTGCCGTTAGTTTTATCCGTCAGCATCCGGTTGATGAGCCTATGTTTATGTATTTGGCCCACTATGCCCCTCATTTACCTTTGCAGGCTCCTAAAGAAAGAGTGGACGCTTGCCGTGAAAGATATAAAGTGGGATATGATGTGTTGCGTAAACAGCGTTTCGAGCGCATCCGGAAAAATGGTTTAACGGATTCCGAAAAACAGCTGCCGATATTTGAGAGGGAATTCAGAGGAAAACGGCCGGCCTGGGATAGTCTTACTCCGCAGCAACAGGAACGTTGGATTACGGAGATGGCTACTTATGCCGCTATGATTGAAATTATGGATGATGGTATTGGAGAAGTAATAAAGACCACTAAAGAGAAAGGTATATTTGATAATACCGTATTTTTATTCTTAAGTGATAATGGAGCCACCAATGAAGGTGATCTGATCACACAGCTGCGGGCTGATTTGAGTAATACTCCTTTCCGCAGTTACAAACAATGGTGTTTTCAGGGAGGTACCAGTTCACCTTTGATTGTAATGTATGGAGGCGGGCAACCTGATGGGAAGAAAGGAGTGGTTTGTCATGAATTCACTCACATTATCGATCTTTTTCCCACTTGTCTGGATATAGCTTCTGTGAAATATCCCCGGGAGTTTAGGAATCATTCGATTAATGCTCCGGAAGGTAGAACCATTTTTCCGGCATTAAAAGGAAAGAAGCTACCGAAAAGAGATTTGTTTTTCGAACATCAGACATCTTGTGGAATCATATCCGGGGACTGGAAGTTAGTCAGGGCCAATGGTAAGCAACCCTGGGAGTTGTTCCATTTATTGCAGGATCCGTTTGAACAAAACGATTTGTCTGCCAATTATCCGGAAAAAGTAAAAACACTGGAGAAAAAATGGGATGAATGGGCAGAGAAGCAACACGTATTTCCATTTGAATACAGGCCATGGACAGAACGTATCAATTATTATAAATCGCTGTATCCCGATCAGTCCGGGAAAGATTAAATACTTGAGTAAAGTAAGTAAGAGGAGTTGTATCAAAACTCTTTCACCATAGATTACACAGATTATCATAGACTAAGAATATTACTTTAGATTTACTCTAAAGTTACTCTGTGTCCTCTGTGGTGAGTTTCGATACATCCTCTTATATTTTCTTATCCGGAAAAGTACCTTTCCTTTATTGAAGGAAGGAAGTTAAACCAGATTTTTTCTTTTCAAATACATCCAATATCCTGTGATAGGTAATGAAGTTCCTATCAAAGCAGCAATAAAGGTGATGATTTTTGAAAACATTCCTGCATAGGTTCCGAAATGTAAGGCACGTACTACTTTCCAGACGGGAGCCCCCCGTTTTACTTCCACATCAAAGATAAAACTTACTACATCTCTGTACCATTGAAAGGACCACATTAATCCGGTCAGTGCACATACCAGCAAGATAAGTGCTCCATAGAATCCCAGTACGGAGTGTAGATCGAACATGAATCTCCGTTTTCCTCTTTGGTGTTCTATTGTCAGCCGGCTTTTTTTCCATTTGCGTGGCCAGTAAACTGTAAGCCCGCTGATCAATATAAAGATGAAAAAAAGAGTGGAGATGCCTACTATCATTTTGCCTGTCGTCCGGGTATCATCCATAAGCCACCGATGCAGCTTCATCACTATCATTAACGGACTTTCGCGGATAGATTCATATCCCATCATTGCCAGGAGTTCCTCTTTGAATACGAGGATGGCACCTGTAAAGCAAATAATACTGATCAGAATCCCTGCCGGAAGGGAGAGCCAAAGATGAATATAACGGCAATATCTTTTTATCTTCATTTAAAAACGGTAAGAGATTATTGCTGAGAAATTACGTGGATCGATCTGGTTGATGTATCCTCCACGATAGTAAGAATTATATCCTAATGCGTCGAACAAATTGTTCAGGTATACACGGGCAGTAAACTTGTGGATACTATAGGCCAACTGGGCGTTTATTGTAGTATAACCGGGCATGTCAAAAGGCTTTTCGTTGGTCATGGAACCGTGTCCGTCCGGTTTGATTGCAAAATCATTCACAGGACGTTTACCTACGAAATAGACTCCTATACCGGCTGATAGTCTTTTTAATACTCCTTTGTCAAATCGGTATTGAATCCATCCGTTAGCAGTATGTTTAGGGGTATTCATCGGGGCTGAACCATTTTTAAAGGCCGGGCTGTTTTCGTATTTTGCATCCAGATAAGCGTAACCCATCATTACTTGGAGGTTTTCAAGTATACTTCCGCTTAATTCGGTTTCGATACCTTTTCTTTTCAGGCTTCCCGCTTTATCAAAATAACCGGTAGGTTGCGTAGTTCCCGGATGATAAGTACTATAAGAGAGGTTTTTAGTAAGGATATCGAAATATGTCAGATTAAAGCGCAGGCGGTTATTCAGCCAGTCAGACTTGATGCCTACCTCAAATTGGCGGGTATTCGACGGACCTATTTCGTCTCCGTTCTCCATTCGTCTGGCCGCATGAAGGAGGCTGGTAGTGGTTGTATATGAACCGAACAAATTGATGTTCTTTATAGGAGTCAACATGATGCCCAACATCGGATTCCAGGCATCTCCGGTAGTGGGACCTGCACTTGTATCGTCCTGGCTGCTGATATAACTGTACCTCAGTCCCAGAATAGCTTTTATATACTTATTAAAAGTCATTACCTCCTGTGCCATTATTCCATAACTTGAAGAATTGGATTTTACCGGGGTCTCGGGAACAAATTTAACCGCGACAGGTAGCACATTCGAGATACTCGGGGCCAGTACGTTGATAGTGTCTATATTGACAGGGGTATAATTGGTGATCGACAGATCGGTGTTTTTGTAGTCGAATCCCAATTGGAATGTATGTTTAACAGGGCCGGTGAAAATATCTCTGCCGATGAAGTCAAGCTGGAAAGTTGAGTTGCGGTCATCGCGTAATGAACGTGAAATCGTTCTTCTACGCATGTTATATTCTTTATTGACTACGGTTTTTACGGAAGTACTTGTATTATCCACTTTATATGAAGAGCCGAAGTATGCTGCCCGCACACTGATATTATCTGTCAGCTGGCGGGTGATGCGTGCGGCATAAGTCAGCGTCTTGTTGTTTACATTATCGTTTTTGAATCCCAGGAATTTGTTGTGTGGCATGTCGTAGAGATTCTCTTCCGTATCTTTCGATAGATTGACTGAACTGGTATAAGGAGTACGGTTATCATTCAGATAATCCATTTCTATGGTAATGCTTGTTTTGTCGTCCGGACGCCATTCTAATGAAGGGTTGATATATACGCGATTGGAATGGATGACCGGGCGATAATTATCCGAACGTTCGAAGGCACCGTTCATACGGAAAGCGATCGTCTGATTTTTATCCAGAACGGACTGTACGTCGAATGTGGGACGGAACAATCCCCAGCTGCCTGCACGCAAAGATATTTCTCCTTCATTGGTGAACTTGGGTGTTTTGGTTACTACGTTGATTACTCCGCCTGCACTTCCGAGATCGTTTCCGATACCTTGTGTGACGGCTGCAGAACCCTTGATAACCTGTACACTTTCTACTCCCTGCATTTCGGATAAAGCAGATCCGGTACGGAAATCGGAATCTATCCGGACTCCATTCTTTAAAATGGGTACTCCCCGGTATCCGCGGATGGACATACTTTCTCTTACTCCGCCATACGATCCGAAAAGAGTAACTCCGGGTACATTTTTTGTAACATCGATTACGGTGAGTGCTCCCTGTTCGGCAATCGATTTTTCTGAGATTACAGAAATACTCTGTATCTGTTCACTGGGGCGTAATGGCATGCGGGTGATGGCATCCAGTTTTTTCGGTTGTTTATATCGTTCTCCGAATACTTCTACTGTCGATAATAAGTTTTCGTCAGGTAAGAGGGTGAAAGAGAGTTGTGCCACATTCCTTGAAGTGAGATCAACAGTACGCGTCTGAGTGACATATCCCACAAAACTGATATTTATCTTGTAAACCTTATGAGCCAGATTGCGCAAAATAAAACGGCCTTCACTATTGGTTGTTGTTCCGATGGTGGTTCCTTCTATCTGGACAGTGGCCGAAGCCAATGGTGTATCTGTTTCATCGTAGACTACTCCACGGATGGTGGGTACTCTATCGGCGGACTCTGATTCTGTGGCAAAAAGTAACGATGGGAATATTAGTAAAACTAATACAAGCAGGGCACTATACATTTGCTTCATACATTTAACGGCATTAAATTAATATTAAAAATTAGCGAGCCGCAAAGGTATGTGTACATGAAAGAGTCTACAATACCTATAAAAAGGTATAATGCAACACAAAATCCATAGAATTGGTGATTATTAAAAATAAGGAAAGCGGATGAAAGTGACCTCCGTCCACTTCCACCCGCCTGTTGTGTGCAGATAGTATCAGATTATAAATTCATAATTTCTTTGGCTCTGTCCAGTGCTACATTAATGTTCGGACAGATGTTTTGTTTTCCCAGTAATTCATAGAAGCCGGATTTCTCGAGCGTGTTGTGCACTTTTTCATTTACTCCCGAGAGCACAATGGTGATCTTTTCTTTTTGAGACATTTTGCAGAGGCTGGTCAGGTTATGAATACCGGTTGAATCGATAAATGGAACTTTACGCATACGTATGACGCGTACTTTGGGACGGTCGCCCAGTTGTGCCATTGTCTCTTCAAATTTGGTTGCGATGCCGAAAAAGTACGGACCATTAATCTCATATACCTCCACTCCCGCAGGTATTATCAGATGTTCTTCGCGCACCGCGATGTCCAGTTCGTCATTCGGATCTATTTCGTCTTTGATGACAGATATTTCGGTAGTTTCCATTACACGGCGCATGAACAAGATACATGCAATCACCAGGCCTACTTCGATGGCGATAGTCAGGTCGAAGATGATGGTGAGGAAAAAAGTGATAAGCAGTACTGTTACATCCGATTTGGGATTTTTCAGTAATGCCTTGAAAGTGCGCCATTCGCTCATGTTATAAGATACGATAACCAATACTCCTGCCAGACATGCCATTGGGATGTACTGTGCCAAAGGCATCAGGAAAAGGAGGATCAGCAATAAAACTACAGCATGGATTATACCGGCCACCGGTGTTTTACCGCCATTATTGATGTTTGTCATTGTACGGGCGATGGCTCCGGTAGCAGGAATACCGCCAAATAACGGTGTGATAAGGTTGGCTGTTCCCTGGGCAATCAGTTCGGTGTTTGAATCGTGCTTATCGCCCGTTACACCATCGGCTACGGTTGCTGACAATAACGATTCGATTGCTCCCAAAACGGCAATGGTAATAGCTACCGGGAACAAGTCCTTGATGGCCTCCCAATTGAGTGCAGGCATGGTCGCGTCAGGTAATTCGGATTTGATTGTAAAACGGTCGCCAATGGTATCGATGGTGTCAATACCGGCGTATGTTTTCAATAAATATACTACTGCCGTTACTACAATGATGGCAATAAGGGAACCCGGAATTTTCTTTGAGAACCGGGGGGTAATGGCAATAATGATGATACTGGCAATACTCACAATAGTGTTCCACCAATTGATTGTATCGAAATGGCGGAAATAAATCATCCATTTTCCGATAAAGTCTCCCGGTACTTTCTCTCCACCAAAGTTTAATCCGAAAATATCAGCAATCTGTGTTGTGAAAATGGTGACGGCTATACCGCTGGTAAAACCTACAATAATCGGGTAAGGAATAAATTTAATAATTGCGCCCAATTTAAAAACTCCCAATAAGATAAGGAGTATGCCGGCCATCAGGGTAGCTACAATCAATCCTGCTTCTCCGTATTGCTGGATGATGCCATAAATGATGACAATGAATGCTCCGGTAGGTCCTCCGATCTGTACTTTGCTTCCTCCGAGCAACGAGATGATGAACCCCGCAATGATAGCCGTGATAATTCCCTTTTCGGGTGATACGCCTGATGCGATACCAAATGCGATGGCCAGAGGCAAGGCTACGATACCTACAATGATACCTGCCATCAAATCGGCCATAAACGTTTCTTTAGAGTAGTTCTTCAAGGCTGAGAATAACCTTGGTTTGAAATCAAACACTTTCATTTCTTTCTTTACTTATATATAATGTGATAAATGTCGTTATAATCCTTGTTTTGCAAAGTCGAGGTTGCAAAATTACATAAAATAAATGGTAATAAGATGTTTTTGAACATCTTATTTATTTTTGATCAGTTTTGTCTATATTGCAATAGATATTATTAATGAATAAAATTCCGGGTTTTGTGAACTAAATCCTTATATTTGCGTTGTTAATAAAGGCAAGTAACCGACAAACGTAATTACCAATCTAAAATATATCAGATTATGACTAAAAGTATTAAAGGCACTCAGACAGAAAAGAATTTGCTGACATCATTTGCAGGTGAATCACAGGCAAGAATGCGTTACACTTATTTTGCAAGCGTGGCTAAAAAAGAAGGTTACGAACAGATTGCAGCTATCTTTACAGAGACTGCCGATCAGGAAAAAGAACATGCAAAACGTATGTTTAAGTTCCTTGAAGGGGGTATGGTTGAAATCACTGCAAGTTATCCTGCTGGTGTTATCGGCAACACTCTTCAGAATCTGCAGGCTGCCGCAGCCGGTGAACACGAAGAATGGTCTATGGATTATCCTCATTTTGCAGATGTTGCAGAGCAGGAAGGTTTCCCGATGATCGCCGCTATGTATCGTAATATCTCTATTGCGGAAAAAGGTCATGAAGAAAGATACCTTGCTTTCGTGAAGAACATTGAAGTTGCATCTGTATTTGCCAAAGAAGGAGAAGTTATATGGCAGTGCCGTAACTGTGGTTATATCGAAGCAGGTAAGGAAGCTCCTGAGGTATGTCCTGCATGTCTGCACCCACAAGCATATTTCGAAATTAAGAAAGAAAATTATTAATAGAATCAGACTGTATTTTGGAGAAAGGTGGAGCTGTTTAATTATGGCCCCACCTTTTTTCTATGCATTAATAATACTGTTTCTTTATTTACCGGCGTGTGGATAGTCAACCGTGTAGTGCAGACCACGGCTTTCTTTACGTTCCATAGCCATGCGCATAATCAGATAACCCACATTAATCATATTGCGCAGTTCACATATTTCTTTAGATGCCACGCTGCGTTTGAACAGGCTTTCGGTCTCTTCGTATAGGATATCCAGGCGATCCCAAGCGCGTTTCAACCGGAGATCGCTACGGACAATACCAACATAAGTGCTCATAATCTGATTTACTTCTTTCATACTTTGAGTAATAAGTACCATTTCTTCCGGTGAGCGGGTACCTTCATCATTCCATTCCGGAATCTTTTCGTTATAAGAATATTGGTCAATCACCGATAAACAATGTTTGGCGGCGGCATCTGCGTAAACCACTGCTTCTATCAACGAGTTTGAGGCTAACCGGTTGCCTCCATGTAAACCTGTACACGAACATTCGCCGGCAGCGTACAAACGTTCAATAGAGGATTGGGCGTTCAAGTCTACCTTAATACCTCCACACAGGTAGTGTGCAGATGGTGCCACGGGAATATATTCTTTGGTAATGTCGATTCCTAAGCTGAGGCATTTCTCGTATATGTTAGGAAAATGTTTTTTGGTTTCTTCAGGATCTTTGTGTGTTACGTCCAGATAAACATGGTCGTCCCCACGATTTTTCATTTCATTGTCAATGGCACGTGCCACGATATCACGGGGTGCCAAAGATAAACGTGGATCATATTTTTGCATGAATTCTTTTCCGTCCATTGTGCGGAGCACACCGCCATATCCACGCATTGCTTCCGTAATAAGGAAAGAAGGACGGTCGCCCGGATGGTAAAGAGCTGTCGGATGGAATTGTACGAACTCCATGTCTTTTACGGTTCCTTTAGCCCGGTATACCATGGCGATACCGTCTCCGGTCGCTACAAGCGGATTAGTAGTGGTCTGGTAAACAGCCCCCACTCCACCTGTTGCCATTAGTGTCACTTTGGCCAGATATGTATCCACTTTACCTGTTCGGGGATCGAGTATATAAGCTCCGTAGCATTTTATGTCCGGTGTCTGGCGGGTGACAGTTACTCCTAAATGGTGCTGTGTCAGGATTTCTATGGCAAAATGATTTTCAATTACCGTAATATTGGGATGTTGTTGTACAGCTTGAATCAGACTGTCCTGAATTTCAGCGCCGGTATTATCTTTATGGTGTAAAATACGAAATTCCGAATGGCCGCCTTCCCGGTGTAGATCGAACTCCCCTTTTTCATTTTTGTCGAAGTTTACACCCCAGCTGATCAGTTCTTGTATTTGTGCAGGAGCCTCACGCACGACTTTCTCTACAGCAGTACGGTCGCTGATCCAGTCACCGGCAATCATTGTGTCTTCAATATGTTTCTCGAAATTGTCTACCAGCAGATTGGTCACTGAGGCCACTCCTCCTTGGGCAAAATAAGTGTTTGCTTCTTCCAGCCCACTTTTGCAAACAAGGGCAACTTTTCCTTTATGTGCCACTTTTAGGGCAAAACTCATTCCGGCGATACCGGAACCGATTACGAGGAAATCGAACTTTTTAACCATAAGTTTTAGTGTTTATCACCGCAAAGCTACAAAATAAGTTTTTTCGTTGTGCTTTTCGTTGCCATTAATTCATAATTTTACTAACTTTCCGCCAAAAATCTGACAAAATGAACCGTATTTTTCATGCTCGCATTGTCTGGTACCAGTATTTTCTGCTGGTTGTATTGGGCATTAATGCTTTTGGTTTCTTATGGTGTAAGAATATTATATTGGCTACTTTGATGATGTTGTTTCTGATTGTTATCATCGAACAGATCATACATACAGTTTATACCGTTACCACTGACGGTTTGCTGATACTTAACTATGGGCGGTTTATCCGTAAGAAAACTATTCCCATAGCAGAAATTACTTCAGTCCGCAAAGTGCATTCTATGAAATTCGGAAGTTTTGCAGTGACAAACTATTTATTGATAGAATATGGAAATGGAAAATATGCTTCTGTACTTCCGGTGAAAGAAAAGGAATTTATAGAATTGATTGAAAAAACAAGAAACTTAATTTAGTAAGCTATGAAATACCAGGTTATTATTATCGGCGGGGGACCTGCCGGTTACACTGCTGCCGAAGCTGCTGGCAAAGCAGGTTTAAGCGTGTTGCTTTTTGAGAAACAGAATTTAGGAGGAGTTTGTTTAAACGAAGGGTGTATACCTACAAAAACATTGCTCTATTCGGCAAAGACATATGATGGGGCTAAACATGCTTCAAAGTATGCTGTAACAGTTTCTGAGGCTTCGTTTGATCTTTCGAAGATCATTGCTCGTAAGTCGAAGGTAGTACGCAAGTTGGTTTTGGGGGTTAAATCAAAATTAACGTCTAATAATGTTACTATCATAAATGGAGAAGCAACAATCTTGGACAAAAACAAAATCTGCTGTGGCGAAGAAATCTATGAATGTGATAACTTAATTCTTTGCACAGGATCCGAGACTTTCATTCCTCCTATTTCCGGAATCGATACGGTAAATTATTGGACACATCGGGAAGCATTAGACAATAAGGAATTGCCCGCTTCGCTTGCTATCGTAGGTGGTGGAGTGATTGGTATGGAGTTTGCATCATTCTTCAACAGTCTGGGTGTGAAAGTGACCGTCATTGAAATGATGGACGAGATCTTGGGAGGCATGGATAAAGAGCTTTCTGCTCTGTTGCGTGCTGACTATGCCAAACGGGGCATTACATTTCTGTTGAGTACTAAAGTTGTTTCGTTGGCACAATCAGAGGAGGGAGTCTTAGTTTCTTATGAGAATGCAGATGGTGCCGGAAATGTGACTGCGGAGAAATTGTTAATGAGTGTAGGTCGCCGTCCGGTAACAAAAGGTTTCGGACTTGAGAACCTGAACCTTCAACGGACAGAGCGCGGAAGTATTTTAGTAAACGGGCAGATGGAAAGTTCATTGCCCGGAGTATATGTATGTGGGGATTTAACCGGATTTTCTTTATTGGCACATACGGCAGTTCGTGAAGCGGAAGTAGCCGTACATGCAATTCTCGGTAAAACAGATACAATGAGTTATCGTGCTATTCCCGGTGTAGTGTATACCAATCCTGAAATAGCCGGAGTCGGGCAAACAGAAGAGTCGCTTATTGCGAAAGGTATTGCTTATCGTGCTGTAAAGCTTCCTATGGCATATTCTGGACGTTTTGTTGCCGAAAATGAAGGGGTAAACGGTGTATGTAAAGTATTGCTTGGAGATGATGATACGATTTTGGGAGCACATGTTTTAGGCAATCCGGCTTCTGAAATTATCACATTAGCAGGTATGGCCATAGAAATGAAACTAAAAGCGGCCGAATGGAAGAAGATTGTTTTTCCCCATCCTACTGTTGCCGAAATATTCCGTGAAGCATTGTAAGAGTTACAAGTTGTAAACTACGGGTTATAAGTATCATGCGTATAATGGCGCAATTACTCGTAACCCGTAATTTATGACTTGTCATTCGTTGTTTATAAGCATTATGAAGAAACTGAATTTATTTATTTTATTCTCTTTTTGTTTTTCAATTATTATCCGGGGGCAGGTAGATTTCGCCGCAATTGATTCACTTATTAAGAAGGAATTGCCCCAAGGTTCCGAAGTTGGTATTTCCGTGTATGATCTGACTGCAAAGAAATCACTCTATACATACCGTGATGCCAAGCTTTCGCGTCCGGCATCTACCATGAAACTATTAACTACTATAACTGCGCTTGCCCGGCCGGATGCAGATGAACCTTTCCGGACCGAAGTGTGGTATAAAGGTATTATAGAACATGATACGCTCCGCGGAGACATTTATGTGATTGGCGGATTCGACCCGGAGTTTGACGATGAAGGTATGAATGCATTGGTGGAGGAAGTGATAACTTTTCCTTTTTCAGTATTGAAAGGGAGAATCTATGGAGATATATCGATGAAAGATTCTCTTTATTGGGGAAGCGGTTGGGCATGGGATGATACTCCCTATTCTTTTCAGCCTTATTTGTCGCCATTGATGTATCATAAAGGTGTAGTGAAAGTAACGGCTGTACCGGGAACGATACGTGGTGACTCGGCGCGCCTGAGTTTTGAACCATCGTCCTCTTATTATACTGTGATCAATGAAACTGAGACACGCACTCCTTCTGCCGGTAAGTTTTCTGTTTCGAGAGGATGGTTAGAGAATAAAAATAATCTTATTGTCAGTGGAAATGTAGAGAATAGAAGAATTGGTGATGTGAATGTGTATTCTTCGCAGGACTTCTTTCTGCATACCTTTGCCGAACGTTTACGTAATAGAGGGATAGAGATTTCGGAGCAGTATGCTTTCGACAGCTTTCAGCCCGACAGTCTTTCTACCCGCATGGCACGTTGGGAATGTCCCGTTCAGAAAGTAGTAGACCAGATTATGAAAGAAAGTGATAACTTGAGTGCGGAAGCATTACTTTGCCGTTTAGGAGCACAAGCTACAGGCAAAAAGCAAGTTTCGGCTAAAGACGGGATCGATGAGATCCATCGGCTGATTAAAGATTTGGGGCATGATCCGGACAATTATAAAATAGCTGATGGTTGTGGATTGTCAAATTACGATTACCTCTCTCCTGCCCTGTTGGTTGATTTTTTGAAGTTTGCTTATTCGAGAACGGATATTTTTCGGAAGCTCTATAAAGCTCTTCCGGTTGCAGGTATTGATGGAACACTTAAGAATCGTATGAAAAAAGGGTCGGCATTTAAGAATGTACATGCCAAAACGGGATCTTATACTGCCATTAACACATTAGCCGGTTACCTAAAGATGGCTAACGGTCATCAGGTGGCCTTTGCCATTATGAACCAAAATGTATTGTCGGCAGCCAAAGCAAGGAATTTTCAAAATAAAGTATGCGAAATACTGGTAAATTGTAAATGATGAACGATGAACACTTTGCAGAAGTCACAGTCGGTTCATCGTTCATCGTTTATCGTTTATTTTTCGTATTCTGCCCAGTTCACGTTTTTCATATCTCCGCTTTTAGCCAGTTCGGCATGCATTCCCAAAGCGGCTTGAATGGCGTGAGGAGTCTGTGACTTATTACCGGCCAGTTTCAGATAATCCCATAAGATTTGTTTGTAATCTGGGTGTGCACAGTTTTCGATGATTGCCTGTGCTCTTTCCTTCGGACTTTTGCCACGCAAATCGGCTACTCCCTGTTCGGTTATAACGATATTAACGGAGTGCTCACTGTGATCCAGATGAGAAACCATCGGAACGATGGAACTGATTTTGCCTTCTTTAGCCACTGACGGACAAGTAAAGATGGAAATATAAGCATTGCGTGTAAAATCGCCCGAGCCGCCGATACCGTTCATCATCTTGGTTCCACCGATATGGGTAGAGTTTACGTTACCATAAATATCTGCTTCAATGGCGGTATTGATAGAGATGATTCCTAAACGGCGGACTACTTCCGGACTGTTAGAGATTTCAGACGGACGGAGAATCAGTTTATCACGGAAGAAGTCCATGTCGTCATAAATGCCTTGCAGACAGTCATTGGTTACGGTCAGTGAGCAGGCACTTCCGAATTTTACACGACCTTCACGGATTAATCCGATCACAGAGTTTTGGATAACTTCGGTATACATTTCGAAAGCAGGGATTGTTTTATCGCGTCCCAATGCTCCTAAAACTGCGTTGGCGATGTTACCTACTCCCGATTGTAACGGAAGGAATGTGGAAGGAATAATGCCACGTTTCATGTCGGCAGCCAGGAAGTCGGCCACATTCTGACCAATCTTATCAGTAATAGGATCGGCAGCCGCAAATGAACGGGCTTCATCCGGCCAGTTTGTTTCTACGATACCTACAATCTTTTTCGGGTCGACTTGTATATAAGGTAGTCCGACGCGGTCACTCGGTTTGTAGATTGGAATTTCACGACGGTAAGGCGGGTCGAGCGGTTCGTACACGTCATGCATTCCCATCATATTTTTGCTATGTGCACTGTTCAACTCAATGATGATCTGATCGGCCAGTCGGCAGACGGTTGGTGCAATTCCACCGGCAGCTGTCAGATAGATTTTTCCATCCGGAGTCACTTCACAAGCTTCGATGATAGCTACATTCACTTTTCCCATGAATCCGTAGCGCACTTCTTGTGCCATTTGTGAAAGGTGAATGTCATTATAGGCAATCTCACCGTTATTCACTGCTTTACGGAAATCGGGATTGGTTGTGTAAGGGGCACGATAACGGATAGCCTTTACACGTGATAATATGCCATCACATGAGTCGCCGGTAGAAGCTCCGGTAAAGATGCCGATCTGGAAAGGGTTTCCTTTTGCATGTTCCGCTTCCGCTATTTTCGCTATTTCGGAAGTGACAGCTTTGGCCGTTCCTGCGGGGGTAAAACCGCTGAGGCCGATGTTATAGCCATGTTTTACAAGGCTGGCAGCTTCTGCTGCAGAAATGGATTTGAATGCCATAATTATAGTATTATTTTCGTGTTAGGAATAATCTTTCAATATTTTCTATTCAGAATTTCGGACCAGATAATGGCTTTTCGGGCTTCTTCAGCCGAGCGAATGGTAAATTCCGGATCATCTGTCGGGGATGTTTCCATTTTCGGAGGAATTGTTTTATTTTTCTTCACTTCCGCTTTCGGAGGGAGCGGTTGGGAACGGAATGTTTGATGTTTTCGCGGTGTTTGAAGGACTTCGGCCTCTTCCGTATCCGGAATGGGTACGAAAGTTTTTTGGGCAGATCTTTCCGTTTTGCTCTTTTTGATCTGTCTGATAAGAGGTAATGCGAAAACAGCCATAATGACGAGGACTTTTAAAATATCATCCATAGTACTTTTATTTTCTACAGTCCGCCAAAGTTATACATTTAATCTGATTGATACCAATATTTTGGCATGAAAAAAGGGCAGCTTCACAGCTCCCCTTAATTTTTTTAACCTAAACCTTAACTATGAAAAAATCTAATGTTTCTTTCATTGCACAAATGTGTGAAATAAAATTAATAGTGCCAAATCCTTACGCCATAAATGTTTGTTCTATTAACATAAATTATCCTTTTGCCTCTGAATCGATAAGCAAAAGTGTTATTTTGGTTTCATTTCACAACTTTTTGAGGATGAAGCTGTATCTTTGCAGGTACAAATTTAAATTCTGAATTTATGAACGAATTGACGGGAGCGGACTTTAAATCCGCAACTGCTGATGACAACAAGAAGTTGTTTATCGAGACTTATGGCTGCCAGATGAATGTGGCCGATAGTGAAGTAATTGCCTCTGTGATGCAAATGGCTGGTTATTCGGTTGCCGAAACGCTGGAAGATGCTGATGCGGTATTTATGAATACTTGCTCTATCCGTGACAATGCCGAGCAGAAGATTCTGAATCGTCTGGAGTTTTTTCATTCGATGAAGAAAAAGAAGAAGCATCTGATTGTAGGCGTGTTGGGATGTATGGCCGAGCGAGTGAAAGATGATTTGATTGAACATCATCATGTAGATCTTGTAGTGGGGCCGGATGCTTATTTGACTCTTCCGGAACTGATCGCTTCTGTGGAAGCGGGTGAGAAGGCAATGAATGTAGAGCTTTCGACTACGGAAACCTATCGGGATGTGATTCCTTCACGTATCTGCGGTAACCATATCTCCGGATTTGTATCCATCATGCGTGGTTGCAATAACTTCTGCACCTATTGTATAGTGCCTTACACCCGTGGTCGTGAACGCAGCCGGGATGTGGAAAGTATTCTGAACGAAGTGGCCGATCTGGTATCAAAAGGTTACAAAGAGATTACTTTGTTGGGGCAGAATGTAAACTCTTATCGTTTTGAGAAGGAGGGAGGAGAAGTGGTTACCTTCCCAATGTTGCTTCGTGCGGTAGCTGAGGCGGCGCCGGATGTACGTGTCCGTTTCACAACTTCGCATCCCAAAGATATGAGTGATGAAACTTTGGAGGTGATTGCACAAGTGCCTAATGTATGTAAACACATTCACCTTCCCGTGCAAAGCGGTAGCTCGCGCATTCTTAAGTTGATGAATCGTAAATATACGCGTGAATGGTATCTGGATCGTGTATCGGCTATTAAGCGTATTGTCCCCGATTGCGGGCTTACTACGGATATATTCTCCGGTTTCCACTCCGAGACAGAGGAAGATCATCAGGAGTCACTTTCGCTGATGGAGGCTTGTGGCTATGATGCGGCATTTATGTTTAAATATTCCGAGCGTCCCGGTACTTATGCATCTAAACATCTGGAAGACAATGTTCCCGAGGAGGTAAAAGTCCGTCGTCTGAATGAAATAATTGCTTTGCAGAATCGTTTGTCTGCTGAATCCAATACCCGCTGTATCGGAAAGACCTATGAAGTATTGGTAGAAGGTGTTTCGAAACGTTCGCGCGATCAGTTGTTCGGCCGTACCGAGCAGAACAGGGTGGTTGTATTCGATCGTGGTACTCACCGGATAGGCGATTTTGTGAACGTAAGAATTACGGAAGCCAGCTCTGCCACGCTGAAAGGTGAAGAAGTTTTCGGATAATCCGTAGTTTTGCATATAAAATAAAAGGTGTAGTCATTGAGAACGTATGGCTACACCTTGTTTGTTATATGGCTACAATGTTTTATCTTTGTGCGTACCTTAGAAAATAGAACACCATGAAGAACAAACTATTTATTTTAATTGCACTCTGCATTTCAATCCATGTTTTAGCTCAAGAACCTAAAAAGGAAATTCCTTTAAAATATGGTGCCACTAACATCGGCAAGCGTCAGGACGAAGCTATGAAGCGGTTTCGCGACAATCGTTTGGGAGAATTTATTCACTGGGGACTGTATGCCATTCCCGGTGGCGAATGGAAAGGTAAAGTATATAATGGAGCTGCCGAATGGCTCAAGTCGTGGGCTCAAGTTCCTGCTTCTGAATGGCTGGGGCTGATGAAACAATGGAATCCGGTAAAATTTGATGCACGCCAATGGGCGAGAATGGCCAAAGAGATGGGAGTAAAATACGTCAAGATAACAACGAAACATCACGAAGGATTCTGTCTCTGGCCGAGTCGGTATAGTGAATATACCGTAGCGCAGACTCCATCTAAGAAAGATATCTTAGGCGAGTTGGTAAAAGCCTACAATGATGAAGGTATCGACGTGCATTTCTACTTTTCGGTAATGGATTGGAGCCATCCGGATTATCGTTATGAGATTTCATCGAAAGAAGATAGCGTTGCTTTCAGCCGTTTTCTCACTTTCACCGATAATCAGTTGAAGGAATTGGCTACCCGCTATCCGACGGTTAAGGACTTTTGGTTCGACGGCACTTGGGATGCAAGTATTAAGAAGAATGGTTGGTGGACGGCTCATGTAGAGCAGATGTTGAAGAATCTTGTGCCGGGGGTCACTGTCAATAGCCGACTTCGTGCCGATGATTATGGCAAGAGACACTTCGATAGCAATGGCTGTCTTATGGGAGATTATGAATCGGGGTACGAACGTCGTCTTCCTGATCCGATGGAGGACTTGCAGGTGACTAAATGGGATTGGGAAGCTTGTATGACCCTTCCCGAAAATCAGTGGGGATATCATAAGGATTGGTCGCTGAGTTATGTCAAGACTCCGGTAGAAGTAATCGACCGTATTGTGCATGCTGTATCGATGGGAGGGAATATGGTAGTCAATTTCGGTCCTCAGGCCGATGGTGATTTCCGTTCGGAAGAGAAGGAGTTGGCTGTAGCTTTGGGTAAATGGATGAAGAAGTATGGTGAGTGTATTTATGGCTGTGGCTATGCCGGATGGGATAAACGAGACTGGGGATACTATACCCGTAAAGGTCAAGAGATTTATATGGTTGTATTCAATTGTCCCTATTCGGGTTTCCTTGATGTAAAGGTTCCGAAAGGCACAAAAATAGAGAAAGCCGCTTTACCGGACGGACAGGAACTGAAGGTTGTCGAGACCACCCGGAATGAATATAATGTAGCTATGCCTTCGCTAAATCCGGGAGAACCCTTTATAATCAAATTGCAAATTAAAGAAACTTCCGCTACGACAGACAAGTACCGGGATGCATTGACATAGTAGAATTTCCTTATCTGTGCGTTCACCCGCAAAAAGGTGACCAATCATTAAAATAAAATATTATGAGAAAACTATCTTATTTAATTATTGCATGCTTATGCCTGTGCAGTAGTATTTTTCCCTTGATGGCACGACAGGTTACCGCATTCAATACCGACTGGCAATTTAAGAAAGGTCCTTTTGCAGCCGATCCGATGCGGGCTGCTTCACAATGGGACGGAAAGTGGGAGACTGTTGAGATTCCACATACCTGGAATGCCGAGGATATGCAAGTTCAATCGGGCTCTTTCTATGAAGGGGTGGGTTACTATCGGAAAACACAGTTTTTTCCTCAAGATTTGAAAGATAAACGTATATTTCTGCGTTTCGAAGGAGTAGGGGCTTGTTCGGAAGTATACGTCAATGGAAAATTGGTCGGCACTCACAAGGGTGGCTACTCTGCTTTTGCCTGTGAAATAGGTACGGTCCTTCAGTTCGGAACAGAGAACGAGATCGTTGTTAAAGCCGACAATAAGGCCCGTCCCGACGTAATTCCGGTCAATCAGAATCTTTTCGGAGTATATGGTGGTATTTACCGTCCCGTATGGCTGATTGTAACTGAGCAGAATAACATTACGGTTACCGATTGTGCCTCTCCGGGTGTTTATATTACCCAAAAGAATGTTTCAAAAAAGTCAGCCGATATAACTGTGAAGGTAAAATTGGATAATGCCGGGCTCCAACCTGCTGCTTTGACTCTTGAAAATGCTATTTATACGCAGGATGGGCGTAAAGTGAGTGTACACAGCCAGTCGTTCGACCTGACTCCGCAAGGAACACAGACCTATACATCTACTTTTAAGATAAAAGATCCGCACCTCTGGCACGGACGCAAAGATCCCTATCTCTATAAGGTTGTCTGCAAGCTGATGGCAGATGGAAAAGTAATTGACGAGGTGGTGCAACCTCTTGGTGTGCGTAAATATGAGATTGTGGCCGGGAAAGGTTTTTTTCTGAATGGAGAAAAGTATCCGATGTATGGCGTAACCCGCCATCAGGACTGGTGGGGACTGGGCAGTGCGCTTAAGAATGAACATCATGACTTCGATCTGGCTACAATAATGGATGTGGGGGCTACTACTGTCCGTTTTGCCCACTACCAACAGTCAGATTATCTCTACTCCCGTTGTGATACACTGGGACTGATTATCTGGGCCGAAATACCTTGTGTAAACCGGGTGACCGGATACGAAGCGGAAAATGCCCAAAGCCAGCTTCGTGAACTGATCCGTCAAAGCTTCAATCACCCTTCTATTTACGTATGGGGGCTTCATAACGAAGTATATCAGCCTCATGAATATACAGCTGCCTTGACCCAATCTCTTCATGATCTTGCTAAGACGGAAGATCCGGATCGTTATACCGTTTCGGTCAATGGATACGGACATATGGAACATCCGGTCAATTTGAATGCGGATATACAGGGTATGAACCGTTATTTCGGTTGGTACGAGAAGAAGATACAGGATATCAAGCCTTGGGTAGAACAACTTGAAAAAGAATATCCTTATCAGAAGCTGATGTTGACTGAATATGGTGCCGATGCCAACTTGGCCCATCAAACCGAATATTTGGGTGACGCCCTCAATTGGGGCAAGCCGTTCTATCCGGAAACATTCCAGACTAAGACACACGAATATCAGTGGAGTGTCATCAAAGACCATCCATATATCATCGCTTCTTATCTTTGGAATATGTTTGATTTTGCCGTACCGATGTGGACACGTGGCGGTGTTCCCGCACGTAATATGAAAGGACTGGTTACCTTTGACCGTAAAATAAAGAAAGACTCTTATTTCTGGTACAAGGCCAACTGGAGTGAGAATCCGGTTCTTTATCTCACGCAACGTCGTAATGTCGATCGTGAAAAACGAATGACTACCGTTACTGTCTATTCTAATATCGGGACTCCTAAAGTATATCTGAATGGAAAAGAACTGAGCGGTATTCGCAAAGGATATACCGATGTGCATTACATCTTCGATAATGTGGTACTTGCTGATGGGAAAAATGTTCTGAAAGCTGTAGCCGCAATCAAAGGAAAGGAGTATACCGATGAAATCGTATGGAACTATTCCGGTGAGAAAAACCGGGAAGTAGATTCTTATGAGAATAAGAATGAACATTCAGGTTTTTGATAATAGATTTGTCCCACGTACCCGGGCTTATGAGCCCAGGTATGCGTGACGAGATCATGAGAAGGTTATAAACCCTTACGGGCATTATAAAATCTCTTTGATATAGCGCGTAGGCGGCACTTTATAGAACTTCTTGAATCTTGCTCCGAAATATTTAGCATCGCAAAAGCCTAAATAGGTTGCTATTTCTGTAACGGTGTATTTTTGTGTAACCAGTAAAATTTTGGCTTTATTCATTTTAAAATAATACATGTACTCTGCAGGTGCTTTATCTGTAATCTCTTTTAATTTAGTATAGAATGTAGTACGGCACATTCCCATATCGGCGCTTAACATGTCGACCGTATAATTGTCTGATGAGAGATTCTTTTCCAGAAGCTTATTTACTTTATCCATAAATAGGGTGTTCTCTTCACTCTTCGCAGTTGTCTCAGGGAGGTCGGCAGGCAAATTGGTTTCCAGAAGCTGTTTGATACGTTTATGCTTATTTATAAGTACTTGTATATCCGCTTTAAGCCTGCAAATACTGATTGCACGTGGTGCCAATTTATCTACTCCACAATGGATATGGGTGAGATAACTCCTATTATCATTGAAGTTCATCAGGAGAATGGCGGGAGTTTGAACCATGCTGGCATTTGATTTTATCCGGGAATAAATTTCTTTTCCGCCTATACCGTTCACTATTTCATCAATAATGATAATATCTGGTGTTCGCTGACCGGAGAAATTGGATAAACGTTCCGGATTATTAAGAATAGTTATCCGGAAGAGGGTTGAGAGGGCTTCATTTAAGTAGCTGCTCAACTCATTGTCTGACATGACTAACAGTACGTGTGACCTATTTTTATCAGAACGGCCCATCTTGCCATCTTTTATGGTAGGAATTTCCACTTCCGGACATTGGATTGTATTGCAGCAACCGTTTATGGGAACGATAACTTGAAAAGTAATAATTCGCCTATGGCAATCCCCGATTAATTTTCCACCATGTAAGCGGATTATCTTCTTTATGATTTGAAGATTCCCACAGTGGTATATCAACATAAGGGCAGAGAGTAGAGAAAGTAACTTTTTATTGTCCTGTTTGCATTCTGGTCCATTGGTAATCCGGAGGCTCCAATGGTTGTTCAGGTGCGACACGTTCATATTAATGCAACCTTTGCAAGGTGTGGCATCGATTATTTTACTCAACAGGCATTGTAAGGCTGCAGTCATGGTAATTTCGTCTACCCGGCAACTGATATAGCCGAAATCTTTGCTGACGTTTAATTGTATCTGGCGAGTATTGGCATAACTCTGGCATTGATTGGTGATTGAGGTAATGAAAGTGTAAAGTTCAAACTCAATGGGAGAACCAGGATATATTTCATTCTCTATATTGCTGAATATTCCAATATTCTGGTAGCTGTTCATGATGTGGCTGGTGTAGCCAAGCACTCGCTTTAACTTTTGAGATGTAGGTTCAGGAAGGTTGTCAGAGGCGATTTCTTCCAGTAAGTGATGCATCAGAGTCAGTGGGGTTTGAGTTTTATGAGCTATGTTTTGAACAATGCCCAGTTTTTCGTGGGAAAAGAGTTTCGTGTTATACATGATTCTATAACGTATCATGAGAACAATAAACAACCCTATTACCAAACCCTCAATCGGGTATACCCATGACATCTGCCATAAGAAAGCAGGTATAAAAGTAGCTGTTTGGTACTGACTTGTAAGGTCGAGTTGTACATCGGTTTGCATACAAGGACATACATCATTAAATTGTGTGTCCAATAAGATCAACTGTAAAAATAGAATAACTGGTTCCATAACTGTATTTAGATAATTATTAATTTTGTTTTCATAGTTAAACCATCATTTTTTCAAACTTCTTTTTTGGGGGGAATTCCCAATTAGTCGTTGGTGCTGCAATTATAGGGCTTTTTGTACAGCTTGATTGGGTATAATCTTTTAAAAGATATGGGTAATATCTGGTAACGGATTTTAATGTATATATTTACGATTGTTTTAGACTTTGTCGTATGGAGGGGATTTTATAGTTGTGAGGTAATCAGGTTTATTTTCATGATCTATGCTTCACTTATCAGATTTTGCCCGCTTATTATTTATATTTAGATACTGATTGGTTACATAAAAAATGGTAGAAATAACTCCCGGGGATAAAAATAACTCCTGGCTACATACTTTATGGTACCTTCTGATAGTGGAATAATCGTAATGCCAGAATAGCTCCCTTTATGTTTGCAGATGCTTTTATGAATGTTTTGTTGTTTTTAAATATTTGATATTTAGACGGTTGTTGAATGTCGAGATCTTTTCCTTAGACAATTTTTTTGTTTTATACATTGAGTTGGGGGAGAGTGAGGCTGTTAAAACAATATTACCCTAACACCCAGCCTCGATTTCTTATCTGTTAATTGTATGTGCTTCTTTTAATTAAAAAGAATGTATTACTTTTTATTACCTGTTAATAGGTTGGTTTTTAATAATGTGATGGTATGTAATAAATTGTAATGCGTTGAAATGGACGTATTATGTCAAAATTTCTTTTTTAGCCTAATCGTTAAATTATTTTAGAATTTAATATGGGAAATGCCGTGAAATCAATAATCTTTTGATTATTGTTGTTTGAGGTAAACATTTAGGGTTCTATTTTTTATATCAATAATCGGGCGATTGTATGTTTATCCTCTGTTAATCAGTGAAATTGGTAGTGAGATTTTGAGATAATATTGTAAAGTATTACATTTGTTTGCAAAAACAAACTACGATGAAACGCTCTAGATTATTTTTATGGATTTTGGGTATAATAATGCAAGCATTTTTGGTCAGCATTCATTTCTATCAGAAAAATGTGGAGGCAATGCGCACCGAATCGGAAGACCTTTTAGTAGAAGTGCTCGAGAAAGAGTTGCACAGAAAGCAGCAAGAGTTGAATCTGTTTTATGTTTCTAGAGTAGTAGTCGATACGGTTCCTTTGATAATTCGTGTTACGACAAGTGAAGGAGTTAAGTCTTATACCGTGGACGCAAAGAAAAGCAAAATGAATATTTCACAAAATATGGCAGAGCGGTCTTGGCATTCAGTTGTCTGCACAAAAAGTTGCCTATCTACAGACACTTTACAACAACTTTGGAATAAAGTACTCAAAAGACATAAAATCTTGGCTAAAACCGATGTACACATATCAATAACTCATTTGGATAATACTATCTCCCATTTTAAATGTAAGAATTGCAATGACCTTTGTTCTGGGACACACAAAATTACTTTTTATGTAGGTAATAGATGTGAACTTGAGATTATTGGTTTCTGGTCCTATTCATGGTGGGCTGTATATCAATATGATAGTATTCCATTTGAAGTAATAGGGATTGTGGCAGCCGCTCTTATCATTATTTTCTGTGGTTGGTATCTGGTGAAGAAGTATATAACTAAAATCCGAAATGATAAAAGACGTTTAGCTAATGATCGGGATCGTGAAAGAAAAGTTCGAATACAATTGGAAAAGGATCAGAAAAGGTTGGAGGCAAAACAAAGAGAATATGAAAAACGGATTAAAGACCTTTCAGCAAGAGGCGAAGAGCGTGAAGAAGAACGAAAAAATATGGAGAAAATACTGAAAGAGTATGAGATACAAATTCAAAAGCTTAAAGAATTAAGAGAGTCCGGGAAAGAACCATTACTTTATATATTGAGTCCGAAGGTCACTTTTGATTCTTATGCAAAGTTATTAATTTGTGGTGATCAAACAATTCCGCTTACTTCACAGGCCTGTAGACTTTTGGATGCTTTTCTGAATGCTCCTGAATATATTTTAACCTACGAAGAGTTATTGGAATGTTTGTGGAAAGATGGTAGTGGAGGCATGGTTCGTTTGCGTGTAGCTATTTCTCGTTTGCGTATTGTGTTGAGTGTAGATCCTGAGATTACTGTTTTTCAGAGGGATATTGATAAATATCAATTAGTACTGCCGGAAAAGGAATAATTTAGGGAATCTTTTATACTATGTAATAAATTGTAATGCAATATATGATATTTTATTAAGTAATGGCTTTTAACTTTGCAGTGAATAATTAAAACATATATCTTATGAAAATGAAGAACTATTTGAAAGCAACTTTTCTTTTGGTTGCTATCGTCTCGATTTGGTATTTAAAACCGGTGCAGAAATTTCAGGATGTAGATCTTCTTTTATTGCAGAATGTAGAAGCTTTGGCAAGTGGAGAAGAATCTTCGCAAACTCATTGTTATGGACGCGGATCAGTAGATTGTCCTGTTAGTCATGACAAGGTCGATATTGTATATGACGCATACAGTATAGGAGATTAAAGCAGTATTCAGTATTTAATCTTTGAAGATGAATTTATCAAAGGGAGTGGAAGTATTTCTATTCCCTTTAAAACAGGCAAATCAGTCACTTCCTAAAGGACTTTAAAGTAGAAACCTTTAGGTCTGAAAGCTAAGTAAAGCTTTTAGTCCGCCTAAAATCGGATGCTTATGAATAAAAATGTCAGTGTATTAATCTTAATAGGGATTATTCTTTGGGGATGTCATCCGGCAAAAGAGAAGGTTGAGTTTTCAAATGAAGTTATTTGTAGCGATAGCATATCACGGGAACTGGTTGTTTTAAATGATACGTTTTTATTTTCGTATCCTTTGCAAATAGAACTTATAGACTCAATGCTACTGGTGTTGGATAATGTTAATAATAACTTCTTTCATCTGTTTACTCTAAAGGGAGTACCTGTAAAATCATTTGGAGAAAAAGGTCAGGGACCTGCTGATTTTATAAATGTGGGGGCATTCAATTTATCTGAAGATGGAAAAAACATGTATGCATACGATTCTTCAATGCGTAAAATAGTGAAATATGATGTCTCTTCTTTTTTAAAAGATTCATTGAAATCTGAAGTTATGCAAGTGAATTATGGTAGCTTGCCACACTCTGAGGTACCCACAATAATCTATGATATGCTTTCTCTTAAAGATTCGGATTTTCTTGTAAAAGCGAACCATAAGGATCTTCGGTTTGGATTATTAAAAGATGGAAAGATTACTCAATTATACAATTCTTTCTCTGATTGTTTAAATACAAATAATGAAGAAGAAGTATGGTCGGTTTTCTGTAGTAATACCAAAACCAAGTTAAAACCGGACAGGACGAAGATGTTGAATGCGACCTATCTGGGAGGGATCTTGGAGCTATTTGACTTGGACGAAAATTGTCGTTTGTCATTGAATAAAACGCTTTATATTTACGAACCTAAATATGGTATTGCTGAAGGAGCAATTCCGGCGTATGTAGTTTCCAATGAAACGACTCAGATTGGTTTCGAAGATGTATATGCAACAAATAATAGTATTTATGCATTATTGCATAATAGAGGAAACGAAGCTTTACCTTCAGAGATTACTGTATTTAGTTGGCAAGGACTTCCAACAAGTAAAATTAAGGCTAACCATGGTCTTGTAAATATAGCTGTGGATGAGAAAAACAATCTAATCTATGTAATTGCGGAAAGTGAACAGAATGCTTATGAACTGTCTTGCTTATCTTTAAATTGATATGTATTCTACAATTTTCAAGAATAAAGCAAGCTGTCTATAAACGGTTTTCCGCTTAAATAGATTCACTACGGGGTGATGCTACTAAAAAACAGAAAGAAGTTAAGAAACCAATCTTAAAACGGCAAATCACTTTACTAAAAGCTCTAAAACGCGAGAGGTAAACTTGCTTAGGTCAGTAATTAAAGTTCATCTTAGCACGCAAGATGTACATCTTACGCGCCAAGATACATATCTTGCGCCTTAAGATGCGTATCTTGGCTGTCAAGATGAACTTAGACTGTATGAAGAAAATATTTTTCTAAGAATCATAAGATACCTTAATCTGCATCTTGTGGAATTTTTTGAGAAGAAAGACTACCTTTGTAAGTAAAATGGGTTGAATAGTGATATGTCTTTATTTAAAAGAAATATCAACTTGTTTTTAATTTAGAATTTTGTCTTAAAGCATTACTTTCTACTTAAAGGTATTGAAATGAAATATATTAGATTGTTGTTATCTATTGGAGTCATAGTGTTATTGGCATTCCTGATTAGTTATTATTTCTTTCAAAGGAATAAGAAGTTGATGCGTATAAAGGCAGAAAACCTATTTACACAAGTGTTGAAAGATGAAATGAAAAAGAAAGGGGAAGAATTGGATTTATTTTATTCTTTTTCAGGGATATCAAGTGACACGGTTTCTTTAACTGTTTTGATTATGACCGAAACCGGATCCAGACAGTATAAAGTGGATGTTGCGAAGAGCCGGAAAAATCTTTCTCAGATATCGAGAGAACGTTCATTACACTCTGTTATTTGTTCCGAGAAGCAGCTATCTCCCATGACTTTGAGCCAGACCTGGGCGGATAGCCTGCAAACACAACATATTCTGGCAAGAGTTGCGATAGAAATAGTAACTACAGACTTGGAAAATAGGACCTTATATAGAAAAAGCCAAACTGTCAATCTGTCTCCAGAGTTGAAGTTTGTTGTTTATTTGGGGGAAAGATGTGAAATAGAGGTTTCTGGTTTTTTATTTTATACTTGGTGGTCGGTTTGTAGATATCATTTCTTTCCATTTGGGGTGATCGTTGGTATGACTTTGTGTTTGATTGTTTTTTTGATCTATTTGTTTAGGGTGAGAAAGCACTTGTTTAAAACACAGTCTGAGCGTTGGCTGTTAGCGGAGAAGCTAAAAAGAAGGGAAGAAAAATTAGTAGAGTTAGCGAGTATACGGGATCAATATGCGCACCAGATTGAAGTGCAGCGATCTGACGCTCGGGAGAAGGACATATTGTTGAAGGATCTGGAGCAAAAGTTGAAAGAGTGCGAAGATCAGATAGCCGATTTAAATAAGTCAAAAGAAAAATTAGTAGAGTTAGCGAGTATACGGGATCAATATGCGCACCAGATTGAAATGCAGCGATCTGATGCTCGGGAAAAGGACATGCTGTTGAAGGATCTGGAGCAAAAGTCAAAGGTGTACGAAGGGCAAATAGCGGAATTAAACAAGGCAAAAGAACTGTTGGGAACAAAATCCTTGATCTATAAATTGAGTCCTATACTGACCTTTGATGCATATAAAAAGATATTGGTGTGTAATGGGGAAATAATTCCACTTAATCTTCAGTCCTCTACTCTCTTGCTGGCTTTCTTAAACGCTACTGATTGTCAATTGACACGTGAAGAAATCGAGAAGTGTTTATCCGGAAGGAGCCGGGAGTGCCTCCGGACGGCTAAGCATCGTTTATCTAAGGTACTTCAAATCGATCCTTCTATTTCTATTGTTCAGCACAACAGAGATCTTTTTCAGCTGCAACTGCCGGAAATTGAGGCCTTGTAACGCTTTGTAACGCGGCAAATGATGATGATATGAAAAACATAGTTTATGTTTGCATACATTTTAAACGCATATAGACATGAAAAACACTTTAAAAATAGCTATTCTTCTTATTGCTATTATTTCTATGGGGCATTGGATGCCTGTAAAACAAGTTTGTGATTTAAATTCTTTATCACTTCAAAATGTAGAAGCTTTGGCTAACGGAGAAACTCCTAATTATACTTTTTGTATTGGTGCGGGTTCTGTGGATTGCCCAATTCAACATGATAAAGTGAAGTATGTGAGCCAAGGATTTAGTTTGGATTATTAGAAATATTAACTTGGTTATCCGGGAGTGGAACGATCTACGTCCTGGGAAAAGTCTTAGAATCGTCCACTCCCGGATAACCTTTAAAAAAGGAGATTGCCCGGCACAAAAATAGCGAAAAATTCATTGGAATGAGTAAATGTAGCATTTACTTTTTCTACGGAGGAGGTGGCTTCCCGAAAGAGAGACACGACAAATAAGAAAATTATTAACCTCGTAAAAAATATGTAAGTTATGAGTAAGAAGATTTTTGCGGTCCTGATAGTCGCTGTAGTCGCAATTTTTGCAGGTTACAATATATATCAGTCACAGAGAGCGGAAATAACAATGTCGGATTTGGCAATGGCTAATGTGGAAGCGTTGGCAAGTAGCTCAGAGAATGATCCTGATTATAATCCAGATTGTCCTAATGGGTGTCTGAGTGATGGTGATGGTTGTCATTGTTATCATAATTATTCTGATTATAGAGAGAAAAAATGGAAATAACTTTTTGTAATTTGCTAAAAGTCATTTGAAGTCACTTGTGTCATATATAGAGAATCTGAATACCATTTTAGTGGTATTCAGATTCTCTATATTGTTAGATTAATTAAACGATCTTATGAATAAACTATTATATTTTATGTTGTTGTTGCTTGTCTTTAGTTGTACCTCAAATAGCGGTGTAGAGAGGTATCAGCGTAGTCGTGGTAATGTATTTAATGTGAGTAATGATATAAAAGAGATTGTAATTGATAATCCGTTGATAGGGAGAGTTGTTAGGCTAAACCTTATTGATGATTATTTAATTGTAAGTGATCACACATCGTATGATACTTTGATTTATCTTTTTAATAAAAATGATTTTAGTTATGTTGTTGGTACCGGGTATTTAGGAGAAGGTCCGAACGAGATTACAAATATGGGAAATATAGTAGTGGATGAAGTTCACCATAAAATTCATGTTCCAGATCTTGGTAAAATGAAGATACTTTGTTACGATTTGGATAGTTTACTTACTAATCGATCTTATCTTCCTGAAATTAAGACGAATATTGGGGGAGCGCAATTTCCAGATAGATATGCGTATTTAGATGATACTTTATGTATTGCCCGTATTATAACGAAAATAAAAGGAGCGTCGTTTCAACAGTCTTTAGCTCGTTGGAATATGATTACTGGCGAAATGATTCCGATGAAATATGCCCACCCTGAGGTTGAGCGAAAGCGTGCTATGTTTGCCGTATCTACGGAAAAAGATTTGATAGTGGAGACTTATAATCATCATGACTTAATGACGATTTGTAATATGAATGGTGATCTGAAATATAACATTTATGGTCCATATTGGGATAATCGGATGAGTAATAGTATTCATTATTATGGCAAAGTAGTCATTTATAGGGATAAGATTGTCGTGGCTTATTCTGGTGGTGATACTATGACTGCATATGAACCTACATGCTTTATTGTTTTTGACTTAGACGGTAATTATATCAAAACGATAGAAACCGGACATAAGATACAGGATTATTGTGTTGATAGTCAGAATAATAGGATTGTCATGGCCTTGGTTGATGAGTTCCAATTCGCTTATTTGGATTTGGATGGGCTCTTATAGTAGAATAAATACTTTAATATATTTTAAAAATGAAATATACGTTGGTTGTGTATATTCTTTTCCTTTCTTCCTGTGTGGGTACTTCAAGAAAGGATATGGAGGTGTTGGTAGAAGAATGGATGCATAAGGAGATTATATTCCCCAATAACATTATTTTTACTATTCAAGGAAGAGATACTATTGAATTTTCAAATTTAAATGGATTTAAAATAATCAATTATGTAGATTCAACGGGGTGTACACTTTGTAAGATGCGGTTGACCAATTGGGCTCATTTTATGAGAGAGGTTGATTCAGTAAGTACGGACTCTGTTCAGTTTTTATTCTTTTTCTCTCCGAAAAATGAAAGAGATCTGCGGTATGCTTTGAAAGTAGATCATTTTAAATACCCTGTATGCATTGATCAATTGGATACTTTAAATAAATTAAACCATTTTCCAGATGATACAAGGTTTCAAACTTTTTTGCTTGATGGGAATAATCAGGTAGTGGCTATTGGTAACCCTGTTAATAGTGAAAAAATTAAATATATATATTTGAACATTCTTTCTGGAAAGAAGAGTATAGCATCTCGAAAACAGTTACAGACAGAAGTCATTGTTTCTGAGACTCTCATTGATATTGGAGAATTCTCATCAGAGAAAGTTCAGTATTGCACTTTTACTTTGCAGAATACTGGTAAAGGCTTGCTAGTCATTGATGACGTAAATACTTCTTGTGGTTGTACTTCAGTAGAGTTTTCAAAAGAGCCCGTTGAGCCAGGGGGCTCATTGGATATGGTTGTGACTTATAAAGCAGATCATCCGGAGCATTTTAATAAAACTATTACGGTATATTGTAATGCTTCTACTTCTCCTTTGCAGTTGAAAATAATAGGAAATGCCAAGTAATTTAAGATAGGCCAAAGGTAATATAGCTTTTTGTTTGACTAACATTAGTATTATTAGATGTTTTTACGATTCCGTATACTATATATATGCATTGGGTTAGGCTTATTCTGGTTTGTTTCGTCGTGCGGGGGGCAGGGCAGACAAGTGGAGGAAGCCTTATCCCTTTCGGGCAATAATCGTAATGAACTTGAAGCGGTGCTGAAGCATTATGAAGGAGATGACCGGAAGCTGGAAGCAGCACGCTTCTTGATTGGCAATATGCCCGGAAGTTATGGAGCTAATCCGATAGTAGAGCAGGATTGTTCTGCTTTTTATGAGGCTTATGATTCATTGGGACAAAAGTATGGCTATCGGGTAGGAACGGAATGGGGGAAACAGGTAGATAGTCTTTGGAAAGATTTTAGTAATCGACATCGGGTGAGGCAGGAACTTAACTATGATATTACCCGCATGAAGGCGGAAGATTTAATCCGGGAAATTGATCTGGCATTTCGGGCATGGGTGGAGAATGTGCATTCAAGAAACTGTTCGTTTGAAGACTTTTGTGAGTATATACTGCCTTATAGGCGACAGAATGGCTTATCGATTGACAATGCACGCCGGGAGTTCAACAAACGGCATCAGGGAAAGTATTTTGTGAAAGAGGGAAAGGATTGGCAACAAGAGATCGATTCGTTGTTATACGAATATAAGTATCTGACTCATTCCGGTTTTTGGGGGACGAAGATTCCGATATGGAATGCGGCGACTTTTGAGAAGATGCGTCATGGGTTATGTGCACAGCGCTGTTGGTATAACTCTTTGTTATTATCATCGTTGGGGATTCCGGTTGCCATTGACTTTGTCCCGGCATGGGGAAACCGAAATAATTCGCATACCTGGAATGTGGTGCTAATAGACGGGGAATCGCATGCTTTTGAGGCGTTTTGGGATAATGATCGCTGGAAATATAAGCGGATTTATAATAACCGGGATGATGATGAGCTTTGGGGAAGATTCCGCCTTCCGAAGGTATACAGATATACCTACTCAAATCATATTGAAGGACCGTTGGCAGATGTAGAGGTGGATAAAGCTGATATTCCGGAGCTATTTCGTAGTGTGAAAAAGGTGGATGTTTCTTCGGAGTATTTTGAAACGGCCGACGTAACGGTGGAGTTGACAGGTGAGGCGCCTCAAGGGGTGAAATATGCTTATTTGGCTGTGTTCGGATATCAGGACTGGCACCCTGTGCAGTGGGCAAAGATAGAAAACGGGAGGGCTGTCTTTCGGGAAATGGGTAAGGACATGGTTTATTTACCCGTTTATTACAAGCGGGGGGGATTATTGCCCGCAGCAGAACCTTTCAGATTGCGGAATGACGGAACGATGGAGAAGCTGAGCGGAAATGAAGAAACAGAGGAGGTTGCCGTGAGGATGGTGACGGGAGCGCCGGCTTATGATCAGAATAGGGAATATCTGGGGTGTATGAAAGGAAGCCGGATAGTAGGATTACTTGATGGAAAATCAGAAGAGGAACTATGCAGATGGACGGACTCGCTGGCTCTGCAGCCGGTTGTACGGAAGGTGTCCGCACGATTACCTTACCGCTTTGTGAGGTTATTATTACCGTCGGATAGCATTGCTTTGGGGGAGCTTTCTTTTTATACGGAAGAAGGACGGATCGGGAATGTGAGGATAATTACTCCGATGAGGGCTACCGGAAGGAATGAAGTGCCCGGGATGATAACCGATGGTTTGGGGGCGACGGGCTATCGAGGCAGGGTGGCAGAAAGGCTGGTAGATATAGATCTGGGAAAAGAGTATATGGTTAGTCATATTGGAATGACTTCTTACCTGAAAACACAATTGTTCTGTCCGGATGAATTTGAGTTAAGATATTGGAACAATGGTTGGAAGACTGTGGAGCGTAAGCAAGCCGATCATAAAGGGTATCTTGTATTTGAGAAAGTACCCCGGGGAGCATTGTTGATGTTGAAGAACTGCCGCTGGAAAGGAAAGACGGCGGAGCGTATATTTACTTATGAAAAAGGAGATGTGAAGTGGGAATGATTGCTATGAACGAACAGTTGCCTTGCCATTATTGTTAAACCTCCTTAAGGAAATGCCTATCCGTCACTTTTTATTTGTTATTTTGCACCAAATTCGGGTGGAGTGTGTCCTGACGTTTCGGGGTACGCTTAAATATGCAGATAAAACCAATGAATAAACTCACTATAAATGCCTGTCCGCTATGTGGGAGCACACATTTGAAATGTGCTATGACCTGTACTGATTTTTATGCCTCCGGTGAACAGTTTGACTTGTACACCTGCGAAGATTGCGGATTTACTTTTACACAAGGAGTCCCGGTAGAGGCGGAGATAGGCAGATATTACGAAACACCTGATTATATTTCCCATTCGGACACGAAGAAAGGTGCCATGAATGCCATTTACCATCATGTACGTCAGTATATGCTTGGTCGTAAGGCACGTTTGGTCATGAAAGAGTCGCATCGTAAAACCGGTAGAATATTGGATATTGGTACGGGAACAGGTTATTTTGCCCATACGATGCAGAATAGGGGATGGGAAGTGGAGTCCGTGGAAAAGAGTGTGCAGGCCCGTGGGTTTGCCCGCGAACATTTCGGATTGGATGTAAAGCCGGAGTCTGCATTGAAAGGGTTCGTTTCCGGTTCTTTTGATGTGATTACGCTGTGGCATGTTATGGAACATTTGGAGCATCTGGATGAAACGTGGGAGTTGTTGCGCGAATTATTGACCGAGAAAGGTGTCTTGATAGTGGCTGTGCCCAATTGTTCGTCATACGATGCAATGAAATATGGGAAATATTGGGCTGCTTATGATGTACCCCGTCATTTATGGCATTTTACGCCTGCCACGATTCAGCAGTTTGGGTCGAAACATGGATTTATCCTGGCAGCCCGTCATCCGATGCCATTCGATGCTTTTTATGTGTCGATGCTGACTGAGAAACATAAAGGGAGTGCTTACTCTTTTGCAAAAGGTATGTGGACCGGATCGGCGGCTTGGTTGAGTGCTCAGGCCAAAAAGGAACGAAGCAGTTCAATGATTTATGTATTCAGAAAGAAACGCTGATGAAGAGTAAAAGCAGAAATAACGCTGTGTCATATTTTGATATGCAGTTCATAACTTCCAGCATCAGTACCACGTTGGTATTGCTGTTACTGGGGCTTGTGGTGTTCTTTGTGTTGGCAGCCAATAACTTGTCTGTTTATGTACGCGAAAATATAAATTTCTCTGTATTGATCAGCGATGATATGAAAGAAACGGATATTCTGAAGCTTCAGAAACGGCTGAATAATGAACCTTTCGTGAAAGAGACGGAATATATTTCAAAGAAACAAGCATTGAAAGAGCAGACCGAGGCTATGGGCACCGATCCGCAAGAGTTTTTAGGGTATAATCCGTTTACGGCCTCAATAGAGATTAAATTGCATTCTGATTATGCGAACTCTGACAGTATCGCGAAGATTGAGAAATTGATTAAAAGGAATACCAACATACAAGATGTGTTATATCAGAAAGATCTGATTGACGCGGTCAATGAAAACATACGTAACATCAGCTTGGTGCTGCTGGGATTGGCCATTATGCTGACATTTATCTCTTTCGCGCTGATTAATAATACGATCCGGCTGGCTATTTATTCAAAACGCTTCCTGATTCATACTATGAAACTGGTGGGAGCAAGCTGGGGATTTATCCGTCGGCCATTTTTGAAAAGAAATATATGGAGTGGGGTTTTAGCTGCTTTTATTGCAGATACAATCCTGATGGGAGCCGCTTATTGGCTTGTGTCGTACGAGCCGGAATTAATTCGGGTGATTACACCTGAAGTCATGTTGTTGGTATCGGGTGCAGTACTGGTATTCGGAGTGGTCATCACTTTCTTATGTGCTTATCTTTCTATTAATAAATATCTGAGAATGAAAGCAAGCACGCTGTACTACGTGTAGTTCCGGATTTATAGATGTAAATAAATTAATTGTAAATAACAATGGGTGATAAACAGAAATTTGCCTTCGATAAAACGAACTTCATTTTGCTTGCCATCGGCATGGCAGTGGTTATCTTGGGTTTTATCCTGATGACAGGACCTTCATCGTCGGAAGCGGTGTTTCAGGCGGATATTTTCAGTGTGAGAAGAATTAAAGTGGCTCCGGTGGTTTGCTTCCTGGGTTTTATCTTTATGATATATGGCGTAATGCGCAAACCTAAAACAAAAGAATAAAACAGGATGGAATGGTTTGAAGCACTGATCCTTGGATTGATTCAGGGACTGACTGAATATTTACCGGTGAGCAGTAGCGGGCATTTGGCTATTGGCTCGGCTTTGTTTCGTATAGAGGGAGAAGAGAATCTGGCATTTACCATTGTAGTACATGTTGCAACCGTGTTCAGTACATTGGTCATTCTCTGGAAAGAAATAGATTGGATATTCCGTGGCCTGTTTAAGTTTAAGATGAACAGCGAAACACGTTATGTGATCAATATTTTAATTTCGATGATTCCTATTGGTATCGTCGGTGTGTTTTTCAAGGATGAAGTTGAGGCTGTTTTCGGTTCGGGATTGCTGATTGTTGGCTGCATGCTGTTGCTTACGGCTGCTTTGCTGTCGTTCTCTTATTATGCAAAACCACGTCAGAAAGAGAACATCTCGATGAAAGACGCGTTTATCATTGGGCTGGCGCAGGCTTGTGCCGTATTGCCGGGACTGTCTCGTTCGGGCAGTACAATTGCTACAGGTTTATTATTAGGTGATAATAAAGCAAAACTGGCGCAATTCTCCTTCCTGATGGTGATACCGCCTATATTGGGAGAAGCTTTGCTGGATGCTATGAAGATGATAAAAGGTGAGGCTATTGCGGGAGATATTCCGGCTTTGTCACTGATAGTGGGTTTTATTGCCGCTTTTGTCTCAGGGTGCCTGGCTTGCAAGTGGATGATTAATATCGTCAAAAAAGGAAAACTGATTTATTTCGCTATTTATTGTGCAATAGCAGGAGTGGTCACCATCGTTGTTTCACAATTGCAATAAGTAACGGATGAATTTTAAAGAAGGAGAAGTACTTTATTTTGATAAACCGTTGGGGTGGACGTCTTTTAAGGTCGTAGGGCATGCCCGGTACCATATTTGCCGACGGATGAAAGTGAAGAAATTGAAGGTGGGGCATGCAGGTACACTCGATCCGCTGGCAACAGGGGTAATGATTGTTTGTACAGGTAAAGCTACCAAGAGAATAGAGGAATTTCAGTATCATACAAAGGAATATATTGCTACCATTCAGTTGGGTGCCACTACTCCATCGTACGATCTGGAACATGAGATTGATGCTACCTATCCTACGGAGCATATCACCCGGGAGTTGGTGGAAGAGACGTTGAAAACATTTGTTGGTGAAATACAGCAAGTGCCTCCGGCATTCTCGGCTTGCAAAGTAGATGGTGCGCGTGCTTATGATTTGGCCCGTAAAGGTCAGGAAGTGGAGTTGAAGCCCAAATTGCTGGTGATTGACGAGATAGAACTGCTGGAATGTAACTTACCGGAAATTAAGATCAGGGTGGTATGCAGCAAGGGAACTTATATCCGTGCATTGGCACGCGACATCGGGGAAGCCTTGCAAAGCGGTGCACATCTGACCGGATTGATACGTACCCGTGTGGGGGAGATAAAGTTGGAGCAATGCCTGGATCCTGCAAAATTTGCAGAATGGATAGATCAGCAGGAAGTTGAGATATCTGATTGAAATAGAAAAGTAAGAAATAAAATAATTAATAAACGCACATTATTATCATGAAACTGTCGCAATTTAAATTTAAGTTACCCGAAGAAAAGATTGCTTTGCACCCTACAAAGTATAGGGATGAATCGCGCTTGATGGTACTCCACAAGCGTACGGGAGAGATTGAGCACAAGATGTTTAAGGACATCCTGAACTATTTTGATGATAAAGACGTGTTTGTATTCAACGATACCAAGGTATTCCCTGCCCGTTTGTACGGAAATAAGGAAAAAACCGGTGCACGTATCGAAGTGTTCTTACTGCGTGAGCTGAATGAAGAGCTGCGTTTGTGGGACGTATTGGTGGATCCGGCACGTAAAATCCGTATAGGCAATAAGCTTTATTTCGGTGATGACGATTCAATGGTGGCTGAGGTAATTGATAATACTACTTCACGCGGACGTACGCTCCGTTTTCTATATGACGGTCCTCATGACGAATTTAAAAAAGCATTGTATGCGTTAGGTGAAACTCCGCTGCCGCATACGATTCTTAACCGTCCGGTGGAAGAAGAAGATGCAGAACGTTTCCAGTCTATTTTCGCTAAAAACGAAGGAGCCGTGACAGCACCTACTGCGAGTCTGCACTTCAGCCGCGAATTGATGAAGCGTATGGAAATAAAAGGCATAGACTTTGCGTATATCACATTGCATGCAGGGCTCGGTAACTTCCGTGACATCGACGTAGAGGATCTGACAAAGCATAAGATGGACTCTGAGCAGATGTTCGTAACCGGAGAAGCTGTTAAGATTGTGAACCGTGCCAAGGATCTTGGTAGGAATGTATGTGCTGTGGGAACAACTGTGATGCGCGCCATTGAAAGCACGGTGAGCACAGACGGGCATTTGAAAGAATATGAAGGATGGACGAATAAGTTTATTTTCCCGCCGTATGATTTTACAGTGGCTAATGCTATGGTATCCAACTTCCACATGCCACTTTCTACTCTGTTGATGATTGTGGCTGCCTTTGGTGGTTACGAGCAGGTAATGGATGCATATCACATAGCATTGAAAGAAGGCTACCGTTTTGGTACTTATGGAGATGCGATGCTGATTTTGGATAAGTGATGAGAATATATCTGGGATTAGGTACTAATTTGGGTGATAAGGAGTTGAATCTTCGTGTCGCTGTACAGAAAATAGAAGAGCGGATAGGGAAAGTGATTTCCCTGTCCGCTTTTTATGCTACTGCCCCCTGGGGATTTCAATCTGATAATAACTTTCTGAATGCTGCGGCGGGAGTGGAGACGTCTCTGTCTCCTTTCGATATACTTGAAAGGACCCAACAGATAGAGCAGGAAATAGGGCGTTTACATAAATCACATGATGGGGTATATAGCGACCGTCTGATTGATATTGACCTCTTGCTTTATGGTGATAAGATATTACAGGACGAAAGGCTTTCATTGCCTCATCCATTGATGGACGAACGAAAATTTGTTTTAGAGCCGCTTGCCGAAATCGCACCGGACGTTGTCCATCCGGTACTTCATAAAACAATTAGAGAGCTATTTCTGGTTCTTTCGTAATTTACGGATCATCAAATGCCGTGGAAGGTAAGCCACACAGCCGATCAATACGGCATACAATATGCGCAGGTCGTCAAACGGTTGATGGTTCAGATAACAAATAAAGGCATAAATACCCACTGTGACAGCAATATACACCAATAGTATAATAGCGGTTTTTAGTTTATTTTTCATAAGATAGTCTGTTAATACGAAGCAAAAGTAGCAATAAATCCAAAATATTATCTACCTTTGCCAATGAAATGAAGTGTGGAAAGATTTGAGTAGCTTGCAACCACAGAAAAAAATGCTAAAACAACATTCCCTTCTGTATGCGTTTTCTACTCTTTTTGATTTCTGTCCGCATTCATAATTTATAATTCATAATTCATAATTTTATTATGGGATATTTATTCACATCCGAATCGGTGTCTGAAGGACACCCCGATAAAGTGGCCGATCAAATATCGGACGCTGTGCTTGACAAACTGTTGGCTTACGATCCCAGTTCGAAAGTAGCTTGCGAAACCTTAGTGACTACCGGACAGGTGGTACTTGCGGGAGAAGTGAAAACAGGTGCTTATGTTGATTTACAACTGATAGCACGTGAAGTGATCCAAAAGATTGGTTACACGAAAGGCGAATACATGTTCGAAAGTAATTCGTGCGGTGTATTTTCTGCCATTCATGAACAGAGTGCCGACATCAACCGTGGTGTAGAACGTGAGGACCCTATGAATCAGGGGGCAGGCGACCAGGGAATGATGTTTGGTTATGCAACCAACGAAACTGAGAACTATATGCCGTTGTCGCTTGACCTGGCACATAGAATACTTCTTGTATTGGCCGATATCCGCCGGGAAGGTAAAGAAATGACTTATCTCCGTCCGGATGCAAAGAGCCAGGTAACTATTGAATATGACGATAACGGTACTCCCGTGCGTATTGATACAATTGTTGTTTCAACACAGCATGATGAATTTATATTGCCGGCTGATGGTTCTGCTGCTGCCCAACTGAAGGCGGATGAAGAGATGCTGGCGGTAATCCGGAAAGATGTGATTGAGGTATTGATGCCTCGTGTCATTGCGTCTATCAATCACCCGAAGGTTCTTGCCTTGTTCAATGATAATATTGTTTATCACGTAAATCCGACCGGTAAATTCGTTATTGGCGGTCCGCACGGAGATACAGGGTTAACCGGACGTAAGATTATTGTTGATACCTATGGTGGTAAAGGGGCTCACGGTGGTGGTGCTTTTTCTGGTAAAGATCCCAGTAAAGTAGACCGCAGTGCTGCTTATGCTGCTCGTCATATTGCTAAAAACCTTGTAGCTGCCGGTGTTGCCGACGAAATGTTGGTACAGGTTTCTTACGCTATCGGGGTGGCGCGTCCGATTAATATTTATGTAAATACATACGGCCGCAGTAATGTGAAAATGAGTGATGGTGAAATCGCCGAAAAGATTGATGAGTTGTTTGACCTCCGGCCAAAGGCTATTGAAGATCGCTTGAAACTCCGTTATCCGATTTACAGTGAAACGGCCGCTTACGGACACATGGGGCGTGAACCTCAGGTAGTGACTAAGCATTTCCACTCTCGTTATGAAGGTGACCGGACTATGGAGGTAGAGTTGTTTACATGGGAAAAACTTGACTATGTGGACAAAGTAAAAGAAGCTTTCGGTTTGTAATCAGCGTAGCTTTACAGCTATTTATTATAGGGGGCCGTACTTGTTTTTATCCCATATGGGGAGAAAACAAGGCGGCCTTCTTCTTTTCTCCTTGAAATTTGGTACTTTTGCATCGTGTTTAACCAAACCCATGCAAGAAATGAACCAAATAGCTTCCGTATGTGTATATTGTGCTTCAAGTACGAAAATAGATCAGATTTATTTTGATGCAGCTGTGCGATTAGGACAGTTGTTGGCAACCCGGCATATCCGTTTGATAAATGGAGCGGGAAATATAGGGTTGATGCGGTCGGTGGCTGATGCCGTATTACAGAACGGAGGCGAAGTGACCGGAGTGATCCCTCACTTTATGGTAGAGCAAGGATGGCATCATACCGGCTTGACGGAGCTTATCGAGGTGGACAGTATGCACGAACGTAAACGACTGATGGCTGAAAAGAGTGATGCTGTGATTGCATTGCCCGGAGGATGCGGGACCCTGGAAGAGTTACTTGAAATTATCACCTGGAAACAGTTGGGGCTTTATCTTCAACCGATCGTGATATTGAATACCAATGGCTTTTTCGATCCTTTGTTGACAATGCTCGACAAAGCCATAGACGGTAATTTCATGAGGAAACAGCATGGAGATATCTGGCATGTAGCCCATACTCCGGAAGAGGCTGTGGATCTGGTTTATTCAATACCCGTATGGGACAGTTCCATCCGTAAGTTTGCTGCTATATGATTTCTCCTCAGGACTCTGTCGGTGTGCAGGTGGCAGATACTTTGCCGCAGACCTTCCATGAAGCTTGTGTTCCGAAAGATACATTGGCGGCGGTTGATTTACAGGCGGTGAGCGAGACGGTTACGGGAGTGGATGGCATATCGATCCCTTACTCTCCAAGGACGGATGACGGGTTGGCAATGATACTGCTGGGATGTTTCTTTATTTCTTCGTATGTATTGGCGCGCAGTAAGAAATTCCTGTTGCAACAAGTTAAAGATTTTATGTTGCATCGTGAAAGAACAAGTATTTTTGCTTCCTCTACAGCAGCTGATATGCGTTATCTGTTATTGTTGACTGTGCAGACTTGTGTTCTTGGAGGTGTATGTATCTTTAACTATTTTAATGATGTCCGGCCCTCACTGATGGAGCGCGTTTCGCCTCATGTGCTCTTGGGAGTTTATGTTGCTGTGTGCATATTCTATTTTTTATTCAAGTGGATTATATATTCGTTTTTGGGATGGGTGTTTTTTGACAAAAGTAAAACAGATATATGGCTGGAGTCTTATTCTACGCTGATTTACTACCTTGGATTTGCTTTATTTCCGTTTGTTTTGTTTCTGGTTTATTTTGATCTGAATGTTACCTTTTTAGTTTCAATTGGTTGCATTTTGGTAATTTTTACTAAAATATTGATGTTTTACAAGTGGCTAAAGCTTTTTTCCTGTAATATTTATGGGGTTTTCCTTTTAATTTTATACTTTTGTGCCCTTGAAATCATACCTTGTTTAATAGTCTATCAGGGTCTGATTCAGCTAAATAATGTTTTGATAATAAATTTTTAGGACGTTGAAAATTAAGAAAGTATTAGTGTCGCAGCCTAAGCCTGCTTCAGAGAAATCTCCTTATTACGACATTGCTGAAAAGTATGGTGTAAAAATAGATTTCCGCCCCTTCATCAAGGTTGAGAGCGTCTCTGCGAAAGAATTCAGACAACAGAAAGTATCGATTCTTGATCATACGGCTGTTATATTTACCTCACGCCATGCGATTGATCATTTCTTCCATTTATGTACGGAGTTACGTGTGACGATCCCTGAGACGATGAAGTATTTTTGTGTAACAGAAGCTGTTGCTCTTTACATTCAGAAATATGTGCAGTATCGTAAGCGTAAGATTTTCTTCGGAGCTACGGGTAAGATTGAAGATTTGATTCCTTCGATTGTGAAGCATAAAACAGAGAAATATCTCGTTCCGATGTCGGATGTACATAACGATGACGTGAAGAATCTGTTGGATAAGAATAATATTCAGCATACCGAATGCGTAATGTATCGTACTGTTAGTAACGACTTTATGGAAGGAGAGGAGTTTGATTATGACATGCTGGTATTCTTTAGCCCTGCGGGAGTTTCTTCATTAAAAAAGAACTTCCCTGATTTCGATCAGAAGGATATCAAGATCGGAACATTTGGATCGACAACAGCACAGGCTGTTCGTGATGCAGGACTTCGTCTGGATTTGGAAGCACCTAATGTGAAGTCTCCTTCAATGACGGCTGCTCTCGATTTGTTTATTAAGGAAAACAATAAAGGAAAATAAATGAAACGGTGAACAGCAAACGGTAAACAATGAACAGGCATATTTATCTGTAGCATTGTTTACTGTTTGTTGTTTGCCGTTTATAATTATTATGGCAAATACCCTGTGCAAGGCCGAAAGGCTGAATAGTAAGATTCTGATTGAGAAGATGTTTGCAGGCGGCTCTAAGTCGTTTTCCATCTTTCCGTTGCGTGTGGTGTATATGCCTGTGGAAAATCAGGATGCTCAGGCATCTGTTTTATTGAGCGTTTCGAAGAAACGATTTAAACGCGCGGTAAAGCGGAACAGGGTGAAACGCCAATTGCGTGAGGCGTACCGGTTGCATAAGCATCTACTATTGCAGACTTTAACCGATAAACAGCAACAGTTGGCTATTGCTTTCATCTATCTTTCGGACGAATTAACGTCCTCGGCCGAAATAGAGGAGAAAATGAAGACTCTGCTGGCCCGTATCAGCGAGAGATTGGTATGAAACGTCTGCTTTCATATATATTATTGCTTCCCATATACTTTTACAGGGCTTGTATTTCGCCCATGACCCCTCCTTCATGTCGTTTTACGCCTACTTGTTCGCAGTACGCTATTGAAGCGATTAAGAAACATGGTCCTTTTAAGGGGCTTTATCTTGCCGTCAGGCGGATACTTCGTTGTCATCCGTGGGGTGGATCTGGGTATGATCCCGTTCCTTAGTGATTTATGAATATTCTGGATATACATACACATCGGCTGCCTGCAGAACCGGGGCAGGCAATACAAAATTGTCAGCCGGCAGAATTTATTCCGCTGGCCGGTGCTTACTATTCTGTGGGGATTCATCCCTGGTACCTGACCCGTGAGAGTTTCGTCCGCCAGTGGGAACTGTTGTTGTCAGCTATCCATTCTCCTCAGGTTCTTGCAATTGGCGAAGCAGGTCTCGACAAGTTGGCACAGACGGACTATGTGTTGCAGCAAGAAGCATTTGAGAAGCAGGCTATACTTGCACACGAAATGGGATATCCGTTAGTAATTCATGCAGTGCGGTCAGCAGATGAAATTATCCGCTTTAAAAGGAAAATGCAGCCTTCTAACCCCTGGATTATACATGGTTTCCGCGGGAAAAAAGAATTGGCTCTGCAATATATCCGGGAGGGAATTTATCTTTCACTGGGAGAGAAGTATCAGGAGGAAGCGCTTCGACAGATACCTTCGGAATACTTGTTTCTGGAGACAGATGAAAGTCTGATAGATATCCATAGCCTTTATGAGCGAGCTGCTTTACTTCTGGAGATGCCTGTTTGCAAACTCATGCAACAAGTACAGCAAAACATTAATAACGTCTTTTTTAGGCAATAAGAGTTGCTTGTTCCGATAAAGAGTCGTACTTTTGCCCTAATTAAACTTTAAAACTTATTATCATTCGATGAATTTTGTAGAAGAACTAAGATGGCGTGGAATGGTGCATGACATGATGCCCGGCACAGAAGAGTTATTGGCGAAAGAACAGGTTACTGCTTATTTGGGTATTGATCCGACAGCCGATTCGTTGCATATCGGACACTTATGCGGTGTGATGATCTTGCGACACTTCCAGCGTTGCGGCCATAAACCATTGGCTTTGATTGGTGGTGCAACAGGTATGATTGGCGATCCTTCGGGTAAGTCGGCAGAACGTAATCTGCTCGATGAAGAGACTTTACGCCACAATCAGGCTTGTATCAAGAAGCAGCTGGCTAAGTTTTTGGACTTCGAATCTGATGTTCCTAATAGAGCCGAATTAGTGAACAACTATGATTGGATGAAGGAGTTCAGTTTCTTGGATTTTGTTCGTGAAGTGGGTAAACACATCACTGTAAACTACATGATGGCTAAGGAATCAGTAAAGAAGCGCCTGAACGGTGAAGCCCGTGACGGATTGTCGTTTACAGAGTTTACTTATCAGTTGTTGCAGGGTTATGACTTCCTTCACCTCTATGAAACCAAAGGATGTAAATTGCAGATGGGTGGTTCCGATCAGTGGGGAAATATCACTACCGGTACTGAGTTGATTCGCCGTACCAATGGTGGTGAGGCTTATGCACTGACATGTCCGTTGATTACCAAAGCTGACGGTGGAAAGTTTGGTAAGACAGAATCCGGTAATATCTGGTTGGATCCTCGTTATACATCTCCTTATAAATTCTATCAGTTCTGGCTCAATGTGAGTGACTCTGACGCAGAACGTTATATCAAGATATTTACTTCGCTTGATAAGGCAGAAATCGACGGGTTGGTTGCTGAACATAATGAAGCTCCGCATTTGAGAGCACTTCAGAAACGTTTGGCAAAGGAAGTAACTGTAATGGTTCATTCTGAAGAGGATTACAATGCTGCGGTAGATGCATCTAATATCTTGTTTGGCAATGCTACATCCGATGCGTTGAGAAAGCTGGACGAAGACACACTTCTGGCTGTGTTCGAAGGTGTTCCTCAATTTGAGATTTCACGTGATGCATTGACAGAGGGAGTGAAAGCAGTTGACCTGTTCGTTGACAATGCTGCTGTATTTGCTTCAAAAGGTGAAATGCGTAAACTGGTTCAGGGTGGCGGTGTTTCTTTGAATAAAGAGAAGTTGGCTGCTTTTGATCAGGTGATTACTACTGCTGATCTGCTTGATGAAAAGTATCTGTTGGTTCAGCGTGGTAAGAAAAACTATTATTTGATTATCGCTAAATAAGGAGTTTTCTTTTCCGCCTTTCATTCAGGGGGCGGGTTGAGTGAAACTTTAATATAAAAAAGAGGATGTCTCAAAAGGGGGTGCCATGTAATAGGCAAATTGACCCTGTGAGACATCCTTTTTCTTTGTGGAGTGGCAGATTAATGCTTTCCTGCTTTATCTGCCGGGAGTTCTTTCAGTAATTCCTCTACTGCCGTCTTCAATTGCGTATCTTCACCTTTGACGATTGTTTCCGGTGAGTTGGCAACTTTAATGTCCGGTTCCAGCTGTGTGTTTTCCAGATAGCTTCCATCCGGGAGTCGATAGCCTATGACAGGAATACCGAATACCAGAGATGGGTCTTGCAGGCGTTCCCATGAAACACTGGTCATAGTTCCCGGTACGGGCATACCTACCAATTTACCCAATTTCTGGTGGCTGTATACCCATGGTGTACCGTGCGCATTCGAGTAATTGGCTTCACATGTCAGCATGATAGATGGTTTGTTCCATCGGCGGCTGGGCATATCGCATGTTTCGCGTCCGCGAACAACCTGAGTGAAATACTTCTTGCCGCTGAACAATACTTCGATATCTTCGTGAAGGCGGCCACCACCATTGAAACGGGTGTCTATAACGATACCTTCGCGGTTATTGTATTTTCCTAAAATATCCGAGTAGACGGAACGGAAACTGCCATCACCCATCGATTGTATGTGTACATATCCCAGACGTCCGTTGGACCATTTGTCTACATCGGCCGCCCGTTGTTTCACCCAGCGTTTGTAAAGCAGATTGTTGAGGGTTCCGTTGCCGACCGGGATTACTACTTCTTCCCACCGTTCACCGTTTTGCGGATTGTATAGCGAAACAAGCGTCTTCTTATTGGCTTTGTCATTCAGTAACGTCAGATAATCTGTTTCGGGAGTTATTGCCTGCCCGTTGATCTTTTCAATGACAGTTCCGGCTTTCACCTTCGAGCGGGCGTGATCGAACGGCCCTTTTTCAATCACTTCCATGATCAATGCACCTTTTCCTTTGTGATTCCAGTCTGTAAGCACTCCCAAACTGGCTGTGGCATCTCCCGGAATGGATGGAGAGAAGCGGCCGCCGGTATGCGATACATTCAGTTCACCCAGCCATTCGCTCAGCAATTCGGCAAAGTCGTAGTTGTTATTGATGTGCGGCAGGAATTTGCGGTAAGCAGCAGACATGGCATCCCAGTCTACTCCGTGCATGTTGGTGTTGTAGAAACGTTTCTGCTGCTGCTTATATACATGGTCGAACATATATTCTCGTTCTGCGGCTAAATCCATTTTCATCTCTGCTTTATAGCTGATCGGCTTCAGAGTCTCTCCGCTGAGGTCCATTTTCTGCATGGTGTTGCCTCCCAGGACAAACAGGGTTTTTCCTTCTTTGTCCATATTCATAGAAGCCCATCCGGCATTCATTTTATGAAGCAGCTTGGTTTCTTTTTTGCGGAGATCCATTTTCCATAGGTCAAATCCACCTTCGAATGCTGACAGATAGTAGAGGGTTTCACCGTCTTTTGAGATGATGGTACTGCCCAGATTCGAAGAATTGGGAGTGAGGCGGATGATACGGTCTTCGAGCCCATTCAGCTCCACTACGATGTTTTTTACCTCGTCTTTCTTTTCAGTCTCTGCTTTGGGATCTTTCTTTTTGCCTTTTTTCAGGTTAGCAGAAGCTTTTTCTTTATCCTTCTGTTGCTCCTTTTCCAGTTCTTTCTGCAATTCATAATCCTCTTTACTCAGACGGAACTTATCGAAAGCATCCTGATTGAGGAATACCAGCATGGCATCGTTTTGTGAACCCCAGGAAGCATGTGCACGCATCCCATATCGTTCGGTCGTGAACAAGATGGCATTGCCGTCCAGTGCCCAACGGGGAGATCCGCTCATGTAACCACTGTTAGTCAGGTTGATGATCGGGCTGCCACCCTGTGCACTCACTAATCCTATGTCTGAATATGGATCATGCCGGTTACCGATAAACTCGAGTGTGAACCATTTTCCGTCAGGTGACCATTGGTAGTCGAAATTTCCGTCGGTGCTGAACCAAGTGGAGCCATCGGTGATCTGGCGAACCTTTTTCGTGTCTAAATTAACTACCATCAAGCGGTTGCGGTCCTCTATAAACGCCAGTTCTTTACCGTCCGGTGAGAATTGCGGATAAGCCCGTTCCACGGTTGTGGAGGGCAGTAACACTTTTTCTTCGATGATAGTGGCATTCGGGAAGTTGGCCTCCTCTTTACGGGCTATTTTAGCCAGGAAAAGTTGCCAGTTGCCGTTACGTTCGCTTGCGTAGGCCAAGGTACGGTTGTCCGGGGCGAAAGTGAGTCCGGCTTCACGTGCAGGTGTTTGGGTGATTTGCTTTGTGGTGGCATAATCTGTCGAGGTCACAAATACTTCTCCCCGTACGATAAACGCAATCTGTTTTCCATCCGGCGATACGGTTCCCGATGTCGCTCCGTTTGTAAAAGTCAGGTCTGCTATTTTATCCTGATCATCGCGGACAATGTCTATGTCCGTTTTTTGTGGAGTGGCATTACCTTTTTGAGTATATATTTCCCCGTCATACGCATAGCATAATGTTCCGTCATGACTCATTGACAAGAAACGCACAGGATGTGTTTTGAAAGATGTCACCGTTTTAAGAGACTGTGTGTTGTCCAATGGGAAGTTGTAGACATTGAACGAGCCTTCGCGTTCACTTAATATATATACACTTTTTCCGTCCGGTGAAAGGATGGGGTTGCGGTCTTCTCCGGCGTGATTGGTCAGGTTGGTATGTTTTCCTGTTTGAGTGTTGTACATCCAGATGTCACGGGTGATGGACGAAGTGTGATGTTTCCGCCATTCATCTTCAAAACCTTTACGGTCCTGATAAAGGAAGAATTCCCCCGATGTTGCATAACAAACTGCTTCGGCCGGGGTGCCCAGCACCTGTTCCGTACGTCCTCCGTTTGCAGGGACCTTGTAGAGCTCTGTCATGGCTGTTGTCGGGAACATGGCGCTTTGTGCGGGATCTTGGATGGATGCTGAAAATAGAATATATTTTCCGTCCGGTGTAAAAGTTGAAGGGAGTTCGGATGCAGAATTGGTAGTCAGTCTTTGTGCCGTACCTCCTGTCGCCGGCATTATAAAAATGTCAAAATTGCCATTACGGTCGCTGGCAAAAGCGATTTGCTTACTGTCCGGCGACCAAATCGGTGTGCATTCATACGATGGTTGTGTTGTAAGCTGGGTGGCTACCCCTCCTCCGGCAGGTACCTTGTAAATATCTCCTTTGTAACAGAATGCTATTTCTGTTCCGTCCGGCGAAATCTGTACGTCGCGCATCCATAGCGGTGATGCGGCATTGCCGGTAAGCGTGGTGAGACCCAATGCAATGCATACAAAAAGTTTTCTCATACTTACTGAATTTATTCGTTTACTTTATTGATTTCTGTAAGTACAAAGGTAGCAATTAGCCGCGGCTAACGAGACTTATTATACAAAAAAGTCTAAAAAGATTTGGAAAATAACTTGCATGGCATTATCTTTGCATCGCTTTTTAACAGAAAGCGCATGAGCTTGTCCTATGGTGTAATGGTAGCACAACAGTTTTTGGTTCTGTTTGTCTAAGTTCGAATCTTGGTAGGACAACCCCCAAATGCCTTGAAAGTAAATTACTTCCAAGGCATTTTTCTTTTTGTATGACCGAATTTCTTTTAGGTCAGCTTGTATTATCCATCATCTCCTATTCATGTTATGCTATTTACCTTAATAATTAATTGAGATGGTACGTTCTTTATCTCGTCCTGTGTACGCAGGCTTATTAGCCCGTGTACCTGTGCCCATTAGCCTTGGTATGCGTGCCCATTGGCACGGGTATGCGGGACGAGATAGAGCCTTGACCATTTATATAAAAGATAGTAAGGAAAATGAAATACTTTTCAAGGTATAAATAGATAAGGAATTAACTTTATATGTCTATATAACAGTAGTTTACTATATACTTTCTGCCAAAAATGGAGGGTGGAAGATGGAAGATAAGGGTGGAAGATTGATAGCCTAAAAAGACGATCTTCCACCATGATAAATTGCGGAATATCAGATGGTAAACTACAAAAAGGTGGAAGATGGAAGATGGAAATACTTTTTACGTATGAGTGGGTAAATTGGGGAAAAAATTTTCTTCTTTCTCTTTCTTTTTGCCTATTTTTGCCTATTCGTTAATACTAAAATCTAATAATCAATGAAACGTCGCGATTTTCTGAAGTGTTCACTTGCTGTAGGAGCAGGCTTGGCAACCTCTCCGTTGACTTATGCATTTAATGGTGAAAACCAAGAGTCAAACAATGATTCGTCCGGCTCCTCTAAGGCTCCTGCCACAAAAGGAGGGAAACCACATATCATTTTTATTATGAGTGACCAGCATCGTGGAGATGCTTTACATTGCATGGGGAATAAAGCCGTCATTTCTCCTAACATAGATAAGTTGGCTCAGGAAGGCAGCTTGTTTGTATGTGGTTATAGTTCTGCCCCCAGTAGTACGCCCGCGCGTGCCGGCTTGCTTACGGGGATGTCTCCATGGCACCATGGGATGTTGGGGTATGGAAAGGTCGCTTCCAAATATAAATATGAAATGCCCCGGATGTTGCGCGATTTGGGCTACTATACTTTTGGAATAGGGAAGATGCACTGGTTTCCACAGAAAGCCTTGCATGGCTTTCATGCTACATTGGTAGACGAGAGCGGGCGTAGTGAAACCCGTGATTTTATTAGTGACTATCGGGAATGGTTTCAGTTGCAGGCGCCCGGGAAGAACCCGGATTTAACGGGAATCGGGTGGAACAATCATAATGCCGGAACTTATAAACTTGAGGAAAGATTACATCCTACGGCCTGGACGGGGCAAACAGCCTGTGAATTAATACGGAATTATGAAAGTGATCAGCCTCTGTTCCTGAAAGTCTCTTTTGCCCGCCCTCATAGTCCGTATGATCCTCCGAAGCGATATTTGGATATGTATGAAAAGGCAGATATCCCTGTACCGTTTGTTGGGGATTGGTGTGGAAAGTATGCTGAACGTAAAGATCCGGAAAAGGTTGCGAAAGACGCCCCTTTCGCGAATTTAGGAGAAGAATACGCTGTCAATTCCCGACGCCATTATTATGCGAATGTGACGTTTATTGATGATCAGATTGGGCAGATTATTCAGGCCCTGAAAGAGAAAGGAATGTACGAGAACGCAATCATTTGTTATACGGCCGACCACGGTGATATGTTGGGTGACCATTATCATTGGCGGAAAACCTATGCCTATGAAGGTTCGGCGAAGATTCCTTATATTATAAAATGGCCTTCTGCCATGACTACACAGGCTATTAAAGGAAAACGAATAGAACAGCCGGTAGAGTTACGTGATTTTTTGCCTACCTTCATCGAACTTGCAGGGGGAACGGTACCGGATGATATGGACGGCAAGTCTTTGGTTGCACTGGTTTCAGGAAATAATGATGGCTGGCGGAAATATATTGATCTGGAACATGCCACCTGCTATAGTGCCGATAATTATTGGTGTGCGCTTACTGACGGTAAAATGAAGTATATCTGGTTTATTCATACGGGCGAAGAGCAATTGTTCGATTTAAGTGCAGATCCCGGAGAACGGAGAAATCTTTTTGGAGACAGTCGTTATGCAGACCGGTTGGCTGAGATGCGTAAAGCAATGGTTTGTCACTTGCAAGAGAGGGGAACAGATTTTGTAAAAGATGGAAAGCTGGTAGTAAGAGATCAGACCTTACTTTATAGCCCTAATTATCCAAAAGATTGATGTTATTTATCTGTGCAGGATAATTGGGCGCAATTTATTCTCAAATCCCGTTTTCTTTTCTTATTTTTGTGTCGTGTACGCAAACGATGTTTGTCTGAGCGGCACCTAATGTAAACTTATAAATAAGAAATATGAAAACAAACTATGAGATTCGCTATGCTGCCCATCCGGAAGACGCAAGAAGCTATGACACCAAGAGAATCCGGAGAGATTTCCTGATAGAGAAGGTTTTTTCGGCCGACGAAGTAAATATGGTATACTCCATGTATGATCGTATGGTAGTGGGTGGAGCCATGCCGGTAAATGAAGTGTTGAAGTTGGAAGCTATCGATCCTTTGAAAGCTCCTTATTTCCTGACCCGTCGTGAAATGGGTATTTTCAATGTCGGAGGTCCCGGCGTTGTGAGAGCGGGGAATGCGATATTTCAGTTAGCTTATAAAGAAGCGCTTTATTTGGGTTCGGGCGATCGGGAAGTAACTTTTGAGAGTGTAGATGCCGCACATCCTGCTAAATTTTATTTTAATTCGCTGACCGCTCACCGCAATTATCCTGATAAGAAAGTAACGAAAGCCGATGCGGTGGTTGCTGAAATGGGTACGTTGGAAGGCTCGAATCATCGCAATATTAATAAGATGCTTGTAAACCAGGTGCTACCTACCTGCCAGTTGCAGATGGGAATGACCGAACTGGCTCCGGGGAGTGTGTGGAATACGATGCCCGCACATGTTCACAGCCGCCGTATGGAGGCTTATTTCTATTTTGAGGTACCGGAGGAGCATGCCGTATGCCATTTCATGGGTGAGGTTGACGAAACCCGTCATGTATGGATGAAGGGCGATCAGGCAGTATTGTCACCGGAATGGTCCATTCATTCGGCAGCGGCAACTCACAGTTACACTTTTATCTGGGGCATGGGGGGTGAGAACCTTGATTATGGTGACCAGGATTTTTCGTTAATCACGGACTTGAAATAAGGTGTTTGATATGAATATTTCTTTTTAGAGAATGGAAGTGAGATGAGTTTTTTTAAAACATTATAAGTATGGTAAACTTTTCATTAAAGGGCAAAGTGGCATGGGTCACGGGTGCATCTTACGGTATCGGTTTTGCGTTGGCTACTGCTTTCTCAGAGGCAGGCGCGAAGATCGTTTTTAATGACATCAGTCAGGAGCTGGTCGACAAGGGGCTGGCTGCATATAAGGAACTGGGGATTGAGGCCAGTGGATATGTGTGCGACGTCACGAGTGAGGAGCAGGTAAATGCTTTGGTTGCACGGATCGAGAAAGAGGTCGGAGTGGTTGATATTCTGGTAAATAATGCCGGTATCATTAAGCGCATCCCGATGTGTGAGATGACAGCGGAGCAGTTCCGGCAGGTGATTGACGTGGACCTGAATGCCCCGTTTATTGTGTCGAAAGCCGTGATTCCTTCAATGATTAAGAAGGGGCATGGAAAAATCATCAATATCTGTTCGATGATGAGTGAGCTGGGGCGTGAGACAGTATCTGCTTATGCCGCTGCCAAGGGCGGGCTGAAGATGCTCACCCGCAACATTGCGTCCGAGTATGGTGAGTTCAATATCCAGTGCAATGGCATTGGCCCGGGGTATATCGCCACACCTCAGACGGCGCCTTTGCGTGAAGTGCAGCCGGACGGTTCGCGCCATCCGTTCGACTCATTCATTATAGCCAAGACTCCTGCTGCCCGTTGGGGAACACCGGAAGACCTGATGGGACCGGCCGTATTCCTGGCTTCGGATGCTTCGAATTTCGTGAACGGTCATGTGCTTTATGTAGATGGCGGTATTTTGGCTTATATCGGTAAACAACCTAAATGAATCTGATCAATACAATTGAATCAATGAAGAAGGTTTTTCTTTTTGCCGCACTCGCTTTGTTGTGTCTGGCTTGTAATGAAGCGGGTAAGTCGGTTTCTGTTACGGTATCCAATGCCACTTCGCTGGAACGTGACGGTGAGATGGTAGAAGTATCCATGAGCGAGGTTTCCTCTAAATTGCAGTTATCCGATACCGCGCAGATAGTCGTGGTGGATGCCGAAGGGCAGCAAGTACCCTATCAGATAACTTCTGACGAGAAAGTGATATTTCCGGTCAGTGTACAGGCGAATGGTTCGACTGTTTACACGATAAAGGCGGGCATTCCCCAGGAGTGTCCGGTGAAGGCTTGCGGAAGATATTATCCCGAACGGGTGGATGACGTGGCCTGGGAGAACGATTTGGTGGCTTTCCGTACTTACGGACCTGCTTTACAGGAAACCGGAGAGCGTGCTTTCGGATATGATATCTGGACGAAGTACAACACCACTGAGCCGGTGGTGGAAGCTCGTTATGAAGGCGAATTGAACCCGGATACAAAAGCTAAAATAGCAGAACTCGGGAAGACGGATCCTAAAGCCGCGCAGGAGCTTTACCGGTCGGTTTCTTATCATGTGGACCATGGCAACGGACTGGACTGTTATAAGGTCGGTCCTACTTTGGGAGGGGGCACGGCTGCGTTAATGGCAGGTGATACAATTATTTATCCGTATTGTTACGCTACCCAGGAGATACTGGATAATGGTCCGCTGCGTTTCACTGTGAGACTGGTGTATCATCCGTTGGTGGTAAGGGGAGACTCCGGCGTGATCGAAACACGTGTGATTACGTTGGATGCGGGTTCGCATCTGAACAAAACGATTGTTTCTTATACCAATCTGAAAGAGACAATGCCTCTGGCCGTCGGCATTGTATTGCATGAACCCGATGGAGCTGTGCTGGCGAATGCGGCAGAGGGATACATCACTTATGTGGACCCGACGGATAATGCGGGTAATGACAACGGTAAAATCTTTGTGGGTGCTGCGTTCCCTACTTTGGTGAAGGAGGCGAAACCTGTTCTGTTCCCGGAGAAAGAGAAGAAAGAGCTGCGCGGAGGTGCCGACGGGCATGTGCTGGCTATCAGCGAGTATGAACCGGGAGCTGACTTTACTTATTACTGGGGAGCTGCCTGGGATAAAGCCGATATAAAAGACGCTGCTGCCTGGAATGCCTATATGGCCGATTTTGCCCGGAAGATACGTAATCCGCTGACGGTAACGGTGAAATAAAAGAGTTACCTGACAAATAATCGATCATTTTGCTGGCGTCAGCAAAATGATCGCTATGTCGGGAAGGGGTTGCAGGTAGATGATATAGCGAGAACATGCGGATAATAATTGGGCTACGTGAAGGAGGCGTAAAGAAGACTGACCAGTGAAGAGCGAAAGGCTTTGAAGAACCGGTCATAGCCCGACTTTTAGTCTTCCATCTGCTTTATATTCCTTATTAGTCCGCTATACTTAGCCCTCTTCACGGCACTGCCTTTGAAGAGGGTTCTGTATTTCTCCTCGCTTAGTTGTTGCCAGTCTTCTTTCTTCATATTCATAAACTCCGGCGAGGGTTGCAGCTCCGGTGTCCGGCAAGGAGTGGCAAACCGGTTCCAGGGACAAGCTTTCTGGCATTCGTCACATCCATAAACACGGTTTCCCATCAGAGGGGAAATAGAGGCCGGAATTTCGCCTTTATTCTCTATAGTGAGGTATGAAAGGCAACGGCGTGCATCCAGGCCGTACGGGGCTTCTAAAGCCTGCGTGGGGCAGGCTTGCAGGCAGCGGTTACACGTCCCGCAGCGATTCGGCCGGGGGCGGTCGTATGTGTCGGCTTCCGTGTTCAGGAAGAGTTCTCCCAAGAAGAAGGCAGATCCGGCATGGGGGATGATCAGCTGGGTATTCTTCCCGATCCATCCGAGGCCGGCACGCCAGGCCCAATAGCGTTCGGGTACGGGGGCGGTGTCACAGAACACACGTCCGTCCAGTTCCGGTACGTCTGATTCCTGTATGAAGCGGAACAGGGTGGTCAGCTTCTCACGCATGAGGTCGTGATAATCCATCCCATAGGCATACCATGCGAATTGGTACTCGTCCTCGGGTAACCGGGTAGCGGGGTAGTAGTTCAGGGCTACGGAGACTACGCAACGGGTGCCTTCGACCAGCAGAGCCGGATCGCAGCGCTTGTCGAAATGGTTGGCCATATAAGCCATTTCGGCGTGCCTGCCCGAGCCCAGCCATTCCTTCAGAAAGTCCCGGTGTACGGGATCGACCGGCCCGGCCGGTGCTATGCCGCAAGCAGAAAAGCCGAGGCGCAAGGCTTCGGCTTTCAGGGCTTTACTGTTTATCTTCGTTTCCATTATAGGATCTTAAATTCGTATCCTTCCTCTTTCAGGAAGTCGATGGCACGGGGAAGTGCGTATTGCAGGTTTCCGTTGTTCCAGGACTTCAGCGAATCGTGGAAGGTAATGATGGACCCGTTGCGGGCATATCTCATCACATTGGCCAGCACTTGCGGCGGGCGGAGCTTCTTACTGTAGTCTCGTGTGACGAGGTCCCACATGACGATCTTATAGTGGCGCTTCAGCGTCATGTACTGCATCCAGCGCATGTGCCCGTGAGGCGGACGGAACAGGTCCGTTTTCATCAGCTCGTTGGCCTTGTCTGTATTGGCCAGATAATTTACCGACAGATATTCGAAGCCGCGGATGTGGTTGAACGTATGGTTGCCGATGCGGTGTCCGCGTTCCACTACCATACGGAACACATCCGGATGCTTGCGGATGTTGTCGCCTACCATGAAAAAAGTAGCCTTGATGTTGTGTTTGTCCAGCAACTCCAGTACCCAGGGCGTCACTTCCGGAATGGGGCCGTCGTCGAAGGTCAGGTAAACTGCCTTCTCGTCAGGGTCCATCCGGAAGATAGCGTCGGGATAGATTGCACGGAAAAACCAAGGCGGTTGCTCTATAAACATCTTCTTCGGTTACAGATTACTGATGGACTTTCATGCGTCCTACGTAAATGTTATATAGTTCGTTCACTTTCGGAGTATAGTTGCCGGCCAGTTTCGACTTGTATTTCTCCATCATTTTGGCTTCCATATCCAGTGCGCTGAGGTGCATGATGAATTCACGCTGCGACATCAACAGATGATTGTCGTCCAGGCTGAGATACCAGGTGAGGTATTCCACAGACTTGTTCGCCAGTTCGTCGATGATCTGATCGGCTTTCGCGGTATCTCCCAACTGGTAGTAGGCTTCTGCCATCTCGAGTGCCCCGTTCTGGAAGTCGTAGGGTACGTTGAAGGCGGGAATCATCTTTTCGGCATATTCCAATGCGGCCAGCGCCTTGTCTTTCTTGCCTTCTTTCATCAGCTGTGTGATGAGTTGGGCGAAGATGCGGCGATGGGTGTAGCACATGCGCATTGTGTTCTCGTCGATGTAGATGCCCGGCTTGTCGATGCCTCCGAACTTGAATTTGTTCATCAGGTTGTCGTACATCTTCTCGCTGTCGATGGTTGCTTCGAGTGCTTCCGTATCGAACGGGGTGAAGCGGTACGTGAGACCTTCCTGGATGAAATGCCCGCGCATATTCAGTTGGTTGTCCGTGCCTACGGTGATGGCCATGTAGATGGGGCGTTCCCAGTTGGCGTTGGCCAGCATCTCGAGCATCATCAGCTCGCTCTTGTAGAGGGCGCGTTTGGGGTTGCCCTTTTCGTCTTTGAGCGAGATGTGCATATAGTCGGGGATGGAGTCGCCCAACGCTGCCGGGATCATCATACCCGAACGGCGTACGGCTTCTTTGTCGATCTTGACAACGATGCTGTCGGTCGGTATCACCGCTTGTCCGTCTTTGGTGCGTACCCAGTATTTCAGGATATTCTTCAGTTCGTAAGGATTGTCTCCGAATTGTGCCCGGATGTTGTTCAGGGCTTCCGGGTTCTTGCCGTTCAGGACTTCTTCTTCGGCGGCTTTGTAGGCTTTGTCTATCTGCTTCTTGAAGTCCGGGCGGATGGGTACGTATTCGTTCTGTCCCTCCACGTATTCGGTTCTGTCCCAGGTGATGGGCAGTGCGGGGGAGTCATAAGCCGGGCGTTTCATCTGGTCGATGTACCAGTCGGTCTGCAGGTAGCTCAGGTTACAGGTGCGTGCGTCGGTGCGGAAACCTTCTGTCTCTTGGTTGTACCACAGCGGGAAGGTGTCGTTGTCGCCGTTGGTATAGATGATGGGGTTGCCGCTTTCCTGAAGTGACATCAGGTAGTTCTGTCCGAAGTCGCGTGCCACGTAGCGTCCGCTGCGGTCGTGGTCGTCCCATGTCTGGCTGGCCATCTGTATGGGTACGAGCAGGCAGACTGCCGACGTAAGGGCTGCTGCGGGAACTTCTTTCATGTATCTGCGCAGGAGGTGGACGATGCCCGCTACACCCATGCCGATCCAGATGGCGAAGGCGTAGAAGGAGCCTGCGTAAGCGTAGTCACGTTCGCGGGGTTGTCCCGGTGTCTGGTTGAGGTAGAGCACGATGGCTATACCGGTCATGAAGAACAGGAAGAATACCACCCAGAATTGCTGGATGCCTTTCTGTCCGCGCCATGCCTGCCAGAAGAGTCCGATGACTCCCAGCAGAAGCGGGAGGCAGTAGAAGACGTTGTGTCCCTTGTTGTCCTTCAGTTCCTGTGGCAGAAGGCTTTGGTCGCCGTACATGAGGTTGTCGATGAACGGGATGCCGGTGATCCAGTTGCCGTGCTCTATTTCGCCGCTGCTCTGGATGTCGTTTTGTCTTCCGGCAAAGTTCCACATGAAGTAGCGCCAGTACATGAAGTTGAGCTGGTAGGAGAAGAAGAACCTGATGTTGTCCCACTGTGTGGGCATGTTTACCATCAGCATCTCTCCGCATTGGTCGTAGGGGACGTCATATCCGGTGATGTTTTGCCAGGATTTATAATAAGCGGCGTGTGCCGAACTGTACATGCGGGGGAAGAGCATGTTCTGCGCGTATTCATATTCCACGCGTCCCGGAAGTTCGACGTACGAGTCTTTCTCGTCCGGTGAGGTTTTCTCTTTGCGGACGTATTTGGTGTCCGCACTTTTCTGGCGGGGAACACAATAGCCGTCTTCCACGTCGAGTGCTACTTTCGAGGAGTAGGCCGGGCCGTAGAACAACGGGCGTGTGCCGTATTGCTCGCGTCCTAAGTATTCGCCCAGCGTGAAGATGTCTTCCGGTGAGTTCTGGTCCATCGGCGTGTTGGCTACCGAGCGGATCACGATGAGGGCATACGAGGAGTATCCCACCATGATCATCATGGTGCAGAGCAGCGCCGTGTTCATGGTGCGGGCGGACATGCGTATCTTGGCGTTGAGCTTCGATGCGTAGAAGAGGTAGAGGGCCAGTGCGCCCAGTACGAGGATGCCGATGATGACGGCGCCTGCTCCGTGTCCGTAGAACGGGATGCCGAGCATGGCGATGGTCAGCAGGAAGGAGAGGTTCATGCGGGTGCGGCTCTTCTCGTTGTAGCTTTCGTAGATGCCCCAGATGATGGCGGCTGCCAGCAGGGCGATGTAGACGATCACGCCGGTGTTGAACGGCATTCCGAGGGAGTTGACGAACAGCAGTTCGAACCAGCCGCCCACTTTTACGACGCCGGGTACGATGCCGTAGAGCACCGCTGCCACCAGTACCATCGATCCGGCGAGTGCCAGCAGGGAGCCTTTAGCGTTGGCGCCCGGCACTTTCTTGTAGTAGTATACCAGTACGATGGCCGGCAGGCAGAGCAGGTTGAGCAGGTGCACGCCGATGCTGAGGCCTGTGAGATAGGCGATGAGGATGATCCAGCGGTCGCTGTGCGGTTGGTCGGCAACGTCTTCCCACTTCAGTATCAGCCAGAATACGATGGCGGTGAACATCGAGGAGTAGGCGTATACTTCTCCTTCGACGGCCGAGAACCAGAATGTGTCGCTGAATGTATAGGCCAGTGCGCCTACCAGTCCGGAACCCATGACGGTGATCAGTTGTCCGCGTGTGATGGCGTTCTCGTCCGTGATGACGAGTTTGCGGACCAGGTGCGTGATGCTCCAGAAGAGGAACAGGATGCAGGCGCCGCTCATCAGCGCGCTCATGTAGTTGACCATTTTGGCTACCAGTGCCGGGTCGTTGACGAATTGCGTGAAAAGGTTGGCCGTGAGCATGAAGAAGGGTGCTCCGGGGGGGTGTCCTACTTCCAGTTTATAGGCGGTAGTGATAAATTCCGGGCAGTCCCAGAAACTGGCTGTGGGCTCTATCGTCATGCAATAGACGGTAGCGGCGATCAGGAAGGTGATCCAACCCACGAGGTTGTTTACGGTTTTGTACTGTTTCATTCAGACTATAGTTAGTTATTTGTTAACATGATAGACGGGCGCAAAGATAATGATTTACGTGAAGATAGCCGTAGAAAGTGTAGAGTTTTAGGAGTTTGGAGGGGAGAATTAAGAAACGGTAACGGTTGTTCTTAAATTTAAGAATAAGAATAATTGAAGATGAAGAATTATCATATGGGAGAATCAAAACAGGAGTTTCAAAAGACGTTCGTCTGATGCAACAAAGATAAGCCGCTTTTTTCATCTGTGCAAATCTTTTTACATCATTTTAATTATCAGCCATTTATCTCTTCTTTTTGTATTCAGCGCACAGAGCAAAGACCGTGTTTCAAAAAACGAACGTCTTTTGAAACACAAGAGCCGTTCTATCTATCTAACTTACACAAACTTACCGCAAAATAAAAGCTGTATTCACAGCCTGCTATAGCCGGCCTGTCCATTCTTAATGGGAAGGCCATGCTGAGTACGATCTATTTTATTCACTTTTAAACATTTGAATTATGAATACAAAGGCAAAACTTCTGTATGTAGGCTTTCGTGCGTTAAGCACATGCTGTGTGTGCGCAGCTTTTTTAATGATAACATCGTGTGGAGACAATGTTGTGAACCCCGACAGCCCCGAACCGGACGGAGGGGATATGATCCCTATTACGGTCAGCCGGGTTGAGGATGGCAGCTATATGGAAAGTCATGTTGATACTCCCGCCACAACCGGGGGAAGAACTCTTGTAGACGAATGGGTACCGGTTAAGGAATCACCCGCCAGCAGGGCCATACCCGCTGCCGTACCTTACGAGGGTCCTTCAGTGGTCCGGATGACACTCCGCGAAGAGCCGCAAGTCACTACCCGTGCCGCTACATTGGGCAACGGCATTTATTTCCGGTTGATCGCTTTCCGTAAGGTGGGCAGCAATTACGTGTTCCAGTCGGCAACGGATTTTACGACGAACGGGGCTTCCGCTCCCACACTCAGGCAAGGAAAGTTACTCACCAGAGCGGGAACTGTCCGTGTGATCGGATACTCGTTCAATAGTACGACAGCGATGGGAACGATTCCTTCAGCCTATGCTTATAACGGTACTTCCGTCACTATCCCGAATATGAGTAATGACTTTATGGTTTATGACTCGGGGGACATAGCGAATGTAAATACGTTCAGCCATAACCTGTCGGTTAGTTTCACGCAAAAACTCTGCAAGCTGACGGTTAAGCTCTCCTTGTCGCAGTTTGGAAGCAACACGTTTACCAACTGTACGGGCGTATATGTTTCTCAGGGCGGTAATGCGTCCGCCTGGACGATAGGTCCCTCTACAAATAATGTAAGTGCCAATACCGGAAATACGTCCACATTCAATATAGCCAATAATTCGACTGCCACTGTGCGGTTAGTTCCTTTTTCGGGTTCACGGGCGATCACGGTGCATATCGGTACGCTGACTCTTAGTAATTACTTCAATGCGAATAATCGGAATATCACCTCGAGCCAGAATGTACAGTTGCTACCAGGAAAGAGTTATACCATTACGCTAAAGTTTGAATTGGGAGTACAATTGGCGGCAAGTAACATTAACCTGACACAAAACGGATGTACCACAAATGATAAGAATGATTTGGCAAAGCTGAGATGGGGCACGGGAAATTTAAAAAGTATGGGAAACGCCAATTACGTGTGGGCACCTTCGCAGACAGAAACCGGATATTACTATGCCTTCAATAAACTTTATGATGGCAGTACCGGAGATCCGTGTTCTAAATTGAATACTGCATATTATGGCACAAGCTGGCGAACACCAACTAAAAATGAACTGGAAAAACTGGCACGATGTACAGATAAAGTTTATACTAATGGAGGTATGTGGTTTACACATCAAAGTCTGGGGTTATTTTTAAAAGCTGGAGGAATGCGACAGGAAAGTGGAGCGGGTACAGGTGGAGCGGGATATACAGATCATGGGTGTTACGTGACTTCAACACTAGGGAGCAGTGGAAGTAATTGTTATGTTATGGAATTTACAACAATAACTGTAGTGGTCAGTAATACTGGTGCTTGGTGGTCTCTCCTAACTAATGGTTATTTTGTCCGTTGTGTAAAAGGCACCAAACAATAATATTCACTTTTGAACTAACCTATTAAACAAACTTGATTCAAAGGTTAGCATGAGGACAATGTTGTGTCACATGCAATTATAAAAGGCATGATAACGAGATTATAAAAGTGCTGATAACTTGGCACCTCCATACATGTTGAACGAAATGAGAAACAAGATTCTTTGCTATGGACAGAAAGCGTTTTGTCTATAGCAAAGAATCTGACATTGAATGAATATTTGACTAGTGCCAGTTTGTTTCGTGCTATAGATAAGTTCTGTAATGTAGTGGAGATAAACTGGAAATTAGACTTATAAAATACAGATTTAGTTTTTCAAATGGTGTTTCAAAAGACGTACGTCTGATGCAACAAAGATAGGTTGCTTTTTTCATCTGTGCAAATCTTTCTACATCGTTTTAATTATCAGTCATTTATCTATCCTCCTTGCATTTAGTGCGGAGAGTAACAATGGTGTTTCAAAAAACGTACGTTTTTTGAAACACCATTGTGTGTCCAAGACCGTTATATCTGATTGTAATACACAAACTTACGCATAATAAAAGTGGTATCAAACAGCCTTTCCGGACCTATACGAGAATGTATAAGTCCGCAATGTGTCTTTGATACGATTATTCACTTTAATATCTTAGTATATGAATAGAACTTTTATTACGCGAGAGTGTCTCGGTAAAGCCTTATGGCTGTGTTTGTGCCTTTCGATAGCAGGATGTGCGGAAGATGACAGAATGACTCCCCTGTCTGCTGACAGCGGGGATACTGCCGACGAGTTAATCCCCATCCAAATCAGTCTGACGGGTGACAACGACTATCATTCTTCCTCTTTTAATGACGCTTCGACCCGTAACCACTCTCCCCTGATCGCCGAATGGGTGGGGGTAAAAGCTTTCTCCCCTACACGCACGGGAGAGCAACCGGACTATGAAGGTCCCCGGATAGCCTCGATGGAACTGACGGAAGATACTCTACCCTGTGCAAATACCCGTGCAACAGTGCCTGCGGGAGTTTATTTCCGGCTGATTGTTTTCCGGAAGTCCGGAAATAACTATGTCTTCCAGTCGGCGGCCGATTACACCTCAAATGGTACGGGCACTCCTGTACTCAAACAAGGGAAATTGCTGACACGCTCGGGAACGATACGTGTAGTTGGTTACTCCTTTAATACCGCTACAGCTGCCGACTTGGGAACTATGCCTTCCACGTATGCCTACAACAGCAGCACAGTTTCTATCCCTAACATGAGCAAGGACTTCATGACCTTCGATTCCGGAGATATAACGAATGTAAACAGCCTCAGCCACAATCTTCTTCCGGTGAGCTTCGGCCAGAAGCTATGTAAATTGACGATTACCATCAGTCCTACCGGGTTTCCAAGCAATACGATCAGCAATTGCACGGGTGTATACGTAAAGCAAGGGGGAAATTCCACATCGTGGAAGATCGGTCCTTCGACCAATGTGGTAGCCGCCAACACGAATAATACGGCGGCATTCAGTCCGAACACGACCCTGAGTACAACCATACGCATGGTTCCGTTTGCAGGGGCCAGGACCATTACAGTGCATTTCAATACGCTGACAATAAGCGGACGGACCGTGCCCAACAATACGGAAATCACCTCCACCCAAAGCGTGCAACTGAAAGAGGGAAAAAGCTATACGATGAAAATACAATTTAAGAAAGCCATCGGAATTAATGTACCTTCCGGAAGTATCAATTTAACTGCAAATGGTTGTTCTGCAACTGATAAAACAAATTTAGCCAAACTGACCTGGGCAGATGGGAATCTGAAAAGCACAGGATCTGCTAATTATGTGTGGGGAACTTATTCAGAATACGGATATTATTATCCATGGTATAAAGATTATAGTGGAAATAATATAGACCCATGTACAAGACTTAAAAGTGATTACGGAACGGGCTGGCGTACTCCATCAAGGAATGAATGCTTATCGCTATCCAGATGTACGGATAAAGCTGCTGTAACTAGCGGAGGTAATAAGGGAATGTGGTTTATGAATAATTCCAAAGGTTTATTTTTACCCTTGGCAGGTGCGCGAACTTGGAGTGGGGGAAGTGGCACTACCGCTACAGAAAGTGGATACGCACGTTATTGGACCAGTACTAACAATAGTAGTAGTATTGCATATTCACTTAATTTTGAGAATAATAAAGCGGAAGTTAATTCAAGTACTAAAGGAGACGGATTTAGTGTCCGCTGTGTAAAATAATAGATTTATAAATTATTAAAATCGTAATGATCATGAAAACCGAACTCAAAGGCTGGCTTGCGGACAATACCGTGACCACCGACAACAAAGAAGACAAAATCCTTATATTGGAAAGCGCCGGAAACCTGACACTAACCGATGTACTGGATGAAATGAAGAAAGAAGATACCGGCTTGCGGGCAGAGACTTTAAAGCATGCCGTCGATCTTTTTCAGCGCACAGTATCAGAATTGGTACTGAACGGATACTCTGTCAATACGGGGCTTTTTCGTGCCGTCCCACAGTTTCGCGGCGTGATAGACAGTGGGATATGGAATCCCGAGAGAAATTCTATCTATGTTTCCTTCAATCAGGATAAGGATTTACGTGAAGCTATCGCACGGACCAATGTGAAAATTCTGGGAGCCAAAGGTGACCCGGCCTACTTCATCGGTGGTGAAGACGCTGCCACCCGTGCCACAGATGGCAGTGCAACTGCCGGACGTAACTATCGCCTGCAGGGCAAGAATATCAAAGTAGCAGGCACAGACTCTGCCGTAGGTATCGTATTGATTGACGAAAAAGGCACAGAAACGAAGTTACCGATGGATATGATCGCCATAAACAACCCCTCGGAAGTATTGGTGCTACTTCCTGCCGACTTGAAAGACGGAACCTATGAACTGAGATTGACTACACAGTTTTCAACCGGTAATAAGCTACTGAAAGTGCCTCGTACGGTGATCCGTAATCTGGTTATCGGTCTTCCTTCAGGAGGAGATGGTGGTATCGTAGATGATCCTACAGCCTGATTTCGGGGAAAGAGGATTTCCCAGTTCAAGGAAGGCTTTCTTCCAAATGTAGGGAGGGCGCCGTTCTTCGGCTGGGGAAGGAGGATTGTGTAAGGGCTCCGTTCTGCATTACTTCAGATTTTATGTGAGGTAGTGCAGAGCGGAGTTTTTGTATAGGGTGCGGCGGCGTTCATCACTCCTCGCCGCTCTCGTGGCAATGGCAATGCGGGCCCAGCACCCGGTGAGGCAGTGTGCCGTGTCCTAACAGCTCGATGGGGCAGTTGAAATTCCGTTCCAGCCATTCGGTGTTGACGCTTGCGGCCGGATGATAGTCCAGTGTTTCGTTCACACAGGCGATGTTCTTCACCTGTTGCAGCACCGTCCCGATGTCGTGGCTGACAAGGATGATGGCGCAGTCGCGGTTGATTTCGGCCAGCAACTGGTAGAGGCGGGCTTCGAAGCGCTTGTCGATATAGGTGCTCGGTTCGTCGAGAATGAGCAGTTGCGGGTCGCTGATGATGGCGCGTCCCAGCAGGGCGCGTTGCAGTTGTCCGCCGCTCAGCTGCCCGATAGCACGGTGTTCCAGTCCCTCGAGTCCCATGCGGAGGATGACTTGGCGGGCTTTCTCACGTTGAGGGTCGTTGAAGCGGCTGATCAGCGATTTCTTTGAGCTCAGTCCCGACAGGATCACTTCCAGAACCGAGATGGGGAAGGAGCGGTCGATCGAGTTATACTGCGGCAGATAGCCCGTCGTGAGCGGTTCGTGATGCTTGACGATCTCTCCTCCCGTGGGGCGGAGCAGTCCCAGGATGCACTTGATGAGGGTGGTCTTCCCCCCTCCGTTGGGACCGATGATGCCGAGAAAGTCACGCTCGTAGACTTCCAGGTTGACATCGTGGAGCACAGTGCGTCCGTCGTAGGCGGCCGAAAGGCCCCGGATGGAGAGGAGGGAGGCAGAGGCTGTTCCTTCCGTATGCTTGTGGCTGTTTCTTTCTTTATCCATAGGTTGGTTGGGGTTAGTTATTATTGTCTGGGTTCACCACAGAGGACGCAGAGGACACAGAGAATATTTTCTCTTTCATATCTTAGAAGCAAGAGATTAAAACTCTGTGCCCTCTGTGTCCTCTGTGGTGAATCCTATTCTGCGCTGAGGCTTTTCGCTACGTTCAGCATCTCCTCCTCCCAGTCGTACGAAAGCGGATTGATGGGTACCACCCGTGTTCCGGTCTGCCGGGCAATGATTTCAGCGTTGCGGCGGTCGAATTCCGGCTGCACGAAGATGATCCGTACCCCTTCTTTGCGGCAGAGATCCATCAGCCCTTTCAAGTGGGCGGGTGAGGGTTCCTTACCCCCTTCCTCGATGCTGATCTGGTGTAACCCGTAGTCGCGTGCAAAGTAAGAGAGGGCCGGGTGGTAGATGATGAAGGCACGGTCGGCTCCGGGTGCCGACAACGTCCGGCGGATCAGGCTGTCCGTCTGCTCGATGCGTTGGCAGAGCGAGTCGTAGCGGGCTTTGTAGTATGCCTCGTTCTCCTTGTCGAGCACGGTGAGCGCCTTGAACGTGTTTCCGGCTATGATCAGTGCGTTCGCTGCCGAGTTCCAGATGTGCGGCTCCACGCCTCCCTCGTGGCGGTGGTCGCCGTGATCGAAGGCGGATTCAAAGATCAGGTCTACCCCTTTCGAAGTGTCGAACACCTGGATGTGGGGCGTATTGTTCATCAGCCGGTCCATCCACGAACGTTCGAAGCCGATGTATCCGATGCGCAGGTACGCCTCGCTCTCGCCCAGCGACACCAGTTGCTGCGGGGTGGGGTCGTATGTTTCGGGGCTGCTGCCTTTGGGCACCATGCTGCGTACGGTAAACTTGTCTCCGGCGATGGCTTCGGTGAAATACCGTTGCGGCTCCATGGTGACGGTGATGATCCGTTTGCCGGTACTGTCCTTTCCACGCCCGGAACAGGCGGAAAGGAGGAGCAGAAAAAGAAAAGCGAAGACGGCCGCACCTCCGGTTCCTCTCCCTGGGAAGGGGAAGGCGGGGGCGACTGTCGGCTGTTGTATTCGGTTGGTTTTCATAATGGTTATCCTTGTTATCGTTTTAGTTCACCACAGAGGACGCAGAGGGCACAGAGTTTTAATCTCTTGCTTTTAAGATATGAAAGAGAAAATGCTCTCTGTGTCCTCCGTGGTGAGAGGTATCTTCTTCGCCCTCAATATTTCCCTTTTGCCACCCGGAGGGCCCGGAAGCCGTTCCACGGTGAATCCGGCCGCCTGCAGCATCCTTCGTACCACTCCTTTGGCGCAATACGTAGTCAGTATTCCGTCCTTTTCCATCATAACGTACAGGCGGTCGAATAGTTCTTGCGTCCACATCTCCGGCTGCTTCTCCGGCGCGAAAGCGTCGAAGTAGATAAGGGAGAATAGCGGTGAATGATCAGCGATGGACGGTGAATGATCAGCGATCGGCGACGGACACTCCATGCTTGTGAAGTCTCCCTGTATCTTCCTCAGGGTGAAATGTGGAGTGATCCGCACATCTTCTCCCCAGGGCGATGTATGGAGAGCCTTCATCCATTGCGCAGCCTGTTCGTCGCCGGTCGCCCGCCGTTCCTCGTTAGTATACCCGAGCTTCTCCACCGTTTCCCACGGCAGGGGATAGAGCTCGATACCTGTATAGTGTACCTGCCTGCCCGACTTTTCCGCTTCGATCAGTGTGAGCAGTGCGTTCAGCCCCGTTCCGAACCCTATCTCGAGGATGCGGGGCGAGGGGGCGGCGGAAGTCTTCAGCCCCATGTCGATGAAGATATGCGAGGACTCCGTCAGGGCCCCTTTGACGGAATGATAGTGCTCGTCCAGTTCGGGAACGAAGAGAGTGGCACTTCCGTCGGCAGTATATTCAATGATTCTTTCCATCTTTCAGTTCTTTACATAACCAGGTTCAGGGCTTCCTGCATCGCTTTCAGCAGGATGATGTAACGTATCAGTTTCCCGGCAAACATCGAAGCGGTGGTCAGCCACACGTTGCTCCGCATGAATCCTAAGGCCATCGATATCACCTCGCCGATGGCCGGCAGGAAGGCAAAGAAAGCCATCAGGGCGCCTTTCCCCCGGAGGAAACGCTGCATCTTGTCTATCTTCTCCTTCTTGACCTTGAAGTATTTCTCAATCCAGTCTACTCTGCCCAGGCGCCCCATGTAATAGCACGTCATCCCTCCGGCTGTGTTCCCTAACGAAGCGGAAATGAGGCAGAGAGCAGGGTCGAGCCCTAATTTCACCAGCCCTAACAGTACGATCTCCGAACTGAATGGGACGATGCTTCCGGCCAGCAGCGCCGAAATGAACAGGCCGGGATAACCCCAGTCAATGAGTATCTGTGAAACGGTTTCTATAAAAGCGTCCATATGTTAAAGCAGAATAAGGCGATGAGGGCAACCATCGAACCGATGAAAAAGAGGTTGGACGTCCGGCTGTTGGTCAGTACGAACAGGTGTCCCACCAGGATACTGACGCCGATCAGCAGCAGCGAAAGCAGATTCATGCTCAGGGTGGGTTGCAGCACGATGAACAGGAAGATGCAGAAGTTGAGGAAAATAAGGAAATGCAGATAAGCGCGCGTCCGTATCTTATCCTCGTATCCTGCCACGATGCAATGCACCGAGCTGACCACATACAGGATGAACAGATAGCCTAACGTGACGACTTCCCACAAACGGAAATCGTGCCCGAAGTCGATGTGCCGGAAACTGATCAGGTTGACGAACGGCTGATAGAAAAGCGCCATTTCGTTGTGGAAGAACGCATGTCCCAGTAAGAACCAGTAAGGGACGCTCCAGCCTGTCATTGCCCCACAGAAGCTGCGGAACGTGAGCGCCTGGAAGTTGGATGCCCCCAACAGCCAGATGGGGATGAAGTACGTCAGTTGCGGAAACACGATGCTGCCCGCGCTCAGAAAGGCGAACGAGTGGAACAGGTATCCGGCGGGCCGGGGGTCCTGATAGCTCTTGAACAGGAAATAAAGCGAGATGAGAAAGGCTACGGCGGCAATGTCGCCCGCATAGAGCAGGTGCATGCCGGGACAGGCCGTGATGAGCAGAAAGTAAAGCGATGTCTGCACGGATGCCCTCATGCGGATGATGGCAAACGTATTATTCAGCTCTATCAGGAAATAACCGATGGCGGCAAAGAGCAGGAAGCTGACAATGCGGTTGGCCCATGCGGGTATGTTTACGATATCCCATAGAGAGTAGGCCGACTCTTTCGTCTCCAGTCCGGGCAGTAGAAAGGAGGTCAGCACCCAACAGGCGATACACGTAAAGATAACGACAGGCAGTGTGAATCTGCCCGCCGTTATCCGGCCTTGTAGTCTTTGGTTTCTCATTATAAATCGAAGCCGATGTCGCGGCGATAGTTCTTGTCCTTAAAGTTAATCATGTCGGCCACCTTGTAACATTGTGCCAGTGCCCCGGCCTTGTCGTTGCCGTAAGAGCAGATGGCGAGCACGCGTCCGCCACTGGTCACCACCTGGCCGTCCTTCATGGCTGTTCCGGCGTGGAACAGGATGCTGTCCGTTGCCCGGGCTGCTTCCAGTCCGCTGATGGCGTACCCTTTCCGGTAGGATTCGGGGTATCCTCCGCTGACCATCATCACGCAAGTGGCCGTGCGCGGGTCGATGACGAGTGACCGGGTGTCGAGGTTGCCTTCGGCCACGCCTTCCAGCAATTCTACCAGGTCGCTTTGTATGCGCAGCATCACGCTTTCCGTTTCGGGATCACCCATGCGGACGTTGTATTCGATCACCATCGGTTCGCCTTTTACGTTGATCAGTCCCAGGAAGATGAAGCCTTTGTAGACGATGCCTTCGGCTTTCAGTCCGTTGACGGTCGGTTCGATGATGCGGGTGCGCACCTTCTCCATAAACACCTCGTCGGCAAACGGGACGGGAGTCACGCTGCCCATGCCGCCGGTATTAAGCCCTTTGTCTCCTTCACCGATGCGTTTGTAGTCTTTGGCCACAGGCAACACCTTATAATGGTCGCCGTCCGTCAGCACAAATACGGAGCACTCGATGCCGCTCAGGAACTCTTCGATGACCACCGTTGCCGAGGCATTGCCGAACATACCGCCGAGCATCTCTTTCAGCTCTTTTTGAGCCTCTTCCAAGGTAGGCAGGATCAGTACACCTTTACCGGCGCAAAGTCCGTCTGCTTTCAGCACGTAGGGGGCTTCGAGCGTTTCGAGGAATGCCAGTCCCTCGTCCAGTGTATCGGCCGTTACGCTCCGGTAGCGGGCTGTCGGTATGTGGTGGCGCTGCATGAATTCCTTGGCGAACTCTTTGCTGCCTTCCAGCTTGGCTCCTTCCTTCGACGGGCCGATGACGGCAATCTCTTTCAGGCAGGGATTGTTCTGGAAACGGTCGTAGATACCTTCTACCAATGGGTCTTCCGGCCCTACTACAATCATGTCGATGTTCTCTTCAAGAGCGAATGCTCCTAAAGAGTCGAAATCGGTTGCTTTGATGTTTACGTTCTCGCCTACTTCAGCGGTTCCGGCATTGCCGGGCGCGATGAACAGCTTTTCTACTTTCGGGCTTTGGGCGATCTTCCATGCCAGGGCGTGTTCACGGCCGCCCGAACCTAACAGTAATATCTTCATGTCTTTTTGAGGATTTATATCTTTATAAATAGTCTTCGAAATAACGGGTTATCTTTTCATGCAGATGCACACGGTCGCGTCCCGACACATTGTGCTTGTGGCACGGATAGATGAAGAGGTCCGGATACGTGCGGGCGTCGATGCAGGCTTTCATGAACGAAAGGGTGTGTTGCGGCACGCAAGTATCGTCGTGGTCGTCATGGATAATCATCAGATGTCCCTTCAGGTTACCCGCCAGGTTTTTCAGGTTGCACTCCTTGTACCCTTTCGGGTTGCTTTGCGGAGTGTCCATGTAGCGTTCGCCGTACATCACTTCGTAATATCCCCAGTCGATGACCGGACCGCCGGCTACACCTACTTTAAAGATCTCGGGATAGCGGAGGAGGAGGGCAGTGGTCATGTGTCCGCCAAAACTCCAGCCGTGTACTCCGATGCGGTTTCCGTCGACGTAAGGGAGGCTTTTCAGGAATTCGGCTCCTTTCACCTGGTCTCTTCCCTCTTCAATGCCCAGCTGGCGGAAAGTGACGTTCTCAAAATCGAGTCCGCGGTTGTCGCTTCCGCGTCCGTCCACGGTAAACAGGATGTAACCTTTGTTCGCCATGTAAATGTCCCAGCCGCGTGCCCCATTCTGCCAACCGTTGGTGACCATTTGTGCATGGGGGCCGCCGTATACATAGATGATGGCGGGATATTTCTTGTTCAGATCGAAGTCTGCCGGCTTGACCAGGCGGTAATACAGGTCTGTTTTGCCGTCTGCCGCTTTGATGGTACCGGTTTCGATGCTTGGCATCTTATAGCCTGCAAAGGGATCGGCTGCCGTGAGCAGGTTGACACTTTTACCGCTCTGTACGTCAAGGATATTAATGCTGCGCGGAACGCTTGGAGAACTGTACTGGTCAATCAGGTAGCGTCCCGAAGGGCTTAGTTTGCCGCTGTGCACGCCTTCGCCACTGCCCAGAGGAGTACGTGTCCCGGTTTTGATATCCACGCGGAACAGGTTGCTCTGCAAGGGCGAGAACTCCGTACTTGCTATGATAATCTCCTTCTTCTTGGCATCGAAGCCCAGCACCTCTTTAACCAGCCATTCGCCTTCGGTCAACTGGCGGAGTTGCTTGCCGCTTGTGTCGTATAGGTAGAGGTGGCTGAAGCCGTCTTTCTGGCTCTGGTAGATAAACTTGCTGCTGTCCCAAGGCAGGAAAATAATCGGTTCCTGAGGTTCTACATACTTGTCGTTTTCCTCTTCAAAAAGAGTAGCCATCAGGTCGCCTGTCTCGGCGTTATACTGGCAGAGCTTGGCATGATTCTGGTCGCGGTTCAGTTCTATCAGGTAGAGGCTCTTTTCATCCGGCGCCCAGCTGATATTGGTAAAATAGCGGTCGGTCGGGTCTCCGGCATTGAGATAGATGCTTTTTCCGGTAGCAGGGTTATAGATGCCCACTTTCACCTGGTGGCTGGTCATTCCCGCCATCGGGTAACGGATGTTGTTGACTTCGGCAATGGGAGCGGTGATGTCAACCAAAGGATATTGGGCCACCATGCTTTCGTCCATGCGGTAGAAAGCGAGCAGGTTGCCCGAAGGACTCCAGAAGGTCCCTTTTTTGATTCCGAATTCTCTGCGGTGGACAGCCTGGCCGCATACGATGCCTTGCGGTTCGTTGGTTACGGCTTTGTCGTCTACATAAAGATTATTGCCGATGGTATAGGCCACATGCCCCGTTTCGGGCTGATAATCTCTGTTGACGCCTTCTTTGGGAACTGGGCGCGTACTGATAATCTCGCGGTAGTCGAAATCGTAAACGATGTATTTGTCCGGCAGGCTGATCAGCATCAGGCTTTTCTTCGGCCATGGGAAGCTGACATTGTGGAAGTGTTGCAATTTACCGTGGTTGCCGGCTTCTAACGCCTTGTTTACTATATTACGGGTGGTCAGTGGTGTTTCCTTCCCGTTTTTGGGATTTATCATGAACACTACCTCTATTTCCGGTTTGATACACTCATCGCCCCACCATTGCAGGCCGAACAGATTCTCAGCAGAACGGTAGGTGGCTCCGCCCGGGATCAGGTCTTCCAAGGTCGGCGTTTTGGGTTCTTGTGCCATAACGTTTGGTATTAGTAAAGATAAGAGCATTACTAATAAAGCATTCTTTTGTTTACTGTTGGTTTTCATGATTTGCTTTATCATTATTTTAGATCCTTTGATTTGTACTCTGCCCAAGTTCGTCGTTCTTGACTGGATGACAGCGCTTATCCGGGCAAGGACGATGTACTCAGGCACGAAGAGCCGGATGGCAGCCGATTCATCCATTTACAAGCTTCTGTCGGGAAATAGCTTAGTCTTCCTGAGGTTTCTCGATTCTTGGCTCACGATTCCCTTTGAATTCTCTCGGTTTTCTGTCTCCGTATCCCGAACTACGTTCTTCACGCGGTCTTCTTTCCCCTCTGAATCCGCCTTCTTCCCGGCGTGGCTTGAATTCTCTTCTTTCTCTTGGAGCACGTTCGCTGTTTTCATCACTGCCTTCCTGACCCTTGAATTCCTTATATTTACCGTCGAAGATCTGGTATTTGCGGAACTCACACTCCAGGGGACCATTGAATAACGGGGTTTTTATACTCGGTTTCAGTCCGATCTGGTCGAAGCATTCTTCACGGTAAGACAGTATCCATGCATCGTTTCCGACAAAAGCATGTTTGAGGCGTTCGCCGATCATATTATACAGTCCCAGAAGGTCGTTGGTCGAGATACGTTCTCCGTAAGGGGGATTGGTTATGATAATCGACTTTTCAGCCGGTTGTTCAAATTGCTGGAATGGTTGCAATTTCAGGATAATGTCTTTCGATACTCCCGCTGCCTTTACATTATGGGTTGCTATCTCATTGGCTTTCGGGTTATTGTCGTAACCATATATCTTATGGGTGAACTCACGTTCCTGGCTGTCATCGTTGTATATCCGGTCGAACAGGTCCTGATTGAAGTCTCCCCATTTTTCAAAAGCAAATTCTTTTCGGAACACTCCCGGGGCAATATTACGCGCAATTAAAGCCGCTTCGATGGGAATAGTACCCGAACCACACATTGGGTCAATCAGGTCGCACTCGCCTTTCCATCCCGTCATTAAAACCATCCCGGCTGCCAGAACCTCATTCAATGGAGCTTCTACAGCTTCCTGGCGATAACCTCTCCGGTGAAGTGATTCACCCGAAGAGTCGAGTGAGAGGGTACAGGTGGTCTGTGCAATGTGGATGTTCAGTAGTACATCCGGCTTGCTGATGCGTACAGAAGGACGCTTTCCGTTCAATTCGCGGAAATAGTCGACAATGGCATCTTTTACTTTGTAAGAGACGAACTTGGAATGACGGAATTCATCGCTGAATACTACTGCGTCAACGGCAAAAGTCTTGTCTACATCCAAGATCTCTTCCCAGCGAATGGCTTTGATCTGTTCGTAAACAGCGTCAGCATCTTTTGCGGTGAAGTGCTTGATGGGTTTTAGAATACGGATTGCAGTACGCAGGCAGAAATTTGCTTTGTACATCATCTCTTTGTCACCGGTAAAAGAAACCATACGGCGTCCTATTTGTACGTCGTTTGCTCCAAGTGTTGTCAATTCCCCTGCCAGTATCTCTTCCAGTCCCTGAAAGGTTTTGGCAATCATTTCAAATTGTTCGCTCATAAAATGGATAACATGCCAGTGTGTTAATGCTCCGGTTATGGACCGTGCGACCGGCGTTTTAATGTTGTTAATTATATTATTTTTTTGCTTTTGTCTGTACGATTCTGGCTCCTGCCGGTATGTTTTCGGTTACCCAAATATTACCGCCTACGGTGGCGTCACGTCCGATGGTAATCCGTCCCAGAATGGTAGCGTTGGAGTAGACGATCACATTGTCTTCCAGAATGGGGTGGCGTGGAATACCTTTAATCGGTTTGCCGTCAGCATCCAGGGGGAAGCTTCTTGCACCCAGTGTCACTCCCTGATAGAGTTTCACGTTATTGCCAATGATACTTGTGGCTCCGATCACCACACCGGTACCGTGGTCAATGGTGAAATGTGTGCCGATTCTTGCACCCGGATGTATATCGATTCCGGTTTCACTGTGTGCCATTTCGGTAATGATACGCGGAATTAGCGGTACTCCTAATTCCAGGAGTTCGTGTGCGATGCGATAGTTGCTGATCGCTTTAATGGCGGGATAGCAGAAGATCACTTCACCGAAACTTTGTGCGGCAGGGTCACCATTGTAGGCTGCTTCCACATCTGTGGCCAAAACACGACGCAGATGGGGGAGTTTACTGATGAACTTAGCCGCCAGACGAGCCGCTTCTTCACGTTTCGACTCGGTGCATTCATTGCATTGGTCACCATTGCCAAAACACAATCCGGCAAGAATTTGCTCTGTGAGCAGATTGAACAGTTTTTCTACATTGACACCGATATGGTAGTTGATAGTGCGGCTGTTGACTGTTGAGTTTCCGTAATATCCCGGGAAGAGAATGGAGCGCGCTAATTCGATAACATCGCACAATACCCGTGGCGAGGGCAATGGCTCACCGTCTTTATGTTGGTGAAACAGTCCTTTGTATGATTCGCTTTCCGATAGCTCATCGACTGTTTGTGTCAGGATGTGAGTGAAGTTCAGTGGACTCATTATGAGGCTATTCTAATTATATTGGCTACAAAGATATGAATAATTGCGCATAAAAAGTAGTTCGTTTGTTATCGAATTTAAAAAAAGGATGTATTTTTGTTGGGTATTACACGTGAAATCAAAACAATGAGGCATAAAACAAACCGGGCAATTGTATTTTTTTGTTTGTTATTACTGTTAACGGGCTGTAAACAAAACACAAGCCATTCTGATTTAGCTTTTCCGGGCATGAGTCCGGACTCTGTGGAACGGTGCGCCCAGGATTCATTGTTTACCAATACTCAATATTCACGTCATCTGTTGCGACAAGCCTTGTCGGGCACCTCTGACAGCCTATCCTATTACCGGCTTTTATCATTCTATTCCAAATCTTATTTTGTTACGGCGGATTTTGATTCAATCCTGTATTATAATCAGTTTATTAAGCGTTTTTGCGACAGGGTTACACCTTCACCGGAGGTACATGATTTGCTTTCTACCGTTTATAATATAGAGGGTAACGTTCTGATGCAGCGTACTCAGCCCGACTCTGCAATCATCTCCTATGAAAAAGCATACAAAGAAAGGTTACAGGGAAAGGAGCCGGACTATCTGCCGGACTTATGCATAAATCTGGCTGATGCCAATGTTCATAAAGGAGATTATACGTATGCTGCGTATTACTATCGCCGGGCCTTGTTTCTTTGCGATTCCCTCGGATTACCGGATCGTAATAAGTTTCCGGTTTACTATGGTCTCGGACAGACATACATGGAATTGCGCGACTTTGAACTTTCCAATCATTATTATGAGTTGGCCGGGGCTTTTTTTGACCGTATGAGCGTTTCTGAGAAATGGACTTATCTGAATAACCGGGGAAATCATTTTTATTATAAGAAAGATTACCCCCAGGCTGTCTGTTACATCAGTCGTGCATTGGATGTGGTAGAGTCTTATCCGCAAATGGTTTTTGAGCAGAATCTTTGTAAGGCAAATCTCGGTGAGCTTTATGTGATAACCAATAAACTGGACTCAGCGCAACTATATCTGGACGAAAGTTATAGGTTCTTCTCCGAAATCGGGAATCAATCGGCACTCTATTACATAGAGACACAAATGATTGAGCTTGCACTTAAAAAGGGGAATGTGGCTCTTGCCGGACAAATTATCAAACGCTCGGCCAATTATGGACATATAGATGCCAATATGATAAACATACGTAATCACTACCTTCAGCATTATTACGAACGGGTAGGGGATTATAAAAAGGCTTATGAATATCAGAAATACGATCTTCAACTTAATGATTCTATTCGCAATGAACGGGTTCGTACTCGCGTTGCAGAATTGGATATGCGTTATCGGCAGGATACGATTGTGATGCGTAGAGAGTTGGTGATTGAGAAACAAAGAGGGGAGATGAAGGAACTGAAACTGACAGCATATATATGGGCTTTGGTTTGTATTGTATCTGTTGTCGTGGCAGGATGTATTTATTGGTATATGAAGAAGAAGCGTATGTTTCTTCAGGAACGGCATATCAATCAGATCGGGCGTCTTCGCATGGAGAATATTCGGAACCGGATTTCACCCCATTTTACATTTAATGTGCTGAATCGTGAGATTAGTCAGTTTAAGGGTGACGGGGCTTTGTGTGATGATCTTACGGAGCTGGTCAGGCTGCTTCGTAAGAGTTTGGAGTTTACGGAGAAACTTAGCGTTTCTCTTTATGATGAACTGGAATTTGTGAAAACCTATATTCGTCTGGAGCAGGGACGTCTCGGAGATGATTTTTCAATGGATATAAAGATCGAAGGGGGCTTGGATATTCAACAAGTGATCATCCCCTCAATGATTGTACAGATACCGGTAGAGAATGCGTTAAAACATGGGCTGGCCGGAATCGAAGGTTTAAAGTCGCTCCGCATATCAGTCTGCCGGAGAGGCAATGGTATATTGGTTGATATTTGTGATAATGGGCGTGGATATTCACCACAAACTATGTCATCTGCGCGTGGGACAGGAACAGGGTTGAAGGTACTTTATCAGACCATTCAGCTATTGAATGATAAAAATCGAGAGAAGATATGTTTCGAGATAAAAAATCTGGCGAATAATGGGCAGGCCGGAACACAGGTTTTAGTCTATATACCATTTGGCTATTCTTACAATTTATAAAGATAGGAAATATGTATAAGGTGATTATTATAGATGATGAGAAGGCTGCTATTGAGGCTTTGCGTCGGGATCTGGAAATGCAGGCTGATCTGGAGATAAAAGGGACAGCCGGCAATGGGGCAAAAGGGAAGAAGCTTATCATGGATATACATCCTGACCTTTTGTTCCTGGATATAGAATTGCCTGATATTCAAGGAATCCGTTTGCTTAGTGAGATTCGTGAGCAGGTCTTGTGGGACATGAAAGTCGTTTTCTATACTGCTTATGATAAATATTTGCTGCAGGCTCTGCGTGAGTCAGCCTTCGATTATTTGCTGAAACCTTATGATACTGAAGAACTGAACTTGATTATTGAGCGTTACCGTAAAACAATGGCTGCTGCCCAACCCATTCCCTCTTTCTCTTCTGCTGTCGGCACTTTAATTCCCGGTAGGGATCTATTTATGATCAGTACAGTGACAGGTTTCAGATTTCTCCGTCTTGAAGAAATAGGATATTTTGAATATTTGAAAGATAAGCGCTTGTGGCAAGTGGAGCTTTTTAATCAAACAAAGCTTTGTTTGAAGAAAAATACAACGGCTGGAGATATAACCGGTTACTCCGATGCATTCGTACAGATCAGCCAGTCGGCTATAATCAACATCAATTATTTGGCAATGATTAAAAGTAAGCAGTGCCTGCTTTATCCTCCTTTTAGTGATAAAGAGGACTTAGTTATTTCACGGGGATTTTTGAAGGAGCTGCAAGAACGCTTCTGTATAATTTAAGGTTTTTCTGTCAGATAAGCTTTTATTTTGCCATTTATACCTTGTCTGCAACCATATATCCTATTTTTAGATAAAGAGGAGTTGTTGTACTCTCTCTTTGCTTGTATCTTTGTGAGGTACGATTACTCTTAAAAAATACTGAGATGAACAGTATTAAACAATTCTCTTGATAGTTAACTGGTTGGGTAAAGCCGGAGCTTTTTGTGAAAAAACTCCGGCTATTTTATAGGGGTACTTTTAAAGGTCATTTCTTTGATTTACTCTTTTATGTTTCACGTGACACAAAAAAAGACCGAAGCTACTGCAACGGTCTTTTCAGAGTATGTATTGTGTTAGATCTTTAAGAGAGTAAAGTATTGGAGAACTATAGATTAGGGTTATCCATTGTAACAGTCATTTCCGGAGCCAGTATAAATTCTTGTTTCCGGTTATTCCATTTATAATAGTTTGTAGTAACAGTTTTGCCTTCGTATGTATAGCGAACGAGCAGATCATTTTCCCAGTTATTTTTATAGCTGTTCCATTTCATGGTCTGACTTTCGATCATACGTTTATTGGTATCGTATTTATAGTTGTATTTCATGTAATTGGCCAAAGAAGAACCTTCCATTTTGTAAACGGTTTGTCCTACAAGCATGCCGTTTTCTTCTTCAGAGTTATAAATAAGATTGTTATCATAGTTCCGTGCACAAACTGTAATGCTGCTTACTAAAAGAACTGCTGATAATACTGCTGTTTTTAAAAATCCTGTTGTTTTCATGATATCTGTTTTTAAGTCTTTGAATTGTCAAATTTCCAATGTTAGTTGGTTTTAACGGCGACAAAGTTACATATAAAATGGATATAAATGCATAAAGCCCGAAGTTTTTTTATCATATTGTCAATTGTTGGCTTCCGGTTGAGATTACTTTTTGATCCATTTAATAGAAAAAAGATATCCGGCAGGTAGCTTGCCGGATATTTATATAAACAGTAAGTATTTTTAGATGCTTTTTAAGCAGCTTTTTGAATGAATGGTTAATGATTGTTATCAATGTGCTTGCAGCCAGTTTGTACCCCATCCGCAATCTGCTTTTAAAGGGACATGCATACGATAGGCTTTCTCCATTTCTTCAATAACCACTTGCTCTACTATCTCTTTTTCTTTTACCGGTACACTGAAGTTCAGTTCATCGTGTACTTGCAAAATCATTTTAGCTTTCAAGCCTTCAGCTTTAAAACGTTCATAAATACGGGCCATAGCAACTTTGATTATGTCCGCTGCACTTCCCTGTATCGGAGCATTGATTGCATTGCGTTCTGCATATCCCCGCACTACCGCATTGCGTGAGTTGATATCCGGCAGGAAGCGTTTGCGATGGAAAATGGTTTCAACATAGCCGTGTTCACGCGCCACTTGAATACTTTTGTCCATGTAGGCTTTTACTTGCGGATAAGTTTCAAAATAACCGTCTATCAGTTCTTTGGCTTCTTTGCGGTCTACATTCATACGTTCGGCCAAACCGAAAACGGAAATACCATAAATGATGCCGAAGTTGGCAGTCTTGGCTTTACGCCGCATGTCTGCAGTTACCTCCTTTATATCTACTTTATAGATCTTAGCCGCTGTAGCAGCATGAATATCATAGCCGCTGAGAAAAGCATCAATCATGTTTTTATCTTCGCTCAAGTGCGCCATTATACGTAATTCAATCTGTGAATAGTCGGCGGAAAAGAAGCTGCAACCGTCATCGGGAATAAAGGCTTTACGGATTTCTTTGCCATCTTCGTCCCGGATCGGAATGTTTTGCAGATTAGGGTTACTGGAACTGAGTCTTCCTGTTGCAGTAACAGTTTGATTGAATGAGGTATGTATGCGGCCTGTTCTTGGATTGATCAGTTGTGGAAGAGCATCGATGTAAGTGCTTAATAGTTTCTTTAGCCCTCTGTATTCCAATATTTTACCGATAACATCATGTTTGTTGCGTAAGCTTTCTAAGACCTCTTCTGAGGTGACGTACTGTCCGGTCTTTGTTTTTTTAGCTTTTTCTACTATTTTCAATTTATCGAACAGTATTTCTCCTACCTGTTTGGGGGATGCAATGTTGAATTCTTCTCCGGCGAGGTTATAGATCTCTTTTTCGATACTCTGTAATCTTGTGGTGAAGTGCTCTGACGATTGTTTCAATGCTTCCGTATCTAAACGGACTCCGTTGCTTTCGATATTGACAAGAACGGGAACAAGAGGCATTTCTATTTCATAAAATAATTTCTCAGCATCATTCTTCTTTAATTCCTGTTCCAGGATATTTTTTAGTTTAAGCGTGACATCTGCATCTTCACAGGCATACAGATAAACATCTTTGGGAGAGAGGTCGCGCATGTTTTTTTGTCCTTTTCCTCTCGGTCCAATTAACTCTTCAATATGGATCGTCTGATAATGCAGGTAGATTTCTGCCAGATAGTCCATGTTATGCCGAAGCTCCGGTTGGAGTACATAATGTGCCACCATGGTATCAAAGAGTCTGCCTCGGATTTCAATGCCATAGTTCTGAAGAACGAGCATGTCATACTTTATGTTTTGTCCAACCTTGAGTGACTTTTCGTTTTTGAAAACAGATTCAAATTCCCGAACGATTTTAGTCGCTTCTTCTCGTCCCGCCGGTACCGGAATATAAAATGCCTGATTTTCGGCGATACTAAAGCTCATTCCGACCAACTCTGCATCCATCGGATCTGTTCCGGTTGTTTCCGTATCTAACGCAAGAATTTCTGATGTCAGCAATTTTTTAATTATTTCCTGTCTTTTTGATTCAGTATCAATGAGTTGATAGTCGTAGGTTAATGAATTTAAGCTTTCCAGATTTGATTTTTTCTCTTCAGTTGGAGTGTCGGGCGTAAATTCTTCGAAGAGATTACCTTGAATGGGACTATTTTCTTGACTAAACAGTGGTCCGGCAGGAGAGGGGGACGGTGATGATTCTTTTTTGAATATCCGTTCCATCAATGTACGAAATTCCAGCTCCTCAAAGATTTTGCGGAGTGCTTCTTCGTCTGCTTGTTCGCGGACAAGTGAATTCATGTCGAGTTGGATCGGTACATCTATTTTAATTGTTGCCAGGAACTTTGAGAAAATGATCATTTCCCGGTTCGTTTCAACTTTTGTCTTCAATGCTCCCTTCAACTGATCGGTATGTTCAAGGAGATTTTCAATGCTGCCAAACTCAGCAATTAATTTCTGAGCTGTTTTTTCTCCTACTCCCGGGCATCCCGGAATATTATCGGAGGAGTCACCCATCAGTCCGAGCATATCGATAACCTGTGCCGGAGATTGGATATCGAATTTAGCTTTTACTTGTTCTATCCCCATTACCTCAAATTCCTTATCTCCATATTTGGGGCGATACATGAATACATGATCTGTTACCAGTTGACCATAATCTTTGTCGGGAGTCATCATGTAAGTGGTGATACCCTGTTTCCCGGCTTCTGTTGCCAAAGTCCCGATTACGTCATCTGCTTCGTATCCCGACACTTCGAGGATGGGAATTCGGTAAGCTCTGATGATATCTTTTATAATAGGTACGGAAAGGCGGATTGCTTCCGGAGTTTCTTCGCGTTGGGCTTTGTATTGCTCAAAAGCTTCGTGGCGGAACGTGGGGCCTGATGGGTCGAATGCAACTCCGATGTGAGTGGGGTTCTCTTTCTTCAATACTTCTTCCAGAGTGTTAACGAATCCCAGTATGGCCGATGTATTAAATCCCTTGGAATTAATGCGGGGATTTTTTATGAACGCATAGTACGCCCGATATATAAGAGCATAAGCATCTAAGAGGAACAGTTTGCTGTTTTGATTCATATTTTTCAGTTTTTTCATGGTAAAAGTACAAAAAAATACCGTATTAACCGTTTTATTATTACTTTTGTGCTCAAATAGTGTGTGCATGGATAGCTTATCTTTAATAAAGTCCCCGATTACTACGGAGCTGGAAGATTTCAAAAATCTGTTTGATAGTTCTCTGTCCAGTTCAAATCTTTTGCTTAATAATGTGATTGCTCACATCCGGCAGAGGAATGGTAAGATGATGCGCCCTATTCTTGTGTTGCTTGTAGCAAAGCTTTATGGAGAAATAAAGCCTGCTACTTTACATGCAGCTGTATCCCTTGAACTTCTTCATACGGCAAGTCTGGTGCATGATGATGTAGTGGACGAAAGCACGGAACGTCGTGGTCAACTGTCAGTAAATGCCATTTTTAATAATAAAGTAGCGGTATTGGTGGGGGATTTTCTTTTGGCAACGAGTCTGGTACATGCCGAGCGCACTCGCAACCATGATATTATCGGTGTGGTAGCATGTTTAGGACAAGATCTGGCAGAAGGAGAAATACTGCAACTTTCCAATGTCAGTAACCGGGAATATTCCGAAACGATTTATTTTGATGTTATCCGCAAGAAGACAGCTGCTCTTTTTGCAGCATGTACCAAGGCTGCAGCGCTTTCGGTAGAAATAACCGATGAAAAGGCTGAATTTGCGCGTCTTTTTGGCGAAAATATTGGAATCTGCTTCCAGATAAAAGATGATATTTTCGATTATTTTGAGAGTAAAGAGATTGGTAAACCTACCGGAAACGATATGCTGGAGGGTAAGTTGACTTTACCAGCATTGTATGTACTTAATACTACTAATGATGCATGGGCGCAGGAAATGGCTCTCAAAGTGAAGGATGGTACGGCTACAGTAGACGAAATAGCCCGTTTGATTGAGTTTATCAAACAAAACGGAGGGATAGAGTATGCCATAAAAGTAATGTACGAATATAAAGAACGCGCTCTTGATTTATTGCGTATACTCCCGGATTCGGCAGTAAAGACTGCCCTGATTACATATGTGGATTATGTCGTTGATCGAGATAAATAACTTTTTTATTTCAGTGTTCTTTTTTTCCATGGGCTTTCTTCATCTTCTGTCGCTTTTCGGTAGAGGCTAATATTTCTTTCCTGTTTTTCTTTTTCAGAAGCCTCCATTGCTTGTCCCAAAAGGAAACTTTTTCCTACTTCAGTCCAATTGCTAAAAGCTTGCATACATTGTTGGCCCGCCGAACAAATATAATTCCACGCAAGGTCTTCATTAATATATCCGGTATCGTAGGCTATCCGTACCAGGCATACCATTCTTCCCATATCCCATGCTAATACCCCTTTTTTTAAGTCTTCTTCTTTGATTTCAACAGCCTGACCAGCTTTTGTACAAGTGATAAAATTGTGTAGGTTGTTGCATTTTCGTATGAAAAGTTCAATGCCGAAAAAACGCTCCCGTAGTTTTTCCTCCAGTTCTTTGGGAGCATATTCTGACAGTAGAAAGGGTAGGAGAATACTGAATGAAGTACGGTCGCCTTCATCATGCAGGAAGTGAATCATTTCAATAACAGCCGTTTCGTTTTTGATTCTTGGACTTCTCTGAAGAAGTTTAGAGAGGGTTTCTTGGTTTGCTCCTGTTGTCAGACTATCTACATAGAAATGCTCTTGCAGACTTGGAATCAGACTGATAAATAATCCGGTTTCCTTTGCCTTGTCTAAACTCTCCCTTTGTTGGTTCCGGTTGAATTGTTGAAATAATGCCTGTTCTGTCATACTCTTGTTTATTTTAATTCTTTGTTAACCGAAAAGCGTGAGAACTGTTGCTCTGTATCTTTCCTGGGGCTTCGGCAAGCCGTTATGATGATACAAGCAACAGTCTCACGCTCCGTTCGATATATAACAAGAGTATATACGTGAAGGTGCGTGAGACCCGTTTGCTTATTACCTTTCATAACATGAATTTTGCCGAATTCCAGGAAAAAGATAATAATTGAAACGTTCTCTAATACAATGATTTAGCCTATTCTCTGTGGGCTAATATCAACGCAAAGATAGAAAAATCTTCTGACTTCTCTATAGGTAACTTTAGTTTTTCTTAAATAAAAATACCGTGTCACCCCACATTAATAAAGGGGACGACACGGCATGACATATTTGATTGCTAATGTAGCCTTTAGAAGAATTTTAGTTCTTCGCCTTTGATTTCAGACAGGAGCAGATTTGCCAAACGACTGGTTCCCAAACGGAACAGTTTGTTACTAAGCCATTCTTCACCTAATATCTCTTTTACAATGGTATAATAAATCAAGGCATCATTTACGCTGTTAATGCCGCCGGCCGGCTTAAAACCTATTTTATTTCCGGTTTGTTCGTGGTATTCTTTGATGGCCTGGCACATTACATAAGCTGCTTCCGGAGTTGCTGCCGGTTGCTGTTTTCCGGTGGATGTTTTGATGAAATCGGCTCCGGAATACATCGATAGGATAGAAGCTTTTTTAATGTTAGAGGCAGTCTTTAGAGCACCTGTTTCAAGGATTACTTTCAGATGATGTTCTTTGCAAGTTTCCTTTAGCTCCATAATTTCTTCACACATCGTTTCGTAGTCACCGTTTAGAAATGCCCCTACAGGAATCACGATATCTATTTCGTCGGCTCCGTCAGCTACTGCCATTGCGGTTTCTGCTATCTTTATTTCAGTAAATGTTTGCGAAGAGGGGAATCCTCCTGATACGCAAGCGATATTTACACCTTCCACCTCGAGTGTATCTTTTACCACCTGTGCAAAATTAGGATATACACAGATTGCCGCAACGTTCTTCAGATCAGGAAATTCATTATCGAACTGATTCACTTTTTCAGTGAATCTCATGACACTTTCATCGCTGTCTGTCGTATTGAGTGTGGTCAGATCAATACAGTTGAAAAGGAATTTTTTTACCTCCTCCGTATTGTTCTCCGGTACTTTTTTATCAATTAATGCTGCAACTTGAGCCTGTACGTCAGCATCGTTCAGTTGCGTGTTGTACTTAGCCAAAGCGGTCAGGTACTTGTCTTGAGGAGTATCATTCATTTCCATGTTCTCTCAGTTTTGGATTGTTGATATGTCTTTTATTATCTCTTTGAGTTTTCTTTTCCAGATTTCGTGCAAATGCCTCTGTGAGGTTTACGCCGGTTTGGTTCGCGATACACAGGAGCACCCAGAGTACGTCTGTTATTTCATCACTGATGTTGTCTTTTTCGCCTTCCTTAAAAGATTGATCGCCATATTTGCGAGCCATAATGCGGGCCAATTCGCCTACTTCTTCCGTGAGAACAGCCATATTGGTCAGTTCGCTGAAATAACGTACACCGTATTCGTGTATCCACGAATCGACGGCTTTCTGTGCTTCTTCTAATGTCATTATTCCTTGTTTTTGGTATCAATACAAATAGTTACAGGCCCATCGTTCAATAATTCTACTTTCATATCGGCTCCGAATTCTCCTGTTCCCACTTCCTTCCCTAATGCACAACTCAAATCTTTGCAGAATTGTTCATAAAGCGGGATTGATATTTCCGGTTTGGCGGCCTTAATATAGGATGGACGATTTCCTTTTTTTGTAGATGCGTGTAGTGTAAACTGACTGATTACCAATATATCACCTCCTGCATCTAAGATTGATTTATTCATAACTCCGTTTTCGTCATCAAAGATGCGGAGATTTACGATTTTCTTGCACAGCCAGTCAATATCCTCCTGTCCGTCCGTATCTTCAATACCTGTCAGAATCATCATTCCTTCCCGAATTGCGGATTTACAGTGTCCGTCAATTGTGACTGAAGCGTGGCTGACGCGTTGTATAACTACTCTCATTCAAATTATATTGCTTAATCTTTACTATTGCAAAGATAGCTATTTTTAGCGATTATTGAGACCCTCTTTTACGATTTTTGCCTTCGATTCACCTATTACCGTGGCCACTTCTTCCATAGAAGCTTCTTTGATACGTTTTACGCTTTTGAACTCTTTCAGCAGGAGGGTTTTCGTTTTCTCCCCGATTCCCTTGATGCTGTCCAGAGCGGATGATACCTGTCGTTTGCTACGTTTGTCTCTATGGAAAGTAATGGCGAAGCGGTGTACTTCATCCTGGATCTGTTCCAATAGCCGGAATAAAGGGCTATGCTGTTTGATGCCGATTGTTTGAGGTGGGAAACCGAAAAGCACTTCAGAAGTTCGGTGTTTGCGGTCTTTGGCAAGCCCGGCAATAGGGATGTCCAGTTGCAACTCTTCCATTACTTGTCTGACTACCTCCATTTGCCCCTTTCCACCGTCAGTGATAATCAGGTCGGGCAGGGGAGATTCTTCCTCTAAGACGCGTTGGTATCGTCTTCTGACAACCTCTTTCATTGAGGCATAATCATCGGCACCTACAACTGTTTTGATATTGTATTTTCTGTAATCGTTCTTTGATGGCTTTGCTTTTTTAAAGACTACGCAGGCTGCCACTGCATCTGTCCCCTGGATATTTGAGTTATCAAAACATTCTATTTGCATCGGCAATCTGTCCAGATGTAGCTCCTGCTGAATCTCCTTCATCAGACGCATACTGCGTTGTTCGGGATTCAGTTTTTCAGCTTGCTTCATCCTGTCAGCCTTATATTGTTTTACGTTGAGTAGAGATAGTTCCAGCAGCTTCTTTTTATCGCCTCGCTGAGGTATGGTGAATGTGACGTTGTTCAACTCCATTTCTATATCGAAAGGAACGATAATCTCACGCGAAGCGCTTTTGTAACGTTCTCTCATTTCGATAATGCCCAATGTGAGCAGTTCTTCTTTTGTTTCATTCAGTTTCTTCTTGTACTCAAAAGTGAAAGCCTGATTGATAGCTCCGTTGGTGATATGGAGATAGTTGATGAAAGCTGATTTCTCACCGTCTTCTTCGATCGAGAATACATCTATGTTATGCAGTACCGAACTGACAACCTCGGATTTCGAACGGTAATTTTCTATTAATGCGTATTTTTCTTTCACCTTTTGTGCTTCCTCGAATTTCATTTCAGCGGCTAATTCCTGCATCTGTTGGTACAGCATTTTGCTTATTTCCTGAGTATTCCCTTTAAGGATCTCTTTTATTTCAGAGATGTTTTTCAGGTATTCTTCTTGTGATTGCAGTCCGATGCATGGTCCGGCACAGTTCTTGATGTGATATTCAAGGCATACATTGAACTTCCCTGCGCGAATATTCTCAGGTGAAAGGTTTAGGTTACATGTGCGTAAAGGGTATAAATGCTTTATCAAATCGAGTACGGCATGCATGGACGGAGCGTGACTATATGGGCCGTAATAGGATGAACCGTTTCGGATGATACGCCTGGTTTTGAATACTCTTGGAAAGTATTCGTTCTGTACACAGATGGACGGATATGTTTTATCGTCTTTCAGCAGGACATTGTAACGCGGCTTATACTTCTTGATCAGGTTATTTTCAAGCAGTAACGCGTCTTCCTCTGAATTTACCACGATGTAGCGTATGTCTGCGATCTTGCTTACTAATACACGGGTTTTTCCGGGTTGATGTTCTTTGCTGAAATAGGAATTAACTCTTCGTTTCAGGTTTTTTGCTTTTCCTACATAGATAATGGTGCCTTCGGCATTCAGATATTGATAAATGCCGGGCTTTTCAGGAAGGTTTGAAACAATCCCTTTTAAGTATTCGCTGGTTTTAAGTTCTTGATCTGTATCCATAAAAAAGGGCATAGTGATTATCACTATGCCCTGCAAATATATTCATTTTATTTATAACGACAATACGGATTGTACCTCTACGTCTTTGTCGTTTTCGAATACTTTTTCCCCATTCAACTCTTTTAATTCAATAATGAAGTTGATATATACTTTCTTCGGATGGAGTTTCTTCACGAGATTACAGGCAGCTTTCATTGTACCTCCGGTTGCCAGCAGGTCATCGTGCAATAATACTACATCATTTTCGTTCAAGGCGTCTTTATGTATCTGCACTGTATCTTTGCCGTATTCTTTGTCATAGCTTTCTTCCATTGTCTCGGCAGGGAGTTTCCCGGGTTTACGGATGGGTATGAATCCTGCTCCAAGGCGGGTTGCGAGAATCGGGCCCATAATAAAGCCCCGTGATTCGATACCTACTACCTTGGTGATCCCTTTATCTTTGTACATTTCGTACATAATATCCGAGAGTTCCTGGAGGCGCTCCGGGTCTTTGAACAGTGTAGTGACATCATAGAATAAAATTCCGGGTATTGGGAAATCCGGTATTTCCCGGATGCTTTTTTTAAGCTTCTCTTTGCTCATAATCATTGTTTTATATCGTTTCTTTAAATGTTTTGTTTCACGTGAAACGCAAGTGCCCTATCGTCCGGAAAGGACCAGTAATACGTTGATGTCGCTTGGCGAAACACCGGGAATCCGGCTTGCTTGCGCTATTGTTTCGGGATCGATTTTCTTAAGCTTCTGCCGGGCTTCAGTCGAAAGTGATTGAAGATTGTCATAATCGAACTTGCCTTTTATCTTAATACTTTCAAGTCTCGCCAACTTGTCAGCGATGATGCGTTCCCGTCCAATGTAGCCTTCATATTTGATTAGAATTTCTGCAGCTTCCAGAATTTCGTCTTTCCTTTCATCTGTGATTTTTTCTAATTCGCGTTTAAATGCCGGTATGTGTTCGGAGATGTTCTCTATTGTAATCTGCGGACGATTAATCAAATCAATCAACTTGCATCCGTGGCGTAGGGGAGTAGTCCCTAATTTTTCAAGTGCATCGTTTATTAATGCAGCTTTAATTGAATAGTTACGGGCAAAGTTTACGATGCTTTCTATTGCTTCACGCTTGCTCTTTAATAAAGCATAGCGGTCCTCTTTTACTAACCCCAATTTGTATGCTCTTTCTGTGAGTCGCATATCTGCATCGTCCATGCGAAGAAGAATGCGATATTCGGCTCGTGAAGTAAACATGCGATAAGGTTCGTCAACTCCTTTAGTCACGAGGTCATCGATTAATACGCCAATATATGCTTCATCTCTTGCTAAGGTGAAAGGCTCCCCGCCATGGCAATTGATGTGTGCATTAATACCTGCAATGATACCTTGTCCGCCGGCTTCTTCATATCCGGTAGTACCATTTACTTGTCCGGCGAAGAAGAGATTTCTGATTTTCTTCGATTCCAACGTGTGTTTTAGTTGTGTCGGATCGAAGTAGTCGTATTCGATTGCGTACCCCGGTCGATAAATAACGAGGTCTTTGAAAGCGGGAACCTTCTTCAGTGCTTTTATCTGTATATCCATCGGCAAAGATGAAGAGAATCCATTCAGATATAATTCCTGCGTAGTTTCTCCTTCCGGTTCAAGGAATAACTGGTGCTGTTCTTTATCGGGAAAGGTTACGATCTTTGTTTCGATACTCGGGCAATAGCGTGGTCCGATACTTTGTATTTGCCCGTTGAAAAGGGGAGAATCGGATAGGCCGTTGCGCAGAATGTCATGTACTTCTTCATTTGTAAAGCATGTCCAGCATTGCAATTGCTTAAGATGTCGCACACTGGTATTCATGAATGAGAATTTGTGGAAGTCGCATTCGCCATCCTGAGTGTCCATCAGTTCGTAATGTACGCTTCTTCCGTCAATACGTACAGGAGTGCCGGTCTTCATTCGTCCGTATTCAACGCCATGTTTCGCGATGGATTCGGTTAATTCGTAAGAGGCCGGTTCTGCCATACGTCCACCCGGAAGTTTTGTTTTTCCGACATGCATCAGTCCGTTCAGGAAAGTTCCTGCGGTCAATACGATACATTTGGCGTGAAACGTCACATCCCAGAAAGTCTTCAGTCCCACAACCTCTCCGTTTTCAACGATAATTTCCTTTACGGTATCCTGCCAGATATGTAAATTAGGTATATTTTCTAATATTTCACGCCAGGCCCAGATAAATTTATTCCGGTCGCACTGTGCACGCGGGCTCCACATAGCCGGTCCTTTCGAACGATTTAGTATACGGAACTGGATAGCTGTCTGATCTGTTACCAATCCCATGTAGCCACCCAAAGCATCTATCTCACGTACAATCTGTCCTTTAGCAATCCCCCCTACAGCAGGGTTACAGCTCATTTGCGCCACCTTGTTCATATCCATAGTGATAAGACAGGTTTTTGAGCCTAAATTTGCTGCCGCTGCAGCAGCCTCACAGCCTGCATGTCCAGCACCAATTACAATAACGTCGTACTTAAAATCCATTGAATCAATGTTTATTTCTTAACCGCGCAAAGTTACGAAAAAGTTGCCAGTTGCGGGTTTTATGCAATAAGTTTTAAGTGTTTATAGGTATCACAAACCAATGATTTAATTTATCGATAAGATCTTAATTTTGCCTTTTTACTGTCAAAACGTTTGTGATTTGAACGTTTTAAAAAACGCTATTTGGGACGAAATACTCTTGATAGCTAAAAATATGAGCAATTGGGGTTCTTTTGGAGCGCAGGCGGTCAAATGAAGTTAACTTCATACCTTCGGGAAGTTAACTTTTTGTTGATAAGATACTAATTCTTTCCAAGTACGAAGTTAACATCGTATTAACATGAAGTTAGGTTTTTGTTAAAAGAGGATGAACTTTACACTCAATAAGCTATTTAATAGTGTAAAAAACACCTTTTCTTTTTCTGAAATTCATCAGAAGTGTTTATGCTATTAAATGTCTTTTTGTTGAATCCATCTATTTTTTGCTTTCTAATATCCATGTTCTGGTTTCCTGTTTGGTCTTTTTGCTTGGGAAGGGTATAAATTCTTATCTTATTGAATTTATCTAATTCAAAATGCCAGCGTTTTTTTGAGTATTGTTTCCGGTTGGACGGAAATATGGGGATGTAGGGGAGTCTGAAAATACAGAATGATAGATTATCAATTGTCTTCTTTTGAAAAATTAGGAAGTTACAGAAAAGAGTCGTAAGTTTGTTGGATAGAAAGTATTATAATTATGAATAAGGCATTTCCTACTCTCATTCTTCTATTGTCTTTAGTAGGGGTATTGATCTCTTGTCAACATTCTTCTTCTGCGTATCCCTCTTCTTTAAGGTATGCCGATTCTCTAATGGAAATTTCTCCTGATCATATTTTGAATTATCTCGGTGAGCTTAATGTATCTGCATATTCAAAAGATGATCGGATCTATTTTGGTTTACTTTTGACACAGGCTACTGATAAAAACTTTTTGCCACTTCTTCCCTGTGATTCACTGATTGATGCGGCACTGGATTATTATGTGAAAAAGGATGGTATTCATTGGGCTCGTGCTTGGTTTTATAAGGGGAGGATTCAACGACAAATGAAAATGACGGAAGAGGCCCTGAAGAGTTGTTTTACCGCTTTGCAAGGGGTAGAAGGGAATACGAAAGAGGAATTGAAGTTGAAAGGAATGATTTATGAAGATATGGGAGGGATCTATTTGGATCAGCTCCTTTATCAGAAAGCGTTTGAAGAGTTCTATCATTCTTATCAGTGCGATTCTTTGCTGAATGATGAAAGGATCTTAATGTATTCTCTGTCGAATATGGGCTGGGTGCGTGTAGTTGAAAAAAAAGAAGAAGAAGCCTCTTTTTATTTGGATCAAGCTTTACGGTTGGCTTCGGCTTTGAATGATTCCATTTTTATAAGTGATCTATATGAACGCATGAGTTTAAATTGTGAGAATGTGGACTCTGCTTTTATATATGCCTGTTTGGCAGAAAACTATTTGACTAAGAAGAACGACTCCATTAGTTTGTGGCTAACATTTGGTGAGTTATATTTGGATAAACAGAAGCTGGATTCCGCAGAATATTATTTAAAACGTATTCTAAATACTTCTGATTTCGAACGGAAGATATTAGCTTCATATTCTTTGGCAGAGGTTGAACAGATCAGAGGAAATTATCAACGTGCTTTTGAATATCAGTCTTATTATGGCGATAATATAGACTCTATTTTCTCTTTAAATCATGCATCTGATATCGAGCGGTTGGCCTATAAATATGATTCGGAAGCGAAGATTACAAAAGAGAAGGAAAGCCGGAAGGTTTTAATTCACCGAATCTGTTATGGAGTAATTTTGTTCGTGCTGATCATTGCTATCGTTTTTCAACGAATCCATCGATGTCGAAAAATAGCTCAAGTGTTGTATGAGCAGCGCGTTGCTTATTTAAAAGAGCGCGTTGCTTCGTCACAGTTCCACATAGAACGTTTGGAAGCTGAAATCAGTTCTTTAAAACAAATAGGTGTGGAACGCGAGCAAGAAATTGTATTGAAGCAATCAGAGTTGCGTCGTATTGTTGACGAGAAAGCGCATTTACGTAATAGTCTATTTAAGGAGACATCTATTTTTAAGCGTATTCAAGAACTAAGCAAACAAGTGAAGCGAGAGTGTGATGAAACGATAAAGAATCCCAAAGTACTTCTTGCGAAAGAACAAGTGCAATTGAAAGAAGTGTTGTTTGAACTTTACGACGATCATATTCAATACCTTCGTGCTACTTATCCTAAAATAACTGATGACGATTGTATCTACTGCTGCCTGAAACTTTGTGAAATGGATGATCAGACTATTGCCTATTGTTTTGGCAATACAAGTAAGCAAATTGTGGTGCAGCGGCGTTTACGTTTAAAGAAAAAAATGAAAGAATCAAATGAATAAATCCTTTTTTTGAGATTTATAGAACATCAAAAGAGAAAAATGTTATCAGATGTGATCGCTTTATCTCTGTAAATTAGCTGTTTATAATAATATAAGTGTTATCTCTTTTCTCATTTTACTAAAGGGGAATAGAGTAACTTTGTCGTCAGAACAATAAACTTATATAACAATGAAAACAAAGATGATTGTATTGGGAGGATTACTATCTGCGCAAATAGTATTTCTGTCTAACAATGTTTATGGAGAGAATTCTATGATTGTAACTATTATGAAAAGTAGACATAGCGTGCATGTGATAACACATAAGAAGGAAAATCTGCAAAGAAGTACTTTACCTGTAGCTTGTGGCTATATCGAAGAGAACCAATTTGTCTTAAGTTTTAGTTTTTCTTTGGAGAATAGAAAGATACGGGTTGTTGACTCTGAAACCGGACAGCAAGTTTTTGATGATACGGTGACTGGTACTGCTGTCTCAATTCTTTTGGACAGAGATTCTAATAGTTTTGACGTTTATATTGGAAGTGAAAATTGATTTTAATTAAAAACTTAAAATAACACGAAATGAAAAGAATATTCAAATTAATATTGTTGTTATCTATATTTTGTGGATGTAATAAGAATGATGAAGAAACCATTGTGGATAACACAAATACAGAAGATATGTCTGAGTATAAAAGAGCTAAAGACTTGATATGCCAATTCAGTGAGAGGATAGATAAAGAGAAAGGTGGTACGAGAAGTAATACCTTGCAAATTACATTATCTTTAGCAGGTAAGAAAGCTATTGTCATTCCGAAAATGATTACAAGAGCTGGGGAGGTTAGTACAGATAGTGTGAATATGTTCGTATTTGATACAGAAAAGGATGGGAAATTGGGGTTTGCAATAGCCACCGGAAAAGCTGAAGTAGGAAGAGTCTATGCTTATGTGGAAAATGGAATGCTGTCAGATACTATAGAAAATGAAGGTATGGCTTATCTTGTTGGTCAGATTCCGGATATTATAAAACAGGATCAACTGAATTCTAGTCTGACAAGAAGCGGTGAACAGAGAACAACACATGTCTCTATACCATTGGTAAAGACCGAATGGAACCAGCATTATCCTTATAATGCTCAGATGCCTACGAATGGGAAGTGCTCTATGAGCTATTATTATGCAGGTTGTATTCCTATTGCAGTCGCTCAGGCAATTACTTATTATAGAAAATGTCCGATAGCTTATGATTGGGATGCATTTACTGTAAATACTGGGGTATACGATACTAATCTGATAGCTCCTGTATCTCAATTTGTGAGAAAGGTAGCGGATGGAATTAAGGTAAGCTATAGATGTGATGGGACAGGAACCAAAAACTTAGGCTCGACTAATGATTTTTTGAAAGGATGGGGATATAATGTCGAAAGACATAAGACGAATGATGTTGATAAGAATTTATTGTATCAATGTCTTATAACTAAAAACGTTGTTGTCTTTGTAGGAAAGAAAAAAAAGGGTACGGGACATGCTTGGTTGGTTGATGGTGGAGTTTTTGAATATTCAGGAAATGCCATGATTGGTTGTACTAATATACAGGTACAAGCGATTCATTGTAATTTTGGATGGAACACGTCTAATAATGGTTGGTATGCTATTAAAGACGGAGCTTATAATAGACCAGCTGATAATGCTTCTCAAGATGGTAATAATCCGACTAATGATAAAAATTCACCGAATGGTAATTATTACACAGATAATGATTATATTTATTTTCATGAAGCTATGGGGACTGAAATCTTATGGTAAAATATAAATTCATAATTATGAAAAAATTATTTTTTTTATGTTGTATATCTTTGGTGTGCATTTACGGATGCAATGATGATTCTGATAAATATTTTTCTAATTTTTTGAAGAGTAAAGAGGCGACTCTTGGTTCGGAGAGGGGGACCATTACGGTAGAAGGATGGGAGAAGTTTAAGCTGGTGCAGGCAAAGGAAATAGTAAATCAAGATACGATTTATACGGTAGATGAAATAAATGGCACTGATTATCAGGGAAGATGGTATCACGTAAAAGTCGATGAAAAACGGATGACTATAGATTGTGATAAGAATGAGACAGGGAATAAGAGAGTAGTTTCTTTACTTTTCCAGGGATCAGGTAATTCGTTTGATTGGTTTTCTCTGACCCAATCAGAATGATTCGGTTTATATATCATAGCTGAATGTATGTTACAATCGGATATTTTAGATATTTGGGATTACAGTTATATATTGAAAAATAAAAGATTAACCTAAAGCTGGATTTTAATTTAGGAGATAGAGTCAGCGTGTAAAAACTTATTCTATCTCCTTTTATCTTTTATTGTTTCCTTATAGCCAATGCCCTGTTTTCTGCCGCTTCCATGATTTCCCGCTCTCCGGGTCCCTTGTCATTAATGCCGCAAAGGTGGAGGATTCCATGAATGATGGTACGGTGTAATTCCTCGTCATAAGTCGTATTGAATTGCTCTGAGTTAGTCTTTACCGTTTCCAGGCTAATAAATAAATCTCCAGAAAGACGGTCACCCTGACAATAGTCGAAGGTGATGATGTCTGTATAGTAATCATGTTGCAAGTACTGGCGGTTTACTTCCAGTATTTTTTCATCCGAACAGAATATATAGGCGATTTCACCGATTCTTTTCCCATAAGTGGCAGCTACGGCTTTGATCCATTCGGTAGTCTCGCGTTTCTTGATATCGGGCATTTTGACACCCTCTGTTTGATAAGTTACGGCCATAATTGTTTTTATTTTAAAAGAAGAATAAATAACTGATTAGAATTGCTGCAATGATTCCGGCAAAATCGGCAATCAGTCCGCACGTCACCGCATTACGTGTTTTCGTGATGCCTACGCTGCCGAAGTAAACAGCCAGAATATAGAAAGTGGTATCGGAAGCTCCGCGAACCACACAGCTCACACGTCCGACAAATGAATCGGGTCCGAATTGCTTCATGGTATCGATCATCAAGCCATTGGCACCGCTTCCACTGAGTGATTTCATTAAGGCAGTCGGCAGTGCACCTACAAAACCGGTGTCAAGTCCACAGAATGCCACAATGGAGCCGATACCTCCAACGAGTATATCCATAGCCCCCGAAGTACGGAAAACCGCGATTCCAACGAGGAAGGCCACCAGGTAAGGAATGATGCGGACTGCTGTGGTGAAGCCTTCTTTGGCACCTTCTACAAAAGAATCGTATACGTTGATTTTTTTTCGAATGCCTGTGCCGATAAATAATATGATGACAGAAAACAGGATCACATTGGCTGTCAAGGTGGAATAAATTCCCATATCTTCGCGTGAAAGCGTAGCCGTCAGGTAAATGATTCCGCCAAAAAAAAGGCTCAGGCAACCCATAAGTGTCAATATCGCTTTGTTTATCAGATTGATGCGCTGGGAAATACTGACAGCGATGACTCCTACCAGTGTGGAGATAAAGGTACTTAGCAAGATGGGGATGAAAATATCCGTTGGCTGTGCAGCTCCCATCTGTGCCCGGTAGACCATAATGCTGATAGGGATGATGATCAATCCGGAAGTATTAATCACCAGGAACATAATCATGGGGTTACTGGCGGTGTCTTTCTTAGGGTTCAGTTCCTGTAACTCTTTCATGGCTTTCAGTCCCATGGGGGTAGCGGCATTGTCGAGTCCCAGCATATTGGCAGACATATTCATAAAAATAGAACCCATGACCGGATGTCCTTTCGGAATGTCCGGAAACAAGCGGCAGAAGACCGGACTCAGCCAGCGTGAAAGGGCATTGATCAGTCCGCTGTTTTCACCGATTTTCATTATTCCGAGCCAAAGGGACAAGACACCGGTGAGTCCGAGGGAAATCTCGAATGCTGTTTTAGAAGAGTCGAAAGTAGAATTGATAATCTCCGTGAATATTTGGGTATCGCCGAAGAACAGGAGTTTGCAGACGGCAACTACGAAAGCAATCACAAAGAACGCAATCCAGATATAATTTAGAACCATAAATATGCCCGTTAATTTTCCTACAAAATTAAGAATATGTTTCTATTCATTGTGGCTTTTTTGCCTATTTTTGTCAGGATGTAACTTTATAAACTCAATTGTCTCGATGAAATCGATAGAAATTCAAAAAGAACTGGAGACTTATGTTGATCCGGTGAAGCGGGAATATCTTCCCGGATTCTTTAAAACCGGAAAAGGGCAGTATGGCGAAGGTGACAAGTTTCTTGGGGTAGTAGTGCCCAATACTCGTATTGTGGCTAAAAGGCATAAGGACATCCCTTTTGAGGTAATGGCCGAATTGCTTCAGTCGGAGTGGCACGAATGCCGGTTGTGTGCATTGCTGATGATGGTGGAACGGTTTAAAAAGTCCGACGAGAAAGAGCGGGAGGCTATCTATCGTTTCTATCTGTCTCAAACGGAACGTATTAACAACTGGGATTTGGTAGACCTGTCGGCTCCTTATATTGTAGGCGAATATCTGAGAGATAAATCACGTGACGATCTTTATCGGCTGGCTGAGAGTAATCTGCTGTGGGAGCAGCGCATCGCGGTAGTGGCTACTGTTACTTTGATCAGAAATAACGATTTCACCGATATTCTTCGTCTGGCAGAGTTGTTGTTGCAGCATAAGCACGACCTGATGCAGAAGGCTATAGGCTGGATGCTCCGTGAGATGGGAAAGAAGGACCGGGACTTGCTGTTGCAATTCTTGGATAAATACAGGATGGTGATGCCACGAACTATGTTGCGTTATTCGATAGAAAAACTGACGGAAGCCGAACGAAAATATTACATGAAGCGTTAATTGGGGCATTGCAGGATTGGCTACAGGGATCCGGGGAACCGAGAGATTTAATCTCTTGCTTATAGGGATGTCATCCTCTGTGAACTCTGTGTCCTCTGTGGTGAACTTCTCGTTTCAAAGGAAAAACTCTGTGAAACGCTGTGCTACTCTGTGATGAAATCTATATCTTTGCTACCTATTTATAAAAAAGAAATGGAAGAAGATTTTAATATACGGGATCATCAACTGACCAGCAGAGAACGGGATTTCGAGAACGCCCTCCGTCCATTGAGCTTTGAAGACTTCAACGGGCAGGACAAGGTGGTCGATAATCTCCGCATTTTTGTCAAGGCGGCTCGCCTGAGGGGTGAAGCACTGGATCATGTATTGCTGCATGGACCTCCCGGATTGGGAAAGACTACTTTATCGAATATTATCGCTAACGAGTTGGGTGTGGGATTTAAGATAACTTCCGGACCAGTACTCGACAAACCGGGTGATCTGGCCGGGGTGCTGACCAGTCTTGAACCGAATGACGTGTTGTTTATCGACGAGATTCACCGTCTTTCACCGGTAGTGGAAGAATATCTCTATTCGGCCATGGAGGACTATCGTATCGATATCATGATCGATAAGGGGCCCTCGGCCCGTAGTATCCAGATTGATCTGAGCCCGTTTACACTGGTGGGGGCGACAACCCGCAGCGGTTTGCTGACGGCTCCTTTGCGTGCCCGTTTCGGTATCAACCTGCATTTGGAGTATTATGACGACGATATATTAAGTGGCATTATCCGCCGTTCGGCAGGTATACTTGACGTGCCTTGTTCGTCTCAGGCAGCCGGTGAAATAGCTTCAAGGAGTCGTGGAACCCCTCGTATAGCCAATGCGCTGCTGCGCAGGGTGCGCGACTTTGCACAGGTGAAAGGTTCGGGATCTATCGACACGGAGATTGCCAACTATGCGCTTGAAGCACTGAACATCGATAAATACGGACTGGATGAAATTGATAATAAGATTCTCTGCACCATTATTGACAAGTTTAAGGGTGGTCCGGTGGGATTGACAACGATTGCCACTGCCCTGGGTGAGGATGCCGGAACGATTGAGGAAGTATACGAGCCATTCCTTATCAAGGAGGGGTTCCTGAAGCGTACTCCCCGGGGACGTGAGGTGACGGAGCTGGCTTACAAACATCTTGGGCGCAGCCTTTACGATAGTCAGAAGACACTGTTTAATGATTAGATACACAAAAACAACATGGCCGGATTAAAGTCATTGGTAAAAGATACAGCCCTGTATGGGCTGAGTAGTATGGTTGGTAGGTTTCTGAACTATCTGTTGGTGCCGTTATATACAGCGGTCTTACCTGCCGCATCCGGCGGATATGGGGTTGTCACCAACGTATATGCCTGGGCGGGGTTGATTATGGTACTGTTGACGTTCGGGATGGAGACCGGTTTTTTCCGTTTTGCCAATAAGTCGGAAGAAGATCCGGCAAAAGTATATGCCAATTCACTGATCTCGGTAGGAGGTATTTCACTTATCTTTGCCGTCCTTTGTCTGACATTCCTTCAGCCTGTCTCTAATTTTCTGGACTATGGCGATCATCCTGACTTCATCGGGATGATGATAGTGGTCATGGCTCTCGATTCTTTCCTGTGCATCCCGTTCGCTTATCTGCGTTATAAAAAGCGTCCCATTAAATTTGTTGCCATTAAGTTCGTTTCCATCATTGCCAATATCGTTCTGAACCTGTTCTTCCTGTTGCTTTGCCCGTGGTTGCATGTGCATTTTCCCGCATCGGTGGATTGGTTCTATAATCCGACCTATCTGGTAGGGTACATCTTTGTCACCAATCTGATAACAACCTGTTTGCAACTTTTTTGCCTGATTCCCGAGCTTCGTGGCTTTGCCTATCGGGTGGACAAGGCACTGTTGAAGCGGATGCTTGTCTATTCTTTTCCGATATTGATTTTTGGCCTGGTAGGCATTTTGAACCAGACGGTGGATAAGATTATCTATCCTTTCCTCTTTACCGATCGTCAGGAAGGGCTGGTGCAACTCGGCATTTACGGTGCTGCCACCAAGATTGCCATGGTGATGGCTATGTTCACTCAAGCTTTTCGTTATGCCTATGAGCCGTTTGTATTTGGCAGGGAACGTGAAGGAGACAATCGCCGGATGTATGCCCAGGCGATGAAGTATTTCCTTATTTTTGCCTTGCTTGCCTTTCTGACAGTTATGTTCTATCTCGATATTTTGCGTTATATGGTGGCACCCGATTATTGGGCTGGACTTAGTGTGGTAGCCATCGTGATTGGCGCGGAAATATTCAAAGGCATCTATTTTAACCTCTCGTTCTGGTATAAGCTGATCGATGAAACTCGTTGGGGAGCTTATTTCTCCATGGTCGGATGTGCTATTATCGTGGGAATGAATGTACTGCTGGTTCCCACTTACGGATTCGTGGCCTCGGCATGGGCTTCGGTAGCCGGATATGGGGTAATTACGGTTCTGTCTTATTGGATCGGACAGAAAAAATACCCCATCCATTATGACTTGAAGCACCTCGGTATGTATGTGTTGCTTACAGCAGTGCTCTATGCGGCAGGAGAGCTGGTACCTATTCAAAATGTGGTACTTCGCCTGGCTTTCCGTACCGTTTTGTTACTGATATTTGTGGCTTATGTTATCCGGACGGATTTGCCATTGAGCCAGATTCCTGTGATTAACCGATTTATTAAGAAGAAATAGTTATGAAGGCAGACAATCGAAACATTTTTGCCGTTAAGGCATTTCTCAGAGAATATCTGGACCTGAGAAAGGACAAAGACAACGAACTGGCAACGGTTGATTCCATCCGGAAAGGTGTGGAGTTCAAAGGGGCTAACCTCTGGATTCTGATTTTTGCTATCTTCATGGCCTCACTCGGACTGAATGTCAATTCGACGGCCGTCATTATTGGTGCCATGTTGATTTCACCGTTGATGGGACCAATCATGGGAGTGGGGCTATCGGTAGGGCTGAATGACTTTGAGTTGATGAAACGCTCTCTGAAAAGCTTCCTGATTACTACGGCGTTCAGCGTGACGACGGCTACTATTTTTTTCCTGTTTACTCCCATTGCCGAAGCGCAGTCGGAGTTGCTGGCACGCACGTCACCGACAATTTATGACGTTTTCATCGCACTTTTCGGTGGACTTGCCGGAGTGGTTGCCCTTTCTACCAAAGAGAAAGGAAATGTAATTCCGGGTGTTGCCATTGCTACTGCATTGATGCCGCCTCTCTGTACGGCAGGTTATGGGTTGGCTTCCGGCAATCTGATCTATTTTCTGGGAGCATTCTACCTCTATTTCATCAATTCCGTATTTATCAGTCTTGCCACGTTTATCGGTGTACGGCTGATGCACTTCCAGCGGAAAGAGTTTGTAGACAAGAACCGTGAAAAGAAGGTACGTCAATATATCGTATTCATCGTGATTCTGACTATGTGTCCGGCTATTTATCTTACGATGGGAATTATCCGGAGTACCTTTTTCGAGACGGCGGCCAATCGTTTTGTCTCCGAACAACTCAACTTTGATAATACCCAGGTTCTGAATAAGAAGATCCATTACGAAGGAGATTCATGCGAGATCCGTGTCGTGCTGATCGGTCCGGAAGTGCCGGAAGCTTCCATCGCCATTGCCCGCAGCAAGATGAAAGACTATAAACTGGAAAATACGAAGCTGATTGTTTTGCAGGGAATGAACAATAACGATGCGATGGACCTCTCGTCAATTCGTGCCATGGTAATGGAAGATTTCTATAAGAATAGCGAGCAACGTTTGCAGGAACAACAAGTCAAGATAACCACACTCCAGAAGAGCCTTGAACGATATAAGTCTTACGATGAAATGAGCCGGAAAATCATTCCGGAACTGAAAGTACTTTATCCTTCGGTGACGGCTTTATCTATTTCGCATACGATTGAGACGACGGTCGATTCGATGAAAACAGATACAATTGCACTTGCCGTGCTGAAGTTTACCCGCCATCCGAAGAACGATGAAAAGGAGAAAATCAGTGCGTGGCTTCAGGCGCGGGTAGGAGCCAAGAAACTCCGGTTGATTGTTGAAGAATGACGGGAAGCATATGGCCGGAGAAAAGAAGATGAATAAACATGATTAATATAAATGAATAGAAACAAAGTAATTAACTCTTTCTGTAGCAGAAAGAGATGGGGGGAAGTTCTGTGTCTGGTTTTGCTTTTTCTCTACCCGGCTTCATTGCATGCCGATGAAGGTATGTGGATGCTGGGCAATCTGAATAAAGAAACCCGTAAAGCGATGAAAGAACTGGGATTGCAGATGCCTGCCGACCGGCTTTACAGTACGAAGCGTCCGTCGCTGAAAGACGCTGTGGTCAGTTTCGGAGGATTCTGCTCGGGAGTAGTCGTTTCCGAGGATGGCCTGGTATTTACCAATCATCACTGCGGGTTCAGCAGCATACAACAACATAGTTCGGTTGACCACGATTATCTGAAAGACGGGTTCGTGGCGCATAGCCGGGAAGAAGAGTTGCCCAATCCCGAGTTGTATGTCCGCTTCCTGCTACGTACAGAAGACGTTACCCGCCGGGTCCTGAAAGCTACAACACCCGGTATGACCGAAGCTGAACGAGGTTTAGCCATCGATTCGATGATGATATTAATAGGGGATGAAGTCTCGAAAAAGGACTCCACATTGGTTGGCATTGTAGATGCTTATTACGGAGGCAATGAGTTTTGGCTTTCCGTTTACCGCGATTTCAACGATGTGCGTCTGGTGTTTGCGCCACCGTCCTCTATCGGTAAGTTTGGATGGGACACGGACAACTGGATGTGGCCCCGTCATACAGGCGATTTCTGTGTCTTTCGCATTTATGCCGATAAGGAGAACCGCCCTGCGGACTATTCGCCCGATAACGTGCCCTATCACCCCGAATATGTAGCTCCGATTACGTTGGATGGATATAAAGAAGGTTCGTTTTGCATGACGTTGGGCTATCCCGGCAGTACAGAACGTTATCTTTCTTCGTTTGGTATCGAGGAAATGATGAACGGGATGAATCAGGCTATGATCGACGTCCGCGGAGTGAAACAGGCCATTTGGAAACGTGAGATGGACCGGAGAGATTCTATCCGTATCAAATATGCGTCGAAATATGACGAAAGCTCCAATTACTGGAAAAACAGTATCGGGACCAATAAAGCCATACGCAAACTAAAGGTGCTGGATAAGAAGCGCCAGGCGGAAGACGCGCTCCGAAAGTGGATTCAGAAGACTCCGTCAGAACGGGAGAAGTTGCTGCACCTGATGTCGTCGCTCGAACTGAACTACAAGGATCGTAAAGAGGTGAACCGGGCGATGGCCTATTTCGGAGAGTCGTTTATTAACGGTCCCGAATTGGTGCAATTTGCGCTGACCATCCTGAACTTCGACTTCGAAGCGGAACAGAAGCAGGTGGTGGCTCAGCTCCAGAAGTTGCTCGATAAATATGCAAACTATGATGTGACCATTGATAAAGAAGTGTTTGTAGCCATGTTGAAGGAGTATCGGAGCAAAGTGGACCGGGCATATCTGCCCGATCTTTACCAAACCATAGATACGCTTTACGGAGGCAATGAGCAGATGTATGTTGATTCATTGTATGCTCATTCTGAGATCACTTCTCCACGCGGCTTGAAGCGTTTCCTGGAACGCGATACTACTTTCCATATGGTCGATGACCCTGCAGTTTCGCTCGGCATTGATCTGATTGTGAAATTTTTCGATATGCGTAGTCAGATGGCTGAGGCTTCTGATAATATAGAAAAGGACGAACGCGAGTTTAATGCCGCCATGAGAAGGATGTATGCCGACCGCAATTTCTATCCGGATGCCAACTCGACAATGCGGCTGAGTTTCGGTACCATAGGCAGCTATTCACCTTACGACGGTGCCGACTATGACTATTATACCACGGTAAAGGGAATTTTCGAGAAGGTAAAGGAGCACAGTGGTGACCCCGACTTTGCTGTACAGCCGGAGGTCCTGTCCCTGCTGGCATCAGGTGATTTCGGACGTTATGCCGACGAAAAGGGAGATATGAATGTATGTTTCATCTCAAACAATGACATTACGGGTGGCAATTCCGGCAGTGCCATGTTCAACGGCAACGGTGAATTGCTGGGGTTGGCATTCGACGGGAATTGGGAAGCGATGAGTAGCGATATCGTTTTCGAACCCGAAGTACAACGCTGTATCGGGGTCGATGTACGATATATGCTCTTCATTATCGAAAAGTTCGGAAAAGCAAGCCAGCTGATACAAGAACTGAAAATAGAAGACCGAAAGAAGTAAGCCCTTACCCTAACGTCTCAGTATGATTACGATTACTGCTGAGATTATGAGCAGAATGCCGATTCCGATGCTCCGGGTAAAGGGTTCGCCGAACATAAAGATACCTACACAAACAGCTGTTACCGGCTCCATGGCTCCAAGTACGGAAGTGAGCGTGGAGCCGATGCTTTTTACGGCCTGTACTAATGCCAGGTTAGAGATTACGGTTGGAATCAATGCCAGCAGCAGCAGATTTCCTCCCGTATGCCAGTCGGGAATGGCTTGAATACCCGTGGTCGCGCCTATCCCCACCAGCAGGAAAAGCGTACCGAACAGAAAAACATAGAAAGTAAGCCTTAGCCCTTTCATCTGTCCGATCTTGAGTTGACTCACCGTAACCAGGTAAAGCGCATATCCCAAAGCCGACAGGAGAACGATGAACAATCCGATGGCAGTAATTCCACCGGAACTGTCGCCGTAAGAAAGGCAGGAGACACCGACTACGGCAAGAGCGATGGCGAAGAAGCGCCAGGCTGACTTCTTTTCGCGGAAAAAGATCATCATAATCAGCGTGGTCAGTACCGGATACATGAAATGGATGGTAGTGGCTACCCCGCTTGCCATGAATTTATACCCCCAGAACAAGAAGACTGCGGACATCAGATAGAGGAAGGCAAGTAGCGACAGCGAAGGGATTTCTTTGCGGCTGATACGGAAAGACTGTTTGTCGAGCAACAGGATACATCCCAAAGCTAAGCAGGCGAACAGGAACCGATAAAACAGGATGGATTCGAAGTGCATTCCCTCACGCATGGCAGGGATGGTGAAAAGAGGAATCAGCCCGAAGGAGGCCGATGAAAGCAGACCGTAAAGGAAACCATTAAATTTGTTCATACCCGAAAACTATTACCTGTTTTTTTTTTAATTCACGCAAAGGTAGTGTTTTTGGGGACAATATAAATAAGAGAACCCTGACTTAATCTTTTCTTATCATTTTGACTTTTTGCTTTTCTGACCCTTCCAGAATCGTTTATTTCGGGCCTCTCTCCGGTTGGTGTGAAAAAAACGTCCGGAATTTGCATTAGGTTCGCAATGTGCTGTCTTTGATTCGCTTGATCTGCTTTCTATTTTTAGAGTATATCGGGTGATTGCAAACAAATAGTTGCTTAATCTCTTTGTTTGAGCTCTTTTGGGTAGTTTCCGGTTGCTGCTCTATTGAAATGAACCAGCTTGTGAACAGAAGCTTTTTCGGAAAAAGTGGGAATAAAGAAGGTCTCTTCCTCCGGTGGAGTAAGCATTTGCTCCGGATGGAGTAACCTTTCGGGGGAAATGCAGGTTGCATTTCGTCCGGAAGCCTGCTCTTCGGAGTGAGAAAGCCCGGCTCTTCACCCCGCTCAGACCGTTGCTAAGTGAAGTGAAGAGCCGGGCTTTCATCCGGCTTCTCTCCGAAAGAGAAATTTTATAAGAAAGGGAAGTAAGCAGGGAACGGCTAATCAAGTCTTTTTGAAAGTTGACAGGCCGTTCTTCCTATCTTTTTGTCCTTAGCTCTTCTTGGGTTTTCTTCTTGCCCATCCCTCTTCGCTGAAGTCGGGTTCGGCATCTTTAAAGAACTGCTTCCATTCATCTTTACCTTTGGGACCACGTGCTGCGGAATATCCGCGTTCCTCGCGGCTGGGCTTTTGGGCTTTCCGGGTGTCCGCCTGTTTTCCGTCTTTACCGGCTCTGCCTTTATCCTTGCGGTCGGCCGATGCGGCTGTATTTCTTCCTTTGCCGCCCTTGTCACTGCCTTCATTCCGTTTTCCGCGTCCTCTGCGTTCCGTAGGTGCTTCTTCTCCGGCAACCTCTACCGTAACCTTGCGTCCGTTCCAGTTTGTCCGGTTCAATGCTTTTACTACGTTCTGCGCTTGTTTCTCTTCTACTTCGAAGAACGAGAAGTTCTTCATCAGGTCGATACGTCCCAGTTCCACTCTTCCACGGGTGTTATTGTTGAGCAGGGTAATCAGTTCATGGGGGAAGAAGTTATCCATCTTACCCAGGTTGATGAAAAGTCGGGTGAAGCCCGGTTCAGCCTGGCGGCCACTCTTGCCGTCACGGCTTTTTACGGCACGTTCGCTGCGGCTGTCTGTCGGCACCTCTATTTCTTCACGATTGCGATAATAATCCACGAACCGGTTGAACTCGTGCGATACCATGCGCTTGATAAGGTCCTCCTTGCTCAGCCATTCCAGTTTACGATAAATTTCGGGCATGAAGTCGTTAATGTCTTCCTCGTTTACCTTTACTTTTTCAAGGTCATCGATCACTTTAAGAAGCTGTTTCTCGCAAATCTGTTTGCCGGTAGGCATTTCGCCGGCAATGAACTTCTTGCCGATGATACGCTCTATTTCGCGCATTTTTCCCTTTTCACGCAGGTTGATAATCGCAATCGATGTACCTGTCTTACCGGCACGTCCGGTACGTCCGCTGCGGTGTGTGTAGCTTTCCGTATCATCCGGCAACCCGTAGTTGATGACGTGTGTCAGGTCGTCTACGTCCAGTCCGCGTGCGGCAACGTCTGTGGCTACCAGTATCTGGAGGTTGCGAATACGGAACTTCTGCATCACCGTGTCACGCTGTGCCTGCGAAAGTTCTCCGTGCAGTGAATCGGCGTTATAGCCTTCCTGCATCAGTTTATCGGCAATCTCCTGGGTCTCTTTACGGGTACGGCAGAAGACGATACCGTAAATCTGCGGATAATAGTCTACGATGCGTTTCAGTGCAGCATATTTATCTTTTGCGTGTACGGTATATACCACATGCTTCACATTGCTCGTACTTTCGTTTTTGCGTCCGATGGTAATCTCTTTTGCATCGTGAAGGTAGTTCTTCGAAATACGGGCTATTTCGGGGCTCATCGTAGCCGAGAAAAGCAGTGTGTTGCGTTCCTGCGGAACATCGGCCAGAATAGCGTTTATACTCTCCGTAAAGCCCATGTTAAGCATTTCGTCCGCTTCGTCCATTACCACGTTGGTGACAGTGGCAAGCGATACTGTTTTGCGTTCCATCAGGTCGAGCAGACGTCCCGGTGTGGCAACAATGATGTGTACACCCCGTTTCAGGCTGCGTATTTGGCTGTCGATGGACGAACCACCGTATACGGGCAATACTTTCAGCCCGTCAATGTATTTGGAGTAATCGTTCAGATCGCCCGCTATCTGGAGGCAAAGCTCACGTGTAGGGCATAGAACGAGTGATTGGGGGATTCTGTTTTTTACGTTAATTTTTTGGATGAGGGGCAAGCCAAACGCTGCGGTCTTACCCGTTCCTGTCTGTGCAAGAGCTACTACATCATTGTTCTCTCCTAAAAGGTATGGAATCACTTCCTCCTGTACCGGCATGGGATTCTCGTATCCCATCTCTTCAATAGCTTTACGTATCTCCGGAGAAACGCCAAGCTCTTCAAATGTCTTCATTAAATCTCTGTATATCTTTATATTCGGGTGCAAAGATACGGATTAATTGTGAATTACGAATGATAACAATAAATAATGATGGACAAAAAATGCGTTATTCCAGCAAGATGTTGCGTAGTCTGTGTGTGTCCTCGGGCTGCAGACCGATTGCTTTCTGCAGATAAGTGGATACATCACCGTATTTGCGCTCTATCTCGTCTTTGGCTGCATTAAGGAAATCTTCTTTTGCCGAGAAAAGAGTGGTAATGGCCTCCTGCGAGTTGGCGGGCAGGTTATAAGCGTACTTGGACGCTTTGGGGATATTAAAGTAATCGTTGCTCAGACGGTAATCTTCCATAATGATATCCGCATTAATATCTAAAGCAGCCAGTATCAGGGCAGATACGATGCCGGTCCGTCCTTTTCCCGACGAGCAGTGAATCACTACCGGATAGCTGTTTTTGTCGAGCAGGATGTCGAATATTTCCTTGTATTCCTTCTGGTATTTTACCACCAGTTCGCGGTTCATCCCTTCCACCATGTGGTAAATGGTATCCGTCTTGATCTTCTCTTGTTGTATGCCGTGCAGGATATGTTCCATATCACCCGTACTGATAGGGATATGCACCACATTGAATCCTTTTTGCAAAGGAGGTGTATTATGGAGTTCGCTTTCGGAGCGCAGGTCCAGAATGGTTTTGATGCCCAGATTCTGTAGTTTTCTGAAGGCAAAGCAATTCAGGCTGTCTATCTGTGCCGAACGGTAGAGCTTGCCCCAGCGTATGTGCTTTCCTGTAGCGGATTTATATCCTCCCAAGTCGCGGAAGTTCTGTATGCCGGGCATATTTACATTGCGGGGAGCCACTTTTACACGGTATTTGTCATTGAATACCATTGTATAATAGGAGCGTTTGGAAGGATCGTTGGTCACAATCGTTATCCGTGCGTCGGAGATGTTAGCCATGGCGACGGGATTGTCTTCGGGTATGAACTCCGGATTGTCGGATGCATATACTTTCACCTGCCCCTTGATGAGAGGGGTTGTTTCCCATTTAAGAATACAGTTTCCTATATTATTCTCTTCGCAAACCACCGAAATGTTAGGAGACATATCTGTGCACGAAGGCAGAATAAGTAAAATAGTTAGTAAATTGAACAGGTTTTTGTACATAGTTCGTATTTGTCTGAGAGCACTATTTGCAAAGATATGGATTCTTGTTACATGGTATAATTACTTTGCTATAATTAGACAACGTTAATAGTAATTAGCTACGGGCTACACGCTACGGGTAATTATGCCGGATGATGCACATTTACTTGTTGCTTGTAGCTCGTAACTGACAAGCATTAACGGTAGTTTGCCGCAAACTCCTCCGATACGGAGTTGCTGAAACTCTTGCAGACTTCTGCGGAGAAATCCTGACCGCATTGTATCACCTTATCCCAGGTCTCCTCACTCAGGTTTTGCAAGTCGCGGTAACGGACGTCATATTTTAACATGCCGTAGATCAGGCCGGCATTGAAGTTGTCTCCTGCACCGATGGTACTGACTGCTTGCAACGGGGTGACAGGATACTCTTTCGATATTGTGTTGGTACGCAGCGAGATTTTCTCTGCTCCGGCTGTACAAAGGAATAGCGGACAATAAAACTTGATTTTATCCTTGTAGATCTTCTCTGCGTCTTTGATTCCGTACATGTAATAGAAGTCTTCCAGAGATCCCCTTACGATGTCGGCATATTCCAGATTCTCGATAATGGTTGGAGCTAACTTCATAGCCTCGTTCTTATGTGAAGAACGGAAATTGGGATCATAATATACAATCGCTTTTTTCTCTCTCGCTATGTCCAGCAGTTCCAGAATCTTGTCGCGTAAAACCGGATTCAGGGCATAGTATGAACCGATGACAATGATATCATCTTCGTTGATGGGAGGGAACAAAACGTCCAGCCGCTGTTTGGGATAGTCTTTATAGAAGATGTATTCCGCGTCGCTGTGTTCGTTCAGGAAAGCCAGGGATACGGGCGATTTGCCATCCGGGAACACATTGACGTGATCCGTCGGGATATGATTGTCACGCATGAATTGCAAGATGATGTTTCCAACATGGTCGTTGCCCGTTTCGCTGATGAAACATACATTGACTCCCATGCGTCCTAAAGAAACGATGCCGTTGAAAACAGAGCCTCCGGGAACGGCTGCCGAAGGCTGGTCGTTCCGGAAGATGATATCGAGTATAGTCTCTCCGATGCCGATTACTTTACGCATAGTTTTCTTGATTTTTCACCCAGATAACCACCGTGATGGCGTTTGGAGTATTCTTCGATAGTGAATTCAGTCCTTTTCATTGTTTGTACCACGAGGATATCGCCGATGACGGTCATTACCGTAGTCGAGGTAGTAGGGGTCATGCCCAGTGTACAAACCTCGGCAGGGTGCCCTGTACTCAGGCATACATCTGATTCGCTGGCAAGCGGACTGTCGGGGTTTCCGGTGATAACGATGAATTTAAGGCCCGGATTCAGGTTGTGGGCCAACTGCGTTAACTCTACGATTTCACGGGTTTTGCCCGAGTTTGAAATCAACAGCAACAGGTCGTTCTCTTGCAGGATGCCCAGATCGCCATGTTGCGCTTCGCTGGGATGCAGGAAGACAGAGGGAATACCGGTCGAACAAAACGTAGTGGCGATGTTCATCGCTATTTGTCCGGCTTTACCCATGCCGGAAGTTACAAGTTTGCCTTTTTTTCTGTGTATTTGTTCCACAATCAACTCAACCGCCTTTTCGTAGGCATTGGTCACGGGAATATTCAGCACGGCTTGTGCTTCCTTTTGCAGGAGTTCTTGAATCGATTCAATCATTATATCTTAGTTGTTAATTCATTAAATGTGTTTGCTACTTCATAATAGGAGGACAGCGGATGGCGGGCAAATCCTCTTGCCTGTAATTCGCTGAGTACGGCAAGCAACGGGCTATAAAAACCATTTGCGTTGTAGAAGATCACTTTCTTCTGGTGATAACCGATGGAAGCGGCTGCCATGACATGAAATACTTCATCCAGCGTGCCGATACCGCCGGGGAGAGCCACCAATACATCCGACTGTTGCAGGATGATATCCTTGCGGTCACTCAGATTGTGTGTGCGGATCATTTCATCGAGATATGTACTCACTTTGCCGTTCTCTTCAAGTTTGGAGGGTACTACACCGATGACACGTCCCCCGCTTTCTTTGACTGCCTTTGCCACACATTCCATGAGTCCGAGGTTGGCACCACCGTAGATAAGTGTCTTGCCGTTTCTTCCCATCCATTCGCCAATCTGATGGGCTGCATCGAAGAATGTCGGGTCGATGCTGTCGGACGCGGAACAGAAAATTCCTATCTTTTCCATAAGGGTTATTGATGTTATAGCTTACAAATATCTGCAATTTTCTATAAACGACAATAAGTTTTATTGTATTTTTGTATCCTCAACCTAACTTAATAGTAAGAATGAAGCAGTTAAGTACCCGTGCAGAAATGCAATATAATATACATACCCTGTCCAACGGTCTTCGCATCATCCATGAGCCTTCGCTTTCAAAGGTGGCTTATTGTGGATTTGCCGTAGATGCCGGCACCCGTGATGAGGCTGAAAACGAACAAGGAATGGCCCACTTTGTGGAGCACCTGATTTTTAAAGGTACCCGGAAACGGAAGGCATGGCATATCCTGAATCGTATGGAGAATGTAGGAGGCGACCTGAATGCATATACCAATAAGGAAGAGACGGTGATCTATTCGGCATTCCTGACCGAACATTTTGGGCGGGCACTGGAATTGCTGGCAGATATTGTTTTTCACTCCACTTTTCCGCAGAACGAGATAGAAAAGGAGACGGAAGTGATTATCGACGAGATACAGTCATACGAAGATACTCCTTCGGAGCTTATTTTCGATGACTTTGAAGATATGATTTTCCGGAATCATCCGTTGGGACGCAACATTCTGGGCAGGCCGGAATTGCTGAAGCAATTCCGAAGCGGGGATGCGGTTGCTTTTACTTCCCGGTTCTATCAACCTTCCAATATGGTATTCTTTGTTTTGGGCAACTTCAACTTTCAGAAAATAGTCCGCCAGGTGGAGAAACTGTTGGCAGACCTTCCGTTGATTGGAGTCGATAATCACCGTACTCCGCCTCCCCTTTACGTACCGGAGCATCTGGTTGTCCATAAGGAGACCCATCAGGCGCATGTGATGATTGGCAGTAGGGGATACAATGCTTATGATGATAAACGTACCGGCTTGTATCTGCTGAATAATATTCTGGGTGGTCCGGGGATGAACAGTCGCCTGAATGTTTCTCTCCGCGAGCGAAGAGGATTGGTCTACACTGTGGAGTCCAATCTGACATCGTATACGGATACGGGAGCTTTCTGCATCTATTTTGGAACCGATCCTGCGGATGTGGATACTTGTCTGCGGTTGACTTACAAAGAACTGAAAAGGATGCGGGATGTGAAAATGACCTCTTCGCAGCTGATGGCTGCTAAAAAACAACTGATCGGGCAGATTGGAGTTGCTTCGGATAATAATGAAAATAATGCGTTGGGGATGGCAAAGACCTTCTTGCATTACCACAAGTATGAATCATCTGAATCTGTTTTCCGGCGAATCGAAGCATTAACTGCAGAAGGGTTGCTGGAGGTAGCCAATGAGATGTTCGCAGAGGAATATCTTTCTACACTGATCTACAGATAAGAAGAAAAGGAAGAGGGTGCATCTGAGGATTGACATTACTATTAGACACACAATTAATACTTATATAAATCTTTACGATGCACTCTCTGACCTTGGAATATATAAACTAAAAAAACATCATAATCAAGGCTATGCCGAATCGCATAGACACCCGTAGTACAGAAAGTGCTAAATAAGAATATGCCTGAGCGCAAATACATAGTATTTGGGTGCAGGCTTAACTCTGTTATGAAGAGTATAAAAAGAAGTGTATTCTTTGAATGTTATTAATTTCTGAGAGTCCGTCTTGGCAGCCGGATGGAGGTTATTGCTTTGTTTATACGGGTTGGCCGAATCCGAAACAGCCTTTTTGACCAGTATCCCTTGATTAAAGTCGAATAGGTCGTGTCTTGAGTTATCAAAAGAAGGTATGTTGTGAGTATAGCTTTTTACGGCAGTAGTGACTGTCACCCCGTTATTGGCGGGTTGTAGAGCACTGCTTTTCTGGGTACCGAATACCAAAAATAACAGGCATAGCATTAATAGTTTGATGTATGCTGTCATAATTGGCGCAAATGTATGGATTAATACGGATCTTTACTTCGGGTGGCTTTGCTTTTTCTCGGGTTATTAATTATTTTTAATAATAGGAAATTGAACCGTCCAAAGGAGCTGACCGGCAGTGGGGCCATTAGTCACCTTGGATGGTTCAGTCTGCGGAGTTTGATTTATACTTTTAGTTTAATCTTAGCTTTGACCAGTAATCCTGTGATACCGACAATAATCAGTGAGAATATGGCCGATTTCATTAATCCCGGTATGCCGCTGCCCAATGCGGTGGGGTAGTGTAATCCAAGTAGTTGTTGCATTGCATACCAGATATATGGAATGATATAGCAGGTAAGGGTTGCGGTTCCTGCCGGTTTGATAATATCGAACCAGCCGGTTTTGCCTTTTATGTCAGTCAGCCAATAGAAGAAGCCGAATGACGGGAAGAAAGCTGCCGTACAGAAGAAGAACCAGCTTGGAGTGGCTTGTATCTTTGAGATAATCCAGAAAGGATGTGAGGCAAAGCCGGCTGCCAGCATAAGGAGGCCCAGACCGCATAATATCCCTATAAACTTTCCGGGGCATTCGGGGCTGGCATATTTCTGCATCAATAGTGAAGTTAGCATGCCCGATATTCCGAATGCGTGTAATGTCATATCACTTGGTATGAATGGAAGCGGCAGGATGTCTGCATGATTCAGCAATGCCAGAATGATAAACAGTACCCAGACGAAAAGGTTGCGTACCAGGTTTTCCCGGGTAAATAAATATACAGAGGCACAGATTACATAGGTCCAGCCAATAAGGCCCAGAATTCCCCACCATTTCTGCTGGAAAGGTGCTCCATGAAATCCTTTGTAGAGGATCAGGAAAGTCAGCAGTAAAATACCTGCTGTCTTCATTCCCGTATAGAGATATTTCTTTCGGGTGGTTATCGGTTGAGGGTATACTCCCCAGATCAGGAAGAAGCCAATCACCATAATGATAGAGAACCAGGGATGGGAGAGTCCTGCCACTCCTCCGCTGTTTACAGAGAAAAGTCCCATAACAACCAGTGCCACGGTTCGCCAGAAAATATGCATAATCACTTGGAGCGGTGAATCGCCCTTTTGGTATCGGTTTTGTACCGCAAACGAAATAGACATGCCCATGCAGAACAGGAAAGCCGGGAAAATAGTATCGGAGAAGCCTAACATGTCTTCTGTCATTGCTGCGTGTCCAAGCCAATGGGGGATGTTTCTGAGTCCGGGAATATCATTCACAAAAAGCATAAGGAACATGGTGAGTGCACGGAATACATCGACCGCAGCGACTCGTTGAGGGGATGAGGTTTTCATAATGTGTTAAATTAATCAGGGGTTATGCTCACAAAGATAGCGTAAAAATGTTTAAAGTCTGCTGTCTTCCGGCTTATTCCGCTTATCTTTGCCTGAAAACCTAAAAAATTATGATGACATTAAGCCGTATTACGAGTGCTGACGATTCACGTCTGAACCGTTTGATTCCTTTGTACGAGGAGTCTTTTCCCGAAAGTGAGAGAAGAAAAATCGGGCAGTTGAAACGAATGATTGAGAACCATACCCCCATGTATTTCAATGCTATTGAATGTGATGGAGAGTTGAGTGGAATGTTTGTATACTGGGATATGGGTGACTTCTACTATTTGGAACACCTGGCTGTATTCCCGGAAATGCGGAATAAAAAGATAGGGCAGCAGGTGCTTGATTATGTGGCCGGACACCTGAAAGGACTGCGCCTGCTGGAAGTAGAGCCTACGGAAGATGAAATGACTACCCGGCGCGTGAACTATTATCGGCGTAACGGATACAAGGTGCTCGATAAAACCTATGTACAGCCTTCTTATCATGCTATGGAGAACGCCTGTCCACTTTGGATTATGGGAAATGAAGATTCTCCCCGACTGTCTGAACAGGTGGAAAGAATTAAAGAGGAAGTGTATAGGCAGCAGATAGGATGAGGCCTTATAAATGTGTCAAAACTATCGCTGGCTCCACAGAAAAACAGAGATCGAGTAGGCTTCGGTCTTACTTTCTGTGTTAATCTGTGGAGGCAGCGGTGGGTGAAAAGGTCTTTTACTGCCTTTTCGTGTTTTTAAAAGATTGATTTTGCAATTCCCATTTCCAGTCCTCTTAGCTCGGCAAGTCCGCGCAGGCGTCCAATGCAGGAGTATCCCGGATTGGTTTTCTTCTTTAAATCGTCCACCATTTGGTGTCCATGATCCGGACGCATGGGGATAGATACTTTTCTTCTCTGTTGTAATTCAAGGAAAGCTTTCATGACCCGGTACATATCTACGTCTCCTTCCAGGTGGTTGGCTTCGTAGAAATTTCCTTCGGAATCTCGCTGAGTGCTTCGGAAGTGGACAAAATTGATACGATCGCCGAATTGTTTCATCATACCTTCCAGGTCGTTGGCACTGCTTACTCCAAGTGATCCGGTACAGAGACAAAGCCCGTTCGATTCATTAGGCACAGCATCGATCAGTGCCTGAAAATCGGCCGCACAACTCATGATACGCGGTAAACCCAGAATGGGGCAGGGTGGGTCATCCGGATGAATCACCAGCTTTACACCGGCCTCGTCTGCTACCGCAGTCACTTCTTTCAGGAAGTAGATTAAGTGGGCACGTAGCTTATCCGCGTCGATACCTTTGTAACGATTCAGTTCCTGTTGAAACTGCTCCAGCGTGAAACTCTCTTCCGAACCGGGAAGTCCGGCAATCATATTACGGACAAGGAGTTGTTTCTCCGTTGCGTCCATCTGTTCGAAACGAATTTTTGCTTTGGCTTTTTCTTCATCGGTATAGTCGTTCTCTGCACCCGGTCGTTTCAGTAAGAAAAGATCGAAAGCGATAAAAGCGGCACGTTCAAAACGAAGTGCTTTGGAGCCATCGGGTAGGGTATAGGCAAGATCGGTGCGAGTCCAGTCGAGTACGGGCATAAAATTGTAGGTAACGATATGAATTCCACATTTACCGAGGTTACGTAAGCTCTCTTTGTAGTTTTCGATGTATTTTCTGTAATCGCCTGTCTGGGTTTTGATGTGTTCGTGTACCGGGACACTTTCTACTACCGACCATCGCAGACCGACGGATTCGATCAGTTCCTTTCGTTTCATAATTTCTTCTACAGTCCATACTTCGCCATTAGGGATGTGGTGGAGAGCGTTGACAATTCCCGTAGCTCCGGCTTGTTTAATGTCCCAAAGGCTGACAGGATCATCCGGTCCATACCAGCGCCAGGTTTGTTCGGAAAGAAAGAGTTTATTCTTTGATGAAGTGATATAAGGTTGATTCATAAGTCATTTTTTACTTTTGAAAGTAGGTTTAATCATTCTGTTCGTTTTATCTCTGGGGAGGGAAGATGCATGGGAGAGGTCTCTTTACATTGCAAAAGCATTGAATCCGCCGTCCACTATGGCCACAGTGCCCGTTACGAAGCTTGCTGCGTCGCTGATCAGGTATTGTATTGTGCCGCATAACTCTTCAGCGCGTCCCATACGTCCGAATGGGGTTTGGCGGATGACATCCTGTCCTCGTTGAGTATATGTTCCGTCCGGATTGGTTAGTAAAGTGCGGTTCTGCTCTGTCAGGAAGAAACCGGGGGCAATGGCATTTATACGGATTCCTTCACCAAACTTTTTGGCTATTTCTGTGGCCATAAATGCGGTAAAGTTGGAAATGCCTGCTTTGGAAGCCGAATAACCGGCCACACGTGTCAAAGGCCGGAAAGCTGCCATTGAGGAGAAATTGACAATAGCTCCGCTTTTCTGCTCTGTCATCGGTTTTAGAAATACTTGTGTCGGCAATACGGTACCGGTCAGATTAAGATCCACTACCTTCTGAAATTCATCTATTTTCAGATCGAAGATGTCACTTGCCGGTGCAATCGTAGCTCCCGGCATATTGCCGCCTGCCGCATTGAGCAATGCGTCTACCCGCCCATAAGCTTTCAATATATCTGCCAGGTTCTGTTCAAGGATGTTCCGGTCGAGTACATTGGTTGCCAGGAACAGAGCTTCGCCCCCTTTGGCGCATATTGTTTTTACTATCTCGTTGCCCACTTCGGCTTTACGTCCGAGGATAACGACCTTGGCACCTTCTTCTGCCAGATGGACTGCAATTGTTTTTCCCAATACTCCTGTTCCACCGGTAATGACCACTACCTTATCCTTTACACTAAATAAGTTTGCCATACTATTATATTTTAAGTTTAAACTTCTTCTTCTATAGCTCCGTTATCGTACACGCAGCATGCAAATATAGTTATAAAGTTGATGGAACGGTTCAAAAAAGGAAGGAAATTAATTTTTGGTCAACTCCTTTTATCGGGGATTGGCTATTGTTTGTTGCAGTATTAACAAACTTTCCGGTCCCATATTGAATAAGAGGTCGATGATACTCAGGTTGGGCAGGAATCCGTGGCGGGTTTCGAAAACCTGATAGTAAGGTTGGGGAATAAATTCCGGATCGGCTTGGCGGAAATTCTTTTTGGGATGGATGGCTTCCCGGAAGTCTATTTCGTTCGGGGCGAAGTCCGCTTTATATTCGGTGGTTCGTTCCGTATCAGGTTGTATATCTATCAGCTTGCATACAAGCCGGCACAATTCTTCATTGAAATCTGTGAGGAATTCATATTTCTTTTCATAGAAAGGGCGAAAATCGTCTTTATAATATTCAAAAAAAGGGGTGCTGTTATAGGCCGATTCCATTGCATTCCAGTGCAGATGCCTCCAGTTGCCATGGTCGGAAATCCGGATATCCTTCATCGGACATTTCGGGTTTTCCGGTTTTACGGTAGGAACAGAAAGTGCCAGTTCTCCCTCCGGACCTGCAATAGTACAGCGGTTCCGGTAGGTCTGTTTCATGTAATGATCGTGCTGCTCGATGAATATTTTATCGTAATTCAACAGTTTACTATAATATTCTACGGGTGCCAGATAGGCAGAAGAGAGATAAGCGACTTTCATGGGTAGTTGATACTTTGTGATTACTTGGTTGCTGATATATAATTTGTGGTTTGTGGGACTGACTACTTCACCGGTTGGAAGAATCGGTTCCAGCGGTATCCGTTGAAGATTCCCGTATGGTCTTTCTTTGAGAACCAGATTCGCGAAGCTTTCCCAATGACATGATCTTGCGGCACAAAGCCGAACAAGCGGGAATCGGAGAGATTTACCGAGTTATTGGAAGCCATCCAGTAATAATCTTTGGTAAAATAGCAATGCTGTGAAGGGTGACCTTCAATGTAGAGCGTATCGTTCCGGATTTCCGCTTGTTTGCCTTCATGCAACACCAGCGTATTCCGCAACAGGGTCCTGTTCCACGGATAAACTCTGACGGCCTTTCCCTTGCCAGGGATGATGAGCGGTTTAGTTTCTTCCTGCCGGCTTTGGCTCAGAGGTTGTATCCAGCTTTTTCCGTTCATCGCCTGTTCAAGCAGATAATATTCGTAACGGCTGAAGCTTCGTACATTCTTGCCTTCATGCTGCCCCATCAGTTCATTGGAGCCGATGGAAAGAATGGAAAGTAGTGAGTCTAACTGCTGTTCCTTGGTCTGTGGATAAGTGTAGAGTTGTTTCCGGTCCGGTCCGAGTTGTGTGTTGCGGTCTACTACATTGAATAGTGAATCGATAAGCAAAGTATCTCCCGGTACACCGATACACCGGCTGATATAGATTTCTCTCCGGTCGATGACCGGTTCTTTGATAGCCGCGGGATTATTGAATACGACGATGTCGTCTTTATCAATGCGCCTTGGATTCCAGCGGTGGTAGGAGAACAGTGACATATAAGGTGCCCGAAGTCCGTAGCTCCACTTATTGACCAGAATACGTTCGCCTTGGAAAAGGGAGTTCTCCATGCCCGATGAAGGTATCAGGCATGAGGTAAAAGCAAAGCCGCGGAGCAATAATACGATAACTATTGCTCCGGCAAATGCTATAATCCATTTAAATCCCTTTCTCATTACTACTTAGTCTACCCACTTAAAGATGCGGTTCCAGCGGATTTTACCGTCAAACCAGCCACGGTCTTTATCCAATGACAGCCATACGACGATCGGTTTACCTACTACGTGGTCTTCGGGTACGAATCCCCAATAACGGGAATCAGCCGAATTATGCCGGTTATCACCCATCATCCAGTAATAATCCAACTGGAAAGTATACTGGTCTGTCTTCACACCGTTAATGTAGATTCCGTCTTCTTTCTGTTCCAGTTTATTGCCTTCGTAGGCAGTGATGCAACGTTCGTAGATAGGCAGATTATCCGGAGTCAGCGTGATAGTGGCTCCCTTTGCCGGAATCCAGATAGGGCCGTAATTGCTGCGGTTCCAGTGAGTATATAAATTCAGAGGATACATGTCTCCGGCATAATCTTCCGGCTCTATCACGATTTTGCTGATCAACTTTTTGTTGGCGGACAGAGTATCATACATTTTTTTTGTGAGCGGAAGGTGATATACAGGATTCAGCCTGCCTTGGGCGTTTCGTCCATCCATTCCTAACTCAACCAACCCTTCTTCATAACCTGCTCCTTCGGGAGTTAATCCCTGGTCGGCTTTACTGATCCCCAGTTCGCGGAACATCTCTTCTGTGATATACGGACCCGTAGTTTGCACAAAGTAGTTGAATTGCAGGTTCTCAGGGTTTTCTATTGCCTTCCCGTCAATCATCACCTGACCGTTGATAATTTGGAGTGTATCGCCCGGCAGCCCTACACAACGTTTTACGTAATTCTCCCGGCGGTCCACCGGACGGGTGACAACTTTGCCATACCGTTGGGGATTGGACATTATTTCTTTTCGTCCGGCATTGTAATATAAATCGTATACTGTTTTCTGTTGTTCCCGGGTCAGACTGTCCATATTGATCGGATTCGGATAAATCTGCTTCCCGATGTTGTATGCCAGTGTATAAAAGTCGGCATCCGGAAAGTTCAGCGCAACAGTGTCTCCTGCAGGGAAGTTAAACACTACAATATCGTTCAGTTTTACTTTACCGAACCCGGGCACACGTTTGTATTTCCACTGAGGCCACTCAATGTACGACTTGGTGTTCAGTATCGGCAGTGTATGCTGTGCCAATGGCATCGATAGCGGAGTATTCGGTACACGGGGACCATAGCTCATCTTGCTTACATACAGGAAGTCTCCCACCAGCAATGATTTTTCCAGTGAGGAGGATGGGATCTGATAATTCTGAAAGATATAGATGTTCACGAAATATACTGCCACCAAAGCGAAAACGATGGCATCTACCCAACTCATTACGCTTCGGACAGTCGGGTTCTTTGACTTCTTCCAGAATGACCAGGGGATTTTCTTGGTAATGTAAACATCGAAAATAAAAGGAACCACAATCAGTCCCCACCAGCTTTTCACCCAGATCAGAAAGATCAGATAAAGAAGAATGGCAATGGAACACTTTATCCATTGAGTACGTGTTGCTTTTCTCATGATGTTAGTCTTTTAAGAATGGGAATAAATCGCTCATACCCAGATAGCCTTCATGGGTTGCTGTGTATTCTGCGGCAAGTACCGCACCCAAAGCAAAACCTCCCCGGTTTTTGGCATCGTGGGTGATGGAGATACTGTCCGCCTCCGAATCGTAACGGATGGTGTGGATACCGAATACTTCGCCTTCACGGATGGAGTGAATCGGCAACTCGTTCGCTGAGTGTGCTTCCTCTTTTACCCAAACGTTTTTACGTTCCATGTTTTCAAGAATACCTTCTGCCAGCGTGATGGCCGTTCCGCTTGGTGCATCGAGCTTGTGCACGTGGTGGGTTTCACTCATGGTCACGTCATATGCTGGGAACTGGTTCATTATTTTAGCCAGATACTTATTGACTGCCGAGAAGATGGCTACGCCCAGGCTGAAATTGGATGACCAGAACAGGGTTTTTCCACCTTTGCTGCATAGTTCCTTTACTTCATCGCCGTGCTCTGCCATCCATCCGGTACTGCCCGAAACTAACTTTACACCTGCTTTGAAAGCTCTCATATAATTGCTGTAGGCTACCATGGGATTAGTGAACTCAATAGCCACATCTGCCGATTTAAACGCTTCGGATTCGAAATCATCCTGATTATTGATGTCGATAATGCTGACAATTTCGTGTCCGCGACTGAGGGCTACTTTTTCGATTTCCCTGCCCATTTTTCCGTAACCTATTAATGCTATTTTCATTGTTTTACTGACTTTATAGACTTTATATCCAAAATATTAGTCGCAAAGATAGGATTTTTATTACATTTGTCGAGCACATTAACGTCTTGTTAACAATGGAACACCTCCTACACTATGTGTGGAAACACAAAATCTTTCCTCTTCATGAACTGCAAACAACCACCGGGCTGCCTGTTGAAGTGATTGATACGGGACTGCCGAATCCTAATGCAGGCCCCGATTTTTTTAATGCCAAACTAAAGATTGACGGTACGCTTTGGGTAGGTAATGTCGAAATACATGCAGTCTCTTCCGATTGGTTCCGTCACGGGCATGATCATGATATAGCCTATGACTCAGTGATTTTACACATTGCCACGGAAATAGATTGTGAGATATACCGCACCAATGGTGAACCTGTCCCGCAACTCCGGTTGGCTTGTCCCCGCCGGGTGAAGGAACATTATGACGAGCTTTGCCGGGCAGACGTACATCCACCTTGCTATTCGATCTTGGAAACTCTTTCCAAACTAACGGTTCATTCCTGGCTGACAGCTTTACAGACCGAGCGTTTCGATCAGAAGAACCAGACCATATCCCGGCGGCTTCAGCGCTGCAACCAACATTGGGAGGACGCCTTTTTCATCACGCTGGCACGTAATTTTGGTTTCGGACTGAATGGAGATGCTTTTGAAGCCTGGGCGAATCTGCTTCCGTTCCGCTCCATCGATAAGCATCGTGACGACCTGACACAAGTGGAGGCTTTCTTCTTTGGACAGGCCGGTTTGCTGGAGGGAGAACCTGTTGACGATTATTTCAGTTGGATGCAGAAGGAATTCCGTTATCTGCAACATAAGTTTGAACTTCCGCCGGTGATGAATGCTTCTTTGTGGCGTTTTCTCCGTCTTCGTCCCGGCAATTTTCCACATGTGAGGCTGGCACAACTGGCTTCCCTATATTACAAAGAGCGTTCCCTGTTTTCACGTGTCATGGAAGCGCAAACCCTGAAAGAGTTAAAGTCGATCTTCTCCGGTCATACTTCTGCTTATTGGGAGGAGCACTTCATGTTTGGCAGGACCTCTCCCCGGAAGGAGAAAAGCATCGGTTCCGGTGCAAGGGAACTGATCATTATCAATACGGTCATACCTTTTCTGTATGCTTACGGTTTGCATAAGGCAGACGAAAGGTTGTGTGAACGCGCAGCTTCATTGCTTGAAGAGTTGAAAGCTGAAAACAACTACGTCACCCGCATGTGGAGCGAAGCCGGAATTCCTGTCCGGACAGCAGCGGACAGTCAGGCGTTGTTACAGTTACAGAAGGAATATTGCGACAAGAAGAAATGTCTTTATTGCCGCTTCGGATATGAATACCTGAAACATAAATAATTCTGTCCTTCCCGATTGGATATTAGGAAGATATATTATCTTTGCCCGCTGAAAATGCGGGGTGGGATTCCCCGTCTTAATAACCCATTCATTATGAAAGTGAAAAGATTTGTGCTTTGTCTGTTTATGCTTACCCTGATGGGAGGCATTTGCTTTATTTCCTGTGGAAATACTTCGAAAGCGAAGGCAGAGAGTGCCGCTACTGCGGAAACGGCTGATGAACCTTTCCAGACGTTTCTGAAGAAGTTCACCTCAAGTGCTTCTTTCCAGTATACCCGTGTGAAGTTTCCGTTAAAAACTCCCATCACTCTGATGACGGACGATGGAAATAGCGAGAAAACCTTCCCCTTTACACAAGAGAAATGGCCGTTGCTGGATGGCGAGACTCTAAAAGAGGAACGCATTACCCAGGAGGAAGGAGGAATCTATGTTTCTAAATTTACGGTGAACGAACCTACCCATAAAGAGTTTGAAGCTGGGTATGAGGAGTCGGAAGTTGACTTACGTGTGATATTCGACTTGATTGACGGTAAATGGTATGTAACCGATTGCTATACCGGGTGGTATGGATACGATCTGCCGATTGACGATCTGAATGAAACTGTGAAGCAGGTGAAAGAAGAGAATCAGACTTTTAAAGAATTGCATCCATAGAGAATCTGGTATCAGGGGGAGGATCACTCAGGGACTCCCTCTCTTTTAAAGAAAAGATAGGTTACTGCTCCAAGATATGCAAGTCGACTAACATCGCCGTGTACTGGTCAAGATTTTACGTACCGGAGTAAATGGCTTTACATGCCGACGTAAAAGCCTTTACATGTCGGGGTAAATGCTTTTACATCGAAAGGAAAATACAGGTAAATATAATTTGCTGACTATCAGTGGTAATGAAACGGATGCCAAACTACGCATTGTCCGGATGAACTTTCTGTCAGAATGCCGAACGGACGGCAATGTTGTATTTGGTGAGCGTAGTGCTTTTATGGATAGCTTTCCAACTTTTCCGGTCGATCTGTGGAGCCAGATACTCCCAGAATGTTTTCATCTTGGTTACCAGTTGCGCTTCGCCACCTTGTATCTGCTCTTCATAATGAAGGAAAACGGCTGTGTGCAGTGCCTTAAGCTTTTCATGCCACTCTTCGGGAGAAAGCTTTCTGCCTTCTTTGTACTCCCAGCCTAATGCAGGGTTTGTCAGTAATCCGCGTCCGATCATCACTCCGGCAAGGCTTGGGAACTTGTCGGTAATGCGGTGGATGTCTGTTACGGTCAGGATATCTCCATTATAGACTACGGGATGTCTGCATGCTTCGTAGAAAGAGGTAAATCCCTCCATGTCTACCTCACCTTTGTATTGCTGGATGCCCAACCGGGGATGGAGGGTGATTTCGGTCAGGGGAGCAGCGTTAAGCAACGGTATCAGTGACAGGCATTCATCCGGTTTTTCCCATCCCAGACGCATCTTTACCGAAAAGCGTATGTCGGGAAATTGTTCCGTTTGTTTTAGCAATGCCTCCACCTTGTCGGGATAAGGCAGCATGCCGGACCCGCATTGCCGTTTTGCCAACATCGGGAAAGGACAGCCGAGATTGATGTCTATCTCCCGATAGCCCTGTTCGATGAAGAGGGCGATCATACGCTCTGTTTTATCCGCTTCGGAGGCTATGAGTTGCGGGATAAGGCGGGCCACCCGGTTGTTTTCGGGTAGAATGTCTCGAACGTCTTTGTGGCGGAACTCTCCCCGGTCTACTCGTACAAAAGGAGTATGATAGACATCTATGCCGCCGAAAACGGCGGCATGGGCATTACGATAGGCTGCCTCGGTATATCCCTGAAGCGGAGCGAAGTGGATAGGTAATGTATTATTCATCTGTTTTTAAAACATAAACATGGCTACACCTACGATACGGTTGTTACCGATGGAATGTGTATCGATGATTTTGCCGTTTTTAAGATTCAGTGAACCGTAAGCAGCGGAAGTATAGGTATATTCCACTCCAAACTTCCAGTGATTGACGTTGTATGTCAGTTCGGCTCCGGCAGTTACTACCTGGTCTACATTGGTTCCTGTTCCGTACAGTTGACCGGATGCTAAAGCATCACTTGTCCCCAGATTCTTGACATATCCCAGGAAGATGCCCGGTTTCCATTTCTGTCCGTATACAACGTTCAGCCATGAACTGGATACCCGGATCGGTGTATATTTCTGTTCTCCGGTCTGCTTATCGATCGATTTGATTCCGAATCCACCGAGCATCGAAGTTTGTGTCAGATTAGAGCCCAATACGGTTTTGGCCCCTACAAACCAGTCTTTATTGCTGTATTTTACATGTCCTTCATAAGATAAAGTGGTGATGCGTTCGTTCACTTTATAAACTTTATCATCTATTTTAGACTCTGTACGGGGTTTCAGAGAGAGAAGTTCTATGCCTGCTCCGGCTATCCATCCGTTGGCTTTATAATCGAGTCCCAGATAGAATTCGGGGACACAGCTGTTCTTTATATAAGCCTGGCTCTTGCCCGCAATGCCTTGCGATAAATACTGCGATTGCCAGATTGCGGCTCCTGTCAGTTGGAATCCCTTATGTGTATAGCGATAGCGAATTTGAGGGGCACGGCTGAATGGCTGGAAAGGTGCACCCACCGAAAGATTCAGTATTTGTGGTGATACGTCACCGAACAGCGGATGCCAGGTTTGGCCGAGTAAGAGAGCTGAACGTCCCCAATCCAGGTTCAGGTAGGCATGGCGTAAGCGGATGGTGGAGTAGGAAGTTCCTGAGCCGCGGAAGTCCACTTCTACTTTGGCAGAAGTCATGGCACGTCCCAATTTAGGGCCGGCTACGTCTATTCCCAGGCGGGTATATAAGGTATAAAAGCTACCGTTGGCAGTTGCGTTCAGGTCCTTGCCGTTTTCATCGAGTACTTCGTCTTTGGGATACATGTAAAACAATCCGTCTACTGTCTCTTCGTTAGCACGGCTGTTGTAATAAAGGTCTGTGCGAATCTGTCCGTAAAACTTATAACTAAAGTCTTTCTTTTGAGCAAAACTGCTTACTGCCATCATCAGGCAGGCAGATAAAATTAGATGCTTCTTCATTTTTTGTGTTATTTGTTAGATACAATGGGGATTTACCCGTTGAAGTTATTATCTTAAATCAATGTAAGATGGTTGTTTCACGCTGCAAAGGTAAGGAAATCATCTGACTGACCATGAAAAAGGATACCCGAAAGTAAACGTTTTCGGAAAAGGTTGTAAAATAGCACCGGATGGAGAATGAAATACTGGAATAAAGTATATATTTTTGCAAGATAAAAATAGAATAGACCATGAAAGTAAAAAAGATCAGTATTGCTAATGTGGAGGTCGATGCACTTCCCGAATTACTGGATAAAGAAAAGATCGGTTTCCAGACTATTGATAATGTGAATTGGGAAGCTTATCCTTATCGTCCGAAAGTGGAGTTCCGTATAGCCCATAGCGATGATGCTGTTTTGTTGCACTTTAATGTGAAAGAGGCCAGTGTGAGGGCTAAGTACGGAGAGGACAACGGGTCTGTGTGGACGGACTCTTGCGTGGAGTTCTTTTCTGTGCCTGCCGGTGACGGTATTTATTATAACATCGAATGCAACTGTATCGGGACGATTCTTATAGGTGCCGGAGCAGAACGTAACGACCGGGAGCGTGCCTCTCAGGAAGTGATGGATCAGGTAAAGCGTTGGGCCAGCCTGGGACGCCAGCCGTTCAATGAACGCATTGAAGAGTGTAACTGGGAAGTGGCGCTGATCATTCCATATACAGCATTCTTTAAACACAATATTACTTCTCTGGACGGAAAAACGATTACTGCGAACTTCTACAAATGTGGAGACGAATTGCAGACCCCGCATTTCCTTTCATGGAATCCGATTAAAATAGAGAAACCGGATTTCCATCGTCCCGATTTCTTCGGTACCTTGGAGTTTGAATAGAATGAACCTGCCTGTGTAAAAGCATGGAAAATAATAAAAGAAAGGTGTAGCCATCCCAGGATGACTACACCTTTTCTTTATCGGCAGATGATTGTGCCTATTTTACGATTCCACGTTTTGACTCCTTGACGAATGCAACGATATTTTCTATCTCTTCGCTCATGGGAACCTGGTCTACAATTTTTTGTACTGCATCCTGCAGGCTGAAATTGCCCTGATAGATCAAACGGTAAGCATTGGCAATATGTCGCAAGACCCTTTCGCTCGTATTTTTATGTTGTTGTAATACTACAGCGTTTACTCCGTGATATTCTACCGGATTTCCGGCCATAATAACATAAGGAGGTACGTCTTTTGATATGCGGCAACCGCTCTGAATCAACGTCCATTGTCCTACATGGCAATATTGATGGAGTGTGACGTTTCCACTCAGGATCACGCAATCGTCCAAGGCACATTCTCCGGCAATTGTAGTACCGATACCGGCTACGCAATTGTCACCGATTTGTACGTCATGACAGACATGAACCTTGTCCATCAGGAAGTTGCCGTTGCCGATCTTTGTGGCGTTTCCGCCGAAAGTGGCCCGGCTGATGACTACATTCTCGCGGATATGATTGTTATCACCGATGATCAGTGAACTTTCTTCTCCTTTGTAATGGAAATCCTGTGGCTCCGCTCCGAGTACGGCGTGTTGATGCACTTTGTTACCTTTTCCCAGCTGCGTACCATTCAGTATGCTGGCATAAGACATAATGATGCAGTCGTCCCCTATTTCGACATTATCTTCAATGTAAGCGAACGGTTGAATGGTGACATTCTTACCGATTTTTGCCCCGGGGGCTATCGATGCTAATGGACTAATCATAATTGTATTGTATTTAAAGTTAATCTTCTCTTCCGCCGCCTAATGCCTGATAAAGGCTTACTACAGCCTGCATCCGGTCGAAAGTATCGTTTACCTGAGATAAACGGGCACTGAGCAAAGATTGTTCGGCCGACAATACCTCCAGATAAGTAGACGTCCCTAATTTAAACAATTCTTTTGTATATTCAGATGCTTTCTCTGATGATTCCACTTGCATTTTGCGGGAAGCCGTTTTTTCGGAAGCACTCTGATACTGGTACAGTGCATTGCTTACTTCACTTCCTGCATTCAGTATACTCTGTTGGAAGGCCAGTTTAGCTTCTTCCTGTTGTGCCTTGGCTATCTTCAGACGGGCGATGTTTGCACCCCGGTAGAACAGCGGCTGAGTAAGTGAACCAAGTACGGAGGCCAGCAGTTTACCCGGGTTGACAATGGCGCTACCGGCACTGTTGGTCCATCCGGCTGACCCACTGATTGTGATCTGCGGATAGAAGGCGGCACGGGCTGAGTTTGCATTGTAATAAGTGCTGGCCAGAGCCATTTCGGCTGCTTTTACATCCGGACGGTTAGAAAGTAGCTGCAAAGGAACACCTACTGAAAACTCTTCCGGCAATTGCTGTTCTTCAAGGACTCCCCGTTGAATAGTCTGCGGCGCCTGTGCCAGCAGCATAGACATGGCATTTTCGGTTTCGCGGATACTCTGCTGAATGGCTGGGATAGAGGCCAATACTTGTGCATAGGCAGCTTTGCTTTGTTCCACTCCGGCAGAGGTCGTGTTGAACATGGCGGCATCCTTCATAGCTTGCATCGTTTCAACATTACGTTTCATGATGTCGGCGGTCTGTTCGGTGATGTCGAGCTGACGGTCGAGCATTAATAGCGTGTAGTATGTATTGGCAATTCCCGAGATGATCTGGGTCTGTACAGCTTGGCGATATGCTTTCGTTTGTAACAATGCTACTTGTGCACCCCGTTTGGCATTCAGCAGTTTGCCGAACAAATCGATCTCCCAACTGGCAGTTGCAGGCAGTGAATAAGTTTTCGTTGCCGCATGTTTGTCGAAACTGCTGATGGTTCCTTGTGGTGACAATCCGAGTGAAGGAGCATAAGCCAAGCGGGCTGACATCAGCGATGCCTGTGCCTCTTTCACTTTCAGTGCGGCAGTCAGCAGGTCAGTATTGTGAGTCAGTCCCTGTTCGATTAACGCTTGTAACTGAGGATCTGTGAAGACCTCTCTCCAAGGCAGATTTCCGAAGTTGGCAGTATCGGATACCAAAGTATCGGCAACAGATACTGTATCCCGGTAAAGCCCGGAAGCTTCTATATCCTTAGGTCTGTCATATGATTTATAGATGTGGCAGCTGCTCAGGAGAGCAGTTGCACACAACATACCTATAATTTGTTTCTTCATATTCTTTTCTTTATTCCTATTTAGCGTATTGTTCAATTTCTGTTTCTGCATCTGTATTATCGATGTCTTCCCATTCGATAGGTTTCACCTTCTCCTGTAAATACTGGAAGAGAACGAACAAAGCAGGAACCACAAATATCTGGCATATCATACCGATAAACATACCGCCTACCGCAGCTGTACCCAAAGCACGGTTACCATTGGCACCTACTCCCATGGCAAGCATCAACGGAATCAAACCTACTACCATTGCTAAAGAGGTCATCAGAATAGGACGGAGACGTGCACCTGCTCCCAATACGGCAGCCCAGGTGATGCTCATACCCATCTTACGACGGTCGAGGGCAAATTCGACAATCAGGATCGCATTCTTTGCTAACAAACCTATCAACATAATCAATGCAATCTGCATATAAATGTTGTTGGTAGCTGCTCCTAAAATAGGGATGATATTATTGGCCAATCCCATCAGGTGGGCAAAGATGAAGCTGCCTGCCAGACCGAAAGGAATAGAAAGCAATACAGCCAATGGTAAAATATAACTTTCGTACTGGGCACTCAGCAACAAATAAACGAATACGAAGCAAAGAACGAAGATCATAGCTGTGGAGCTGCCACTGGAGCTTTGTTCTTCGCGGGTCATACCCGAGAATTCATAGCCATATCCTGTAGGTAAAGTCTGTTCGGCTACTTCCTGCATTGCCTGGATGGCTTGACCGGAACTATAGCCGTCAGCGGGAGAACCGTTGATGGTCATAGCGGTAAACATGTTGAATCGCTTGATATTATCCGGTCCGTAGATGCGCTTAATATTCATAAACTGAGTGATAGGCGCCATTTCGTTACCATTGCGTATCTTGATTGACTTCAGCGACTCGAGGTTGGTGCGACTGTTCGGTTCCGCTTGAATCATTACGCGATACATTTTACCGAAGCGGTTGAAGTTTGAAGAATACAAACCACCGTAGTAGCCTTGCAAAGTGGTCAGAATATCGTTAGGTGATAGTCCGGCTTTCTTACAGGCAGCTGCGTCGATGTCTATCATGTATTGCGGGAAGTTCGGATTGAACGATGTTTGCGCTGATTGAATTTCGGGACGGGCCTGCAATTTAGAGATGAAATCCTGAGCCACCTCATAGAATTTGTCAAGGCTACCTCCCGTTTTATCCTGTAGGTTCATCTCAAAACCGTTGGACACACTATAACCCGGAATCATCGGTGGAGCGAACAACAGTACACGGGCGTCTTTAATCACTTCACGAGCTTTGAGGTATAACATGCCCGAAACAAAGTCTGAACGTTCTTTGATGGATCGCTCATCCCAGTTTTTCAGTTTACAAATAAATGAACCGTAGCTGGGTCCCTGTCCTGCTATGAAGCTATAGCCTACAATCATCGTACGGCTGTCGATTGCCGACTCTGAAGCTATCAGGCTGTCTACCTGTTGCATCACCGCTTCGGTACGTTCTTTAGAACTACCCGGGGGCATGTCGACAACAGCCATGATGGTACCTGTATCTTCATTCGGAACCAAACCGGTCGGGGTGATATTCATCAGGAAAATCATCAGGGCAAAGCCGGCTACTACCGCACTGATTGTAAGCCAAGGTTTCTGGATGAAGAATAGTACCCTTTTCTTATATTTTTTCAAAATCGTATCGTATGCCGCATTGAATGAAGCATGGAAACGTTTGGCAAGCGTCACTTTTTCTTTTTTGTTCGGATCGTGTGGTTTCAGTAGGATGGCACACAGTGCAGGACTCAATGTCAAAGCATTCAAGGCCGAAAGTGCAATAGCGATAGCCATTGTCAGACCGAACTGGCGATAGAATGTACCGGAAGTACCGGACATGAAACTTACCGGAATAAATACAGACATCATTACCAATGTGATAGAAACGATGGCACCTCCCAATTCATTCATGGCGTCGATGGAAGCCAGACGGGCTGATTTATAGCCTTGGTCAAGTTTTGCATGGACGCCTTCCACGACGACGATCGCATCATCGACCACAATCGCTATGGCAAGTACCATGGCACATAGTGTCAGAAGGTTGATACTGAACCCAATCAGATATAAGACAAAGAACGTACCGATCAATGCAACCGGGATGGCGATAGCAGGAATCAATGTGGAGCGTAGATCCTGCAGGAAAATGTATACCACAATGAATACAAGAATAAATGCCTCGATCAATGTCTTGACTACCTCATGAATAGAGGCGAACAAGAAGTCATTGGCATTCTGTGATACATTTACTTTGACGCCCGGTGGGAAGGTAGAAGCTGACTTATCCAGTAAGGCGAGGATGTCGTTGATAATAGCTGTCGCATTCGAACCGGCTGTCTGGAATACGATGATGGTTACTGCCGGATGCCCGTTCACTTTATTGGTAAATCCGTAAGTCAGACGTCCCAATTCTACACTGGCGATGTCTTTCAGTCGAAGTACCTGTCCGTCTTCAGTAGCACGGATTACAATATTCTCAAATTCTTCTTGACTTTGCAGGCGCCCCTTGTATCTCAGAGTATATTGAAAAGTCTGGTTACCCTCTTCACCGAATGCTCCCGGAGCAGCCTCAATGTTCTGTTCGGCCAATGCTGCGGAAACATCGGTAGGCATCAGGTGATATTGGGCCATGATATCCGGTTTCAGCCAGATACGCATTGAATAGTCTGCACCAAGCACCATGGCGTCACCTACACCCGGTACGCGTTGCACTTCCGGCACCAGATTGATCTTGGCATAATTTTCCAGAAATTCGTTATCGTATTTGTCGTCGGAACTATATAAAGAGAATACCAGCAACATACTGGTCTGTCGTTTTGAAGTGATGACGCCTACTTTGGTTACTTCGGCGGGTAGCAGACCTTGTGCTTTGGCTACGCGGTTTTGAACGTTTACCGCGGCCATATCCGGATCGGTGCCTTGTTTAAAGTATACGTCAATACGGGCTTCACCGGTATTGGTTGCTGTGGAACTCATGTACATCATGTTTTCCACACCGTTGATTTGCTCCTCCAGCGGGGCGACTACACTGTTTAATACCGTTTGTGCATTAGCACCCTGATAAGTGGTCGAAACGCTTACCGTAGGTGGGGCAATATCCGGATATTGGGAAATAGGCAGCGAAATCAAGCCCAGAATACCCAAGATTACTATAACGATGGAGATCACCGTAGATAGTACCGGACGATTAATAAATCTATCTAGTTTCATATTTAACTTGCTATGCTGATTTTATTTTCCTTGTTTTTTCTCTTCAAGTGCTTGTTGGAAGTTGGCTTTAGCCTGTTCCGGAGTAACTGGTTTGATTGCCTGTCCGTCTTTCAGGGTGCTGGCATTATCCAAGACCACTTTTTCACCAGCTTTCAAGCCGGAAGTCACTACGTAATCGTGTCCGTTATCCACATTGAAAACATTTATTTCAGTCATCTTTACAGTATTGTCCGGCTGCAATACGAAAGCAAATTTCTTGTCTTGTATTTCCGTTGTAGCTTTTTGCGGAATAACAATTGCATTTTCCAGATGATAGGGTACGATCAGGTTGGCCATACCACCGCTTCTCAGCAAATGTTCTTTGTTAGGGAAAGTGGCCCGAATACTTACTGCTCCGGTATTTTGGTTGATGACACCACTAATGGTGGACATTTTACCTTTATCGGCGTAGGTGGTTCCGTCCGATAGTTCAAGCCCTACCTCCGGATAAGACTCTACAGCTGAAATCTGAGAACCGTCTTTACGTACCAGTGCCAATAGATCTTTTTCAGTCAGTGAAGAGTAGACATACATTTCGTTAATGTCCGAAACGATGGTCAGCGGAGTTTGGATAGAAGGGCTGACAAGGCTTCCCAGACGATAAGGAATTGTGTTGACAATACCATCTGAAGGGCTTTTTACATTGGTGAAGGTTAAATTTTGTTCTGCACTTATCAGTTGTGCCTGTGCGGAAGCCAGTTGTGCTTTGGCAGATGCCAGAGAGTTTTCTGCCATCGCCAGGTCGTAATCACTGATGATATTCTTTTTATTCAATTCACGTTTGTTGTTCACTGTGATTTCTTGTGTGTTCACTCCGGCTTTTGCAGTAGCTACAGCTGCTTTGGCCGAACGGACAGCGGCTTCATATTGTACCGGGTCGATGATGAACAATATCTGTCCTTTGCGTACCATAGAACCTTCGTCTACGCAAACTTTTGTGATGAATCCCGATACTTGCGGACGGATTTCTACGTCTTGTTTACCTTTGATAGTGGCCGGATAGGAACTCTTCAGATTTACTGTAGTGGGTTGCAGCACCTGCACTGCGCATTCCGGGGTTCCCCCGCTCAGGTCAAATCCCTTTTTGCCGCAACTCGACAGGAGGGCTAAACAAAATGCAAATAAAACAATTTTACTTTTCATACCTTCTTTATATTCAATTTATAATGATGTCCATTTTGTGGTAATGTGATTTATCGTGCTAACCCTTCAATGATAAGGGAGAGAAAACCGAATGTACTTAATCAGTTTTCTGCGCAAAAGTACTCTTTTTTCCATCTTGATGTTCTTTGAATAGCTGTTTTTTAACTATGTTTTTCTCTAATTAATATAGGTGTTGCGTAAAAAGCTGTCAAAAGGTATCTGTCATTCTCGTTGGAAAGACTGCATAAGCGGAGCGGGAAAGGTATATATAAAAACAGTGACCCGGAACACTCCGGATCACTGTTTGATTGTTGCTTTGAGGAGTTTCTTTTTAATTCCTTACATGTTGACTTTATGACGTACAGGTGTCAGGATGAAACTGAATTCATAATCCTGATAAGGTACGCGGTACTTTTCAAGCGGAAGTGTTCCCCAACTGTTGACACATCCTAATCCCATCTGCACCTTGTCAATGCACAGATTGGTGAAAGGAGCTTTCGGCACTTCAGGAGAGTGACGTTGGTCTTTCTGTGCTCCGTCATCCAAAGATTCGATGCTGTAGTTCAGGGCAGAAGCAGAGAAAGGAGTATCGCCTACGAACTGCAAGCCGTTTCCGCTGACGTTCAATACTCTCCACCAACGTAAATCGGTCTTGGTTCCGGTTTCCTGCGGTCGGATATATGGATAGAATTGTTCGGCAACTGTCTGGCGATATTTGCCAAGCATGGTAGAGTGATTACGGTCGGCGTAATTTTCTATCGGACCGCGGCCATAATATTCTACTTCATTAAAGTTCTCGGGCATTTGCATTTGCATGCCAAAGCGGAACATATCAGAAACTTTCTCTTCTTTGCCGGCTTCCATCTTTTGAGTTACTTTGATGGCGCCTTCATTGTTGATGACGTAAGTCAGGAACAATTTACCCTTTACGGCTTTCATGTCATATTCTGCCTGAATAACTGCCTGCTTGTTTTCAATATTCTGTTTCAGAGAAGTTAACTTCAGTCCCGGATTTTTCCATACGGCATACCGGTGCTGCAATCCTGCCCCATAGTCGTTGTCGGTAGGAGCACGCCAGAAGTTGGGAGTCAGTTGGGCTCCCTGATTCAATAACTGTATGCCGTCTGCTTCGTAGCGAGAAAGATAGCCATTGTGTTTATTGAATTCAATAATGAAGTTTTCACCTTCTACAATCAGGTAGTTATGATCGTTATCTTTGATAACCGGTACATGAACGGCAATGTTAGATGCCTTCCGGTTCTTTAATTCCGGAGTTTGGGCTTTGTACGGACGGATGGTCAACTGGTCATATGCCACTGTACTTCCTGCCGGCATCAATGTTTCGGCGGATTTCAGTTTGTAAGCAACGTTGAGTAGCAGTTCTTTGCATGGGCAGATATTTTCCGTATTCAGATTCAGTTTAAGGGTAGCTGTTTGTTGTGGAGCCACGTTCAGGTCCTGAATCACTCCGGCTTGCATTACTTCGCCGTCTGCCAGTAATTGCCACTCCATATAGTATGCAGACAAGTCGCGGAAGAAGTTTTCATTATATACTTTTATTTCTCCTTTGGCAAGGTCTGCGGGAGTGGTCCAGATGGACTGATAGAAATATCCTACTTCATGGGCATGCGGATTCGGACGGCGGTCGGGACTGATCAAACCGTTATTATTAAAGTTATTGTCCGAAGCGTCATATTTATTGAAATCGCCGCCGTATCCGTAAATATCTACACCGTCTTTATTCTTCCAGTGGTTGGCTTGGTCAACAAAGTCCCAGATGAATCCGCCCTGGTATTTCGGATATTTACGTATCAGATCCCAATATTCTTTGAAACCACCCTGTGAGTTACCCATGGCGTGGGCATATTCGCACTGAATCAGGGGTTTGTCTATGTTGCCTTCACAATATTTCTTGCAGGCATCATAATCGTAATACATCGGGCAGAAAATGTCTGTGAACTGATTGGTGCCTGCCTGTTCGTATTGTACGGCACGCGTTTTGTCTTCATTCTTGATCCATGTGTAGCATTGTTCGAAGTTCGGACCGTATCCGGCTTCGTTCCCTAAAGACCAGAAGATGATGGAAGGATGGTTATACCCTCTTTGTACGTTGCGTTGGTTACGTTCCAGATGTGCTTTTTTATAAGATGGATTTTTGGCAAGTGTCTCTTTGCCATATCCCATTCCGTGTGATTCTACATTGGCTTCCGCCACTACGTAAATGCCGTATTGGTCACAAAGGTCGTACCACAGATTGTCGTCCGGATAGTGACAGGTACGCACGGCATTGATGTTCAACTGTTTCATTCGTAAGATGTCTTGCAGCATGCGCTCACGTGAAACAACATATCCGCCGTCCGGATCTATTTCATGACGGTCGGCGCCTTTGAAAAGCACCGGCTGACCGTTTACCAGGATTTGTCCGCCTTTCAGTTCTATTTTGCGGAAACCTATTTTGACCGGGATCACTTCCAAGGTGGTATTGTTACCACTTTTCAATGTTGCAGTCAATGTGTATAAATTGGGTGTTTCTGCGGTCCATTTTGCGGGATTGTCTACGTTCATGCCAACAGACTTTTTACCGTTTCCGCTGACTTGGGCTGTGGCTACGTTTTTCCCTGTCGGATCTGCCAGATTCAGTTCTACCGTTCCGTTTCCGTTCAGGTTGAGTGCTATATCCAGTGTACCGTTTGTATAATTGGCGTCCAAATCAGGCGTTACACGGATGTCCTGAATATATTTCTTATTGCGGCTGTATAGGTAGCAGTCACGTCCTACTCCGGAGTAGCGGAAAAAGTCCTGATCCTCCAGATATGTTCCATCACACCAGCGGAATACTTGGAAAGCGATCAGGTTTTTACCGGGTTTCAGGTAATTGGTCAGGTTAAATTCGGCTTCCAGCTTACTGTCCTCGCTATAGCCTACATATTTGCCGTTGACCCATAAATACATATTTGAGGTTACCGAGCCGAAGTGAGCGAATATCTCTTTTCCTGACCATTCGGCAGGGATGATGATTTCTTTCCGGTATGAACCTACATGATTGTTTTCTATGGGTACAAAAGGCGGATTGTTTTTGTATTGGTTTCTCCAGGCATAACCTACATTCACATAAATAGGATCACCGTAACCGTTCATTTCCCATACACCGGGAACTTTCATTTGTCCCCATCCTTTGTCGTTATAGTCAGTCCGGTAGAAGTCGGTCGGACGCGCATCGGCATCTTTCACCCAGTTGAAGTTCCAGATTCCGTTCAGGGTTAAAAAGTTACTTGAGTTTTCTTTGTCAGCTTTCGCTGCTTCTTCACTTGAAGAGTAAGCAAAGTAATTGGTGTGCATCGGTGCACGGTTTACCGCATTAATTTCGGGGTTTTTCCATTCGTCATGTTGAGCCATGGTTGCGAGGCTACATATCGCCAGGCAGCAAGTCAGCAGTTGTCTTTTCATGGGGTTAATCTTATTAGGTTTGTAAATTGTTGGTCAAAGATACGTTTTTTGTCTTGTCAAGCAGACTCTTTTTGAATAAATTAGTGTAAAGTATAGCATTAATTAATGGATAAGGTTTATTTTTGCAGCATGTTAAAAGACAGTATACATAGAAAAAAACGATTCATCCGTAGTCTGTTGGGCGTCGCTATTTTGATGGCTACTCTTTATTCTTGTGCCAGTATGGGGCGTCCGGATGGAGGACCTTTTGATGAAACGCCACCCCGCTTCATCGGCAGTGCACCGGCAGCAGGAGCTGTAAATAATAAAAAGTCAAAGATTGTTCTTGATTTCGATGAGTTCATTAAGCTCGAGAAGGCTAATGAAAAGGTAGTGGTTTCGCCCCCCCAGTTGCAACAACCCGAAATAAAACCCGGAGGAAAGCGGATCACCGTAAATCTTCTCGACTCTTTAAAACCCAATACAACTTATACTATCGATTTCTCCGATGCCATTGTTGATAACAATGAAGGTAACCCGCTTGGTAACTTTGCGTTTACGTTCTCTACGGGAGCTTCCATTGATACGATGGAGGTGTCGGGCACATTACTTGAGGCTTCCGATCTGGAGCCTATAAAAGGTATGTTAGTGGGGCTTCATTCCAACCTGAATGACTCGGCTTTTACCAAATTACCTTTTGATCGTGTGGCTCGCACCGATAGTCGTGGGCATTTTACGATTCGTGGAGTTGCACCGGGTAAATATCGTATTTTCGGTTTGATGGATGCCGATCAGAACTTTTTCTATAATCAGAAAGCCGAAGCTGTAGCTTTCAATGATTCATTGATTATTCCCCGCTTTGAAGAGAGGATACGTCAGGATACCACATGGGTCGACTCACTGACTATCGATACTATTGTTGAACAGAAGTATACTTATTACCTGCCCGATAATATTGTGCTCCGTTCGTTCAAAACACCTTCTGTTTCACAATATCTGGTTAAGAGTGAACGCCTTACTCCCCAAAAGTTTTCTTTGTATTTTTCGGCTCCGGCGGACTCTTTACCTGTACTGAAAGGACTGAACTTCGATGAAAAGGACGCTTTTATTGTAGAAAAAACATTCCGTAACGATACTATCCATTATTGGATACGCGACTCGTTGCTCTATAAGCAGGATACACTTACGTTGAGTCTGAACTATTTGTACACAGATACGTTAAATCAGTTGGTCCCACGTACAGATACGCTGAGGTTGGCTGCGAAGAAAGTGAAGAAAGAAGAACCTAAAAAGAAAAAGAAGAAAGACGATGAGCCCGAACCTACCAAGTTTTTGTCGGTAAATACTCACGCGCCTTCATCTATGGACGTATTCGATTATATTACCCTGACTTTCGAAGAACCGGTCGCGCGCTTTGACAGTGCCGCTATCCATCTTCGACAGAAGGTAGATACGATATGGACGGATGTTTCTTTTGAGTTCGAACATGATTCACTGGATGTGCGCCGCTATAATCTCTATTATGACTGGGAACCCGGGGGAGAGTATGAGTTTGCCGTTGACTCTACAGCTTTTCATGGTATTTATGGTTTGTTTACCAATAAAATAAAACAAGCTTTCAAGGTTCGCCAGATCGAAGAATATGGTAACGTGTTCCTCAATATAACCGGAGCAGATTCTATTGCTTTTGTCGAACTGTTGGATAATCAGGATAAAGTGCTTCGACGGCGTCCGGTGGTTGACGGGAGGGCGGAGTTCTATTATCTGAATCCCGGCAAATATGGAGCCCGGTTGATTAATGACACCAACGGTAACGGAGTATGGGATCCCGGTGACTACGAAAAGGGTATACAGCCGGAGATGGTATACTACTATCCGCATATCATTGAATTTAAAGCGAACTGGGATGCCACTCAGGACTGGAATGTGACGGCTGTGTCTCTGGATAAGCAAAAGCCGGACGAACTTAAAAAACAGAAACCAGATGAAGACAAGAAGAAAAAGACCCGAGATAGTCAAAATGCTAACCGTAACCGCCGTAACAATTAGGCGGAAAGAGTTGGTATGTCTTATTATTGCTCTGCTTTTTGCTTTCCCATTGTCGGGTAACGCACAATGTGAAGCGAAAAACGATGCGTTTAAATCCGGTGAGCACGTCATGTACGAACTCTATTTCAACTGGAAATTCATCTGGAAGAAAGTAGGCTTGGCCAGTCTGACCACCAATTCCACAACGTATCATTCCGAACCTGCCTATCGGGTCAATCTGCTGGCCATCAGCAGTAAGGAAGCCGATTTCTTTTTTAAGATGCGGGACACCTTAACGAGTGTCATGACGGAGAAACTCGAGCCACGTTATTTCAGGAAAGGTGCCGAAGAAGGAAAACGTTATACCGTTGATGAAGCCCGTTTTTCTTTCCGGAACGGGATGTGCTACGTCAACCAGAAACGGGTGCGTAAAGATGGGAGTGTCACAGAGACAGAGCAAAGCGATACCCGGTGTATTTATGATATGTTGAGTATTCTGGCGCAGGCCCGTTCGTTCGATCCGAAAGATTACACCGTCGGCCAACGTATTCAGTTTCCGATGGCGACAGGGCGTAAGGTAGAAGAGCAGACCCTCATTTACAGGGGTATCAAGAAGATTACTGCCGAAAACGATACGACCTATCGCTGTCTGATATTCTCACTGGTAGAGTACAATAAAAAGGGAAAGGAGAAAGAGGTTATAACGTTTTATGTAACAGACGACCGGAATCATCTTCCGGTACGGTTGGATATGCACCTTAACTTTGGTTCGGCCAAAGCATTCCTGCGGAGTGTCAGCGGTTACCGTCATCCCCAGACCTCTATCATTACAAAGTAAACGGAACTTCGTCTTTTTTTCGGAATACGCTTGACTCAAAGGTGGCTATCAGCCTGCCTTCCTGATCGGTTACATCTATCTGATAGTAACCCGTACTGCGTCCTGTATAGCGTTCTCGTGCTTCGGCATAAAGCGTGTCGCCCGGTCCGCTGGCCCGTAAGAAGGTGATGTTGGAAGAAAGGGAGAAGGCCAGTGTGCCGTGTGAATTGGCTGCCGCTGCCAGTGCCAGGTCAGCCAAAGTAAAGATGGCACCTCCCTGTGTCCGTTGTCCTGCATTCAGATGTTCGGGCTTGATTTCCAGTTTTGCTTTACTGTATCCTTCCCTTATTTCAATCAACTCTACACCTGCGTTGGTGGCAAAAAGGTCATTTTTAAAGAATTCTTGTGCTGTCATTTTAATATCTGTTCCGATTTATTACAAAAGGACGCGGAGTATACAGAAAAAGTTATCAGTCCTGTTCCCTCCGCGTCCTTTGTGGTGCTTTTAAATAATTTTCTGAGATTTTATTTATTCAGTTTCCACTCAAATCCGTCCTTAGTATCTTTAATTTCGAATCCCAGTGCAGTCAGTTCGTTGCGGATCAGGTCACTCGTAGCCCAGTCTTTGTTAGCTTTTGCTTTCACCCGCTGTTCCAGCAGCATATCGACCACTTTCCCATAAGCGGCTTCACGTCCGTCCGACGAGCCGATTTCTTCTTTCAGGCCCAGGATATCGAAGCAGAATGTATGGAATACTTCTTTCAGTTCTTTCAGGTCATCGGCAGAGATGGTATTGTTTCCGGCAATGATATTATTGATCATCTTGGCTCCGTCAAAGAGATGTGAAATCACAATCGGAGTGTTCAAGTCATCATTCATCGCTTCAAAGCATTTCGTGCGCAAGCTTTTTACGTCGACGTTCGAAGTAGCTGCAGGAGTGATTTTCTCCAGACCATCCACTGCTTCCATCAGTCGGCTCAGTCCTTTTTCTGCTGCCTGTAATGCTTCGTTGCTGAAATCCACCGGACTGCGGTAGTGTGCCTGCAAGATAAAGAATCGTATGGTCATCGGGCTGTAAGCCTGAGTCAGCAATTTGTGTGAGCCGCTGAAGAATTCATCCAGCGTGATGAAGTTTCCGAGACTCTTGCCCATCTTGGTGCCGTTGATGGTGATCATGTTGTTGTGCATCCAGTAGTGAACCATATCGTCACCCTGTGAAGCTACCGACTGTGCGATTTCGCATTCGTGGTGCGGGAAGATAAGGTCCATGCCTCCTCCGTGAATGTCGAAGTGTTCGCCCAGATACTTACGTCCCATGGCTGTACACTCGGCATGCCAGCCGGGGAAACCGTCACCCCATGGCGAAGGCCAGCGCATGATGTGTTCCGGTTGTGCCCGTTTCCAAAGGGCAAAGTCGGCAGGATTATGTTTTTCTTCCTGTCCGTCCAGTTCGCGGGTTGTATTCAGTACATCGTCCAGATTGCGTCCCGAGAGTTTACCATAATGGTAGTCTTTATTGTATTTGGCTACATCGAAGTATACCGAACCCTGGCTTTCGTATGCATAGCCGGCATCCAGAATCTTTTTTACCAATTCGATCTGCTCGATGATATGTCCCGAGGCATGTGGTTCAATGCTGGGGGGAAGTACGTTCAGTGCCTCCATGGCTTTATGGTACCGGTTCAGGTAGTATTGCACTACTTCCATGGGTTCCAGTTGTTCCAGACGGGCTTTCTTGGCAATTTTATCTTCCCCTTCGTCTGCGTCATGTTCCAGGTGGCCTACGTCGGTGATATTACGCACGTATCGCACTTTATAACCCAACCGGGTGAGATAACGGAAGAGTACGTCGAACGTGATGGCCGGACGGGCATGTCCCAGATGTGCATCGCCATATACCGTCGGTCCGCAGACATACATGCCCACATGTGGAGCGTGCAAAGGCACAAACAGCTCTTTTTTTCTATCTAAAGTGTTGTAAATCGTCAGTTGATGTTCCATAACGTTTGAGATTTATTCTGTTTTAAACCACAAAGTTAGAATAAATAATTTGAATTGGGACGTGTTCTGCCGGATTATTCTCTGTAAGTATATGTGTCTGATGTAAGATCGGGCCACTCATACGAAAAATGCATTCCGATCTTCCATCTTCCACCTTTTTCTGTTTACTTATCTAATTATCAGCGAAATGAATGGGTGGAAGATAGCGTTTTCAAGCCGTTTATCTTCCACCTTTATCTTCCATCTTCCACCCACTGTTTTTGATGGATAAGGTATTGATATGTAATTGTATATAGCGTATTATCTATCTGTTTATGCCGTTTAAAGCATTTCCTTTTCCTTAGTATCTTTAGTGAAAATGGTCCGGACTTTATCTCGTCCCGCATGCCCGGGCCCATAAGCCCGCATACCTGTGCCCATGAGCCCGTATACCCGGGCCCACCGGCCCGGGTATACGGGCTGAGATAAGTTTAGTATGATGAATGATAATATACTTATATATAACGCGTTAATATCATGGAGAAATCAACCTGCTTTCTTATTAATTTCTGTGTTTAAACTGTTGTCTCCCCCTTCTCGGGTGCTTTTGTAAAGAACTTGTTTACGACCGCAGCTACACCGTCCTCCTCGTTGCTAAGGGTAATGTAGTCGGCGGCTTTCTTTACCGGTTCCTGTGCATTGCCCATGGCTACACCCAATCCGGCAAATTGAATCATTGAAAGATCGTTGTAGCCGTCGCCTACAGCCACCATCTCTTCCCGGTTCATGTTCAGCTTGTTAAGTAAGGCAGATAAAGATTGTGCCTTGTCTATTCCCTGTGGCACCAGTTCGAGGAAGAAGGGCTCCGAGCGGTAAACACTCAGTTGACCTTGCAGTTCTACCGAAAGTTCGGCTTCAATGGGAATCAGACGATGTGGCTCACCCACAATCAAGCACTTAGGAAGCGGCAGACGGATATCTTTCAGAAAATCCTTGGAAGGATATATCTGCATTTTATTGAGGAAAGCCTCTTTCCGGACATACACGTCATCGGGATATTCAGTGATGATATATTGCCGGTCGTAAGTCAGGATAGGGAGTTGGTTGCGTGTGGCGCATTCGTATAGCCGAGGTATCACTTCGTCCGGCAATACATTGGCATAAACGATCTCTCCGGTACTCCAGTCGATAATTTCTCCGCCGTTATAGGAGAGGATAAATCCGCCGAACTCCTTCATGCGCAGTTCGTTGGCCAAGGGTGCAATACCAAAGGTAGGACGTCCCGATGCAAGTATCAGTTTCACACCCTGTTGTTGTACACGTATCAGTGCTTCTCGGTTGCGTGGAGTTATCTCTTTTTTAGCGTTGGTCAGTGTTCCGTCCAAGTCGAGTACGAGGAGTTTGTATTTCATCAGTCGCTTTTGTTTGGGTTTTGAGGGTGCAAAGGTAGTGGTTTTGGGTATATCACCAAACAGGATGCGAGTAAATAAAGAATGAATGATACGTAGTCTGTTTGATGCGCTTTGATACGTTTATGCTATTGGGGAATTTATTGTCTTGAAATTTTTCTTTATTTTCTTTAAAACCAGAAATAAATACACGATATTTGTATAAATAGAGAATTAGATATGAGGCCGATAAAACTAATTTGGGGTATTGGAGGGATACTATTGGTAGCTTTATTAATAGGTTGTTATTTCTATCAGAGAAGTAATGAGATGATGCGTGTGGAATCAAAAAATCTATTCATACAGGCATTAAAAGGCGAAATGCTGCGAATGGAAAGGGAACTGGATCTACCATGTGTGTCTATGAATGTATCGGGTGCAACGGCTCCTTGGACCAGACTTTCTGTGAAAACTGAGTTTGGTACAAAAGATTATGTTGTAGATGTAAAAAAGGATTTGAAAAATATATCTTCTGATTTTAATGAGCGTTCTTTGCATTCTGTTGTTTGTATGGAGAAGCAGCTTTCTGCTGATACTTTGAATCGGATTTGGGCAGATAGTTTGAGAATGCGGCATATTGTCGCTAAAACCTCTGTACAGGTAGTTACTGCCGATTCAAGTAAATGTATTCGTTCTGAAGGGAGTTGTGGCAATGATTGTTTTGTATCGCCCATTTGGATTGCCTATGTCGGGAACGAGTGTGAGGTAGAGGTTGCCGGTTTTTTATCTTCTACTTGTTGGTCGGTGATTCGATACTCTTCTTCTTCATTTGTCCTTATTGTTGGAGTGACTTTTATACTTATTGCTTTTTTCTACTATGTGTATAAGGTGAAAAAACGTTTGTCTGATTCGGAGGTTGAAGAAGAGCTTCTAAAGGAAAGGCTGGAGAAGGAGAGAGAGCGGTATCAAGATTTAGAAGAGAAACGCAGGCAATATGAACAACAATTGAATTTGCTTCAACAAGAAGAAAAAATGCGGATAAGAGAACTGAGTGATCTACGGGAGAAGCATAAACAAAAAGAAGCTCAGATTGAAATATTGTCAGTAGAGAAGAAACGTAGCAAAGAACAGCAAAGTATTCTTGCAAAGGAATGTCAAGAGGGTATGCTCCAAATAACGATGCTTTCCGATAAATTGGAAAAGGAAAAGATAGACCGGGGAGAGCTTCAACAAAAGTTGGCTGCATGCGAACTGCAAATAGCAGAACTGAGAAAAATAAAAGAAATGTTTGGTGAAGAATTAGTCATTTATAAACTCTGTTCAGGGTTGACTTTTGATCCTCGAAATCATGTTTTGGATTGTGCCGGAAACCGGATAAAACTGGATGCTCAGGGTAGCCGGCTTTTACTCCTTTTTTTAGAGGCCTCTGAAAATAAACTATCATATGAAGAACTGCTTGAAATGATGTGGGCTGATCGTCGAAAGGATAAGAATCGTTTATGGACGGCTGTTTCTCGTTTGCGTAAAGCTTTAGCGCCTACTCGTGTTATCATAAAAATGGAAAATGAAGGTGGGTATCAGTTGGTGCTGCCTAAGAAGAGTGATGACTTCTCGCAGAGAGAACTCTTTTGATATAAGTTCTGGTAAGGGGGCATTTTATTGATTTTCAACTTGTAAGTTTTAGTAAGGAACGTTTTCTTAATAGACAGAAGAAATCGTCTATATTTGTTATGTGTTACTAAAACAACCGAGTATATGAAAAAGTATTTAAAATCAATTGGCTGTTTTGCCATTTTCGTATTGGCTGTATTCTCGTATTTCAGAGAGCAATCTTATAAGTTGGATTCTTTGTCATTGCAGAATGTTGAAGCATTGGCTGAAGGTGAGGAATATACACATATTTCTTGTATAGGTGTAGGCTCTTTGGATTGTCCTGTTAATCATAGTGGTGTGAAATATATATTTAAAGGATATTAAATATTTAATTGGGTTGGGAAGGGAGTGGAACGATGCATGCTCTGGAAAAGTTTAGAATCGTCCACTCCCGGAAAAACCTTCAAAAGAAAGGAGGTTTATAGGTTACAAAGGTAATGAATTTAAGTAAGAATCAGTAGGTGCATCATTTACTTTTTCTGCGGGTGGGTGATTCCCCGAAAAAGAGACACAAGAAACAACAAAATTATTAACCTCATAAAAAGGTGTGAAAATTATGAGTAAGAAAATCTTCGCGGCCCTGATAGTCGCTGTAGTCGCAACTTTTGCAGGCTACAATATATATCAGTCACAGAAAACAGAGAAAATAGTTTCAGACTTGGTGATGGCTAATGTCGAAGCATTGGCAGGCGATACTGAGGGTGGTGCTACTATCACTTGCTCCCGTACGTGTTCTGATGGAGTAGGACGTTGCTACAAGGTTTATGATGATTGGGGAAACTGTCATTTTGACGGTAGTCAAATATATTCTTGTACCTGTTAACTATTAAGCAGAAGTTATACCAAATGTTTAGAGTTTCTTCATTTCCTTTTTTAAAATACAGGAGAGGAGATGATTACTACAAATTTCTTGGTATAACTTCCTGCATTGTTAATCTAATCTAATAAAGTTATGAAGAATATCTTGTTACCACTTCTCTTGTTTGTACTTTTTTCATGTAAAAGTACTGGAGATAAAACCGACTGTGAAGTATTACATGTCGATTTGGTTGAACGCCCTGTTCCAATGGAAGAATTATTTTCTAAAATATCTGTCATTCCATTGGAAACCAATGATAGTTCCTTTCTTGTAAGGCCTGTGAAAGTTATTATTAAAGATAACAGATATTATATTGTCGATGAAGGGGTTCCGGCTGTGTTTTCTTTTGATGAAGAAGGGCATCTTTTGCATAAAATAGGTAAAAAGGGACAAGGTCCCGGAGAGTATCGTGAAATATACGATGCCGTTATTAAAGAAAAAGAAAATGCAGTGTATATGCTATCTCCATTTGGCTCTCTTTATGTGTATTCTCTGGATGGAAAATTCATAAAAGAAATAGAACTGCCAACGAGGGCAAATTATCAATTGATAGAGGAGCTGGAGAGTAAGTATTTCGTTACATGGACACTACCTGCCTCTGAGAATGATAATTGTATCAGCGTTATTTCTAAAGAGTCTTCCAAGAATGTGAAAGAATTTTGGCATGTTCCTCCCGTTCTCACTACTCTGAATTCTAAACCTTTTTATAATTATGAACATAAAGTATATTTTTCCAATCCTTATCAAAATGAAGTATATGAAGTAAGGACAGATAGCTTACGGGTTGCATACCGTTGGGATTTTGGAAAAGATAATCTTGATTTGAAGGAGTATGGATTCACTTTATTAGAGGATAAAAAGGTTGAAGAATATAAATTAATGTTGCAGTATTTACGTGATTCTACTGTGCCTTATTTATTAAGGCATCAATTTCAGAATAAAAAATATTATTATACCATGTTGACGTTTGGCTTTCGGCATCGGATAAATCTTTTTTATCGAAAGGATGACGGCAAGAGTTTCTTTTTTGAGAAAACAGCGGAAGGTGTTTTGCTCCATCCTTTAGCCTTTAATGAAGATTTCCTGACTTGTATTGTTTTCAATGAAGACTTTCCAAACTATGAAAAAGTGCTTCCTCCAGAGGAATATAAGAAGCTGGAAGAGCGTTTAGAAGATGATAACCCCTGTTTAATCAAATTTTATTTTAAATGAAAAATCTTATATTTATACTGGGTTGCTTTCTCTTTCTAATCTCATGTCAGCAGACCGAGAAGGAAAAACTTGAAGAACTTGTTAAAAATTGGAATGGGAAGGAAGTACAATTTCCGACAAATCTTAGTTTTACGTTATATGGAAAAACTCCTGTCGATTTTAAAATCCCTGCTTCGGATTATAAAATCGTGACCTATGTCGATTCGTTGGGTTGTTCCAGTTGTAAATTGCAATTGCCTAAATGGAAGGATTTTATGAAATATGCGGATTCTATAGTAGGCTATCAAATACCGGTTCTTTTTTTTCTTCATCCTGCTAATGTTCGCGAGATGAGGTCTGTGTTAAAACAAAATCGTTTTGATTATCCTGTTTGTATGGATACGGAAGATACTTTTAATAAAGTGAATAAGTTTCCTTCACAGCTAAATTTTCAAACTTTTTTATTAGATAAAAACAATCATGTAATTGCGATAGGAAATCCGGTTCATAATTACGATGTAAGAGAACTCTATATCCATCTTATTTCAGGAGGAATAGATGGAGATTCTCTTTCAAATATGCGAACTGTGATAAAAATAGAGAAAGATATGGTTGATTTGGGGAGTTTTGATTGGAGGCGAGAGCAGCATATAACTTTTGAGATACACAATATTGGTGATAATAATTTGGTCGTTTATGATAATAAGACATCTTGCGGATGTACTTCTGTTGAATACTCCAAAGAACCTGTTCAGCCCGGAAAGTCTTTAGCAGTTAAAGTAACTTATAAAGCAGACCATCCGGAACACTTTAATAAAACTATTATACTATATTGCAATGCTTCCGCTTCTCCTTTGGAGTTAAAGATAACTGGAGATGCCAAATAACTGGAACATATAATGAAATAAATTTCTATAGGGCGAGTGCTGCCAGTTGTCTTATTTGTCCTTGATAGTCGCTGTAGTCACAACTTTTGCAGGCTACAATATATATCAGTCACAGAGAGCGGAGGTGACAATATCGGATTTGACGATGGCTAATGTAGAAGCATTGGCAAGATATGAGTTACCTGAAGTTGAGATCGTTTGTAATGGTGGCTCTTATGGAATGTGTCAATATTGTCGGCGATATGATATATATGATCCTTATTATGGTTGGGGATATGCCTATGAATGCATAAAAACTGGTGATCAGGAGGATTGGTGTGCAAGTGGTTGTGACAGCCATGGAGGAGGTTCTTTCCCCGGTTAATTAGCCAAACGATGTGGTTGTATCACATTTTTGTGACACAACCACTCTAACTTTAAAGTATAGATAAAATGAAAAATACAATAAAATTCTTCATATTGTTAGTTGTAGGTATTTGTTACAGTTGTAATAACAGTCGTGATAAATCATTGACAAAAAATATGTGTAAAACAATGTTATCCGTTGATTTGGATTTAGAGAATAGCCAAGTTTCATTTTATGATTTATTTGATAATGTATCTCTAATTCCCCTCGAAACAAAAGAAGAGTCATTTTTGCATCGTATTGATAAAATTATTTTTTATAATGATTCTATTTTTATAATGGATAAAAGGCAGGGAACTATATTTCTGTTTGATTCAAATGGAAAATATCTGAGTAAGTTATTTAAGCAGGGAGGAGGACCGGATGAATATTTTGATTTATCTGACTTTACCATAAACCCATATACGAATAATTTGGAACTGCTTTCTGCGTATAAAGGTATTTATTGTTATGATTTGAATTTTGACTTTATTGAAAGAATACCTGTTCTTGATAAGGGAAGTCTTGTTCATCGCTTTGCAGTCGTGGACTCTTGTACAAGAGTTTTGTTTAATGTTGTTAGAATGCATAATATAGAGGTATATGATATTTGTGATAAGAAAATTCAGGGTAAATATTTTGAAGTTCCTGCAAATATACGTCGTAATACACCTTTGGGGGGACCTTTTTTATTGGAATGCATAAAAAAGGGAGAAGCTCTTTTTACTCAGCCATTTAGCAATACGGTTTATTCAGTATCTCGGTCATCTTTTACTCCGCGCTATAAATGGGATTTTGGGAAGTATAATTTTAATATTAATAAGTTAAAGCCCAATTTATCTCAAAATGAATATGATGATATTTTGGGGAGCGATTCCTTTTTAGCAAATAACGTATACTCTTTCTTGTCAAATGCGGAGAATGAACTGTTTTATCTTGTACAATTTAGTTTTGGAAAAAGACATGACATATTTACAGTTATATATGAAAAGGGTAGTGGTCAGTATAAAAAAATCAGAGAACTGGAAGAAGGGATTGCCTTTCCATATTACCCTGTTCTAACCGAGGATTTTATGTATACAATAGCTCGTGACACTTCAGTTATTAACAAATACTTGAATGAAAAAATTAAAAAAGAAAATAACATTGTATTGGATAAATTAGGTGGAGAACGGAATCCTGTTATTCTAAGATATAAATTAAAAAAATAGAATATTTCAATGATGACAATGAATTGTTGTACCAAAATATATCTTATAAAGATACTATATCTCATTATTACATGTTTTATTGGGGGAATTCTTCTAACCTCATGTAGGGAAAGTAAACAAGATAAAATGATGCGTTTAGTAAAAAAATGGAATGATAAAACAATTGTTTTTCCACAACAGATGACTTTTACAGCTTTTAGGGGTGACTCTGTTGTAGAATGTAAAAAGAAATATTCTACCTATGCTATAGTTACTTATGTTGATTCTATCGGGTGTATGAGTTGTAAATTGAAGTTGTCAGAATGGGGAGATTTTATGTCTATTGTTGATTCTATATCAAAAAGACAAGTACCTTGTCTGTATTTTTTTCATCCTAAAAAGAAAAGTGAACTTATTTCTTTATTGAAGAGAACGCGTTTTACTTACCCTATTTGCATTGATGAAAATGATTCTTTAAATATTCTGAATGGTTTTCCTTCTGATATGATGTATCAGACATTTTTGATTGATAAAGATAATAAAGTCTTAGCAATAGGAAATCCTGTTCATAATCCTATGGTGAAAGATTTATATATTAATATAATCTCAGGAAAGCAGCCGGAATCTACAAAAAAACAGCGGAAGACAGAGGTAATCATTTCTGAAAATCTGATTGATCTTGGGGAATTTTTTTTAACCATTCCCCAACATTGTACTTTCACTTTAAAGAATGTTGGGGACGATTTGCTTGTGATTGATGATGTAATTACGTCATGTGGTTGCACTTCAGTAGTATACTCCAGAGAGCCTGTTCAACCAGGAAAGTCGTTGGATTTGGCTGTAACCTATAAAGCGGATCATCCGGAACACTTTAATAAAACCATTACAGTATATTGTAATGTTCCTGATTCTCCTCTACAACTGAAAATAACTGGAGATGCTCAATGATTTAGAGAGGATAAAATGATTGGTATAAGGCTGTTTCAAATGATTTCTTAGATGATAACCCTCTAAAAAAGAAGAAAATAAGTTCTCCTTAAACAAAAAATACATATATTTGTCGGGTAAGTAACTATAAAAACACAAAAATATGAAAACTCAGGCATTACGAAGCAATCTATACTTTATTTTACTGGCTACAGCCTTTCTGTTAGGTATGGCGGGCTGTGATAAGGAGGAATCCGATCCGTTGAGAGTCGGGGATGATTCATTTAATAATATTGAAAATGGTGTCTGGACTGCTTATTATCCGAATACAAATCAGACGTGCATTACTATTTATGGTGGGGAAAGACCTTATACGGTAAGTAGTAATTCTGATATTCTCAAAGTGAATATGGATAAATTCCTGAATGCTTTCAACTACGAAATTCTGGGCGTTGGCGATGCGGAAGTGACAATTACCGATGCGAAAGGAGAATCTGCAGGTCTAAAAGTGAAAATAGACTATTGGTCTGATAAAATGAAGATTGTTAAGCAGGATGCCTATGTAAAAGGCGACGGGATGACGGTGGCTGCACAAAAGGAATTGAAAGAAAAAGCTTTGGCTTCCATTCCTGTAAAAGTAGGGGGTGGTTATCGATTTATATATACAAAGGATCAAGGAGGAACTGCGTATGTCTATCCGGATAAATTAGGGTAGGAATACCATAGGACTTAATTTGAAATCGGATGAAAAGTCATGTATGTAAGTTTACCGTTGTTTTATTTCTTCTCAGTTATACGGCCTGCCTGTCGGCACAGATAAACGGGAAGATACTGGATGCAAAGACCGGGCAACCTCTGTCCGGAGCGAATATTTATTCGGATAAGGGGGTGGGCATTACCATGTCTGATGAAAAAGGTGAGTTCATCATTAAAGACGGAGAACCTCTGCAGGGGATTGATACAATCTGTATTTCTTTTGTGGGCTATCTGACCAAACGCTTTCCTGTAAGGGATTTATTGAAAAAGAAAAACTCTATCTCATTGGAAGAGGCGCCGATTGAATTGGGGGAAGTAACTGCTTATGGAGTCAGGAAGTTCTATTTGCGTGTGCCGTATACGCAAATATCTTCAATGCCGGTACCTTTATATTCGTTTGCAATGGTCTCATGCAGAAATAAATTATACGTTACGGGTGGAGACCGGTCGCAGGTGAAGCCTCCTACCGACTATGATCTGACGGGTTCCGGTGGATTGCCAACTGGATTTGTGTACGAAAAATATAGTGGTAAAATCTATGTTTATGATATTCCTTCAAATACCTGGACTGTTACCAATCAAAGGCTGAGAGAGCGTGCTTATCATTCGGCGCTTTATGATAATGGAAGAATTTATGTGATGGGCGGAAAACGTTTCTCGACCAACCGAAAAATGGAATTCCTCGACGAGACAGTGGAGATTTATGATCTGGCCAGCGACACTTTGTTGACAGATCCGGTGAATCCGCATCAGGCGGCTTCTGCTGCCGCATTTGCCTATGATGGGAAGTTGATAGTCATGGGAGGGTCTATATATCGGGCTGAGAGCGGATGGCAGAGGTACTCTGATAAAATACACATGCTTGATCTCAGGAATGGTGCCTGGTATGAAGTGGGGAAGATGCCTTTAGGAATGGAAACAGATGGTATATTGGTGGGGCATACTATACTTTTGTTTGGTGGATACCGGGGAAAGGCATTATCGACAATACAGACTTATGATTTAGCCACGGGTGCCTGGAAAAGTAAAGGGAATTTATGGTTTCCGATATGTAAGGCAGGGATAGCTCGTGGTGGGGATAAGGTTTATATTCTGGAGAACGGTGTGATGCAGGTTTATAATCTTCGTACCAATGAGGTAAAAGCTTATCAGATTGATTTGAATTTAAGGGCAAGCGGGCTGTATTGTACGGAGAACAAGTTGATTATTGTAGGAGGATGCACTGAGGATATGGATGGCAAGCTGGGAGATGCAGGTGTTTACGAGGTGCAATTGTCTGATTTTGAACGTACGGAGTTACATCTGATAAACCGGGAAAAATAGAGGGGAAAGTTTACAAAAGTCCCGCCCACTCCTGGTTGGTTAGTGTGGGGAGCTGATCTGTTTCTGTGATGAAAGTTTCCGCCAGTTTTCGTTTTTCCTCTTGTAGCTGTATGATTTTCTCTTCTATGCTTCCTTGCGTGATGAAACGGTAAGCAATTACTTGTTTGTCTTGTCCGATACGGTGCGCGCGGGCAATGGCCTGTGCTTCGGCTGCCGGGTTCCACCAGGGATCGATGATGAACACATAGTCTGCTTGTGTCAGGTTGAGGCCCACTCCTCCGGCTTTTAGTGAGATAAGGAAAGCTTGTATCCTGGGGTCACGGCTAAAGCGTGCAATCTCTTCCGGGCGATTGGTAGAAGAGCCTGTTAGAAGAGCATAATCCCATTGACGTTTACGAAACTCATCGGCCACCAACTCCAGATGTTTGACGAAAGAAGAAAAGATCAGTACCTTATGGCCTTCGCTCCGGAGTGTTTCGAAGGTCTCTATAATTAGGTTTAGTTTACCGGATTCACCGATGAAACCGGGTAAAATCATCTGCGGATGGCAGGCGAGTTGCCTTAAACGGAGAATCCCGTTGAGTATTATGAGCGGTTGCTGACCCTTCTCTACGGTCTGTTCCAGCAGAATGTTCCGGAGACTGTTCTTTTCATGTTGGTAGAGCTCGTTCTGTTTCTTTGCCATGTCGCAATAAATCACTTCTTCGGTTAATGACGGTAGTTCCGGAGCTACTTCCTGCTTGCTTCTGCGTAGTATAAATGGGGAAATGAGTTGTCGTAGACGAAACTTCATCCGTTCGTCACCTTGACGGATGGCGTTGATGAACTGTTTGCTGAACGCTGTCTCGTTTCCTAAAAGTTCAGGCTGTAGAAAATGAAACTGTGCCCAAAGATCCTTCAGGGAATTCTCAATAGGAGTTCCTGTCAGAATTAGCCTGTGTTTACTTTGTAATTGTATCGCTGAACGGAATGTAAGTGATTCGCTGTTTTTTATGTTTTGACTTTCATCGAGAACTATGTACTCAAACTTATATTGGGATAAAGTCGCAATATTATTGCGCATCGTGCCATAAGTGGTAAAGACCAGATGATATTGGTCGAAGTGCTTTGACAAGCGATTGATTTCATTGGTGGAGTTTCCGTTATATTCCGTCATTGACAGGCTGGTAAAACGGGATGCTTCCCGTTTCCAGTTATGCAAAAGCGAGGTAGGCACAACAATAAGGGTGGCATGCAGGCGTGGTGTCTGGCTTTTCTTTTGATTTAGTACAGCACATTGCAAGTCGTTTTGTCCGCTTCGGGAGGCGTTGGGGGCTTCGGTTTTTACCGGAAAAAGTGATAACTGCCCCTTTTCATCGAAGAAAGCTTCCTTTTGCACAGGAGAGCCTTGAGTGTTTTCTTTCTCTTCCAGGCTGTTTGTTTCCTGATTTGTTGAGGCGGCTGTTCCCGGTTTGTAGATGTATTGTAAAAGTGTAAGGGTTTGCAAGGTCTTTCCAAGGCCCATATCATCGGCCAGACATCCTCCGAATTTTTCGAGGTATAGGTTTGCCATCCATGAGAAACCTTTCTGCTGATAGGGGCGAAGATTGGCCTTGAGCCCTGCAGGTACAGGGATTGGTTTCTCCAATCGGACGCCGGTTGCTATACCTGGACCTTTTTCCAGGATCGATTTTATTACACCCACAAAAGGACGCTTCAGTCGGATGTTCTTACCTGATTCTTTACCTATCTCAAGCAGATTGGCGTATTTGGTGAACCATTCTTCGGGGAGGAGGATAATGCGTCCGTCAGAGAGGGGATATTCCCTGTTGTTGTCCAGTATATTTTTGCGGAATCGGCTGAAGGGAATTTTCTGATTGTCTATGACGACATTGATATGTAATTCGAACCAGTCGGGGCCATCTTCGTAATCCTGTTCTATCCGGATATCCGGAAGATAGTATGGCTTCTTGTGCGTATCACTTGATAAGATAAACTTTTCCAGTAGCATTTCCCGGTGACGGCTGACCCACTCGGTAATGTTTTTTTCGGGAGCGATAGGCGATAGTTTGAAATGGGAATCACTGACACATTGTAATCCGGCTTTTTGAAGCAGACGGATTGCCTGTTTCTCGGCAGCTGAGTTACGTTGGAAATAGTGGATGACAGTTTGTCCATTCTCTTGCCCCCGGAAGATGATTTTCTTGATTCCATCGGAACCATGAGGTGAAAAAGTCCGGTCTCCATAACGAAAATCAAGCCGTAACAAAGTATCATTATAGATTGTATCTTCAAGGTAGAGATAAGCATCACACGGACGTCTTTCTCTGATCACTTTGACTCCTTGAATATTGATTTCATGGTAATACGCAAGGGGAATCATGATATTGTCTATGTATTTTTCAGTCAATGAAGCGTCCACGCTGATACGTTCTTTCTTGGTGAAAGGCAGTAAGCGTGAAGCTTCAATATGGGGGACAGTAAATAAATCCATACCCAGCAATAAGGTGGCAGGATTGGAGGTGAGGACAGTGACAGGTTTTTGTTCCATCAGTGAAACCGGCAGGTCGTCATAGTAGCATTGCAGTTGATAGCTGAAATATTCCTCGGTTACTTTAAAAGAGAAATGGGCTTCTAAATCGTGGGGATGGACACGGTATGCATGGTGTTCATAGAGTTGCTTGCTTCCACTTGGTTTCTGATAAAACGGAAGTTGCCTGGTGCGTATCAGTTCTAACATCTCCAACAGTTTCTTCTCTATGAAAGGACGGATTTGTTCTTTAAGTTTGTTATTGTCCTCGGCCAGTTTGCGGAGGAATTTAGGGACTGTTTTTTCACGGGAATAGACTCCCATCAGATATTTTTCAGTATAATGAGAAGCAATGTCAATGGCTTTTTGTTCTGCTTCATTCATTTTTTTGATCGCATCGGGAGAGGCATGGAAAGCTTGTTCGATCACTTCCAACGTGTTGTCAGGGGTTCGGCTGACAGTGTAGGGGATGAGTAATATCCCCAGAACAGGGTGCTCTACGAGTACAATGACAACTTGGTTGGTGGAAAGTGCTTTTTTCATTCTGTCCGGTTTGGAAGGTCAAAGATACGGGATTTTATGTAATTTTGCGGTATGATGGAGGAAAACAAACGAGTCTTATTGGGAATGAGCGGTGGTACGGATAGCTCTGTGGCTGCCATGCTATTACTTGAAGCCGGTTATGAAGTAACGGGAGTTACCTTTCGTTTCTATGAGTTTAATGATTCTACGGAATACTTGGAAGATGCCCGTGCATTAGCAACTCGCTTAGGTATCGAACATATCACTTATGATGCGCGCGAGATTTTCCGGAAGAAAATTGTTGATTACTTTATCGATGAATATATGGCCGGACATACTCCGGTCCCCTGTACTCTTTGCAACAACTGGTTAAAATGGCCTTTGTTGGCCAAGATTGCCGATGAAATGGGTATTTTCTATTTAGCTACCGGTCATTATGTGAGAAAGAAATGGATGGACGGAAGCTATTATATTACGCTTGCCGCAGATCCGGATAAAGACCAGTCATTTTTTCTGTGGGGATTAAAACAGGATATTTTGCAACGTATGTTGCTTCCGATGGGTGAGATGACTAAACCTGAAGCACGTGCTTATGCTGCCGGAAGAGGTTTTGAGAAAGTTTCAAAAAAGAAAGATAGCATCGGGGTTTGTTTCTGTCCACTTGATTACCGTAGTTTTCTGAAAAAGCATCTTTGCGATGCGGGAGGCGACAGGAGCAATAAAATAATCCGGGAAGTGGGCAAAGGCAGATTCCTCGATGAAAGCGGCAATTTTATTGCCTGGCATGAGGGATATCCTTTTTATACCATAGGGCAACGCAGGGGGTTAGGCATCCAACTGAACCGTGCTGTTTTTGTAAAGGAGATCCATCCTGAAACCAATGAAGTGATATTGGCTCCTTTAAAGTCCCTTGAAAAGTCAGAGATGTGGTTGAAAGACTGGAATATAATCAACGAATCCCGTCTGCTGGGCTATGATGATATTATTGTGAGAATACGTTATAGGAAACAGGAAAACCATTGTTCTGTCACAATCACTCCGGAGGGATTATTACATATACAACTACACGAACCTTTGTCCGCCATTGCAGAAGGACAAGCAGCCGCTTTTTATAAGGATGGTTTGCTGTTGGGAGGAGGGATTATAACGATGAATGATGAACGATGAATAGTATGCGGATAGCACACAGCCCATTCATCGTTCATCGTTTATCGATTATCGTTCATTGTTTATTCAAAGCAATCATTTCTTCAATGTAGTCTCTTGTATTGCTGAGTCTCGGTACTTTATGCTGACCACCTAATTTCCCTTTTTGAGCTAACCAGTCATGGAAAAGTCCTTTGCGTGCGACAATCACTTCCAATGGTTGGAGAGCGATATCTTTCCATCGTTTTGCTTCGTAGTCGGAGTTTACTTCTTTCAGTGTAGTATCCAGTACCGCCGCAAATCTTTCGATGGAATCGGGCATTTTGGCAAACTCAATAAGCCATTGATGACGGCATTTGGCATTTTCATCCATAAATACGGGGGCAGCGGAATATTCGCTGACTTGAGCACCAGTTTCAGCACATGCTTTGGCAAGCCCTTTTTCTGCATTATCTACGATCAGTTCTTCACCAAAAGCATTGATGAAGTGCTTGGTACGTCCTGTAATGACGAACTTATACGGATTCTTTCTGGTGAATTTCACAGTATCCCCGATCATGTACCGCCATAATCCGCAGGAAGTGGAGATCACCATAGCATAATTTTTATTTAGCTCTACTTCTTCAAGGCAATAGGTGCGGGGATTCTCTTTTTCCACATCCTCCAAAGGAATAAATTCGTAGAAAATACCATAGTCAATCATCAATAACATAGATGGGTCGGAGAAATCGTTTTGTGTCCCGAAATAGCCTTCCGATGCATTGTAGGTTTCGACATAATGCATTTTAGAAGAATGAATGACTTGCTTATATTGTTCACGGTAAGGGGTAAAAGCGACACCTCCGTGGAAGAATACTTCCAGATTGGGCCATACTTCTTCCAAGGTCTGCTTGCCTGTTTTTTCAAGAATACGTTTGATTAAGACCAACATCCAGGAAGGAACACCCGAAAGATTGGTTACATCTACCGGTATGGTGCTGTTGGCAATAGCTTCAATTTTGGTTTCCCATTCGTCCATTAATGCTATTTGCTTGCTTGGCACACGTATCAGGTTGATCAGCGGACTTACATTCTGGATCAATATGGCTGAAAGGTCACCTACCAAACTATGGTTGGAGTTCAGGTTCGGACTATGGCTGCCTCCCAGAATCAGTCCTTTACCGGAAAAAAAACGGCTGTCGGGATTCATGCGGAAGTAGATTGCGGCCGCGTCTTTTCCTCCCCGGTAATGAATATCCTGCAAGGCCTCTTTGCTAACCGGAAGAAACTTGCTTTTATCGTTTGTGGTGCCCGAGGATTTTGCAAACCAGCGTATTTCTGAAGGCCACAATAGGTTTTGTTCGCCTGCACGGAGACGTTCCACATAGGGCTTTACTTCTTCGTAGGTTTGTATGGGGAGTCGGTTTTTAAAGTCTTCGTAATTGCGGATAGATTTATAATCATACTTCTTTCCCCATTCAGTATTTTCTGCCTGTTTTACGAGACGGGTCAATACCCGGTGCTGTATATCTCCGGCTTGTGTATCATAAAGATCTATGGCTTTTAAACGGGAATCAAATACTTTGCTTATAATCTTTGTAATATTCATTGCTCTTTAACATATAATGTTTAGTCGTGCAAAAATAGCCTTAATTATCTTTTTTTTCTATCTTTACGACGGAAATAATAGTTAAAAGTGAAGATATGTCATGCTTTTGCAGACAGATGAGTAACTTTTTTCTTTTAAATACGTAATATTCAATAAAAAAAGAGCAGCAATGAAGATCGGAATTCTTACATCCGGAGGAGATTGCCCCGGCATAAACGCTACGATTCGCGGGGTGTGTAAAACGGCCATTAATCATTATGGAATGGAAGTTGTGGGGATTCACAGTGGTTTTCAGGGATTGCTGACGAAAGAGGTAGAATCGTTTACTGAAAAATCCTTGTCCGGATTGCTAAACCTGGGTGGTACTATGTTGGGAACTTCACGCGAGAAGCCGTTCCGTAAGCAAGGTATTATTTCGGATGTGGATAAACCGGCGCTGATACAACGTAATATTGCTGAATTGGGACTTGATTGCGTGGTGTGTATCGGTGGAAATGGTACGCAAAAGACTGCCGCAAAATTTGCAGCGATGGGAATTAATATCGTTTCTGTTCCTAAGACGATCGATAATGATATCTGGGGTACGGATATCTCTTTCGGATTCGATTCGGCAGTGAGCATTGCTACAGATGCTATCGACCGGCTTCACTCTACGGCAAGCTCTCACAAGCGGGTGATGGTAATCGAAGTGATGGGGCATAAAGCAGGATGGATTGCTCTATACTCGGGTATGGCAGGAGGAGGAGATGTAATCCTGGTTCCGGAGATACCTTATAATATAAAAAATATAGGGGATACAATTTTAAATCGTTTAAAAAAGGGGAAACCTTATTCGATTGTGGTCGTTGCCGAAGGTATCCAAACTGATGGGCGTAAGCGTGCTGCCGAATACATCGCCCAGGAAATTGAATATGAGACAGGTATTGAGACGCGTGAAACGGTGCTTGGCTATATTCAGCGCGGTGGCTCACCTACACCTTTCGACCGTAACTTATCTACCCGAATGGGAGGGCATGCAACGGAGCTGATTGCTAATGGGCAGTTTGGACGTATGATTGCATTGAAAGGTGATGAAATATCTTCCGTTGCATTAGAAGAAGTGGCCGGAAAGTTGAAATTAGTGACTGAAGAACATGACCTTGTTGTACAAGGGCGCAGGATGGGAATATGCTTCGGATAATAATCGGAGGTGTTTAGATTATATACTGATATTTTCAGTTGATGTTATTTTATCAACTTGCGGAGATTCCTCTGTCTGGTTTATTTCAGGATCGTCGGGTGTATCTTCTGTGGAGATATTATTCTGTACTTTGGCTTCTTGTACACCTGCCATGAACTCAGGATCCCCTTTGATTTTTTTGAGGGCCATCTGTGCGGCATTCTGTTGTGATTCCTTTTTGGAGTATCCTGTACCGGATCCTCCGAGTATGCCTTCAATCCGGACTTCTGTCTGAAACACGGGATTATTCTCTTTGTCAAGGAACTGTTCTATTAATTCGAAAGAAACTTCCATCTTGTTTTTCTGGCTCCATTCAATCAGCTTAGACTTGAAGTTCACCTCTTTGCGTGAGAGTTTGTCCAGATCTATATAGGGCTCGATGATTTTCTTCTGCATAAACTGTTTGCAACATTCATATCCCCGGTCAAGATAAATGGCTCCAATAAAAGCTTCGAACGCATTCCCATACATATAGCTGTTGTGGGAAGAAGAACGTGTAGAATATTTGATAAGTTTGTCCAGGCCTATTTCGACAGCCAGTTTATTTAATGTTTCACGCTGAACTATTTTAGAACGGGTGTTTGTCAGGAATCCCTCTCTTTTACCTTCGAAATGTTGATAGACAATATCCCCTACGATGGCGTCAAGAATGGCGTCACCAAGGAATTCCAAGCGTTCGTTGTTCAACGGACGTCCTTTCTCCGAACGTACAGCTGTCGATTTATGCAGGAGAGCCTGCTCGTATAGCCGGATGTTGCGTGGATAGAATCCAAGTATGCGATAAAAACAAAAATAAGACTCTCTATCCTTACAGAACAGGAGCCTTATCTTATCTATTTTATTACGTAACACGACTTTATTCAGCGTATTTCTTGAAGATTACACAAGCATTGTGACCACCAAATCCGAATGTATTCGAAAGGGCAACGTTAACTTCACGTTTCTGTGCTTTGTTGAACGTGAAATTAAGGTTATAGTCGATGTTCTCGTCGTTATCACCTTCGGCATGATTGATAGTCGGAGGAACGATGCCGTTCTTGATGGCAAGGATACTTGCAATAGACTCTACCGCACCGGCAGCACCCAACAAGTGACCTGTCATTGATTTGGTTGAACTGATATTCAACTCAAAAGCATGTTCGCCAAATACTTCCTTGATTGCTTTGGCTTCCGATATATCACCCACCGGAGTGGATGTACCGTGAACGTTGATGTAATCCACTTCTTTAGGATCCATTTCTGCATCTTCCAGGGCATTCATCATCACCAGTTTTGCACCAAGTCCTTCCGGATGAGATGCTGTCAGGTGGTGAGCATCAGCAGACATACCTACACCGGCTACTTCTGCATATATTTTTGCGCCACGGGCTTTTGCATGTTCAAGTTCTTCAAGAATCAGGCATCCTCCACCTTCACCCATTACAAAACCGTCACGGCTCGCGCTGAACGGACGAGATGCTGATTGTGGTTCGTCGTTACGAGTTGACAATGCATGCATAGCGTTGAAACCTCCTACACCGGCTGCTGCGATAGCGGCTTCCGAACCACCGGATACAATCACGTTTGCCTTACCCAGACGGATCAGGTTGAATGCATCGGCGATGGCGTTAGTAGAAGTTGCACATGCAGAACAAGTTGCGTAGTTCGGGCCGTGGAAACCATACATAATAGAAATCTGTCCGGCAGCAATATCTGAAATCATCTTAGGGATGAAGAACGGATTATACTTAGGAACGTTTTCTTTGTGAAGGGCATAATTGCTTGTTTCCTCCTCAAATGTACGTATACCACCGATACCGGCACCAAAAATAACGCCGATTCTGTTTAAATCCTCATTTTCGATATCAAGACCCGAGTCTGCAACCGCTTCTTTGGCAACGGCAACGGCATACTGTGTGTACAAGTCCATTTTACGTGCCTCTTTGCGGTCGATATATTGAGTTACATCGAAGCCTTTCACTTCACATGCAAATTGAGTCTTGAATTGCGATGCATCGAAATGAGTAATAGGTCCTGCTCCACTAACCCCGTTCACGAGGTTTTCCCAAAATTCCGGGACAGTATTGCCAACAGGAGTAATGGCGCCCAGACCTGTTACTACAACTCTCTTTAATTCCATACTGATGAAATCGAATTACTTAGCGTGTTCTTCGATGTAAGCTACAGCATCCTGTACTGTGCCAATCTTTTCAGCTTGGTCATCAGGAATAGAGATACCGAATTCTTTTTCGAATTCCATGATAAGTTCTACAGTGTCAAGAGAATCTGCTCCCAGATCGTTAGTGAAGCTAGCTTCGTTAGTAACTTCTGATTCTTCAACGCCTAATTTGTCGACGATAATCGCTTTCACTCTTGATGCAATTTCAGACATAACTTTAAGTTTTTAATTAATAATTAGTTTTATTTCTTTAAATTTGCGGTGCAAAGGAATAAATATTTATCGTCCTGCGCAAATTTTTGATTAAATAAATGCAATCTTTTGCACATTTTTCACTGTTTTGTGCACTAAAAGGTCTGATTATGGAGAAAAACATCGCTATTTTTGCTTCCGGCTCTGGTACAAATGCTGAAAACATTATCCGGTATTTCGAGGGAAATGATTCAGTCAGGGTAAAATTAGTTCTTTCTAACAGGAAGGACGCGTATGTTTTGGAGCGTGCACATCGTTTAGGAGTGCCCTGTAGGGCTTTTCCGAAGTCTGATTGGGAAATAGCGGAATCCATCTTGGATTTGCTGCGTGAACATCAGATTGACCTGATAGTGTTAGCCGGCTTCTTGTTGCGTATACCGGATGCACTTTTGCATGCTTATCCTAATAAAATTATAAATATTCATCCGGCTCTTTTACCTAAGTTTGGGGGAAAGGGGATGTATGGCGATCGGGTGCATGAGGCGGTGGTAATGGCAGGAGAGTCCGAAAGTGGTATTACTATACATTATATAGACGAGCATTACGATGAGGGAAGTATCATTTTTCAAGCTAAATGTTCAGTACTTCCCGGAGATACCCCTGCGGAAGTGGCTAAAAAAGTTCATGCGTTGGAATATGAATGGTTTCCCAGGATCATAGAACAAACCGTAAATACCTTCTTGTAGAGCTGGTTTTCTGAGGAAATGTTTTATAGTATCGTATGAGGTTGTGTCGAAACTCTTTTCACCACAGCCTCATGCAATGTTTAATATCCTCTTATTGAGGATCGGCATTATCAGGGTTAAATAGTAAATCAACCGATATTAATCTTATATGCTCCTTCTTCTCTCCTTAATGGGTAATCTCCCCGGAGTTGTTCAAATAGCTTCGGATGGGTCTTTAGTGTATCGCTGTCCCGTCGGGGATCGTAAATTTGCAGGGAGGCCGCTTCATAAGTTGTTGCGGAAATTATTTTGTTTTCCGGTTCCGGAGGAACAATCTGATAGCCGGCTTCAATCCGGAAGAACCGGCATAAGGCTTCAAGTGACATTCGGGTTGCGTTTGCTTTTCCGTCTGCGGAATATCCGGCGATGTGAGGAGTGCCTATAATTACTTTCTCTAATAATTTAAGATTGATATCCGGTTCATGTTCCCATACATCAATGACAGCATCGGACAAGGTACCTGACTGAAGAGCATCGAGCAGTGCCTCTGTTTCGATAACTTCACCGCGTGAGGTGTTCATGACTATCGCCCCCTTTTTCAGTGAACGGAAGAAGTGCTTGTCTGCCAAATGATAAGTTTTATATTTTCCCTCCTTATATAAAGGTACATGAAATGTGATTATGTCACACTCTTTGGCTATATTCTCTAAAGTAGTGAACATTGTGCTTTCTTCTTTTTCTGCTCTGGGAAGATCGTTCAGCATTACTCGCATTCCTAATTTTCGGGCTACATCAGCTACTTTGCTTCCTACATTTCCTACGCCTACGATGCCAATGGTCATTTGATGCAACTTCATTGCATGGGTTTGTTGTAAAATGAACAGGGCAGATTGGATATATTGTGCAACGGATGCCGAATTACATCCCGGGGCATTGGTCCATGTGATACCTGCTTCCCGGCAATAGGCTGTGTCGATATGATCGAATCCTATTGTAGCGGTTGCGATAAATTTTACTTTGCTTCCGGTAAGCAGTGAACGGTTACAATGCGTACGTGTGCGGATAATTAATGCATCGGCATCATGTATCAGTTCCGGGGTGAAATCTTTTCCCGGAGCATATACTACTTCATCGGCTATTTGCTCAATAGCCTCTTTGATGTAAGGTATTTTGTTGTCTACAATAACTTTCATGATTGATCAGGGGTTTGCATGCAAAGGTAGGAAATAAAAAGCAGGAAAGATTGGCTATATGGAAAATATTGCATAGATTTGCCCGGTAATGCGCATTACGATAAGTTTGAACTTAGACAATTTATATCAATAATGAAGTGTATCCACATTATTACTCCGGTAAAAGATTCTATTGAGTTGACGTTGCAAACAGCTGAGGCTATTTTAAAATCAGATTTCACCGTTCCTTTTCATTATACTATTTATAATGATTTCAGCACCGATGAAAACACGAAACGACTGAAAGAAGCATCCCTGGCGATGGGATTTGAGTTAATTAATCTGTCCGAGATCACTTCTCATCCTTCTCCCAATTATTTGCTGGTGCTTCAGATGGCACAAGAAAAGGCTGTTGCCGCTGAAGCAGGCTTGCTGATCGTTGAATCTGATGTGATTGTGAAAAAACACACTTTGCAGGCTCTTTTTGATGGTGCGCAGTCCAGACAAAACTGTGGAATAGCTGCTGCTGTGACAGTAGATGAGAACGAGGTAATTAATTATCCCTATTTATATGCGAAAGGCAAAGAAAATCAGGTGTTTCCGGAAAAGAAACATCTTAGTTTCTGCTGTTCTTTGCTGACAACCGACTTTCTGCGTGCTTTTGATTTTCATTCTTTGAATCCGGAAAAGAACTGGTTTGATGTAACTATTTCCCATCAAGCACTTGAAAAAGGTTTTGTCAATTATCTGTTTACTACTTTGACTGTATGGCATCGCCCGCATAGTAGTCGTCCATGGAAACAGTTGAAATATACGAATCCGCTTAAATATTACTGGTTGAAGTTCACTAAAGGATTGGATAAAATTTGATGGTATGGCAAAGCCGTTAGTATCTGTAGTTATTCCTGTATATAATATGGAGGAGTTTCTGGAGGAGACACTGGATTCTGTCCTGTCTTCTGATTATCCGAACTTTGAGGTGATTGTGATGGATGATGGTTCGAAAGACCGTTCTCTTGAAATTGCCGAAAGCTATAAGTCCCGGTATGAAAATGTAAGGGTTTACACACAAGCAAATAGTGGCGTTGCTACGGCTCGTAATCATGCTATTTCTAAAGCAGGCGGAGTATATATCTTGCCGGTCGATGCTGATAATCGTATTAGTAAAGAATTGATTCATTCTGCTGTAGATATACTGGAGTCGGATCCGGAAGTAAAAGTGGTCTGTCCACGTGCCGAGTTTTTCGGAGACCGTTCGGGCGAATGGGTATTACCACCTTTCTCGCTATCATTGCTTGCTCGTAAAAATATGATGGATACTTGTGCTGTTTACCGTAAGTCCGAATGGGAAAGAATTGGAGGATACTGTGCGGAGATCGTGGCTCGTGAAGATTGGGAATTTTGGATCTCAATGTTAAAGGATGGAGGAAAGGTTGTAAAGTTGCCGGAAATAGGTTTGTTTTATCGGGTGCGCGAACAGTCTAAACGTGTTACTGACCGTTTGCTAAAAAAGCATGTGATTGACGTTCTAAATAGACGACATCCTGATTTCTTTGAGCGGGAATTGGGAGGGCCGTTACGTTATCAGCGTTCCTGGTCAAGGTTAATCAATCGGATTTCCCGAATAATCCACCCTCGGAGAGTCTTCGTTGGAGATGATTTTCAGGACTTATCTTCTTTTGTACGTGTATTACCTGTGCATTTTGAGAATGGAGGAACGTTGATATATGAAGGAAGAAATAAATTGAAAGAGTTTGAAATACATGGTAGAAAGTTGATAGTGAAGTCATATCAGCTTCCTCACCTGATTAATCGAATTGTTTATAATTCTTTTCGTGCCTCTAAAGCCCGCCGTTCTTATCAATACGCACAGATGCTGCGTAAAGCAGGTATTGGTTCTCCTGCTCCTGTTGGATTTTATTCTACGGGAACATGGTTGTTGTTTGGCCGTAGCTACTTTGTGAGCCTAAAGTCCGAATGTCCTTATACGTATCGTAATCTGTTAGAGGAGACTTTTACCGGTGACAAAGAAAAGGTGTTACGTGCTATAGCCCGTACCACAGCAGCTTTACACGAAAACGGTTTTCTACATAAAGATTACTCGGGAGGGAATATTCTTTTTAGGGAAACGGATAAAGGCATTGAAGTGGAAATCATTGATTTAAACCGCATGCGTTTTGGTAAAGTCGACATAGAAACCGGTTGTAAGAACTTTGAGCGCTTGCCCGGAACACACGAGATGTTTGTTATCTTGGCAGATGAATATGCCAAAGTGAGGGGATTCGATGCCGATAGATGTCTGGAACTGATTGAGAAGAGTCATTTATGACGCATTGATTGAGACAACCCTTTGCCTAAGATTATGGTGGGCAGTATATACCAACGTCTGAAGTGGAAACATAATTTGATTATAATGATCCATTTATATATGATATAGAATAAAAAATTGGAATGCTTTTTATATACATATAATTTTGAAATAAACCTTTCTTTGTAAGCCAACGTATAAACTTTTGTAGATTCACCTTGGAGGTGTAAAAATCTATAGGTTGGCAGAACCGTTGACTGATAGTTGTGATAAGATAATCTTGTACAGATATCATACTCTTCATAATAGAGGAATATATTAGTATCAAAGCCTTTGATTTTGAAGAAGACTTCTGAAGGAAACATCATAAATGCTCCGTTGATCCATGAAGCATGTATAGGAAACTGGTATACTTTCTTTTTTCGTTTGGGGTAGCGGGCGGGACATAATCTTTCCGGGATGTCGTTTCCTAAAATCTCATATAGAATACCGATTGGATGATTGAATGAGGGTACTGCCTTCAGGTGTTTGTTGTATTGCTGTGGTGTAATGCATCCTGTTTGAGGATTTTCTTTCAAGTAACTGCATAATGGGCTAATGCAGTCCTCTAATAGCTCAGTGTCATTGTTTAGAAAGCAGAGGTATTTCCCTTGGGCTATGTTTGCGCCAACCATATTCCCTGCCCCGAAACCACTGTTTATTTTGTTGCGTATAATAGTAATTTCCTGACCGGAAAGATTTTCAGTAAGGTGTTGATAGTCTGTTTCCTGGCTGGCATTGTCGACAACTATTATTTCGTAAGTGCCATTAGGCAGGTATTTGTGTATACTGTTAATGCAGTTTAGGGTTAATCGGGAGGTATTATAATTCAGGATGATAATTGATACTTTCATAGTGGTATGGGGTTTATTTAATTATTATTGGGGTTATATATCTATCGAAATCCAGCTTTCCGGAAGTATGTGGGGTGTCTTCTTGACGTTTGACCAGCGTGAAGGTGCGATAACAGTTTTATCCTTATAGGCATTTAGCCATGCTCCCCACCAACTGAAACTGCTGTTGGCTATTATATTATGACGACAGAGGCTCATCAACATCATGTCCTGCCAACTGTCAGGGCCCTTATTCCAAGATATATATTGATGGGGTAAATGATGTACCTTCAAATGTGCTTTCGTCCATTCCACATCATCAGAAAAGATATGGAAGAATGCTTTCGGTTCTTTTTGTAGTATGATTGAGATTGCCTTTTGATAGTATTCTTCTGTGCATATATTTCCATATTTTATTTTGTTTTTAGCTGATGTATAATCTCCTCTTCGGATATGAATTGATACGCTCGAACGTTGTTCTTTAATTATCTTTGCCCATTCTTTTGTTCTGAAATTGGCATTTTCTGTGTTGAAAGAAAAAATATCTCTTATGGTATCTGAAGATTCTTTGAAGAAGAGTTCAGATTGAAAGAATCCTTTGTAATATACTAATGGCCATCTCTTGTGTTGTGTGTATTTATGAATGGATAATTCTTCTTCGGATTTTTCTCGTATAATCGAAAAGAATGCATACACAATTACTCTTTTAAGCCATTTATGGGCAGATATTGTTTGGGGACGGATCGAAAATACATCTTCCAGTTCATATCCGTTATGTAATTTATATTTCTTCATTTCAGACATATCTATCCGAAGCTCCGGAAATATTGTTTTCATTTGTATATAGAAGGCGTAAATGAACATTTGATTCCCTAATCCGCCTGTCATTCGTACTAATTTCATCATTCTTTGATTTTGATATGTTTTTTTAAACGTACGTTTAAAAAACATCATATTTTAACCTGCCATTTATTTTTATATGTTGTGAAATATGGATTATATTGTATGAGGTGTAAAAGGCTTATTAAAGGTTTGTTTAATCTTTATCTCCGGTTTTCTTAATAAAAAACTGTAATTAGTTTTTTCAAGTAGAAAATAAGTCTTATTTTTGTTTCATTAAACGTACGTTTAATGAAACAAAAATGAAGCTGAAAGACGTTTAGCTTAACTGCTTAATGATATGAATGATAGTCTTTTATATAAACTTTCCAGTGGCAAGCCTCCTAAGTTTATTTATTTTATAAGTAATACTTTGAAGATGCTTATTCCGAATGCTTTTTATCGGTATAAGTTGAAAAGTACATTGGCTCAATTACAGTATCGTTCGGATAAAGACTATATCGAAGAGAGGGTGAATTATTATAATAAGCTGTCTTCTCCTTCTTCTTTGCCGGAAAAGTCTTTTATAAAGAATGAATTTCGGTATTTGATCTTTTTAGGAACTCTTGCGGACAATAAAAAATCTCTTTTTCATACCGCATATTTTTTTGATACCAGGGAATATACCCGTTGGTTTAAACAATCTCTTCGGTGGGGATATTGCCCGGGCGATGTATATTTCACTCCGGAATTCCCGTCTATTGTGAAAAGCCGTTTACTGACCGATTCCAATGATAACTCTGTTGTTATGAAACTGGATAAGTTCAGGCATTTTATGTTTGTAAATGATACAATGCCTTTTTCTTCTAAAAAGGATATGGTTATCTTCAGAGGGAAAATACGACGAAGCCGTACCCGTAAATTATTTTTAGAGATGTATATGGGCCATCCGATGTGTGACTGTGGAGTCGTTGGTAAGGATGAGGGAGTACCGGACGCATGGATGACTCCTAAAAAAACGATTCGTCAGCATTTGGATTATAAGTTCATAATGGCATTGGAGGGGAATGATGTTGCATCAAATCTGAAATGGGTAATGTCTTCTAACTCGATAGCAGTGATGCCGCGTCCCACTTGCGAAACTTGGTTTATGGAAGGGAAATTGATTCCTAACTATCATTATATTGAGATTAAACCCGATTTTACGGATTTGGAGGAACGGTTGAAGTATTACATCGAACATCCGGAAGAGGCTCAACAAATCATAGAGCATGCTCATGAATATGTGGCTCAGTTCAGAAATCCTCGTCGTGAAAAGTTAATATCGCTGTTGGTTCTGGATAAATATTTTCGGATGACAGGTCAAAATATTGAAGATTGATAAAACTCTATTCTCCTATGATACATATAGCATGTAATATTGACTCTAATTTTACGGTACACTGTGCAGTAACTTTGGTTTCACTGTTCGAAAATAACCGTGAATCTGAGTTTTGTATCCATATTGTGGCCTCTACACTGCCTTCTGAAGATAAGGAAGTACTAAAAACAATAGCAGGTCGTTATGGTAATGAAGTACGCTTTTACTTTCCTCCGGAAGACTTGTTGCATAATTTTTCTATCAAGAAGTTTGGTAAGCGCATTTCTATGGCCACTTATTACCGTTGTATGTTCTCGGCCATTTTACCGGAAGAGGTGGATAAAGTGCTTTATCTGGATTGTGATATTGTTATTCTTGGAGATATATCAGAGTATTGGAATACAGATATGAGTAATTATTCGGTTGCTTGTGTCGAAGATATCGGCAGTAATGAAGATGAACGTTATGATATCTTGAAATATGATAAATCATTCTCTTATTTTAATGCGGGAGTACTACTTATCAATTTGCGCTATTGGCGTGAGCATAAAATAGATGAACAATGTGAACAGTATTTTTTACGATATCCCGAGCGTATCCGCTTTAATGACCAGGATCTTTTGAATGCTGTTCTGCATGAATCTAAACTTTTTGTTCCCTTAAAATGGAATATGCAGGATGGTTTCTACCGTTATGGGGCGGATAAAGGAGTGAAAGATAAGAAGCAATTGCATCAACAATTGCTCCATCCTGTTATCCTGCATTATACTAATAAAAAACCCTGGAATTATGATAGCATGCATCCTTTGAAAGGGGAATACTTTAAGTATCTGGATATGACTCCCTGGAAAGGCAAACGACCTTTATCTACTTTTAAAGCTCGTTTGTCTTGGTGGTTGAAGTTGCTTCCTTATGCAATGCGGTTCCGTAAGCCCAAGTATATGAAGCTGTAAATACATTGATCAAAGCATTTGCTATCTGTTGCGTCTTTTTTGTACAATTTTCCGGTACATAATCATTCCAATTGTATATAGCTTGAAATGATTATATATGCAGTATCGTCTGATCGCTTTTGATAATCCGATGTCTTTCAGACTGAGATAGTCATAATGGTGACAAATCTCCATTGTAGCTGCAATTATTTGGTCATTAAGGGGGGAAGGCCTCATGATGATGATATGATTGATTAAGTGGAATGCTTTTTTTAGTAGTTTTAATGGCTTTTCCGATACAGCTTGTTGCTGTTTGACAAATTGGTATTGATCGTGCAGGGCCTGAACTAACTGAAACTCTTTTATTGGATTAAATGTTGTATTTGTGAGACTGCCTGAACGGATCCTATAATGATATTTAGGTGCTTGTATCAATACGGTTTTGTTAGCTCTATAAAATATCTTGTAACTGAGAGCAGCATCTTCAAAACTTTTTCCTACAGGAAAGCGGAGGTTATTGAATAGTTCCCGTTTATATAACTTTTCCCAAACATAGTTTCGTATAATCTTATCTTTGATGAGAGCCATCATGGCATCTTTGTGGTTAAATGTGATTATCTCTTTAGATTCAAAAACAGCTTTTGTCTTGGTTCCATATTCTATATAGTGTGCACAGGCAGATATGTCCGCCTGATACTTATTTAGAAGATTATAAAGCGTTTCGTACATATCATTTTCAATCCAATCATCACTATCCACGAAACCTATTAAATCACCGGATGCAATGTCAAGACCCGCATTACGAGCGTCACTTAATCCTCCGTTCTTTTTGTGTATGACTTTGATTCTTGTATCCAATTTAGCAAACTTATCACAAATAGCAGGGGACTCATCTGTCGAGCCGTCATCAACGATGATTACTTCTAAGTGAGTATATGTCTGGTCTAAGACCGATTGAATGCATTGGCTTAAAAAGGGGGCTACATTATATACCGGAATAATAATACTTATTAATGGAGACTCATCGATTTTTTTCATCATTAAGTAGTTTATTTAGTTAAGTCTAGGATCATTTTTACATATATGGATGCAAATATAGTATAATAGTAGTACATACGTGCTCTTTTAACCTAAAAAATGTAAATGTAATCCGTTTGTTGTCTTGCCTATACATACTTTTGTATATGATAAAGAGAAGAATTTTATTTTTTCATAGTGAGTTTCCTGCTGGAGGAGCTGAAAGAGTTACAATGGATATTGCCGATTTTGTAGCTCAATATGGCTATGAAACATATGTTATTACACATCAGATTAACAGTGGAAGTTATTCCAATATTAAGGTTATTGAGTTTCAAGGTGGAGGCGATGTTGACAGTCAGGAGAATGCTGACTTTATCATTCATACTCTCAACTCGTTGAAAATTGATATCTTTATTCTGCCTATTTGTCTTTTAAGCAGGTTGGATTTTATTAAAAGTAAAGTTGATAGTAAATTGATCTTTGCTTGTCACAGCACTCCTTTCTGGGAAATAACAGCCCGTCTACATAGGAGAAGGGGTAGAGCGCGTGGTTCTTTCTTTAAAATGTTGGAATGGGGGGTATTAACTTATCCAAAGATAGTATGGTTAAAGAAATATGACTCTTTTTTTATTAATCAATATAAGTTTGTTTATGATCAAGTTGATGCTTTTACTGTTTTGTGTGAGGAATATAAACAAATACTGCTTAATAAAATGGGAGTATCACTTGATGAGCAGAAAGTACATGTTATATATAATTCTGAGAGACAATGTCCGAATGTTAATTTGAATAAGAAAAAGCAGATTCTCTTTGTTGGGCGTATGAGTTATTATGATAAGCGGGTTGACCGTTTGTTGGATATTTGGGGAATGATATATAAAAAAGTACCGGATTGGGAATTGATTTTAGTAGGAGGTGGAAAAGAACTTCCTCTACTTCAAGCAAAAAGTCAAAAGATGAAACTTCAACGAATACGTTTTGCGGGACATAGCGATCATGTCGATGATTTCTATCGTGATGCTTCCGTATTATGTTTGACTTCAGCTTTTGAGGGATGGCCACTATGTTTGACGGAGGCTCAGGCGAATGGTGTCGTACCTGTAGCTTTTGATTGTGTAGCCGGGATACGCCAGATTTTGTCGCCTTCAGGCGTTAATGGGTGCCTTGTACCTTCTTTTAGTTTACATAAATATGCTGAGATGTTATTGTCTCTGTTGATGGATTCGGAAAAGTTACAAAAGATGCGGAATAACGTGATTTTGAAATCAAAAGAGTACTCTCCTGAAATTGTCGGACAAAAATGGCTCGGTTTGTTCGAATCATTGTTATAATCTCTTTTGTATGAATACCTTTTTAGGAGAATATAAGTTTAAACTTTTCTCTTCTTGGGAATCAGTTTGCGATAAAGTGTCATTCCTATTTTATATATTCTGAAATGATGATAAATGAAATATCGTTTGATGGTTCTTGACACTCCGATATCTTGTGGTTTTAGATAATCATATTGGTGCATAATCTCTAATGTTTTGTCAATGACCTCATTGTTGAGTGTTGAGGAGGGGAGTATAATCGTGTGATTGATTAAGTGGATGCTTTTTTTTATAATCATTACAGGTTTGTCATTGATTAGTTGACGTTTTTTCATGAATTGGTATTGTTCGTGTATGGCTTGCACATATTGTATTCCTTTGAGAGGGCTGAACGAAGAATTAGTAGTGCTTCCCAAACGAATTCTGTAGTGATATTTAGGTTTATATTTTAATACTGTTTTGTTGGATCTATCAAATATCTTATAACTTAGGGATATGTCCTCAAAAACTTGTCCAATAGGGAAATATAATCCGGTAAATAGGTCACGTTTATATAATTTTTCTACGACATAATTTTTTATAATCTTATCTTCGGACAATGTTTTCATAACATCTGCATGGTTGAAAGTCATTATTTCCTCTTTCGATCTGTAGACAGTTGGTCTGCCATCCTCATATTCCAGATAATGTGTGCAGGCAGATATATCTGCTCCGTATTGACTGATTAGATTATAAAGTGTCTCATACATATCGTTATCAATCCAATCATCACTATCCACAAAACCGATATATTCTCCGGATGCTGTGTCTAAACCGATATTGCGGGCAGCACTTTGTCCACCATTCTTTTTGTGTATCACTTTCACGCGAGCGTCTAAGGCTGCAAAATGGTCACAAATAGCAGGTGAATGGTCTGTGGAACCATCATCTACAACAATAATCTCCAGGTTAGTATATGTCTGATCCAAAATTGATTGCAGGCATTGATGTAAATATGCCTCTACATTGTATACAGGCACAATAATGCTAATAAGGGGGAGTGTTCCCGATTTTTCCATTTTTATTTAGGTTTAGTAATATGCTATTGTCTTTGTACGTTGCAAAGATAACATATTGTTTTTGTTTTTCTGAATATATATTTGATAGCTTTATGGGATGCGTGGTTGTTTTTGCAGTATAAAAAGAGAGCATCTGCTTAATTCGCCACTGACTTTCTACTCTCTGAATAGTAACTTGCTGAATATTTTCTGTTATCTTTGCAACTTAATCATTTAATAGTAAGTAATGAAGGAATTTTTTCAACTTATGCGGCGTTTTGTGCCGCCTTACAAGAAGTATGTAATATGGGCGTTGATACTAAATTTATTCTCGGCCATTCTGAATATATTTTCTTTTTCTTTGATAGCCCCCATTCTACAGATATTATTTAAGGTTGATAAAGATGTATATGAGTTTATCCCATGGGATACTGCTTCAATTAGTACAAAGGACCTTCTGATAAATAATTTCTATTATTATGTTTCAGATATGATCCAGATCAACGGCGCTTCTTTTACTCTGATGTTGTTAGGACTCTTTTTAGTGGTAATGACTTTCTTTAAAACATTCTGCTATTTCGCTTCGTCAGCCGTGATGATTCCTTTGCGTACCGGTGTGGTACGGGATATTCGAGTGATGGTCTATGATAAAGTGATTCGTTTGCCACTTGGATTCTTCTCGGAGGAGCGAAAAGGAGATATCATAGCCCGTATGAGCGGGGACGTGGGAGAAATAGAGAACTCGGTTACCAGTTCATTGGATATGTTGGTAAAGAATCCGATCTTGATAATCGCTTATTTTACTACGCTGCTTGTAATCAGTTGGCAACTAACCCTTTTCACTTTATTGGTTGTACCATTGATGGGGTGGGTGATGGGTACGGTAGGCAAAAAACTTAAACGTCAATCCCTTGAAGCTCAGGCAAAGTGGAGCGATACGATGTCGCAACTGGAAGAAACATTAGGAGGACTTCGTATCATTAAGGCTTTCATTGCTGAAAATAAGATGATGAATCGTTTCCTGAAATGCAGTAACGAGTTTCGGGAGGCAACCAATAAAGTGGCGACCCGTCAGGCATTAGCCCATCCGATGAGTGAGTTTTTAGGTACGACCATGATTGTAATTGTGCTTTGGTTTGGCGGTTCACTGATTTTGAGCAGTCATTCTTCTATTGATGCTTCTACTTTTATGGTATATCTGACTATCCTTTATAGCGTAATCAATCCTTTGAAGGAATTTTCAAAAGCCGGGTATAATATTCCTAAAGGTTTGGCTTCGATGGAGCGTGTGGATAAGATTCTGAAAGCGGAAAATAAGATTGTGGAGATTCCTGAACCGAAGCCGCTGAATGGGTTAAAAGAGAAAGTAGAATTTAGGGATATTTCTTTCAGCTATGATGGAAAGAAAGAAGTGCTTCAACATATTAACCTCACTGTACCTAAAGGTAAGACCGTTGCTTTGGTTGGACAGTCCGGTTCAGGGAAATCTACGTTGGTAGATTTGTTGCCCCGTTATCACGATGTACAGGAAGGAGCGATTACTATTGACGGAGTCAGCATTAAAGACGTTCGCATCTCCGACTTGCGCAGCCTGATCGGGAATGTCAATCAGGAAGCCATCTTGTTTAACGATACTTTCTTTAATAATATAGCTTTTGGTGTAGAAAATGCTACGATGGAGCAAGTGATTGAGGCTGCCAAGATTGCCAATGCTCACGATTTTATCATGGAGAAAGAAGACGGCTATCATACGAATATAGGTGACCGAGGCAGTAAACTTTCCGGAGGCCAGCGTCAGCGTATCAGTATAGCACGGGCTATCTTGAAGAATCCTCCGATTTTGATTCTTGACGAGGCTACTTCTGCTTTAGACACTGAGTCGGAACGGTTGGTACAGGAGGCATTGGAGCGTTTAATGAAAACACGTACCACCATTGCTATTGCCCACCGTCTCTCTACCATCAAGAACGCAGATGAAATATGTGTACTATATGAAGGAGAAATAGTAGAACGTGGAAAACACGAAGAATTATTGGCTAAGAACGGTTATTATAAACGACTGAATGACATGCAGTCGCTGTAGGCATGGCAGAGAGATAGTGAACTCCCTCACTTTTTAATAATAACTTTTTTGCTAAGGCGGGTAGGGCAAGGTGGATTTGCCCTACCGGGGTTATAGCTAATTCGATATCAGAAGAAAGAATCTTTGAGGCGGTTGAACGTTATCATGTTTGAAAGAAATTTTTTCGGTAGTATTCCTTTCGGGATTTATTTGTTATTGGGGGTGATACGATACAATCCTTATTTCCTTCCGAAGTCTGCCGGGATTTCTCCCCATTGCTTGGTTTCCCACTTCAATATTGGGGTGGAATATTTATTTTCTTTAAGCCATTTTTCTGCACGTTCTATCAATCCGAACAATTTTTCTGTTTCAGCGGTCCGGGGAAGTTTTGTCTTGCATTTTTTTTGTTTTACCCAGCTGATTGCATTTGCGCTATCGCTATAGATAGGCATGTCGAATCCTTTCTGTTTCAGTAAAGCGAGTCCATGTACCAATGCCAGAAATTCGCCAATATTGTTAGTCCCCTTCATCGGGCCGAAATGAAAAATCTCTTGTCGGCTTGCGACGTGAACGCCACGGTACTCCATAGGTCCAGGATTACCACTGCATGCTGCGTCTACTGCAAGGCTGTTTTCAATGACCGCTGCCGGGAGTGTGTCTGGGGGGGTAGGGGAATCAGCTGTTTTCTTCTTAGCATTCTTGCCGATATAAGCATAAGGTGATGAAGCAAAAGCACGTTCTGCTTCCTCCCGGTTATCGAAAGATTTATATTTGGCACTATCATATCCTTTCACCTGCAGCTGACATTCGGTCCAGGATGTATAAATGCCGGGAGTTACTCCATCCCATACAACGTAATATTTTTGTTTGGCCATACTTGGTGTTTTCAGCTTATTGGGCAGTAAAGGTACGAATATATTCTATTACCGAACAACTTTCGTTTATAGGTTGTTTTAATTTCAAAGAACCAATGTAAAAAAGAAAGGAGTATTTTTATGAAAAAATCCTTCGAAGAGGCCCTCAAGCATAGAAGGACCTATTATTCGATAACAAATCAGTCTCCGGTTTCTGATGAGGAGATAGAGCGGATTGTCAATCTTGCTGTAACCCATGTGCCCTCTGCATTTAACTCTCAGTCCACTCGTGTAGTGCTGTTGTTGGGTGAGAATCACAAGAAACTATGGCATATTGTAAAAGAAACATTGCGAAAGATTGTTCCACCGGAAGTTTTTAAAACGACTGAAGCTAAAATTGATAATTCTTTTGCCAGTGGTTATGGAACTGTTTTATTCTTTGAAGACCAGTCGGTTGTGAAGGGGCTCCAGAATGCTTTCAGTAGTTATAAAGATAATTTTCCGGGGTGGTCGTTGCAAACGTCTGCGATGCATCAGTTGGCGGTTTGGACAATGTTGGAAGATGCCGGTTTTGGAGCTTCCCTGCAACATTATAATCCACTAATTGACGAAGAAGTGCGTCATACCTGGCACCTACCGGAAGAGTGGCACTTGATTGCCGAAATGCCGTTTGGACTTCCTGTGCAAGGACCGGGTGATAAGGATTTTAAAGATCTGGATTCCAGAGTGAAGGTCTTTAAATAAGGTATATTCATTTAACCTGAAGGATTAATATCGTTTTATCTTTGGTAAGAACTTACTGAGTAGCGTTACATGGCTTTGTCTGCAATGTGTTATGATTAAGTTTGTTATGAAGAAGAACAGTGCCCTTATTCCGGCCCGGGTAGCTGTGCCCATGGGCCCGCATACCCGGGCTCATGGGCACAGGTATACGGGCTCATGGGTCTGCGTACCCGGGCTGGGATAAAGAAAGAAGCATAAACAGAAAAGGTATTAAGGAAAATAAAATGGTATAATAGGCGAATATAGATAAGGAACTAATGGTATGCTATTGGGAATCAGTGGTGTATTTCGAGTTTTACTTAAAAAAAGAGGGTGGAAGATGGAAGATAGAGGTGGAAGATAAATGCCTTGAAAATGCGATCTTCCACCTCTTTAATTTATTGATAACCATCTGCTAATGTTCCGAAAGGTGGAAGATGGAAGATCGAAATGCATTTTTTGTATGAGGGGTACGTATAGGATTGTTTTTATTTTCATGCTTGCATGCGAAAAGTTACCATCCGGGTTATTGGTTGTTCTATTAATAAATATCTATCTTTGCACCAAAATGCCGTTTGCTTATGATTCGTATATTTCTGACCGGCTATATGGGGGCCGGGAAAACTACGTTAGGAAAAGCTCTCGCACGAGAACTACATGTCCCATTTATCGATCTGGATTGGTATATTGAAGAACGTTTTCACAAGGCGGTCGGAGAATTATTTACCGAGCGGGGAGAGTCCGGCTTTAGGGAACTTGAAAAGAGCATGTTACATGAGGTTGGTGAATTTGAAGATGTGGTAATCTCTACAGGGGGAGGAGCGCCTTGCTTTTTCGACAACATGGAGTATATGAACCGGGTTGGTACTACTGTTTTTTTGGATGTAGACCCCAAAGTGCTGTTTCGTCGGTTACGGGTTGCCAAGCAGCAGCGCCCCATACTGCAAGGAAAGGAAGATGACGAACTGTTTGATTTTATAATACAGGCGCTTGAAAAACGTTCATCTTTTTATCGTCAGGCTAAATATATTTTCTGTGCTGACGAATTGGAGGATCGCAAGCAGATTGAAACTTCCGTGGAACAATTGCGCAAACTTCTGGATTTGCACATAGTAAGCTAAACTCTAAGAAAACTTATTTTCTGATTCGGCAATCATTCTTTTTCTTCTCTATTTTTTGTTCAGTCGACCAATATTACTATCTTGCAGTCGCTGTGAGGTTTTGTGCCTTCCGGTATCTTACAACCCAAATAAAACGATCAGACAATTATGGAAACTTTAAAAGAGAAATTCGAAGCCTTATCCCGTCAAGTCCGGGCATCCGGGAAACCTGCCGCCGCATGGTTCCCTCAGTTTACACCTGCTACATTGCTGAATGCCGAAAACTGGTGGGAAGCACTTGCTGTATGTGAGTACGCATTGGATACACAGGAAGATGAAACGCTCACAGCTGACTTTTTTGAACAGATATTCAGTGCATACGATTGTAATGTAGAGGTGGATCTTAATGAAGAAGAGTATGCTTATTGGTGGGAGAAGGTGATAAGTATATGCGATCGTGTAGCTGTATTTAACGGTGCCGGTTGGTCGCAGAAAGGTGCGCAATATTCAGAAGCCCGTTATGGGACACGTGATCTCAGTCTCTTATTTCCTTATTATGAGAAGGCGGCAGCTATGGGAAGTCCGGAAGCTGAGGCAACCGTTGCCTATTGGCGTTATATGGGCTTCTATTGTGAACAGGATAAAGCGGAAGGAGAGCGCCGCTTTGAGGCTCTGTCTTCACCCGAGGCTGTGTTATGGGGAAAATACTACCGGGCCTATGCCGAACAACACACCGGTAGTAAAGAGAAAGCTTTGCTTATGCGGAAAGAACTGCTTGGTGAACTCCCTGAAGGACACCGTCTGCGTGCTCATGTTTATGCCGCTATGGGCGATGCACTGGACGTAGAAGAAGGAAATGTGGCCGAAGAGGCAGCATGCTATGAGAAGTCTCTTGAACTTGTTCCTAATTTATATTCTCTCAAGAATCTGGCTACGCTCTATTTCCGTTATCCGGAACTTGGTAAAAAGAAAGAGCTGGCGTTTGAGTTATGGGAGAAAGCCTGGCATGCCGGTGTATGGTCTGCAGCCAATTTCCTGGGGTATAATTATCAGGAAGAAGAGTGGCTTGACATGCCTAAAGCCATTGAATGGTTGGAGAAGGGAATGCTTTACTGCGAATCGTATTGCGCCTATGAATTAGCTTTGATTTACCTTTATAATGATGAGTATAAAAATGTAGAACGTGGTTTGATGTGCCTGCAGCGTTGCATTGACGATAATTATGTAGAGGCTTTTGAGACTCTTGCTAATATTTACTTTAACGGTGAATTGGTGGAAGAAGATATCCAACGTGCACGGCAGTTGCTGGAGAAAGCTATTGAATTGGGGTCCGGTAATGCGGCCTACCGTATCGGTTGGATGTATGAACGCGGATTACTTTCCGAAGATCCGGATTACCTGAAAGCCATGGAGTATTATGAGAAGGCGGCATCTATGAATAATGCTGACGGATACTCCCGGGCGGCTCTTTATCTGGCTAACGGATACGCCGGTGTTACGGATGCTGAGAAGTCAAAAGCCTATTATGAAAAGGCTGCGGGGTTAGGTTCATGCTTTGCATTGGTAGAGTTAGGATTCTTATATGAAAATGGAGATGTGGTAGAACAGAATTATGGGAAAGCTTTCGAATTGTTTCAGAAAGCCGCTGAGGAGGAGTACCCTTATGCGATGTATCGTGTAGGTCTTTATTTGGACAGAGGAATCATCGGTGAACCACAACCCGTAGAGGCATTCGCTTGGTATGAAAAGGCGGCCGGAAGGGGAGACGGAGATGCAATCTTTGCTCTCGGACGTTGCTATAAGAATGGGATTGGTACGGAAGAGAATCCGGATAAGGCTCTCGAATGGTTTGCTAAAGGGGCGGAGAACAACGAACCGCGTTGCCTTACGGAGTTAGGACTGGCTTATGAATATGGCAGTGGGGTAGAAGAGAACCCGCATCAGGCAGTTGAATATATGACCAAAGCGGCCGAACAAGATTATGGCTACGCTCAGTTTAAGATGGGAGATTACTATTTCTTTGGTTATGGCGCTTGTCCGGAAGATAATAAACAGGCTGTGGAGTGGTATGAGAAGGCGGTCGCCAATGATATTCCCTTAGCTATGCTGCGCATGGGTGAGTACTATCTCTATGACTATGACAAACTGAATGAATCGGAGAAGGCTTTCAACTACTTTAAAAAAGCTGCTGAGTCAGAATGTTATAACGAAGGGCTGGGAATCTGCTACGAGATGGGAATCGGGGTGGAGGACAATGAAACCGAGGCGTTTAAATATTACACGTTAGCTGCGGACAGTGGAAATGTCATGAGTATGTACCGCACCGGATTGTGTTATTACAATGGAGTCGGTGTAAAACAGAATTATGCAGAAGCCTACCGTTGGTTTAATGATGCTGCCGGAAATGAGAATGTGGCTTCTTACTATTATTTAGGCAAAATGCTGATGTACGGTGAAGGTTGTGTGCCCGATGCGGAAACAGGTATTCAATGGCTGATGAAGGCTGCAGAGCATAACAGTGATAAAGCACAGTTCGAATTGGGTAATGCTTATCTGATGGGAAACGGAGTAGAGGAAAATGATGAGATTGCCATGGAGTGGTTTGAGAAGGCTGCTGAGAATGGAAATGAGAAAGCCTTGAAGATTACAGGAAGAAGACAACGCTAAAGTAAAATGGAAAAAGAAGGTAATAATCTGTTTCAGGTCAATCTAAAAGGGATGATTGCCCTGTTATCAGAACATATTTATAGTAACCCGAATACCTTTGTCAGGGAGTTGTTGCAGAATTGTGTAGATGCTATTACCGCACTTCATAATATCGACGAAAGTTATGCCGGGCGTATTGATGTTTTTCTGAAAGAGGACGGTTCGGTGGTCTTTCAGGACAATGGGATCGGCTTGAAAGAAGAGGAAGTCCATCGTTTTCTTACGGTTATTGGTGAAAGCTCGAAGAGAGATACCCCCGATGCAGACGATTTTATCGGTCGGTTCGGCATAGGCTTGCTGTCTTGTTTCGTGGTGACCAATGAAATTAGGGTAGAGAGCCGGTCGGCAATGGGAGGAAGCCCCGTCTGCTGGTGTGGAAAGGTGGATGGCACTTATCAGACCACTTTTCCCGAAGAAGAGTGGGCGATAGGTTCAAGGGTCGTGTTGTGCCCCAAAAGTGAGTGGACTCATTTGTTTGAGTATGAAGTGTTCAAGAAAATACTGATCAGTTATGGAGAGGTGTTGCCTTACCCGATTTATCTGCATCGTGGAGAGGAAGAAGAACTGGTTAATACCCCGTCACCGGTCTGGCTCAATCCGAAAGCTACCCGAAAAGAGTTATTGGACTATGGGACGAAGGTTTTTCAGTCGTCTGCTCTTGATGTCTTTCGTATCCGTACAGAGAGCGGGCGGGTAGAAGGCGTACTCTACGTATTGCCTTATCGTACACAATTTTCTGTACGTAACTCGCATAAGGTGTATTTGAAGCGGATGTTGTTGAGTGAAGATGATTGTAACCTTTTGCCCTCATGGGCATTCTTCATTCGATGTTTGGTAAATGCCGACGGGCTTCTTTCTACTGCGTCGCGCGAGTCGTTTGTCAGCAATGATTTATTGAAAGATGCCCGCAAAGAGATCGGGGTTACTATTAAGGAGTATCTTCGAGGATTGGTGCAGAACAATCGATCGGTGTTTGACAAAATACTGGATGTCCATCATTTCCATATTAAAGCCATAGCTTCGGAAGATAATGAACTGCTACGTTTGTTTATGGATTACCTGCCCTTTGAAACGAACAGGGGAATACGAAGTTTCGGGAGCATCCGTTCGGCGGGGAATACCATTGGCTATACACGTAATCTGGAAGACTTCAGGCAAGTACGGAGAATAGCCGGTGCACAAGGCCGGTTGGTGATCAATGCTGCCTATACATTTGATGAAACGCTGTTAAAGAAGTATGCCCGTCTTAATCAGGAACTGACTTTGGAGGAGATCTCACCCGCTCGTCTGTTGGAGCAGTTTGCTGAAGTGGAAGGTAACAAAGAACACCGGGCCTTTGAGGCAAAAGCCAGTGAGCTGTTGAAACGTTTTGGCTGTATCTGCCGCTTGAAACATTTTACACCGGTGGATACTCCGGTTATATTTGTGGCCGAAGAGAAAGAAGAGAACAGCAAAGTCGCCAATAATCCGTTGGCAGCAGTACTGGGTTCGGTAAATGCTAAAAAACGCTTACCGCCTACATTGACTTTCAATGCCGATAACGAGATGGTACAGACATTACTGCAAATTCAAGGAGACAATAAACTGTTTCAGCATGTAGTGTGCATTCTTTATGTACAATCGCTGTTACAAGGCAAATATCCTGTAAACAGTGAGGAAATGGAACTTTTCAATCACTCTCTTTCTGAACTGATGACTACTAAAATGAATGATTTTATAAACTTCCTCAATTAAACAAAAGTATGAAATACACACTTGAGATACAAAAGCTACTGTTGCAGGCACAAAATGATAACCTGCATCCCCGTGAGAAAGCCAATCTACTGAAAGAGGCTGTTCGCATTGCAGATGAGAATGAAGATATACAATGGGCTGTAGAGATGAGGCTGGACCTTATCTATGAATTGAATCTCCTCTCGGCAGATGCTGAAGAGATCGCGGTGTTCTCTAAAATCCTGGACAACTATGAAAACCATAAGGATTTGATTAATGAGGATGATATCTTATGGAAATACAAATGGATATGGTCTTGTACCTTTGATCTTCCCAGTATACCGATGGAGCAGGTGGAAGCGGTAGGTGAAGATTATAAAACCCGTATTTTGCGCAATGGTTATTCATTGCGTACATATTATCACCGGTTGTCTGTGGAATACACTAAAATGAGGGAATATACGAAAGCCAAAGATTACATAGATAAGATGCTGGCGGAAAAGATGGATGACCTGACTTGTGAAGCTTGTGAGCTGAACTTCATGTTGGATTATTATCTTGAAACTGGACAGTTTGAAGAGGCCTATAATCGTGCGCAACCTTTAATTTCCAAGCAAATTTCTTGTTACGAAGCCAATCTGAGAGCTTATCTGAAATTGGCATATTATGCTTATAAAGCCGGGAAGCCGGAGATAGCGGCGGATATGCGTGCACGGGCCGAAGAAGCTTTGGCGGGAAGAGAAAAAGATGAATATCTGCTTCTTTATCTTGGGCTATTCATTGCTTATTATTTTATGACTGATCCGGACAGAGGCTGGGAGTATGTAGAACGTTGTATCCCATGGAGTCTGAATACTAATATGCAGAAAAGATACCGTTTCTCGTGTGATATGGTGGAGGCTCTAAACTACGAGCAGCGTGAAGAGGTCAGTCTGGCTTTACCGGAGGATTTTCCACTTTACCGGGTTGACGGAGTATATTCTGTGGCTGCGCTACGTAATTATTTTTATAGACAAGCGGATGAATTGGCAGGCTTGTATGATGCGCGTAACGGAAATAGCGGATATCAGGAACGATTATTTAATATCAATTTAATTGGCAACCTGTAGATTAATACGTATTTTTGCCGTCCAATTATTTATTAAAAACAACTGAATAACAGAAAAATGAGAAAGTGGCGTATTGAAGATTCTGAAGAACTTTACAACATCACAGGTTGGGGGACTTCATACTTTGGTATTAATGACAAAGGTCATGTTGTTGTTACACCGCGAAAAGATGGCGTAGCCGTCGATTTGAAAGAATTGGTCGACGAGTTGCAGTTGCGTGATGTGGCGGCTCCTATGCTGGTGCGTTTTCCGGATATTCTGGACAACCGTATTGAAAAGACTGCCTATTGTTTTAAACAGGCATCCGAAGAGTATGGATACAAAGCCCAGAATTTTATCATCTATCCGATTAAAGTGAATCAGATGCGCCCGGTTGTTGAAGAAATTATCAGCCATGGCAAGAAATTTAATTTGGGCCTTGAAGCCGGTTCCAAGCCCGAACTGCATGCAGTGATTGCTGTCAATACGGATTCTGACTCTCTTATTATCTGCAACGGCTATAAAGACGAAAGCTATATTGAGCTTGCTTTGCTGGCACAGAAGATGGGTAAACGTATCTTTCTGGTAGTTGAAAAGATGAATGAGTTGAAGCTGATTGCCCGCATGGCAAAGCAGCTGAATGTACAGCCTAATATTGGTATCCGTATCAAATTGGCTTCTTCAGGAAGCGGAAAGTGGGAAGAGTCAGGAGGAGATGCCAGTAAGTTCGGACTGACTTCCAGTGAGTTGCTTGAGGCACTTGACTTTCTGGAAAGTAAAGGCATGAAGGATTGTCTGAAACTGATACACTTCCATATCGGAAGTCAGGTGACAAAGATACGCCGTATCAAGACAGCATTGCGTGAAGCTTCTCAGTTCTATGTGCAGCTCCATGCGATGGGTTTCAAAGTGGAATTTGTTGATATTGGCGGTGGTCTTGGAGTTGATTATGACGGCACCCGTTCGTCAAGTAGTGAGAGTAGTGTCAATTACTCTATTCAGGAGTATGTCAACGACTCTATTTCCACGTTAGTGGATGCCAGTGACAAAAACGGTATTCCCCATCCCAATATTATCACTGAGAGTGGCAGGGCTCTGACTGCACACCACTCTGTCTTGATTTTTGAGGTACTTGAGACGGCTACTTTGCCGGAATGGGATGATGAAGAGGAGATTGCTCCGGATGCGCATGAACTGGTACAGGAACTTTATGGCATTTGGGATACATTGAATCAGAACAAGATGCTTGAAGCATGGCATGATGCCCAGCAGATACGTGAAGAGGCACTCGATCTGTTCAGCCATGGTATCGTAGACCTGAAGACACGTGCTCAGATAGAACGTCTTTACTGGTCTATTACTCGTGAAATCAATCAAATTGCCGGTGGACTGAAACATGCTCCCGATGAATTCCGCGGATTGTCTAAATTGTTGGCTGATAAATATTTCTGTAACTTCTCACTTTTTCAGTCGCTTCCGGATTCTTGGGCGATCGACCAGATATTTCCGATTATGCCCATTCAGCGTTTGGATGAAAAACCGGACCGCTCGGCTACCTTGCAGGACATTACCTGTGATTCCGATGGAAAGATAGCCAATTTTATCTCTACCCGGAATGTAGCACATTATATGCCGGTACATAGCCTGAAGCAGAAAGAGCCTTACTATGTAGCGGTCTTTTTGGTAGGGGCTTATCAGGAAATCCTGGGAGATATGCATAATCTGTTTGGAGACACGAATGCGGTGCATGTTTCTGTCAATGAGAAGGGGTATAATATCGAACAGATTATTGACGGGGAAACGGTCGCAGAAGTGCTCGATTACGTGCAATATAACCCGAAAAAGCTGGTTCGTACTCTTGAAACATGGGTAACAAAATCTGTAAAAGAAGGGAAGATTTCTGTAGAAGAAGGAAAAGAGTTCCTTTCCAATTATCGTTCGGGCTTGTACGGATACACATACCTTGAATAAATAAAAAGAACTATCATTTTATAAATGACGAGCTACAAGTTACGAATACTGCACATGATATCAGTCTCGTTTCTTGTAGCTCGTGGCTTGTAACCTGATGGAGTATAAATCGTAATTTGTAAATAGAAAGAATATGAAGGAAAAACTGACAGTCATTAAAGTTGGTGGCAAAATCGTAGAAGAAGAAGCTACATTGAAGCAGTTACTGGATGATTTTGCTGCCATTGAAGGGCATAAGGTACTTGTTCATGGAGGGGGACGTTCGGCTACAAAGATAGCTGCTTTACTGGGGATTGACAGTAAAATGGTCAATGGACGCCGTATAACCGATGCGGAGACACTGAAGGTTGTGACAATGGTCTATGGTGGGTTGGTAAACAAGAATATTGTAGCCGGATTGCAAGCCCGTGGGGGCAATGCCCTGGGGCTGACCGGAGCGGATATGAATGTAATCCGTTCGATGAAGCGCCCCGTAAAAGAGGTCGATTATGGATTTGTCGGGGATGTAGAGCAGGTAGATGCCACATTGCTTTCTGATTTGATTCATAAAGGAGTGGTTCCGGTGATGGCACCGTTGACGCATGACGGACAGGGGAATATGCTGAATACGAATGCAGATACCATTGCCGGAGAAACGGCGAAGGCTCTTTCTGCTATTTTTGATGTGACTTTGGTTTATTGTTTCGAAAAGAAAGGCGTGCTTCGTGATGAAAATGATGATGAGAGTGTCATCCCCCAAATTAATCATGCTGAGTTTCAACGCTACATTGCCGAGGGGGTTATTCAGGGAGGCATGATACCGAAACTTGAGAATTCTTTTGAAGCAATAAATGCAGGTGTGTCTGAGGTGATAATAACCTTAGCGTCAGCCATTCACAAAGGTGGAGGAACCCGGATAAAAAAATAATTCAAAAAAAAGAGGAATACATCTGTAACTTTTCACCAACTCACCCGTCAACTTAATAGAGATGCAAGAAATCAGCTTCCGAGACGACATATTGCCATTGAAAGATAAACTCTTTCGTTTGGCACTCCGAATCACCTTCGACAGGGCCGAAGCAGAGGATGTTGTTCAGGATACGATGATTAGAGTGTGGAATAAACGTGAAGAGTGGACACAGTTCGGATCTATTGAGGCTTATTGCCTGACTGTGGCGAAGAATCTGGCCATAGACCGAAGCCAAAAGAAAGAAGCTCAAAATGTGGAACTCACACCGGAAATGGAGGAAGAATCCGAAGCATCCGGTCCTTATGATCAGTTGATTAATAAGGAACGAATGTCAATCATCCATCGTCTGATTAACGAACTTCCTGAGAAGCAACGGCTTATTATGCAGTTGAGAGATATAGAAGGGGAAAGCTATAAAGAAATAGCGAAAATCTTGAATCTGACAGAGGAACAGGTAAAAGTGAATCTTTTCAGAGCAAGACAAAAGGTAAAACAAAGGTATTTAGAGATTGATGAATATGGATTATAAGTATATAGAACAGCTTTTAGAGCGATACTGGCAATGTGAGACTTCTTTGGAAGAGGAATCGGAATTGCGGTCTTTCTTTTCGGAGGAAGAGGTACCCGCTCATTTGCTCCGTTACAAGGACTTGTTTGTTTATCAGGCAGTTCAACAGGAAGCAGGGCTGGGAGAAGACTTTGATGAACGTATTCTGGCTCAGGTAGAGGCACCTGTAGTAAAAGCAAAACGTCTGACGATGGTTGGAAGGTTTATGCCTTTGTTTAAGGCTGCCGCCGTGATTGCGTTGATTTTGTCATTGGGCAATGTAGCGCAACATACATTCTTTGCCGATGAGGCTTTGGATTATAATTATGATGCTTATAAGGACACATACGATGATCCCGAAGTGGCTTACAAACAAGTTTCTTCTGCTTTGATGATGGTGTCTGAAGGTATAAATAAATCACAGGATCAAATCGCCGGAGATAGTGTGAAGGTTGAATCGATTCGAGTGATGAAGGAATAAAATAATGAAGAGCGTTCTTTTAATGTGCTGGATGGCATTGCTGTCTGTGGCTGTTTCGGCCCAGGACTTTGCTTCACGTTTTATGGCTGAACATAAGGCGGATTCTAATCTGACTTGTGTTACGATCAGTCCGAAAATGATGGAGGAGATAATGAAGAGCGATGCTGAGAAAGATAAAGAGGTGCTGGATATGATCTCTAATCTCAAGAGTATGCAGGTGCTTACTTCCGATGTGGAAGGAAAAAAGTATTTTGATGCAGCTTTGAAGGTGGTTGAGAAGAATACCGGAAGGTTTGAATCGTTTCTTTCTTTTAAGGATAAATCTGAGAATTGTCAGATTATGGTTCGTAAAAAGAAGGATACAATTGTTGAACTGGTGATGCTAATGCACGAAAAGAATCATTTTGCTGTAATAAACTTTACCGGAAATATGAGTCCGGAGTTTATTGCACAGATAAAGAGACATTTTCATTTGCTTTAAACATATAATATAGTTAGTGTGCTTAATTAAAACAACTTTTTGATTTGAGGCTGTGAAGTTTCAATTCTCTCAATTTCAATAAAAAACTAACTAAATAAATGGGCTACCGCGTGATGCAGTAGCCCTTTTATGTTTATGCTACGTCGTCTTCATAGAGCGAAGTTAAACTAAGAGAGAGTTTCTATATTTAAAGTTTTCGTAATCCTCTTTTTGAAAAGTTTATTTGCGGATTACCTTTGTATGCCACACTTCCACTTCCACTGACACCTCCTGTCAGGTTTTCAGTAGCATGACATTTTATGCTGCCCGAACCACTGATATGTGCATTGACATCTTCTGTCTTTAAATCTATGGCATTAATATCTCCCGAACCTGCAATACGATACTCGGCTTTGCCCGATTTGCCGTTCAGCAATACATTTCCCGAACCTGAAATATTTGCTTCTGTGCATGGTACATCGATTTTTTTCAAATTGATGTTTCCTGAACCGTAAATATGCGTTGACAATTTTGTACAAGAGAAATTGGTTCCATTGATGTTCCCCGATCCGTAAATGCATATTTCTAAATCGTCGTTGCTCTCCATTCCATTTGTAAAGGTCGTGTTTCCTGAGCCATATATGGATAAATGGTTTAATGATGGAGAAGATACTCTGATTTCCAGTTTTCCGCTATTGCGGATGGAGCTATTCTTTTTAAATTTAACCACCAGTGTTTTTCCTTCAACAGTGGTTTCCAATAACTGGACGATGTTGTCGGGACCATAAATCTGTACAGTGGGAGTTCCTTGCTTTTGTGTATAAACAATATCCGAACTGCTCATTGATTTAATTTTGCTGAAAGAACCGACTCTTATGTCTTTAGTGATATAGTTTGAACTTCCACTCACCTGCTTTGTCTGTGAACAGGCCCCAATGATTAATAACAGCATGGAAATTGTAAGGCATGATAATAATTGTTTTTTCATGGTCTTGTGATTATTGTATCAGATATTCTTAATAGTTCCCACTCCTTTTTTATTGAGTGATTTTATGGTAGGATTACCTTTATACTTAATGCTTCCCACTCCTCGTACAGCTGCATTGATAGATTCTACTGCGTTGCAGGTAATATCTCCTACACCCTGTGAACTGGCTTCTACTATATTGGCCTGCAGGTTTCCGGCTTCTATATTGCCTACCCCTTTAGAGTGAAGAGTAGCTGCCTGAACTGTTCCTTCAAGTTTTACATTTCCTACACCCATTGATTGCACATTTAAGCTACTGCAGATTAGTGATTTAATTTTTATATCACCTACTCCTTTGCTTTCCACATAGAGGTTGTCGGTAGTCAAACCGTTATCAATATGTACATCACCTACTCCTTTGAAGGAAATACTGTTTAAAGTTGGAGATGTAATTGTTATCTTCATCTTTTTGAAGTTGCGTACCTTTTTCGATTTATCGATGCTTAACAATAAGGTACTATCTTTTACAGCTACCTGTATTAACGCCACAATGTTATCCGGCCCATAGATTTGTACGTCTGTTTTTCCATCTGCGGATTGTGTGTAATAGATGTCACCTACGGTCCCCGCGTCAATTTTGTTGAACTCCTTCACTTTATAATCTCTCGTGATGAGTTTCTTACTGGGTTGAATACCTTCACCCATATATACGCAACTGCTCAATAACCCTGCTGTTAACAGTAATGTTGACAACATTTTAAAGATTGTTTTCATTTTATTTCGTTTTTAGAGGTTTCTATTAGTTTAGACGTAGGTTGAGTAGGAAAAGTTGCATCTATCTTTCTTTTTTCTGCAAAATAATCCGTTTATTTGTATTTATAATTAAGAACAACATTGGATAAGATTATTGAAGATAAGGAGTTAGGACGTCTGATCGTACGTGATAATGTGCGTGCCAAGAGACTCGTTTTTCGTACAAAAGCTGATGCGATCTATGTTAGTATACCTCCGGGAGTTACGATGAAGGAGGTAAAGGAGGCGATAGAGAAATTACGTTCCAGATTGTTGGATTCCAGGCAGAAGTTGATACGTCCTCTGATTGACCTGAACTATCGGATCGAGACAGAATACTTCAAGTTATCATTGGTTAGTGGTAAGAGGGAGAAATTCTTGGCTCATTCCGAATTGGGAGAAATGCGGATTATTTGTCCCCCGACGGCCGATTTTACAGATTCTAATTTACAGGACTGGCTTCGAAAAGTGATTGAAGAAGCTTTGCGACGGAATGCAAAGATTATCTTGCCTCCCCGGTTGTATATGCTTTCGGAGCGGTATGGGTTGCCTTACAAAAGTGTTCAGATAAATTCAAGTCGTGGACGATGGGGAAGCTGCTCTTCTCACAAAAAGATAAATCTCTCTTATTTTCTTGTATTATTGCCAAAGCATTTGATAGATTATGTTCTTTTGCACGAACTTTGCCATACTTGTGAGATGAATCATGGAGATCGCTTTTGGGACTTGCTAAATGGGCTTACCGATGGGAAAGCTTTAGAGCTGCGCGAAGAGTTGAAAAAATATAAGACTGAGATTTGACATTGCAATCACAAAACAGATGTTGTAAGAATCCTTTCCACCAAAGATTACACTGATTGTTACAGATTGATTGCCGGCATTGATAATCGGTTTTGGGCTTTTTCATCTGTGCGAATCGGAATAATTCTGTAGTGTCTTTTGATATCTCCCTTTACAGTCTTTTATACCCTATGCGGTCAGGAAAAAAACGTCTTTCTATTTTTGTGGTAGCTGTTTGATACCGTCAATATCCTTTTCAAAACGGTAAGTACCACCTTTTTCACTCAGATCAAATGCGGCTACTGTTTCAGTCTGATTATTTACAATCATCAGTGCACTTTGCTCTGCGAAGCGTCCGACTTCGATAGCAGTAGGCTCTTCTTTAATCTGTTTATTCATGATCAAGCTGTCATTGACAAACAGTGAGATCGAATCACCCACGAAGCCTTTTGTCAGCTGAATGGAGTACGTTTCACTAAAGTGACGGACAGCTTCTTTTTTCCGTTGCAATCTCAGACTCATATATACAAAGATGACTACGACAAATATGACGGCAAATGCTAAAATGCCGTTTCCTACCATAAATTGCTTGTTAGTGTTAAGACGATGTGCCATAATACTATATTCTTTAATATTCGGGGTAAAGATAGCAAATCTTTTTGTATCTCATTTGTTTTTGTGTAAGTATAAAAGTTACAAAAAAATAATGAGATCTCTGAATTCTAATGCTTTTGTGTTGTATAACATATCAGTTTACATTGTTCGAGCAGAATAAATTATCTTTCTTTGTATCGTGATAGTTCAGCATAGCTATCTATAATTAAAAACCTTTATTGATACGTATGAAAATAACTTTTGGACAACAAACGACCAAAGTAAAGCAATTGGCTGACAAGATTAGCTTTGATATCTCGATGGGAGTATATAAATCGGGAGATTCACTGCCATCGATCAATCAACTTAGCCATGCGTATGAGGTTTCCCGAGATACTGTATTTAAAGCTTTTCTTGATTTAAAAGAGAGAGGAATTATCGATTCTACTCCCGGGAAAGGGTATTATGTGGTTGGAAGATTGAAAAATGTACTTCTTCTACTTGATGAATATTCACCTTTTAAATATGCACTTTATAATAGTTTTGTAAAGCGTTTGTCTATCCGTTATAAAGTCGACCTATTGTTTCATCAGTACAATGAACGTTTGTTCAATACCATCATTCGTGAATCGTTGGGACGATACAATAAATATATTGTGATGAACTTCGATAACGAAAAGCTGTCTCCTAATCTTTATAAGATAAATCCATCCAAACTTCTTCTTCTTGATTTCGGTAAATTTGAGAAAGAGGAGTTCTCTTATGTTTGTCAGGACTTTGATCAAGGATTCTATAATGCGCTACTTCAACTGGCAGATCGATTGAAGAAATATCAAAAACTCGTTTTCGTGTTAGTGAATGATAGCATGCATCCCCGGAGTAGCCGTGACTTTTTTGAGAAATTCTGTGCCGATCAACATCTTGGTTGTGAGGTAGTGAGTGATATTGAAGGACTTCAGGTTCGCAAAGGAGAAGTATATATAGCGATTCGTCAAATAGACGTGGTGAGTATTATTAAGAAAAGTCGTATTGAGGGTTTACAATGTGGAGTTGATTTTGGCTTAATAGGGTATAATGACACACCTGCTTATGAAGTGATAGATCAGGGAATAACTGCATTAAGTGTAGATTGGGAGAAAATGGGTGATAAGGCTGCCGAATTTGTTCTGCAGGGAAAAGCCATACAAGATTACCTGCCTACGGAAGTCAGGCTGAGAGCTTCTTTATAAAAGAGTTTTTCAGAATTGTGTGTCAGCACAGGTCAGCATGGAAGAATTGTCTAATGAATTTAATAATATAGTATGAAAAAGTATCCGAAAATCGGGATTCGTCCCACCATCGATGGACGCCAGGGTGGTGTTCGCGAAAGCCTTGAAGAAAAAACAATGAATCTGGCAAAAGCTGTTGCCGAGTTGATTACTTCTAATCTCAGAAATGGCGATGGAACTCCTGTGGAGTGTGTGATTGCAGATGGAACTATCGGACGTGTTGCCGAAAGTGCTGCTTGTGCAGAAAAGTTTGAACGTGAAGGGGTAGGAGCTACTATTACTGTCACCTCATGCTGGTGTTATGGGGCTGAGACAATGGATATGAATCCATATTATCCGAAAGCTGTTTGGGGATTCAATGGGACGGAGCGTCCGGGAGCGGTGTATCTGGCTGCTGTGCTGGCAGGGCATGCACAGAAGGGATTGCCTGCATTTGGTATTTACGGTCGCGATGTACAAGACTTGAATGATAACTCTATTCCTGCGGATGTGGCAGAAAAAATTCTGCGTTTTGCCCGTGCTGCCCAGGCTGTAGCTACGATGCGTGGGAAGTCTTACCTTTCTATGGGTAGTGTTTCTATGGGTATTGCCGGTTCTATTGTAAATCCGGACTTCTTCCAGGAATATTTGGGTATGCGTAATGAGTCGGTCGATTTGACAGAGATAATTCGCCGCATGGCCGAAGGCATTTATGATAAGGAAGAATATGCCAAAGCGATGGCTTGGACTGAGAAATATTGCAAAAAGAATGAAGGGCATGATTTCAATGTGCCTGAAAAGACAAAGACACGTGCACAGAAAGATGAAGACTGGGAGTTCATTGTCAAGATGACTATCATCATGCGCGATTTGATGCAGGGTAATCCGAAGCTAAAAGAACTTGGATTTAAGGAAGAGGCTTTAGGACACAATGCCATTGCAGCGGGTTTCCAAGGACAGCGTCAATGGACGGATTTCTATCCGAATGGTGATTTCTCGGAAGCATTGCTCAATACTTCATTCGACTGGAATGGTATTCGTGAAGCATATGTAGTGGCCACTGAGAATGATGCTTGTAATGGTGTAGCTATGCTGTTCGGTCATCTGTTGACGAATCGTGCACAGATTTTCTCGGATGTACGTACTTATTGGAGTCCGGAGGCTGTGAAACGTGTTACGGGTAAGGAACTGACAGGTATGGCTGCTAATGGTATTATTCATTTGATTAATTCGGGAGCAACAACCCTTGACGGAACAGGGCAGCAAACGGATGTCAATGGAGAACCTACCATGAAACCTTGTTGGGAGGTTACGGAAGGAGAAGTTGAGAAATGTCTGGAAGCTACTACTTGGTATCCCGCCAATCGTGATTATTTCCGTGGAGGAGGTTTCTCTTCTAATTTCCTTTCGAAAGGAGGTATGCCCGTAACTATGATGCGACTGAACCTGATTAAAGGTCTTGGACCAGTGCTGCAGATAGCCGAAGGCTGGACAGTAGAGATTGATCCGGAAATTCATAAATTACTTGATGAACGTACGGACCGTACATGGCCTACTACTTGGTTTGTTCCTCGTTTATGTGATAAACCTGCCTTTAAAGATGTATACTCCGTGATGAATAACTGGGGAGCTAACCATGGTGCAATCAGTTACGGGCATATTGGTCAGGATGTGATTACACTGGCTTCCATGCTTCGTATTCCGGTTTGCATGCACAATGTGGAGGATGATCAGATTTTCCGTCCGGCGGCCTGGAATGCCTTCGGTATGGATAAAGAGGGAGCCGACTACAGAGCTTGTACTACTTATGGTCCTATTTATAAGTAACCTTTAGAAGAACGCAATATGATCAATCGATTTATATTAAACGAAGTTTCTTACTTCGGTCCGGGAGCACGTGAAGTGCTCCCTAAGGAAATCTCACGTTTGGGACTACACAAAGCATTTGTCGCAACCGATAAAGATTTGATAAAATTCGGAGTGGCGGACAAAGTGCTTAAGGTGCTGGATGCTGCTAAGATTCCTTATGTGATATTCAGTGAAATTAAGCCGAATCCTACAGTATCGAATGTAAAAGCCGGTGTGGAAGCATTTGCGGCATCCGGTGCGGACTTTATCCTGGCGATTGGCGGTGGCTCTTCTATGGATACGGCAAAGGCAATTGGGATTATTACTAATAATCCGGAATTCAGTGATGTCGTTTCATTGGAAGGCGTGGCGGATACCAAGAAGAAATCCGTACCTATTATTGCATTGCCTACTACTGCCGGAACGGCAGCAGAAGTAACTATCAACTATGTGATTACAGACGAACAGAACCAAAAAAAGATGGTTTGTGTGGATCCGAATGATATTCCGGCTATAGCGATAGTAGATGCCGAGCTGATGTATACACTTCCTAAAAGCCTGACTGCAGCTACGGGACTTGATGCACTGACACACGCTATTGAAGGGTTGATAACCAAAGGTGCATGGGAGATGAGCGATATGTTCGAAATTAAAGCTATTGAAATGATCAACCGTTATCTGGTGACTGCCGTTGAAGAACCGTCAAATGCGGAGGCACGTAATGGTATGGCAGTAGCCCAGTATATTGCCGGTATGGCTTTTTCGAATGTCGGTTTAGGAGTCGTTCATGGTATGGCACATCCGTTGGGGGCTATTTTTGATATTCCTCATGGCGTAGCCAATGCGTTGTTATTACCTATTGTTATGGAGTTCAATGCTCCGGCTGCTCTTGACAAATATGTAGAGATAGCTAAGGCTATGAACGTGTATTCTGCAGGTATGGCTAAAGAAGAGGCAGCTAAAGCAGCCGTAGATGCTGTAAAAGCATTATCTTTGAAGGTCAATATTCCACAACACTTGTCCGATTTGGGCATTCAGGAAAAGGATCTTGATCGTCTTGCTACAGCTGCGTTTGCTGATGTCTGTACGCCGGGTAATCCACGGGAAGTAACAAAAGAAATTATTCTTGATTTATATAAGAAAGCATTATGATAACTAATGAACATATCGAGCAGTATCTTGCTCAGGCACATCGCTATGGCGATGCTAAATTAATGTTGTGCAGCAGCGGTAACCTTTCATGGAGAATCGGTGAAGAAGCACTTGTTTCCGGAACGGGTTCTTGGGTACCGAACCTGCAGAAAGAAAAAGTATCTGTTTGCAATATTTCTACGGGTATACCCCAGAATGGAGTAAAACCTTCTATGGAAAGTACTTTTCATTTGGGAATCCTTCGTGAACGTCCGGATGTAAATGTAGTTCTGCATTTTCAATCGGAATATGCTACAGCTGTTTCCTGTATGAGAAACAAACCGTCAAATTTCAATGTAACTGCTGAGGTACCTTGCCATGTCGGTAAAGAGATTCCTATCATTCCTTACTATCGTCCGGGTTCGCCTGAACTGGCTGAAGCTGTTGTGGAAGCGATGAAAGAGCATAACTCTGTATTGCTGACCAATCATGGACAGGTGGTGTGTGGTAAAGATTTTGATCAGGTGTACGAACGGGCCACTTTCTTTGAAATGGCTTGCCGGATTATCGTTCAATCCGGAGGAGATTATTCGGTCCTGACTCCGGAAGAGATTGATGATCTGGAAATATATGTGTTAGGAAAGAAAACAAAATAGAAATAATGACGACCAGCTTATGAGTACTTACTTAGCAGCTGACTTTGGTGGAGGTAGCGGCCGTATTATGGCCGGTACCCTCACTGAAGGTAAGCTAAAACTGGAAGAGGTATATCGTTTTGGTAATCGGCAAATTAGACTCGGAAACCATGTCTATTGGGATTTTCTTTCTCTCTTCGAAGAAATGAAAAACGGACTTCGTGTCGCTGCCCGAAAAGGCTATCTGGTGAAAAGTATCGCTATAGATACTTGGGGAGTCGATTTTGGGCTGATTGACAAAGATGGTAATCTGTTGGGGAATCCGGTTTGTTACCGTGATTCTCGTACTAATGGTATGCCTGAGCGGGTGTTTAAGCAGATTGATCAAGCTGCCCATTATGCAGAAACAGGTATCCAAGTGATGCCTATCAATACTCTGTTTCAACTATATAGTATGAAGCAGAACAACGATGTACAACTCCGGGTAGCTGATAAACTATTATTTATGCCTGATTTGTTCAGCTATTTCCTTACAGGAACAGCGAATAATGAATATTGTATTGCTTCTACTTCTGAGTTACTTGATGCTTGTCAGCGCAACTGGTCGGATAACTTGATTAGTGAATTAGGATTACCCCGACATCTTTTTGGTGACATTGTGCTTCCTGGGACTATTTGCGGTAAACTGAAACAAGAAATTGCGGATGAAACCGGTTTAGGCTGTATTGATGTCGTTGCTGTCGGTTCACATGACACAGCCAGTGCTGTATTTGCTGTTCCTTCCAATGAACCGGATCGGGCTTATCTTAGTTCGGGAACCTGGTCCTTGCTCGGAACAGAGATTGACCAACCGATTTTGACGGAGGAAGCACGTTTGGGAGGATTCACGAATGAGGGTGGCATACAAGGCAAGATACGCTTCTTGCAGAATATAACCGGGCTTTGGATTTTACAACGTTTGATGGCTGAGTGGAAAGAACGGGGCGAAGAAACCAGTTATGATCGTGTGATAGCCGAAGCAACGTTATCAGATATCCGTTCGGTAATCGATGTAGATGATTCCTCTTTTTGCAATCCGGACTGTATGGAAGAGTCGATTGCTGAGTATTGTCATAAGCATCATTTGAGAGTGCCGGTTTCTCAAGGAGAGTTTGTTCGTTGTGTCATTGAATCATTGGCACACCGTTATAAATTAGGAGTTGAACAGATGAATCGCTGTCTGCCGGTACCGGTTAAACAGCTCCATATTATCGGAGGAGGCTGCCAGAATCGTTTGCTAAACCAACTTACTGCAAATGCTTTAGGCATTCCGGTATATGCAGGTCCGGTGGAAGCGACTGCTATCGGCAATATCTTAGTACAAGCGAAAGCTCAAGGTGAAATAGATACTTGGGAAGAGCTAAAAGAAATTATCATAAACAGTGTAAAACCTCAGGTATATTATCCTGAATAACCCGACAACCCATGAAAAACACCAACCGTTCCATTCTTCATAAAGATGGAGTTAGTTATATCCTGCCATTTATTTTAGTGACTTCTTGTTTTGCCTTATGGGGGTTCGCTAATGATATTACCAATCCAATGGTAAAGGCCTTCTCGAAAATATTTCGTATGAGTGTCACCGACGGGGCATTGGTACAGGTCGCTTTTTACGGAGGCTATTTTGCAATGGCCTTCCCTGCTGCAATGTTTATTCGTAAATACTCTTATAAAGCCGGTATCCTGCTGGGACTGGGGCTATATGCTTTGGGTGCCTTGCTGTTTTTCCCGGCAAAGATGACAGGCGATTATTACCCTTTCCTGCTCGCTTATTTTATTTTGACGTGTGGACTCTCGTTTCTGGAAACAAGTGCTAACCCTTATATATTATCGATGGGTACAGAAGAGACAGCGACGCGACGATTGAATCTGGCGCAGTCGTTTAATCCAATGGGATCATTATTGGGTATGTATGTAGCCATGAATTTCATTCAGGCGCGTCTGAATCCCATGGATACGGTAGAACGCAGCCAATTGTCTCCGTCTGAGTTTGAGGTATTGAAAGAGTCGGATTTGTCCGTGTTGATTGCCCCTTACCTGATTATAGGATTAGTGATTCTTGCCATGCTTTTTCTGATACGTGCCGTTAAAATGCCTAAGAATGGTGATAAGAATCATAATATTGATTTTATACCAACGCTAAAGCGTATTTTTAAAGTTCATCATTATAGAGAAGGAGTCATAGCGCAATTCTTTTATGTGGGTGCACAGATTATGTGTTGGACTTTTGTTATCCAATATGGAACACGCTTGTTTATGTCGCAGGGAATGGAGGAGAAGGCTGCTGAAGTGCTTTCTCAGGAATATAATATAATTGCTATGATTATTTTTTGCATAAGCCGTTTCGTGTGTACATTTATTCTTCGCTACCTGAATCCGGGGATGCTTCTCAAGATTCTTGCGATTGCGGGTGGTGCTTTTACGTTAGGTGTGATTTTTTTGCAAAACATATGGGGATTGTATTGTTTAGTAGCTGTTTCGGCTTGTATGTCACTAATGTTTCCCACGATTTATGGTATTGCTCTTCGTGGTTTGGGTGATGATGCCAAGTTTGGGGCTGCCGGTTTGATTATGGCAATTCTGGGAGGTTCTATCTTGCCACCATTACAGGCTTGTATTATTGACCAACATACATTGTTGGGTATGCCTGCTGTAAACTTGTCTTTTATACTTCCTTTTATCTGTTTCGTAGTGATTATCATTTATGGACATCGTACTTGTGCACGTGTGAAGAAGATAAAAGCAGCACGAAAGTAATATGGAGAATCGGATGCGGCGTTTGACGATTCTTCTGAGTAACTGTTTTCTTCTGCTTGTGTCATTAGTTTCTTGCGGGAAAGTGCCATTAGCGGAAGAAGCAGTGTTTTCTATACCGGTGGATACGGCATTTATGAGGCTTCGTCAATGGGAGTGGTATTGTCAGAAACGGGCTGACAGTTGCCTGACAGAGAATAATTATCAGGGAGCTTTATCTTGGCTGGATTCCGCTCGTATCCAAGTGGAACATTACGGACGTCCTTATTATATATTGGCACGCGGGGACGTATATTATTCCACCCATCAATATGATTCTGCCCGTCGTTATTTTAGTATGGCAGCCCATTCCATTCATCCGCATATTGCTATCGAAGCTTGGAGGAAACTTGCAGAACTGGAACTTATGGAAGGAAATGAGAAGCAAGTGTTCTATTCTACGCAGAAGGCAGATGCGCTTTTCCGGGTGGAGATAGGCCATGTGCAGAGTGATAACAGTGAAGCTCTATATCAGGAAGAGAGGTTGAAAAACGAGTTAAACCAATTGAAGATTGCCAAACAGAATCGGGAAATTGCTATGTTAACTTTGAGCCTTTGTCTGATTATACTGATTGCTTTGTTTATTTTCTACCGGCAAAATAAGATAAAGCGTGAAAAAGAGCGTCTGCTTCTTGAAGAGAAAGCCAAGTTGGAGCAAGAGAACCAAATACTGAAACAAACTGAAGAGTTAAGTGCTTTGAGAGAAAAAGAGGCGGTTTTGCGAGAGTCTTTGTTCCGTAAGGTCGATGTTTTGCGTAAAATACCCTCCCTCAATGAAGAAGAGCAGGAGAGTGGTGAACATCGCATAGCTTTGTCGGAAAGAGAGTGGGAGGAAATTCGTCAGACGGTGGATAATGCTTATGATGGGTTTTCACAACGGTTGCTTGCACGCTTTCCTTTGTTGACCTTAAAAGATATTTATTTCTGTTGTCTGGTGAAGATCAATGTCAGTATAAAGGACCTTTCCGATATTTATTGTATTAGTCGTACCTCGGTTAGTAAAAAGAAATTTCGCATCAAGCGAGAGAAGCTTGGAGCAGAGGATTCGGACTCTTTAGATGACTTTTTGCGTGGTTTTTAGTTCTCGGAAACTTGTTTGTCCATGCTATTTTAAGAGGTGGTTTATGTAATATCTTGATATGTAGTATGATAGCATATCCATTTTTGAAGTGCTTTGTCTATATCCCTTTTTGTTTTTCCTGTGCCCGATGGTTAATTTTGCAATATCAAAACTTTAAAAATGTACATGATATGTTGAATCGACTGAACTATTTCATTATGTCGGCAGGGCTACTTGTTTTAGTAGCATGTTCGTCTAATTCCGGAAAACAGGTAGAGGTGGCAAATACTCCTTTTGTTTACGATGGATTAAAAGAGTATCCGGTAAAAGAGTTGAAACTGTCCGATCTGGCAGTTAGTGATTATGTGGCATTAAAAGACAATGAAAATTCATTGTTGGGTAGGTTACCGACAAATCCTTGTATACAGGTCACTGAAGACCGGATTTATATTCAGGATGAAGAGCAGCAGGCTATATTTATTTTTGACCGTCAGGGAAATCCATTATTGCAAATGCGTCATAAAGGAGGCGGCCCTCAGGAATGGGCATCTCTGAACTCTTTCTATGTGGACAGTCCTAACAAAGAAATTATAGTGTTGGACCGCGCTAAAAAGTTTATAGTTTATGATTTGAATGGGAAATTTAAACGAAGCTTCCCGACACCCGGTTGCTCTTGGAAGTTTGCTAACTTGAATGATAAGGCTGTATTGGTATATTGTCCTTTTACAAAGCGTAATAACGGAGAGGCAGTTTGCATCCTTTCTAAAAAAGATGGCAAAAAGTTGCATGTGTGTCCTATTACGATAGATAATTTTGTGTGGGATAGCGAGGGGCGTATTGGCTATGAACCATTGAAGCCTGCTTATGGTGGGATTTTATTTTCAGATTTATCATTGAAAGGCGTGTATTTTATTGATGCTGAAACATATGAAGTAAAACAGGTTATTGATGAAGTGACAGAATATAAATTTGAAAATGCAGAGTTCGTTAAGCTACATCCGGCGATCGATGCTAAAGACTATACTTTGTATACTACGCTCGGTACGAAATGGTTGACTCCGGATATGCCAATGAACTATTATTATTTCGATAAGAAGGAGCAGAAAATGTATACTTTGAAAAATGAAACCGGATGGGCTGTTTTAAAAGATGTCTGCAATGTACAGAGAACCCGTACAACAAATACTCCAGGTATCGGCATTGGTTATTATTGGCCTTCTACTATGAAAGGAGAGTCGATGCAAGCTGAAAAAGAGCAGTTTGACCCTCGTTTCCGGGCAATAATGGACTCTATACCTGAAGAAGGTAACCCTGTATTACAAATTATGAACTTCAATAAATGATGAAGCTGTTCCGCAAGATATTGATTATTTGTCTTCTTGGGAAGTTAATGGCTTGTTCGCCATTAGCTTCCGGGGAGATAAATGATGTTTGGGGGCATAAGCAAGTGGCTACGGTTGAAATGGCAGGTTCTGATAGCGTTTGGGTCTGCCACTTGTCTATGTTGAAGGATACGGTTACTGTACCTCTTAGTCATTTTGTCGAGGAACTGGAAATGGTCATACTTGATAATCGGGATGCTGCATTGGTCTCTCCTTCCAAAACAATTATTGGCAAACAGTATATTTTAGTATATAAAATGGGGCATGTCCCTTTCAAACTTTTTACTAAAAGCGGGACCTATTTGAGGGATATCGGTTCCTTTGGTCAAGGTGCGGGTGAATATGGCTTAGTTTACGATGCACAGATGGATGAGGAGAATAACCGGCTTTATGTGTTATGTTGGCAGGCCGACCATATCTTGGTATTCGATTTACAGGGAAATATACTTCAACCGATTCGATTGGCGCATTGGTCACCTAAAGGGATATTTCATGTAGAAACGGAACGAGGACGAGTGCATGTTTGTGCTCTTTCTTTTAATCGTGACTTTGTAGGTGATAGGCATTCGCCTATGATTTGGACGCAAAGTTTGGATGGCAAGATTATAAAAGAACTTCCGGCAGGGTATTTGGCCGTGAATGATTATGGAAATGAAATCAAATCTCTGAATAATGGGACGGTGATGGACATCGGTTTCTGGTTTGGAGGGCAATATCGTAACGATTCATTATATCACTATAATAACCACGAGTTTAGGCTCGTTCCACGTTTTACGCTTGATTATGGAGGACATGAGTTGACCCCACACAGCTTCGGAGAGTTGCCGAATCACTTCTGGGGAGAAATATCATATCCTGTAAGGCTAAGTCCACATTCGTCAACTACCACTCCTCCGGAATATTATATGGTTGATAAACATACTTTACGAGGCGCTTTTGTTGAAATATACAATGATTTCTTAGGTGGCATTCCTGCTGACTGGTTCTTTTCATCTCATGACGGATATTATGTTTGGAATGTTGAACCTGCACGATTGAAGCAAATGGTTGAGGAGCGTTTGTCTTCAGGTGAGATTATCTCGGATTCGGATCGAAGAAAGCTGACCGAACTGCTTGGGAGTATTAAAGAAAACGATAACAATTATATTTTCTATGGTCGATTGAAATGTAGATAGTTCCTGTTTTTTTCTTATCATTTCTTTTTTTTCTCTAATATTTTGTAGTCGAACAGATTATTTATATCTTTGCACCCGAAACGGATGAAAGGTGGAGGGGCGATTAAGCTCCTTTTTTTGTTCTTAATAGTTAATCAATGATAGAAAAAAGAACTGTTTGTCAGATTGTTGAAGAGTGGCTGGAGGGAAAAGACTATTTTCTGGTAGAAGTGACCGTCAGCCCTGATGACAAAATTGTGGTCGAAATTGACCATGCAGAAGGGGTTTGGATTGAAGACTGTGTGGAGCTGAGTCGCTTCATTGAGTCGAAACTGAACCGTGAAGAGGAAGATTATGAGCTGGAAGTAGGTTCTGCCGGAATCGGACAGCCATTTAAAGTATTGCAACAGTACTATAACCACATCGGCCTGGAGGTGGAAGTACTGACTAAAGGCGGACGCAAACTGAGCGGGGTCTTGAAAGATGCCGATGAAGAAAAGTTTGTTGTGACCGTACAAAAGAAAGTAAAACCCGAAGGAGCCAAACGTCCTCAGTTGGTAGAAGAGGATGAAACCTTCACCTATGATGATATAAAATATACTAAATACTTAATTAGTTTTAAATAATTATGGCCAAGAAAGAAGAAACAATCAGCTTGATTGATACATTTTCGGAATTTAAGGAACTGAAGAATATTGATAGAACCACGATGGTAAGCGTGCTTGAAGAGTCGTTCCGTAGTGTGATCGCGAAAATGTTTGGCACTGATGAAAATTACGACGTAATTGTGAACCCGGATAAGGGTGACTTTGAAATATGGCGTAACCGTGAGGTAGTGGCAGACGAGGATTTGACTAACCCGAATATGCAAATTTCGTTGACTGAAGCACAAAAAATCGATGCTTCTTACGAAGTGGGTGAAGAAGTAACCGATGAAGTGATTTTCGCTAAGTTCGGTCGCCGTGCTATTTTGAATCTTCGTCAGACCCTGGCTTCTAAAATTCTTGAGCTTGAAAAGGACAGTATTTATAATAAATACATTGATAAAGTAGGTACTATCATCAACGCAGAAGTATACCAGATCTGGAAAAAAGAGATGTTGCTGCTTGACGATGAAGGAAACGAGTTATTGTTGCCGAAAACAGAGCAGATACCAAGCGATTTTTATCGTAAAGGAGAAACTGCCCGTGCAGTGGTGGCACGCGTGGACAACAAAAACAACAATCCGAAGATTATCCTCTCGCGTACTTCTCCGGTTTTCCTGCAGCGCTTGTTCGAGATGGAAGTACCTGAAATAAACGATGGCTTGATTACCATCAAAAAGATTGCCCGTATTCCCGGTGAACGTGCTAAGATTGCGGTAGAATCTTATGATGACAGAATTGATCCCGTAGGAGCCTGTGTAGGTGTAAAGGGAAGTCGTATTCATGGCATCGTACGTGAACTTCGCAATGAAAACATTGATGTGATTAATTATACATCAAATATTTCATTGTTTATCCAGCGTGCTTTAAGCCCGGCCAAAATCTCTTCTATTCGGTTGAATGAAGAAGAACGTAAAGCTGAGGTATTCCTGAAACCGGAAGAGGTATCGTTGGCTATTGGTAAAGGCGGTTTGAATATCAAACTGGCCAGTATGTTGACTGAGTACACTATCGACGTGTTCCGTGAGTTGGATGAAAACGCGCAGGATGAAGACATTTATCTGGATGAATTCAGAGATGAAATCGACGGATGGGTGATTGATGCTATTAAAGCAATTGGCATTGATACGGCTAAGTCCGTATTGACTGCACCTCGCGAAATGCTGATTGAAAAAACGGATCTGGAAGAAGAGACGGTGGACGAGGTATTACGCATTTTGAAATCGGAGTTTGAAGATAATGAATAATAGATCAATGCGATGATGTGCCGATATGCCAATAAACAGAAAGGGCGTATAGGAATTGGCACATTGGCATATTGAACGATTATCAAATTATTCTTTCTCCATTATTCTTTAAATTAAAGTATGACGATAAGGTTAAACAAAGTTACAAGAGATTTAAATGTAGGAATCGCGACGGTAGTTGAGTTCTTGCAAAAGAAGGGGTATACCGTTGAGGCAAACCCGAATACGAAAATTACCGAGGAGCAGTATGCAATGCTCGTGAAAGAGTTCAGCACAGATAAGAACCTTAGACTTGAATCGGAACGTTTCATTCAGGAACGTCAAAACAAAGATCGCAACAAGGCATCTGTTTCTATCGATGGTTATGATAAAAAAGAGCCGGAGAAAACTGTTGCTGATGATGTGATTAAGACGGTCATTCCGGAGGATGTACGTCCGAAGTTTAAACCTGTCGGAAAAATAGATTTAGATAAACTGAACCGGAGAACTGAAAAAGAGCCGGTGAAAGAAGAACCGAAACCACAACCTGTAGTAGCTACTGAAGAAAAGAAGGTGGCGGAAGAGGTTAAGCCTGTTGTCAACGAAGTGAAAAAAGAAGAAGTCGCTACGGCTCCTGTTGCTTCGGAATCGAAACCGGTGAAAGAAGAACCGAAACCGGTGGTGGTTGAAAAGCCTGCAGAAACAGAGAAGAAAGTGGTTGAGGAAGTCAAGAAAGAAGAACCCAAAGTCGTGGTATCTCCAGAAAAAACAGAGAAGAAAGAAGAGAAACCGGTAGCAGAAGCACCGGCTACTCCAGTAGAGAAGGAAGAGGAGGGCGTATTTAAGATTCGTCCGACTGAGTTTGTATCTAAGATTAATGTTATCGGACAGATTGACCTGGCTGCATTGAATCAGTCGACTCGTCCGAAGAAAAAATCGAAAGAAGAAAAACGGAAAGAGCGTGAAGAAAAGGAAAAACTTCGTCAGGATCAGAAGAAACAGATGAAGGAAGCCATCATCAAGGAAATCCGTAAAGAAGATAATAAACAAGCTAAAGTAGCCGGTAAAGAAAATCTTGATCCCAACGGTAAGAAGAAACGTAACCGCATCAACAACAATAAAGAAAAAGTAGATGTGAACAACGTTGCTTCTAACTTTGCGCACCCCACTCCAAACAGTGAGCGTACCAATAATAACCGTGGAGGAAATCAGCAAGGTGGCGGCGGACAAAACAGAAACCGTAACAACAATAATAAAGATCGCTTTAAGAAGCCTGTAGTGAAGCAGGAAGTGAGCGAAGAAGATGTAGCAAAGCAGGTAAAAGAAACTTTGGCTCGTCTGACAAGTAAAGGTAAGAACAAAGGAGCCAAATATCGCAAGGAGAAACGTGATTTGGTATCGAACCGTATGCAGGAACTGGAAGATCAGGAGATGGCAGAAAGCAAGGTACTGAAATTGACAGAATTCGTGACTGCCAATGAATTGGCCAGTATGATGAATGTATCTGTTAATCAGGTTATCGGAACTTGTATGAGTATAGGTATGATGGTTTCTATCAACCAGCGTCTGGATGCGGAAACAATCAATCTTGTTGCTGAAGAATTCGGATTTAAGACCGAATATGTCAGTGCGGAGGTAGCTCAGGCCATTGTTGAAGAGGAAGATGCTCCGGAAGATCTGGAACACCGTGCTCCGATTGTTACAGTAATGGGTCACGTAGACCACGGTAAAACTTCATTGCTTGACTATATCCGTAAGGCAAATGTAATTGCGGGTGAAGCCGGAGGTATCACACAGCATATCGGTGCATATCACGTTACATTGGAGGACGGGCGTAAGATTACATTCCTTGATACTCCGGGACACGAAGCGTTTACTGCAATGCGTGCCCGTGGTGCGAAGGTAACGGATATCGCGATTATTATCGTAGCTGCCGATGATGATGTAATGCCTCAAACTAAGGAAGCTATCAATCATGCTGCGGCTGCGGGTGTTCCTATAGTATTTGCTATTAATAAGATTGATAAACCCCATGCTAATCCGGAGAAAATTAAAGAGACACTGGCTCAGATGAATTATCTCGTAGAAGAGTGGGGGGGTAAATACCAGTCGCAGGATATTTCGGCCAAGAAAGGTCTTGGAGTACCCGAACTGATGGAGAAAGTCCTTTTGGAGGCAGAAATGCTCGATTTGAAGGCAAATCCGAACCGCAATGCTACGGGTTCAATTATTGAATCAACTCTGGACAAGGGACGTGGATATGTTGCTACTGTATTGGTTTCCAATGGTACGCTGAAGGTAGGTGATATTGTGCTTGCCGGAACAAGTTATGGCCGTGTAAAGGCTATGTTCAATGAACGTAATCAACGCGTAACACAAGCTGGACCTTCGGAACCGGTATTGATTCTCGGTTTAAATGGGGCTCCTGCCGCAGGTGATACATTCCATGTGATTGAGACTGATCAAGAGGCCCGTGAAATTGCCAATAAGCGTGAACAATTGCAGCGTGAACAGGGATTGCGTACTCAGAAGCTGTTGACTCTCGATGAAGTGGGACGTCGTATTGCTTTGGGTAACTTCCAGGAACTGAACGTAATTGTGAAAGGTGATGTGGACGGCTCTATCGAAGCATTGAGTGATTCGTTGATCAAGTTGTCTACCGAACAGATTCAGGTTAATGTGATCCACAAGGCTGTAGGTCAGATTTCAGAATCGGATGTGACATTGGCAGCTGCTTCAGATGCTATTATCATTGGATTCCAGGTGCGTCCGTCAGCTTCAGCGCGCAAGTTTGCCGAGCAGGAAGGAGTAGATATACGTTTGTATTCTGTAATTTACGCTGCTATCGAAGAGGTGAAGGCTGCTATGGAAGGTATGCTTGCTCCGGAAGTGAAAGAGGTGGTGACTGCTACTATCGAAGTGCGTGAGGTATTCCACATTACTAAGGTGGGTACTGTGGCCGGTGCCGTTGTGAAAGAAGGCAAGGTGAAACGTTCGGATAAGGCTCGTCTGATCCGTGATGGTATCGTAATCTTCTCAGGTTCTATTAATGCCTTGAAGCGCTTTAAAGATGATGTGAAGGAAGTAGGTACAAACTTTGAATGTGGTATCAGCCTTGTCAACTACAACGATTTGAAGGTAGGGGATATGATTGAAACTTACGAAGAAGTAGAAGTGAAGCAAACTTTATAATTCTCACGAAACTGAAAATATACGGAGGCACAGAGTGATTACAACTCCGTGTCTCCGTTTTCGTTTTACATAGAATGACTACCATAGATATTATCATACTGATTGCCCTTGGAGCCGGTGTTATTATCGGATTTATGAAAGGCTTTATCCGGCAGCTTGCCTCCATACTTGGATTGATTGTGGGGTTGCTGGCAGCAAAAGCTTTGTATACTTCACTGGCTGTAAAGCTATGTCCTACAGTGACAGATTCCATGACTGTGGCACAGATATTAGCATTTGTCATTATTTGGATAGCTGTACCATTAATCTTTACGTTAGTGGCTTCAGTGTTGACAAAGGCGATGGAGGCAGTTTCGCTTGGCTGGCTGAATCGTTTGCTTGGAGCCGGACTTGGAGCCTTGAAATATCTTTTACTGGTGAGTCTGGTTGTCTGTGTCATTCAATTCATAGATACAGATAGCCAGTTGATTAGTCAAACAAAGAAGGAGGAATCCTTGTTATATTATCCTATGGAAAGGTTTGCGGGAATGTTCTTTCCCGCAGCAAAAGAGGTTACACAACAATATATACTCAAATAAAAATGATGCAACAAGAAGAACCCAATAAATATGTAAAAGAACTCACGCAGGAGAAGTACAAATATGGCTTCACTACGGAGGTACATACAGATATCATAGAGAAGGGACTCAATGAAGACGTAGTGCGGCTTATCTCGTCTAAAAAGAACGAGCCGGACTGGTTGTTGGAATTCCGTCTGAAAGCCTATCGTCATTGGCTGACACTGGAGATGCCTACCTGGGCACACTTGCGTATACCTGAGATTGACTATCAGGCCATTTCGTATTATGCCGACCCTACAAAGAAGAAAGAAGGTCCGAAGAGTATGGATGAAGTTGATCCGGAACTAATAAAGACATTCAATAAACTGGGTATTCCTTTGGAAGAGCAAATGGCACTGAGCGGTATGGCTGTGGATGCAGTGATGGATTCAGTATCTGTGAAAACGACCTTTAAGGAAACACTGATGGAGAAAGGTATTATCTTTTGCTCGTTCAGTGAAGCAGTGCGTGAACATCCCGACCTGGTGAAGAAGTATCTTGGATCTGTAGTAGGTTATCGGGATAACTTTTTTGCAGCATTAAATTCCGCGGTATTTTCAGACGGTTCTTTCGTTTATATTCCTAAAGGGGTACGTTGTCCGATGGAACTTTCCACATACTTCCGTATCAACGCAGCCAATACCGGGCAGTTCGAACGTACATTAATCGTAGCAGATGACGATAGCTATGTTTCCTATCTGGAAGGTTGTACCGCACCAATGCGGGACGAGAATCAATTACATGCCGCTATTGTCGAGATTGTGGTACACGATCGTGCAGAAGTAAAATACAGTACCGTTCAGAATTGGTATCCGGGTGATGCCGAAGGTAAAGGTGGAGTATACAATTTTGTGACGAAACGTGGTAATTGTAAAGGAGTAGATAGCAAACTCTCGTGGACTCAGGTTGAGACGGGATCAGCCATTACCTGGAAATACCCTTCTTGCATTCTCTCAGGTGATAATTCTACCGCTGAATTTTATTCGGTAGCAGTGACAAACAATTACCAACAGGCAGATACAGGAACTAAAATGATTCATTTAGGTAAGAATACCCGTAGTACGATTGTCAGTAAAGGTATATCTGCCGGAAAAAGTGAGAACTCTTACCGTGGGCTGGTTCGTGTAGCCGAAAAGGCGGATAATGCCCGTAATTATAGCCAGTGTGATTCATTGTTGCTGGGTGATAAGTGTGGTGCACATACTTTCCCCTACATGGATATCCATAACGAAACAGCAGTTGTTGAACATGAAGCAACTACCAGTAAGATTAGTGAAGATCAGATATTCTATTGTAATCAGCGTGGCATTTCCACTGAAGATGCCATTGGGCTGATTGTAAACGGCTATGCAAAGGAGGTACTTAATAAACTTCCGATGGAATTTGCTGTAGAAGCTCAGAAGTTGCTTACGATCTCTCTTGAAGGTAGTGTAGGATAATGGGGTGCAAACGAATTGGTTGGTTATTAATATTCCTGCTTTATGTAGGTATAGCGTTTGCACAGAATCTGGATGATCAGGAGAGAAGATGGGCAATCAGTGGCTCTTGGGGAGGAGACTGGCCGATAGTAACAAAGAACACACTTTCGGGAAAAGCTGTTTCTACAGGCCATATACATACTTTATTGCTGGAGTATTATATCCCTTATACCCGTTTCTCTTTGAAGGGCGGTTATACAGGTGAAGAGATAAAACTGAATCCCGGTATTTCTGCCTCACTGAGCAATTTGGAAGTGGGAGGGCGATACTATTTCCTGCCACAACGTTTTGTGATTCAGCCTTACGGGGGACTCTCCACAGCATGGAATCTGTCTCCACGTCGACAATACGGCATAACCAGTGGCAGTTACTACGATCCTTCAAGGCAGGAATTTCGTAAAGACTACGATTGCCGATATCAGGTAAAAGAACCGCTATTCACTATCTCTCCGGTGATAGGGGCCGATATATATTTTCTTTCGTGTCTTGCTTTCACCCTGGAGTATAATTTCCGGATGGGCATTGCCGGAAGAATGAATGGAGAAGTAGAGAAGACTAATTCCCGGGGGACCGGGATAGTGCGTAGTAGCGGGATGCGGCAGACATTAAGCGTAGGAGTGAAAGTGAATTTTCCTTTTACTATTACGCAGACAGACGGCAACTCCATACTGCAATTGTTGGACGAAGTTATTTTTGGAGAAGAATAGATAATGAAATAATTGATAAGATCATGTTAGAGATAAAAGACCTGCATGCCAGCATTAACGGCAAAGAGATATTGAAAGGCATCAACTTGACGGTGAATCCGGGCGAAGTACATGCCATTATGGGACCCAATGGTTCAGGTAAGAGTACGCTTTCTTCTGTTTTGGTAGGTAATCCTGCTTTTGAAGTGACGAAAGGGAGTATTACATTCTACGGTAAGAACCTTTTGGAATTAAGTCCTGAAGACCGTAGCCACGAAGGTATCTTCCTTAGTTTTCAGTATCCGGTAGAGATTCCGGGTGTGAGCATGGTTAACTTTATGCGTGCTGCTGTCAATGAACAGCGTAAATACAAAGGTTTGCCTGCTCTGACAGCCAGTGAGTTCCTGAAGCTGATGCGTGAAAAGCGTGCAGTAGTTGAGTTGGATAACAAATTGGCAAACCGCTCGGTAAATGAAGGCTTCTCGGGTGGAGAGAAAAAACGTAACGAGATTTTTCAGATGGCTATGCTCGAACCCCGTCTTAGCATTCTGGACGAGACGGACTCCGGACTCGATATCGATGCGCTTCGTATTGTAGCCGAAGGAGTAAACAAATTGAAGACACCCGATACCAGTTGTATTGTCATCACTCACTACCAGCGTTTGTTGGATTACATAAAGCCGGATATCGTACATGTGCTCTATAAGGGACGTATTGTGAAGACAGCAGGTCCGGAGCTCGCCCTTGAGCTGGAAGAAAAAGGATACGATTGGATTAAGAAGGAATTAGGAGAATGAGTGTGATTATGAATGTAGAACAGCAATACATAGATCTTTTTGCTCAGTGTGAAGCGATGATCTGTCGTCATAGTGCCGAGCCCATGAATGCTCCCCGGGCGGCAGCTTTTGCTGATTTCGAGCGTCAGGGATTTCCTATGCGGAAGCAGGAAAAGTACAAATACACGGATGTCAGTAAATTCTTTGAGCCGGATTACGGCTTGAACCTGAATCGTCTACCCATTCCGGTGAATCCTTATGAGGTGTTTAAATGCGATGTTCCGAATATGAGTACCTCATTGTTTTTTGTGGTGAACGATGCATTCTACAATCAGGCACTTCCTAAGTCCGGATTACCTGAGGGAGTTATTTTCGGCGGTCTGAGAGAAATGGCTGAGCAACATCCGGAACTTGTAAAAAAGTATTATGGTAAGTTGGCAGATACTTCGAAGGATGCAGTAACGGCCTTTAATACAGCTTTTACTCAAGACGGAGTACTGATGTATGTCCCGAAGAATGTGGTTGTTGATAAACCCATCCAGTTGGTTAATATACTTCGTGCAGATGTCAATTTCATGGTAAACCGACGTGTGCTGATTATCCTTGAAGAGGGAGCTCAGGCCCGTTTGCTGGTTTGTGATCATGCCATGGATAATGTGAACTTTCTGGCAACGCAAGTCATTGAAGTGTTTGCGGAAGAAAATTCTGTTTTCGATCTTTACGAACTGGAAGAGACCCATACCAGCACAGTGCGTTTCAGCAATCTATATGTGAAGCAGGGAGCGAATAGCAATGTACTGCTCAATGGGATGACACTTCACAACGGGACAACCCGTAATACGACAGAGGTTACCCTTGCCGGTGAAGGTGCCGAGATTAATCTTTGTGGCATGGCCATTGCCGATAAGAACCAACATGTGGACAATAATACTTCGATAGATCATGCTGTGCCGAATTGTACCAGTAATGAGTTATTCAAGTATGTACTTGATGATCAGTCAGTGGGTGCCTTTGCCGGATTGGTACTTGTACGTCCGGATGCACAACATACCAGTTCTCAGCAGACAAACCGTAACCTCTGTGCCACTCGTGATGCCCGTATGTATACTCAGCCACAATTGGAGATATATGCCGACGATGTAAAATGCTCCCATGGAGCTACAGTAGGTCAATTGGACGAAAATGCTCTCTTCTACATGCGTGCTCGTGGTATTGCAGAGAAGGAAGCCCGTTTGCTGTTGATGTTTGCTTTTGTCAACGAGGTGATTGATACCATTCGTTTGGAGGCATTGAAAGATCGCCTGCATTTGTTGGTTGAAAAACGTTTCCGTGGTGAACTGAATAAGTGCCAGGGGTGTTCTATTTGCAAATAATCAGTGATAAAATGAATATTCAGAAGATACGTGAAGACTTTCCCATACTCGGCCGTACGGTATATGGCAAGCCTTTGGTTTATTTAGATAACGGAGCGACTACTCAGAAGCCGCGCTTGGTGATTGACTCGATTGTAGATGAATATTACTCGGTCAATGCGAATGTACACCGTGGGGTTCATTTCCTGTCTCAACAGGCAACAGAACTGCATGAGGCCTCACGCGAGACTGTGCGTCAGTTCATTAATGCACGTAGTACTCGTGAAGTCATTTTCACTCGCGGCACTACAGAGAGCATTAATTTAATTGTTTCCAGTTTTGGTGAAGAGTTCATGCAAGAGGGGGATGAAGTGATTATTTCAGTGATGGAACACCATAGTAACATCGTACCTTGGCAGTTGCTGGCAGCCCATAAAGGGATTGCGATTAAAGTCATTCCGATGAATGATAAAGGTGAGCTGTTACTTGATGAATATGAAAAGCTTTTTTCTGAGCGTACTAAGATCGTCAGTGTAACTCAAGTATCCAATGTATTGGGAACAATCAATCCGGTAAAAGAGATGATTGCCACAGCACATGCCCATGGAGTACCTGTTATGATAGACGGTGCTCAGTCCATTCCTCATATGAAGGTGGATGTACAGGAACTGGATGCTGATTTTTTTGTTTTTTCGGGTCATAAGGTATATGGACCGACCGGAATCGGTGTCCTGTATGGAAAGGAAGATTGGCTTGAGCGTCTTCCGCCTTATCAGGGTGGGGGAGAGATGATTCAGTCCGTTTCTTTTGAGAAAACCGTTTTTGGTGAATTGCCTTTTAAGTTTGAGGCTGGAACTCCCGATTATATTGCTACTACCGGACTTGCCAAGGCTTTGGATTATGTCACAGGCATTGGTTTAGATCATATAGCTGACCACGAACATGAGCTTACCATCTATGCTATGCAGCGATTGAAAGAGATCCCGGGTATGCGTATCTTTGGTGAGGCTGCACATAAAAGTAGCGTAGTTTCTTTCTTGGTAGGTGACATACATCATCTGGATATGGGGACTCTGCTCGATCGGCTGGGTATTGCCGTTCGTACCGGTCATCATTGTGCAGAACCATTAATGCACCGTTTGGGTATTGAAGGTACAGTTCGTGCATCTTTTGCTATGTACAATACAAAAGAAGAAATTGATGACCTTGTAGCCGGCATCGAGCGGGTTAGTAAGATGTTCTAAGCCAGTGTGTGTATTCTGACAAATATTAAAGTGTCGTGAAAGTAATGGGTTTTCACGACACTTTTTTTATAATATCCGAGTGTTGAAATTATATTGATAAAAGGCGAGTCTTCGAGTATATCATTAGATGTTAAGTGGATAAAGTTTCATTTCCGAATGTAGCTTTTGAGAATATACAAATAATAAATAGCCGGTTCCTTGTAACTTTTCGCCTCTTTTTGCGTCTAATAATAATATAAACCTTATAAACGGAAAAGAATATGTTATTAGCAACCACTCCGATAATCGAAGGAAAACGAATAACCACTTATTATGGCATTGTGTCAGGAGAAACCATTATAGGTGCCAATGTTTTCCGTGACTTTTTTGCCAGTATTCGTGATATAGTAGGCGGACGTTCCGGTTCGTATGAGGAAGTGCTTCGTGAGGCAAAGGATACTGCTCTGAAAGAAATGTCTGAGCAGGCTCGCCAAATGGGTGCTAACGCTGTAATTGGCGTTGATTTGGATTATGAAACCGTTGGAGGAAGTGGCAGTATGCTGATGGTGACTGCAAGTGGAACAGCCGTATTTTTGGAATGATAGAGAAATCATAAAAGGTACGTTTAGAAATGCAGATGTTCCGAACTTTCAGAACATCTGCATTGATTATGTCTTCTACCTATTGTTAACGACTCTTACTAATTTCCATTTTATCAATATCGGGTGCCCATCCGTTAGAGTTATATAGGCGTATTGTATTATAACCCTTATGAAGTTTTACTTTGACAGTTGTTATTGCTGCTTGGTCCCATGCTCCGGAGCAAAGGCCGGATTGCTTGTATTCTGATTCATTGACAGCAATTTGTATATCACGTTTGTCTCCTGAAAAATAAGTTATCTTAAGTTGATACTCTCCTCCTTTACTCACATATACCTTTCTGAATTCAGCCCAGTTAGATGGTGAGTTCCCAAGTCTTTTCATTATATAATCTCCAGATGCTCCTGCTTTATATGCAAAATGAGCCATTTGTTTGTTGTCTGGTAAATACTCTTGCATGAAAGCATATTCAGCCTCATAACATATTCGGTCGTGGCGTTTACTACCTTCAAGTTTTATTAAGGCCGTTCCGTGTGCAGGAACTAAGGTTTCATAATATTCGGTGAATGTTCCTGTTTCTTGATGATTCCACAAGTCTCTGACTTGTACCTTGCCTGATAAATATAGTTTGTCGAAGTCAACTCTTATTTTTTTTATTACATTACTTCTATTATATAAAGCGACAGCGCGTAGCTTGCCTTCGCGTTTTTGAATAGTTTTTGATAGGATTAAATAGTCTTTTCCCCGTTCTATAACTTCAGCTTGCATCCCCAAGGAGTCTTGATTTAATGCGATTACCTCTTGATTGGTAATGATCGATAATGTTTTCTCTGGAATTGTCCGAAGATCGCATCCTATCATTAATGGAGAGGACATGATAGCCCATATTCCGAAATGGGTTTTTTCCTCGTCTTCACTGAGACCTCGTCCGACTTCAAGTATATCCATGTCATTATAATGTCCCAGACTTACGTAAGGTGACAGGTAGAGATTCTTTTCAATGATTTGGTCAATCGTCTTAAATCGAGGATTAATGTCAGTGTGGATACGCCAGGAACCTGCCAATCGGGTAGCCCAGGTACCAGGGAATTGCCATCGGCATATATTATATCGGACATCAGTTCGGCCTGTCCGGTTGATCGCTTTGTAAATGTCTGTATAGCGTTGTTGCTCACTTTGTCCGGTGGCTTCACCACCACACCAGTCAATTTTAATAAAATCATATCCCCAATCTTGGAAAAAGGTCTTACAGTCTATATCATCATGTTGCCAGAGTCCTACTCCAACGCCAAGTGTATCTGCATCATAGATAGAGCCGCAAGTATTACTACCTGCGTCCGAATATATACCTGCTTTTAATCCCTTAGAATGGATATAGTCAGCTAGTGCTTTCATTCCATTCGGGAATTTCTTTTTATTGGTAAACAGGTAACCATTTGAGTCCCGTCCTCCGAAATATCCGTCATCAATGTTCACATATTTGTATCCGGCATCCTTCAGACCGCGGGTAACCATAGCATCAGCTGTTTCTTGAATCAGTTTCTCGTTGATATGAACTCGGAATGTGTTCCATGAGCTCCATCCCATCATGGGAGTATTTGTGTTTTGTGCCGTGACAGTCGTGAAAAAACTTGCCCATAACAGAAGGCAACAGTAAGTAACTTTTTTTTTCTCATAAGGCGTTGTTATTATAAGATAAATAGCCTGTATATTCCTGTTAATTAGGTATATACAGGCTAATTTGTGTCATTCGGATGGATGAATTACCACCCAGGGTTTTGAACCAAATTCGAATTTACATTTAGATAGTCCTGTTTGATCGGACTCAGATATTGTTCGTCTCTGAAGATAAAAGGTTGAGCATCCAAACGTGCATTCTTATAGTATTCTTCATTAGTTGTACCGTAAGAGTTCAAGCCGATCATGCCATTCTCCATACCGCTCCATTCTTTCTGGGCGATTAGCCAGCGACGATAATCATATGACATATGTCCTTCGAACATTAGTTCTACTGTTCTTTCACGGTGTATTGCTTTGCGGAGTTTGTCACCGATTGGAAGCCCTTTGTATGAAACTTCTATGTTAGGAATACCAGCTCTCTGGCGAATCAGATTGAAGTACGTCAATGCATCTCCTTCCAGTGTACCATTGTATTCAAAGTAAGCTTCTGCATAATCCAAATACAATTCTCCTAAACGGATAATAGGAAAGGGAAAAGCTACTAAAGAGTTACTGGTACCACTTACGAATGTTTCAGGATGAGCCAGTTTTGCAATAGCATATGATCCGTATAACTGGTCACTTCCTGCATCGCGTGTTCCATTCTGTTCTTTGAAGCGCATTTTGAGATTGATTGTATCACCGTTGATTAAATAGTCGCCACGGTTAAAGCCAATAGACCCATAGAAACGAGGTTCACGATTGCGATGAATCTGAGCAACAGAATCGCCTTCGGCTACATTGAAACGGTGTGTATAATCAAATTCAGGATCTTCATCCATCGGGAGTCCGTTCTTAGTCAGATACATATCAGCGCTGAAAGCTGTTGCTCCTAAAGCCCCGTAAGGAGCTCCCGAAGAGGTGCTGATACCTTTGGGAATCACATGTGTCTGAATGGAGTTTCCGTCAGCCCATGTCTCTTTCCAGCCACTATACCCCCAAATCAGTTCTTTATTCCAGGCGTCGACCACAAGATTGCGTGCATTGGCGATGGCTTGGTTGAATGCTGGTAAATTACCTTTTTTGGTGTATTTATAAAGTTCCGCTCCGGCTTGATGTGCCATGTCGATAGCCTTTTTGCATTCGTCCATAGCTATTTTCCATTTATTTTTGTCATAGGCCAGGTTCATAAGCAACTGTCCGTCCTTGTTCTTGAAATTGTCATACATTTCTGCGTTTCCATTGAATTGTGGACTGGCGGCATACAAGTACATTCTTGCTTTTAGTGCTTGGGCAATCACTTTTGTAGCGCGGCCGTAATTAGAGGCTTTTACTGTCATGGGCAAATCGACAGAAGCATTGTCAAACATTTGTGCAATCCGATTTACACATTCATCATAGGGCACACGTGGCTTAAATAGCTCTTCTTTGGGAGCATTAAGTGGGATTGCCTCGTCAAGTATGACGATAGGTCCGTAGTTCTGTAATAACAGGTAGTGATAATAAGCTATTAGAAATTTCACTTCTCCTTTCCAAAGTACTTTCTTGGCTGCAAGGTCAGCTTCTGAAATTTGAGATGGCTTTACAGCATCAATATTATCCAGGAATGTATAGCATTGGCGGATACCGTTATATGAGCTTTGCCAAACGTCGATGACTGGGTCGGCCGAATTATACAATCCTTGCTGCATCTTCATAAAGGTGAACCATGTGGTAGTCCAGTGTGCTGATCCGACAGTTTCAGGAGTTGTACACCAACTGAAATTTTGGCGGAAGTTCAGATAATTGGGTATGAAAGAGTAGCATGCGAAAACAAAATTTTCAGCAGTCTGTTCGTTCTTAAACGCATCGGCTAAGATAGGAGTGTCATCTGGTACAATATCCAGATAATCACAAGAGTGCAAACTAGTTCCGATTAGTAAAGCTACGATTATATTTTTTAGTTTCATAATTATTTAGATTTTTAAAAAGTGAACTGTAAACCGATGGAACCCATGATTTGAGTCGGATATTTTAATCCGTTTGAGGTGTAGAGTTCCGGATCCCATAATTTAAATTTAGAGAATGTCAGTAGATTCTGACCACTGATATAAGCACGTAAGAATTTGTAAGAGTATCCTAATTCTACATTTTTAAGTCGAATATACGAACCGTCTCTCAACCAGTAAGTAGAGTTGGGATTGTTATTGTTGTTCTTTCCGTTTGTCAGTCTTGGATACATCGCTTCGGAGTTCGGATTTGCTTCTGTCCAACGATTGTCGGCCACAAACTGCATAACTCCGTAAGATTCTCCTCCAAAAGGATGGATGTCGCTTAACATGATACTTCTTTTGCCTACACCTTGGAAGAAGATAGAAGCATCCCATTTCTTATATTGGATACTGACTCCGAGACCATAGCTGATCTGAGGTAATTCTGGGTTTCCGATATAGGTTTGGTCATTTCCATCGATTTTTCCGTCATTATTGAGATCCGCATATTTGATATCTCCGGGTTGTACCACTCCCGTCAATATTTGTTTGGGACTGTTGTCAATTTCTTCTTGATCTTTGAAAAGCCCTAATGCAATGTAACCTTTATACTGGTTCAGTGGACGCCCTACTTGGGACATATATGAGAATTCATAATCTGGTTCATCAATTTCTACATATTGGTTTTTTGCGTAAGTGAAGGTACCTTTGGCTGAGATCATGAAATCTTTGTTGACAGCGTGATTGTAGTCCAATGACATATCAACACCTTGGTTACGTACTTTTCCTAAATTACCATAAGGACGGAGATCTCCGGTTATACCACTTTCCGCAGGGATTGTATTACGTCTAAGGAAGATATCTTTGCGGTCTTCTCTAAAAAAATCTACGTTGAGGCTTAATTTGTTGAATAACCCCAGATCGAATCCAACATTATATTTCTTTCCGATTTCCCATGTCACTTTTTCTGCTCCGTAAGTAGTAATAGTAGCTCCATTCGAAGACGTTTGCCATTGGTCACCAAATACGAATCCGGCTCCACTCAAGTCTACTTTCGTGAGGTATGGGAAACGGTTGGAACCAATATCTGCATTACCTACCAATCCATAAGAAGCACGAATTTTTAAGTTGGAAATGACTTTAGTCAATGGTTCAAAGAATTGTTCGTTAGAAATAAGATATCCGACAGCAAGTGAGGGGAAGAATCCGTAACGGCTCCCTTTTTCGAAGTTTTCACTACCGTTGTATCCGAAATTGAACTCAGCCAGGTAACGTCCGTCGTAAGCGTAGGTTAAGCGACCCGCTAAACCTTGATTGCGTTTTGGCAATGTATTGTAATAGTTGTTGTCTGGATTGTTTAGGTTGTATTCACGTTGAAGATACACTAACATTGCTCCGACGTCATGTTTATCATCAAATGTATGTTGATAATTTAATGTAGCCTGTAGGTTCATTAAACGATCTCCTGTGGTTGATGTAGATGTTTCAAGTGCCGTACGCCCTTTACTGATAGAATTATAATCATAGATATAACTTCCGTCTTCTTGCTGCTGAGGATTCTGCAATTCGTAGAAGTAGGGTGAGAAGGAGCGATTTACAGTGGTCTTTGACCAGTTCTTAAAAGATACCAGTGCTTTGAAATTCAATCCTTTAGTTATGAAATCAAGCTTTTGCTCCAGTTCGAAAGCGGTATTAATGCTGTATGCGCTTTGTTTAGAACTTCCTTGAACCATACTTGCATAAGGGTTACGATAAATACTGAATCCTCCGGCTCCGATAGGACCGCCTGATTTATTTCCAAATATGGTATGGTCTTCATTGTTAATATTAGGATATACAGGTGCAAAATACATGGAAGGTGCTTCCATTACATACTTATACAGGTCGTCCATACTTGTTGACGGACCATTATAGTTGACAATCTGTGAGTTTATTCTCACATTTACTTTAGTGCTTGAAGTTAGCCATGCTCCTACATTGCTTTGGAATGAGTAGCGAAGATTCTGTATGTTATTGTCGAATGTGTTATTAGGATCTTTTTTCAGCATACCGTTATCGTTATTGATAGAAGCGCTGATGAAATAATCTACTTTCTTTGTACCACCCATTACATTCAGATTGGCCGATTGGTTCATAGAATAATCTTTGAACATATAGTCGAACCAGTCAACGTTGGGATATACATATTGATTTCTGTTTTCAAGTGTTCCTTGTATCTTATCAGCGGAGAAAGCAGGTGTCCCATCCGGGTTACGTGTCAGGATGGCCTCATTTCTCAGTTGCATAGCTGTCACAGCATCGGCTAACTTGAGTGTACGTGTCGGTGCAGTGAATGTATTATCGATGCGTACATTGATACGTGCTCTTTCGAGGTCTTTACCGGATCGGGTAGTGATCAGAATTACGCCATTGGCACCACGGGCACCGTAAAGGGCTGTAGCCGAAGCATCTTTTAGTATCGAGAAGTTTTCGATAGCTTCAGAAGGAATAGCATTCATGTCGCCTGCTGAAACTTCTACACCGTCGATAAAAATCAACGGATCAGTTGTTCCACTGAAAGTTGCGGCACCACGTATCCAGAAGTTTGCTCCGTCTGCACCCGGTTCACCCGTGCGCTGCATGGAAATGACACCTGCGATACGTCCGGCGAATGATGTACTAAGGTTACTGGAGGGTACTCGAAGCTCTGCTGGTTTGATGGATTGTACGGCACCTACTACACTGGCTTTCTTCTGTGTACCGAAGCCCACCACTACTACTTCTTCTAATGCCTGTGCATCGGGAGTTAGTTTGAAAACAACTATTTTTTTCCCTTTTAGCTGAATTTCAACGGGAGTATATCCGATAAAAGAGGCAATCAAAGTGCTGTTTTCGGGAGCCATCAGTGTAAAGTTTCCTTCAATGTTGGTTACAGCTCCCAGCGAGTTATTGCCTTTTATTGTAACATTGGCTCCCGGAACTCCTTCACCGTTTTCATCAAGAACCTGGCCAGTGATTTTTGTTTTTTTTTCCTGTTGCGGTGTTTCGGTCGGTGCCTTTGTGATTGTAATCTGCCGATCGTTGATGGTATACTTCAATCCGACCTCCTTTGACAGGATATTCAAAATAGATTCTACGTTCTGCTTATCTATCGAAACCGATACTTTCTTTTGTAGTATCGGTAATAGGTCCTTGGAGTACAAAACGACAAATTCACTGTTCTTTTCGACGTATTCCAGCACTTCTTTTACAGTTTTATCGGCTGCGTGGAGTGTGAAAACAGTTTGTTGAGCATAAGTCTTTGCTGCATGAACCGGAGTAGTGATACTCGGTATAAGTAAAAAAATACTAATTAATAAAAAAAAGGACGTAATCCTCCCTGCCTTATGACAAGGAATTGCTTTCTTTTTCATACATTTACATTGATTTTAGTTAATCATTAAAGTTTGTGATTTAATAAAAAGTCATTAGAGTCGGATAATATGGGCGTATTATCCGATTTTCTTTTTTTATCTGTTTTCTTTCTACATAATGGTGTGTTTTTTTAAGGTTAAACATTGGTTACTTAAAACTTGTATTATTCTATATAGATTACATTGTTTTTCATTGTATATTCAGCAGGTAAAATAGACAGAATCGACTTCATTACCTGATTTAAATCATCATTTAAATAGAGCTTACCAAACATTTGCTCGTTTTCTACAGCAGCATCGCATCGGATATTCTGACCATAATAATCTTGTAACCGTTGCAAAACTTGCTTTAGACTTTCTCCTTGTAGAGTCCATATTCCGTCAATCCAGCTGATATAATCACGGGCATCTACTTTCGCTTTACCTGTTATGCCTGCCTGGCTGAGTTCTACCTTTTCATTAGGCGCCATCTTGATATGGCGGTTCTGCTGATCTTTCACATTTACCGAACCTTCTACCAGTACAACAGTAGCCTTTTCTTGACCTTTATAGGCTGATATGTTGAAAGATGTGCCCAATACGCTTACCTCAAATCCGGAGGTATTCACAATAAAAGGTTTCGAAGCATCATGGGTTACTTTCAGATATACTTCTCCTTCCACATAAATTTCTCTGTACTTTCCTTCAAATGTACGAGGGTAAATGACTTTACTTCCGGAGTTAATCCATATCTTGCTGTTATCGGCCAAAACAATTTGTGAACGTTTGCCCTTAGGGACGATAATCTGGTTGTATGCCTCTTTGCTGTCATCCTCTGTAAGTTTATTGGAGTTGACTTGTACTTGTCCGGTAGCAGAATAAGTGACTTGGGCATTATTATCCAATTCTATTTTCTTCTGGTCCGAAACAACCAGTGTAACCTCTTTTATATCTTGAGGTATTTCTGTTTGCAGGCTTTGCGCTATCTTATTTAAGTCGTGCCTTTCTTCATCATTCATCAAAAGAAAGCAAGTAATCCCTATTAACATAGCTACAGATGCAGCTGCCAATGAATACCTCATGATGCTGAACCATTGTATGGACTTGCCGCTTTTCTTGATGTGGCTGACAGATGTACTGTCGGCATTTATTTTGTTTTGTACCTTTTCCCATATATCCGTTTCCTCTGTTTCTGGGGGAAAACATTGGTTCCAAAGAAAGTCGAGTTTATCATATTCGGCTTGTTCCTCCGGAGATGCGAATGATTTCTTTTCCGGATGATCACCATCCTTATTCAGGAAGGAAGCAAATAATTTAAACTTATTCTTTCTCATTACTTTAATAGGGTTACATAAATAAAGACGCAACTTCTTTAAGAATCTCCTATTCCAATTCTATTTTTTTTAAATTATTTTCTGATTTATTTTTTCAAGCCGCTCGAGATGATCTCTAATGCTTTGGCAACGTGTGCATTAATGGTCTTTACAGAGATATTCAGCATATCGGCTATTTCTTTATAGGGTAGGCGTTCTATCTTGGCAAGAGCGAAGACTACCTTGCATTTGGGAGGAAGTGTTTGAATGAGGCTGTTGATTTGGGCTATCTCTTCCTTGCTGATCATCTGTTCGTCGGGAGTTTGCAGATTTCCGATTATCTGGAAGCTGTCTATTTCTTCCCAGGAGGTTATTTCATTTGAATTTTCCGCTTTTCGCAGATACGAGATGGCTTTGTTGTGAGTTAAAGTAAGCAACCAGGCTTTTATATTCTTGATCTCTTCTATTTCTTCCCGGTGCCTCCATACATCCAGAAAGACATCGCTGACTACTTCTTCGGCAGTTTCTTTGGTTCGTACGAAACACTGTGCATAGTAGAACAAGTCTTTCGAGTAGCTATTCACAAAATGACGGAAAGAAGCTTCTTCTCCTTTCTTTATCTTGCTGATATATTCGATGTCGTTGTTCATATATAGAGTAATGGTTGCTATATGTGTGCTGCAAAAATATAAAATATAAACTTCTTTTCTTAATATTTATTACATTCTTTCGTTCTTCAATTTAATAATATGTGGTATTTAAAGGTTGGATTAACTTTTCCTGCTTTTATTTGCATGCTTTGTGTTAACCATAAATGAAAGGCGGGATACTGTCAAAGTGCCCCGCCTTTTGCATCTGTGTTTTGTGGGTTGATAGTAATAAGTTTATTCTGCCATCAGTTCTATTACCCGGCTATGGGTCTGTGAAGTAGTAAATGCATTCAATCCTATTTTCATCAGATAGTCACCGGAGAAAGTTTTTTCGTTACCCGGCAGATTCGATTTCCGGCCCGGCATTAGATTAATTTCTTTCACCCGGTACATTTTTCCGGCATCAAGTCCCTGGAGCTTAATCGGGAGCAGTTTCTCGCCAAAGCGGGGATGGATATCATATGCGAAGAGAACAGCTTTCGAAGCATCCGGTGCGGCATACATAATCGCCATGTGATTGCTTTCATATGGAGAGATGAGGCGGTATTGATCACCATCCAGTATGACAGGCTTCAGGCGCTTATAATTTGCCACGGCTTCCTGGCAATAAGTCAGTTCGTCCGCTTTCATATCTTTCAGGCCGATGTCGAATCCCAATTTACACATGCTGGCAACATCGGTACGGAACTTTACACTCGTCCTGCTGTTCCAACTTGTAACATGGGCACACATGGCTTTGGAAGGGAAGAATTGTGAAAAACCCCACTGGATGAACAAACGCTCTATCGGATCGGTATTGTCCGAACACCAAAACTCTGTGAAGTATTTCAGTGCTTCGTAGTCGCAACGTGCACCACCGCCGGAACATAGCATCATCGGAACATTGGGGTATTTTTCTTTGACCCGTTTCAATACATTATATATGCCGCGTACATGATTGATATAGAGTTGTCCTTGTTTGTCTTTCAGATAGGGAGAATAGATATTGGTGATGGGGCTATTGCAATCCCACTTAAAGAAAGCTACATCAGGGTTTTCCGTCATAATCTTATCGACTACGCCGAATACGAAATCCTGTACTTTGGGGTTGCTCAGGTCGAGTACCAATTGATTGCGGTAATAATAAGTTTCACGGTTCGGATAATGGATTGCCCAGTCGGGATGTGCTTCGAACAGATCACTTTGAGGATTCACCATCTCCGGTTCTATCCAGATACCGAATTTGACACCGGCTTCTTTCGCTTTCTCTACTAATGCAGGGATACCTCCGGGAAGTTTGCTTTTCATTGCTTCCCAATCGCCCAGGCCGGCATGATCGTCGTTGCGTGGATGTTTATTCCCAAACCAGCCATCGTCGAGCAGAAACATATCTACACCCAGATGTTTGGCTTCTTTCATCAATTTACCCAATAACTCTTCATCGAAAGTGAAATAAGTGTTCTCCCAATTATTGAGGAGAGTCATCCGGTCTCCCTGGCCATCTTTCAGTTGGTAGTTGCGTGCCCAGTTGTGTAAATTGCGGCTGGCTTCTCCCGTACCGTTGTTACTCAGGGTAAAGATAAATTCCGGGGTAGTGAATATCTCGTTTGCTTTTAATTGATAATCCGAAGCATACGGGTTGATGGCAGGGATTACCCGCAAGTTCCCCTCGTTGTCTACCTCAAAAGTAAACTGGAAGTTGCCTGTCCAGCCAATGGTACCCAACATTACTTGTCCCTGATGTTCTTGTGCAGGCTGTTCCAGTCCGAGTTCGAAGAAAGGTTGCATGTGCATGGCTGCGCGGCTTCCTAATTTTGTATCGAGAATTTTTTTGCCCGGTTGCAGCTGTTGTGTACTCATCTGTACCTCTTTGGCCCAGTCACTGCTGAATTCGGTGAGATAATATTTTTGGTTTGCGAAATAAAGCATCGTTGAAGCATAACGCCATAGAGTGACCGGTTTCTTCTGTTGATGCGTGATCTCACTCCATGTCTTGATTACATTTTGTTTAGGATAAGATACATAGTGCAACGTCACATCTACCGGATACTGGTCGTCTTTCATCCGGATGATGGTCTCTGTCCCGCCTTCTACTGTTTTCTGTTCCGAGGACACATAACGCAGGATGGTACTGGGGTTACCGTCGTTGTTTGTAATGGCTACAGCCGGTTCGAAATAGTCTTCCCCACCGGATCCCGGATATACTTCCCATCCGCGGGATCGCCCTGAAAGGTGGCTCAGGTCCCGGTCATTTAATAGTTTGTCACCCAGATAAGCCTGATATAGGCGTCCGTTCGGGGCGACCTCTAAAATAAGGTCTGTCCGTTCTGTCGAGATGCGAATCTGCTTCGATTCTTGTGCACTTACATGGAGGCAGGCTGTAAGAACCAATAGTGTTGCAAGTAATTTTTTCATGGTATTATTATTGATGTTATAAAATATGCATTGTGCATGCAAAGTAAAGGAAACTTCGCTATATTCACAAATGAAACGAAAGGAAACAAACGGGAATCCATACTTCTGTTTGTTAAGTGGTTTTCCGGCAAGTAGTGCAACTTTCAGGGCAGATTCCTTTATTGCGGGAATTATCGTTCCGCTACTTTGTTTTTGCATAACATAAAATTGTGTAATTTTGGAGAGCTAAAAATAAAGGAGGATGAAAACAAGTCTGAAACTAATTCCGGGAGCTATGCTTGTGCTTCTTTTTCTGATTACCGCCTGCAATCTCTACAGGCGACCGATTCCCGATGAGATGATAGGAGAGCATAGGATTCACCGTGCTGACGGCTTCATGACCCAGGACTATCGTTTAGCGATTAATCCGGTCAATGATTCGGTATATGATATTAAGTTGTGGGAGAAGAAGAGCTCCTCAAGAAAGCCGGAGCAGATATATTATGATGGATTACGTTTCCATTACCGGGATACTGTGCATATTTCCACGAAACGCGTCACGAGCGGTACGGAAACTTATCGGGTAAATAAAAGACGGGTAACACGAGATAAGAATCCTCGTACGTGGTACACTATTCGGCTGAGCAGTGGCGGATTTGTAATGTCTGATTCATTGATAGAGCGGCAAGGCGTTTCCGACGAGCAACATCGGAAGTGGCTTTACAAACAGTATGGCAAATTGACTTTCCGCGAAGGGAAAATTGTTTTTCTGAACAGTCGTTGTCCGGCGTTTTATTTAAAGAAGCAGGATAGATGAAGCGTTTTGTATCTGCTCCCATTTTTCGGGGCTGGAAGAAGCAAAAGGCAAAAATATTTGGTTATCTCGTTTAGATTCAATACTTTTAGGCTTTCGTTAAACCTTTAAATATTGTACGTCTATGGATAGCATCCTTTTCTGGCTTGTTCCGCTTGCCTCTGTTCTGGCTCTCTGTTTTGCGCTCTATTTTCATAAGCAAATGATGAAAGAGAGCGAAGGTACTCCGCAAATGATTAAGATTGCCGCTGCTGTACGTCGGGGCGCTATGTCTTATCTGAAGCAACAGTATAAGATTGTTGGCTGGGTCTTTCTGGGACTCGTGATTCTGTTCTCTGTAATGGCTTATGGTTTTCAGGTACAGAATGCCTGGGTACCGATAGCTTTTCTGACCGGGGGCTTTTTCTCCGGACTTTCGGGTTTTCTGGGAATGAAAACTGCCACTTATGCTTCGGCACGTACTGCTAACGCTGCGCGTACGTCACTGAATGCCGGACTTAGGATTGCCTTCCGAAGTGGGGCTGTGATGGGACTGGTGGTAGTAGGGTTGGGGTTGCTCGACATCTCTTTCTGGTATTTGTTGCTTAACTGGGCGATTCCCGCTGATGCACTGACACCTACCCATAAACTCTGTATCATTACCACTACGATGCTCACTTTCGGTATGGGTGCCAGTACACAGGCGCTCTTTGCCCGTGTAGGCGGGGGAATTTATACAAAGGCCGCTGATGTGGGAGCCGATCTTGTAGGTAAAGTTGAGGCCGGCATTCCGGAAGACGATCCGCGTAATCCTGCTACCATTGCCGATAATGTAGGTGATAATGTAGGCGATGTGGCAGGTATGGGTGCCGACTTGTATGAATCTTATTGTGGTTCTATTCTGGCAACGGCTGCTTTGGGTGCTGCCGCCTTTATTCATACGGGTGATACGGTGATGCAGTTTAAAGCTGTGATTGCCCCGATGCTGATTGCTGCTATCGGTATCATTCTTTCCATTATCGGTATTTTCTCTGTCCGCACCAAGGAGAATGCCACCATGAAGGATCTGCTTGGTTCGTTGGCTTGGGGAACAAATCTGAGCTCGGCTTTGATTGTAGTGGCTACTTTTTTCATCCTATGGCTCTTGCGACTGGACAACTGGATGTGGATTTCGTGTGCGGTAGTTGTAGGGCTGGTTGTGGGTATTGTCATCGGTCGTTCGACGGAATATTATACTTCTCAATCCTATCGTCCTACTCAGAAGTTGAGTGAAAGCGGTAAAACCGGCCCCGCCACAGTTATTATTTCAGGTATCGGACTTGGTATGTTATCTACGGCTATTCCGGTGGTTGCGGTGGTGATCGGCATCATTGCCTCCTATTTGCTGGCTTCCGGTTTCGACTTCGACAATGTAGGAATGGGGCTTTATGGCATCGGTATCGCTGCTGTCGGTATGCTTTCTACATTGGGTATCACGCTTGCTACGGATGCTTATGGCCCGATAGCAGATAATGCCGGTGGCAATGCAGAAATGTCCGCTTTGGGTAAAGAGGTCCGTAAACGTACCGATGCGCTCGATTCGCTGGGAAATACAACGGCGGCTACCGGAAAAGGGTTTGCCATTGGTTCGGCAGCTCTGACAGGATTGGCATTGCTGGCATCTTATATCGAGGAGATCCGTATCGGACTGACCCGTTTGGGTAATCTGGAACTGACCTTCCCGAATGGAGATACCATTACTACGGCTAATGCCACATTTGTAGACTTCATGAATTACTATGAAGTAAACCTGATGAATCCGAAAGTACTTTCCGGTATGTTCCTCGGTTCGATGATGGCATTCCTGTTTTGTGGACTGACTATGAATGCAGTCGGTCGTGCGGCCGGACACATGGTAGATGAAGTACGACGTCAGTTCCGCGAGATGAAAGGTATCCTGACCGGAGAGACCGAACCGGATTACGAGCGTTGCGTCGCTATCTCTACGAAAGGGGCACAACGTGAAATGGTGGTTCCTTCTCTGATTGCCATCGTTGCGCCGATTCTTACCGGGCTGATATTTGGTGTCCCCGGTGTATTAGGCTTGCTGATTGGCGGATTGAGCAGTGGGTTTGTACTTGCCATTTTCATGGCCAATGCCGGCGGAGCATGGGATAATGCGAAGAAATATGTGGAAGAAGGGAACTTTGGCGGTAAAGGCAGCGAGGTACACAAAGCTACAGTGGTGGGTGATACTGTCGGTGATCCGTTTAAAGATACGTCCGGTCCGAGCCTGAATATCCTGATTAAACTGATGAGCATGGTTGCTATCGTCATGGCGGGATTGACTGTTGCCTGGAGCCTGTTCTGAGTTCTAAAAAAGACCGTTTTATCCTTCTCCTACAGAAAATGTGTTTCGATCTTCCATCTTCCACCTTTTAATGACCAATTGCTTGTATTATTGTGTGTTAACAAGGTGGAAGATGCGTTTTTAAGGCCGTTTATCTTCCACCTCTATCTTCCATCTTCCACCCTCTTTCAGGGAGGTTGGTTTAATGTTAAATATCTGGGAGTTAGATAGATGAAACTGCTTTTCTATGGATAAATGTCAGTAATAGCATTTTGCTTTCCTTCATACCTTTAGCGATTATGGTTTGAAGTTTATCCCGGCCCTTGTACCCGGGCTGGTGAGCCCGCATACCTGTGCCCATGGGCCCGCATACCCGGGCTTATGAGCCCGGGTATGCGGGCCGGGATAAAGTTATGGTAACAGATGCTTGTTCTCTTATTCTTAATGTGTTATAGATGCTATGACGGATGCTTGCTTTCTTCTTAATCTTTTTGCAGAAAAGGTAGATACTCCTATTCCGGATAGTAAGATGAGATTCGGTTTGTTCTGTTGTTCATTTCCGTTTAATTGATTACATTTGCCATGTTAAATAAAAGAAACGATGCTCTTACCCTGGTTAAACGAAGAACTGATAGAAGCCGGTTGTGATGAAGCCGGACGTGGTTGTCTGGCGGGTGCGGTTTATGCCGCTGCTGTGATCCTGCCCAAAGATTTTGAGAACGAGTTGTTGAATGACTCCAAGCAGTTGTCCGAGAAACAACGTTATGCTTTGCGCGAAGTGATTGAACGGGAAGCCATCGCTTGGGCAGTCGGCATTGTTTCACCCGAAGAGATTGATAAGATAAACATCCTGAATGCTTCGTTTCTTGCCATGCACCGGGCAGTAGATGGGCTAAAAACCCGTCCTCAGCATCTGCTGATCGATGGAAACCGTTTCAGGAAATATCCCGATATTCCCCACACCACCGTCGTAAAGGGAGACGGCAAGTATCTTTCGATAGCTGCCGCCTCTATTCTTGCAAAAACGTATCGTGACGACTATATGAATGGGCTGCATCAGGAATTTCCATGTTACGGCTGGGACCATAACAAGGGGTATCCGACGAAAAAACACCGTGCGGCTATTGCCGAAAACGGTGTTACTCCTTATCATCGTATGACCTTCAACCTGTTAGGCGATGGACAGCTGGAGTTGTTTCCTAAATAGACAATCTTTTATCAGAACCACTTTATTTTCCTGAAGATAACAAAAGAAAGAGTCGACAGGAGTACGGATATCAGAATAATCAGCATGAAGGCATGAGGCATCTCTTCCAGGTGTATATCCACATTCATGCCATAAAAACTGGCTATTAACGTGGGGATCATCAATGTGATGGAAAGGCTTGTCATGCGTTTCATGATGGCGTTCACATTGTTTGAAATGATAGACGCAAAGGCATCCATCGTCCCTGTGAGAATATCGCTGTAAATGTTGACCGTATTGAACGCCTGCTTCAGTTCAATGATAACGTCTTCCACCAACTCTTCATCCAGAAAGTCGGTATCTTGAAAGATGGTTTTCAGTTTACCGATCATCACTTCGTTGCCGCGGATGGAGGTGTTGAAGTAGACCAGTGTCTTCTGCAACTTCATTAAGCGTAGCAAATCTTCGTTACGGATGCTGCGTTCCAATTCCTTCTCGGCAGCGGTGATGTCAATATTTATCTGTTTCAGGTACTTCAGGAACCAGACTGCCGAGGAATAAATCAGGCGGAAAATCAGATCGAGTTTGTTGCGCACTTCGATTCCTTTCCGGCGGGTATGCTCGATGAAATCCGGAATCATATCCGTCTGATGGTAACATACCGAAACAATGATTTCATTGTTGGTGATGATGCCGATGGGGACGGTGATGTAGGGGAGGCTGCTTTGAGTGTTCTGTACCGGTATGCGCAGAATGGTCAGCAGCCAGTTACCTTCGGTTTCCGTTCGCGGGCGTTCATCGGTATCGGCTATATCGTTTAAAAAAGATTCAGGGACTTTCAGCGTTTCGGTCAGGAATTTAAAATCACTGCTGTCCGGGCACACTACGTTGACCCAGCTGTTCGGAAGCCATTGTGCTTTTTCCACAAAGCCGGCTTCACAATAAAGATATGTTCTCATCTTAATTGCCTCCTTTCGTTTGTTGATGTCCGAGCAGAGGCATTACCGCAGAATGACTCTGTTCGTGTTAGTTAATACTGTTGCACGTTCGCGGGTTTGAATCGTCCATATTCTGTTTTTTATTTTTAAAGCGGCGCAAAAGTAAGGAAATCATTTCAAATCCACCGCATTTTTTCTTCCTTTTTGTCTGATAGGGAGATAGCTTAACATAGATTAAACGTGTTCGTAATTAACTTTTTTGTACCTTTGCACCCGAAAATCAGAACGACAATTAAATTTTAGAATATTATGAGTAAGAAAGCCCTTTTAATGATTCTTGATGGTTGGGGATTAGGCGACCACGGGAAAGATGACGTAATCTTCAACACTGCTACTCCGTACTGGGATTATCTGATGGAGACCTATCCTCACTCTCAGTTGCAGGCCAGCGGTGAAAACGTAGGTTTGCCCGACGGACAGATGGGTAACTCAGAAGTGGGTCACCTCAATATCGGTGCAGGACGTGTAGTTTATCAGGATTTGGTAAAGATCAACCTCTCTTGCCGTGATAACAGCATCCTGAAGAATCCAGAAATCGTTTCAGCTTTCTCTTATGCAAAAGAAAATGGAAAGAATATCCATTTCATGGGATTGACTTCAGATGGCGGTGTGCACAGTTCTCTGGATCACCTGTTCAAACTTTGTGATATTGCTAAAGAATATAATATTGAGAATACTTTCGTTCATTGCTTTATGGACGGACGTGACACAGACCCGAAAAGCGGTAAAGGCTTTATCGAACAGTTGGAAGCACACTGTGCCAAGTCTACCGGTAAAGTAGCTTCTATTATCGGACGTTACTATGCCATGGACCGTGATAAACGTTGGGAACGTGTGAAAGAGGCATACGACCTGTTGGTAAACGGTATCGGTAAGAAAGCTGCTGACATGGTGCAAGCTATGCAGGAGTCTTACGATGAAGGTGTAACGGATGAGTTCATCAAACCGATTGTGAATGCCAATGTAGACGGTACCATTAAGGAAGGCGATGTCGTTATTTTCTTCAATTACCGTAATGACCGTGCTAAGGAACTGACAGTCGTTTTGACGCAACAGGATATGCCGGAGGCGGGTATGCACACTATTCCCGGGTTGCAGTATTACTGTATGACTCCGTACGACGCTTCGTTCAAAGGTGTACACATTCTCTTCGACAAGGAAAATGTTGCTAACACACTTGGAGAATACTTGGCTGCTAAAGGAATGAAACAGCTTCACATTGCCGAAACAGAGAAATATGCTCACGTAACATTCTTCTTTAACGGCGGTCGCGAAACTCCGTACGATAACGAGGACCGTATCTTGGTTCCGTCTCCGAAAGTTGCCACTTACGACTTGAAACCGGAGATGAGTGCCTATGAAGTAAAAGATAAATTGGTGGCTGCCATCAACGAGAATAAATACGATTTTATCGTTGTGAATTATGCAAATGGTGACATGGTAGGCCATACCGGTATCTACGAAGCCATTGAGAAAGCGGTAGTTGCGGTAGATGCTTGCGTGAAAGATACCATTGAAGCTGCCAAAGCTCAGGGTTACGAGGCTATCATCATTGCTGACCACGGTAATGCTGACCACGCTCTGAATGAAGACGGTACTCCCAATACGGCTCACTCTTTGAATCCTGTACCCTGTGTATATGTGACAGAAAACAAAGATGCAAAGGTAGCAGACGGACGTTTGGCAGATGTGGCTCCTACTATCCTGAAGATTATGGGATTGGAAGCTCCTGCTGAAATGAACGGTCAAGTTTTAATTAAGTAAAAGCCTGATAAACAGATAGGAGGGCGGAGTTCTACTCCGCCTTTTTTATAGGATAGAATTATGATTCAGATAGATGATGTTGTTGTAAGCCTGGATGTGCTTCGCGAAAAGTTTATATGCAACCTGGATGCCTGCAAAGGTGAATGTTGCATTGAAGGAGATGCCGGGGCCCCGGTAGAACTGGAGGAAGTGGAGAAACTGGAGGAAGTGCTTTCGGTCGTTTGGGACGAATTGTCACCCGAGGCGCGTGCCGTGATAGACAAGCAGGGAGTGGTGTATACCGATCCGGATGGCGATCTGGTGACTTCCATTGTGAACGGAAAGGACTGTGTGTTTACCTGTTATGACGAGAAAGGATATTGTTATTGTGCCATCGAGAAAGCATACCGGGAGGGAAAAGTAAATTTCTATAAACCGGTCTCTTGCCATCTGTATCCCATACGGGTAGGTAATTATGGACCTTATAAGGCGGTAAACTACCATCGGTGGGATGTGTGTAAGGCTGCTGTATTGTTGGGCCGGAAAGAGAATGTGCCTGTCTACCGTTTCCTGAAAGAACCGTTGATTCGCAAGTTTGGTCAGGAGTGGTATGATGAACTGGAAATTGTGGTAAAAGAGTTACAGGATAGAGGGATGATATGAACAGACAAGTAAAGAAGATACTCAAGATCAGTGGCATCACATTGGGCTCTGTACTCTTGGTGCTGCTTGTAGCCATTGCTTTCGTGATTAATTTTATCGTAACTCCGAAGAAACTGACTCCGGTCGTGCTGGATGCTGCCAATCAGACTCTGAATGCACACTTGGATATGGAAAGCGTAGAATTGACTTTCTTTTCGACTTTCCCACAATTTGGACTGAAAGTTAAGAACGGCTCTCTGGTGTCCAGAACTTTGAATGATAGTAATTGGTGTAAAACCGATTCATTGCTTTCTTTCAAAGAGTGTGTGCTGACTGTAAACCCGGTGGCATATTTGACGGAGAATCGTATTATCGTTCATAATCTCTCTTTGGACGAAGTATCAGTGTATGCCTACCGGGACAAGGCCGGACAGGCAAACTGGGAAGTGACCCGTGCTTCGGCAGATACGATTCCGGAGGATACTGTGTCTGCTGACTTTAATAGCGAAATTGATATCCGGAATATCGAACTTAAACATGCCAATCTCATTTTCGATGACCGGAATACGGATATCTATTCGCGGATAGATGATGCTAATCTGAAGTTGAGACTTTCATTGACAAAAGGTGTTTCTACCCTGGGACTGAAGTTCGACAATAAGAATATACTTTTCTGGCAACAGGGAGAATTGCTGGTCAATAAGATAGCTACTTCTCTTCGGACGGATATTACGGTGGATCGTCAGACTGCTGTCTGGAAACTGAAAGATACGGAGCTTAATGTAAATGGGATTCAATTGGATGTGAACGGGGCATTCCGTCGGGATACTGTGGCAAAAACGATCGGTATGGATCTGGAATATGGCTTGCATGCTCCATCTATGGAGACAGTACTTCGAATGATTCCGAAAGCATATGTGAAAGACAGTAAAGTATCGGCCAAAGGGGAGGTTACTGTCAGTGGCAGGGTGAGAGGTGTGTATGGTGACAAAAAGTTACCGGCTGTGTCATTGAAGATCGGTATTAAAGAGGCTTCGGCACAATACAAGGGTTTGCCGTATGGCATTGATGAGGTGACGGCGGATTTTGATGCGTATGTCGATCTGATGCGTCATCAGCCTTCTTATCTGAATCTGAAAATCTTCCACTTTAAGGGGGCGCATACCGAAGTACTGGCCGATGCGAAAGTAGACGACTTGTTGAATGATCCGTTGATCACTTTTCATACCAAGTCGACCGTTGACCTGGATGCACTTGCCAAAACCTTTCCGTTACAGGAAAGTGTGACGATCCGGGGTAAACTGGATGCGGATATGGGAATGAAGTGTCGTCTTTCTACTTTGAAGAAGCAGGACATCGGACGTATGAAGTTGGGAGGCAAGCTCGAACTGAATGATTTCGAATTGAAAGATACTGCTAAAGATTTCAACTTCCTGGGTAATGCGACTTTCCGTTTCCGTGATAACGAGACTCTGCAGGCTCAGGTGGATATCCGGAAGCTGGTGTTGAGAAGCCGTTTGCTTTCTTCTGATATTGAACGGTTGGTTGCCAACGTAACTTCTACTAATCCGCAGGATACTACCCGTATCGTTTCTTTGCAGTGCGATATGGAAGTAAGTAAACTTCATGCTTCGATGGGAGATTCGATAAAGTTATACAGTGCCCGTGCTAAGGCCCAAGCGGCTTTGGAACCTCAGGAAGCGGATGTAACAAAGCCGGCGGTTGATTTCTCGCTTCGTGCCGATTCGCTTTTCTTCAGTGCGGCGGAGACTCGTATGGCTATGAATGTGGCCGGCATCAAGATGAAAGCTGAGAAATTGAATGACTCTTTGTGGGTGCCTAAGGGAATCGTTGGTTTCGACCGTTTGCGTTTCCGTACACCGGAGTTCGGATTGCCCATCCGTATGGCAAAGACAGCGGTAACAGTCGATGGGCCGAAAATCAGGCTGAAGAATGCTTCTGTCCGTATCGGACGTTCTGACATGACGGCTACCGGTGATATGGAGGGCGTTTACAGGGCTATGACGAAAGGCGAGAAGCTGACAGCGCATCTGTCTCTTACTTCCAATCTGATAGATTGCAATCAATTAATTAATTCATTGTCTTTCCCTCAGGACACTACGGAAGTGCTTACCGACAGTGTACCTTCGGAGATGAAGTTATTCGTGATTCCCCGAAACATAGATTTTGAACTGCAGACAGATTTGAAAAAGGTAGTTTTTGAAAAAATGCTCTTTGAAAATGTGCATGGTGCGGTGGATATTAAAAATCAGGCCATACATCTGGAAGACCTTTCGATGCGCGCTCTCGATGCGGATATGAAAGCGGTAATGGTTTATAAGGCCAGTAGCCCGCGTGGTGGATATGCCGGTTTCGATTTCAAAATCCGGAATATCAATATTGCAAAGCTGGTTGATTTCGTGCCTTCACTCGACACGATAGTGCCCATGCTCCGTTCTTTTAAAGGGCGTGTTATGTTTGATGTGGCAGCCGATGCCCGCTTGGATTCGGCTATGAATATCCGTATCCCGACTTTGCGTTCGGCTATTCATATCAAAGGGGACAGTCTGGTTCTGATGGATGGAGAAACCTTTGCTGAGATTTCGAAGATGTTGATGTTTAAGAATAAGAAGGAAAATGTATTCGACAGTATTTCTGTCAATGTGACGGTACATGACGGTAATGTGACCGTTTATCCGTTCCTCGTAGAGATAGACCGTTATAAAGCGGCTATTGGCGGTGAACAAGGACTGGATATGAATTTTAATTATCATATTTCCATTCTTAAATCGCCATTGCCGTTTAAAGCCGGAGTAAATATTACGGGTAATCTGGATAAAATGAAATTCCGCATTGGCAAGGCTAAGTATAAAGATGCGGTTACCCCCGCTGCAGTGCATCGGGTGGACAGTACCCGTGTGAATATGGGTAACGAGATTGTTAACCGCTTCCGGAGAGTAATTACCGGACGAAGGCCCAGATAAAAAGATAATCAAAGAAAAGCGCCGGTCCGAAGGATTTTCCTTCAGTACCGGCGCTTCTTCGTTGTAAGATGTGAGGTTGGTGTTTATATTACGAATTATGCATCGATATTTGCATACGTTGCATTCTCTTCTATGAATTCGCGGCGTGGTCCTACATCTTCACCCATTAACATGGAAAAGATATAATCGGCTTCTGCTGCGTTGTCAATATTAACTTGTTTCAGCATACGGTTTTCAGGGTCCATGGTTGTTTCCCACAACTGTTGGGCGTTCATTTCACCCAAACCTTTGTAACGTTGTGTATGAATTGCATTTTCCGAACCGCCACCGTAAGTGTCGATAAACTTCTGGCGTTGTGCATCTGTCCAGCAATACTCTTCTACTTTACCTTTTTTGCAGAGATAGAGTGGGGGAGTTGCGATATAGAGATACCCATTCTGTATGATTTGCGGCATATACCGGAAGAAGAAGGTCATGATCAGTGTGTCGATGTGTGAACCATCGACGTCGGCATCGGTCATGATGATGATCTTGTGATAGCGCAACTTATCGATATTGGCAGCCTTACTGTCTTCTTCAGTGCCGATGGTAACGCCTAAGGCGGTGTAGATATTGCGTATTTCTTCACTCTCAAGAGCTTTGTGATACATTGCTTTCTCTACGTTCAGAATCTTACCGCGTAGTGGAAGGATGGCTTGGAATGCACGGTTACGGCCTTGTTTGGCTGTACCGCCTGCTGAATCTCCCTCGACGAGGAACAATTCGCACTTTTGCGGGTCTTTATCCGAACAGTCAGCCAGTTTTCCCGGTAGCCCGCCTCCTGACATGGGGGATTTGCGTTGAACCATTTCACGTGCTTTACGTGCAGCGTGGCGGGCAGTGGCAGCCAGAATCACCTTGTCTACAATGGCTTTTGCTTCTTTCGGGTGTTCTTCCAGATAATAGTTCAGTACTTCACCTACAGCCTGGTCGACAGCACCCATCACTTCGTTGTTTCCCAACTTGGTTTTAGTCTGTCCTTCAAATTGAGGTTCAGCAACTTTTACAGAGATCACGGCTGTAAGTCCTTCACGGAAGTCATCACCGGAGATTTCTATTTTGACCTTTTCCAGCATTTTGCTGTCTTCTGCATACTTTTTCAGTGTACGGGTCAAGGCACGGCGGAAACCTGCCAGATGCGTACCGCCTTCTATTGTATTGATATTATTGACATACGAGTGGATATTCTCAGAGAATCCGGTATTATACATGATAGCTACCTCGATGGGGATGTTCTGCTTCTCCGTGTTCAAATAGATCACATCGTTAATCAAGTGTTCGCGTGACGATTCTATGAAGCGTACGAACTCTCTTAAACCTTCTTCCGAGTAGAAAGTTTCGTGTTTGAAGCTACCGTCTTCGTTTATTACACGTCGGTCTGTCAGTGAGATGCGTAATCCCGCATTCAAGTAAGCCAGCTCACGTAAGCGTGAGGCTAGAATCTTGTAGTCATAGACTGTTTCGGTAAAGATACTGTCGTCAGGCCAGAATTGTTGTTTGGTTCCTGTATGGTCGGCTGTTCCTACTTCTTTGACTGCATAAAGGGGCTTGCCGATTTCGTATTCCTGCTGGTAGATTTTACCGTTACGGAATACCTGGGTGGTCATGTGGGTAGACAATGCATTTACACAAGACATACCGACACCGTGCAAACCTCCGGATACTTTATACGAGCCTTTATCGAATTTACCTCCGGCATGTAGCACAGTCATGGCAACTTCAAGGGCAGATTTCTGCTCTTTTTCGTGGAAATCTACGGGGATACCACGGCCATTGTCCTGTACGGTGATAGAGTTATCTTCGTTGATAGTTACTTCGATATGGTCGCAATAACCAGCCAATGCTTCGTCGATAGAGTTGTCGACAATTTCATATACCAAGTGATGAAGTCCCTTTACGCTGATGTCACCAATGTACATCGCAGGGCGTTTTCTAACTGCTTCAAGTCCTTCCAATACTTGGATACTATCTGCTGAATAAGACCCGTTATTGGTGGGATTCTGTTCTTCGCTCATAATTTGATTCCTAATTATAATAACAGAGCAAATATAGTGAAAATATCTGAGTTAGAGAAGAATGAAGAGTGAAAAAAGAAGAATTTAAAGTAAACCGGATGGGATGGTTTTAAACATGAAAAGCCGAACTAAAAAGTTCGGCTCTCAATATTGTATAGAGTCTGTTATAAGTCTTATTTCTTAAGCAAGCTTATTGATGTAAATAGCCAACTTAGATTTCAAGTTGTTAGCTTTATTCTTATGAATAACATTTGTTTTAGCTAACTTGTCTACCATCTTAGTGATGCTTGGGTACATAGCAGTTGCTTCTGCTTTGTCAGTAGTTGAACGAAGTTTTCTAACAGCATTTCTCATGGTTTTACCATAATATCTGTTGCGAAGTCTTCTGCTTTCTTCTTGTCTGATTCTCTTGATTGATGATTTATGATTTGCCATCTCGACTAATCTGTTTTAATTCGTTTATTTTTTTAATTGTAGCCCGTGGGGGAATCGAACCCCCCTTTCAAGAATGAAAATCTTGCGTCCTAACCGATAGACGAACGGGCCATCCTGTATTGAGCATTTCTGCTCTTTTTGTTTCGCTTTGCTTTCGTTCTGTATCGTTGTTTCCCGATTGCGAGTGCAAAGGTAGGCCTTTTTTTGAAACTACCAAACTATTTGCAGAAAAAAAATCTAATTATTTTTGATAGATATATTGTTTTTCTTTGTTTATTTATTGATAATCAGTGATATGTGTTCTTTTTGCGTTTTGTTCGGGATATGAACTTTTTTTTGAGATAGGAGTCTTTGATTGTCTATTCACACTTTTTTCGTAGCTTTGTTACCCGAAAGAAAAGTTAGAGATATGCTGCAAAAAACAGTTGGAATCGTTCTTCATATACTAAAGTATAACGATACTTCAAATATCGTTGAGATGTATACTGAGCTTTCAGGACGTGCATCTTTTCTGGTTGCTGTGCCACGCTCTAAGAAGGCTGCTGTCAAATCAGTACTATTCCAGCCGTTGGCGCTGATTGAGTTTGAGGCAGATTATCGGCCGAATACTTCGCTTTTCAGAATTAAGGAAGCTAAATCCTTTAGTCCGTTCGCCTCCATTCCTTATGATCCTTTTAAATCGGCTATAGCTCTTTTCCTTGCGGAATTTCTTTATCGTGCCATTCGCGAAGAGGCGGAGAACCGCCCATTGTTTGCCTATTTACAGCATTCTATCTTGTGGTTGGATGCTTGTAAGATTAGCTTTGCCAACTTTCATCTGGTGTTTCTGATGCGTCTTTCCCGCTTTCTGGGATTGTACCCCAATCTGGATGATTATCATACGGGTGACTATTTTGATATGTTGAATGCTAACTTTACTTCGGTTCGTCCTCAACTTCATTCTTGCTATATCCAGCCTGATGAAGCTGGGAGATTACTGCAATTGATGCGTATGAACTATGAAACAATGCACCTTTTCGGAATGAACCGTACGGAAAGGGCCCGATGCCTGGCTATTATTAATGAGTATTACCGGTTACATCTTCCTGATTTTCCTGTACTGAAATCATTGGATGTATTGAAGGAATTATTTGATTAGTATCTCTTGCCCATTTCTGTGTACTTCATTTGGCTTTGGTAATCCGTGTCTGTAAACAAGATACCCCCGGATGTAACTCTGTGTACATTCGGGGGTAGATTTCTTTTAAAAGAGAGTATAGCTATCGTGTAGCTTCTCTTATAAGCAGGATTTATACGTTGAGATTATCCCAACAACTCTTTTACTTTAGTTGAAATAGCGCGTCCTTCGGCCAATCCGGCAAGTTTCTTGGAGGCTACTCCCATTACCTTTCCCATATCTTTACCACTGGTAGCACCTACTTCAGCAATAATCTCTTTCAGTGCAGTTTCCAGTTCTTCGGCAGTCATTTGTTTCGGTAAATAGGTTTCCATGACTTGTACTTGTGCCAATTCTGCATCGGCTAAGTCCTGACGACCCTGTCCTATATATATTTCTGCAGCATCTTTACCTTGTTTTACCAGTTTTTGCACGATTTTCAGTGCATCTGCGTCTGTAAGGATGTCATTGGCTCCCGGAGCAGTTTTAGCTTCCAGAAAGAACTTCTTTACATTTCTAAGGGTTTCAAGGGCTACTTTATCTTTCGCTTTCATTGCGTTTTTAATGTCTTCGCTGACTCTTTCGAATAAATCCATGATGTTATGTTATATTATGATTTAACGATTTATGGTTTATAATTGGTAAATCCGGGTTAATGATCGATATATTTAGCTATTTATTAAAATGTGATAACTCCACTGTCATCTATAGCTTCTTCAGTAGCTATCTCTTCTTCCAATGCGGCTTTTGCTTTGATCTTACCCAAAGTCGTTTTGTCGCGAAGGTAAGTAGGAGAGTCTTCTACCATGGCGATGATATCATCATTGTCCAGATCTTCCGGATTGAAGAGATAGATATGACGGCGTTTCCGCAGGTTGCGTGTTCCGATGCCACTGGCACTTTCACCATATGCTTTACGAATGCGCTCTTTGTTCTTTTCCTTCTCTTCTTCCAGCTGCAACTGACGTTCTTCTTCTTCCTGGCTGCGTTTCTCGTGTAGGTCGTCCATACCTGGTACGTCTTCCACACCGAAACCGGTAGCAAGCACAGTGATCTTCACTTTCGTATCCAGTGAGGTATCCATAGCCACACCCCAGATCACTTCTACACCTTCGCGGAATTTGCTCATAAACTCGTGCACTTCATTCATTTCCTCCATCATCAGTTCGGAAGCAGGACAGAACGAAACATTCAGCATGACTTTCTTCGCATTGAAGATGTCATTGTTATTGAGTAACGGTGAATGGAGTGCGTCGTCGATTGCTTTGGTTACGCGGTTTTCTCCTTCACCGAATCCGGTACTCATGATGGCTACACCACCGTCTTTGAGGATTGTTTTCACATCAGCGAAGTCCAGGTTTACCGTACCCCGCATGGTGATGATTTCGGCAATACTTTTGGCTGCGATTGACAGTGTGTCATCTGCCTTGCCGAATGCGTTCATAAAGGTAAGGTCGGAATAAATTTCACGCAGGCGTTCGTTATTGATCACCAACAAAGCGTCTACATGTTGGGCAATGCGTTCTACTCCATCCAGAGCCTGGATAATTTTCTTTTCGCCTTCAAAGATAAAAGGGATGGTAACGATTCCGACAGTCAGGATATCCATCTCTTTAGCGATACGGGCGATGACGGGGGCTGCTCCGGTTCCGGTACCTCCGCCCATTCCGGCAGTGATAAATACCATCTTGGTACCATCATTCAGCAGGTTTTTTATGTCTTCGATGCTCTCTTCGGCAGCATCACGTGCACGCTCCGGACGGTTTCCGGCACCGAGTCCTTGCGTGATGGAACGTCCCAGTTGCAGTTTGACCGGTACAGGAGACTCAGCCAATGCCTGGTTGTCGGTATTGCAGAGAACGAATGTCACGTCGTGTATGCCTTCCCGGTACATGTGGTTGACGGCGTTACCTCCACCACCTCCTACACCAATCACTTTAATGATTTTCGGCGAATCTGTAGGGAAATCGAATTGTACTATCTCGTCCATATTATATTGTATTATGAATTATCACTTTATTTCATATCTTCATCGGAGAAAATCTCATTAGAAAGTTTGTCGAAAGTCGATTTAAACCAATTCGGTTTGTTTCTTCTTTCTTCTTCTCTTCTTTTTTTCTCCTCCAGTTTACGTTGCTTTTCTTCTTCTTTCCGTCTTTTTTCCTCTTCCTCTTTTTTCTTTTTGGCAGCACGTGCAGCGGCTTCCTGTTCTTTCAGGCTCTCATCTTCTTCAAACATATTCACCGGTTCGGGTTGAGGCTGAGGTTGTACATGCGGCTGGGGAGCAGGTGTCTCTTGCAGGCAACAGTTTTCATTGCCGGCAGCAAGCAGTCCGAATAAGGTGTTCTGTGTACCGTCTTTCTTCACAACATCTTCGTCTGCATGAATGGTGTTGCGTACGAATCGTGCGCTTCTCACCTTTTCTATCTTACTTCGTTTACGGAGAGCTTCGTCCAGGTTTTTCAGATTGGAGGCTCCTCCTGTAATGATAAGTCCGGCCAACAGTTTATCATCATACCCTGAAAGTTGAATCTGATTCCATACGTTTGCGATAATTTCTTCAGTACGCGCCTCGATGATATTGTTCAGTTTGCCGAGTTCTACGGTTCTACCTCCTTCTTCCAGTTGGCAGGTAGCAGGTTCTTCGCCTTCTTCCTCTTCGTAAAAGGCGTTACCATATCTGATTTTCAGGCGTTCGCCTTCTTCCTCTTCTATCTGAAGGGAAACGAGATCATGAGTAATACTGTTTCCTCCTAATGGCAGTACGGTAAGGAATCGGAGAATGTTATTCTTATAGATGGAAATAGTCGATGTGTCGGCTCCGAAATCAATCAGTGCACAGCCGGAGCGTCTCTCACTTTCCGTCAGCACTGCATCTGCAGTAACCAGCGGGGAGATCAATAAATCTGCTATTTCAATTTTGGCTTGTTCGAAACAGCGTTCCAGGTTTTTTTTGAGCGAAGCACGTGCCACAATGTTCAGAAAGCGTCCTTCAATATGGCTTCCTGCCACACCGACGGGATCTGCCTGGAGATTGTTTCCAATTTTGTATTCTTGCGGAGCAACGTCCAGTATATCCATATCGATCAGTGGTATCTCAAGATTTTCATCACAGATGGAGTCGACTAATTCCTGAGAGATAATGGTCTCCTCCTCAAGATCGCGACTAACTACGTTGCGTACCGTACGGAGCGATTGCCCCCCGATACCCACATAGATCTTGGCAATTGAGTTGTTGAGAGCACCCTCCAGCTTATTGATGATGGAGGTCAGGCTCTGTGCCGTTTTATCCAGATTGTAAATCACTCCTTTCCGGATGAATGAAGACGAATCCTCCCTGGCATAAGCTAATACCTGTATGCTTCCATCACTATTCTTCTTTCCGGCTATACCGGCTATTTTCGATGAACCCAGTTCAATAGCGGCGATAAAATCTGTTGTTGCCATATAAAATTCTATTTTATTCCCTTTTGTATTATAGACTCATCTCTTTAACACAAAGGTACGTTTAGCTGTTTACGAATTATTGTTTCTTTTTTGTGCAGATAATCTGATTACCGAATTCCAGGCTGATGCGTGAATATTTGTTCCATCCCACCTGGTTCAGCCCTTTTTCGTAAAAGGTCTTCAATCGTCCCAGTTTATCCTCAAAATGTTCTAACTTGCCCAGATAGATAATATGATTACCTACACGGGGAATCAATTCGATCTCTTTCCCGGGGAGCACGTTTATTTGCACAATCTGGGCTTCCCAGAACGGATTGTTTTGCAAAAATACACCAAACTTATATAAATCCTTCATTGCAAACGACTTTTCTACATTTCCGGTGACAATTGCCCGGTGTGCTACGCATTTTGCAGCGGGAGGCATCACTTTACCTTTGTTATCCAGATAGTAGTTTTCACCATTGTTGCTCATGATGCGGAGAATCGGTACACGTTGTGTCACTTCCACGCAAAGTTTGCCGCTTGGAGTTTTATAGCATTGTGCTTCATTGATCAGCGGATGCTTGTTCAACTCTTTTTCCAGCGTTTTGGTGTGAATGTGGTCCATTTTCTTTCCAACGGGATAAATGCCTTTCTTTTGCAGGATGGCAGCTACCTCGTTTTTAGTGACGAAACCGGCATTGAGCGTATCCTTTATTACTAATTCCATGTCGCGGCAGACCTGATGGGCAGGTTTGCTGTTGAATACTGTCACAGCTGCTACGAGATAGGCTATGAGAAGTAACATGACGATGGTCAGAAGGATTCTTTTTATCATGAGGAAATTTATTGTTTTGACGATTTACAAATTAATTGTCCGATGGAGTTATCCTTCGGGTCAATAGTTCACAAATATCCGGGACATAGCTATCTATGTCTCCTGCTCCCAACGTGATCAACACCTCGATATGCTTCGTTTTCAGCACATCGAGTATTTCCTCTTTCTTACACATGCTTTTTTCAATACCCGGACGTAGGTTATCATATATCAGTTGACTGGTTACCCCTGGAATAGGCTGTTCGCGCGCCGGATAGATATCTACCAGTATTACTTCGTCGAGTAGCGACAAGCTATCGGCAAAGTCTTTATAGAAGTCCCGTGTACGGGTATAGAGGTGTGGCTGAAAAACAGCGGTGATCTTTTTATCCCGGTAGAGTTCACGCATGGACATCACACTCTGTTTGATTTCGGAGGGATGATGAGCGTAGTCACTCAGGAACACGATCTGGTCGTTTTTGATCTTGAAGTCGAATCGACGGTCCACACCTCGGAAACTTGCCATTCCTTGTTTGATTTCTTCGGCGGTCACTCCATTGAGATAGGCAAGTGCCATGGCAGCGACTCCATTCTCTATATTGATACTTACGGGCACTCCCAGCTGAATGTTGTCGATGCGAATATCCGGTCCTATAAAATCGATGAAGATTTCTCCGTTTCCAATGCGAATGTTTTCAGCATGGAAGTCTCCTTTATCGCGTGAATAGGTGTAAATCTTGACACCCTCTTGCACTTTAGGCTGAAGAGAAATGCCTTCGCGGATGATCAGTGCCCCTCCCGGCTGGATTAATGTGGTATAGTGCTCAAAGCTTTCCAGATAAGCCTGTTCGGTTCCATAAATATCCAGATGATCCGGATCGGTTGCGGTAATGACAGACATATATGGAGACAGCCAGTGGAATGAACGGTCGAATTCGTCAGCTTCGATTACGGTATACGGACTGCTTGGAGAGAGTAACAGATTCGTTCCATAATTTTTGGAAATACCTCCCAAAAAGGCAGTGCAGCCTATATGCGAGTGATGAAGCAGATGGGCCGTCATCGTTGATGTAGTGGTTTTACCATGTGTACCGGCTACACAAAGCCCTTTACTGGAATGGGTGATGGTGCCTAATACTTGTGCACGTTTTTGTATTTCGAATCCGTTGTCACGGAAGTAGGTCAATTCGGTATGTTCCTGAGGTACGGCAGGAGTCAAAACGACCAGTGTCGTGGCCGGGTCTTTACAGGCATCCGGGATAAGATTGATATTTTCTTCGTAATGAATCTGTGCTCCTTCTTCTATAAGGTGTTGAGTCAGTTCACTGGGGGTACGGTCATAGCCTGCCACTACCTTCCCTTTAGAAAGGAAATAGCGTACGAGGGCACTCATTCCGATACCTCCTGCACCGACAAAATATACAGATTGAATAGTTTCTATGTTCATGGCTGTTGTGCTAATTTTATAACTTCTTTTGCTATCACGATGGCAGAATCCGGTAGGGCCAGGTGAGCGATGTTTTCACTAAGTTCTTTTAGTTTTCCGGAATCTGCTATGGTTTCTAATGCCACGGATAATAATTTCTCTTCCGCTTCTGCGTCCTTTACGTAGATGGCAGCTCGTTTGTTCACCAATGCCAATGCATTTTTGGTTTGGTGATCTTCTGCTACGTTGGGAGACGGAACCAGGATAACTGCTTTATTCAACAGGCAGAATTCGGAAATGGAGCCGGCACCTGCACGCGAAATAACCAAGTCGGCAGCAGCATAAGCGGCAGCCATATCTTTAATGAAGTCTGTCACATACAGATTAGGAATGTTTCCGGCAACTTTTACGGCTTCCGTTACTTGTTGGTGATAGATTTTTCCTGTTTGCCAGATGAATTGTACATTTTTAGTCTGACGAATCAACTGCAATCCGGCAATCAATGTATTATTGATTGTGCGGGCGCCCAGGCTTCCCCCCAGAATCAGAATGGTTTTCTTCTCCGGATCCAGTCCGAAAGAGCGAATAGCTTGTTTTTGTTCCGGCTTCTCCGTTAACAGATTCTGACGTACCGGGTTGCCTGTCATAATGATTTTGCTGCCCGGAAAGAATTTTTCCATCCCATCATATGCTACACAGATTTTCCGTGCTTTCTTTGCCAATAGTTTGTTGGTTACTCCGGCATATGAGTTTTGCTCCTGTATTAAGGTGGGTACACCCATCATTCCGGCCATTTTTAATGTCGGACCGCTTGCATATCCGCCTACTCCTACTGCTACCTGTGGACGGAACTGACGGATAATGCTGCGCGCTTTCCATTGGCTGCGTGCCAATTTCAGTAATACGGCAACATTTTTCCACAAATGTTTGCGATCGAATCCTGCTACGGGTAATCCGATGATCTGATAGCCTGCATCCGGTACTCGTTGCATCTCCATTCTTCCTTCGGCTCCTACAAACAGGATTTGTGCATCGGGACGTAATTCTTTTATGGCGTTTGCAATGGATACAGCCGGAAAAATATGTCCTCCGGTACCACCGCCACTGATGATGATCCTTAAAGTGTCATCCCGTCCCTCTTTATTATTTTCCTTATTCATATCACTCTTCGAATTTAGCATCACTGTTTAAGACTTCCGCTGTAGGCTCAGCTGCTGTTTGGGCTTCGCTTGCAACGGTTTCACTCCCTTCTTCTCCGGTAAGGAGGGGAGCGGGATTATCTTTTTTCTCTTCCAGATAAGCGGTATAACGGCTGACACTCAATATCATTCCGATATAGGCGCAGTTGATCAGGGTACTTGTACCTCCTTTACTGATTAGTGGTAAGGGCTGTCCTGTGACAGGAAACAAACCGACAGCTACCATCATGTTCAATATGGCTTGTGATACCAGCATCAAGGCGATTCCCATGACAAGGAATGCCGGAAATGTACGTTCACATTTCTGGGCGATTCGGCCTGTTCGAACCAACAGCCAGATGTAGAGAATAACCACAAAGGCTCCTCCTACCAGCCCCAACTCTTCAATGATAATGGCAAAAATGAAATCAGAGAATGCCTGACTCAGGAAATCGCGTTGAATTGAGTTTCCCGGAGCTTTACCTATCACGTTACTGGTAGCAATGGCTATACGTGCATGGGCTATCTGGGCATCTTTGTCAATATCGAACTTTGCAGCCGGTACTTCCTCTTTCTCAGTGAAGTTGGTGATACGGCTTTTCCAGGTATCAAAGCGGTGGAGGAACGGAATGTCGGTGTCTTTAGGTATGGCCAGCAGGAAGATTACTCCCAGACACCCAGCCAGTGCCAGTCCGCCTAATAACATAGCTAACTTTTTGAAGGCGACACGCCCGATGAACATCATCAATACTACGACCCCGAACAGCAGCATAGCTGTCGAAAGATTTTCCGGAGCAATGAGCATGCACACCAGTCCGGTCAGTATCATTATATATTTAAAGGCTTTCGGATTGGCTCCTTCATCATCCTGTTTTTTGGAAAGAATAAAGGAAACCGCAATGATTACTGCCATCTTGGCCAGTTCCGAAGGTTGAAACTGTAATCCCATAAAACTCATCCAGCGGGCGGCCCCATTTACACGGTCGCCTGTGATGACTCCCATCAATGTGACGAAAGCTAACAACACTACCGAAATGGGGTACAGGAAGACCGGGAACACCTGAAACCATTTATAAGGGATGTTGTGCATCAAAACCACCACGATTGCACCGATCATCAGGATGATGGAATGCTGTGTGATGGGTCCCCAGTGATCACCACTTTTATAAGTCAGTGTACTGGCAGCACTAAACACCTCTATAATAGAGATGAGGCAGAGGCAAAGGAAAATGATCCAGATTACCTTATCACCTTTGAATATGTTCTTTAATAAATCCACGGCTTTTAGTTTTTAGCTCTTAGGAGTCCTGCCTTTTTAAAGCTCAGAGACTCTTATTTCATAATTCTCTTACATACTTCTTAAATTGGTCACCACGGTCCTCATAACTCTTAAAAAGGTCGAATGAAGCACAGCACGGGCTTAACAATACCGTTTCACCTTTTTTTGCCAGTTTGTAGGCTGCTTCTACAGCATCCTTCATACCGGTTTGTACTTCTGCTACGGGAAGTCCCAGGCGATCGAAGAACTCATGGAGTTTTTCGTTGTGCAATCCAAGGTAAACCAATGCCGAGCATTTTTCCCGAACCAGCTCCTCTATTTCCGTATAATCATTCCCTTTATCTTTACCCCCGAGGATCAACACTGTTTTGGTGGTCATACTTTGCAGAGCGTACCAGCAAGAGTTGACGTTGGTTGCTTTGGAGTCGTTGATAAAATCAATCCCCCGTACACGTGCTACTTTTTCCAAACGGTGCTCTACTCCTTGAAAATCGCTGAGCGCCCTTCGTATATTCTCTTTGGTAATGCCGGCCAGATTTGCAGAAATCCCGGCAGCTAAAGAGTTATAAAGGTTATGTTGTCCCGTCAAAGCCAATTGTTCCTGCTCCATGTTGAAGGCAATTGGTGCGGTAATCACTACTTCATGGTCTTCTACATAAGCGATAGACCCTTCTTCTTTAATTGCCGAGAATGGATACAGATGGGCACAGATGCCGTGTTTATCCAGTTCACGTTTGATGATAGGGTCATCATTCCAGAAGATAAAAGCGTCTTCTGATGTCTGGTTCTGTGTAATACGGAATTTTGCGTTGATATAGTTCTGCATGCAGTGATCGTATCGGTCCAGATGGTCTGGTGTGATATTCATCAGCACGGCGATATCCGCACGGAACTTATACATATTATCCAGCTGGAATGAACTCAGTTCAATTACATAATAGTCATGCTCCTCTTCCGCTACTTGTAATGCCAGGCTCTTACCAATGTTGCCGGCAAGTCCCACATTTAATCCGGCACTTTTAAAGATGTGATAGATAAGTGAGGTCGTAGTTGTTTTTCCGTTCGAACCGGTGATACAGATCATCTTTGCATCAGTGTATCTGCCGGCAAATTCTATTTCAGAGATAATGGGCGTACCCTGCTCTTTCAATTTCAGAATTAGGGGGGCGTCATTAGGAATTCCGGGGCTCTTCACCACTTCATCTGCATTCAGAATCCGTTCTTCTGTGTGCTGGCCTTCCTCCCAGGCAATGCCATGGCTGTCAAGGAGAGTTTTATACTTATCCTTGATGGCAGACATATCCGATACAAAAGTATCGAATCCTTTTACTTTTGCCAGAACGGCTGCTCCCGCACCGCTTTCACCGGCTCCTAATACTACAATTCTTTTCATGATTTTTAGTTATGGTTTATCAACCGGAGTTTTGTGTACGGTTGGTAAATCCTTTGTCTCTATGCTACAAGTTTGAGGTTCATACTCAGTGATCGGCAGCAGGCACTTGTAGCTTGTAGCCTGTTACCTGTCACTTTGGGTTATCTTATCTTTAGTGTTATAATCGTAATGGCTGCCAACACGATGGTTACAATCCAGAAGCGGACTGTAATCTTGGATTCGTGAAACAGTTGATCCGGTTTTGTAAATTTCACACTGCATCCCGGTTCCACCAGGCTCATCGAAGTGCGGAAATGGTCATGTATCGGTGCCCGTTTGAAAAGACGTTGTTTTACCCCTTTTCTTTTGCCTGCTTTATAATAGAAGCGTTGCAGGAGTACTGACAGGTTCTCAACCAGGAATATACCACAGAGAATCGGAATCAGCAATTCTTTGTGAATAATAATAGCAAATACTGCGATGATTCCTCCAATGGTCAGGCTGCCTGTATCACCCATGAATACCTGTGCCGGATAAGCATTGTACCATAAGAAACCGATTAATGCGCCGATAAAGGCACATATAAAAATTACCAATTCTTCACTTCCCGGAATATACATGATATTCAGGTAACCGGCGAATTCAATATGGCTCGATACATAGGCCAGTATACCCAGTGTCAGTCCGATGATGGCTGAATTGCCTGCTGCCATACCATCCATACCATCATTCAGATTGGCACCGTTGGATACGGCTGTTACGACGAAGATAGTGATAATGACAAACAAAATCCATCCGGCCGTTTGGGCATGTTCTCCCATGAAGCCCACAAGGTCTGCATAGTCCAGGTTGTTGCTTTTGAAAAATGGAATCGTGGTCTGGGTTGATTTCAGGTCGTGGGTACCATGTATCACTTCGATTTCGTTTTCTGATTTCTGAATCTCTATATTCTCGCGGATTACTACATTAGGGCTCAGATATAGAGTCAGTCCGACAATCAGCCCGAGTCCCACTTGTCCGATGATTTTGAATTTGCCATGGAGGCCTTCTTTATCTTTCTTGAATATCTTGATATAGTCGTCCGCAAACCCCAAAGATCCCAGCCATACAGTAGTTATCAACATCAATATCATATAGATGTTATGCAGTTTTCCCAGTAATAAACAGGGAATCAGAATTGCTACAATAATGATCACACCTCCCATACTGGGTACGCCTACTTTATTAACCCCAAACGGATCGATCTTAGCGTCACGCTGCGTTTCGGTGATTTGTTTCCGTTTCAGCAGATTGATGAATTTGTCTCCCCAGATACTGGAAATGAGTAGCGCCAGGATGACAGCCATCAATGCCCGGAACGAGGTGTACCCAAACATTCCGGCACCCGGAAAGTTGAGTTTATGTAGCCATTCAAACAAGTAGTATAACATAACTTTATTTACAATGAGACGATTTATGGTTTACGATTGAAGGAATCAGGCATTTGGCATCGGAATTACTTCAATCATTGTCCGTTAAATAGTCAATGAAAAAATCTCTTTTAAAACCTCTTTATCATCAAAGTGATGTTTCACTCCTTTGATTTCCTGATAATTCTCGTGTCCTTTTCCGGCAACCAGAATCACATCTCCTTTTTCAGCAAGCATGCAAGCTGTGCGTATAGCTTCCTTACGGTCTGCAATGCTCAGTGTTTTTTTCTTGTCTTCGTTGTCCAGTCCGGCCAACATGTCGTTGATGATGTCCTGTGGCTCTTCGAATCGTGGATTGTCTGAGGTGATGATAACCCGGTCGCTTCCCTTGGCTGCTTCTTTTGCCATGATGGGACGTTTGCCTTTATCCCGGTTGCCACCGGCACCGACTACAGTAATCACTTTGCCCTTTCCTTCAAGCACTCCATGTATGGCGTTCAAGACGTTGACCAAAGCATCCGGTGTGTGTGCATAGTCTACGATCGCTGTATATCCTTGCGGAGAGCGTATGGCATCGAAACGTCCGGCAACAGGATGCAACGTACTAAGTGCAACCAATACCTCCTCTTCCTTCTTACCCAGTAAAACGGCGGCGCCGAATACGGCCAATAAATTCGAAGCATTGAATCTTCCTATAAACTGCACTGCGAGCTCATGGTTGTTGAAGTCAAGAAGCATTCCCTCAAAATGTGACTCCAGTACTTTCCCTTTGAAGTCACTCAGGCTGCGGAGAGAATACGTGTATACTTTCGACTTCGTATTCTGCGTCATCACGAGTCCGTTTTTGTCGTCCAGATTGGTGAGGCTGAAAGAACTTTTAGGCAGTTCATCGAAGAATTTCTTTTTTGCTTTCAGATAATTCTCTACTGTTTTATGGTAGTCCAGATGATCGCGTGTCAGGTTCGTAAAGATGCCGCCGGCGAACTTCAGTCCGCTGATTCTTTTTTGCGCGATGGAGTGCGAACTTACTTCCATGAAAGCATATTTGCAGCCTTCGTCTGCCATACGTCCCAAAAGACGGTTCAGCGTAATCGGGTCAGGAGTAGTGTGTTCGGTAGGGATGGCTTCATCGTCTATATAATTGCATACCGTAGAGATAAGCCCCACTTTGTAACCGAAATACCGGAATGTATTATATAATAAGGTGGCAATCGTCGTCTTTCCATTTGTACCGGTGACACCCACCAGTTCCATTTTCGAAGTCGGGTCTCCATAGAAAGCCGTAGCTACTTTACCAACAGCATCTTCACTATCGGTTACCTGAATGTAGGTAATTTCTTCGTTTAGTTCTGCAGGTAACTCTTCGCAGAGAATGGCTATGGCCCCTTTCTCAATTGCTGCCGGGATATAGGCATGTCCGTCGGTTTGTGTACCGCGCATGGCCATAAACAAATGGCCGGACCCTACCTGTCTGGAGTCGATGTCAACTCCGGTTATTTCGATATCCTGATTTCCGGTTATTTTTACCGGATGGATAGATGTTAGAATCTCTTTTAATTTCATACCTTAATCTATAATAATCAATTCAGATGGATACTGATGGTTTGTCCTTTCTTTATTGTAGTACCCTGGGGCAACGATTGGCTTCTCACTTTGCCAACTCCCGACAGAGCCACTTTCAATCCTTTGCTTTCCAGCAGGTAAACAGCATCTTTGGCTCCCATGCCGATAACGCTGGGTACAAAGTTCCGTAATTGTTCCTTTCCCTGCAGGATCACTGCTTTGGGAGCTGCCTGTGCATGTCCCCAAACTTCTTTATTCTTTTTAGTTTTAAACTCTGCCTGAGTCTGAATATTCAATCCTTCCAATACTTGTCTGGCCTCTGTCATTTCGCCTGCTTTAACATCGGGAATCACTACCGTATTGGTATCGATTGCGTTCCGAATGTCCAAACGTAGGTCTTTGGCATACACTCTTTCGGCAATTTTGCTGAAAACGCTACCGGCCATCAAGCCTCCGGAGGCAGGAGGATTTGGCTTTTGTATGGAAACGATACAGCTATACTTTGGAGCTTCTGAGGGAAAGTATCCGCAGAAACTGACCAGATAGTTCACTCCTCCCGATGTATATCCGGCAGCACCTTGTGAGATCTGCGCCGTACCCGTCTTACCCGAAACGGCAAATTGTTTGGAGCCTGCCGGGGCTGCCAGACCTTCATGCACAACCTTATAAAGAATCTCCTGTATTTGTTTCAGGGTCCGTTCCGAACAGATTCTCGGATTGATAATTTCTGTCGGATATTCTTTCACTATTTCACCATTTTTTATGGCTGCTTTCACAAATTTGGGACGCACCATAACACCGTTATTGGCAATGGCATTGTAGAAAGTAAGGATATTCATCGGTGGTACCTGGGTCTCATAGCCGATGCTCATCCACGGCAGAGTAGTTTTTGCAAAGTAACGCTCTTTCGGACCTTTGATATTAGGCTTACCTTCTCCGGCTATTTGCAATTGGAGAGGCTGATCGATACTCATTCGTTTCAGTCCGTCGACAAACTTTTGCGGGTTACTACCATAATATTTATCAATAATGCTGGATGTACCCACATTTGAAGATACTTCCAGTATTTGTGTAACTGTCAATGGACCATATCCGCCTTTGCGCCAATTCCAATCTTTCATGGGACGACCGTACATCATCTTGACACCATTGCCTGTGTCTATTACATCTTCCGGTGTGATTTTACCGTCTTCAAGTGCCACCATGATAGAAGCTGTCTTAAAGGTAGAACCCGGCTCGAGCATATCACTGATGGCATTGTTTCTCATTTCATAATAGTTGCCGTCTCCGGCTTTCATCATGTTTACGATGGCTTTAACCTCTCCGGTCGCTACTTCCATCAATACGGCTACTCCTACTTTGGCATTCAGCTCTTTCAGTTTATCGGTCAGGGCCTTTTCACAAATATCCTGCATGCCTACATCAATCGTAGAAAGAAGGTCACAACCATCTACCGGAGGAATATCTACAATATTCAGGTATTTATTCATCACTTTTTGCCGGTGGGTAATCCCGTCATGCCCCTTCAGTATGGAGTCAAAAGCTAACTCTATGCCATTCTTGGCACCTTGGGCGGTGTCAGCATATAAGTCCCCCAGTGTGCGGGCTGCAAGTGAACCAAAAGGTTTTTTTCTTTGGTTATAAGCTAACTCGTGGAAACCGCCTTTGTATTTATTCAGGTTGAATACCGGCAGGCGTTTGGCTTCTTTATATTGGATGTATGAAATACGTTTTGGATAAATCAGATAGTTGCGACTTCCCTGTTTCCGTCCTTTTTTAAGGTGCGCTTTAAATTCCGAAGCACTTTTATCAGGGAATATCTTATGGAGTCCTGCACATATTTCGTCCAGATGATTCATCAGCATGGTGTCCTTCTTTACTCCACCGGCTTTGAAATCCATATAAATGCGATATTCCGGCAGCGAACTGGCCATTAGTTTGCCGTCGGAAGAGATGATGTTTCCGCGGTTGGGCTTTACCGTTACATTCTCTTTGACGAAACGGTCGGCCACATCCTGCCAATATTGACGTTCGGCAAACATCGTGATGCCTGCTTTGACAACAATGGCTACTCCAATCAATCCCATCAGCAGGATGACGAAGAAGTAACGGGTCATTATATTTTTCTTGTTTACAGCCATCTTTTATTTCGTTCTGATTAAATAAGGTGGATTGGTCGATGTCTGCAAATCACTTTCTTTGGTGGATATATAGTCCTCTATTCGTGACTGGCGGCTTTTTTCCATCAGTTCCGAACTTCGGGTCAGTGCATCGTATTTGATGTCAATCAGCTCTTTTTTCAACTTGTCTATTTCGATTTGCTGTTGCTGGCTTGCGTAACGATTATGAATGTAGAAAATGACAAGCACCATAATCAGTACCAGCAATTTAGTCTGGCGGCGAAAAAAATCCGTTGCCAGAATATCACCTCCCAGAATACTTTTCAGGGAATTGCTTTTCTTCTTTTTTGCTTCTTTATCTTCCATTTCACTTCTCTTATTTCACTCTGTTCTCTTACTTCTTTTCGGCTATTCTCAGTTTGGCACTGCGTGAACGCGGATTGCGTGCTATCTCTTCTTCATCGGGCACAATTACTTTGTTGTTTACCAGGCGGAAGGGAGTTTGCAGGTTGCCGAAAAAGTCCTGCGTTGTTTTACCTTCTACATTACCGGTTTTCATGATGTTTTTCACCATGCGATCTTCCAAAGAGTGATAGGTGATTACCACCAGCCGTCCTCCTGGCTTCAATGCTTCTGTTGCTGCCATCAGCATTTCCTTCAGTGCTTCCATTTCCTGGTTTACTTCAATGCGGAGTGCCTGAAATACCTTTGCCAATTCTTTCTTTTCGCGTTCGCGTCCGAAAAGCGGTTTCACTACTTCAAGAAATTCACCGATCGTTTCTATTTTCTGTCCGCTGCGTGCTTTGACTATGACGGAAGCCAGTTTGCGGCTGTTTTTCAGTTCACCATATAGGTAAAAAATATCTGCCAGGCGTTCTTCTTCGTATGTATTTACCACATCGGCCGCTGTGATGCCTGCACGCTTATTCATGCGCATATCCAGTTTTCCGTCAAAGCGGAAAGAGAATCCCCGTTCACTGTCATCGAAGTGATGTGAAGATACTCCCAGATCAGCCAATATGGAATCTACTCCTTCAATATCGTGGTAGCGCAGAAAATTATGCAAATAACGGAAATTGCTCCGTACAAAAGTGAAGTGCGGGTCGTTTACAATGTTACGTTCGGCATCCTCGTCCTGATCGAAACCCAACAGGCGTCCGCCGTTTCCAAGACGCGAAAGTATTTCGCGGGAATGTCCTCCCCCGCCGAAGGTAACGTCTACATACGTCCCGTCCGGGGTAATGTTCATGGCATCTACGCTTTCCTTCAGCAGTACCGGTACATGATATGTTGTTTCTTCTTCTTTCATTTTACCTCTTTGTTCGTTGTTCACCGTTCTTCTTTCATAATTTCCTCCAGGGCTGCACCAAATGCATCGGGGGGCATAAAGGGCATTTCCGTACGTTCCTTAGCCCATATTTCTATCTTGCTGTCTACACCGATAAAGCGCACGTCGCTTTGTATGCCGGCTATTTGCAGATAGCGTTTGGGTATTAATATCCGCCCGTTTCCGTCTATCGTGATAATTTCTACATCACTGACGAATTGGCGGAAGATAAGTTGGTGGTTAGCGTTCCATTTATTTAGTCGTTGCCGGAGTTCATTCAGCTCTTCATTCCAGACTTCTTCCGGATAGAGTACCAAGCAGTCTTGAAATACGTCTTTGCGCATGATGAGCTTGTCTTCAGAACCGGCTTGTAGCTGCCGTCTGAATTGGGCGGGGATAAAAACTCTTCCTTTCGCGTCCGCCTTAGCTTCAATATTGCCTAAAAAACGTATCATTTCACCTTATTATAATAAGCGACCGTAAAAGTAGGTATTTCCCCACAATTCCCCACAATTTTCCACCAAAAACTTTCGGAGAAGTTTTCAACCGATTGTTAATTGCTTATTCGTCTGATAATGAATTATGTTCGGAGATGCTTTGCTGGTGGGGGATAGAGTCGGTTGTATCCTTCCCGGAGCCGTTTTGTGGCTTTGTGGGCTTCCGTCCGTATTTTAGTTGCAGACTGACAAAATCGGTTTTCCTCACGTTGTTCAGGAAAGTCGGGGCGGCTTTGAAGCAAATGCGGGATACCCATACTTTGTTGGCGGTACATTCTTCCGGTTTATCCACCGCTTCACTGGTGATGCTGGGATAAAAATTGCCCAATCCATCGATAGAAACGGTGCGGCCTTCCTTCAAGTGGGCGGCAATAATGTCCGATAGTTGAGTAAGTGCAGAGAGTACGTCTCCGTTTTGAAGAGAACTTCTTTCTGCGAGCTGATTAGCAATCTGTACACTGTTTACAGGCTTTTTCTGTAAAGCTCGTGTTGTGGCATAATATCGTTCTTTGACGACACCTTTACTTTTGTCTACTTTCTTGGTAACTGCGTAGTTGATGGACATTAGTACTTCGTTTTTTTTATGTGTATACTTTCTCTGTCTTTCTCTTATTGTGTTAATCTATAACATCTATATCTAATGATTAAAAACATCCGGATGTTTATGGATAAAACATCCGGGTCTTTTATAGAATAACATCCGGATGTTCTATATTAATACATCCGGATGTTTTTAATCATAAATTTTAAGCAAAGATATGCTAAAGTGAGAATATTAGCAAGGAAATACGGGACGTTTCTTTGTTTTATGTTTCAAATGGTGCGAAAGAAAAGGAGCAGGAAAAGAGAATCTCTCTTCCTGCTCCTTGATACACAACTAAAAATCTGCACTAAAATGATTTATTGAAATCGACAATGTATGTGGCCTATTGTCTAAAGTCTTTCAGTTCTTCCTGTAGACGCTGGCGAGTGAAAAAGATGCGGCTTTTTACTGTTCCGAGCGGCAGGTCCAGTTTCTCGGCTATTTCTCGGTATTTGAATCCGGAAACATGCATGGAGAAAGGTACTTTATATTCTTTGGGTAATGAATTGACAATGCGGTGCATTTCTTTCAAGTCATAACGGCTTTCGGTGCTGTCGAATCCGGACTCTTGCGGAAGGCTCAGGTGATAGAGGTTATCGGTCTGATCTACAAAAGTCTGATCGCGTACCACTTTACGGTAGTTGTTAATGAAGATGTTGCGCATGATAGTGTACATCCATCCTTTAAAGTTAGTGTCGGGAGTATATTTATCTTCGTTATCTAACGCTTTAAGAGAGGTTTCCTGCAACAAATCGTTTGCTTCTTCACGGTCGGTTGTTAGTTTGTATGCAAAGCGAAGTAGTTCTTCCTGAACTCCAATTAAATCTTTTCTGAAGCTTAAACTTTTCATAACGTTGCTTTTTAAATTGTGAATATTCGTTGTTTTTCGATGATGCAAGTTTACGGCATTTTTTTAATTGTGATGGGGGAAATTTAGGCTTAAAACAGGGCGAAAACTGTCAAATGATAGTTTTTAGGTGTATTTTGATAGTTTTTGGGTGTTTTTGAGACAAGAGGTTTTCTATCTTTGCGTCGGTTTAAATATGAATGGGCATGAGGAGAAATACTATACATAGGATTTGGCTTGCATGGATGTTGCTGATGACATTCATGCCCTTGTCCGTCGTGAAGGTTTTTCATAATCATTGCGATGAAACATCGGCAACCTGCACAAATACGCAGCCCGGGAAAACACATCACGCATGTGACACCTGTCCCATTTGCCAATTCATGCTTTCTCCATTCATCGAGACGTCTCCTGCTCTTTTGACTTATATACCTTTCTATATAAGATGGGAGACCGGAACTTTTCAGGATAAGAAGCTTGCTACTGCTTTTTATCCGCATTATCTTCGCGGACCTCCTTCCAATTTTCGTCATATCGTATAATTTTTCGGGCAGATATCTGTTGTTTGCCCGTTTATCAGTTTTATCTAACTAAAACGATTAAGTATGCGTATCGGATTTATTTCGGGTATGCTGGGTGGATTGTGTTTAACCTCCACCTTGCATGCCCAGGAGCCCGATTCACTGAAAGCTGTGTCCTTATCCGAAGTGGTGGTGACGGAGAGTTACCGACATCTGAAGAATAAGAATTCGACATGGCATATGGAGGTGGTAGGGAAGGAGTTTTTGCGTGAACACTTCACTGGCAATTTGATACAGACTCTTGGAACGATTCCGGGAATACATTCGATGGATGTCGGTTCGGGCTTTTCTAAGCCGATGATCCGGGGAATGGGATTCAACCGGATTTCGGTTGTAGAGAATGGAATCAAGCAAGAGGGACAACAGTGGGGAGCCGATCATGGGCTGGAACTGGATGCATTCAATGCAGGACAGGTGACTATCCGTAAAGGACCTGCTTCACTGCTCTATGGCAGTGATGCTATGGGAGGTGCTATTGAATTGGCTCCATTACCATTACCCACCAGTAACCAGTTGTTTGGTGAAGCGGACTTGCTGGGAAAATCTGTAAACGGAACGTTGGGAGGCTCGCTGATGCTTGGAATAAAGAAAGACGCCTGGTATACCTGGGCGAGATATTCGGAGCAGCATTTTGGCGATTATCGTATTCCGGCAGATACCATTGTGTATCTTACCCAACGGATGCCTGTCTATCACCGGAAACTGAAAAACACGGCAGGTTTTGAGCGAGATGTCAGTTGGACAGCCGGTTTCAGGTATGGACGATACAAGTCTTCCTATTCAGTAAGTAATGTTTTTCAGAAAACCGGTTTCTTTCCCGGAGCACACGGTATTCCTGATATATCGCGTTTGCAGGATGACGGGAGCAGCCGCAATATAGAACTACCTTACAGTCAGGTGAACCATCTGAAGGTATCTGCCCAGCAGAGCTTCTTGTGGGATCGATCGGCATTGATATGGGATATCGGCTATCAGAAGAATCATCGTGAGGAATGGAGCCGGTTTCATACCCATTATGATACTCAGCCTGTTCCGGAGAAGGATCCTGACAAAGAGTTGGCTTTTATATTGAATACTTATAGTTCGGCTGTTAAGTTGAAGTTGTTTGGAGCTGCTTCGTGGCAACATATAGCAGGTTGGGATATACAGTATCAGAGGAATACCATTTCCGGATATTCATTTCTTTTGCCTGCTTACCGGAGATTCACCACAGGGGCTTTCTGGATGACAACTTACCGTCCGAGTCCTGCTTTGTCAGTCAGTGGGGGCTTTCGCTATGATTACGGAAAGATAGATGCATCTGCTTATACTGATCCTTATCTTGCGGTTTATCTGCGGGAGCAGGGATATGATGATGATTTTATCCGGAAATATGAGTGGCGTAGCTATGCTGTCCATCGCCATTTTGGTGACTATTCCGGTTCGCTGGGAGTGGTGTGGACCCCTTCCGGAGGACACATGCTTCAAGTGAATATCGGGCATAGTTTCCGCTTGCCGGGGGCCAATGAACTGGCATCGAACGGTGTTCATCACGGCACTTTCCGTCATGAACAGGGAGATGCGGCTCTTTCGTCCGAGCGTGGTTGGCAACTGGATGTCTCGTATACCTATGAGAATGGTCCGTTATCGGTCAATTTCTCGCCATTTATCAGTTGGTTCAGCAATTACATCTTTCTTCGGCCTACCGGAGAATGGTCGGTGTTGCCCCATGCCGGACAGATTTACCGTTATACCGGTGCGGAAGCGTTGTTTGCGGGTGGTGAGGTGACAGTGGGAATTGACTTTTTACGTCATTTCAACTATCGTATCAGTGGAGAATATGTCTATACTTATAATTGTGACGAACATATTCCTCTGAGTTTTTCCCCTCCGGCTTCCCTTCGCAATACGCTGACGTGGAGGTATAAAAACTTCAGTATTTATGGTGAGGTACAGCACATTGCCGCACAACACCGGGTAGCACGGAATGAGGATCCTACTCCCGGAGCGCAGTTACTGAATGCCGGGATATCCGCCAATCTCCGAATGGGAGGTGTATTAGCAGAAATTACTTTATCGGGTCGGAATTTATCCGATACCGGATATCTTAATCACCTTAGTTTTTACCGGAAAGTTGAAATCCCGGAACCGGGACGTAACTTTCAGATTTTAATTAAAGTACCATTTAAAAGTTTATTAAAATGAAAACCAGAATTTATTTATCAATAATCGGCCTGATGGCTTTTTCTTTCTTGTTTGTGTCCTGTTCAAAAGATGACGAAGGCGATACGGTAAAGCCCGTTATTAATCTGTTGGAACCTGAAGAAGGTGCAGTGTTGAAGATCGGAGATGCTAACGGAGTGCATTTTGAGATGGATATAGCTGATAACGAAGCAATTGCTTCCTATAAGATTAATATTCATAATAATTTTGACGGCCATTCGCATACCAGAGCTTCAGAAGGAGGAACAACCAAACCTTTTGCTTTTGAGAGAACATATACGGATAAGGCAGGCCAAAAACAGGCGCGTGTACATAACCATGACATTAAGATACCGGCAGATGCCACTCCGGGAAATTATCATCTGATGGTATACTGTTTGGACCGGTCTGGTAATGAAACTTACGTAGCACGTAATATCGTATTAAGTACGACAGGCGGTGTAGAGAGTGAGCATCACCATGATTAAGTGGAATACCTGAACCTGAATATGGACAGGGCCATACCGACGGATGGGAAGTTTAAACTCCCGTCTTCGGGCATGGCCTTCTTTTGTGTATTGTTCTTTATCGCTTGATTATTAGCACTCTTTCTTCTCTTTTTTCTTCTCCATTTTCTCATAAATCGCCTTCTTTTTCTTTTTTTGATAGGACAAAATCTGCATTTTCTACCGATTTATTGCGATTAATAAAAAAGAACAGTTAATTTTGCGCAATCATTTCATCTAAAAAGAATGGCTGACGACTCTTTATTTTTAATAGATATTGATAAGATACTTCAGACGAAAGCTCCGAAGCACTCCAAGTACATACCAAAGTTTGTCGTCTCCTATCTGAAGAGAATCGTTCATCAGGAGGAACTAAACGTTTTTCTGCGCGACTCAAAAGATAAAGTGGGAGTGGATTTTCTGGAGGCTTGTCTTGAGTTTCTGGATGCAAAGCTGGATGTGAAAGGACTGGAAAATATTCCGAAAGATGGTTTATATACGTTTGTGTCCAATCATCCGTTGGGAGGACAGGACGGAGTTTCTCTCGGGTATATTTTGGGACGCCGTTTTGACGGGAAGGTGAAGTATCTGGTAAATGATTTGTTGATGAATCTTCGCGGATTGGCACCCTTGTGTATTCCTATTAATAAAACGGGCAAGCAGGCCAAAGATTTTCCGAAGATGGTAGAAGCCGGATTCAAGTCGGATGACCAACTCATTATGTTTCCTGCGGGACTCTGTTCCCGGCGTCGGAATGGAGTGATCCGGGACCCTGACTGGAAGAAAACATTTATCGTAAAAAGTGTCCAGTTCCAGCGTGATGTGGTTCCTGTCCATTTTGAGGGTCGTAATTCTGATTTCTTTTATAATTTGGCTAATGTCTGCAAGACACTGGGGATCAAATTCAATATTGCTATGCTTTATTTGGCAGACGAGATGCTGAAAAATCGTCATAAAACATTTACTGTCACTTTCGGTAAACCCATTCCATGGCAGACTTTCGATAAATCGAAAACTCCGGCAGAGTGGGCACAGTATGTGAAAGATATCGTGTATAAACTGTAACAGATTAAGGAACAACTACTAACAAAGTATATGGAAGAAGTTATTGAACCGGTAAGCAAGGAGCTGATTAAAGCTGAGTTGACTGAAGACAAGCGGCTACGTATGACCAATAAGAGTAATAACCAGATATATATTATTACTTATCAGGATTCTCCCAATATTATGCGGGAGATCGGGCGTTTGCGTGAGATTGCTTTTCGGGCAGCAGGAGGCGGTACGGGATTATCGATGGATATCGATGAGTATGACACCATGGAGAATCCGTATAAACAATTGATTGTCTGGAATCCTGAAGCAGAAGAAATTCTGGGAGGTTATCGGTACATTCTGGGGACAGACGTACGTTTTGACGAGCATGGTGCGCCGGTTCTCGCTACTTCACACATGTTTAATTTCTCGGATAAATTTGTGAAGGAGTTCCTGCCTACGACTATTGAACTTGGACGTTCGTTCGTTACGTTGGAATATCAGTCAACCCGTGCCGGAAGCAAGGGATTATTTGCCTTGGATAATTTGTGGGACGGATTGGGAGCATTGACAGTAGTTATGCCGAATGTGAAATATTTCTTTGGTAAAGTAACCATGTATCCCAGTTATCACCGTCAGGGGAGAGACATGATTCTGTATTTCCTGAAGAAACATTTTGGGGATAAAGACGGACTCATTACCCCGATGAAACCGCTTGAGATGGAAACAGAAGAGGCGGAACTGGCGAGAATCTTCTGCAAAGATTCATTTAAAGATGATTATCGGATACTGAACGGTGAGATCCGTAAGCTTGGCTTTAATATCCCCCCTCTGGTAAATGCTTATATGAGTCTGAGCCCGACTATGCGTATGTTTGGCACGGCTATTAATTATGGATTTGGAGATGTGGAGGAAACCGGTATCCTGATTGCTGTAGACGAAATTCTTGAAGAAAAGCGCATGCGTCACATCGAATCGTTTGTTAAGAACGATCCGGAAGACTGCCAGATAACTTCCGGTGTAAATAAAGTTTTCACTCCGAAAGTGGTTACACCGCAGGAAGACTGTTCCCGTTAATTTTACGATAAAGATCCAGGGCAAAGACATCGGTCATGCCCGAAATATAATCAAGCACCGCCTGTACTCTTTCGTAGAGTGCAGGCGCTTTTATATTATATTGCCCTGATACGCGGTTAATAAGCAGCTGTGAATAGGCTTTCTCCGGCGAAGTGACAGCATCTATCATTAATTCAAGGAGCGTGTTGATGACCCGGAAACCTGCTAACTCAATGTCCAGTACGTCCCGTGAACGGTAAATCTTCTTAAACGATACTTCCGAGCAATGTTTGTATGCTTTTTCCGGACGCTCCGAGATGTGCTTGATAAGAGGTCCTTCAAATGTGCCGGAAAGGATTTCGGTTTCGTTATCTAAGAATGCCCGGGTACATTCCTTGATCAGCAGGCCAATGACAGAAGAACGGAGGTAGGCTATCTGTTCGTTTGTGTCGTTGACAATGTTGAACGTTTTACGAATACGTGATTGGCGTTCCTCTGTGAAATAAGCCAGAAGCAGCTCCTTAGTCTCTTCCGTAGTCAGGATTTTCAACTTGTGGGCATCCTCGATATCCATCATTTGGTAACAGATGTCATCGGCTGCTTCTACGAGGTAAACTAATGGATGGCGTACGTATTTTAATGGCTGATCACTAATCTGGATAAGTCCCAGTTCCGTTGCGATGCGGCGGAATCCTTCTTCTTCGGTCGTGAAAAAACCGAACTTGGACTTGTTTCCTGCAAGGCTCGATGAAAAAGGATATTTGACAATAGAAGCCAGGGTAGAATAAGTTAGTACGAATCCCCCTTTCCGGCGTCCTTCAAACTGGTGTGTCAATAAGCGGAAAGCGTTGGCATTTCCTTCAAAATGTGTCAAATCATCCCATTCCATCGGTGAAAGCTGATCTTGCAGCCGTGTTCCTTTACCTTCCGAGAAGAAAGTGGAAATCGCTTTTTCGCCGGAGTGTCCAAAGGGAGGGTTACCCAAATCGTGTGCCAGGCAGGCGGCAGAAACAATAGAGCCTATCTCCGGCAGAAAAGAGTCTTGTAATTGGGGTTGCCGTGTGAGGATCGCTTTTGATACATCATTGCCCAAAGAGCGTCCCACGCAAGATACTTCAAGACTATGCGTCAATCGGTTGTGAACAAATATACTGCCCGGGAGCGGAAAAACCTGTGTTTTGTTCTGTAACCTTCTGAAAGGGGCAGAAAAAACAAGGCGGTCGTAGTCCCGCTGAAATTCCGAACGGTTTTCCTGACGCTCCTCGTGAAACTCTTCCATGCCGAAACGTTTAGCTGAAATCAATCTTTTCCAGTCCATCATGATCTTTACAATTGGGTATTTGCACATTATTTAACTGCAAAAGTATGAATTTTAGGCTCAAATTGCGTATTTTCGCCCGTTAAATAGTAAACATACTGAATATGAACGTACAAGTAATCAATAAATCGAAGCATCCGCTTCCGGCATATGCAACCGAACTTTCTGCAGGAATGGACATCCGCGCTAATATTTCCGAACCGATTTCTTTAGATCCGATGCAACGGTGTCTGGTTCCTACAGGACTGTTTATCGCTCTTCCACAGGGATTTGAAGCGCAAATTCGTCCTCGGAGCGGACTGGCTTTGAAGAAAGGGATTACTGTCTTGAATTCTCCCGGAACAATTGATGCCGATTATCGTGGGGAGATTTGTATTATCCTGGTGAATCTTTCGGCTGAGACGTTTGTCATTGAAGATGGGGAACGTATTGCACAGATGGTGATTGCACGTCATGAGCAGGCGATGTGGCAAGAAGTAGAGATCTTGGACGAAACGGAACGGGGTGCAGGTGGCTTCGGGCATACCGGAAGAGGATAGAAGTTCGATTGAATCAATAATTGTAGTAAAATGAAGATAGATAAATTGCTTTTCGGAGTGCTGTTGCTTCTGTTTGCCTCCTGTGGTTCATCCCGTAAGGTGGAGAAACCGTCAGGGCAAGCTGCCGTTCAGGAGATAAAACTCGCTCCGGAGCAGCAACGTAAATATGACTATTTCTTTCTTGAAGCATCGCGTCTGAAAGTGAAAAAGGAGTATACGGCCGCCTTCGACCTGTTACAACATTGTTTGGCTATTAATCCAACCGGTTCGGCAGCTCTATACGAGATTTCCCAGTATTATCTTTTTCTTAAACAAGTGCCGCAGGGGCAGGAAGCATTGGAGAAAGCAGTTGCTTATGCTCCTGATAATTATTGGTATAGTCAGGCATTGGCCAGTCTGTACCAACAGCAGGATCAGAAAGAAAAAGCGATCGGAATACTCGAAAAGATGGCGACACGTTTTCCCGCTAAACAAGATCCGTTGTTCAACCTGCTCGATTTATATAATCAGAAGGAAGACTATGGCAAAGTTATTTCTACCCTAAACCGTATAGAGGAAAAAATGGGGAAGAATGAGCAGATTACAATGGAGAAGTTTCGTATCTATCTGCAAATGAAGGATGACAAAAAGGCTTTTGAAGAAATAGAGAGTCTGGTCAATGAGTATCCGATGGACTACCGCTATCAGGTGATTCTGGGCGATGTCTATATGCAGAATGGCAAGAAGCAGGAAGCTTATGATACTTATAAGAAAGTACTTGCCGCAGAACCGGACAATCCGATGGCATTGTTTTCATTGGCTTCGTATTACGAGCAGACCGGACAGAAAGAACTGTTTGAACAACAGATGGATACTTTGCTACTGAACCGGAAAGTTCCTTCGGATACAAAGGTGAATGTGATGAGGCAGTTTATCGTCCAGAGCGAACAGGAGGGAAAAGACAGTACACAGGTTATCGGACTGTTTGACCGGATGATGCAAATGGATATGGACGACGCGCAAATTCCGATGCTTTATGCACAGTATCTACTATCCAAAGGGATGGAGGCACAGTCTATTCCGGTATTGGAACAAGTAGTACAGATAGATCCTACCAATAAAGCTGCACGCATGACTTTATTAGGTTCCGCCATCCGAAAGAATGATTATGAACAGGTGATTAAGATCTGTGAGCCGGGGATTGAAGCAACTCCGGATGCCTTGGAGTTTTATTTTTATCTGGCTATTGCATATAATCAGGCCGAACGTTGGGACGATGTACTGGAAGTCAGCCTGAAAGCACTGGAACATGTCACTCCGGAGAGTGACAAGCAAATGGTCTCCGATTTCTATACAATTACGGGTGATGTATATCATACCAAAAAGTTGATGAAGGAGGCGTATGCAGCGTATGATTCGGCTTTGGTATACAATCCGTCCAATATCGGTGCACTAAATAATTATGCTTATTATTTATCGGTAGAGCGCAGGGATCTCGATAAGGCGGAGGAGATGAGTTATAAAACCGTAAAAGCCGCACCGAGCAATGCGACCTATCTGGATACTTATGCCTGGATTCTTTTTGAGAAAGGAAACTATGCTGAGGCCCGTATCTATATTGACGATGCCATCAAGAATACCAAACCGGAAGAAGAGAGCAGCGTGGTGTTTGAACATTGCGGGGATATCTATTTTATGACCGGTGACGTAGAAGGTGCCTTGAAATATTGGAAGAAAGCACTCGAACTGGGTACTGAATCGAAAACACTTAAACAGAAAATAGAAAAGAAGAAATACATTGCGGAATGAAAGGATGTATGTTTAAGAAATCTGTTATCAGACAGTCATACCTGCTGCCTTTACTACTTTTGGTAATGCTGCTTGCGGGTTGTAAAACATCGAAGGTTGTCAAGACCGCACCGGTGGAACCGGCTTACCTTTCGTCTAAGCTGCAGCTGACAGTGCCTAACAAAAACGGCAGTATTACTGTAAGTGGCAGTATGAAAATGAAAAGTGGCGAACGGATTCAGCTGTCTGTCCTGATGCCGGTGTTCCGTTCGGAAGTAATGCGCATGGAGGTCACTCCGGATGAAGTATTGCTGATAGACCGTATGAATAAACGTTATGTACGGGCAACCCGTGATGAACTGAAAGAGTTATTGCCTGAGAATGCCGATTTCGACCGGTTAGAGAAACTTTTGTTCAAGGCTTCCCTTCCGGGAGAGAAGAAAGAGCTTACAGGACGTGAATTGGGGATTCCTTCTTTGGAGAAAGCCAAAGTGAGACTGTCTGATTTTTCGACCGCCGAATTTGAGTTAATCCCCACCGAGGTATCATCCAGATATACTCAGGTGGCATTGGAAGACTTGCTAAAAATGCTGATGAAACTATGAACCGCTTTCTTTTGATTCTGGTAAGCTGTCTTTGTTTGACAACTGTTGTTTCAGCTCAGTCCAATAAACTGATTAAGGAGCTGGAGAGTAAGCGTGGTGCCTTGCAACAACAGATTGCGGAGACTGAGTCATTGCTGAAGAATACGAAGAAAGATGTAGGCAGCCAGTTGAACGGGCTTGCCGCCCTTACCGGACAGATAGAGGAGAGAAAGCGCTATATCATTGCCATGAACAATGACGTAGAGGCTGTCGGTAGAGAAATCTCCGGATTGGAGCGTCAGCTCAGAGGGCTTCAGCGTGACTTAAAAGATAAAAAGAAGAAATATGAGTCATCCGTACAGTACTTGTATAAGAATAAATCGGTTGAAGAGAAACTGATGTTTATTTTTTCTGCGAAAAGCCTTGGACAGACTTACCGGCGCCTCCGTTATGTGAGAGAATATGCCACTTATCAACGTCTGCAGGGAGAAGAGATCTTGAAGAAACAGGAACAGGTGAACCGTAAGAAGAAAGAACTTCAGCAGGTGAAAGCCGCTAAAGAAAACCTGTTGCGTGAACGGGAGGGCGAAAAGGCTAAACTGGAAGCACAGGAGAAAGAGAAACGTGAGATGGTGGCCAGCCTTCAGAAGAAACAGAAGGGGCTGCAAAGCGAAATTAATAAAAAACGGCGTGAGGCTAACCAACTGAATGCAAAAATCGACAAGCTGATCGCAGAAGAGATAGAGCGTGCCCGCAAGCGTGCCGAAGAAGAAGCTCGCCGGGAAGCAGCCGCCCGCCGGAAAGCGGCTGCCAAAGAGGACAAGACCTCCTCAACGGGAAGCGGCACTGCTCCGGCAAAGAAAAAGGCGGCGCCTCTGGAACGTTTCACTATGAGTAAGGCCGACCGGGAACTTTCGGGTAATTTCGTGAGCAACCGGGGCAAACTGCCGATGCCTATCACAGGTCCTTACATCATTACCAGCCATTACGGACAATATGCCGTGGAAGGGTTACGTAATGTGAAACTCGATAATAAAGGAATTGATATACAAGGCAAGCCGGGTGCACAGGCACGTGCTATCTTCGATGGTAAAGTAGCAGCCGTGTTCCAGTTGAACGGGCTTTTTAATGTACTGATACGTCACGGGGATTACATTTCGGTATATTGTAACCTCTCGTCTGCTTCTGTGAAATCCGGTGATACGGTAACCACCAAGCAGGCTATCGGTCCGATTTTCTCAGATGGCAGTGACAATGGGCGGACTGTCCTTCATTTCCAATTGCGCAGAGAGAGGGATAAGTTGAACCCCGAACCGTGGTTGAACCGGTGACGCTTTCATTGGGTAAATAGGCACATACAATAACAACAAGTCGTTTTTTAAATCTTAAATGAATACAACACATGCGAATCATCACTCTACTAATTACTTTATTTGCTTTGGGGATAACACCGTTACAGGCATTCTCCTATTTCTCTTTTAAGAAGTATCAGGTAGAAGACGGATTATCACATAACACAGTCTGGTGTGCCATGCAAGACAGCTATGGCTTTATCTGGCTGGGCACGAGCGACGGTTTAAATTGTTATAATGGGCGGGGCAACAAGGTTTACAGGAATATCCTGAATGATAAGTTCTCGTTGGAGAATAACTTTGTGCAGGCGCTTTTTGAGGAAGAGAATCAGAATATATGGGTGGGAACTAACTGGGGACTTTATATATATGACCGGGAACATGACCGTTTCAGCTATTTCGACAAGAAAACCCGCTATGGAGTCTTTATCAGCAGTGAGATTAAGAAAATCATAAAGACCGAGAGCGGATTGATCTGGATTGCCACTCTGGGGCAGGGATTGTTTGTCTATGATCCTAAGACCGATGTGCTGACACAAAACAGCCTTCAGACTTCTTTTGTATGGGATGTCTGTGAAAGTAACTCCCGCCACATTTATGCTTCCTCCTTACAGGAGGGCTTGCTTTGCTTCGATGAGAGCGGCAAATTTCTACAGTCTTATCCTCTTTTATCCGCGGGGAATAATCCCGATAATTACCGCATTAACTGTTTGCTCGATATTCGCAGCGATATTTGGTTCGGAGCCGGAAGCAATCTGCTGTATTGCCTGAACGAGCGCACCGGAAAGCTGGACAGTTATAATGCCTCCCATCTGAATTTCGGTGTTATCCGCTGCCTGCTGAGTTATTCGGAAACAGAACTTCTGGTAGGCACTGACAACGGGCTTTACCTTTTTGACTTGCGTGATAAAACTTTTTCGCGGATCGATAACCCGTCAGACCCCAGAAGCCTGAGTGACCAGTCGATCAATGCGATGATGCGTGATGCGGAAGGTGGAATCTGGGTACTGACCAATCTCGGAGGAGTGAATTATCTGGCTAAACCTACCAAAAGATTCGACTATTATCCTCCTGTCTACCGGGATGGAGGGGTAACTGCCGGGAAAGTGGTAGGTCCTTTCTGTGAGAATGCCGCAGGAAATATCTGGGTGGGCACTCGCGATGGTTTATGTTTCTTCGACGTGTCCACTCATCAGTTGACCGCTTATCCGATCGGTGGGAAAGCAGACAAGAAATATGACATACGCTCTTTGTTGCTGGATGGTGACCGTCTGTGGATAGGCACTTATGCCGAAGGGTTGAAGGTACTCGATCTCCGGACCGGGCATGTGAAGTCGTACAATCATCTGCAGGACACCCCGAACACGATTTGCAGTGACGATGTTCTGGCTGTCTACAAAGATCGCAGCGGAGATATTTTTGTCGGGACCAGTTGGGGGCTGTGCCGTTACAATCCTCAGGAAGATAACTTTTCAACCATCACTACGGTAGGATCGATGGTATCTGTGGTCGATATTCTGGAGGACATGTATGACAATTTGTGGATTGGCACATCCAACAGTGGGGTGTTCCGCTTTAACACACGAAACGGACACTGGAAACATTTCCAGCACGAAAGGAATGATTCGACTACCATTACCAACAACTCCGTGATTACACTGTTTGAGGACTTGAAAGGTACCATGTGGGTTGGTACGAACGGTGGAGGACTTTGTTCATTTGATCCGAAGACGGAGACATTCGTTGACTTTGATCCGGACAATACCATATTGCCCAATCGGGTCATCTACTCCATCGAGCAGGATAAGACGGGCGATTTCTGGATATCAAGCAATGCGGGACTGATAACGATTAACCCGATCACCAAGCAGCATTTCCGCCAGTTCACGGTCAATGACGGTCTACAAGGTAACCAGTTCACTGCCCAGTCATCTTTGAAGACGGCAAGCGGCAAGCTTTATTTCGGCGGAATCAGTGGGTTCAATTCTTTTGTTCCCGACCAGTTCATGGATAACCAGTACATCCCTTCTGTATATATCACCGAAATACGTCTGCCCTATACGACAGATGAACGGGTGGTACAGGATATTCTTCATCTGGAAGAGCCTCTTTATCGTGCCAAGACCATTACGTTGCCTTACGAATATAATACTTTCTCAGTTAGCTTCGTTGCCTTGAGTTACGAAGATCCGTTGAAGAACCGTTATTCCTACCGCTTGAAAGGGGTGGACAAAGAGTGGGTGGTCAATTCAGAACTGAATACGGCTTCTTACACCAATTTGCCTCCGGGCAAATATGTGTTTGAAGTAAGAGGCTCGAATAATGATCATAAGTGGAATGACCAGACTACCTCTCTCCTGATTGTAATCACGCCTCCATGGTGGCTGACTACATGGGCATACTGCATCTATACGCTTCTTCTGATCGGATTTGCCTATTATGCAGGCTGGCGATGGAACCGGCATGTGAAGAAGAAGTACAAACACCGGATGGAAGAGTATCAGACTGCAAAGGAGAAGGAAGTCTACAAATCAAAAATTAGTTTCTTCATCAATCTGGTGCACGAAATCCGCACCCCGTTGAGTCTGATCCGTCTTCCTCTTGAAAGGTTGCTGGAAGATAAACGGGAAGGACGGGATGCCAAGTACCTGTCGGTGATCGATCGGAATGTCAATTACCTTTTGGGAGTCACCAATCAACTGCTTGATTTTCAGAAGATGGAGAACGGCGGAGTACAGTTGAATCTGAAGAAGTGTGATATTAATCAGCTGGTAAGCGATGTTTATGGGCAGTTTACAAGCCCTGCCGAACTGAAAGGCATCTCGGTGATGCTTGATCTCCCGGAAGGTGAGATCTTTGCCTCGGTGGATCGCGAAAAGGTCTGTAAGATTATTGTCAACCTGATAGGTAATGCGGTGAAATATGCCCAGAGCCGTATCGACATTAAATTGGTATCTTCCGGTGAAGGTTTCCGGGTTTCGGTGAGCGATGACGGTCCGGGTATTCCGGATGGAGAGAAGCAGAAAGTGTTTGAGGCCTTCTACCAGGTGAAGGACGGTAAGTCGGGTGCGGTGGGTACAGGCATTGGACTGGCCTTCTCCAAGTCGTTGGCCGAAGCACATCATGGTACGTTAAGTCTTGAGGACAGCGTGTATGGCGGTTCTTCTTTCGTGCTCACTTTGCCTTGGGGCGAGGAGGTGGCTTCTGAAGAGCCCGAAGTGCTGATACCGGAAAGTCAGAATCCGGTTGCCGAAGGATCGGTTGCCGAGGCGCCGGGCAGTAAGTTTACCATCCTGCTGGTAGAAGATAACGTAGATCTGTTGAATCTGACGCGGGAGTCACTGAGCACCTGGTTTAAGGTCCTGAAAGCCCAGAACGGCCGGCAGGCGCTTGAAGTGCTTGCCAATGAAACGGTAGACTTGATTGTCAGCGACGTGATGATGCCTGAGATGAATGGTTTGGAGTTGACGGCTAAAGTCAAGACAGATATTGAATACTCCCATATTCCTGTCATCCTGCTGACGGCAAAAACTACGTTGGAAGCTAAGGTTGAAGGTTTTGAGTATGGAGCGGACGTGTATATCGAAAAGCCGTTCTCCATCCGCCAGTTGCACAAACAGATTGAAAACCTGCTGAAGTTGCGCCAGTCGTTCCATAAAATGATGACCGAATTGTCCGGCAACAGTGGAGCTTCGCCTGTCAGTCTCGTAGAATATTCCGTTTCGCAGAAAGATTGTGAACTGATGGCTAAAGTGCGGGCAGCCGTCGAGGCGCAGCTCTCTGATGAGCATTTCTCTGTCGACACATTGGCGGAGTCCCTCAATATGAGCCGTTCCAACTTCTATCGCAAGATAAAGGCACTGGCCGGCATGCCGCCCAATGACTATCTGAAGACGATCCGCCTGAACAAGGCTGCCGAGTTATTGAAAAACGGGGTACGCATTACTGACGTGTGTGAGCAGATTGGTTTCAGTTCTTCGTCTTATTTTGCCAAATGCTTTAAGATTCAGTTTGGAGTGTTGCCTAAGGATTATCATTGATCATCCTCTGCGATGAATAATATTTTACGAAACCATTTACTGAAGGATGGCTTGGCCCGGCCTTTCGGAGGCCTCCCGTAGAGGGGCGGATTTACGTGTACACGCAAATTTGCTTCCGCGTACACGTAAATTTACTTCCGCCTATACGTAAATCCGACTCCTTCAGGAAGGTGCTGTGGGGCGGTTTTTGGCCGGTGTTTGGGGAGAAAGAGTGATCGGGGCGGAGAGGGGAGTAGCGTCCGGTACCCTCTGTTTCCGCTTTTAAAGATAGAAGTCGGGATGGTCTTTAATTTTTACAAATGAAATGCTGGCCGGAGAGGTGTCTTTCACTTCTCACTGATCCCTTCTTTGCGAGGTTTTCCCAGGAGAGGCATTCCATCGGCATCCCAGCTTATTTTTTGCAGGCGGGGACTGCGTGAGTCTGTTGCGCCCGGAGCGTCATTCGGGATTCTTCGGGCATGATAAAGCATATACCACTCCTTTCCGTCCGGCGAAGGTACGAAAGAAGGGCTGCCCGGTCCGAAGACACTGTCTTCGGGTTGTTGTTCAAAGACAGGCGTGTCCAGCTTCTTCCACGATGCTGCGTCTGTCAGGTCGCTGCCGGCATCGGCAGTCAGCAGTCCGATGCAGTAATAAGGGGTCCAACTTCCACTTGCACAGTAGTATATCAGCACTTTGTCCTTGTTTTTCGACTCAAAGAACTGTGGGGCTTCGTTGACATGGATCGGATAGGCCGTTTTACTGCCGTCGGGCGAAATCCATTGACGTTCCCATTCATACTCCGGTTCCGAAATCATCACCCTGTCCGACGAGAGTGTCCATGGATTCTCCATTTTGGCTATGTAGATGCATTGGGTTTCGGTCTCGATCCGTCGTTTGGGCCATCCGCACCAGATGAGGTAGCGTTCACCCCGATGCTCAAACGTACTGGCATGGATTGCCCAGTTATCGTCTTTGTCCGTTTTGATCCGCCCTTTCATCACAAACTCACCCTCCAGCGGGTTGGCTGAGACATTTTCGATCACATAGATGTGGTGATTGTCCATATTGCCGTCGTCCGCGGCGAAGTATACGTACCATTTTCCGTCAATCCGGTGTATTTCCGGTCCCCAAAGGTGATACGAGCTGGACACCTCCTTCGGTATCCACACCTCTTTCCGGGTTGCATGCTCCAGATCGGTGATATCATTCGTTTCCCAAAGGATGATTTTATTCTCGGCTCCTTGTGTATAGTAATACTTGCCTTCATGAAAAACAGCCCATGGTTCTGCTCCCACGGGCAGTAGGGGGTTGGTATAGGTGGCTCCGGAAGGGACCTCCTTGGATGCGGGAGCTTTTTTGTTTTGACAAGCCGGACAGCAGATGAGTGCCAGCAAGAGCAACGGGATATGTATGAGTTTCATAGGCTTGGGGTTTACAACAACGTTACAAATATAGATACCTTTTGAGGGGGCTGAAGGCGGAGAGGGTCAAGTTTAGGCTATTTTAACGTGAATCGGTCAACCACGCGGAGGACACAGAGTTCCACAGGGAATCTATTTCTTAGTTAAACAAGAGATTAAAACTTTGTGGAACTCTGTGGTGGGCCGATGGCGTCAGAGCTCGCTGATTTCCGAATACAGCTCAATCATGCAGGAGTTTTCCAGCAAGCTTTTGAACTTGTCTTTACGGTTGCCCGACCAGTCATTGTTCAGCAATCCGTTTTCGTCACGGGTATACTGCCAGGCATAGTCCGCATTGTCTATCATGGCTTTCACGTATGTATCATTTTTATCAACCTCGTAAAGAGCTTTCAAGCCGCGGAAGAGGATGACGTTGAACCACGGACTTGACGGAAAGAACTTCATTTCCCCTTTTACCGTAGGCTGCGGTTTCAGGAAATGCCGGCAGGCACCTTTGGCCGTCTGCTGTGCGTCTTTCAGGTACTGTTCGTCGCCGGTAGCCTGATAGAGCAGTACGCCTGCTTGGATCATCTGTCCGCTGTTGTACGTATATTTGGCATAACCGATTTTTCCTTGCAGATTTTTATTGTCCCAGTAGACAAAATCAGACGGGTCACGGAGGTTATCACGTGTCCACTGGTAAGTTGCCTTGGCTTGGTCGAGGTATTTTTTCTCCTTGGTCAGTTTGTAGAGCTTCATGCAGAGAACTGTTGCAGGAGCATTCGAACAAGTATTCTTTGATTCCTTTTTCTGTTCGCACCAGTAGATACCGCCTCCCAGGTCGTCCGACCATCCGGAATAGATGTAATCGTGCAAAGCAATGGCTTTCTTCAGGTATTCCTTATTCTTTGTGGCTGCGTAATAGTCGCAGAAGTCAATCGCTACCCAATCATTGTCGTCGTAGTAACGGTCGTTCTGGCCGGCAAAGGCGGGATAAGACTGATAACACTCCGGTTGGCGGGTAGTATCCCAGTACAAGTCGAGTCCGGGCTTGATTTGTTTGTCCATCAGTTTCTTGTACTTTTTGTCGCCGGATGTTTTATAGAGCGATACACAGCCTGACACCATTGCCGAATAAGGCCACAAAAAGGATACTTCTTGTTGGGTAACCTCTGAGCCGGTGTTGGCTGTATACGTAATTTGTTGATTCGGATTTCGTGGATAAGTTTCCATCAGCAATCCATACTTTTTTACCTCATAGAGAGACAGTACCTGTTGGAGGAGTGAATCGGCTCTTTGAAGGTAGACTTTACCTCCCAACTGTGCCGACAAACAGGCAGGAACCAGCAAGAAGGTGAGGGCAATGAATGATTTTCTCATACTTATATTCAAATAATGGCGATCGGTGGTCGGGCAGGTGGCACGGTGTTCATAGGCGTTAATCCGGTGAGCGGGCTGTGCGACTTGACAATAACTCAACTACTGATTCGCATAAACAGTAAAATTGTAGATTGCAGTCGAGAGCTTCCCGGGGTGCAAGGACCTTTTCACCACAGGTTACACAGGTTATTCATGTTAACCATTCGTGACTTAGAAATCACTCTGTGTTACCCTGTATCCTCTGTGGTGAGTTTTGGTACATCCCCGGGCGCGAGGCTCCCTCCTTTACTTTATTTTCTCGAAGATAGCTTTGATCCGTTTCATATCCAGTTTGGGAGTACGGTCGTAATAGTAGATACCGTTCTTCTCCTGTTCCACGTCGGTCAGCTGTGTATAGCAGAATCCCGTCACGTGCGGTGAGGCGATAAAGGCATCGATCTGACCTTCCAGACGTTTGTAGAATGCTTCTGCATTTTCCGGCATGCCTCCGTATCCCCATGAGTTTTTCCGGTCTTTCTCTGCCATCCAGGGGATACCTCCGAACTCGTCAACCATGTAAGGTTGTCCTTCGTAAACAGCCAGAAAGTCTTTGTCGCGTGCATTACGATAAGGCTCTTTGCCCTCTTCCATCTTTAACTGCTCCGTCAGTTTGACACGATCCTGTTCGTAGTTGTGTACACTCCAGATATCTGTTATCACGTGATTGTCGCCACTGGCATCATTTACCGGACGGGTCGGGTCGATGGCTTTCGTGATGTTGTATACGTCGCGGATCAGGCGGACATAAGCATCCGGACCGCCACCCCAGGTTTCGTTAAAAGGAGTCCAGGTCACCAGCGAAGGGTGATTCCGGTCACGGACTACGACTTCACTCCATTCGCCCAGGAAGTTACGGGCAGCCAGTTCCTTGTTTACATCCAGCATCCAGCTTGCCGATTCTCCCCAAGTGATGTAGCCTAACTTGTCGGCCCAGTAATAATATCTCTCTTCGAAGACTTTCTGGTGGAGGCGTGCTCCGTTGAAACCGGCTTCTTTACCCAGTACGATATCGTTCTTCAAAGCTTCGTCACTCGGAGCTGTCCAGATACCTTCCGGATAGAATCCCTGATCGAGTACCAGACGCTGGAAATAAGGCTGGTTATTCAGGTAAAAACGTCCGTTGGCTGTGTGTACTTTACGCATACCGGCGTACGATTTTACTTCATCCACTACGTTGCCTTTGGTATCCTTTACCTGATAAACGAGGTCGTACAGGAACGGAGATTCCGGCGACCACAGCTTCATGTTCTTAACCGGTAGAACCACCACTGAACTATTGGCGCAGTTTACGCTCTTTTTGGCCACGGTTTTGTTTCCGTCTTTTAGAGTGACTTCCAATGTGTTGGCTGATTCATTGTAAAACTCCGGTTCGATGACCAACTGCTTCTGGTCGATATCCGGACGGATGAATACCGATTTCAGTCCATTGGCTGAAACGGCCTCCATCCATACGGTTTGCCAGATACCGGTAGTACGGGTATATGAGCAACCTCCCGAATAGTAGTTACCACATTGTTTTCCTCCGGTCTGGAGTCCGGAGCGGAGGTCGTCCTGCACAAATACTACCAGGTTATGAGTCTTTCCGGGTGTAACATAACGGGTCAGGTCTACAGCGAACGAAGATGAACCGCCGAAGTGACGCTGTACGAACTTACCGTCGATAAAAATCTCTGCGCAATAATCTACGGCACCGAAGTTCAGGAAGATTTTCTTTCCGTTCCAGTCCGATGGAATGGTGATGTTGCGCTGGTACCACATCTGTTCGATGAAATCGGTATAGCCCACTCCCGAGAGTTTGCTTTCCGGACAGAAAGGTACCGTAATGTTTTTATCAAATTTTTCTGCCGATTGCAAGCGGCGGTCTTTTCCCGACTTTCCAAAATCAAAATCAAATGTCCAGGTACCGTTCAGGTTGATCCACTGTTCTCTTTCGAACTGTGGACGGGGATACTCCGCTCGCGGAGTATCTGCGCTGAAACAAGACCAACTGTTCAGCATGAATAGCATTGCTGCTGCTAAAAGTTTTTTCATTGTAATTGTGTGTTTGAAGCCTCTTTCCCTCCCTATCCCTTCCCACAGGGAGAAGAGGAAAGAAGGCTTATGTGTGAATATTAAGTTGTTTTTGTTATCACTGTCTGTTGCGGAAATCAATGGGAAGCTCCTACTACCGGAAATTCCGTTATTCTTAAGGTAGTGCATCCGTAAGGAATCAATGTGATCTCCGTTTCCGGTCCCTCACCTCCACTACAGAAAGAATAGGGTTGAGGCCCTGCCATCTCGTTGTAAAGTTTCCATGACGGTATCAGCCTTGCCTTCATCCGTATCTCTATCGGAGCATTTTCTTTATTCCAGGGGAATATGGAAGATTGCTTTTCCGGATGAATCGTTACCCGGGCATGTTCATTCGCTTTGCTGCGGTTGAAGTCCACCAGACCGTAATTCCATGGTTCTGTTGGAGTCACTGCATAATAATACGGGCCGTACCAAGGTTCCTCAAACTTTTTCTTTTCCCATTTCTCTTCCATCTTCAGGGCAAATACCAATGGGCCACGTTCAATGGCTACCGAATTTTCATACCAGGTATCGGCAGTGACTTCCATCGGCAGGTGTAGTTCCACGCGGTCTCCTTTTTTCCAGATACGGTCTACAACAGCCATCCGTCCACCTTCCACATGCTGAAGAAGCTGGCCGTTGACTGATATACCGGCTTGTTTGCACCATTTGGGGATGCGTAACTGAAGGGCAAAGTTGACTTCTTTCCGTTTCTTGTCCATAGATTGGAGTGTGAAACTGATTTTATCATCCATCGGATAGTAAGTGTCTTCACAGAAAGTCACCATGCAGCCTTCTGCTACCTTGGCCGTCACCTCCGATGGGGCATATGCTGTAACAGCCAGTCCGCCATCCGGTGTGGCATACCAAAGGCTCTGCGTGAATTTGGGCCATCCTTGGTGCATGTTCGATGCGCAACAAGGATATCCTGTCAATAGTCCGAAACAGTTGTCCGTTCCTCCATGATCCTGATCGAAGTTGCGGCGGTGGCGTGTCACCATTACCTGATTAGCTTGCTGGAAATATTGTTTCGTCATGAAATCGTCAGAAATTTGGGTAGGCAGTGCATTGAATGCAATCCGTTCCAGATGGTCGGCGAAGTCAATATCACCTGTGATCTCTACCATTTTCTCCAGCGAATACATCAGTTCCACTGCCGAACAAAGTTCGGAACCCTGAGTTGGATTATTGCCATGCAAAGCTTCGTCACCGCCATACATTCCCTGGGGCTGACCGTGAAACTGGCGAATATCACTGAAAGCACGTTTCACTGCATCGAGATATGCCTTGTCCGGTTCTTGTTGATAATAGATGACAGGTTCTTTGATGCCTTGCGCCAGGTTGACGCAATGAATTGTGTTGATGCGTCTCAGGTCACCCCGGTTCACCATGTCTACAAAACTAAAACTCTGTTTATGGATCAGTTTGCCAAGATCAAGGAGGAACGAATCTCCGGTGATATTATAAAGCCAATACACAGCCTGAAGATTATCACAAGCACGGAATTCTGCCCAAAAGGTCCAGTTGCCCAGTGGTTTTTCCGGTAAAGTTTTCAGTTGGTAGCGGAAATAGTTGGTCATGAACCGGATAACCCGCTGGTCATTGGTGGCGGAATAATATTGTTGAAGTATCTTTAACATTACCATGCGTGGCCACCAGTCGTGTGAGTTGTCCCGTTGTATGCCGGTCTCTCCCGGATAGTCTTTGGCCGGGCCAAAGAATCCGTCTTCCCGCTGGCTATTTAAAGCCCATTCTATCCAGGGTTGTACTTTGGCCTTCAGCTGTGCGTCGTCCAGAAGGTATGCCAGTGGAAGTAATCCGTCAATCCAATACGGTCCTCTTTCCCATTGGTCACCGTCGCCGCCGAGCCAACCGTTGCGTTCGCCCATCACTAACGGATACAGTTTGTCCATTTGCCCGGTTGCCCCGTTTTTCTGTCTGACCAGCATTTCCTGCAGCCATCCTTTAGCTTTGATACTGCCCAATGGCAGTTCCATAAAAGGTTTGCGCACCAACGGATAGCGGTTGTTAGTATAATTTTCGGGGGTATCGGCCCGGAGCCCGCTTCCTAAAGAAGAGAAGCAGAGGCCCAGTCCGATAAGCAGATATGTAAACGTATTCTTTTTCTTCATGAGTGTTTTTCTATTAATGTTTGGGTACAGAAAGTTTTATTCTCTGGTGTTCGGGAAAGCGGAAACACGCAGCCTGGCTGCTCCCATCGGTATCAGTGTAATTTCCTCTTTCTCTCCTTTCGGTGCATCCATTTCAGGGAGTTCGCTGCACAAATCGTATTGGTCGATGATCCATGAAGGAACTTTCCGTCCGATAGCTTTTACTTCAATCGGTGTACTTGCTACGGTGAACGGGAAGTTATCTGCCGGCCATTCTTTGCGTACTACTTTAAAGTCTTTCAAAGGTTTGTCCTTGCCGAGTACTAATGCGTAGTTCCAAGGAGTTTTTGCATAGATCTCGTATGTCGGCCATTGGCTGGCGTCGGCGCCTTCCTGCCATTTAGAGTCACCGATAGCCGTAGCGCGGCTGTCCTTTTTCACATAATCTTCGTCAATTTTCAGTGACATTGTCAACGGACCGTAGTCTACGCTTACACTGTTTTTGTTCACTTGCCATGTACGCATCGAAAGTTGCATCGGCAGCTGAATTTCCACTTGGTCATTGTCTTTCCATTCGCGATGGATGCAGGCATATTGTCCGGCTTCGGGGTTGGCCGCTACCTTTTTGCCGTTAACAAAGATAGTCGCACCCTCTGTCCATGAAGGAATTCTCAGATAGAAGGGGAAACTTACTGCTTTCGGAGTATTTACCGTAAACCGGATCGTTTCCTCAAAAGGATAGTTAGTCTGTTCGTGAAGAGTTATTTCGTTTCCGTCACCCACCTTCACTGTTGCTTTGCAGGCAGCATACATAGCGGCTGCTATACCGTTATCCGGACTGGCCAGAATCAGATGTTCGGCATAGTAAGGCCATCCCTGTGCATGATTGTGCTGGCAGCAACGGCTACTGAAGGGATTCATTGCCAGGAAAGGTCCCCGGTTGTCGATGCCCGGATGATGGTTCTTTGAGTCACTGACAGTTTGATTGGGACAAGTGATATAACGCAAACCCTTGAAGTCCGGCATTACGGCAGCCGGATAACTGTTGAATGCCACCTCTTCGCAGTGTTCTGCCCAGAAAGGATCGCCGGTCATACACAGCATCAACTCGTCCGAGGCCATCTGTTCCACCAATCCGCAGGTTTCTACTCCCTGGCGCGGGTCAATTGATCCCATACGTGCATTTTCATCGGCACCGAACATACCGCCCGGCACTTGTCCGAAAGTACGGCGGATCAGGTTGTGCACATTATAAGATGCTTTCAGCAGGGTCGAGTCTCCCGTCATCATATAATAGGTAGCCGGTTCACGGAAACACTGCGCGATGTTCACGTTGTGCCAGTTTGGCAATGCCGACGGACGGGTCCAGTCTGCTGTGTTGCGGTGTATTTTCTCAGCCAGTTCCAGTAAGAACTGATCTCCTGTACGGTTATAGAGCCAATATACGCTTAACAGGTTGTCCCCGCCACGGCTGTTTTCCCAATAATCTTCCAGAAACTGTTCATCCGGTACACTCAGTTGCCATTTGAAGTAATTGGTCATCAGGTCAATAACCCGTTGATCATTTGAATATTCGTAATAGGATTGAAGACACCAGAGCATGATCATCTGTGCCCACAACTCTCTTTTTCCGTTTCGTTCGTTGATAGGACCGAAATATCCGTCAGGCTGTTGGCTGGCAAATGCACCTTCAAGCCATATCTTGGCCTCGTCGATCATTTTCTGATCCTTTAATATATAGGCCAGGTTTCCATATCCTTTCAGCCAGTAGGGAACCTCTTCCCATCCATGGTCTCCTCCTTGGGTCAGCCAGGCATTGTTCTCCTTACCCAACCATGCGCTGATTTCATTCAGATGCCCCGTCAGTCCATCTTTCTGTAGTTCCAGATATTTCTTTAACCATCCTTCGGGTTGGATACTTCCTACAGGTAGTTTAATGAAGTTAATCGGTTTCAGTGGCAGGCGGTTTCCTACATAATTTACGTTGGTTTGTGCACAGTCGGGCCGATTCACTATAGCTACTGCCGACGATGATTGATCGGAAGTGCACGATGCTGCCAGTAATCCGGCGGTAATCAGGATTCCTGCCAGGCCTCCTTTCAGATTTTTCATCTTTTTCATGTTTGGGTGTTTTTACTTATGGTTATTATTTAGGGGTTATTTCGATACAAATCAGTAGCTTCGTCTGATATCATGCTACAAAGTTTGTGAATTCTGCATGAAATGTGTGAAACAAACTATTCAATAAATAGCAATTACTGACCAATAAGATGTGAAATACAGGTTCAGTGAACAATAGGAGCATAAAAAGAACAGTTTCTTTTGTTTATTGAGCAGTATTTATCCCTTTATTCAACGAAAATGTTTTTTCTTTGTAGCATCTTAATAACGAAAAGCTATGAAAACAAAGATCTACCTGCTATTTATTACTACCTTATTCTTCTGCGCCGGTTGTGGAAACAAGAACGGCGGGCAGAAACAGAGGTCGGTAAGTGCAGCAAAGGATACATATGTAAATCCTTTGTTTCCGGAAGGAGCCGATCCGAGTGCTCTGTTCCATAATGGCAAGTATTATTATACACATGGGACAGAAGATAAAATCCTGCTTTGGGAAACGTCTGACATTACCGATATGGCTCACTCTGTTTGTAAAATGGTGTGGCGTCCGGAAGATCCGTCCAATTGTTGTCACCTCTGGGCACCGGAGATTCATTATATAAATGATAAATGGTATATTTATTATGCTGCCGATGATGGCAATACGGACAACCATCAGTTGTACGTACTTGAAAACTCTTCTCCCGATCCCATGCAGGGTAAATTTGAAATGAAGGGGAGCATTATGACCAATCCCGAATGGAATTGGGGTATACAAGCCACTACTTTCGAACATAAGGGAGTTCGTTATTTAGCCTGGTCCGGTTGGCCCAAGAGAAGAACCAATGCTGAAACTCAATGTATCTATATTGCCCGGATGAAAGACCCGTGGACACTTGACTCTCCTCGTGTCTTGATATCCAGACCCGAATATGAGTGGGAACGCCAGTGGGTAAATCCGGATGGTAGCCGTACGGCTTATCCTATTTATGTGAATGAAGGACCTCAGTTCTTCCATTCGAAGGATAATAAGACATTGATTCTCTATTATGCCGCCAGTGGTTCATGGTCACCTTATTATTGCATCGGAATGCTGACTGCCGATGCCGAAAGTGATCTGCTCGATCCGGCCTCTTGGACAAAAAGTCCGGTTCCGGTATTCCAGCAATCGTTGGAAAACGAAGTATACGGTCCGGGTGGTCTCTCGTTTGTTCCTTCGCCCGATGGCACGGAGTGGTATATGATTTACCATGCCCGTCAGGTAACCAACGGAGATACCGGTAGTCCTGAGACCCGCAATCCGCGGATACAGAAAATAGGATGGGATGCTAACGGAATGCCCGATTTAGGGATTCCGGTTCGTGCAGGAGTCGCCTTGCCGAAGCCTTCGGGTATTCCCTTGAAATAAAATAGTTATTTAGAACGTTTTTCCTTAGTTTGACAGGTAGCCGACTACCTGCCCCGGGGAACGTATTGCGTAATCAATAGGTTAAACATAATTTTAAGACAATGAAAAAGAGCATTTTAATTGCAGTTCTGACAGCGTCGATGGCTACTTCCGCTTTTGCACAATGGAAACCGGCAGGAGACAAAATCAAGACAAAGTGGGCTGAACAGGTAAATCCTGAGAATGTACTGCCCGAGTATCCGCGTCCGGTAATGGAACGGGGAGAGTGGAAAAACCTCAATGGTTTGTGGAATTATGCCATCACAGAAAAGGGAGCCGTTCCTTCGGCTTATGAAGGACAGATCCTGGTTCCTTTTGCCGTAGAGTCCAGCCTTTCAGGTGTTGGTAAGAAAGTAAGTCCCGATGAGGAACTCTGGTATCAGCGTAACTTCACTGTACCTGCCACTTGGAAAGGTAAAAAGGTGATGCTGAATTTCGGTGCTGTAGACTGGAAAGCCGATATTTGGGTGAATGATATTAAAGTAGGGCAGCATACCGGCGGATTTACTCCTTTCTCGCTTGACATTACAGCTGCTTTGGCTGCTAAGGGAGACAATAAGCTCGTAGTGAAAGTATGGGATCCGACAGACCGCGGACCTCAGCCTCGCGGCAAACAGGTGAACCGTCCCGAAGGTATCTGGTATACGGCCGTGACAGGTATCTGGCAGACTGTTTGGATGGAACCTGTGGCCGAACGTCATATAACGAATGTTCGTACTTCTTCGGATATCGACCGAAAGAAACTGACCGTAGATGTTGCTACCAGTACCGGTTGTCCTTCCGAAGTTATTGAAGTGAAAGTGTTCGATGGCAAACAATTGGTTGCTACCGGAAAAGGACTGAATGGCCAGACCATCGACATTCAGATGCCTGCCGATGCAAAATTGTGGAGTCCTGCCTCTCCGGCTCTCTATTCCATGCAGATAGCTCTGTTGAATAATGGTAAAGTGACTGATAAAGTAGACAGTTACACAGCTATGCGTAAATATTCTACCCGTCGTGACAAGAACGGAATTGTACGTCTGCAACTGAATAATGAAGATGTGTTCCAGTTTGGTCCGCTCGATCAGGGTTGGTGGCCCGACGGGTTGTATACAGCTCCGACAGACGAGGCATTGGTGTATGACATCCAGAAAACCAAAGACTTCGGATTCAATATGATCCGTAAGCATGTGAAGGTGGAACCGGCACGTTGGTATACACACTGCGATAAACTGGGTATCATTGTATGGCAGGATATGCCGAACGGTGACCGTGAGCCGGAATGGCAGATGTATAATTACTTCACGGGTAACGAGCTGAATCGTAGTGAAGAGTCGGAACAGATTTATCGTAAAGAGTGGAAAGAGATCATGGACTATTTGTACAACTATCCTTGCATCGGTGTATGGGTTCCGTTCAACGAGCGTTGGGGACAGTTCAAGACCGAAGATATTGCGGCATGGACAAAGAAGTATGATCCTTCACGCTTGGTGAACCCGGCAAGTGGCGGCAATCACTTCCCTTGTGGTGACATTCTCGATTTGCATCATTATCCCAATCCGTCCCTCGACTTCTATGATGCCGGACGTGTTACTGTATTGGGTGAATATGGCGGTATCGGACTGGCATTAAACGAACACCTTTGGGAACCGAATCACAACTGGGGATACGTAAAGTTCAATTCTCCGGAGGAAGTAACGAAACAATATGTTGAGTACGGCAATGAATTGTACCGGTTGATTCAGCGAGGTTTCTCGGCTGCTGTCTACACACAGACCACTGATGTGGAAATGGAAGTGAACGGACTGATGACATACGACCGTAAGGTGATTAAGGTGAATGAAGCCCAGGTGAAGGCTATCAATACCAAGATATGCAATTCTTTAAATAAGTGATTAGAGTAGGGTGTCGATAGGTACACAAGTTTTTGATTAAGGTATAGATTGTTGAAGGATACGATTTTGAGTGAAACATACAAATAAATAAAATAATGAAAAAACTATTTGCAATGGCTTTTGCAGTCGGTATGCTATGTAATGCACAGGCAGCCGATTTGTACAAAGCGAGTAAAAATGTAGCTTTGCGTGCTCCGGCAGTGCCTCTCATCACTTCCGACCCTTATCTGTCCATCTGGTCGCCCACAGATGCACTGAATGAAAGCAGCACGATGCATTGGACCGGAACGGAACATCCTTTGTTGGGTGCCATACGTGTGGATGGGAAAACCTATCGTTTTATGGGCAAAGATAAGTTGAACCTTGAGACTCTTGTTCCGATGACGGATACCGATACCTGGCAGGGAAGTTATACTTTTGACCAGCCGGCTGCGGGATGGAATACCCTTTCGTTCAATGCTGCCGGATGGAAAGAGGGACAAGGTGCTTTCGGTACTCCCGATATGCCTCGTGTCCAGACTCGCTGGACTACTCCGGATATCTGGGTTCGTCGTGAATTTCAGATCAATGACGACCTGAACGGAGAAACCATCTATCTGAAATATTCGCACGACGATGTATTCGAACTCTACCTGAATGGTGAAAAGCTGGTTGCTACGGACTATTCATGGAACAACGACGTATTACTCGAACTATCGGACGCAGCCAAGAAGAAGCTGCAAAAAGGAAAAAACGTACTTGCCGCACACTGTCACAACACAACAGGAGGTGCTTATGTAGATTTCGGCCTTTATCGCCTGAACAAACAGACGACGGGCTTTGAGACGGCAGCCGTCCAGAAATCGGTAAGCGTACTCCCCACACAAACTTACTACACGTTTACTTGCGGTCCGGTGGAACTGGACCTGGTGTTTACCGCACCTTTGATGATGGACGACCTCGATTTGTTGTCTACTCCCGTTAATTATATTTCTTACCGCGTTCGTTCGCTGGATAAAAAACAGCACGATGTGCAGATGTACGTGGAGACCACTCCACAGCTTGCCATCAATGAACTGACACAACCTACCCGTTCGAAAGTGATCCGTCGTAACGGTATCAATTACGTACAGGCGGGAACCATCGATCAGCCTATCCTCGGACGAAAAGGAGATGGAATCTGCATTGACTGGGGATATGCTTATCTGGCCGGAAATATAGGTGCCAATACGGCTGTAAGCCTGGGTAACTATTATGGCATGAAGAACGAATTTGCGACTAAGGGTACTTTATTGCCCACGCAAGCCGAATGCGTGACCCGTCGTGCCGACCAGATGCCGGCTATGGCCTATACCGATAACCTGGGCAAAGTAGGTGCCGATGGCAAATCCGGCTTCCTGATGTTGGGATATGATGATATCTCAGCTATTGAATACTTCTACCAGCCTCGTATGGCTTACTGGAAACATGACGGTAAAGTGACTATCTTTGATGCCTTCGAACGTGCCAAGGCCAATTATGCATCTGTTATGGAACGCTGTCGCGCTTACGACCAAATGATTCTGAACGATGCAGAAAAAGCAGGTGGCAAAGAATACTCTGAACTGTGTGCGCTCGCTTACCGCCAAGTGATTGCCGCCCATAAGCTGTTCAAGGATGCGGATGGTAACTTGCTCTTCTTCTCTAAAGAGAACAATAGTAACGGTTGTATCAATACCGTCGACCTTACCTATCCGTCTGCCCCGCTCTTCCTGGCTTATAACCCCGAATTGCAGAAAGGTATGATGACCAGTATTTTTGAATACAGTGCCAGCGGACGTTGGAACAAACCTTTCCCGGCTCATGACATAGGTACATATCCTATTGCGAACGGACAGGTTTACGGAGGAGATATGCCGATTGAAGAGGGTGGAAATATGGTGGTTCTGACCGCTGCTATTGCCAAAGTTGAAGGAAATGCCGATTATGCCAAGAAGTATTGGGATTTACTGACTATCTGGACGGATTATTTGGTAGAATACGGACAAGATCCCGAAAATCAACTTTGTACTGATGACTTTGCCGGGCACTGGGCACACAATGCCAATCTTTCGGTAAAAGCCATCATGGGAGTAGCCGGTTATAGCGAAATGGCCCGTATGCTCGATATGAATGATGTAGCCGACCGGTATGCCGCTAAAGCCAAAGCTATGGCTACTAAATGGGAACAAATGGCACGCGAAGGCGATCATTACCGTCTGGCTTTCGACCGTGAGAATACCTGGAGTCAGAAATATAATATGATTTGGGACAAAATGTGGAATCTGCACCTTTTCCCCAACAATGTGATGGAGAAAGAAGTCGCTTACTATCTGACCAAACAAAATCTTTATGGTCTCCCGTTGGATTCCCGCAAAGAATATACTAAGTCCGACTGGATTATGTGGAGTGCTGCCATGTCTTCGGACAAAGCGACTTTTGAGAAGTTTATTTCTCCGGTATATAAGTATGCCAACGAAACCGTATCACGCGTTCCGCTGAGTGACTGGCATTATACCGATAGTGGTAAATTTGTTGGTTTCAAGGCACGCTCTGTAATCGGTGGTTATTGGATGAAGGTATTGATGGATAAAATGCAGAAATAATAAGAACCGGTATATAATAGAGTTTACTGTTAAGGGTTGTATCCAAAGCTTGTTCGGCTTGGACACAACCCTTTCTTAATTTCCCTATAGAAGATACTCCATTGGAGCTCCTAACTAATTAACTAATAAGGATGTTTGGGTGTGAATCAATGCTGGCCGTAGGCCCAGTCTGCTTAACTCACCGAGGTTGGCCAACTTGGATAGGAAGGATGCACTGAAATTCAGGGATATGTCAAGGCAAATCAAACTCTGAGGGGAGTTATGTGAAAAAAGAGTGGCTAACAGTACATAACCATTAGCCACTCTTCTTATTTCTTTGTTTATGCAAGTTAGTAGTTGAATTTCAAATCTTCCACTACTGATTTGCATTATTTATAAACTTCCAGTTCGTAGATACGTGTATCTCTGCCTCCGGTGCTCTGTGTAGGACGGGTCACAAGCAGACGGATGTAACGTACTTTTCCGTCATAGTTCAGCGGACGTGAAATGACATTTGCATGATTACCGTCGATAGCATCCAGAGTGGTCCATTCATCGCCCGGGTTCATTTTCCCTTGCAGGAAGCAACCATTGGTGATGTATGAGTGACTTTCCTGTCCGGCGTTCACCATCTTCCAACCGCTGATGTTTTGTGCTTTACCCAGATCGAAGTCTACATAGTTCGGCGTTTGTGAAACGTCACACCATTTTGTATCCGTCTTGCCATCCAGCAGGAAGTCCGGTTTTTCTTCATCGTTGGTGTATCCTGAACAAGCAATGATTTTAGCTCCTTTCAGGATATTTTCCCGTACTACTTCTTTACCTTCTCCGGCAGTAGCTGCATTGCCTACGTTATTGGTGCAGAAAAGAGCACTGGCTACGGTTGTAACCGGTTCATTTTCGGCAACCAAGGTAGCAGCAAATAAAACCACCTTTTCATTTCGGGGCAAGATTACGCTGGTAGCTCCTTTCGGAATATCCATACCAAACTTGAACATATAAGTGAATTCATAAGGCTGATCACCGTTGGATGCATGGCGGTGTGTACCGACATAGGCAATCTCGGCGTCTTTGAGATATCCTTCGGTGTGTCCTTTATGTCCCCATTGGCCGATGAAGCCGGTATAAGAAGGCACAACGAATGAAGCGGTCTGCTTGCCAATGCGGAAGTCGGCCTGATTGTCTCCTTCGGTAGAGGCGGCGAGGATATAGAGACGGTTGTATTTGTTTCCCGCAGGCAGTTGCAAGGTGTCACCCTCACAAGTCATTCCGTTCGCAATCTCTTTTTCTCCCAAGCGGAAAGTGATCTGACCGGCTATCAGTGAATCCGGCAGAAGTTCGGCTGCAAAAGAATAACCCGATTCGAAGTCGCCTTCTCCACGGAATTCATTATAAGAAGCACATTTGCGGTCGTAGTCAAGCGGTAAAGCGGCATATTCGATCGGAGATGCCTCACGTCCCGATGGTTTGAGGCGAACCTTGTAAGTTCTTACAGAATAAGGAGTAATGTTTACCTGCAATTTGTTTCCTTCGAAAGTTGCATCGCCGATTGCCTTTTCCGTACCGTTGGCTTCGCTGGCACTGATGATCTCACCGGCAAAAGTCAGTGTGGCACTCTGTGCTTTCCGACCCTCGGTTTCGTATACGCGCACTACATACTCATCGGTTTCTTCCGCTTTTTTCAGTGCTTTGATCAGTACGTTGCGGTTGTCCGAAGAAGCAAACGAGAACGATTTTCCGGCATTTCCTTTGTGCTTTTCAGTACGGAAGGCTTTCAACTGTTGATTCAGTATCTCAGCTTTCTCCACAGTACCGGGCTTGTCCAGCTTTCCCTGATGTGGTACGAGGCTATAAGTGAACACATGATGTCCGAAATCCTGGTGATCCTGATATGCATAACCGTTGCGTGTTTCCGGTGTGTGAAGCAGTGTGAGGCGAAGTGTATGGTTATCCGGTTTGTCCCATCCATATTTGCTGTCGTTCATCACCGATACACCGTAACTTCCGTCACGATCGGTCAGGTCGGCCCAATATTGTGCGTATACTTCATAAGCGGTTTCGATATTATTTCCACGTTCGATGCTTCCGATACCTAAGTCGTATGTAGCTTTCTCGTTCTCAATGTTGAGAGGAAATTCGGCTTTCAGCAGTGCGTTAGTCGATTGCCAGTCTACTTCATTATAGAAGTCGATGCGTTCTGCGTGGCTGCCTTCATATAGGCGTATATATTGGCGGAATACCGATTCTCCATGACGTTTCTCTACACAAAGCGATTTACGTAAGGTTCCGTTCTCTACTAAAGTCATTTTTACATCATCTGTAATCGAAACCGGAGTTCGGTCAGTTGTCTCTTTCAGCACTTCCCATGCCGGCCAGTTATACGACTTATTTTGAGTGAAGAGTGCCAGGCGGATTGCTTTCCCGGCTTTCACCAGCTCTTTGCCGTTCTTTTTGTCAGTCAGAGAGACGATATCTCCGTTTTTATCCAATGTAATCTTATACAGGGAGTTTTCCAAAGTATTGACGTTGGGGGCAACATCACCTGTGGCGGTTCCCGATGTGCGTACGTCATATACCACATATCCTGTAGCCGGAACTGTTGCTTCTACCAGGATGCGTGCCTTTCCGTTGGTATAAGAAATGAGCTGTGCAGATACTTTTTTGCCCTTTTCATCGTATACTGTTACTCCTTTAGGAGCTTTGGGAAGGTCAAGTTCGATTTCGGCAATATCTGAAACTGTAAATCCCAGTGCATTATAAAGGATTACCGGAATACCGCTAACCCGTGTATCCAATTCTTTGCCGATGCCATGGATGGAGGAAGTCAGTACATTGGAGAACTGTTTCAGTGAGATCAGTTCATCGTTCCATGAGAATTCGTAGGCACGCGGTATGCTGGTTCCTGTCAGGTCATCGTGGAACTGATGATAAATGAAGCGTTTCCATGCTTCATTGATGGTGCTTCCCGGGTATTTGGCCTGATTCAGCCATTCGGCAGTTACGGCAGCTCTTTCGGCAGCATCTCCCAGCAATTCGTTCTGGCGGTTGTACAATTTCATGGCAGCCTGAGAGGTGTAGCATCCTGTACCATGAACGTCCATCAGCAGTTCACCGTCGTATACCGGTAGTTCGGGATGATTCTTATAAGGAAGGTAGTCTTTATAAAGCTGGTCGCTGGTCGCACTGATAATTTCTACCGGACCGTTCCCTTGAAGCCCTTTCTCCACAGATCGGACGGACCCCAGTGTCGGTGATCCGCCGATATCGCCTGTACCGTAATATCTGTATACTGTATTAAGAGGTGTACGGCCTGCCAGCTCTTTCAGTTGTTTGTTTTCTGAAAGGTCTTCGTCATTCCATCTTCTGCCATAATCATATCCATGTGCCAGCATGATAGACGATCCGTCTATTCCTTTCCACAAGCCGATTGTAAACGGATGCTTGCTCTTACCATAGAATGGATGCACACGCCAGTCCAGCTTTTGTGAAGAGAAACCAATCAGTCCACAATGTGAAGCGATGGTAGGCAGTGTCCAGCCAAATCCGAAACAGTCGGGCAGGAAGATGTCCGTGCTTTCTACTCCGAATTCTTGTCTGTAATACTGTTGTCCCAGCATAATATTGCGGATGAACGATTCAGTCGAAGGTACCAGAGCGTCCGTTGCGTCCCAGCTACTTCCGGAAATGTGCCAGCGGCCTTCCCCGATGTACTTCTTCATTTCTTCGTATTGTGCAGGGTAGTACTCCTTCATCCAGGCATATTTCACTCCGCCTTCAAAGTTGAACACATAGTTCGGATACTTTTTCAGCAGAAACAGGTTCTGGCTGATCGTGTTCCATACATACTCTTTAATGGTAGTCTGTACATCCCAGTTCCACTGAGTGTCCAGATGGGCATCTGCCACCATGTAGGCTTTCGCCTTTTTTTCCTGTTTGTTCCCTTGGGCGTACGAGGCTCCTCCGGATAACAGCAGGGTAGCTGCCAGCATAGCAATGTGTAATTTCATGTTTGCTTAATACATTATTTAATTAATAAATGAGGAATCATACAAAAGTGACCAAATTCGTAGAAAGGAGATGAAAAATACTGTTCAATAAATAGCAGAATCTGTTCAGATGTCGTTTTGAGGCTCTGTGAATAGGGTTGAAATATTGAAAAAGAACAGATTTTGTTGTTTATTGAACGAAAATTATCGTCTTATTAGCTAAATATAACTTTCCTTTGCAATGTTTCGAAACCGTAAGAGCTATACTATGAAATACATCCCGTCTTATATCCCGGGGATTATTTCCATAACGATGCTTTTATACATTAAAGATTTATAGAACCTGTTTTTTAAATTTATGTACTATGCGTAAAAAAGAACAAATGTTTTGGCTCGCAAGTCGTAGCAGAATGTGGCGCATACCACTTTGTATGGCTGCCTTTTCGCTTTTGCCAAGTGCCTACAGTTTCGCCAGCGCCGAAAACCCGGCAGCAGAAACTGTATGGGCTGTGAACTCCGTTCAACAACAACGGACCGTAAAGGGTATAGTTATCGACGCCAATGGCGAAGCGGTAATTGGTGCTAATGTAAAAGAGCCGGGAAGCACGACTGGTACCATCACCGATATGAACGGTGAATTCTCGCTGAGTGTCGGCCCTAAAGCTACACTTGAAATCTCATTTATTGGTTACACAACACAAAAAGTAAACGTAGGCGCATCAAACACAGTTAAAGTAATTCTACAGGAAGACACAAAAGTACTCGATGAAGTCGTTATTACCGGTTTCGGTATGTCACAGAAAAAAGCTACTTTGACAGGTGCCGTTTCTGCGATTAAATCAACGGATATCGAGCGTTCAGCTGCATCTACTGCTTCAGGAGCATTGGTTGGTAAGATCGCAGGTCTGAATACTCGTATGCAAGATGGTCGTCCTGGTGCTTCTACTGCATTGCAGATTCGTAATATGGGTACCCCGCTGTTTGTGATTGATGGTGTGCAGTCGGATGAGGGGCAATTTAATAATATGGACTTTAATGATATTGAAAACATTTCAATATTGAAAGATGCTTCTGCTGCTATTTATGGTATTCGTGCTGCTAATGGTGTAGTAGTGGTAACTACTAAGAAAGGACAACAGAAGAGTAAAAATACAGTTTCTGTCAATGCTTATTATGGCTGGCAGAAAAACTCAAGATGGATTCAACCCGCTGATGCTAAAACGTATGTAAATGCATATACAGCTGCTGAGACTTGGGCCGGCCGAACTGATGGAGAACGTAAATTCTCAAGAGAGGATTATGATAAGTGGATGGCTGGTACGGAGAAAGGTTATACAGGATTTGACTGGGGAGATTATATTTGGAAGACATCTCCACAATATTATGTAAATACTAACTTTTCCGGAGGTTCGGATAAAGCCAACTATTATGTATCTGTGTCACATATCAATCAAGATGCCACAGTTCGTAATTATGGTGGATTCAAACGTACCAATGTTCAGATGAATATTGATATGAAAGTCAATGATCGTTTTAAGATTGGAGCAAGTATGAATGGTCGTATCGAATCACGTAAGAATCCTGGAGTTCCGGGAGGTGATGATTATGATCTTCCTTTGTATTCTAACTTGAAGAACTGGCCGACAATGGGGCCGTACGCGAATGATAATCCTCTTTATCCGCAAAAGGTCTCAACAGATATTAATACCAATTTTGCCCTTTTGAACTATGAGAACTCTGGTAAGATGACGGATGATTGGCGTGTGCTTCAAATGCAGGCTACAGCAGAATACGAACTACTGAAAGGATTGAAGGCCAAGGGAATGGTGGGATACTATTTCGCTTATAGAGAAATGGAAAATCATGAATATCCTTTTAAATTGTATCGATATAATCAGGCTAATGATACTTATGAAGTAGCTGAATCAATGAATACTCCTTATCGTGAACGTATTCGTCATAGAAATGAAGATTTATTCTCTAATTTCCAATTGAATTTTGATCGTAAGTTTGGGGATCATTATATTAATGCTATTGCCGGTTTTGAAGCTTCTCAGCGCAAGAGTCCGAATTTCAATATAATCTCAAGTCCGGTAGCTAATAATTTGAACTTGATTCAATTTAAAGAAATTAAAACGTTTAATGATAACGGAAATGATACCCAAGCTCGAATGGGATATTTAGGACGCATCAATTATAGTTATGCTGATAAATATTTAATTGAATTTATTGGTCGTTGGGATGGTTCTTGGAAGTTCCGTCCGGGAAATCGTTGGGGATTCTTCCCTTCAGCATCTTTAGGATGGAGAATTTCTCAGGAAAAATTCTGGCAAGAGAGTAAATTGGCAAATATTTTCTCTGACTTTAAGATTCGTGGTTCTTATGGTGTAGTAGGAGATGATAATGTAAGTGATTATTCTGCATTTGATTATTTGGCCGGTTATGACTACAATAAAGGAGGTTCGGTTATCGACGGACAGTATGTTGTAGGATCTGCTCCTCGTGGATTGCCCAATCAGACATTATCATGGATAAAAGCCAAAATATTGGATATTGGTGTGGATATGGGCTTCTTCAATAATCGGTTGACCGCTCAGTTTGACTTCTTCCGCCGATTACGTACAGGTATCCCGGAATCACGTTATGATGTATTGTTACCTTCTGAGGTTGGTTTTGGATTGCCGAAAGAGAATCTGAGATCAGATCTCCATATTGGTTATGATGCAATGGTGCGTTGGACAGATAATATCAATGATTTCAATTATAGCGCTGGCGCTAATGTGACTTATTCTCGTTTCTATGATTGGGAACAATATGATGATCGTCGCAGTAACTCTTGGGATAGATATCGCAATAGTATTTGGCATCGTGTAGGTTATATAAACTGGGGATATGAGGCTGTCGGACGCTTTGAAAATTGGGAGCAGATAGCGACTTATCCGGTAGATATTGACCGTAAAGGTAATCGTACAGTTGTGCCGGGTGATATCATCTACAAGGACGTAAATGGCGATGGTGTTATTAATTTTATGGATGAACGTCCTATTGGTTACAGACAGGATGGAACTCCTAACCTGAACTTTGGTATCAATTTATCTGCTAGTTGGAAGGGCTTTGATCTCTCGATGGACTGGACAGGTTCCGGAATGACTTCATGGATGCAAAAATGGGAAACAGCACGTCCATTCCAGAATGATGGAAATAGTCCCGATGAAGTATTGAAGGATGCTTGGCATTTAGCAGATGTTTGGGATGCTGATAGTGAGTTGATTCCTGGTAAATATCCTTTGATACGTATGAATAATGCTGAAGTATCTGCTTATGAAAAGAGTACATTCTGGCTGCATAATGTACGTTATATCAAATTGCGTAATTTGGAGTTCGGATATACTTTACCGAAAATTTTGTTAGCAAAATCGGGTATTAGTAATTTGCGTGTATATTTGTCTGGAACCAACCTGTTGACATTGACTAATGTACCTATTATTGATCCGGAAGGTTCTAAAGATAATGGCTTGATTTACCCAACGCCACGTATTATAAATCTTGGTATTAACCTCAAATTTTAGCAAACAATGAAAAAGAGAAATTTTATAGCTGTTGCTGCTTGTGCACTGGCATTAAGTAGTTGTAGTGGATTTCTGGACCAAAAGCCAGATCGCATTATGACGGAAGATCAAGTTTATGGAGATGTCAATCTGACAAAATCTGTATTGGCTAATTTCTATGAACGTATATCATTAGGCCAACATGTAGGAGATACGGATGGGTTCGCTCTGTTGGATGAGGCCATTACTTATGATACTAAAGATGATCAGGAAGTTGATCGTAACTGGTGGCGTACATATGATTATACATTGATCCGTAATATCAACCAATTCTTAAAAGGATTGAGAGAATCGACCGCATTGTCTGAAGTTGATAAAACTCCTATGGAAGGAGAGGCTCGTTTTATACGTGCATGGGTTTATTTCTGTACTTGTCGTACTTTGGGAGGAATGCCGATTGTAGGCGATGAAGTGTACGATTATACTTCTGGTATGGATATTACTACTCTTCAGGTTCCTCGTGCAACAGAGTCTGAAATGTATGATTATATTATAGAAGAGTGTAAGGCCATTGCGGAAATGTTGCCGACCGAACCTTCAAAGAATGGAGCTCGTGCAACTAAATGGGCCGCAAAAATGCTTGAAGCAAGAGCAGCTGTTTATGCAGGTTCTATTGCCCGATACAATACAGTTGCCGATTATCCATTGTTGAATCCGGAAACAGGAGTAGTAGGTATCTCTTCAGAGAAAGCAACTGATTATTATAAGAAAGCGTTAGCTGCTGCAGAAGAGGTTATCAATAGTGGAAAATATTCTTTGATGAGAGTTGCTGATGATGCTACTCCGCAAGAGAAAGCAGACAACTTCTTTAAGGCTGTATGTGAAAAAAATGGCAATACAGAAGTCATTTGGTCACGTGATTATATTTATCCGGGACAAACTCATGGTTATACCAAGTCAGTACAGCCCCATGATGGTGCCGAAGATGGAGGAAATAGCCGTTTATCTGCATTACTAAATCTGGTAGAAGCTTTTGAACCTATAGCTACAGATACTCCGGGAGAAGGGGCTAAGTTTGATGTTGGTACAAAGGATGATCCTAAATTTTATACTAATCCCGAAGATTTATTTGAAGGTCGCGATCCTCGTTTAGCCGGAACGATTCTTTATCCTGGTTCTTCTTTTAGAGATAAAACTGTCGTTTTGCAAACAGGGCAATGGATTAAAAACGCTGATGGACAGTGGGAACAGAAATTGGGTCAGAGCCTTGGAGAAAAAGATGATCAAGGAAGATATGTTACAGCCTTGAATGGTCCGATGGTTCGTAATGACCAACGTGAATGTAATCGTACAGGTTTCTATATCCGTAAATATCTTGATAAAACGACTTCTGCGGGAACCGACCGTGGATCTGAAATGTGGAATGTTTATTTCCGTCTCTCTGAGGCTTATTTGATAGCTGCAGAAGCTGCTTATGAACTTAATGGTGGAAGTGATGCTACTGCTTTGAAATATATAAATGCAGTACGTTCCAGAGCAGGTGTTAAAGAATTGATTTCTGTTAACCATCAACAGATTATGCATGAGAATCAAGTAGAGTTTGCCTTTGAAGGCCATCGCTGGTGGGATTTGAAACGTTGGCGTCAAGCTGATAAGATCTGGACAGGCTCAGAAATGGATATCACGGCTACACGCCGTGGCTTGTGGCCTTTCTTAGTTGTCTCTGACGATGATAAGAATGGAAAATGGGTGTTCTTTGAAGAAAACATGAATCGTTATTATAGAAATCCGTTGAAATGTCTACCTAAACATTATTATGCTGAGTTAGATAATGGTTGGCTGAATAACAATCCGAAACTGGTGAAGAACCCGTATCAATAATCTTAAATTAGAAAGAAATAATGAAAGCAATATCCAAAATTTTTTCAGCACTACTATTGGTAATGATAGTTATTACCAGTTGTACAAAGGATAATTATGATGCTCCGGAATCAATGCTGACTGGAAAGGTCGTTTATGAAGGAGAGGCTTTGCAACTACGTGGAAATGAGGCGGTCCGATTGTTCCTTTATCAGCGTGGTTATGAAAAGCATGATCCGATTGAAGTTTTTGTAAATCAAGACGGAGCTTATTCCGCATGCTTATTTGATGGTGAGTATCAATTGATCACCAAAAGTGGTAATGGCCCTTGGTCAGAAGAAGGCCGCGATACTATTAATGTTATTGTCTCTGGTAATACTGTACAAAATGTAGAGGTCGTTCCTTATTACATGGTCAGAAATGCTGAGATGAAACTGAATGGTAATGTAGTGACAGCTTCCTTCAATGTAGAAAAGATTGCGGGGAAAGAAATAGACCGTGTCTTCTTTATGTTAGGAACAACTCAATACATAAATGATGGTGAACATAATGTTGATCGTTTTGATGATGCAGATGGTGCCAAAATGGCGGAAATAAATGTAACAGGTGCACGTTATGAGTTTACTCCTAAGGACTATACAGACAATAAAATGTTTCAAACAGCTTTGAAAAGAGGTACTCTTTTCGGCCGTATTTGTATATGGCCAAAAGGTTCTGATCAAGGAATTTACTCTGAAGTAATCCGACTGAAATAATTCATATCAATGTTTAATAGGGAAAAGGGTATCGGGCTTTCCTGATACCTTTTTCTTTTTCAATAAACCTTTTATTAACTCTTAAATTAATTGTATTATGAACAAGAAATTCTTTATCGCAATGTTGGCATTTGCATTCTTTGGTATGACAAATGTAATGGCTAATACATCGAAGGATGAAGTAGCAGAAGTAAGTAGCACGAATAAAGTGACAGCTACTGAGTATTATTTAGAAGCTGCGGGACAGAGTGGATCTGGTCTTTTTTATTCTATTGAACTTTTAGATTCCTCTCAAAGAAAACTAAAAATTATGACTAAAAGAGGAGGGCATGTTGAGATCAACTGTCATGGGCATGGTATTGTACCAGATGATCGTTTATTTTATACAGCCGATAGTTGGACAGGAGAAATTATAACTGATGAGATCAATACTGAAGCTTTTACCATAAGTACCAGTTACAATGAGAGTAGTAGTAGCTCTACTATTAAATATGAAACTCGGTATTATTATATCAGAGAAAGATAATTTGATAACTGGTTAAAATTAAAGTCTCCTATGTTTGGGTTTATTTCTGATAAACTGAATAAGGGGACTTTTCTTAATTTATATATTCAGCATGAAGAAACTTTTATTTTCCCTTTTTACTGTTTTTTCTTTCTGTGTTCCTTCCATTGCACAGCAGTATTCCAACCCCGTTATTAATTACAGCCTTCCCGACCCTACGGTTATCAAGGCAGATGATGGTTATTATTACCTGTATGCAACGGAAAATATCCGGAATCTCCCTATTCACCGATCGAAAGATATGGTAAACTGGAGCTTTGTGGGTACGGCTTTTACCAATGAAACCCGCCCTACATTCGAGCCGAAAGGAAATCTTTGGGCGCCGGATATGAATAAAATCGGTGATCGGTATGTGATGTATTACTCCATGTCTGTTTGGGGTGGAGAGTGGACCTGTGGTATCGGTGTGGCTGTCGCAGATAAACCCGAAGGGCCTTTTACCGATCATGGAAAACTCTTCCGCAGTAACGAAATAGGGATTCAGAACTGTATCGATCCTTTCTATATAGAAGATGGCGGCAAGAAATATCTTTTTTGGGGGAGTTTTCATGGCATTTATGGAGCCGAGTTGAGTGATGACGGGCTCTCATTGAAAGAAGGAATGAAACCACAGCAGGTGGCAGGCACAGCCTATGAAGGAACTTATATTCACAAGCGGGGAGGTTACTACTATTTGTTTGCTTCCATCGGGCGCTGTTGTGAAGGGTTAAAGAGTACCTATACCACGGTAGTGGGGCGGTCGAAACACTTATTCGGCCCTTACGTAGATAAAAAAGGGGCATCGATGCTGGAGAATCACCACGAAGTGCTGATTGATAAAAATGCAGCATTCGTGGGCCCCGGGCATAACTCTGAAATCGTAACAGATGATAAAGGAGCGGACTGGATGTTTTATCACGCTGTCAGTGTAGCCAATCCTGAAGGAAGAGTGTTGATGCTCGACCGTGTAAACTGGAAAAAAGGATGGCCTGTTGTAGAGGGGAATACACCATCGTTGCAAGCAAAAGCGCCTGTTATCCGGCATAAATAAGGGGGTAAACATCAGTATGCTACCATACTTCTAATGGTCTGTATACCGATATGCTACGTCTTATTCCGTTATCTCTATCTCGTCCCGCATACCCGGGCTGACGGGCCCGGGTATGCGGGCTCATGGGCACAGGCACGCGGGCTCATGGGCCCGGGTATACGGGACGGGGTAAACATCGCACCATTTTCAGCTAAGTAATAGGGAAAAACAAAATGCTTTATACGGCATATTTGCTTAGAAAACTCGACTTTATTCTTTGTGAATCAGTTCTTTATTCTGAATTATTCTCCTAAAACAGTGGGTGGAAGATGGAAGATACAGGTGGAAGATAAACGGGCTGAAAACGCGATCTTCCACCAAGTCATCCTGCTGATTATTAGAATGATAATCGTTGAAAGGTGGAAGATGGAAGATTGGAATGCATTTTTTGTATGAGAGACGGCATAGCGAGAACTACAAATGAATTCTTTTCATATTGCTGAATGTGTTTCTTGGTCACGCAGAATATGGAATGAACAAATTCAGGTCAAAAGCCTGCTACAAATGTTCCAATATTGATATTAAGTGTTCTATCCCTTGTTTTTGGTCAGTTTTTGCTATTTATTGAATAATAATTATCCTCCTTTCTCCAATATTTCCCCAATCTTTGTAACATCAAAATTTAAAATCTGAGGCAAAGACATGAAAAACAAAGTACTGACCCTGGTAACTATCTTATTAATTCTTCCCTGTACACTCGCATGGGCTGCTCAGCCCGGGGATGGAAAACTGAAGCACTTTACGAAGAAAGACGCAACGACGGCAATCGATGCTTTTCATTCTACTTTTTATAATCCGGAGATGAAACTGTATGCCATTTCTTCGGATATGAAAGGAAGAGCTGCCATCTGGGTACAGGCTATCTATTGGGATATGATTATGAACGCGTATAAACGTACGAAGGCTCCTGAATATCGCCAGTTGATAGAAGAGGTGTATCAAGGGGGATACGAACAATACGATAAATACAATTGGGACAATAAAATCGAATGGTTTATTTATGACGATATGATGTGGTGGATTATTTCGTTGGCGCGTGCTTACGAAATCACCGATGATCCGAAATATCTGGCACATGCCTCTTCGGGATTCTACCATGTCTGGAAAGAGTCGTACGATAAAGAGCGGGGTGGCTTGTGGTGGAATTTCAAGCACGATGGCAAGATGGCTTGCATCAACTATCCGACTACAGTAGGTGCCATGACTCTTTATAATGTAACCAAAGATCCCGATTATCTGGAAAAGGCTAAAAACGTATATGCATGGTCGAGGGATGTTTTCTTCGATAAAGAGAAAGGTCGTATAGCAGACAATATGCACTATCATTTCCAGAGACAGAATGGTATGGATATTGACTGGACCACCCAACTTTATAATCAGGCTACATTCATCGGATCGGCAGTGATGCTTTACAAAGCAACCGGCGAAAAGTCTTACTTGGACGATGCCATTCTGGCTGCGGACTATGTTCGCAACGAGATGTGTGATTCTGACGGACTGCTGCCGTTCAAGAACGGAGTGGAACAAGGTATTTATGCCGCCATCTTTGCACAGTACATCATTCGCTTGATAGAAGATGGCAATCAGCCTCAGTATATGGATTGGTTACGCCACAACATAGACGTGGCGTGGAACAATCGGGATGTGAAACGCAACGTGACATTCAAAGATGCAGCCAAACCCTGTCCGACAGGTGTGATGGAAAGCTATGATGCCAGCGGATGTCCCGCTTTGATGCAAGTGATTTCTCCATTCAAATAACAACACAAACACGTGACAACACAAACACATGAGTAAGAGGGTATTAGTTTTGATTGGTTTGTTTTTGGCCTGTGGCGGCGTCTATTCTCAAACCGCCACAGGCACAAAAACGAATTTCCAGACAGCAGAGTCGTGGAAACCGGAAACAGATGTGCGTGCCGATGCCGTGATGGTATACGGAACGCTGGATAAGAAAGGCGTTACTTTTGAGCAACGCGTACAATCGTGGAGAGACAAAGGATACCGGGCCGAGTTTATGACAGGGGTGGCCTGGGGAGATTATCAGGATTATTTTCTTGGAAAATGGGATGGGGTGAAAGATCACCTCAAAGAGGGGCAGCGTGACCGCGAAGGACGGGAAATTGCGCACGGGCACCTGATTCCTTATATCGTACCTACCGAGAGCTTTATCCGTTACATGCAGGAAAAGCAGATCAAACGGGTGATCGATGCGGGCATTACTTCTATTTATCTGGAAGAACCGGAATTTTGGATGCGGGGCGGATATAGTGAAGCTTTCAAGTCCGAATGGCAGAAATATTACGGATTTCCCTGGAGAGATCAACAGGAATCTCCTGAGAATACGTACTTATCGAATAAACTGAAATATTATCTTTATTATAATGCTCTTAACGAGATATTTACGTATGCCAAAGCATATGGAAAATCGAAGGGGCTGGATGTGAAGTGCTTTGTGCCTACACATTCACTGGTCAATTATACGTCGTGGCAGATTGTAAGCCCCGAAGCGAGTCTGGCTTCGCTGGATTGTGTAGATGGATATATAGCGCAAGTCTGGACAGGAACTGCTCGCGAACCGAACTATTATAATGGAGTGAAGAAGGAGCGGGTATTTGAGAATGCTTTTCTCGAATATGGATGTATGAAATCGATGACGGCTCCGTTGAACCGTAAGATATATTTTCTGACGGACCCTATTGAAGATCGGGCGAAGGACTGGCTTGACTATAAGATAAACTATCAGGCTACTTTTGCTGCCCAACTGATGTATCCGACAGTAGACACATACGAGGTGATGCCTTGGCCGGATCGTATTTATCAGGGATTGTATCGTGTGGCGGGGACAGACCGGAAAGAACGTATTCCGCGTGACTACTCTACACAAATGCAGATTATGGTAAATACGCTGAACGATATACGGACTTCGGAAACCCGGGTAAGCGGTACGCACGGCATCGGAGTGCTGATGGCAAATTCACTGATGTTCCAGCGCTTTCCCGACCACGATGGTTATGACGATCCGCAATTCAGCAGTTTTTATGGGCAGACCTTGCCATTACTTAAAAGGGGAATACCGGTAGAATTGGTACATATGGAGAATACTCCGTTTGAGGAGACGTTTGAAGGGTTGAAAGTGTTGGTCATGTCTTATTCGAATATGAAGCCGATGGAACCCCGTTACCATGATTTCCTGGCAACCTGGGTGAAAAAAGGGGGAGCCTTGATTTATTGTGGTGAAGATATTGACCCCTATCAGTCAGTGCTGGAATGGTGGAACTCCAATGGTAACCGGTATAAAGTCCCTTCGGAACATTTGTTCGAAAAGCTGGGACTGGATAAGTCGCCTGTCAACGGGACTTATTCTTGTGGGAAAGGAACAGTGACCGTCCTGCGTGAGGATCCGAAACATTTTGTGCTGAAAAGTGGGAATGACCAACGATATTTTGACACGGTTTCGGCTGCTTACAGAAAGACTGCCAAGAAAGAAATAGAACTGAAAAATAGTTTCCTGCTTGAACGGGGACCCTATACCATTGCTGCCGTATTGAACGAAAGCGTCTCTGATGCTCCGATGGAACTTTCGGGATTATATATCGATCTGTTTGATAAAGATCTTCCGGTGCTGACTCGTAAAGCAATTCGTCCCGGTGAACAGGGTTATTTATATAATGTCAATCGGGTTCCGGGCGGGACAAAGGCAAAAGTCCTTTGCGGTGCTTCCCGGATATATGATGAAAAGATAGGAAAACGCAGTTATTCATTTGTTGCGAAAAGCCCGTTGCATACAACCAATGTTTCGAGAGTGCTTCTTCCGAAACAACCGCGACGGGTTTGTGTGAACGGGAAAGAAGAACTTGAACCGGGAAAATTGTGGGAAGAGCGTTCGGGTACCTTACTGTTGAGGTTTGAGAATGATCCCGCCGGCGTGCAAGTAGATATTGAATGGTAAAAACTATAAAAAAAGAATCTGAAGTTATGAAACTTAAACTATCGACTCTGTTCTTAGGTGCAGCCGCCATGCTGAGCAGTTGTGGTGCACCGCAGGACATCAAGAGTGACAAAAATGAGTTGCGTGCGCCGGCTTATCCGTTGGTGACAATTGACCCTTATACCAGTGCCTGGTCGTTTACGGATAATCTGTATGACGGACCGGTGAAACACTGGACGGGTAAGGATTTCCCGTTCCTGGGTGTTGCCAAGGTAGACGGACAGATTTACCGTTTCATGGGAACGGAAGAACTGGAGCTGCTTCCGCTGGTAAAGACCTCGGAACAGGGCAAGTGGACAGCTAAGTATACAACAACGAAACCGGCTGACGGCTGGCAAAATGCCGATTTTAATGATGCTGCATGGAAAGAAGGCGAGGGCGCTTTCGGTACTATGGAAAATGAAAGTACAGCCAAAACCCAATGGGGAGAAGAGTATATCTGGATACGCCGTAAAGCGGATATTAAAGACAACCTGCAAGGTAAAAATGTATATCTGGAATATTCTCACGACGATGACGCCATCATCTATGTGAATGGCGTGAAGGTGGTGGATACCGGTAACTCGGCTAAAAAACACATGCTTGCCAAACTGCCGGAAGAGGCTGTGGCCGCACTGAAACAGGGAGAGAACCTGATTGCAATTTACTGTAACAACCGTGTTGCCAACGGTCTGATCGATTGCGGTCTGTTGGTAGAGAAGGACAATACACAGAACTTTACTCAGACAGCCGTGCAGAAATCAGCAGATGTGCAGGCAATGCAGACCAATTACGAATTTACTTGTGGACCGGTGGATCTGAAACTTATCTTCACTTCACCTCTCTTTATGGACAATCTCGATTTGATGGCTCGTCCGGTGAACTACCTTACATATGAAGTAGCTTCGAATGATGGAAAAACACATAACGTAGAACTTTATTTTGAAGCCGGTCCGCAGTGGGCACTCGACCAACCTCATCAAGAAGCCGTAGCCGAAAGCTTTACCGAAGGTGATTTGGTATACCTCAAGACAGGAAGCCGCAATCAGGAAATATTGGGTAAAAAAGGCGATGATGTCCGCATTGACTGGGGATATTTCTATCTGGCTGCTGACAAGGAAAACAGCACTTGTGCAACCGGAGATGGAAAAACACTGAGAAAGAGCTTCATCGACGGACAACTGACTTCATCGAAAACCGATGGAAGTGATAAGTTGGCATTGGTTCGCTCACTGGGTGAAACGAAGAAAGCAGAAGGACATCTGCTCCTGGGATACGATGATTTATATTCTGTTCAGTATTTTGGTGAGAACCTCCGTCCGTACTGGAATCGTACCGGAACCGAAACCATTCTGTCACAGTTTGCAAAAGCCGATAAAGAGTACGATGCATTGATGGATAAATGTGCCGCATTCGATGCCAATCTAATGAAAGAAGCCACCGAGGCCGGTGGGCGTAAATATGCCGAGCTCTGTGCGCTGGCTTATCGCCAGGCTATCGCTGCCCATAAGTTGGTGGAAGCTCCGAACAAGGACCTGCTGTTCCTTTCAAAAGAAAACTTCAGCAATGGTTCAATCGGTACGGTAGACATCACTTATCCTTCTTCTCCTTTGTTCCTTATGTACAATCCGGAATTGGCAAAAGGTTTGATGAACCACATCTTCTATTATAGCGAAAGTGGAAAATGGAACAAGCCGTTTGCCGCACATGATGTAGGTACTTATCCGTTGGCTAACGGTCAGACATACGGTGGCGATATGCCGGTAGAAGAATCGGGAAATATATTGGTACTGACTGCTGCTGTCGCTGCTGTTGAGGGGAATGCCGACTATGCTCAGAAACATTGGGATGTACTGACCACCTGGACGGATTATCTGGCAGAATACGGTCTGGATCCGGATACCCAGTTGTGTACAGACGACTTTGCCGGACACTTTGCACACAACGCCAACCTGTCTATCAAAGCCATTCTGGGTGTAGCATCTTATGGCTACCTGGCTGATAAGTTGGGCAAGAAAGAAGTGGCTGAGAAATATACACAGAAAGCCAAAGAAATGGCTGCCGAATGGGTGAAGATGGCAGATGACGGTGATCACTACCGCCTGACCTTTGACAAGCCCGGAACTTGGAGCCAGAAGTACAATCTGGTATGGGATAAACTGATGAATCTGCAGATATTCCCTGAAACAGTTGCACAGAAAGAGATAGCTTACTATCTTGGCAAGCAGAACAGATATGGATTGCCGCTGGATAACCGTGAAACTTATACCAAGACCGACTGGATTATGTGGACTGCTACACTGGCACCGGATAAAGCCACATTCGAGAAGTTTATCGACCCGGTTTACCTGTTCATGAACGAGACTACCGACCGTGTACCGATGTCTGACTGGGTATTTACCGATCGTCCCAACCAGAGAGGTTTCCAGGCTCGTTCGGTAGTAGGCGGATACTATATCAAGATGCTTGAGAAGAAGTTGAAAAAATAAGATTCTGTCACAGGTTACACGGATTTTCACAGGTTAATCATTTTTCCCATTGATATTGAAGATTAAAGAATCTGTGTTAATCCGCGTAATCTGTGGCGAATTTAAAACCATTATTATCATGAAGAAATTAGCGCTATTACTTGTTGGCGTACTGGGTACTGCTCTTTGTACTTTTGCAAAGAACACAACAGAGCCGGTGGACTATGTGAGTCCGTTGGTTGGTACCCAGTCAAAACATGCTTTGTCTACCGGAAATACATATCCGGCTATTGCCATGCCTTGGGGGATGAACTTCTGGGTGGCACAAACCGGAAAAATGGGTGACGGATGGGCTTATACGTATGATGCTGATAAAATCAGAGGGTTTAAACAGACTCACCAGCCCAGCCCGTGGATTAATGACTACGGGCAGTTTGCCATTATGCCTGTTACGGGAAAGGTGGTATTCGATCAGGATCAGCGCGCAAGCTGGTTCTCGCATAAAGCTGAGGTTGCCAAACCGTATTATTATAAAGTATATCTGGCCGATCATGATGTAACTACCGAGATTGCTCCGACCAGCCGTGCGGCTATGTTCCGTTTCACTTTCCCTGAAAGCAATGACTCTTATGTGGTGGTAGATGCTTTCGACAACGGTTCGTATGTGAAGGTGATTCCGGAAGAGAACAAAATTATCGGATACACGACCAAGAACAGTGGAGGTGTACCCGAGAACTTTAAAAATTACTTTGTACTGGTTTTCGATAAACCGTTCACTTTCACTGCGGCAGTAACCAACGGTAATATCCGTCCGGGTGAATTGGAATCGAAAGATAAACATGCCGGTGGTATTATCGGTTTCTCCACCCGTCGTGGAGAAACGGTAAACGTGCGTGTCGCTTCCTCCTTCATCAGTCCCGAACAGGCTGAACAGAACCTGAAAGAACTGGGCAAAGACAATCTGGAAGCTGTTGCTGCCAAAGGACGCCAGGAGTGGAACAAGGTGCTGGGACGCATTGAGGTGGAAGACGATAATATGGATCATCTCCGCACGTTCTATTCTTGTCTGTATCGTTCGGTACTCTTCCCGAGAAGTTTTTATGAACTGGATGCCAAAGGAAGCCCGGTACATTACAGCCCCTACAATGGGAAAGTCTTGCCGGGTTATATGTTTACCGATACCGGTTTCTGGGATACTTTCCGTTGCCTGTTCCCGTTCCTCAACCTGATGTATCCTTCGATGAACGAAAAGATGCAAGAAGGATTGGTGAATACTTATAAAGAGAGTGGATTTCTTCCCGAATGGGCAAGCCCGGGTCACAGAGGCTGTATGGTAGGAAACAATTCCGCTTCGGTAGTGGCCGATGCCTATCTGAAAGGTCTGAAAGGATACGAGATAGAAACCCTCTGGGAGGCAGTGAAGCATGGTGCGAATGCAGTTCATCCACAGGTTTCCTCTACCGGACGTCTCGGCTACGAGTATTACAATAAACTGGGTTACGTACCTTACAATGTAGGTATTAACGAGAATGCCGCCCGTACGCTGGAATATGCTTATGATGACTGGTGTATCTATCAACTGGGCCGGGCGTTGAATAAGCCCGAAGAAGAGATAGCCGTCTATGCACAGCGTGCCATGAACTATAAGAACCTGTACGATAAAGAACATAAGCTGATGCGTGGCAAGAATAAGGACGGACAATTCCAGTCACCATTCAACCCGCTGAAGTGGGGTGACGCTTTCACCGAAGGAAACAGCTGGCATTATACCTGGTCCGTATTCCATGATCCTCAGGGACTGATCGATCTGATGGGCGGACAGCAAGGATTCAACCAAATGATGGACTCGGTGTTTATCCTGCCTCCTGTATTTGATGACAGCTATTACGGTGGTGTGATTCATGAGATCCGTGAAATGCAGATCATGAATATGGGACAGTATGCCCACGGTAACCAGCCTATCCAGCATATGCTTTATCTGTACAATTACTCGGGACAACCGTGGAAAGCACAGCATTGGATTCGTGAAGTGATGGATAAACTCTATACACCCAATCCTGACGGTTATTGCGGCGACGAAGACAACGGGCAGACATCGGCCTGGTATGTGTTCTCTGCAATGGGATTCTATCCTGTATGTCCGGGAACGGATCAGTACGTGATGGGTACACCGTACTTCAAGCAGATGAAACTGCATCTCGAAAATGGCAAGACGGTGGTAATCAGTGCACCGGGTAATAGTAATGAAAACCGTTACATCGCGTCGATGACTGTAAATGGTAAGTCGTCAACCCGCAATTACCTGACACATAAAGAACTGATGAACGGTGCGAAGATCACGATGAAAATGTCGTCTACTCCCAACAAACAGCGCGGAGTGCGTGAATCGGATTTTCCATATTCGTTTTCTAAAGAAGTTCGTTGAGGCTGCAAAAAAGATAACTTATATAAACCAATCAAGATTATGCCAGGAAAAAACTCAAAGAAAATGATCGGGGCATGTGTCGTAACTGCGGCATTGCTCTGTGTACCTTCGGTTCTGAAGGCAGAAGGTATGTTGTCACATTATACTTGTGTGGCAGATGCTATTCAGAAAGACAACCGTCCGGAACCGGCTAAACGTCTGTTCCGTTCACAGGCAGTAGAAAATGAAATTATCCGCGTACAGAAGCTGTTGCGTAATTCGAAGTTGGCCTGGATGTTTACCAACTGCTTTCCGAATACGCTGGATACCACCGTACACTTTCGTATGGGCAAGGACGGCAAACCCGATACTTTTGTTTATACCGGAGATATTCATGCCATGTGGCTTCGTGACTCGGGTGCCCAGGTATGGCCTTATGTACAGCTCGCCAACTCCGATCCGGAGTTGAAAAAAATGCTTGCCGGAGTGATCAACCGCCAATTCAAGTGTATCAATATCGATCCGTATGCCAATGCGTTCAATGACGGTCCTAAAGGCGGCGAATGGATGAGTGACCTGACGGACATGAAGCCTGAACTGCATGAACGTAAATGGGAAATCGACTCACTTTGCTATCCCTTGCGTCTGGCTTATCAGTACTGGAAGACAACAGGTGATGCCAGTATCTTCGATGAAGAATGGATACAGGCGATTACCAATGTATTGCGTACTTTTAAAGAACAACAGCGTAAAGACGGTGTAGGCCCGTATAAGTTCCAGCGTAAGACAGAGCGTGCACTCGACACGGTGACTAACGACGGACTGGGTAATCCGGTGAAACCAGTCGGACTGATTGTTTCTACTTTCCGTCCTTCGGATGATGCTACCACACTGCAATATCTGGTTCCTTCGAATTTCTTTGCCGTGTCTTCGCTTCGTAAGGCAGCCGAGATTCTGACAACGGTAAATAAAAAGACCGCTTTGGCCAACGAATGTAAGGCTTTGGCAGATGAAGTGGAGACAGCCTTGAAAAAATATGCTGTTTACAATCATCCCAAATACGGAAAGATCTATGCTTTCGAGGTAGACGGTTTTGGCAACCATATGCTGATGGACGATGCAAACGTTCCGAGTTTGCTGGCTATGCCTTATCTGGGCGATGTTTCAGTGGACGATCCGATTTATCAGAATACCCGTCGCTTTGTGTGGAGCCTCGACAATCCTTACTTCTTTAAAGGTAAGGCAGGCGAAGGCATTGGCGGACCGCATATCGGTTACGATATGGTATGGCCTATGAGTATCATGATGAAGGCTTTCACCAGCAAAGACGATGCAGAAATCAAGTCGTGCATTAAAATGCTGATGAATACGGATGCGGGTACAGGCTTTATGCACGAATCGTTCCACAAAGACAATCCGGAGAAATTTACCCGTGCCTGGTTTGCGTGGCAGAACACTTTGTTCGGCGAATTGATCCTGAAACTGGTGAACGAAGGTAAAGTGGATATGCTGAATAGTATACAATAAGAATATAACGAAACAGAAAAGAATACGATTCACCACAGATTACACGGATTACCACAGAATTTTTGATATAAAGTCTCAATAGGACAATTTATTAATCTGTGGAAATCTGTGTAATCTATGGTGAACTCAAAACAGTTTAATCATGAAGAAATTAGCTGTATGGGCACTTGGTGCCCTCTTTGTAGCCGGTTGTGCAAAGACAGAACAGACTACTACGGATTCCGGTTTGGTGAAGAGTAACTTCCGGACTGAAGTGAACGGAAAGAAAACCGATTTATACGTACTCCGGAATCAGAACAACATGGAGGTTTGCGTCACTAACTTTGGCGGACGCATCGTTTCGGTGATGGTTCCCGGTAAAGACGGGGTGATGCGTGATGTGGTACTTGGCTTCGATTCCATTCAGGATTATATCAGCAAACCTTCGGATTTTGGTGCGAGTATAGGCCGTTATGCCAATCGCATCAATCAGGGAAAGTTTACACTGGATGGTGTTGAATACCAGTTGCCGCGCAATAACTACGGACATTGCCTGCATGGTGGTCCGAAGGGATACCAGTATCAGGTATATGATGCTCTTCAGACCGGTCCTCAGGAACTTGAACTGACCTATCGCTCAAAAGACGGTGAAGAAGGTTTCCCCGGTAACATTACTTGCAAAGTAATCATGAAACTGACAGACGATAATGCGATTGATATTCAGTATGAAGCCGAAACTGACAAACCGACTATCGTCAACATGACCAACCACTCTTATTTCAATCTGGATGGTGATGCCGGCAGCAACGCAGATCATCTGCTGACTATCGACGCCGATTCTTACACTCCGGTGGACAGCACCTTTATGACTACAGGTGAGATTGTGACAGTGGAAGGTACTCCGATGGACTTCCGCACACCGACTCCGGTTGGTGCACGTATCAACGATTTTGATTTTGTTCAGTTGAAGAATGGCAATGGCTACGATCATAACTGGGTGCTGAATGCCAAGGGAGATATTACCCGGAAAGCCGCTACTCTCGAATCGCCCAAGACAGGTATCGTACTCGATGTATATACCAACGAACCGGGTATTCAGGTGTATGCCGGCAACTTCCTCGATGGTTCGCTGACCGGAAAGAAAGGCATTACTTACAATCAACGTGCTTCTGTCTGTCTGGAGACTCAGAAATATCCCGATACACCGAACAAGCCCGAATGGCCTTCGGCTGTGTTGCGCCCGGGTGAGAAATATAACAGTCATTGTATATTCAAGTTCTCGGTTGACAACGGCAAATAATCACAAGCGTTTTTAGTTGTATGGGCATAAGGAACATAGGATCCGACAGGTCTGATTCTATATCCTTATGCCTTTTTTAATTCCTTATGTTCATACCATAACACATACACAAACTAAAGGTAAGATTGATACCGATAACCTGTTGAAGTTAGACTGGTTTCAGTTTAATAAGCGTCGAAGAAAATAGTCGGTTGGCTTAATACTGATCAGAAACGAATACGATTCACCACAGAGGACACAGAGGACACAGAGGACACAGAGTTTTAATCTCTTGTTTATTAAGATGTTTAAGAGAAAGATATTCTCTGTGTCCTCTGTGTCCTCTGTGTCCTCCGTGGTGAATTAAACTCAAAACCCTTACAGTTATGAAAAAGAAAATGATTATTGGCGGGACAATGTTGCTGGGATTACTGATTACGTTTTGTTCGTATACAGGAGTTACTGAAAAGCCGGACATCCCCGAAGTGAAAGCTATGGGAGAGTCGGTTCCATTGGGTGATCCATTCATTCTGTTGCACGACGGCGTTTATTATGCCTATGGAACGCATGCGGCAGATGGCATTGAAGTCTATACTTCAAAGGACTTGAAGCGGTGGAAACTGCATGGGCTGGCACTGAATAAAGAAGATGTGTGGGCGGATAGCCGCTTCTGGGCACCTGAGATTTATGAGATTCATGGTAAGTTTTATATGTATTATACGGCGGATGAACACATCTGCGTAGCGATTTCCGATTCACCCGTAGGGCCGTTCAGGCAGAAGGAAAAGAAACCAATGATAGCTGACGAGAAAATGATCGACAGTTCGTTGTTTATTGATGATGACGGGAAGCCGTATCTTTTCTTTGTCCGGTTCAACGACGGCAACAACGTGTGGGTAGCCGAACTGGAAAATAATTATATGACGATCAAAGCAGAAACCATGCGTCCTTGCGTTCATGTGTCCCAAGCATGGGAAGAAGTCTGGCCTCGGGTCAACGAGGGCTCTTATGTGCTTAAACACAAGGGGCTGTATTATATGACCTATTCCGGCAATAGCTTTGAAAGTCCGTTCTATGGGGTAGGCTGTGCTACGGCAACCGATATAATGGGCGAATGGACCAAATATGATGAAAACCCTATTTTGCAGAACCCCGGTACTTTGCAGGGTGTAGGGCATAGCGCTATGTTCAAAGATAAAGAGGGTAAACTTCGTATCGTTTATCATGCACATAAGGATAAAGAGCATATTCATCCGCGTGGAATGTATATTGGTTCTGTCAGCTTTCAAAAGGTGAATGGTGTGGACCGTATGCGCATTAGCAAAGATTATATTACTGCAGAGCTGGTAAAGTAAAGCAGAGAGAGTGATTTGATAATATGATCCTGTTTTCCTGTATCAGCTTTCAAAAAGTAACTGAAATGCTTTTTCTGATAACTGCCTCTTCCTTTCTTTCTGTTCAACCGGAAGGATAGGAGGGCGATAGCCGGGGTAAATGCAATGAAAAGCCGGACTTTTTGGACTCTGAAGCCGGCATTTCCCGGAAAAGAAGTAAGCATCCGGCACAAAAGAAATAAGTATTTACTCTAAAAGAAGTAAGCAATTTCCGAAAATGCTTACTTCTTTTTTGAAAATCTCCTAATGTTTTGCCCGATTACATATATTGTTCCGGAATAGAGAGATTATTTTCCTCCTTTCTTTTCTGGTTGACAAGTACAGGAGATCCCTCTCTGACTTTCTAAAAGCACTTTCTTTTTACGAAAAACAAACATGAGTGCTCTTGGTTCCCCCTTTGGGCATTCATTGTGTTGTGAAAACGTCCGGATTCCTGCAATATGATAAACAGAAATATGAAATGGAGACGATTTTTAGTACGAACCTGGCTAATGTACTGAAATAATCGAACCTGAGAAGGGCTGTTTAGCAAACTGTCAAAAAGCTATATGGCATGTTTCTTTTGATGCCGAACTAATTTATAAAGGAGCAGATTTCATTTGTTTCTTTCGTAATTCTGATTTGAGGTTGTTATCTTTGTTGCGATAACTTTAAAGGGCAGTATTAAGAAAACACACATTTTTCATTTTAGACGCGATTATGGTTAAACTCTTATTGATATGTCTGGCAGCGATAGTGATGATCTCTTGCGGATCGGAGCAGGAAAAGTTAACTGTGTATATTTCCGATACGTGTACGGATACTCTTCAACACGAAATCTTCTTGTCGGAAGAAGAAGGACTGAATATTTTCTATGATTTGTATGTAACTGATTCTTTTTGTGCTTTTTTGGACGCACGTAATGATACATTATTAAAGATCTTCACAGCTACAGTTCCTCCTGCTTTTGCCGGATTGGGGATGAAAGGAGAGGGTCCGGATGATTTTCTTTTTCCTTTTTTTGAGAAGTCGATAGGCAGGGGAGGCAAGGGAAAGCTATCGTTCATTGAATTGAATAGTTGGAATAAAAAGACTGTTGCGATTCATTCGGCAGCATCTCCCGGTCCTGTCGCTGTTTCTGTTGTTGAGGCACAACAATTGCCGGAGATGCCTGTAGTCAGGGATTATAATGAAACAGACTCTTGTGTATATGGCATTGATGTAGATATGCAGCATGGTTTGTTTTTCATTTATGATAAGCATACTGCCCGGGTTAAGACAGTGGATTATCATCGTGATATTAAGTCCGGATATCCGGAAGGACATTTATCTTATCTATACGAGAGCTGTTTAATGGTAAATCAAGATGCAAAGGCAGTTTGTACGGGATTGCTGAACCTGAACTCTCTCTGTTTTTATGATTTAAAAGGAAATCTGATGAAAGAAATGGTGATAGGGAAAGAGCTGAAATACCCGGACTATGATCCTGATTTTCTTGATTTTCCGAATACACCTAAATATTTCATTTCTCTTTGTGGCACCCCCAATTATCTTTATGCCCTTTATAACGGTTTCCTGGGTACTTCGGGTAAATCAAAGATTATGGTCTTTACCTGGCAAGGTGTTCCGGTTGCCATTTATCACACAGATGTAAAATTGGAGAAAATTGCTGTTGATCCATCCGGCAGATATGTATTGGGACTGAATATAACGGAAGAGGGAGGGAGTGATGTGTTGAAGTTTGACCTTTGAATATTTTTCAAGGTTTTATATGGTAATATTTTAATTGATATTTTACTTGAACGTTTTTATAGCTGTTGCTGAACTTTTTTCTTTCTATCTTTAATGTTTCGTTTAATAATGTTGGAAGTGTTTGCCGAATAGATGTTGATAAAGGGATTGATGGTGGTACCTGCAATTGTAAAATAGTAAAATTTGACCAAATAGAGGCTATTTGAGTTGCATGACGGATAATAGACTCTTTATTTCTTGATTTTGGTCGGTTTTTGTTGTTCTTTGAACGATTATTATCCTGTTTTCTTGTTTGCTTTTCTGACCTTTGTCTATCGAAAAATATAAAAAGACAACTATGATAAGAATGGATAAAGTGTTTTTTTATAGTTTTATAAGAAGGAAATTACACTTAATTATAAATTAAAAAAAAGAAACACAATGAGAAAATTTGTATTTACTGCTATCGTTTTGGGATTTACTAATGTATTTGTTGCAATGACACAACAGCAAAATTCACCTATTTCTTTGTATAATAATAACAATGGGGTTGTGACTTTTACCACTTATGAAGTTGATGGTGTAAATTATTGCTATAATGGTGGTAGAGGAGCCACTTCATGTTCTATAAGTGGTGGAATAGATATAAAGGGCGGAGGGGTTAGTGCGTCGTGCGATGTATCATGTCAGACTGGTTATTATGCTTGTTGTGGCATTCGTTGTACTTGTGAAAAATATTAAAGTATATGACGAAAATAGTAATATTGTTTTTAGGGTTATTCTTTTTCCTGTTCTCTTGTCAAAGAGGACAGGAAAATGTCACTAAAACGATAGAAATAGACTTATCTCATATTGATACAGTGAGAATATCTTCATCAAAAATAGTAAATTTAGAAACAGTAGATAGTTCTTTACTATATGATATTTGTGCTTTATTTAAGCAGGAGGACCGTTACTTTATATGGTCAAGAGATAATGCCTATGTCTTTAATGATAAAGGTGATTTCCTGTTTAATATATCTCGTAGAGGACAGGGACCTGGTGAGTATCAGAGCTTTGCATGTATGTATATGGAAGATGGGGAGGTTTGCATCTTTGATAAAGACAAGCAGCAAATATTATATTTTGATATAAATGCCAAGTTTATGGGAGTTAAAAAGGTCTGTTTTGATGAGGATGACCCTTCTCCTTCAATGATTATTCCGGTTGGGACAGAGCGTTATTTGAGTACAAATAGATTTGGAGGAGATGATCGTAAAATGCCGGTATTAAGTTTCTGGGACAAGAATTTTTCAACTCAGCAAATAGTAAAAGGGCGTTTCTTGAATAATGGGATTCATTTTCCGGATGCTTTTTTTATAGGAAAGGAAGGAAGGCGAGTGCTCTACTGGGAACCATTAAAGGATACACTTTTTACTGTAGAAAATGATCATCTCGTTCCTGAATATAAGATAGACTTTGGAACCTATGCAATGCCTGAGGAAGAGGCAGCTAAAGATGTATATGCTCGTATGGCGTATTTGAATAAATCAGAGAATCAAAGTTGTGCTTCCGCAATAAGATTTTATCAAATAGATGGTGAATACCTTTATTTTACCTTTATGTGGTATGATCGCATTTGTTTATGTCGATATAATGAGAAGGTCGGTAAATCTGAAGTTTTTACTATTCTGACAGAAGAGGAACAATTAAAAGAATGTTCTTTCTTTAAGATATTAGGAGAGGATATAGTTTTGGCTTTTGAGGATAAGAGTAACTTAGAGAAAAATCCTTCTCTCTGTGTGTTTAATAAAAAAATATTAGATATATGAGTTTGAAATGGGTTGGAACTTCACTGGTTCTTATACTTTGTGTACTCTTGATTGTCCAATTATATAGGAAAGAAGAATCGAAATTCTCCTCTAATTCGGTGGCATTGCAAGAAGAAATGCTGAGAACTGATAGTTTGGAAACTGTTAAAAATAGGAGTATACCATTTGATATAAATGAAGAAATAACTGATGCAAGGAACTCTTCTCTAAAGATAAAGGATATTCTTGAAGATAGTTTGTTAATAGTCCGGTTCTCTGTTTATTCTTGTAGAGACTGCCTTGACTTTCTGATTTCTGAGTTAGAACATGCCAGAAAAGAGAACAAAATTAAAATGGCTATGTTAATTGCAAATATTCCAGTTAGGGATTTGCATGTGAAATGTAAAGAGTATGATACCCCTTTGATTTATCGGATTGATTCACTCTCTTTTGACTTTGACTATTCTTTGACACCATATGTTTTTATGGTTGACAAGAAGGGGCATACTTCAAACTTTTTTATACCAAGAAAAGAATTTCCAGATCAGACCAAAGATTATTTAAGGCGATTCCGATCTTGATGTACTTTTCCCTCTCTGTCTATTTAAGGTAGAGAGGGGAAAATATGTTCTTTAAACTATTCGGATATTGCTCCTTAATGAAGTTTAACTCTGTTAGGTGCTTATATTCAGCACTATCCTTTAACTTTGCCTGAAACATAAAACCACATGACTATGAAGACTTTTTATTCCGTCTTTTATTTATGCTTCTTGCTCTGCCTGCCTTTTTCCGTGGTGGGATGTTCGGAAGATAATGAACCATCCGGGGAGATTGAAATAAACCAGCTGCCAGGTACTGCGCAGTTCTTTTTATCTAATTATTTTCCGGGACAATCTCCGGAGAAGATAGAAAGAACGATGACCGGGCCGGAGGACGATCAGTTGCTCTACCGGGTTGCTTTTCCCGATGAGGTAAAAGTGGAATTTAATGAAAATGGAGGATGGAAGAGTCTGATGGTTCCAAATCAAAACTTGCCCGAATCACTTCAATCCCTTTTTGGAGGAGTCATCGCATATGTAAAACAACACTTCTCTAATGATCCGTTTGTCGGTGTGGAGAACACCTGCTACGGAGAATGTGTGTTATTGAACAGTGGCAAGAAAGTAGCATTCTACTACGACCAGACTTGTGTCGGATATGAAATGGATATAAAAAGTGAATCTTCATTGCCGCAACCGGTGCGGGAGTTTACTGAAAAATACTTTCCGGATGGAACCTTTGAGGCTGTGATTGAACATATACCTGACGGGGAGTTTCCTGCCGGTTATACTTTCTGGTTGGAGAACGGATTTAAATGCGTGCTTGATGATAGGGGAGAGTGGACGGAAGTGAATGGAGGAACCGAACTGTTGCCGACTTCGATTCTGGAAACATTACCTGCGAAAGTGACGGAAGATTTGCACCGGAACTATCCGAATGCACAAGTCACCTTCATTCGTCTGGAGGGTACCCGTTATACAATTCAGGTCAGCAAGACTGTGTATGTGACTATCGATCCCGAAAGTAAACCGATAGTGGTACCTCTGATGCCGGCACAGGCACTTGCAGAAGAGTATTTCGGTAAGCAGAGTTCCATCTCTATCAGTCATCCGCTGCATTCGGATGTGCTCAACTTTACCGTCCGCCTGCCGAACGGCTTTAATATGCTTGTTAACGAAGATGCCAGTGAATGGATTAATATAGACGGAAACGGATTTGCGTTTCCGGAGAAGCTCGTGGCATCGTTGCCGGAAAAGATTACCGATTATGTTTCGGGATATTCGAACTCTGAAATCACACGGGTAGACCGTTCGGTGGCAGCTTCCTATTTGGTGGAACTAACCAACGGAGACGGATTGATGTTCGACTCACAGGGAGATTTTCTTGGGAAAGAAAAGATAGAGTTGAGCGCCTCAGAGAAGGTGTACAGGTATATGCGTTATCATTATCCCAATGACCTGGATATGTATCTCGGCTCTTACAGCATAGAGGGTTGGGTATACAAACTGAGTGACGGTTCGCAAGTTAGGTTCGACCGGAACGGTAATTTTGTGGAGATCATCTCATTAAAGTGAGTGCCGGATATTCAGTTCCCAGGGGTTCTCTATGGTTTTTATCTCTTTCTGCGTAAGAAGTGAAGCCATGGTTTGCCCCATTTGCTTGAAGTCGGTGGATAAAGTAGTGATACCTCCGGCCAGTATCTCTTTCAGCGGAGTATCGTTGTAAGAGATGATACCGAAGTCTTTACCGGGAACAAACTGCTGTAGTTGCGCCTGTTTAAGCAGATCTACCAAATCCCGGTCGTTGACAGTCATAAATATTTCCCCTTTCTTGATCATCCGGTCCTTTACGGAGTCGGTATATTCGTGTGTAAACTGATGTTCCTCACAGAAAGTACAGAGGCCGTTGTATCGTTCGATAGGCTCTTTCTCTTCCTTCTGGACCATGATGATGTGGTCGTATTTTTTCAGGTGCGGGAGTCCGTGTACCAAAGCTTCGTAAGTGTCTTTCTCGAAATTTTGTGCAACGGAGGAGTATTTGCCTGCCAGTTCCGGGTGAAAGTGGTCGAGTAGGAAGACCCGTCCGGATAGGCTCTCCAACAGTGGGGCTATGTTGGTGAACTTGCCCGGCATCAGGATATATGTGGTGTATTTATAGTTGGCTTCATTGATGAGCGTCTCGAAGACTTTGCGGTTATAGTTGTGAAAATAGAGATCTACGTTTGCGGTCTTTTTGATGGAAGACATGAATGAATTGTAAAGATCTTCCTTGAACTCGTTGAATTCGTTGAAAAGGAGGAATACATTTAGCTTTTGCGCAATTCGGGTTGTTGCTATGTAATAACCTACACCCGGGGTGGAATCGATAATTCCTTTTGATTTAAGCTCGCTCAAACCTGCGAATACCGTATCTCTGGATAGATTATAGTTCTTTCTGAATTCATTGATAGAGAGAATCCAGTCTCCTTTCTTATAACTACCATTGTTGATGCCGTCTATAACGTGATTTACTACTTGTTTGTATTTTGATTCATTCCTTTTCATATTCTTGTCTTTGGTGCTGCAAAGATAGGATAAAAAACGTAAAAGGCTATGGATATTCTCCGGATATAGTATATGTTTTGTAACATAATAAAAATACAGACCAGTTCGTATCAGTTTTGATGGCTTTCATTATCTTTGCACTGTTGCTTGGATCATAAGATTCATAAGCAAGAAAGACGGGAAAACAACAAACTATAAATAAAACAATGAGAACGTACAGATTTATGTTTCCGGTGTTGCTTGCAATGACTGCGACCGGAAGTTTGACGGCAAAGTCGTCTGATAAAGGAGATTCCGGCATTCAGTTTCCGGAAGTAAGCCAGGTGAAAATAGAAGATGCATTTTGGAAACCCAAATTGGATCTTTGGCAGAAGGTGACGGTGAATGATGTCTTTGACAAGTTTGAAGGGAAGCATCTGGAACATCCGGGAAAATTCTGTAATACGTTTGAGAACTTTGACCGTGTAGCAAAGGGTGAGCGAAATATCGGTCAGCATGCAGGTGCTCCCTGGTTTGACGGACTTGTTTACGAAACAATCCGTGGGGTGGCAGACTTGATGGCAAGACAGTCGGATGTTGCTTTGGAGAAACGTGTCGACGGATATATCGACCGAATAGCTAAGGCACAGGCATCGGAGCCCAATGGTTATATCGATACTTATACTCAACTGATGGAAGCTGACCATCAGTGGGGAGAACGGGGAGGAATGCTTCGTTGGCAACACGATGTGTACAATGCCGGTATGCTGGTGGAAGCAGGGATACATTATTATAATGCAACCGGAAAAACGAAGTTGCTGGAAGTGGCAACCCGCTGTGCCAATCTGATGGCTGGATACATGGGGGCTTTCCCTAAAAAGAATGTGGTTCCGGCCCATTCCGGTCCGGAAGAGGCTTTGGTGAAACTTTATATCATTTATAAAAACAATCCGGAACTGAAAAAGCAAATCAATGTCCCGGTTGCTGAGCAGGACTATCTCAAATTGGCCGAATTCTGGATCGAAGGCAGAGGACATCACTGTGGATTCCCTTTGTGGGGTACATGGGGTAATCCGTCTGCCGAACAATGGATACGTGACCGGAAATATGAAGCTCCCGAATTCGGGAATCATACCCGTCCGTCATGGGGGGACTATGCACAAGATTCCATTCCGCTTTTCGAACAGAAGACTATTGAAGGACATGCCGTTCGTGCTACTTTGTTTGCTACCGGAGCAACGGCTGCCGCACTTGAGAATCATTCACCGGAATATATCGCTGCCGTTAGTCGTTTATGGGATAATATGATTGGAAAGCGTATGTTCATCACCGGCGGAGTAGGTGCTGTTCACTTTGACGAGAAGTTCGGACCCGATTACTTTCTGCCTACAGATGCTTATTTGGAAACTTGTGCTGCTGTCGGTGCCGGTTTCTTCAGTCAAAGAATGAACGAGCTGACAGGTGATGCCAAGTATATGGACGAATTGGAACGCACCTTATATAATAACGTCCTGACAGGTATTTCTCTTTCCGGCACACAATACACTTACCAGAATCCGCTGAACTCTGCTAAGCATGCCCGTTGGAGCTGGCACGATTGTCCTTGTTGTCCGCCAATGTTCCTTAAGATGATGTCTGCAATGCCCGGATTTATCTACTCGCAGAAGGGAAGTGACGTTTATGTGAACCTTTTTGTTGGTAGCGAAACGGAAATGACTCTGGCGGATCGGAACCGGGTACGTTTGACGCAAAAGACCGGTTATCCGTGGGAGGGTGTTGTCACCATGACCGTTGAACCCGAAAAAGAGAAGACTTTTATATTGAAAGTGCGTATTCCGGGATGGGCGCAAGGTGTGGAGAATCCTTATGGCCTGTATCGTTCGGAGGTACGGTCTGCCGTAAGCCTGAAGGTAAACGGTAAGTCGGTTCCACTAAAAATATTCAAAGGATATGCCGAAATTCAACGGAAATGGAAAAAGGGGGATCAAGTTGAGCTGACACTACCCGTTCAGCCGCGTTTGGTGACAGCCAATGAAGCAGTGGCGGATTTACAGGACAAAGTAGCCATTGCCGCCGGTCCCTTTGTATATTGTCTGGAAGGATGTGATAATGAAGGTTTGGCTGATTTGAAGGTTGATATGCGTTCTCCCCTGTCGATCACTTTTGAAAAGGGATTATTGAATGGAATCAATGTAATTAAAGGTCAGGCACTGGATAAGACAGGAAAGAAAGTACCGGTTACGGCTATTCCTTATTATGCTTTGGGCAATCGCCAGGATAAGGGTTATGCGGTTTGGATTCCGGCAAGTAAATAATGCGAACGAACATAAACACAATTGTAAGATGAGGGTAAACTGTTTGTTAGCTCTGATATTGTCTGCTTCGGTAGTAGCGGCACAGGACGCTGTGATCCGGGTGGATGCGGGTAAGGTCGAGAATAAAATAACTCCTTATTTATATGGAGCTTGCATGGAAGATGTAAATCATGAGATTTATGGGGGAATTTATGATCAGCAGATTTTTGGCGAGAGCTTTGAGGAACCTGCCTCCATGGATAACTTTATCGGGTTTACCCGGTGCGAAGGGGTATGGAAGATGCAAGATGATCAACTTTCCGTATCGTCGCATCCGGGGGCGAAATTGGTTTATGATGATGCGGAGTTCTCTGACGGTAGGGTCGGAGTCGATATAAAATTTACCGATGACATTTCGTCTGCCAATAATGCGGGACTTTTGTTGCGCGTCGGTGAATACGGAGGTGGAGCGGATAATTTTGATGGATACGAAGTCAGCCTGTTTGCCGATGGCAAACGCGTGCTGTTAGGTAAGCATCTGCACAACTGGCAGGAACTGAAAACAGTTCCGGTAGATGTAGATCCGTCGCAATGGAATCGTATGGAAGTGAAGATGGAGGGTGATGAACTGGTGATTCTGCTGAACAGTCGTGAAGTATTGCGTTTCGAAGATCATCTTACCACTTTACGTAATGGAAAGGTCGCTTTCCGCAATTGGGGTGCCGGTGCATCTTTCCGTAACCTGACCATCGGAGATGGTACTCCTGTCAAGCTGTTAACCCGATCGGCACCACAGGTCAGTGGCATGTGGGATGCTTTTGCAGATCTGAATGCGGCCGCTTCATATAAACAGGTTGCGGACAAACCTTTTCATGGACACTATGCTCAGCAAGTAGAGTGTCTGGCAGGTATCGGTAAAGTGGGCATTGCCAACCGGAGTTTGAATCGCTGGGGGATCTCCGTACGTCAGGGTGAGAAGAAAACCGGTAGCCTTTATTTGAAAGGGAAGGCGGAAGTATGGGTAGCCCTTCAAAGCGTGGATGGTGAAAAAGAATATGCTGTACAGTGTATCCGTACCGAGTCCGGCGACTGGAAAAAGTATACATTTGAGTTGATTCCGGACAAGACCGATGAAAACGCACGCTTTGCCATTTATTTGAAAGGGAAAGGGCGTTTTCTGGTAGATATGGTCACTTTGATGAACGGTGCCGACCGGCAGTTTCGTGGGTTGCCGTTGCGTAATGATATCGGGCAGGCAATGGTGAATCAGGGGTTGCGTTTCCTGCGCTATGGAGGTACGATGGTTAATGCTCCCGAATACCGTTTTAAGAATATGATTGGTGATCGTGCATTGCGTCCGCCTTATAAAGGCCACTGGTATACTTATTCGACTAACGGTTTCGGTATCGAGGATTTCCTCCGGTTCTGCGAGAAGGCAGGGTTTGTGCCTGCTTATGCAGTGAATGTAGAAGAGTCGGCGCAGGATATGGCGGACATGATTGAATACTTGAATGGGCCGGTAGATACGGAATGGGGGAAGAAGCGTGCCGCGAACGGGCATCCCGAACCTTACGGATTGAAGTATCTGGAGATTGGAAACGAAGAGGTCATCTGGGGGGATATCGAGGCAGAGTATCAGCATTACATTGATCGTTTTAATGATATCTATGAAGCGGTTCATGCCAAAGATCCGGAGGTGCAATTTATTCATTCTGCCTGGTGGCGTCCCGAATCGCCTAACATGGAAAAAGTATTTAAAGCCCTTGACGGAAAAGCTGCTTATTGGGATTATCACCCTTGGACGGATGATCTCGGTAGCCGTGAGAATATAGACAGAGAGTTGACGGATATGAAGGCCAAGTTCTTGAAATGGAATCCGAATACAATGATGCGTTGTGCCATTTTTGAAGAAAATGGAAACCTGCATAACATTCAGCGTGCCATTGTACATGCTACCGTTCAGAATGTAGTTCGTCGCCATGGTGACTTCATCCTGACTACCTGTGCGGCCAATGCCCTTCAACCCTATCTGCAAAATGACAATGGTTGGGATCAGGGGCAGGTATTTTTCACACCGGGACAGGTTTGGGGAATGCCGACTTTCTATGCACAGCAGATGTCTGCTGCCCATCACCATCCGTTACGTTTGTGGAGTGAAGTGAAAGGAGAACTGGATGTGACAGCCACAACGAATGAAGCACGTGATGAAGTGGTTCTGCATGTTGTGAACACTTCACCTGAGGTACGGCGAAGCCAGATAAACTTGTCCGGTTTCATTCCGGAGGGAAATATGGAAATATATACTTTGAGTGGAGAACTGAATGACGAAAATCTTCCCGATACGCCGACCCGGATTCTTCCGAAAGCTATCTGGATGCAGGCTGCCGGATCTGATTTTACTTATTCGTTTCCTGCTTACTCGTATACGATTGTCGTGCTTGGGAAGTAAGTTATCGTTATGGGAATTAACATTGTTAATACCGCTTCGGAAAGTTTTGCTGACAGATTGTAAACAACAAGTCTTTTGCATGTAAAAGATTTGTTGTTTACAATCAAAACACTTGTTTTAACAGATCGTTAAAACAAGTTTTCCTTCAATGTGATATAAACACTTATAACCTTCTATTTATCAGCCGGAACCTAATCAAAGGACCTTTGTTTCCTAAAGCCTCTGCCTGCATGGCTTCAAGTGATCTACTTGTCAGAATGACAAGTAGAATATAATTGATGAGAAGTTATAGAACCTTTTATGGTCTGAAAATAGCTGATACATTGCACGAATTTGTTCCACCGGCCGACAGCACTGGTCAGATTTCCAAGCCGTCCAGTATCTTCAGGTATAACTCCAATGCTTCTTCGATTTCTTTAATCATGATATATTCATCGGCTGTATGTGAACGCGAAGAACGGCCGGGACCCATTTTTACCGAAGGGAAAGACATTAACGCCTGATCAGAAAGGGTAGGGGAACCGAAAGGTATACGTCCCAGTTTTTTTGCTTTTTGTACAAACGGATGACTCTCTTCGATACGTGAAGAGTTAAGGCGGAATGAGCGGGCTTCGGCTTTGCAGGAAATATGTTTTTGTATTTCGGCAAACAGTTCTTCATTGGAGTAAAGTTCGTTGCTTCGTACGTCCACTAAGAAACTGCAACGGTCGGGGATGACATTGTGCTGTGTACCGGCATTGATCACCGTGACACTCATTTTGACAGGGCCCAGCAGAGACGATTCTTTGGCAAAACGGTAGTCGCGGAACCAGGCAATGTCGTCCAATACCTTATATATAGCATTATCACCTTCATTACGGGCTGCGTGTCCTGCTTTTCCGATGGCAGTGACATCAAGTACCATTAACCCTTTTTCGGCAATGGCAGGTTGCATTTCGGTAGGTTCTCCCACTACGGCAAAACTGATAGGAGGAAGTCCGGGCAATACACTTTCGATACCCCCTTTTCCCGATACTTCTTCTTCGCAGGATGCCAGATAAATGAGGTTATAACTTTGTTGCCTGCGGCATAGTTGCAGAAACACCTGTAAGAGTGTCACTACGCTTGCACCGGCATCGTTGCTGCCCAATCCGTAAAGTTTCCCATTCTCTTCGCGGGGAGTGAACGGATCTTTTCGCCAACCGTTGACCGGTTTTACGGTATCGATATGGGAATTGAGCAGGATTGTCGGTTTCTTCAGGTCGAACATGGGACTCAGACACCAGATGTTGTTTCCTTTACGGCCTGTGGTCATACCTTCGGCCTCGATATAGTTTTGCAGGTAATCGGCTGCTTTTTCTTCTTCGCGGCTGAGCGAAGGGATGCTGATCAGAGATTTCAGCAAGCCGACAGCTTCGGATGTAATGGATTCGTCTATCATTTCTTTTTTTGCTTTGAACGGATGCAAATGTACAAATAATACTTGAATCTTTCAGTTTGTCAGACAACTATTTATCAGGTACTATATGGCTAAGTGCCTGACTCTGTTAAGCAAAATAATTCAGTGTTCACACCTGATAATTCCAAATTAAACGATACCTTTGCAGACGAATAACTAACAACAAAGGATATGACTTATCATCATTTATCTGTCTTGGTTCATCGTCAGGCTGAAAAGTATGGCGACAAGACAGCTCTGAAATACCGTGACTATGAGAAGGCACAGTGGATCCCTATCTCTTGGAATGAATTCTCGCAAACTGTAAGGCAGGCCGCCAATGCCATGGTGGAACTGGGGGTACAGGAAGAAGAAAACATCGGTATTTTCTCTCAAAATAAGCCGGAATGTCTGTTTACGGATTTTGCCGCTTTTGCTAATCGTGCGGTGACGATTCCGCTCTATGCAACCAGCTCTCCGGCACAGGCACAATACATTATCAATGATGCACAGATACGTTTCTTATTTGTAGGAGAGCAGTTCCAATACGATGCTGCTTTCAGTGTATTTGGCTTTTGCCCTTCACTTACCCAGTTAATTATTTTCGATCCAGCAGTAGTAAGAGACCCGCGTGATATGAGTTCCATCTACTTTGACGAGTTTCTGGCCAAAGGAAAAGATTTGCCGCACAACGAAGTGGTGGAAGAACGTACGGCACGTGCCGGTGCCGATGATTTGGCAAATATATTGTATACGTCCGGTACTACCGGTGAGCCCAAAGGAGTGATGTTGCATCATTCTTGCTATCTGGAAGCATTCCGCATTCACGATATTCGTTTGGTGGATATGACCGATAAGGACGTTTCGATGAACTTCCTGCCTCTGACCCATGTGTTTGAGAAGGCGTGGACTTATCTCTGTGTGCATAAAGGAGTACAGGTATGTATCAATCTCCGTCCGGCCGACATCCAGACGACGATTAAAGAAATTCGTCCGACGTTGATGTGCAGTGTACCCCGTTTTTGGGAAAAAGTATATGCAGGTGTCCAGGAGAAAATTGCCGAGACTACCGGTATCAAGAAAATGTTGATGCTGGATGCCATCAAGGTAGGGCGTATCCACAATCTTGAGTATCTGCGGGTAGGTAAGACGCCTCCCAAAATGATTCAGCTGAAATATAAGTTCTACGAAAAGACTATTTATGCCTTATTGAAAAAGACTATCGGTATAGAGAATGGTAACTTCTTCCCGACGGCCGGTGCCGCTGTTCCTGATGAAATCTGTGAATTTGTGCATTCCGTAGGTATCGATATGTTGGTGGGATATGGCTTGACGGAATCTACTGCGACTGTTTCGTGTACTTCGAAGACCGGTTATGACATCGGTTCGGTAGGACAAGTGATGCCGGAGGTAGAGGTAAAGATCGGGGAAGACAATGAAATTCTGCTTCGGGGAAAAACGATCACGAAGGGATATTATAAGAAAGCGGAAGCTACGGCAGCTGCTATTGATGAAGAGGGATGGTTCCATACCGGAGATGCCGGCTATTTCAAAAATGGTCAGTTGTATCTGACGGAACGCATCAAGGATCTGTTCAAAACATCGAATGGAAAATACATTGCTCCCCAGGCATTGGAAACCAAATTGGTTATTGACCGTTATATCGACCAGATAGCTATTATTGCCGACCAGCGTAAATTTGTATCTGCGCTGATTGTACCCGTATACGGCTTTGTGAAACAGTATGCCAAAGAGAAAGGTATCGAATACAAGGACATGGCCGGACTGTTGGAGCATCCTAAGATTATTGCTTTGTTCCGTGCACGTATTGACACGTTGCAGCAACAATTTGCCCACTACGAACAGATTAAACGTTTCACATTGCTTCCTGAACCGTTCAGTATGGAAAAGGGAGAACTGACTAACACTCTGAAACTGAAACGTCCGGTAGTGGCACGCAATTATAAAGAGGTAATTGATAAAATGTATGAGGAGTAAGAACACGAAATTTTGTATATCTTTGCTCCCCATTATTAACGAAAACCATAAATAAGAAGTATGATTACTATTGAACAACTTAAAGACGTGAAAGAGCGCACTGATGCGCTGAGGAGGTATCTTTGACATCGACGGGAAGAAAATTCAGGTCGAAGAAGAACAATTGAGAACACAGGCTCCGGGATTCTGGGATGACCAGAAGAAGGCCGAAGCACAAATGAAACTGGTGAAAGGATTACAGAAGTGGATTGACGGTTACAACGAAGTCAAAACACTGGCAGACGAACTGGAACTGGCTTTCGATTTTTATAAAGACGAACTGGTCACCGAGCAGGAGGTGGACGAGGCGTATGCAAAGGCTCTGGAACATGTGGAAAACCTGGAGTTGCAGAATATGCTTCGTGATGAAGCCGACCAGATGAGTTGCGTGCTGAAGATTAACTCCGGTGCCGGTGGCACGGAGAGTCAGGACTGGGCATCGATGCTGATGCGTATGTATCTTCGTTATGCCGAGACCAATGGTTATAAAGCAACCATGGCCAACTTGCAGGAAGGTGATGAAGCGGGTATTAAAACCTGTACCATCCAGATCGAAGGCGACTATGCTTATGGATATCTGAAAGGTGAAAACGGTGTACACCGTTTGGTTCGTGTTTCCCCTTACAATGCGCAGGGTAAGCGTATGACTTCTTTTGCTTCCGTGTTTGTCACTCCGTTGGTGGACGATAGCATTGAAGTGAATATTTTGCCGGCCTGTATCTCTTGGGATACTTTCCGTTCGGGAGGTGCCGGTGGACAGAACGTAAATAAAGTGGAATCCGGCGTTCGTTTGCGTTATCAGTACAAGGATCCTTATACCGGAGAGGAAGAGGAAATCCTGATTGAGAATACCGAAACCCGTGACCAGCCTAAGAACCGGGAGAATGCGATGCGTCAGTTGCGCTCTATTCTTTACGATAAAGAATTGCAGCACCGCATGGCCGAACAGGCCAAAGTGGAAGCCGGTAAGAAAAAAATCGAATGGGGGTCGCAGATACGAAGCTATGTATTTGATGACCGTCGTGTAAAAGACCATCGTACCAACTTCCAGACCTCTGATGTAAACGGAGTGATGGATGGTAAAATAGAAGGCTTTATCAAGGCTTATCTGATGGAATTTTCGTCCGAAGGAGAATGATTTTGGATAGAAGGTATGTCATAAGCACTGCGGATTACATTGGTCTTATTGCATATACGAATCAAGACTTAGAGGAGTTATCGGCTCACAGGCGTGCTGATAACTCCTCTAACTGTATGTGCGGAAAAAACTACGGCAGACATTCAATTAAGGGATAAACTTCCATATGCCTTTGTCGATCTCCTGCCTTGGATTCATCAAATAAATTTCATTATTTGCCTTGAAATTAGTGATACCGTATTTATTTCCATAGTCTTTAATTGGTGACCACGTGTTTTTCTGTATATCGTAAATCCAGCTGTTTTCTTTTTCTTTTGGTGATTTTCTGTCAATTAGATATCCAAATTCGTTTAATTGAAATCCATTCCATGTATGTTCACCGGTTTTTCCGGGGAATTCTTGCTTTTTCGTCCATTTGCCCCAATGGCCGTTTTCTAAGCTCAATTCCCCAAAATCAGTATATGGCCAATCCGTACTATTGGCTCTCCCTAAACCAATGAATAATTTGGATTCATAAGTGAACCATGTCATATTGTAGATTCCTTTGCCGGGATCGTCTTCTCCTTCTATCATGCGAGTCCAGTTCATTTTTATTGGATCATATATCCATATCATAAGTTGATTATCCATGACATAAACGAACTGGTTATAAATGAAGATCGGCGGATTGTAGTTTATGGTTGAAGGAAGGACGGAAAGCCTTTCCCAAGTATCGTTTTTTCTGTCATAAAGCCAAAATTCCATAGAGTTGCTTTCTCCTGATGTGGTGTTGAAGAGGAAATATCCTTTTTCCTCTGAATCATATACACTGGCATATAATGCCGAATTAGGAGTGAGGCTCCAAAGCTCCTTTTTATTCTCGTTTGTGCTAAATGAGAGGATATTTCCTTTTACCCGATTCCCAAATGTGTCTTCAACATATCCCTGATAATAAAATGTTGTTGAAGGAGAGAGTTCTTTTACGGTTGCCGACTGTGTTGTTCCACCGGACGAAAGAATCGTCTGTGGAGGATCCAAATCTTCGTTTGTGCCGAAGAAAAGGCCGACTTTGCTAAAAGCAAAGTCGGAACTGAGTTTAAAACTTATCGTTGCGGAATGGGACTCGATATTTTCGGCAAATTCCTGACTTTATTAATGCGCCACCCAATTTTATAAATTTAGTCATTCATTGGTATCAATGAGGTACGCTCTGGCTCTTTCCTCGGATGTGATACACAGTGTGCGGGTAATTATATCGTCGTTTTCCGGTCTGGCAACCTCAAGGATGACGATGGTTTCAGCAATCTTCAATTCATCGTCGATTGAATAGGGATATCTTTTTGTATACGAACATGACGCAAATGTATAAAAAATGTTTGCGTCACTCAAACTGTCAACCTGATACTCCCTACAGATAGCTACAAGGCGGATTCTGACTTTTAGAGTGGAAAATAATAAAGTCAGGAAAGTATGACTTGTAATCTAATCAAATGACACAATAATACCGTCATTAGTGTCGTTTTTAACATTTAAAACAACACCCATTTCACTAATTTTACTTATTTTTGCATTCATGACAATTCTTTTATTGTTGAAACTTAGTTTGTCATTGCCTACGAAGTTGCATTTTTTTAAGAAGATGTTATGTTTCCACTCTATTTTAAAAGATGGGAAATTTTAGGCAGTTGTTGCCGTTCACCTTATTAATCATAAAACGTGAAACACCAGGACAATTTAAATTCTATATTTACCCGTATCATCTTCCATGGCGAGGAGGAGGCTTTTAAGAAATTATTCTTCGATTTTTTTGGCCCTCTTTGCATGTTTGCTAATAGATATATAGAGGACAAAGACACCTGCGAAGACGTAGTACAAGATGTCTTTTTTCAGATTTGGGCACACAGGAAACGATTGAACATCCAGCAATCTGCCCGTAACTACCTAATCACCAGCGTTAGAAATGCGTGTATTGACTATTTAAGAATAAACCAAGTGAAGTTTCAACATATACAAGCCGCCGATATCAACGAATCTATCATTAATGAACATACAATTAGCGAAGAAACGCTATCTGTTTTAGCTGTCAGCGAGTTAAAGGAGCAACTTGACAAATCGTTGGCCAAGCTGCCAGCAGCCGTGTGCCAGGCCTTTGAGTTAAACCGATTTGAAGATTTGACATACAACGAAATAGCAGCCCAAATGAATGTGTCGGTAAAAACCGTCGAAGCTTACATAAGCAGGGCACTAAAGCTATTGCGCATAGAATTGAAAGATTTTCTACCATTCATCAGCTTATTTTTATACACTTCACCATAGGGGAAACGTGGGTTTTATACGTCTATTAATGGGATGGTGTGTATAAACTAACACCTCATTATCCCGATTTAAAGAGAGTTATGTTGAATTCGGGAAAACAGAATATTTTCCTCTTTTCCGCATCTCCTCCATACCCTTTCTTCACCAAGCCCGTTTTATAAAAACAGGACAGATGTAAGATAGGAAAAAAAGAAAATTAAAACAGTTTCTTATGCACTACTTATATAGAATATTCGCAAGAAAGATGTCCAAGGATTGTTACCGATTTATCGGAAAGATTAGCGCACTGACAATCCTATAACTTATTAAAAAAAAACGAAAAGCCAATTGGTAGAGGTAAATGTGCGCTACTTAATTTCGTCAACGGGTAATGAACAACAGTATAATATCTAACTCAAAAGAATTCAATGGATAAAAAAACAGACAAAGATTATCAATTCATTCTACAACAAACCAGCTTGCTGAATAAAGCAAATGCGTATGCCACTCAAAAGAATTGGGAAGCATTAGAAAGAAAAATTCACAAAGTGGAGCTGCATACAAAACTATTCCTTTGGATGCGCAATGCAGCCGCCATACTGACATTCCCATTGCTGATGGCAAGCCTATATCTTTGGAACAATTCATCCTTTAGCCCTCTTGCCGAAGAATGGATCGAAATCACATCAGCCAAAGGGTTGGTTTCAAAAATCGTGTTACCCGACAGTAGCATTGTATGGCTGAATTCCGCTTCAACCCTACGCTACCCTCGGATATTCACAGGAAATCATCGCGAAGTCTCACTAAATGGTGAAGCCTATTTCAGAGTAAAGGCTGACAAGAAAAACCGATTCGATGTGAATATGCCTCAGGAGGTAACCATCAGCGCTTATGGCACCGAATTTAATGTAGCATCTTACAAGAACAGTACTTTCATAGAAGCCGTTTTGGCCAAAGGAAGTATAGAAATACAAAAGAACCATGCTTCAAAAGTCATATTGAAAGAGGGTGAAAAGGCCATGTTCAATAAAGCTAATGGAACCATCACGGTGAAACCTGCTGACATGGAGAAAGCAACTTCATGGCGCGAAGGCAAATTGGTATTTAGACGTACCGGACTAAAAGAATTGTTAGAAAAATTAGCACGTCGATACAATGTTGACTTTATAGTGCAGGGGAATAGCTTGGCCAATTATGAATTCTCGGCCACCTTTATAGACGAGAGTTTAATTGAAATACTGGATATATTGTGCTATACTGCTCCCATGTCCTATCAGATAGAACCAATCAAAGATTTAGGAGATTATACTTACCAGCGCCGAAAGATTATTGTTAAAATACATTAATTAAATTGTTCTCTTTATTTTTTTCATAGGGTATATTAGATTAACATCCGTCTATGAGTTGAAATAAACTTATTGTTAACAAAATATCTAAAACATGAAGAGAAAATTAATTCCTTTGAAAATGAGACTTGCATGTATTCTCGCTTTCGCTATTTGGTTTAACCTACAAGCCGAAAGTGTGTTTTCGCAAACGACAGTTGTTTCCATTCGCGCCAACCAAACTTCGGTTGAAAATGTGTTGCGCGCCATCGAAAAACAATCGGGACGTTATTGTGTTTATAACAGCAAATTAATCAATGCAGACCGGATGGTGGATATTGATCTGGAAAACTGTTCGATTGAAGAAGCTTTGGACAAACTATTTAAGGGAACCAAAGTGAAATATGAGATTAACGAAAGACACATCATTATCAGTCCCGCATCGACAAGCATTCAACAAATCAAAAAAATCAGCGGACACGTATTAGATGACAAAGGAGAAAGCATTATCGGTGCCAATATTATAGTAAAAGGCAAACCCGGACAGGGTGCCATTACCAATATAAATGGTAATTTTACCATTGAACTTCCCCAAGGCGATGTCACCTTGGTTGTATCGTATATTGGTTATACCACTCAAGAAGTGAAAGTAGGCAATAAAAGCACACTGAAAATCATACTAAAAGAAGACTCTGAAACACTTGACGAAGTAGTGGTAGTAGGTTTTTCTACCCAAAAGAAAGCTAATGTAACTGGTGCTGTAGCTCAAGTATCCATGGACAAAGCATTGGGCGATCGTCCCGTAACCAGTTTGGGAGCAGCCTTGCAAGGTGCCATGCCGGGATTTAATGCATCAAGTGGTGCGCAACCGGGTGCAGGAAACACCTTCAACATCCGTGGTTTGGAATCCATAAACGGGGGAGCACCTCTGATTTTGGTGGATAACGTAGTGTTCAATGACCTTTACCTGTTGAATCCTGCTGACATTGAGAGTGTATCGATTTTGAAAGATGCTTCTTCCGCAGCAATTTATGGCGCACGCGCCTCTTTTGGTGTGGTACTTATTACCACTAAGAAGGCGAAGAAAAACGAACGGTTAAGCATTAACTACAATAACAACTTTGCCGTTTCAAAAGTAAACAACCTATTGGAGCTTGCATCACCCATCGAGATGATAAGCACCCTACAGGCCGGTGGATATACCTCTGTATGGTCGGGACAAAACATCGAAACTTGGATGAAGTTGCTAAATGAATACAAAGCCAATCCATCGCTCTATCCCAAAGGTTGGACCGAAGTGAATGGTACTAAATATTTCTTGCGCGAAAACAATATCATCAAAGATATGTTTGAAAACTCTTGGAAACAAACACACAACATATCTGCACAGGGAGGTAGCGAAAAAATCAAGTACCGCTTATCTGCTGCCTATACCAAACAAGACGGTATATTAGTTACTGATAAAGACGCATTTACCCGTTACAACATATCATCACACGTGAGCGGTGATATTACCAAATGGCTCACTACATCGCTCGACTTTAACTATAGCCGTGGTGAAAAGAGTTTTCCCATAACCGATGGCTCCAGCGAATTGCGCATTTGGCCAACCAACACCCCTTCATACCATCCGGTAGGCAATCTGCCCTATGGCAACGATGGCGCAGAGTATCCGGTAATGACCCCCGAAAACATCATTCGTCTGACCAATGCGGAAAACACAGCCACCGACAACACCCGTGTCTTGTCACGTACCAACGTGAAAATTATAAAAGGGCTGGAAGCCGTATTGGAATATTCGTATCAAGTAGGAAATAGCGACTATGAAGCTTATTACAACTTATTTGAAGTACACCAAGGATTGGCCGAAAGCATCAAGCCTTCAACAGCCAAAACTCCTTTTACACGTCATACCAGTTCAACGCGCTATTCTACTCTCAATGCGTTTGCCACGTACAATGCTACATTTGGCAACGACCACAACGTATCGGCCATTGCTGGTTATAACCAAGAAGAAAATCACTACCGCTATTTGTATGGACAAGCGTACAATATGATTAGCAATGAACTTCCCTCGCTGAGCGGAAGTACAGGCGAAACACCTTCGAAAACATCGGATGCTTATACCGACTACGGACTGCGAAGCGGATTCTTCCGTGCCAGCTACAACTATGCGCAAAAATATTTTTTGGAAGCAAATGGCCGTTATGACCTCTCATCCAAATTCCCCAAAGATTATCGTAGTGGATTCTTCCCTTCAGTATCGGTGGGATGGGGTATCCACAACGAAAAATTCATGGAAGACACAAGAAATGTATTGTCGAACTTAAAACTTCGTGGTTCGTATGGTACCTTAGGCAACCAAAACATTGGTGCTTACGGATACTTTGCCTCCATGGGAGTAGCTACTGCCAACTGGATTTCAGAAGGAATGCGTCCAACTACCTTAACTCCTCCGGGCATGGTACGTGCCAACTATACATGGGAAAAAGTTACTACTGTTAACGGTGGTCTTGATTTCGGATTTATCAACAATCGCCTTACGGGTACACTCGATGTATATCGACGCGATACCAAAGGTATGCTCGGTCCGGGCGAAGACTTGCCTGCTGTAGGTGGTGCAACAGCCCCTCAACAAAATGCAGCCGACATGAAAACCATCGGTTTTGAATTTGGACTGAATTGGCGCGACCAAATTGGCGAAATTAATTATGGTATCGGATTCAACATATACGATTCTAAATCGAAAATTACCCGCTATAAAAATGAGAACAAACTCCTCTCAAGCTACTATGTGGGACAAGAGATTGGCGAAATTTGGGGTTACTTGACGGATGGTTTTTATACGGCCGATGATTTTGATGTAAACGGAGCCTTGAAAGAGGGTGTGGTGTCTATCAACGGAGTTACTTCGCATGTGGGTGATATTAAATATAAAAATTTGCGTGATGATGAGAATTATATCAATTCCATCACATCAGGCGACAATACTTTCGATAATCCCGGTGACCGTGTAGTGATTGGCAATAACCGTGCCCGCTGGCAATATGGTGCCAATGGATTTGTACAATGGAAAGGTTTCAACTTCTCTTTCATTCTGCAAGGAGTGGGTAAACGGGATGCTTGGATTGGAGGAGATATCAATTTCCCCATGGCAAGCCAATACGGCACCTTGTATAAACACCAAGTTGGACAGATCTGGACAGAGGATAATCCGAATGCATTCTACGGACGTATTTATGAAAATGCGGGAAGCTCTCAGGGAGCCAATCAACGTACATGCGATAAATTCCTGTATAATGCAGCCTATATGCGCATAAAAAATCTAACATTAAGCTACACTTTCCCTATTCAACTTATTCAAAAAATGTATCTGAAAGGGTTGAAAGTATTTATCAGCGGGGAAGATTTATTTACATTCGACCACCTGCCTGCCGGTATCGACCCCGAAAACTTAGGATGGAATTATCCGCACGCAAGCACAGTGTCATTTGGTATGAACTTTACTTTATAAATTTTTCAAATTAAGCTAACAATGAAAAAACATATATTATTCGGAATATGCGCTCTTTCGCTATTATTCAATGCATGCAATGATGATTTCTTGGAGTATGCTCCTATCACCAATCCGACGGAAGAAACCGCATTCGTATCGTATGAGAATTTCAAAACTTATTCATGGGGGCTCTATGATATTTTTAGCAACGGGTTGATGCGACAAAATGTGTCCGGTAGCACCACCAGCCTATCCATGGCAACAGGTGATATATTGGCCAATTATTTATATAATGCGTCGGGTACAAACATTCAAAACAATGCTTGGCAATGGAACAACATCACTTCAACCACCAACAACGACAGCAGTTGGGATTTTGCATACATCCGCCGCGTGAACATCATGTTGCGCAATATTGACCAGGCCAACATGACGGATCAAGAGAAAGCCCACTGGCGCGCTGTAGGATATTTTTTCCGTTCATATCGCTATTATGATTTATTGGCACGCTATGGCGATGTGCCTTGGTTGGAAAATGTGGTGTCGGACGAAGACCGCGAAATACTCTTCGGTACGCAGACCCCACGCGATGAAGTGGCAGCCAATATACTCCGCGACTTGAAGTTTGCAGAAGAAAACATCCAGTTGAAAGGTGATGGTCACAATACCATCAACCGCGATGTGGTACTTGCCCTAATGTCTCGCTTCTGCCTTTTCGAAGGTACATGGAGGAAATACCACAACCTGCAAGGCGCAGAAACTTATTTGAACGAATGTAAGCGGGTAAGCGAAGAACTGATAAACAGTCACCCGAACATTGCAACCAACTATGTGGATTTGTGGAGTTCAGGTGACTTGAGTCAAACACCAGGTATTTTACTATACAAAGAACATCTATCTGACATCCTCATGACGGGACTTCCACGTGCAGAACGAGGTGGCACCATCAAAACTGCCATGCACGCTCGCACAGTAGGTCGCTACCTCTGCCAAGATGGAAAACCCATTGCTACCAGTCCTATGTACGAAGGTGCTGGAGCTGATGCGTCGGTAAATGATGAATTTATGAACCGCGACCATCGCTTGTATTGGCGCTGTATTCCTCCTTATAAAACCAACAAAGGCAACGGAGTAAGTGTCAACGAAAACAATAAGGATTCGTGGTGGACAGAAGGAATGGACCTTAAAGATCGCTATTTCATTGATTATATGAATAAGATTAATGATGCGAACCATCAGTTCCCTTTGCACACTTGGCAACCTCAATTCCTAAGCCGTGTACCGATGATTCAGACATCAAACTATTCCTGGGGTCCCATGCGTAACTATGGCGGATACTATTTCTATATGTGCTACAGCACGTTTGACGAAGCCGGTATTCAAGCTGGTGGCACATTTGCTGTAACCGATTTTCCTCTGTTCCACATCGAAGAAATCATGCTGAACTATGCTGAAGTGAAATATGAGTTAGGCGAATTTAACCAAGAGGTGGCCGACAAGACCATTAACCGTTTACGCGCCAGAGCCAATGTAGCAGCCATGCAGGTGGCCGACATAACCACCTCGTTTGACCCTAATCGCGACCCACAAGTTGACCCTATTGCATGGGAAATCCGTCGTGAGCGCCAAGTGGAATTAATGGGTGAAGGCTTTGGATTCTACGACATCCGCCGCTGGAAAAGAGCCGACTACTACATGAACCAACGTCCTCTGGGGGTACGTGTAACATCCACAGAAGTAAACGACTATTTTGGTAAAGGTTCCATATTCGTAACTGAAAACGATGTTAACCCCCAAGCTTCCGTATCGACCGAAGACGTAGGTCGTGTAGTGTGTGTAGGCGACTTTATGCGCCAAGGCAAGGGATGGCAAGATTATTATTACTTGAATCCGGTACCCAGTAACCAAATAACTCTAAATGAAAATTTAGTCCAGAATCCGGGATGGAAATAAACTGATTCTTTAGTTTGTTTTAATCTCTATGAAGTTTTCCCTAAGTTTTTAGGTATTTCTATCTTTTTCTTTCGTTGCATAGTGAACTATGTAGCGAAAGAAAAAGATAGGAAAAATAATAAATCCAACTTAGGAAAAGCTTTATAAAAGTTTATTGATATCTATAAAAAACAAGCATTGATATCTTTGACAAAAAATCACATTGATGCACGAATAACAAATCAAAAAAATATGAAAGAATTGAATGCAAATAATACATTTGTACTAACGGCAAGTTTATGTGTAGCCACCCTTTCAGCAAAAGCTGAAAACAAAGCTTGCGAAAACCCTAACGTAGTATTCATCTACGCTGACGACTTAGGAAGAGGACTTCTTTCACATTACGGGCAGAATATCATCTCCACTCCCAATATTGACCGGCTTTTCAAACAAGGCACAGCTTTTGAATACGCTTACGGATGTATGTACTCGGCACCGGCTAGAGCCAGTATGCTAACCGGATATAACGACTGTCGGCAAGGAAAATGGAATATATCAAACGGCGGAATGTTGAAGAACGCCAATAATTATGATGCACTGGAAATTGTGGAAAAACAATTGAATCCGACTTATATCGAACTTCCGACAGATGACCTTCTCCTGCCACAGGTATTCAAAAAAGCAGGCTACACGACCGGGCAAGTAGGTAAACTCGATTGGGGGTTCACAGCTACCCGCCAACAAATCCGTAAACACGGATGGGATTATTACTGTGGTTATCTTGACCATCAGCGAGCACATGTATTCTATCCAAGTTTCTTATTTGAAAATGACAGCATTTTGCATTTCCCTAAAAACACCGATCCTACGGAAGGAAGGGGATTTGAATTGGAGTCGCCTGAAAATTATAAGAAACGTTGGAATATGAAAGGAAAAGAAACATACTCACAAGATATTTTTCTTGACCGAATACTCTCGTTCATCCGTAAAAATCAAGATCATCCATTCTTCCTCTATCATTCCACCCAATTGCCACACGGTCCTGTAGCTATTCCCAAAGTACACCCTTCAGTAAAAAATCGTACAGACTTGAGTGAAATAGAAAAAGAATATGCGTCAATGGTGCTGATGCTTGACGAACATGTGGGTATTATCATAGAAGAACTGGAAAAATTGAAACTGATAGAAAACACCATCGTAGTATTCTCTGTAGATAACGGACATGAAACTTATTACACGACTGATAACCGATGTAGAAAATCTCCCAACCGCGACATGCAAGGTAAGCGATTTGATGCTTGGGAATATCCTTATCGAAGCGAACTGACTGGCGACCCTTTCAATGGAAATGATGGACTATCTGGTAAGAAATGGATGAATTGGGAAGGCAGCGTAAGAGTGCCACTGGTATTCTGCTGGAAAAATAGAATTCCGGCTGGACATACATCGGAACAAGTGGTGGCCAATTACGATTTAATTCCTACGTTTGCCGACTTGTTGGGAGTGAACTTAACCACCCCTAAAGATGGTGTATCAATACTTCCTATACTGACAGGCGGCAAAAAGGAACTGAGGAAAGAACGTATGGTATTTGTAAATTCACCCGAAGGGCCTGCTGTAATTAGCAGCGAACATTGGAAGTTGAGATATAACAAGCAGCGCAATGAATATCGTTTACATTATCTCCCGGAAGATTACTGCGAAGAGAATATTTTAAACGATAAGTACCCTAAAATTGTTGAAAAATTGAAGAAAGAACTGGAGCCCTATATCTGATAACACATAGTGAAACTAATAGAACAAAATGTGATGAGAATAATAAAAAAAATGATAATCCTTACTTTGACGTACGGATTACTGACCGCTTGCAGCACAACAGTAGAGGAATTGCATCCGATAGCTTCAAAAAGTGATCAAATCTTTTCATCGCTTGCCCCACGATGGGATGAGGGTGTACCTTTAGGCAATGCGACAGTTGGTGCTTTAGTGTGGCAACGCGACTCTATGTTACGATTTTCATTAGACCGTACAGATTTATGGGATCTTCGACCAGTTGATAGCCTTTCAGGCCCCAATTTCCGTTTTTCATGGGTAAAAGAACATATCCGTAGCAAAAACTACCATCCCGTACAAAAAAAGTTCGATCATCCGTATAACCAGCAACCGGCTCCATCGAAAATTCCGGGAGCAGCACTCGAATTCCCTATTGCGCAATTGGGTACTCTCAAGCAAGTACGCCTCTATCTGAACGACGCGCTTTGCGATGTAACCTGGGAAAACGGTACTCGCTTACAAACGTTTGTACATGCCTCGGAACCAGTGGGATGGTTTGTTTTTCATAATCTGACTACAGAAATGGAACCAACTATCGTACCTCCGGTGTATAGTACGAAAAAGACTGTGGGAGGGAGTAATCCCGTACACGGACAAGATTTACGACGCTTGGGATACAATCAGGGAACCCTCAAGCGAAAGGGCAATTCTTGGCTTTATTATCAACCGGGATATGGCGATTTCGCTTACGAAGTCGTTGTAAAATGGAAACGTAACAAAAACACCCTATATGGTACCTGGAGTGTAACTTCGACCCTTGCCAACAAACAAGCGGAGACGGAAACAGCAGAAGCATTGAAACGCGGGTTAAAAAAAGATTATAAAAGACATACTGCGTACTGGACAAACTATTGGGCGCAATCATCTGTCATCCTTCCCGACAGTATCCTGCAAAAACAATACGATAATGAAATGTATAAATTTGGATCGACCAGCCGTGAAAATTCATACCCTATCTCGCTACAAGCCGTTTGGACAGCAGACAATGGTCATTTACCTCCTTGGAAAGGGGACTATCATCACGATTTGAACACCCAACTGAGTTATTGGCCCGCATACACAGGCAATCACCTTTCGGAAGGGATGGGCTATTTGAATACCCTTTGGAGCCAACGTGAAGCTTACAAGAACTATACTCGCCAATATTTCGAGACCAACGGAATGAATATACCTGGAGTATGTACCCTCACAGGTAATCCCATGGGCGGATGGATTCAGTATGCTATGTCGCAAACAGCCGGTGCTTGGTTGGCACAACACTTCTATCTGCATTGGAAATATTCAGCTGACCCAATTTTCTTGAAAGAACGAGCTTATCCCTTTATGAAAGAGGTGGCTATCTATTTAGAACAACAATCCGAGGTGGATGCACAAGGAGTACGCAAATTGGAGTTCAGTTCCAGCCCTGAAATTTTCGACAACTCCCTACATGCTTGGTTCAAGGACATGACAAATTTCGATCTCGCCTTGATGCGCTTCCTCTTTCCGGCTACCGCCGAAGCAGCACGAACATTGGGCTTGAGTGAAGAAGCCAAGCATTGGAATGAAATTGCCGCACAGTTGCCGCAACTCAATGTGGATACCGATAGTGCACTGACCTTTGCCAAAGGTTTTGAATACAATGAGTCACACCGTCACTTCTCGCATGCATTAGCCATCCATCCATTGGGAATTTTGGATTGGAGCCAAGGTGAAGAATCGCAACGCATCATTAAGGCCACACTGAAAAAACTAAAAGACTATGGTCCGGATTGGTGGGTAGGTTACTCATATAGTTGGTATGCCAACCTACAGGCCCGTGCATTTAACGCAGAAGAAGCGGTAAATGCTTTGCGAACATTTGCCCAATGCTTCTGCCTCAAGAATACCTTCCACGTAAATGGCGATCAAACACGCTCGGGAAAATCAAAGTTCACCTATCGTCCATTTACCCTCGAGGGCAATTTCGCATTTGCTTCGGGTGTGCAAGAGTTGTTGCTTCAAAGCCACACCGGTGTGGTCCATGTATTTCCTGCCATACCGGATATTTGGCAAAATGTAGCATTCAACCAACTCCGTGCCATGGGAGGATTCTTGGTTTCAGCCGAAATGAAAGAAGGGAAATTGGTAAAACTGAGCGTGTACGCCGAACAAGGAGGTACGCTGAAAATCAAATGGAAAGGGAATACCAATATACACACATTTGAAACCCCAAAAGGGAAATGGTTAACTATATTAGATAATTAAATTATAGAAAAAAATGAAAATGAATACAACTTTTTGTATGATGACCATGGTTGGAGGAACTCTACCCGTAGCCTTGTCGGCACAATCTGTGTTAAATAAGCCTGTGCCTACAGATAAGATGCCGAACGTTGTGGTCATTGTAGCCGACGACTTAGGGTATGGCGATTTGAGCTGTTATGGAGCTACTAATCTAAACACTCCCGGTATGGATCGCTTGGCTAAAGAAGGCTTGCGATTTACTGATGGGCATTGCACCGCTGCGACCTCTACTCCTAGTCGTTACTCTTTACTTACGGGTATGTATCCTTGGACTAATACCGACGCAAAAATCCTACCCGGCAATGCATCTTTGATTATTGATACTCAGCGAATCACTTTGCCCAAAATGATGAAAAAGGCCGGATACGCTACAGGTACTGTTGGGAAATGGCACCTCGGATTGGGTGATGGTGCGGTAAATTGGAACGAACGTATCTACCCTGGAGCCAAAGAGGTGGGTTATGACTATTCGTTCATTCAAGCAGCTACTAACGACCGTGTGCCGTGTATTTATATCGAAAACGGCAAGGGGGTAGGATTAGAGGAAAACGACCCACTTTATGTCAATTATCGCAAAAACTATCCTAACGAACCAACTGGAAAAGACAACCCTGAAATGCTACGTATGCATCCCAGTGTAGGACATGCCGGCTCCATCGTAAACGGAGTACCCCGTATTGGCTTTCAAACCGGAGGTAAGAAAGCGCAATGGAAAGACGAGGATATGGCCGAGATTTTCCTCAAGAAAGCCAAACTCTTCATACAAGAGAACCAAAAACGCCCGTTCTTCTTGTACTACGGACTACACCAACCCCATGTTCCCCGTGTACCCAATGAACGGTTTATTGGAAAATCCGGGATGGGGCCACGTGGTGATGTCATTTTGGAAGCCGACTGGTGTGTAGATGAATTTTTGAAGGAGCTTGACCGCTTGGGACTAACAGAAAATACCCTTGTTATATTTACCAGTGACAATGGTCCCGTGTTGGATGACGGCTATAAAGACCAGGCCGTAGAACTGATAGGCAATCATAAACCTGCCGGACCTTACAAGGGATGGAAAACAACCATGGATAATGCTGGAACCTGCGTGCCTTTCATTGTGAGATGGCCGGAAGTGGTGAAACCGGGTGTATCGAATGCGTTTGTGTGTCAAATGGACTTATTGGCTTCATTAGCCGCTTTAACCGGTCAAAATTACAATGACGCAACCAACAGCCAAAACACATTAGCAGCCTTCTTGGGTGCATCCAATCAAGGACGTGAAGAGTTGGTGGTAGAAGGAATGTTCACCTATGCTTTCCGCAAAGGAGAATGCCTGATGATTCCTCCTTATCCGTACGAAGAACACACATTCCAGTTATATAATCTGCGTAAAGATCCTGCCCAACTGCATAATGTAGCTAAAGAAGAACCTCGCTTACTCCGCCAGTTGATGATGCGTTTCGAACAAATAAAGCGTGAAACAAACAAAATAACAAACTACTAATGTAAATCTGTAGTCAAAGTAGCAATCAAAAACATCGCAGAAATCACTTCAAAAGGAACGGTATTTCTGTGATGTTTTATTTTTTTGTAAAATACATTATTCGAAACGTCAGTAAATTCCTGACTTTATCAATGCGTCACCCATTTTATAAATTCACTCATTCATCGGTATCGATGAGGTATGCACTGGCTCTTTTCTCGGATGTGATACACAGTGTGCGAGTAATTATATCGTCATTTTCCGGTCTGGCAACCTCAAGGGTGACGATGGTTTCAGCAATCTTCAATACATTGTTGATTGAATAGGGACAATTTGTTGCTTCCAACAGATGCTCCAGCTCCTTCTAAACCAAAGCATATACAGACGGCTTCTATGCGTCTTTCCGTAAAATGAAACACCGGTCTGGCTTCAAGTATACCTTTTGTTATACAGAAGCCCCTTTCCACATTCCAAAGATTCTAGTATTCTACGTAAACCTGTTCGGGCTTAGATTTGTATTGGTTCTATATCCCTTCAATTCATCCCATACTCTGTCTTCGGTTATTTTATTCTCGTCTATGTTGACAGTTACCTCGAACTGATGACCCCGAACTTGTTATATCTCCGTTTGTTGATGTCGGCTTTTGTGAGAGTCCCTTTTGCACAGCGCGGAGCCTTGCTATGCCTTGTTTCCTGTCGTATTCTTCTTTGCTCTTTCATCGAAATACCCGACAATCATCCTGTTACCGTCAGGATATAAGATATCCTTGAAGGTTCCGTTCTTGTTTGTGGTAGACTTGATCGTTTCCTTCAACGTTCCGCCCCTCTTCTTGATTCTATATCTGTAGTCTCCTTTCTGAAATAATTCTACATTCTTTGCACTCTTCAAACCTGCCCACAGGATGATAATAAACAACAGCTTCACGCCAGAGTATGTTATATACAATGACATGAAGCGCTTGTTGTTTATTTCCCATCCTGTTGAAATTATCCAGATTCCAATTATAGAGAAATACGTTTAAACGCTTTTCGTTTTTTTAGTAAAATTGCTTCTAACATTTATTTCCTAACTCTATAGGGCAAGAAGCATTTATAAAATTAGGTATAAATCCGTAGATGCACAAAACTAGTAGAGGAAAATGTTTATTTGCAGTAAAAAAATAACAGAATTGTAACATCCTCCGGGGTTTTCTGCCCCGGAGGATGTTTTTTTTATTTCCTTTCTTTGCTCATCATTTTATTCTCCATATTTTTGGCTGGTTAAAAGATTTGTTCTTACTTTGTTAGCGTTGAACTTTAAAGCTAACGATTATGAGTAAGAATAAGAAAAAAGTAACACACAGCAAGAAAGAAGAAGAACAAGCCAAAAAGGTCGTTAAGGTAGTTTTTGTCTCGCTGGTCATTCTGGCATTGGCTATGATTATCGGTTTTTCTCTTTTGGGCTAAGAGTGAGTGATTAGTGACTGACAATTAGTGATTAGTACCGTATAGATGAATTGTACTAATCACCGGTTATTAGCTGCTAATCACTGCCAATTAATCGCTAATCACTAAAAAGACGGATGAACAAGCAACTGATTACTATTTTTTCTATCTTCTCAATTACTTGTCTGGGGATGGTTTCTGCCCAGGAGTCTAAATCTTTTCTTCCTGAGGTGAAGAAAGAATCATTAACCTTCAGTTCGGAGGACAATAAGTTTAAACTGACTTTCAATGGCCGTATCCAGGCAGATGGAGCGGTGTTTTTTGGAGAGGATTACCAGCCCATAGGCAATGGTGTCGGATTTAGGCGTGTACGTTTAGGTGCCACTGCTGCATTTGGTAAAAGATTATCTGGTAAAATAGAGATGGATCTGACCGATGGTGGATTTTCGTTAAAAGACTGTTTTATTAAATATGCTTTTCCCAACGGGCTCTACTTTAGGGCAGGTAATTTTAAAGAGAGTTTTGGGATGGCTGCAATGACTTCTTCGGGCGATTTATGGTTTATGGAGAAAGCGAATGTGGTATCGGCATTTGCTCCTGAATATCATATTGGCGTACAGGGAACTTGGGAACATGACCAGTTCCTGGGGGTAGCAGGTGTACATTTCAAGCGAATTGAAGGTAATAAAGAAAAAGATTATTCTGAAAGTAACAACAAAGCCGGAGAAGATGAAGGAATATCGGTGACTGCCCGTGCGGTTTGGCAACCTGTTTCGGCAGATAAAGTGAAAGGCTTTCATTTGGGAATTGCTGCATCTTATCGCACTCCGAAGACTACGGTTGGTTCACTGATGCCAAATACGGTGAGATACAGTACAAGGTCGCTGTCTTATATCAATAAAATCAAGTTTCTGGATACATCGCCTATTGCCTCGGTCAGTCACGACTGGCTGGCGGGTGCCGAGTTGGCCGGATTCTACAGAGGGTTTCGTTTTCAGGGAGAATACATTATGAACAACACAGTGCGTATGGAAGGATTAGCGACGGAGAAGTTCAATGGTTTCTATGTACAGGCTGCTTATCTGCTGTTTGGCGGACAGCAGCGGTATAGTAAATCACGTGGCGCTTTTTCGCAGCCGTCGTTTGGGCGTAGTTGGGGCGACATAGAACTGGCAGCCCGTTTTGACCGTATCGACCTGAACGGAACAGAGGTGATGGGAGGATCGGCCAACGGATGGACGTTTGGGGTGAATTATTATGCTACCCGGAATCTTAAATTCCAGATTAACTATTCGTATGTAGATAATGATAAATATGCCAATGCCTTTGGACAGGCAGCGGTGGGATATAAATCGAACGGAGAGATTGCTTACAAACCCGAGGAAGTAGACGAATCGTTGGGGAAGGGGGGGAATGCATATGGCATTCTGGGACTCCGTATACAATTGAATTTTTAAATATGCCACAAGAGATAGAACGTAAGTTTCTCGTTAAAGGAGACTATAAATCACAGGCTTTTGCGCAGAGTCGCATTGTTCAAGGCTATATCAGCAGTGCCCGTGGAAGAACGGTCCGGGTACGTATCCGCGATGGAAAAGGTTACCTGACTATTAAAGGAGCCTCCGATGCTTCGGGGTTGATCCGCTATGAGTGGGAGAAAGAACTGCCGCTTATTGAGGCAGAGGAACTGATGAAACTTTGTGAACCGGGAGTGATCGATAAAACCCGATACCTGGTTCGTAGCGGGAAACACGTATTCGAAATAGATGAATTCTACGGTGAGAATGAAGGACTTGTAGTAGCTGAGGTTGAATTGGGGGCAGAGGATGAAATGTTTGTAAAACCTGACTTTATCGGGGAAGAGGTAACTGGGGATGTTCGCTATTATAATTCCCAGTTAATGAAAAAACCGTATACTACCTGGCCGTAGCTAACAAATAATCCGTATATTTGTTTCTTTAGTTACGGGCTCAAGAATAAAGATATATGGAACAACTGTACAACTACTTGCCGGAAAAGCTGGTGACCTTTATTCTGGTCACCTTGTTTTCACTTTTAATAGGACTCTCGCAACGCAAGATCAGTCTGAAGCGTGAAGGAGAAACCACTCTTTTCGGTACGGACCGCACCTTTACGTTTATTGGGATGTTAGGGTACCTTTTGTATATCCTCGATCCGGAAGAGATGCGGCTCTTTATGGGAGGCGGGTTGATACTCGGTATGCTTCTGGGATTGAACTATTACGTAAAACAAGCCCAGTTTCACGTATTCGGGGTGACGACCATCATCATTGCGCTGATCACTTATTGCATTGCTCCTATTGTTTCTACACAGCCTTCCTGGTTTTATGTCATGGTGATTGTAACCGTTTTATTATTCACTGAATTGAAGCATACCTTTACGGAGATTGCACAGCGAATGAAAAACGATGAAATGATCACACTTGCCAAATTTTTGGCTATCAGTGGAATTATTCTCCCCATGCTGCCCAATGAGAATATCATTCCGGATATCAATCTGACCCCCTATACCATTTGGCTGGCTACAGTAGTTGTCTCGGGCATTTCTTACCTTTCTTATCTGTTGAAGCGATATGTCTTTCGTGAATCGGGAGTATTGGTTTCGGGTATCATCGGTGGATTGTATAGCAGTACGGCCACTATTTCAGTATTGGCGCGTAAAAGCAGGAATATCCACTCGCAGGAAGCACCCGAATACGTTGCTGCCATGCTGTTGGCTGTGAGTATGATGTTTCTGCGTTTTATGATTTTAATTCTTATTTTCAGTTCCACCATCTTTGCCTCTATCTATCCTTATCTTTTGATTATGGCTGCTGTTGCAGCCGGTGTTGCCTGGTTTATCCACTGCCGGCGGAAACGGACGCCTGATGCTGATCTTGTGGAAGAAGAGGATGACAGCAGTAACCCTTTGGAGTTCAAAGTAGCACTGATTTTTGCCGGACTATTCGTTATCTTTACTGTGTTGACACATTACACATTGATTTATGCCGGTACCGGAGGATTGAACTTATTATCGTTTGTGTCCGGATTCAGTGATATTACTCCTTTCATCCTGAACTTATTGCAGGGAACCGGGAGTGTGGCGGCCACTGTTGTGATGGCTTGTACCATGCAGGCCATTATCAGCAATATTGTGGTGAATATGTGTTATGCACTTTTCTTTTCGGGTAAACAGAGTAAGTTGCGCTCATGGATATTAGGCGGTTTCGGCTGTGTGATTGTGGCAAATGTTGTCGTACTTTTTTTCTTTTATCTGATTTAATGTGCGTTATCGAACAACTTCTGATAAAAAAGAATAAAAATTGCCCTATTTCACCTTTCTTAACTCCGAGGGTTTCGTAAACGAATATAAAGTCGATATTTTCGTTGCCAATCTGTAACAAATACTATGATTTTGCGTCTGATAGACTATAAACTAAAACATAACTTCACATGAGAAACAAACTACTACTATTATTGCTGTTGATGTTTATAACATCCGGCATGATGTATGCTCAACAGCAGAAACCTCAGCAAACCCAGCAACGTACAGCAGCTCCATCTTATACATTGAAAGGCGTGCTTCTTGACTCGCTGACGCAAGAGGGAGAACCTTATGCTACGATCAAAATCGTGAAAAAGAGTGCTCCCCAAAAAGCTTTGAAAATGGCCGTAACTGACTTGAATGGTAAATTCCAGGAAAAATTGACTGTCGCTCCCGGAAACTATGTCGCTACTTTTTCATCTGTAGGTAAAGTGACATTGGTGAAAGACTTCACCGTAAAGGCAGGAGATAAAGTAATTGACCTCGGACAATTGAATATGGCTGAGGCTACTAACGAACTGAAGGGCATAGAGATCGTTGCCCAGAAACCATTGGTAAAGGTGGATGTGGACAAGATTGAATATAACATTGAGGACGACCCGGACTCAAAGACCAACACAGTGATGGAAATGCTTCGTAAAGTCCCGTTGGTTACAGTGGACGGTGAAGACAACATTAAGGTGAATGGCAGCAGCAGTTTTAAAATCCATGTAAACGGTAAGCCGAATAACATGATGAGCAATAATCCGAAAGATGTGCTCAAAAGTATGCCTGCTAATACAATTAAGCATATCGAGGTAATCACTTCTCCGGGAGCTAAATATGATGCAGAAGGTGTAGGCGGTATCCTGAATATCGTTACTGTAGGCGGTGGCTTTGAAGGGTATACCGCTACTTTCCGTGCCAGTGGCAGTAACCGTGGTGCCGGTGCGGGCGGATATGCCACTATTAAGTCGGGTAAACTGACTCTGACCGGTAACTATAACTACAATTATAATACAACTCCGAAGAGCTACTCAAATAGTTTCCGTGAAAACTTTGACTCGGAAGATCAGAAATATCTGGAATCAAACAGTACTTCCGATTATGACGGTAGTTTCCAGTACGGTAATCTGGAAGCCAGTTACGAAATTGATACATTACGCCTGCTGACTGCTTCTTTCGGTATGTATGGAGGTAGTAATGATAATAACAGTGACGGACTGACTACGATGTGGAATGCAAACAGAGATGTGTTGGCTTATCAATATGGCTCTCTGAGTGATGGAAGCGGTTCGTGGTATTCGATGCGGGGTAATGTCGACTACCAGCGTACGTCTAAAAAGAATAAGGACCGTATGATTACTCTTTCCTACAAGATCAGTACTCAACCCCAGAATTCGGATTACTACACTAAGTATAGAGATATAAAGGATCCTTTTGAATTGGAAATTATTGAGAAGTTCCTATTAAACAACTCTCACTCGGATGGAAAAACGAATACTACTGAACATACCTTCCAGGTGGACTACACCACCCCTATCGGAAAGTTACATACGATAGAAGTAGGTGGCAAATATATTATCCGTAATAATTTAAGTGATAATAAGTTGTTCGAAGCTAAAGGGGCAACCGACGATTATGAATACAACAACGACCGTAGCAGTAAGTACAAGCATATGAACGACATTCTTGCTGCTTATTTAGGATACACTCTTCGTTATAAGGGCTTCTCTTTTAAACCGGGAGTACGTTATGAATATACCGCTCAGGATGTAAAATATTTGGCTGGAGCTATCGGTCCGGAAGCAGATTTCAGCACCAACTATAATGATTTTGTTCCATCTGTTACGATGGGTATTAAGATTGGTAAGACACAGAACTTGCGTGGTGGTTACAACATGCGTATCTGGCGTCCGGGTATCTGGAACTTGAATCCTTATTTTGACGACCGTAACCCGATGTTTATCAGCCAGGGTAATTCGAATCTGGAAAGTGAAAAGAGCCACTCGTTCAATCTGAGCTATAGTATGTTCAGTATGAAGTTCAATGTGAATGTTTCTTTGCGTCACTCATTTGGAAACAATGGTATTGAGCGGGTGAGCCGTCTGATCGGTAAAGGCGGTGAGGACTTCCCCGGAGGACATCATGCTCCCGAAGGTGCATTGTACAGCACGTACGAAAATATCGGTAAGAACCGTAATACAGGTCTGAGCCTTTATGCTAACTGGAATGCTTCTCCCAATACTCGTATCTATCTGAATGGTGATGGTAGCTACGCTGATATTAAGAGTCCGGCCCAAGGATTACATAATTATGGATGGAGCGCTTCTATGTATGGCGGCATTCAGCATACTTTCCCATTGAAAATACGCGCCAGTCTGAATGCCGGAGGAAGTACTCCTTACATTAGCTTGCAGGGTAAGGGATCGGGTTACTATTACTATAGCCTGAGTGTGAACCGTTCATTCATCAAAGATCGTTTTACGGTAAGTGCTTATGTTAGCAATATCTTCGAGAAATATCGTTCGTTTAACAACACTACTATCGGTGAAAACTTCTTGTCTAAGAGTAGCAGCCGCTATCCGAGCCGTAGCTTTGGTGTCAGCCTCAGCTATCGTATCGGTGAGTTGAAAGCCAGCGTGAAGAAAGCTGCCCGTAGTATCAATAATGATGATGTGAAAGGTGGCGGTGGCCAGGGTGGTCAAGGTGGTGCTAACTAAGAGTTAGGACTTCTGGTAAAGATAAAAACAGAAAGGTGTAGCTATCCGCAGTGGTAGCTACACCTTTCTGTTTTTGAATGGGGATGTGTCATTATTCACCACAGAGTAACACAGAGTCCCATAGAGCGAACTTGATCTATTGATAACTACTGAGTGTTTATCTGTGTAAATCAGTGTAATCTGTGGTGAATACGAGTTCCGGCACACCCCATTTCGTCCGGTTGCCGGTTTATAATGAATGATCTGCCGGCACCTCTTTCCCCGACCAGGCTTTCAAGTTGGTCCATTCGGCGGGAGGAGCTGACCAAAAGGCATCATCAGCAGGTAATCCCAGTGGTAAGAACCCGGTCAGACACAGATAAGTACTTCCCGTATTGATGTAGCTTTCCGACATTTTTATCTGATTACCGGAGAAACCTATCCTTAACCAACCGTTTGCATCAAAATTGTCGGCTGACCGGAACTGATTTTCAATGACCTTGGTCATTGCACAACGTACTTGGGCGGGAGTAATATGTTCGGGAAGCAGATGTAGTAGGGCAGCTTGCCCTAACGCATGAAATACTCCGGTACGATACACGATAGACCGTCCGATTACCGGATAAGTTCCTTCCGGTGAAATAAACCGTTCCAACTGTTCGGCATAGCGTCCCAAGCGTTTCTGCTGTACTTTCAGAAATTCAGCTCCCGGCATCCGGTGCTTTTGCATGACGATTAATATGTCAGTTAGCATGGGGTGAATCACAAAGCTGTTGTAATAATCGAGATGGAAGTCAGCCCCGTCACCGTATTGGGCATCTCCCTTATACCAAAGATCCCTGAACTTGCGTACTCCGTAGTTGAGGCGTACCGTGTCGCACTCACCGGTGAATTCTTGCAATGCAGCCTCTACGATAGAGGCAAACAGCAACCAGTTGCTTTCGTTGGGTTTAATGGCACGGCTTCGCTTCAACTCCGTCACTACCCGCTTGCGGGCAGATGCAGAGAGATTACCCCATAACTGTTTGGGGGCGCGCAGCAATCCTTCTGCCAGAAATGCGGCATCTACCAAGGGCTGCGAAGGTTCTCCGAAAATCAGGTAATCGGGTGAGGAGGGGTTAACGGCATTGCTGATTCCTTTTACAGTCAGCTCGATGTATTTCTTGCGTAACTGTCCTTCCGGCGTATCGTCCGCTCCCAATTCCAGCCATGGAGCCATGCCGCAAACTGTACGTCCTACTGCTTCCAGATAAGAGAAACGTTGCCGGTCGGGGGCAAGCGATTGGTATGGCATTCTTTTCTTCAGTGTTTCGTTAGCCAGATTACTGAGTACCGGATCGACCAGGCGGACAAGTGTCTTTACCCAGACATCCCGGTCGGCAGTTCCTGGCCGGCACTGTGCCCAAAGACAGGGGACTGCCGGCCATCCTCCGGCCAGCAATCCCCATACAATAATTAAGATGATCCGTTTCATTGAAGCGATCCGTCTTCTTTATATTCCACTACCACTACGTCCGTAAGTGGCTTTTTCCCCGGAGTAGTTACACGGATGGTATTTTCTCCTGCCTTTAGTTTGATACCTTTCCATACAACTGTGGAGTAAGTGTCTGCTTTTTGTTTGCCACAACTGACACCGTTTACAAACAGTTCGGCTTCCGGGGCAGTGGTGAATGCCATGAAAGTCTGCTCCGGTTGGTAGCGAAGCCTGCATCGCTTCTCTGCCAGGTAAATCATCGGCTCCTGTTTGTTCCAGTTTGCTTTATAGAAGTAGTAGGAGTCTTTCTTCACCTTTCGGTCGAAGGTGACGAGACCTTTGTCATTGATACCCGGGCGGTCACCTTCCGTACGGTGGGCAGCGCCGAAGTCGAACATGTTCCAAACGAATGTACCCCATACGAACGGACGTTCGGCTATGATTTTCCAATTCTCCATATGATAGTAGGTCTGCCAGTTTTCAGGGTGCCACCATCCCGAAGCGGACGGTTGCCTGAGCGAGTCCTGCTGGTGGTAGATACTGGCTCCTGCCCCGTATTCACTGATGCCGATACGTATTTCGGGATATTTCTCGTGTGTACGGTCCAGAAAGGTTGCCAATGTTTTCGGAGTACTTCCATACCAACCGTCGTAACGGTTCCAGGCAATGTTATCGGTAATGAAGTTCAAATCACCGTTCTGGTTGCTGGCGGAAGTTGTCGGACGGGTAGGGTCTTCCTGTTTCGCCAGTACATTCAGTTCTTTGATATACTCTACAGGATTGTCCCCGACTTCCTTCAGTTCATTGAACAGGCCCCAGAAGCAGATAGAGGGATGATTGTAGTGCTGGCGAATCAGTTCGATGAGTTGCTGTTTGCCATTCTCACGGAAGGAAAGCTGGTTGACAAAACCTTTATCCGCATATCCTCCGGGACCGACAAACGGAATCTCAGCCCAAGTGACGATACCGTGCCGGTCCATCAAATCGTACATATAAGTTGCCTGCGGATAGTGTGCCAGGCGGATGGCGTTGACTCCCATCTCGCGCATCAGTGCCACATCTTCTTCATGATGCTGGGGACGGAGTGCGTTACCCACTTCGGCACGATCCTGATGGCGGCATACCCCATGAAGTGGTAAATGCTTGCCATTCAGGAAGAATCCTTGAGCCGGATCGGTATGATAATAGCGTAGACCTAATGGCTGTGTTACACTGTCGATCTGTTTACCGTTCTTGTGGAGGCTGACAGTGACCTGATACATAAACGGGTCTTCACAACCATTCCAAAGACGCGGTTTTTGAATCAGTAAAGGAAGCTGTTCCTGAATATCGGTCCCCTGTTTCAGCGATATGCTCCGGTTTTCTTTGCAAATCACTTTAGAGCCGTCCGTCACTTGGATCCGAAGTTCGGCCGCTCCATCGGTTGCCCGGTTGGACAGGTTCACTTTGGCACATACTTTTGCTTCTTGGGCGCTGACGGCTTCCTGAACCAGATAAACTCCCGGTGAAGCATAATCCAGAGGCGAGATGCAAGTCTCGTCCGTAATCAGCAGATGTACATCCCTGTAGATTCCCCCGTAAAAATTGAAGTCGCCTACGAGTGGCATTATGTCCAGTTGCTCACCGTTATTGGCACGTACCAGAATGGAGTTCTTTTCTCCGTATTTCACTAAGTCTGTGATTTCGAATATAAAGGCCCCGTATCCGCCCCGGTGTTCGCCAATGTGTTTGCGGTTGATGAACACGTTGGCTACACTGTTCACACCTTCAAAGCGAAGAAACAGGCGCTTGCCTTTCCATTCGGGACGAACATATAGAGCTTTTTCATAGTTCCCGATACCCCGTTTGTAGTCTGTTTTGCCGGCAAGCGCATCTTGTGCATTCCAGGTGTGCGGCAGGTCTACCCTGCGGGTGTCTCCCTGTACCTGATGCGAGAAACGGAAATTCCAGTTATTGTTGAGTAGAATATCCTGACGCTGGGCGTGAAGGGAGAGAGAGAAGAGAAGTAGGAGAAGAAAGGGGCTTAAACCTTTTCCTCGGCCCCTCCGCCATAAGGAGGGAAAATAGTTACATTTCTGCTGTTTCATATGTTCTTGATTATGTATTGATTAATGATGTTATTATTGAGATCATCTGTATTTCCCTATCCGTTTTGTAATACGTCCGCTTTCTCCGGTCCGCCCGGTTCGGGAGTTTCTTGTGGGTGAATCACATCGAAATAATAGATGCCTTGTTCCTTCAGATAGTCCAGGAAGGACGGCAACCGCATGCAGAAACGGCTCCAGTCTTTTGCGCCGGGTGAAGTCCATGCCGATTCTGCCAAAGCTATCAAACGCGGGAAGGTCATGAAATCCAGTCGTTTGGCATCCGCGATCCGTTCGGTCCAGAGTGTGAACTGCATACCCAGTATCTGATCTTCGTATCCTTTAGAGAGATGACTGACCGGTTCGGGAAAAGCGTAGACATCTTGCAACGGATTGAATCCATCCCAATAGCGTCCCACTTTATGTGAGGCATCCTGTACGAAATCGCCATACAGCGGACGGCGTGGAGTCAGTACTACCTGATAGCCCTGTTCAAGCGCTTTCAGCAACTGGTACTTGCGGTCGTGACGCCACCACATTACCAGTGCTTTCGAGGGGGAGATACCGGCATCTACTATTTCGTCCCAACCGATCATCTTCTTGCCTTTGGCTGCTACCAGATCGGCGGCACGGCGGATGAAGTAATGCTCCAGTCCGGTTTCATTGACCAGCCCTTTTTCCTTTATGAAGTTCTGGATATCCGGATCTGTGAACCAGTTCTGGTTACCATAGTGCACTTCGTCACCTCCGATATGGATATAGGGAGCCGGAAAGAGGGCGGTTATTTCATCGAGCACATCGCTGATAAAACGATAAGTTTCTTCTTTGCAAGGATGGAATGTGAAATGCTTCCAGCGTCCTTCACCTCCCCCCGATACCTCCGGATAGGCACGGCAGACTGCCGTGGCATGTCCCGGCATATCGAACTCCGGAATCACCATAATCTGGCGTTCGGCTGCATAGGCCACGATCTCCCGGATGTCGTCCTGTGTATAGAACTGCGGAGCTGCTTTGGCATCATGCCAATTACCGACGGCTCCTATCTCCGTCAGCTTAGGATATTTTTTGATTTCAATGCGCCATCCTGGTTCGTCTGTCAGATGCCAGTGGAATACATTGAGATGGAGCCTCGCCATCAGGTCGAGGTATTGTTTTACTTTCTCTTTGCCGAAGAAGTGGCGGCTTTCATCGAGCATAAATCCGCGCCATGCGTAGCGTGGCGAACTGTAAATCCGGCAACAGCGGATTTTGCCCCGTCCGTGCTGTGCCAGTTGTCTGATGGCCTGGCCGGCATAAAATGCGCCTTTCTCAGAAGTGGCATCAATGAAGATAGAATCCGGCGTAATTTCCAGTTGATATGCTTCATCCGAATATGCTGTACTGATGGCAGGCAGAGACTTAGAGATAGTAGTTCGTACACACTCAGCCGAAACTTCGTCATAAGAGAATGTGCCTTTATGTGTCTCTATCGCAGAAGGAGCGGGGAATAGCTTTTGTGCTTGTAAGCCTTGAAAAGCAAATAGAGCAAGAAGAAGAAATTTTATTCTCCCTCTTGCTGTATTATGAATGAATAATGGTCTGTTGGTTCGTTTCATCCTATGTCTTTAACTTGTTAGCATTCTTTTTTACTTAAATACTTCCATTATAGGCCTTCCGATCCATACTTGTGGCTGTTTCAGTTTGAAAATGGCAGCCACGGTAGCGGCTACGTCAAACTGCATCATGCTGGCCTGAATCTCATGCCCTTTCATGATATTTTTCCCCGAGATGATGAACGGAGTCTGCATTTCCAGCATTGTTTTTCCTCCGTGTCCTTTATTGATTCCGCCATGGTCGGATGTTACTATAAAAATCGTTTCATCCAGCATTCCGGCTTCTTTCACCGCGTCAATCACTTTGCCGATGTATCCGTCTATTTCTTCAAGCTTCTGGTAATAAGCCGGTGTGTCATGTCCTTCCTTATGTCCTACATGATCCGGATTATCCCAAGCGATAAGTGTCAAAGCCGGCTTTTTCTCTTTAATATACTTCACGGTTGTTTCGCATAGTTCCGTAGGATGTTTTTCGTAGTTAATCCCTTGGTTGTATTTGTTTACTGCCAGCGTATCTACCAGGTATTTGATGCCGATCCATTCGTAGAGAGTGCCAATTTCAGCTTTCGGGTCAGCTTCGCGGAGCAATTGGAATACAGTTGGAAAAATGCCATCTTTACTTAATTCTTTCGAAGGAAGATCCGGAGTGCTTGAATTCCAAGTCGTGTATCCGTGTAGCTCCGGGCCTGCTCCCATGAACATAGATGCCCAGTTCACTGCACTGGACGAAGGGAGTACAGAGCGTTTGGTCAGTGTGTAAGAACCATCATTCATTAATTGTTTGATATGGGGAATATTAGCTTTCTCTACACTGTAGGAACCCCAGCCGTCCAACCCAATCAAAACTACATGTTTGGCTTTCCACTTGCTGCCGGCATGGCAATTGGGAACTATCGTTAATAAACAGATAATTAAACAGGCTAATTTAAACACTTGTGTTTTCATGATACTTTTTTATAATAAAATTATTTATCTAAATCTTTTTTACGCTTCAGGGCTTCCAGAAAGTAGTAGTCTGCATAGTTCAGAGGTACGTCGATTTCACTATTGTGCGGAATACTGCCTACGCTATGCATCAGGATAAAATTGCCGTTAGTGCCCAATGCGGCCCGATAGTCAGGTGAGGCGAGACTATGCATGATGCGGTCTGCATATTCCCTGTAAGAAGCGGCATCGGGGACGTCATATGTGCTGATTTCGTACAGGGCAGAAGCGATGCAGGATGCGGAAGAGACGTCTCGGGGTTCATCGGGTATATTGGGTGCGTCCATGTCCCAGTAAGGTATCAGATCTTCGGGCATGTGCGGATCATTTTTCATTCTATTGAATGTTTTCAGTGCCTGATCCAGATATTTGCGGTCTTTCGTTTCACGATAGCAAATAGTGAAGCCGTAGATGGCCCATGCCTGTCCGCGTGACCAAACCGATTCATCAGCATATCCTTGTGCTGTTTGTTTATGGCGTACGGAGCCGTCCGAAATATTGTAGTCCACTACGTGATAGCAACTTCCATCAGGACGGAAATGCTCGGAAAGAGTACGGTCGGCATGTGCTACGGCTACTTTATGGAAAGTGGAATCACCGGACAGTTTGGTTGCTTCGAACAGAAGTTCCAGGTTCATCATGTTGTCAATGATAACCGGACATTCCCAGCCTCTTTCACTTTGCCAGCTATTACCCTTTACATCCCAGCTTTGAATGACTCCGGCATTGGGGCGGAAACGCGTACAAAGTGATTTGGCTGCCTGTACCATTACGTCTTTATATGCGGCTGTATCGGGAGCGAGCCTCAGGCCGTTACCAAAACTGCAATTAATGATGAATCCTATATCGTGATGCCAAGTCAGGTGCTCGGCCGGGCGAATGGCTTCAGTATATTTTCTGGCCAGTGGGAGGTAGCTGGTGTCACCTGTCAGTTCGTACAGATACCAAATGCTACCGGGAAAAAATCCACTGCGCCAATCGGCATATCCGCAGTAATATACAGATCCATCTCTATTGAGAGTTACAGGATTGAGACATTTTCCGCTGGCCTCGATGGTGTCGATGGCCAAACCGAGTTGTGCTTTGGCAAATTCTACATTTTCTGTTATAAAAGACGGTACTGTGGGTTTGTGGTTTGAGCAAGCCACACATATCATTGCGCAGGCTGCTCCCAATAAGGGTTTTAAGTTCATGTTTTATTGTTTTTTTATGGTAAAAGAATAATTTCCTGTTTTATGAATGTTTGTTGCTGTGAGTGTAATGCGACAAATCGATTTACCCCATACATTGGATAGCCGGGGATCTGTTAATGGGATTATTTCTGTTTTCACATCGAATAGTTGTTTATCATATTCTATGACGGCTTTCTTTCCTTTTACTTCCAATTGAATTTTTCCCGGTATTTCCGTACACACCTGCCCCCATGTCATGAAATTGATTTGATTGGGCTGTTTGGCTGTCTTCAGACGGAAAGAATCTGAAATCCGTAATTGTCCTTTCTGAAGTGAATAGGAACGTATCCATGATTCCACTTCTGCTTCGGCCGGGTAGGCTGTCGCTATATTGGCTGTGAATGTGTTTTTCCTCTTGTCAGCTTGTACTTGTGTTGCTTTATATGTTGCTCCGTATTTCTGGGGGACGCCATTAATCAGGGGGAGATTGTGATAATTGCTCTGCATGGTCCAAATGGTGTAGCGATCCTTGCTGAATGTCTGGCGTGTATAAGTCCCTACTCCGGCATCGATAAGAAAAGGAGTTTGGTCTATCCAGAATGAGAAGGTACCTGCGTCATTATGATTATGGCTTTCGTCGTTATATCCTCCTTTAGCGGCCAGGAAGTTTCCTTTATTGTCAGTTATATAGCAGAATTCGGTTTCCGGATACCAGGAGAATGGGGGAGTCAGATGTGCCGCTTGAGTTTCTTTTAGTTCGTTCGCAATTTTTATAGCAGCAAGCGTACGGTATATATCGCGTCCGGAAGGAAGCTTATTGGTGTTAATCATAGCAGCGAATCCTTTCATTTCGTTACTGTTTACAGCCTTGCCATACCGGAATATCAAGGGAGCGTCTCCACTGCTTTTCGCCGAGGCATCAGCGAAATTAACCACCCATCCTTTGCCCACGTATGAACGTGATATATATTCGCCCATATTCTTTATCATGGGATTATCGAAGATGGAGACAGTTCCTCCGGTAACGGCTGACAGTAATTCCAGATAATCAAACATTTTCCCGGCGGCATGTCCCCAGTAGGAGGGACCTTCCTCACATGCACCGTCGGTATGGGTATAGTTGATGAATTTATCTACCGAAACCATACTGCGGTATACTGCCTTCGCTAACATTTCTTTATCATTTTCAAGCAGCATAAAACACATTAAGGCGTTGCTGTTACACCAAGGATTCCAGTTGTTGACCATCATTCCCGGTTTATAGTCCACTGCCATCCACCAGAAGTGATCGTTATTCATGTAAGGATCCAGTATACGCTGTTGGAGCGTATGCCGTAAACGTTCGGATATGGCAGGATTGAGTTTGTCAAATTCTTGATGCATGTAATAATAGGTCCATGCGAGTAAAGAGCCCAGGTCACCTGCTGTCAGGTCTATGATGTTTTCTTTAAAATCGGGTAGTGAGCGGTGAGACTGTTGTGCATTCAAATGGGCGGCCAATGCCCAGGAAGTCATCTCGCAGGAATGATATACACCGTTGATCAGCTGATCGATAAATCGTCCTTTCCCTTCTGCGAGTTCAGCGAGTAGCAGGTCGGCTATGGCATTGTTATTGTTGGCGAAAGGAGTTTCCATGACGCTACGGTTGCCGCTGCGTTCAAATTCCATATAATCAGTAGCTTTCACAACCTGCCATTGATAATTCAGCTGCTTCTCTCCGCGAAGGATACATTCATTCTTGAAAGAGCCTAAAAAAGTGTCCCATCCGGTTCGGTCGGTATAAGCAGGATAAGTGACCCATTGTTGATTTAATATAAGCACTTCCTGCAAACTGCTTACGCTGGCTTGTTTTTGAAGATAGTTCCGTTCTGTATAGCTGAGGGCTCTTACAGTACAGCATAGCAAGAGAGTGAATATTAATAATTTCTTCATCGTAATAAAATTAAGATTTTAACGTAGGCAAAGTAACAAAATTTATTGCTATTTCATCTTACTAAATGGTTCTTAATGCTATATAAATTTTCTATTTTAGTTGGATATTTGAGGGAGTCAATCCTCAAAAGAGGAAAAGTCGATAAGAGAGTTTATTTAGAACTTTCTTTTCAGATGGAATAGAGGGCGTGTGTCGAAACTCACCACAGAAGACACTGAGTAACACAGAGTGAATTTGAAGTCATTGATTATCTATGTTGATAATCTGTGATAATCCGTGTAATCTGTGGCGAAAAGAGTTTTGACACAGCCCTTTGGTTTATAAGAATCAGTAGCTTAAACGTATTTGTTTAATTCCAGCCCGAGTTCTGAGTCAGTGATTTATTCATATCAGTTTCATGTTTTGGGATTGGCCATACATAATATTGGTCTCCTCCCCATGTATAAGGATAGGTGACAGTACCCCATACATCTTTCATCCCGGCTGTACCATCAGCATTATTAAACTTACTTTCTTTCCATGTTTTCCAACGGAGTTCTTCGTAAAAGTCAACCCCTTCACCTGCTGTTTCCCAGCGGAATTCATTCTGGATGCGAATGCGCATATCTTCCTGTCCCTGGACCATAGTGGCAGTATTGCTGTTCAACAGTGCAACACCGGCACGTTGGCGTACTTTATTCAACCATTCGATGGCCTCGTCGGTTTTACCCTGCTCATTCAATGCTTCAGCCAATCCTATGACGACAGTTGCGTAGCGGATAATTGGCAGGTCAATCGGAGATTGTTCGCGATTGGTCATTTCACTTGAACCTTCGGCAACAAATTTGCGGAACAAATAGTATAAATGGCTCTGGGTGTCAGTGCGTAAGTCATAAGGATAATCGGTGTCGGCACCATAATAGGGCCAGCGTGAAGTGAAGGTGTGGTCTACGCTGTTTCCGGAACCATCATATGTAGCATATGGAGTGATGACAGTCTGGGCTAAACGAGGATCGCGGCTGTCATAAGCAGCTTTAATACGGGCCTCGTTTCCTGCCGGCAGATAGAATGCTTTTGCCTTGTCACTCAGCTTTTCCAGACGTCCGTCTACTTTTGCTTTTATTTTTTTTACCATATCGTCCAATGCCTCTTCCGTACCGTCAAAGCCGATTTCGCGATACTGTGCTTTTGCTGTTGCCGTATCAGTATTACGCAGGAAGAATACTTCACGGTCTTTAATATCTAAGCTTGAGAACCCCGGAATGTATTCATCCCAGTTAAATTTACTGCCGTCTATATTTTCGTAGGTTTCTACAAAATCCACACTGGCCAACATGGTGTTCCAGCAAGAACCAAATGTAGTACGGCCGCCATAACGGAAGCTCATGGAATTTCCGTAAGTGCTGCCATTGTTATCGATACACTGCAAAGAGAAGATAGCTTCATCACTCTGTTCATTAGCTTCTTTGAAGAGTTGCTTGTAACCATCCTGAAATAATGAATGTCCCAATTCACCCACTTTACGGAAATCTGCTTCCGCTTTACTCCATTCTTTGGTCCACAGATAGATTTTGCCACGCAATGCATAAGCCACTGATTTGGTGACATGACCCCATTCTGCTTTACCGGCAGCGATACGGTCGGGGAAATTCGGATCATTTATTGCGTCGGTTAAATCTTGTATGCAGAAATTCCATATATTCTCTTCGCTTTCACGTGGTTTGTCTGCTTGATCAAGTTCCATAGGCGTATCATAATAAGGAACACCCCTGAAGACTGCATTCAGCTTGTAATAATAAAATGCACGCAATACTTTTGCTTCGGATAATAATTTACCTTTTACGCTTTCACTTATCGGTGCGTCGGGTAGATGTACAATGGCATCATTGGCACGATAGATACCTGCATAATGTTGTTTCCAATAGTCTGAGAATATTCCGGAACCGATAGAAGCTGTACCGGCCAGCAGTGGATAATCGTTGTCGCGGCAGGTTGCACCCACGCTGAATGCCTCCATTAGATAAGCCTCTTTTGCCACATACCCTTCGCGCAGGGTGGCGTAGATAGAGGCTACTCCCATAGTACAAAAGTTTTCATTACTCCACATACTGCCCGATGATGCTTTATCATATGGCTTTGTATCCAGTAAATCTCCCTGGCAACTGCTTATAGCAATTGCTGTGGCTGTTAATATGAATAATTTATTTAATAGTTTCATAAGATTTCAAGATTTATTTAGAATGTTATATTGGCACCTATTGCAATTGTTCTAAACGGAGAATAGCCCATACCGGTAGCAGATTCCGGGTCTTGGCCTTCAAATCCGGTAATTGTCAGCAGATTTTCAGCTGAAACGTAAACACGTGCATTCTGCATAGCGATTTTTGAAACCCAGTTTTTCGGTAGAGTATAACCTAAAGACAGGTTCTTCAATTTGATATAATCACCTTTGTATAGCCATAAAGTTGTATTTCCATGACGATTTTGTACATAGCCGTCTATATAAGCCATACGCGGATATTTCGCATTGATGTTGGTACGTGGATCATCCGGATTTTCGGGATTGTAGAAATAATGATTTTCGGCAATCCGTTGTGCGATGGTGCTACCCCATTCTGTAGATGCGGCATTATAGCCAGTGGTTGCTCCCCAGTATATGCTGAATCCGGCAGCTCCCGCCCATACCATAGAGAGGTCGAATCCTTTCCATGCGGCAGAGGCCTGAAAACCGAAATTGTATTTGGGCTTATTGGATGTTTTTTGGAAAGTATAGTCGTTATCGTCACCATATACTCCATTATTATTGGAGTCGGCATAGATGTAATCACCATACCAGATCTTGTTTTTGGCAACCGTCTTGCCCGGCTGAAATTCATATCCGGCTGCGATCATGTCTTTTACCCATGTCATATCTTTTTCTGTACGGATCATACCGGTCTTAGGTCCTCCTTGAGGATTTACACTGCCATCCGCATTGTAGTAAGAGCCATTGCCATGATAAACGTTCCGTAAATAGTATTCATTCATCATGCGGCCTTCAACAATGGGGGTTGTGCCACCACTGGACACTTTACCGATATTATCTTCCCATTTACCTCCGGTCAGTTTGTTACTCGGATCTTCTACCCATGTTCTTTCATAAGAGCCGTTATAGGCATCTATATTGCTTTTGTTATATGAGAAGTTGCCGTTAATGGAGTAGCTTACCCCTCCTATGTTATCACGCCATCCCAGTGATAACTCAACTCCCTTATTGCTCACTTTGGCGAGGTTCTGACGGGGGGCAGTCATTGTTCCGAATACATAAGGAATAGTTGGGCGGTATAAGATACCGTCGGTTTTCTTCTGATACAAGTCGGCACTTATGCTCAGACGGTCCTTTAATAAATTAACATCAACACCAAAGTTGACAGAGGTGGTAGATTCCCATTTCAGTAAGCTATTGGCGATGGCACCCATATACAGTGCGGAATTTAAGGCATTTCCAAATACTGCGTTGGTGGTACTGTATACCGACATGTATTCGTAGTTACCAATTTCAGAGTTACCTAATTTACCCCAGGATGCACGGATTTTCAGGTTATCCAGCCAGGTACGGGTATTTTCCATGAAGCTTTCTTCTGAGATACGCCATGCACCTGATAAGGAAGGGAAGAATCCCCAACGATGATCTTTATGGAAGCGTGAGGATCCGTCATAACGGAAATTCGCCTCAAATAAATACCGGGAATTATATGCATAGTTCACGCGTCCGAATACAGAACGTGTGGCATAATCCTGGGTTGCACCTTTGGTACTTGTCATTTCGGTTGCTTCATCAAACTGGTTCAGTGATTCGTCGATCAAGCCTTTCTTTGCGGCATCTACAGTATAGTAATTCTTGTAGAATTCCTGATAACCCAACAATGCGGATACATCGTGTTTCTGAGCAAATGTGTGATGGTAGTTTAACAGGTTTTCCAATGTATAAGAATAATTGGATTCATAACCGAAACTTGTGCTTAATTGAGAAGGAGGAGTGATACCATCGACAATTACCCCGTCACTGAAACGTGTCTGATAAGCGGGTACTCCCCATTGGCGGGTTTCGTAGATGTAACGGTTGTAATTGAAGTTGAAATCCCAACTTAGATCTTTAAAGAACTTGACCTTACTAAATAGGGTCGTGTTGAAACGGTTGTAGCGTTTGAAGCCATCATTCCGTGCCAGTTTATATAGTGGGTTATTGGCTGTTGCACGTTCGTCCGGACATTCCGGGTAGCCGAAACTTCCGTTCCATTCGGGATAAGTACCGGCTGTAGATTGTCGGAGGAAAGTATTGGCATTGCTAAAGTCACCCACTTCACGGTCCATTTGTGAGGCATAAGTGCGCGTACCTAAAGTCAACCATTGAGTTGGGTTAGCTTCAATATTGGCACGTACAGAGTAGGTTTTGTTGGCTGTATTGTCTACAATACCTTCATTATCCTGATAACGGGCTGACAATAAGAAACGAATTTTGTTAGATCCTCCTGAAACTGAAAGATTATGTTCGTGTATCATACCTCCTGAGTATAGCTCTTTCAGCCAGTTGGTATTTGGGTATGCGATGTAATTAGGAACACCGTTTTCGTTTACTCCATTGGGATCTTTTGATTTCTCTCTCCACAAATCGATATATTTTTGGTCAAAAAGAGTTCCGGAGCCAACATTTTCGCAAGATTCGTTCATTAATTCCATATAATCCGCATAGTTGCTCATAGTTTCTATCATGCGTGTCGGGCTGTTGAAAGAGACGCGTCCACTATAGTTTACCTGTATCTTGTCGCGATCGCCGCTTTTTGTTGTGACTAAGATGACTCCGTTGGCAGCACGGGCACCATAAATAGCACAAGAAGCTGCATCTTTTAGAATAGAGATATTTTCTATGTCCTGAGGGTTAATGGCATTCAATGAACCTTCCATGCCATCGATGATAATCAAAGGTGAGGCATTATTCATTGTACCGTTACCGCGTACCCGTAGGGTTGTGTTATCCTCTCCCGGCATTGCCGAGCCTGAGCTGGCTTGAAGTCCTGGACTTAGACCGGCTAATGCCGAAGATACTGTCGTAATGGGGCGTGATTTAGTTTGTTCTTCAAAATCAACGGAAGATACGGCACCTGTTAAATTTGCTTTCTTCTGTGTGCCATACCCTACCACTACTACCTCGTCGAGTGTTTTGCTGTCTTCTTCCAGTTGGATGTTGAAAGACACCTGGTTGCCACTTACTTTGACTTCTTTATTGAGATAGCCGATGTAAGAGATTTGTAGTGTTGCGTTGGACGGTACTTCGAGACTAAACTCTCCGTTCAGGTTTGTGATGACGCCAATAGTTTTATTACCTTTTACAATGACGTTAGCTCCGATAATCGGTTCTCCATTTGCATCTTTTACAATACCTTTAATCGTTCTGTGCTGTTGGGGGACTGCTGTGATCGCATCTCCGTTTTCAACTGTCTCTTGTGAAGAAACAGCCCAGGCACTACCGCTTAAAAGCATTATTAACGATGTACTTACAAGTACCCTTTTAGAAGATAAGGGTAGCAAATGTAATTTGCTTTTTCTCATAATACTTTAGATTGAGTTAATAAAAGTGTTAAATACATCGCAAAACTACGGTAACTGATCTGATCCGATGTGATACTTTTATTCTCAATAGGGGCACTAATTATTCAGAGGCTATTTGGAATCTGTCCTAATCCGTGTTTTCCATATGGTTTTATGTACAAAATTTTGTGATAAAATGCTAAATTGAATAGGAATTTTGGGCATAATTTGTTCTTTTTCATGATCCGTATACTATTAAACTTTACAAAAAACAAATGAAAGAATCGGACTATGTCGTGAAGCAGACCTCTCTATGCTATTTTTGTTCGCAGTATAGGCACTAATTGTTCTTAACTCAGTAGAAGTTCCAGAAGAACTTTGGCGATGTCGCTGGAGAAAGAACGTATTGAAAAGGAACATATTGAAGAAATGAATCAAGCTAAATTACGATTCTTTACCAACGTGAGCCATGAGTTCCGTACTCCTTTAACTCTCATTATAAGTCAGGTAGAACTTATGTTACAGAAGAATACAATACCTCCATCTTTGCACAACAGTATTTTCAGGATAAGGAAGCATGCCCAACAAATGAAACTCCTAATCTCAGAATTACTTGACTTCCGGAAATTCGATCAAAACTATATCCAATTAAAACTATCGGAACAAAGTCTGAATACATTTTTGGAGGAGGTCTATCTGTCTTTCTCAGCTTATGCCTCTCAGAAGTCTATTTCTTATCATCTGAAGCTACTGGAGCAGGATGTATTTATTTGGATAGATGACTGGCAAATGAGAAAGGTTCTGTTTAATTTGCTTTCGAATGCTTTTAAACATGTTCCGGATAAAGGAAAAATAAATATATTGACCTCTACTACGCCGGATCAGGTAATTATTGCGGTTAAAGATTCCGGAAATGGCATTAGTAAAGAAGAACAGGAGCGGATATTCGACCGTTTTTATCAGGCGGACAATCGGAATAAAGCGATTCATGTTGGCACTGGTATCGGACTCGCATTAACGAAAAGTATTATTCAGCTACATCATGGTACAATTGAGGTAGAAAGTGAGTTAAATGAAGGAAGTTGTTTTATTGTGAAGTTACCTAAAACTCGTGCTTGTTTTGAAAAGGATACTGAAGTCGTTTTTCTGGAATCTCCAGAAAAAGAGCCTATGATACAAGAGAGTACCATACCGGATGAGAACTTTATGGAAAAGGATGATTCTATGTTCGAAACTCCCTTGATAGATGGGCGGGAAGGGAAACGGAAAGTTCTGTTGGTAGAAGATAATGTGGAACTTCTGCATGTACTTAAAGAAATATTTTCATCACTTTATCAGGTGGTGACGGCAGCTAATGGCGAGGAGGGATTAAAACAGGCTTTTGCAGAAGTTCCCGATTTGATAGTGAGTGATGTTATGATGCCGGTAATGACAGGAACGGAGATGTGCCTGAAAATAAAGAATAACATAAACCTGTGTCACATTCCGATTGTGTTGTTGACTGCACTTGACACTGTAGACCAAAATATTGAAGGACTACGTCGTGGGGCAGACGACTATATCACCAAGCCATTCAATGCAAAAATCTTAATAACTCGTTGCAATAATTTGATCCGTAACCGCTTGTTGATGCAAAGCCGTTTTGCTAAAGATCAGATTTCGGAAGTCGATCTGTTGGCTGCTAATCCGATAGATAAAAGTTTCTTGGATAGAGTAATCAAAGTGGTAGATAAGTATCTTGATAATGAGGACTTTGATATTGGTATATTATGTCAGGAACTTGGAATGGGGCGGACGTTGTTGCACACAAAATTCAAAGCATTGACAGGAATGACACCCAATGAATTTATTCTAAATCACCGATTGAAAAAAGCATCGCTGATGTTGAAGAACGAACCTTATTTGCAGGTAGCAGAAATATCCGATAGGTTAGGTTTCGGTTCTCCGCGCTATTTCAGTCGTTGTTTTAAAAACCAATATAACGTTACTCCGATGGAATATCGCAAAGGAGCTAAACAGGAAAATCTTAAATGACCTAAGTTGGATACCGGATAAGGAGAATAACATCTGAAAGTAAATTTACGCTCGTAAAGAAACTATTTAATCAATATGGACTCATGGTCTATTTAAATAGCCGGATTAAAAAGAATCTGATGATAGGTGAGAGAAGAGGGATTTTGCCGTAATATCGCCAAAGTTCTTCTGGAACTTTTTTCGCGCCATATAAAGTAGGTCACTGAAATGCTGATGGTGATGTAACTGAGCCATGCCCACCAAGTAAGATACCAGGGAGTGCTGATATGTATCTGTAATAAGATTTCTTGTGCTTTGCGCATTTTCAGCGAGTTGCCTTTTTGGCGTACGTGTAGCACGTAGTCTCCAGGATCAAGGTTGGTGTATTTCAGGCTTGTTTGTGAGGTGAGTGACCATTGCTTGTCAAAACCTTCTAACTGATACTCATACCAAGTATTATTCAGTATATCCACATAGTTGGAAGAAGCAAACTCAATAGTCAGGTTATTTTGAGCGGCATTTAGATTTACTTCCCGGACAAAAGGGAGCCCTTCTGTCAGTATACGACTTTTGTCATCCGGACTTATCCGTGCGTTGTTGACGGATAAACTTGAAAAATAGAGTTTAGGTTTGGGATATTCTTTGTTCAGGTCTTTCTCCAGAAAAGAACTAAGCCCTCCTGTACCTCCGATAAATATTGTATGGTCACTACACATCCATACACCACAACCATTAATGATGGATGAGAGGGACAGTCCGTTATCCAGTTCAATGGAACGGAATGATTCGGTGGTTGGATTAAATAGTGTGATACCCCGATCACTTGTGATAAGTATGTTATCTGTCGAAGTCTGTAGAAGATTATAGCAATAATTGCTAAGTAGTTGGTTCTGTTCGGGAGTATAGTTGATGCAGGTCTGAGTTTGTTCGTTATAGCAAAAAAGTCCTGAACCTAAAGTGGCGATATAAAGATATTGATTGTTACCTTTCAAAATCTTGCTGATGCCGAACTGTCCAATGGATGCAGGCAGGCTGAATGATTTAACTTCTTCGGGATGTTTCAGGTTTATACTATATAAGTTAGTACCTGCCGACAACCAGAGAAAGCCTTTGGGGTCAATGGTGAAAGTTTGATAGTAATATCCGTCATAAAGCAAGCGGAATTCATTCGTATCGGGATTCATGGAGAAAACTCCGTTGCGTGCGGAAACGATTAGCTGGTCGTTATAGAAAGATACTTGGAAAATAACATCATTGGGCTCTTTTTTGCCTTTCGTGGAGTAATTGAGGTAGTTGTAAAAACGTCCTGTTTTGCGGTCGAGCCGGGAAAGACCTCCCATATGCGTACCTATATATAAACAGTCTCTTTTAGGGTCGTAACAAATACTCTTCAGATTGTTGTGGGGCAGAGAGTTGGGTCCTCCGGCAGTGTAAGTCCTGAAATGCCCCGCTTGGCGGTCTAAACATGCCAATCCGCCACCATCGGTGCATATCCATAGGTGATGATCTTTGTCCTCGGTCATGGCCCCGGCGAACGGGTAGTTGAGACAGTCACTGCGATCGGGATTATAAGTGTAGTAATTGAATGTGTTGTTATCCGGGTTGAAGTAGTTGACTCCTCCATAATAACTACCTATCCAGATAGTGCCTTGTACATCTTGATAGAGCGAAAATATAGAAGAATGGCTGAGTCCTCCCGGGCGTTGTTCTTGCTTGATGAGGCTGTAGGTTTGGGTGTGTGGATCATATTTTTGTAAACCGTCGAAGGTTCCGAACCAGATGTTCCCTTGCTGATCTTCAACAAATTCACGTATTTGTTCACTGGAAATGCCTTTGGGGGATGAGGGGTCATAAGGAATACGGCTAATTTGTCCGTTTCGGTTGATATGGTATAGCCCTTGTGTACGGCAACCTACCCAAAGTTCCTGACTGGAACTTTGGAAAATACGGTAAACATCTACTTTGGGGATCAGGCATTGAACCGCTCCTTTATTTTCTGTCGTATATAGGCCTTCTTTGGCACCGATATAAAATCTGTTGCCATCTGTCATCAGATAGTTGATGGATGGTATACCTGTTTTTTGCTGAAAATCTAATTGATTGTTTTGGGGATTGTATCGGAAAATAGAGTCGTGCCCGGCACACCATATCTCACCGGCATGAGATGTTAAAGCATAGACAGAGCCTTGACGCAGACGTTCGAAAGTCTCTTTACGAATATCGTATTTCAATAAAGCACGATCAACAATTAAAAACACATCTCCGTTTTGACTTCCAGTAATGGCGCTCACCTCATTCCCTATCAGAACTTTCTGATCCGGTTGATTCCCGTTCTGGATCCATGCTTTATAAACCGTCATCCTATCACTATTGTAGATGTTGACCCCTTCACGTGTACCAAACCACATTCTACCCAGTTTATCTTGATAGATAGCCATAACAGACGATTGCGAAAGACCTTCTTCTCTACCTATGTGTTTAAAATATCCGGCGTATGATAATTGAACGATGAAAATGCCGATAAAAGAAAAGGCTAATTTGTGTTTATTCATAGTTATTCCGTATTTATAAACGCAAATATATAAATAACAGATAGATTTAGTATACCAACTCTATGAAAAAAGTATATAAACAGAAATAAACCTCCCTACCATTCAACAGATAGGGAGGCTTGTGGGGGAAATCGTAGGTTTATCGGATGCTTTCCTGTATTTTCGGTTTCAGGATAGCGGTCCAGAGATCGTAGCCATTCTGATTCATGTGCAGGCCGTCCGGTTTAAAGATATCTTTTCGCAGTTCTCCGTTTGCACCGTACAAGCAAGAGGCTACGTCGACATAAGTGAGTCCGTCCGTCTTCGAAGCATACTCTTTAAGCAAAGTATTAATGATTTCATGCTTCGGAATCATCTCCTTGCGTGCGAGCGAAGGCTTATAGGAGAGAATGAATATCGGAATATCCGGATAGTCCCGTTGCAGCCGGTTGGTCAGTAAACGAAAAAAGTCGAATGTTTCTCCGACAGTCAGATCCTCGAGGGTACCTGCAAGATCATTTTCTACATAAACCACGATACTGCGCGGGTGATATCCCCGGGCAATCACGTCGTAATTATAAAGCATGTCTCGTAAGGCGGCACCACCGTATGAACGGCGGAGAATCTTCAGTGGGGCCATGTCCCGGTAAATGTTATCCCACAAGTTGATGGAAGAACTGCCTAAAAAGAGAACGTCGCAAGAAGTATCTTTCAATGTCCGGTTTTCTGTTTGGTACCGGTCTATTTCTCCTTGGTATCGGGTTACCCATGTAACCGGATCCGTGTGGCGGACAGGAAGATATTCGCTAAAGCGCACAGAATCCTGTGGCGTTTGTACCTCTGCTGCAACACTCTTGCAGCAGAGGAGGACAGTACAAAAGGTGATAAATATTGATTTTATCATTTATTTCTTTACGTTAAATCCAAGTTTCTTCAATCCGTTCTGCACGTCGGGATGACTCATGAAAAGTTTCCATAGAAGTCCGGTCCGGTAGTTTTCTATCATTACGGCTATCGGCCCTTGGTCGATGGCCAGATATCGCTTCGGATACCAGTCCGCGGTTTCGCTGAAGGCATCATAGAATCCGTAAGGACCGAATACCTTATCTCCCATCTGATACAGATGACGCATCACTTGCAGTGACTGGTCCGGTGTATAGACGATGGAAGAGAGGGCGGCGGTGGGAGAGATCACTCCCCGGTCATCACGTTCCAACGGGCCGTGGGCAGCATATCCATCCACGGAATAACTGGCGGTCAGCCCCCAGCAGTCAGCCCCGTAACCTTTATAATGTTTGGGGTTGCGGATGCAATATTCACGGTTTACCAGTGTAAGATTTCGCATCTCGTTGAAGTAGCTCGGGCAATATTCATCTTTCAAACCCACCGGATCGAGTCCGAGGAAGGAATACTGCGCCCAGAACAACGGACCGACTTCTCCACCCTGATAGCGGAGATGCAGTTCGATACCCTCTACCCGGTGTGGAGAAACAATCGCGCCATTCTGTGCCCATCCTTCATGATATACCGCAGCCGGCACTCCATGAGTAGGAGAAGCAGCGGCAAGGATATACATAATCAGGCATTCATTGTAGCCGTGTACCGGAAAGTTCATTTCCCAACCATATTCCGGACTCCAGTGCCAGTAAAGCACATTTTGCCCGTCACGGCGATACCAGTTCCAGTCTACCTCCCGCCATAGTTTATCGATACGTGCCGCAAGAGCTTTCTCTTCGGTTGAACCTCCTGCATAGTATTGATGTACGGCCAGCAAACCTTGCATCAGGAAAGCTGTTTCTACCAGATCGCCTCCATTATCTTTTTGTCCGAAAGGTTGCACACGTCCCGTTTCACCGTTCCACCAGTGTGGGTAAGCGCCTTTAAAGCGGTCCGCCTTTTCCAGGAAACGGACTATTTTCTCCATGCGGCGCAGCCCTTCTTCCCGGCTGACGTATCCACGATCGATACCCGCCAGTATGGCCATGATGCCGAAGCCGCTTCCTCCTGAAGTAACAATCTCCGGACCTCCGGCCGGATATTCGCCATCCATATGATAGCGTTCGCGTGCCAGTCCGCTATTGGGTTCGGCTGCTTCCCAGAAATAATTGAAGGTTCGTCGCTGGACGGTATCCATCAGGGCATCGTCTGTCAGGGTAGCGGCAGAAGAAGGTTTATCCTTTGGCTTGCAAGCTACAAGAAGAAAAAGAGCGAAGAGGAAGAAGAGGAGCTTGCTGTTGTGAGTGACAAGTTGGGTATTCATAATGATTTCTTGTTTGTAATGGTTTTGGTTTCACCACAGATTACACGGATTTTCACAGATTAATCATTTATCCCGTTGATATTTAAGATTAAAATTCTGTGTTAATCTGTGTAATCTGTGGTGAGATTAATTCATTTCTATTCCCTTGTGTAGCCGATTCAACGCAACGTGAACCGTGCCGTTTTCACGTTTTGGCTGTCAGGTCCTATCATCACATCGAAATCGCCCGGTTCGGCTACGAATTGCAGGTCGGCATTGTAAAACTTCAACATTTCCGGAGCAATCGTAAAACGGACAGTACGCGACTCATTGGGCTGCAGGTAGATCTTTTCAAATCCCTTAAGCTCTTTTACCGGGCGGGTGACACTGCCTACGAGATCACGGATGTAGAGTTGCACTACTTCACTGCCGGCACGGTCTCCGGTATTCGTTACGGTGACGGAGGCTACCAACTGATTGTCCATCCCGATGGAGGGTTGACTTAAAGTGACATCACTGAAGCGGAATGTGGTATACGACAATCCATATCCGAACGGATAAAGTGCATCATTGTCTACGTCCAGATAGTTGCTGCGGAATTTCTCAAACCATTTGCCTTCTTTGAGCGGGCGACCTGTATTTTTGTGTGCATAGTAAAGCGGAATCTGGCCTACATTCTTCGGGAAAGTCATGGTGAGTTTGCCGCTTGGGTTCACTGCTCCGAACAGTACATCGCCGATAGCCAAGCCTGCCTCCGAACCTCCAAACCATACGTTTAAGATGGCGGGTACATTCTCCTGCTCCCAGTTCAGCACCAACGGACGGCCAGTGAAGAGTACGAGAACTACCGGCTTGCCTGTTTTCAGTAGAGCTTCCAGGAGTGTGTGTTGTACGTCCGGCAGGTCGAGGTTGGTACGACTGCTGCTTTCGCCACTCATTTCCGATGATTCGCCCAGCGCGGCAATGATTACGTCCGACTGTGAAGCTATTTTCAACGCTTCGTCCAGCAGTTGCTTGTCAGTACGGTTGTCGCGGTTCAGCGAACGGCCAAACAGGGTGGCTCTTTCCTCATAGGCAGCATCGCTTATCAGATTACTGCCTTTGGCATAAAGAATTTTTGCCTGATTGCCTACCCACTCGGTCAATCCCTCTACCAGAGATGGGCTCTTGTCCAGAACTGCCGCCACACTCCACGTACCCGGCATATTCGAGCGGGTATTGGCCAAGGGACCTATCACTGCGATGGTACCGGTGGGTGAGAGAGGGAGAAGGGGAGAGGAACCGGGAGAGAGCTGTCCGTTTTTCAGTAGTACGAAACTTTCTCCGGCAATTCTCCGGGCTACGGCACGATGCTCTTTGGTAAAGATGTCACGTGCCGGACGTTTCAGATCACAATATTTATAAGGATTGTCAAATAACCCCAGTTTATATTTGGCTTCCAGAATGCGGCGGCAAGCGGTATTAACGGTTTCTACCGATACTTTGCCTTCTTCGATCGATTTCTTCAATGTGCCGGCGAAGCCTTCACTGACCATGTCCATATCTACTCCCGCATTGATGGCACGTGCCGATACGGTTTGCAGGTCGCCAATCCCGTGTTCTATCATTTCAGAGATTCCGGTGAAGTCTGTCACTACGAATCCGTTAAATCCCCATGCTCCACGCAGCACATCGGTCATCAGCCATCGGTTGGCAGTTGCCGGCACACCCTCCACTTCGTTGAATGAAGCCATTACACTGCCTGCTCCGGCTTCAACACCAGCCTGATAGGGGAGCATGTAATCGTTAAACATCCGTTGGCGGCTCATGTCTACGGTATTGTAGTCCCGTCCGGCTTCGGCTGCCCCATACAAGGCAAAATGCTTGATACAAGCCATGATCTCATCGTTACGGCGCATATCTTTTCCCTGATATCCGCGTACCATGGCTTGGGCAATCTGTGCTCCGAGGAAGGGATCTTCGCCCGAACCTTCGGATACCCGTCCCCAGCGTGGATCGCGACTGATATCTACCATCGGACTGAAAGTCCACGAGATGCCGTCAGCGCTTGCTTCGATGGCTGCGATACGTGCAGATTCTTCAATGGCCGGAATATCCCAGGTACACGAAAGCCCCAATGGGATAGGAAAGATGGTTTCGTAGCCGTGAATCACGTCCATACCGAAGAGCAGAGGGATACCCAGGCGGGAATTTTCTACAGCCAGACGTTGTACGTCACGAATTTTATCCACCCCTTTCAGGTTGAAGAGTCCACCTACTTCACCTCGCTTTATCTTTGTGGCTATGTCACTGCTTTTAGCTTGTCCGGTGGTAATTTCACCCGTTACCGGCAGGTTAAGCTGCCCTATTTTCTCTTCCAGGGTCATCCGTTTCAGCAGATCGTCGAGGAAACGGTCCATGTCCTGAGGAGATTTCTGAGCTTGCAGCCCCAACGGGAGTAAAAGTGCAAGCAGAATGAGTAAAGAATATTTCTTGTTCATAACTGTATATGGTTAAGAGTTCACCACAGATTACACGGATTATCACAGAGAAGAGGTCCATTGGATTGATAATCTGCACTTAATATATCTGTGATAATCTGTGTGATCTGTGGTGAAACTCTGAGATTAATAATCCGGGTTCTGTACCAATACGCCTTTCGACTTGTCTATCTCGTCCTGTGGAAGTGGTAGCAAGGCATTCTTGGGTTGATAACCCGTTTTGCCAGCAGCATGTAGCACTTGCGAAGCGATACCCCAGCGTACCAGGTCGTAGAAACGTCCCGATTCCAATCCGAGTTCTACCCGTCGTTCATGCCGGATGGCATCACGCAACACGGTCTGATCCAATGAAGTCACTTTGGGCAGAATGTCCGGGTTGTTGCCACGGGCGCGGGCACGCACCATTTCCAGATAACCCGATGCTTCGCCTGTTTTCCCTAACTCATTAGCCGATTCTGCAGCCATTAGCACTACGTCGCCATAGCGGATGATACGGATATTCACCCAGAAACCATGACGGGTAAACTCCTCACGAAGTGCCGGGTTGGTATAAGCTTTCTTGTTAAAATAAGTACCGTCGGCTTGAGATACCGGAGACTCTCCATAAGGTTTGTTGGTATTCTCGGGAGTGATCGGATCAGTATCCGAACGACGGAAGTAAAGCAGTGTAGCATCTTTGCGCGGGTCGCCCGGTTCGAACGCCTCACCCATCAGCTCGGTTCCCATATGCCATCCCCAGCCAAGGTCCCATTGGCCGGAGCCGCGTACACCTTGTACCTCGCAGAACTGACTGCCTATTTTATCACTTGCAGGCAGGGCGGCAGTCGATGCACATTGCAGCTCAAATACCGACTCACTGCTGTTTTCGCCATCATCGGTAAAGATAACGTCATAAGGGGTGTCCAGATTATACTGTCCGGAATTCATTACATCGGTTGAGGCAGTATACATGTTCTGCCAGTCGTTACGCATCATATACGTGCGGGCATGCAGTGCACGGGCACTTCCCCAGGTTAGACGTCCCAGGTAAGCAGACTGCCATTGACGGGGTAAAAGCCCTTCAGCCTGTGTCAGGTCTGAGTCGATCTGTTTATAGATCTCTTCGGCGGTGGTCTTCGGTACATTGGCTTCCGAGGCGTCGTTCACTTTGAAAGTGACCAACGGCACTTCGCCGAATGCACGGACCAGATTGAAGTAACAGTAAGCACGGAAGAAAAGAGCTTCTCCCTTATTCCGGAGATCATTTTCTTCTGTGAGGTTACCTTTCTCGATGGTTTCTATCACGTCGTTGCATTGATAGATGATAGCGTAATTCTGACTCCAGTAGGCTTTGATCAGTCCGTTATTGGTATTGTACTGGAAATCATCGTACATGGCAGCCTGATCGGCACCGTCGCTCGCCGTACTTCCTTTTTCCGAATCTTCCGAGCGGAAATATTCGATGGCGAATGCCGGGATACCTGCGGTAATGTTATAGTTACGCATCATGGTGTAGATATTGAAGACTTTTCCTTCGGCAAGTGCTCCGGGATTATCATCTTCGGTGAACTGCCCTTGAGGGTGACGGTCCAGAAAATCGTTGCAACTGCTGAAGCTCAGAGCCGATACGGCTAATGCAATGGGTAGGATGTATTTATTTAGTTTCATACTCTGCTTCGTTAAAATGTTAAGTTAATACCAAATGTATAGACTGCCGGTACCGGATATGTTCCGTTATCCACTCCGAAGGCAATGGCCGATCCACCGATTTCCGGTGTATAGCCCGTGTTATGCTTCCACGTCTTCAGGTTTTGTATGTTGACATAAACCTTCAGAGCCTGCATGCGTATTTTCGCCAGCAAGGTTTTGTCGAAGTTATAAGCCAGTTGGAGGTTACGGATACGGAAGAAGCTGCCGTCTTCGATGAAGTACTCGGAGTTCTCGCTGTTGATGGCATGTTTTGTATTCAGCAGGGGTTGCGTGTTCGATGTGCCTTCTCCGTGCCAGCGGTCGAGACGTTGCTCCATATAATTGAACTGTGCCCAGTTATAATTGTCCCAGGTACGGTAAATCTGATTGCCGCCTTGTCCCATCATTTCCATGCTGACTTCCCAGTTCTTATATGAAAGGCCGAGGCTGATGCCGTATGTTACGTCCGGTGTCGGATCACCGATCATCGTGCGGTCGTCCGGTGTGATTTTTCCATCTCCGTTTACGTCGGCAAACTTAAGGTCGCCGGGTGTGACGGTTGCCAGTGTATTCGCCGGTGAAGCGTCGATCTCGGCCTGGTTTTGGTAAACGCCCGCTACTTTGTAGCCGTAGAAATAACCGATCGGATAGCCTGCCATTGTGTAGCTCTGGCTTTTGTCGCCTGCGATGATGGAGTATCCTTCCTGTACCAGACTCTTCACTTTGTTACTGATAGTGGTCAGGTTCGCGCTGACAGAATATCCCCAGTCGCCGATCTGATCTCTCCAGGAGGCCATCAATTCGATACCTTTGTTCTCAATCTCTCCAAGGTTTCCGATACCCGGTACGGTTCCCGACAATCCCGGTACGGTAGCCAGCAGGTCTTTGGTATTCTTCTTGTAATATACTCCTTCCAGATGGAAGCGGTTGCGGAACATATTGGTCTCGAATCCGGTTTCCCATGCTTCTACTTTTTCCCAGCGGAGGCGCGGGTTGGGCAGGTAAGCCAGTTGGTACCCCGGATAGATGATGGCCGGTTTGCCGAATACGGCAGCGAAAGCATTCTCCAACAACGGTTCTGCCGGATAAGCCCTATCCATATTCTGGTTACCTAATGTGCCCCACGAACCTTTCAGTTTCAACATGTCCAGCCATGTGATGTCTTTCATGAACTCCTCTTCAGTCATCAGCCATCCGGCACCTACAGAGTAGAAGTTCTGCCATTGGTTGCCCGTGTATGCGAAGGCCGATGAGCCGTCACGACGGAACGAGCCGTTGAACAGGTATTTCCCTTTATAATTATAGATGACACGGGCCAGCATGGACACGGTGGTGCGTTCCCACTGTGTACTTCCGTTGGTAGCGGTAGCCAGATCGCCAATGCTGACGAACCATTTATCGGGATTATTCGGAATCACCAGCCCGATACCCTGTCCGCGTGAAGCATCCAGTCCGCTGAGTGAATTGTAGTAGGTTGTGAAACCGGCAGTAGCGGTCAGGTTGTGTGTACCATCGGCAAAACTGTTTTGGTATGTCAGCAGATAGTCACTCTGCACTTTGGTTTCGTTTTGTTTGTTCTGGCTCACTTCCGTCTTTCCCGTTCCAAGTGTAGCCACATTGCCGGCTACGGTTGCGTCATATACTTTAATGATCGGTTTGTAAGTCCGGCTGTCATTGGTGGCATAATCCATGGAGAACATTGCTTTGAATGTGAAATGCTTCAGGAAATCCACTTCACCGTAAATGCTGCCCGATGCACGGTAATTGATGGCGCGGGTGGTGTTGGCACGCAGATCTACGTCGACCAACGGATTGGTCATCTGTGCTTTCTGGAATTCCGGCAATGAAGTATACAGACCGTATTCTTCGTTGTAAACCGGAGCTACAGGAGTAGTGCGAATTGCGTTCAGAACCGTTTTGCTGTCGGCCGGGAGCATTCGTGCTCCGTTGAACTGAAATCCCACTTTGATATCTTTGGTGATCTTATAATCATTACTTGCATTGATCGTCACTTTGCTATACTTCTCATGCTTAATGTTTCCCTGTTCGTGCGAGTAGCCCACACCGAGATAGAAACTATGTTTTTCCGAAGCACCTGTGATACTGATATTATTGTTCGTGATGAATCCGGTCTGGAATATTTCGTCTTGCCAGTCCGTATTTGCGTTCCAGTTGCTGAAGTCGAATGGGGTGTTTCCCTGATTCGCCATCTGCTCGTTATAGAGTTCCTTGAACTGTGGCGCATTCACCATTTTGATTTTGTCTACTACGGTTTTCCATCCGAAAGAGGTGTTGATGTTGACCAGCGTCTGTCCCTCTTTGGCGCGTTTGGTAGTTACGATGATCACGCCGTTGGCACCACGTACACCGAAGATAGCCAATGAAGAGGGGTCTTTCAATACTTCCATCGATTCGATGTCTTCTGGGTTCAGGAAGTTGATATTGTCATTGAAGAGTCCGTCTACAATATACAGCGGCTTGTAACCATTGATGGAGTTTGTGCCGCGGATACGGATTTCGGGATCGGCACCTGCCTGTCCGGAATTGACAATCTGCACACCGGCAATCTTTCCTTGTAGGGATGATAGTGGGTTAGTGGCCGGTTTGTTGGCTATTTCCGAACCCTTGATGTTGGTGATAGAACCGGTCAGGTCACGTTTCTTGGCACTACCGTAACCGATAATTACTGTTTCGGCAAGCATTTGGGAGTCGTCTTTAAGCGTGACATTAATCACAGTCTGCTGCCCCACTTTAATCTCCTGCTTTTCATATCCTACATACGAGAATACAAGCACATCTTCAGGGGTAACAGAAATGGAGTATTTGCCATCCATATCGGTGATGGCTCCGGTAGAAGTCCCTTTTACCAGAATAGATGCGCCGATCAGGGGCTCATGGGTTGAATCTGTAACAGTACCCGTTACTGTTTTGGTTTGCGCCATGGCTACCGATGCGCTCAGCAGTAGGCACGTCAGGACAAATACACTTTTTAGCCATAAGGCTCTCTTCTGCCGAAGAGGTCGTAAAGGTTTAGTCTTCATTGCATTAAATTTTACCATTGTATAACTATTTTGATTTAACACACCTTCTGCCAGTTCTCTTTCAGATACTCGATAGTTATATCGACGGCAAAAGTACCCAATGAAACAAATAAATGTCGAAAAAGATGTGAACGGATTCAAACTCCCTGCACTTTTAACATATATCGGACTTGGAATCCGACTAATGTATTTTTATATATGGCTCCCTGAATGGATCGGTCAAAAACAATTCGCCCAGATGATAGAAGCATCACCTGGGCGAAACCATTTATACTGTGAGGACTATCCTTCGGTGCGACTTGGCCATTTGCTTCAAAACCGCTCTTGGCTCAATCTCTTGTTGCAGTGGTAACGTGGGAATTTGATATAGTTCTTTTTGTGTGTTTATAAAGATGAGACGCATAAATATATAAAAAAAAGATGCGTTTTCTTTATACGTTCATGGAGATATATAAAGAAAATACGTTTTTTTCTACATTGATATAGTCTCTGAGCGAACCGGATAGAAACAATTCGCCCGGGTGATGTTTCCATCATCCGGGCGAAACCGTTTAAATTTGTACTTCGATATTCAGCTTACCGCCAAGCCCCCTTTCAACTATATCTATCAGGGTTTTCAGGGTCAAGTTACCTTCATCATTCTCTACTCTTACTACACACAATAAACGTGTCCGTTTAGGTTTATAATTGCTTTGCTGGGTTGATGCCGCTTCCCTCTCTGAGAATTATATTCACTAATACGGGCACGTCCCGGTTTTAAATCTGCTATATGGAAAATTACGACAAACAAAACTTCTTCGGGCTACCACACAAAGCCGCTTACTGCTTGGTGATTAGTACATGGATCATCAGTATATATGCCATTGTAGGACAACAAGAAATCATCGGGCAATATCAAAGTATAGTAGACGAAACCATACACAACAATCAAACCCAGATTGAGCCCAGCCGGACACTACTCAAACCTAAATCGCCGTTTGACTGTATGACGATCAGTGAATACAACTACATCTTTAACCCGGAAAATGACGGAAACCGATAGAGGGGTATTTTTCCTCTTTTCATGCACAAAGATAGGTCGCAGCCGTTCATTCATCAATGACCGCTACGCTATTTCAGCACAAAATATCCTGCGCTCCTGCGTCGTCCGGTATTTTCTGCCGAAATTCATTGCCGGCTGCCCGTCCGTGTCCTGATGGATGTTTAAGAAAAAAGGGAAAAAATGTGTAGGGGCTGCGCTGGTGATATGGAAATTATGTGCACCTTTGTGTGTTTCCAGTGGCGTCGGTCTTGCCGCTTACTTGGCGGCTGCTGAGAGACAGCTATTTAAAACTTTAGATAAACGGTTCTGTTCCCGTGTCTGATACTGTAATGGGGCGGCATATTTTTCTTTCTTGCCTTGGCATTGAAAGTTTGATAGTTCAAACGGGTAAGCAGAACCGTTCTGTTTTCATTAAATCTCCCCTATACAAAGGACGTTCAGCAAACAATTCCACCTATAAAAGTGTTTCATTGTACATTTTTTGTCGTTTTGCTATGGTTATTTGAAAATTATCACCATCTTTGTGGTGCACTACGTATTTTTATTAATGCGAAACGAAGGGATAACATCTCTTTGTTTTAAACTGGCTACGGACATAATCTATTTTATGTCCGCAGCTTTAGGATAAAACGGCTCTGCCCCCGTGTCTAACTTGTAATGGGTTAGCATATGTTTTTCCTTTGCTTCGCATTGAGATTACGTAGTGCAAACGGGTCAGCAGGGCCGTTCATTTTTCCCTGCCCGATTTACGTTTGAACTATGGGCAAACAATCTACTATCAAAATCCTGTATTTCCATCGACGCAAAACCAACGCAAGCGGTTGGTATAAGTTGGAATATATTTTTCAGCGAGGTAAAAAGATTCTGCATTATACACTCTCTACCCGGGATTATGAATATTTAGAAAGTTTCTGTTCCCTCTGCATTGCCGAACGTTCAGAAGTGATTGTTTATGTGGCCGAACTTCTTTTGGAAATCCACAAAGTGAAATATTCTCGCTTGAAAGTCACCCCAAGTTATGCCTATGCTACTTCTAAATATAAACCCCGAATCAACCAAATGTGCAAAAAGAGCCGTTATCACAAAACTCCCGTCATTATAGACGGGCTATAGTACTTTGATCTTTCATAATAAATTCTCTTTTATAATTGGCCTTGAATCTAAATTCTGCTCACCTAACCAGTTAGCTCGCCGAACCGCTGTCACTCTATCCCCCCGGAGGACAGCGGTTCTTTTTCTTTAGTATACAAGAGCACGAATAATTTATCAGACACATTACCCTTTTTAATTTTTGATGTATATTTGTTCGCTACAGATATGTGCTGATTCATGGCTGTATTTGAAGAAAAAACTTGTGAAAAAATGAATAAAATTAGTGCTTGTGTGATTCTCTTAATAGTCGTGCTTAGCTGTAGCGATCCTGTGAATAACAGGCAGTTAAAGACTACGGAATCTTTGACTCAGAACATTGCATCCAGTGACACGATTAAAGATGTTCTTAATGAAAATACAGTTAAAGACTTTTCTACGGTTGCTTTAGGAATGAAATATAGGACTAAAAAAGAATGGAATGACTTTACCGAACCTGACAGGGAGGAATACATCATCACTTCAAAAGGGTTAGGAAAGTTGTTCGGAATACAGGATAGTGTATTTGCAGATAATGATGGAACTATATTGTCGGAAGAAAACCCTGTGGTTTTATGTGATTATATATCTGCAAATAAATATGAATATCCCAATTGGCTAATCATTTCTACACAGAATAAATCCGAAGGGCAATACACATTGACCGGAGTAATTCGAATAAACGAGGGGACTACTTATAGTGTTCATTGTAAATTAAAAGATGACTACTATGCCGGATGTGTATGTGTCGGGAAGTATCCTATTATGAACGGTGATTCAATCTTATTTAGGATAGAAGAAATCTATGGCATAACAAAAACAGGGAAAGTGGATATACTTCCATTGAATACGCCGGTGGAAAATTGCCCCGAACCGTTTGAACCTACTTTCCCGGAGGGAAGAACTCCTGCATACTATTATGTACAAGGAGATGAGAAGCATACTCAAAGCTGGCAGGAACTGTAATCTAACCAATCAAAACGAATTGTTTCTTTATTTTATCGCATATTTAATTGTTTAATTATAAGTGGTTAATCATTCGTGTCGGTATCCTTATCCGGGCCCGGGCACCCGGGCTCATAAGCCCAGGTATACGGGCTTATGGTCCCGGGTACACGGGCCCATGGGCACACCTGCCTGGGACCAGATGTAGATTGCACCATTTCCGGTTGAACACGAAGAGAAAACAAAATGCTTTAAGAGGCGTGTTTGCTTAGGAAATACATGGTTCTTGATTGATAATCAATGGTCTGTGTAGCGTTTTCGCCTTAAAACAGTAGGTGGAGGATGGAAGATACAGGTGGAAGATAAAGGACTGAAAAACGCGATCTTCCACCCGGTCATTTCTTTGATTATTAGGGCAATAAACTCTAAAAGGTGGAAGATGGAAGATCGAAATGCATTTTTCGTATGAGAAGGCCTTACATTGATTTATTTCCCGGTGTTTTTCTTTTGCTCATTTCTTTCTCTTTTTTCTTTTTTATCTTTGTAGATAGCTACAATGATATCTTTCAAAATGGGGCAGAGGCAGGTAAGAATTATGCCACTTGTTATCGTCATAAAAATGCCATTGAGGAGTGGTTGAATGGCTCTTGCTGTGTGGGAGATCGTAAATAGTCCTATAATACATAGGAACATTCCATAAATAAAAAAAGTCAGGGACAATATCAGACCGGCAATACAGAGCATTACTATGTCATACTCTCTGAATACTTTCAATGTCAGCCATTTTTTCCATTTTTCTCGTTTGGCCTCCTTTCTGCGTTGCTTTTCTCTTTCCGGGCTGCATTTTTTCCATTCTTTGACCATCTCCAAAAATTCTTCTTGGGGACGTTTTAAGCTGATATTATATCTCCGCATCTTTTCGCTGGTGCGTCTCTTTTTCCTTTTATTCATTTGGGTAGTATGTTGCGGGTTTAAAGAAAAAGCCCGCCAAAACAATTGTTTTAGCAGGCTTTTTTTACAACATTGAAAGTTTGTGCGGATGATAGGACTCGAACCTACACGTCGCGAGACACCAGATCCTAAGTCTGGCGCGGCTACCAATTACGCCACATCCGCTCACTAAATGCTCACTCGTTTGGAGTTTTGCGCTGCAAAGATAGATACTTTTTCCGATTTTACAAATTTATAAGCAATAAAGTTATTTACCGGGGAATCTGCGGGCGATCTCTATCAATGTAGCTTTTCCTCTCAGGGGCTCTTGTCAAGAGGGTTGTAGAATAGTTCCACATCTTTGTGGAGCAGTTCTACAACCCTTCTTTTCATTTTTAGCTTTTCTTGAATATTTAATACTCTTATTTACTGATGTTTAGACTTTATTGATTTCATCAATACTTTTGAGGTACAATTATTGGAGTACAAGTGCAAATAGGTATTTGTAGATTTAAAATGATTAGCCAATGAGAAGTTTGAAAACAGTGTTGATTATCTTGTTGTGTATGTGTGGTATACATGTGCAAGCACAACAGTTGGAAATAAAAGGTTTAGTGACGTCATCGGAGGATAAACAGCCGCTTATCGGAGCTACGGTTGCCGTAAAAGGGGTACCGGGAAGGGGAGTGGTAACGGATATGGACGGCCGTTACACTCTGAAAATAGAACCATCAGATAAAATCCTTGTCATATCCTATATAGGAATGAAATCGTCTGAGGTCAAAGTGCCGAAGAATGGAGTCTTGAATGTGGTGTTGCAGCCCGAATCACTTAATCTGGATGAAGTTGTGGTGACCGGATACGGAAATTTTTCAAAGTCATCCTTTACCGGATCAGCTAACACCTTACGGGCCGACATGCTGAAAAACGTACCGGTACTTTCTGTAGAACAGAAGTTGCAAGGTATGACCACGGGGGTAAATATTACTTCCGGTTCCGGCCAGCCGGGAGCTAACCAGAGTATTCGTATCCGTGGTATGGGTTCATTCAATGCATCCAATGAACCTCTTTTTGTGATTGACGGTATACCGGTCACATCCGGCAGTATGGGAGCCGGTACGGGAGCTGATGCCGCCTATATGAATAATGCCAAAACAAATGTGATGAGTACTCTTAATCCTGCCGATATCGAGAATATTACAGTGATAAAGGATGCCGCCGCCGCTTCTCTTTACGGTTCGCGTGCCGCGAACGGGGTGATTCTGATCACTACCAAGAAAGGAGCGGCAGGGCGGACTAAAGTTACTTTGAGCGCGAGCGGAGGCTTTTCTAATGCAGCTGTCAACTTCCGTCCCACATTGAACGGTGAACAACGCCGTGAAATGATTTATGAAGGTCTTTACAACTCTGCAGTAGACAAGGGACTCCAATCTCCCGAAGCATATGCAAACGCCAATATTGATACATATGCGGGGATACCGGAACTGGGATATACTGATTGGAGGAAAGAACTGATCCGAACCGCTCATAATCAAAACTACGAGGTGACTGCTTCCGGAGGTAACGAGCGAACTACTTTTTATGCTTCTCTCGGCTTTAACCGTCAGGAAGGTCTGGTCGAGAATTCTAATCTGGACCGTTACTCTGCCCGCCTGAACATGACACATAAAATGGGTAGCCGTGTCGAGGTAGGAGGTAACATGATGTTCACCCAAATAAGTCAGGAGATGAACGAGGAGCGCGGTTCCAATATCAATCCTTTCCTTTGTGTTGCTGTATCTGCCACACCTTCCATGCCTGTGCGTGACGCTTCGGGCAACTATGTGGGGTCTTATATAGGAACCAATGTGAATCCGCTTCGTGACATCCGTACCGACTATAACCGCAGTCGTATGACACGTATGTTCTCCACCGGTTATGCTTCGGTAGATATCATCAAAGGATTGAAACTGAAAGAGACCCTGAGCTATGACTATACTGTACAGAAAGATTCCCGCTATTTGAATCCGCTTAGCGGGGCAGGTCCCAAGAGCGGAAGTGATGCTCAGACCTCAAAGGGATTTACCGAATATGGTAAGCTATTGTCGTCTACTTCACTCAACTATACCCACACATTTGCCGCTAAACATCACCTTGACATTTTGGCTGCCTATGAATTGGAAAGCTATCAGAGTGATAAAGCTATGGGAGAGAAGGCTAAACTCCCCTCGGATGTGTTGCTTGAGCCGGATAATGCCGCTGTGCTGAAGAGCTTTGTTTCTTCTACACAGGCATACAGAATGATTTCTTACCTGTCCCGTTTGAACTATGATTACGATAATCGTTATTACATTGCAGGCAGTTATCGCCGCGATGGCAGTTCCCGTCTTGCTCCGGAAAGTCGGTGGGGAGACTTCTGGTCTGTTTCCGGTATGTGGCATCTGGGCAGTGAACCTTTTATGGAGGCTGTGAAGCCGGTATTGAACGATGTGAAAATCCGTGCTTCTTATGGTGTCAATGGGAATCAGCCGGGAGCTTTTTACGGATATATGGGGCTATACAGCTACGGGCAGAACTACATGGGGGCAGCAGGTTCATATGAGTCTGCCCAAGCCAATCCCAAACTGAAATGGGAAAAGAACTATAACCTGAATATTGGGCTTAGCCTGACTTTTATTGACCGTATCTTTGTGAATCTCGAATACTACAACCGCGATACAAAGGACTTGCTTTATAATCGCCCTATCAGTTCCACTACCGGTTTCCTGAACTATCTTGCAAACATCGGTCAGCTCAACAACAAAGGGGTGGAGTTCGAACTACGCACGATTAACTTTGCCGGTCCTGACTTCAACTGGACATCGGTGCTGAATTTAACACATAACCGTAATAAAATCGTGGCACTGGACGGAGATATAAAGCAATCTGTCGAGGGCTCCTGGTTTATTCATAAAATAGGTCTTCCTTACAATAGTTTCTACGTGAAAGAGTTTGCCGGAGTAGACCCGTCGACCGGGAAAGCTCTTTATTATCTCAATACACAAGATGAACAGGGGAATTATAATAGAGAGATGACTGACGATGCTTCTAAAGCGCAAGCTATTCCGTATAAATCTGCTGATCCTAAGATATCGGGAGGGTTCACTAATATCATTTCTTATAAGTGGTTTGATCTGGGACTTACCTTTACCTATTCGTTGGGAGGATATTCTTTTGACAAGACAGGTACTCTGATAGAAACTGACGGCAGCAAAGAAAAGTCATACAACCTGCCTGTATATGCTTTGGACCGTTGGCAGAAGCCGGGAGATAGAACTGATGTGCCTCGTTTTGTATTGGAACAGGGAGCCGGTCCACAAAATTCATCCCGCTATATTCACAGTACCGATCACATCCGCCTCAAGAACCTGACACTCGGTTTCACACTTCCCAGCAGATGGGTACAAAAGGCACTGATAGAGAATGCACGTGTCTACTTCTCAGGAAGTAATCTGCTGACATGGGCCAAATGGAAACAGTATGATCCTGAAGTACCGGTTAATGGTGAGGTGTTCTGTGAGGCTCCTCCCATGCGTACCTTCAATTTTGGGGTTGAGATAACTTTCTAAATCATTCATCATTATTAATATTCAGATATATGAAACGTACACTTATATACATGTTTGCCGCTATGTCGCTTGTGGGTTCTTCTTGTTCCGGCGACTGGCTGAATTTAAATCCATCTACCTCTGTGACTACTCCGCAAGCCATCCGTACACTTGAGGAGGCACAAATAGCTTTGAACGGCATTTATCGCATTGCCGCTTCACATAGTTATTATGGTGATAATTATCTCTATTATGCCGATTGCCGTGGTGAAGATGTTCAAGCACGTGTCAGCAAGGGAGCCGGAAAACGTGTATCACCTTATTATGAGTTCAATGTCACGGCAGATGATGCCTTGAATATTACCCGTGTATGGAATCAGCCTTATAGTGTCATTCATCAGGCAAATAGTCTGCTGGAAAGAATAGAATCCGGTGCGGTGGTTACCGATGATGCTGTGGCTCTCAACTGTATCAAAGCTGAAGCGCTTGCTTTGCGTGGATTGGCTTTGTTCGATCTCACCCGTCTGTTTGCTATGCCCTATACCTTGAACAATGGTACTTCTTTGGGAGTACCTATTGAGATTAAAACAACTTTGCCTACTCACCAGCCTGCCCGCAATACGGTGGCCGAATGCTATCAGCAGGTGATAGACGATATGACAGGTGCACTGAAACTCTCGGCACTTTCCGCTGATAAGAAAAACGGTTATCTTAATGTGTGGAGTGTCAAAGCATTACTTTCACGGGTATATCTTTATATGAATGATAATGAAAAGGCTCTCGCATTGGCCAAGGAAGTGATGAATAACGGTGGATTGTATCAGTTGTTCACACACGATGAATATCCTACAGTATGGGGAAAAGACTTCAGTTCTGAGTCACTGTTTGAGTTTTACTACACTCTTTCCGAGCCTGATGGCGGAACGGGAGGTGAAGGCGCTCCGATGGTTTATGCCGATAATGTGAAGGATTGGAACAACCTTGTACTGACCAAAGCATTCCTCGATCTGTTGGGAGAAGATCCGGATGATGTGCGTCATTCATTGAATCGTTTGCCGGAGAAACCGGAAGAGGACCTATTGCCCGAAGGTTCCAAGGGTCATCCTAAATATCTGAATAAATATCCGGGTAAGACGGGGGATAATCCGCAGGACAATGACATTTGTATAATCCGCCTCTCCGAAGTTTACCTGAATGCTGCCGAAGCTGCCTTTAAGTTGGGGGGAGCAGAAAATCTGAAATTTTCTTTGGATTGTCTTAATGCCATCGTGAGCCGTGCTAATCCGGCGAAGTGCGTGAAAGAATCGGAGTTGAGCCTGGAGCGTATCTTGAAAGAGCGCCGTAAGGAATTGGTAGGAGAGGGACATGCGTTCTTTGATGCCATGCGAAATGGTTTGTCTGTAAATCGTACCGGTGGTTGGCATTTGCCTTCTGTAGCGGCTGCTGCAGTTATTGCTCCGTCTGATCCGCGGGTAGCATTACCTATTCCGCAGGCGGAGATAGATGCTAACCCGAATATGGTGCAGAATCCGCGTTAATGCTTTCTGGGAGGTGAGATATACCGGTTTTTCGGATGACAAGGCTCGAACCGGCATGTTGTGAGACACCAGACAGTTATTCACTGAGGAATCTGCGGGCGATCTCTATCAGTGTATCTTTTCCTCTCATTTCGTCTTCTTGCAGCATATCTACCTTAATGTCCGGTTCAATGCCGAACTCGATGTGCTTCATCTGTGCATCGAAGTGAGGGCTGGCAGAGAAACGTACGCTCCACCCGTTGGGTAATTCGGAGGTAAAGGGCATACCCGATCCTCCTCCGGTTTTATCTCCGATGATGGTGACATTGGGCAGGCAACGCATGTGGTTGACAAAATCGTTGGTTGCGCTGAAAGAACGGCGATTGGTCAACACGACTGCTTTCTTTTGCCAGCGTACCCCATTGGCCGGTTCCAGATAGATGGCATAGGGTTTAGAGAAGTCGTTGTGTCCGGTTCCTGTCTTATGGCAGATGTATCCTGTCAGAACCTTTTCGTTAGTGAATCGGGAAGCGATGCGGGCGGAATTTGTCGCGTTTCCACCACCATTATCGCGCACATCGATAATTAGTCCATTGCAAATGGCCAGGTAGGAGAGCACTTCGTCCAAGTTGCCGTTGCCAATCGGGTCGGCAAAGCTTTCATACCGTATATAGCCGATGTTGTCTTTCAGTATCTTATATTTGAGGCCTGCTGCCGTACGATAGTCCGTACTGGCACGGCCCAGATAGGAATCTTCAACCAGGTCTGCACGGAAGTTACGGGGATAATCTTGATACCAGGCGTCGTAATAAGACACGTTGTGTGCCGAAGCCAGATTGACATGCCCGTCCTGCAATTCATAAAGCATTTCACTCAGAACTTCGAACAGCCCTTCGTTGCTCATATTCGGGGTAATACGTTTTTGATATTGGGTATAGATATCATCCCAGTCGATTTGTTTGTAATCGAGAAAGCAATATTGCCGGTCGATGATTTTCCATAACTGCTCAAAGTTTCCTTGTGGATCGTTGGCATACTCTTCTTCCCGGATACAGGAAGAGAGGAGAGCCAGAAAGAAAATCAGGCAGAAGCTTTGTTGCAGGATACTATGGATAGGAGGATTCTTCATGATTCACTTCTGTTTTAATAGGCTCTGACGGCAGGTGGCAGGGGAGTTCCGTTCTTATTTCGGATACGGAACAGATCGTGTACAAATCCCACCATGAAAACTTGTGAATAAGTATGTGTCTTGATTCCGTTCAGTTTGGATTGTTGGAGATCACACAAATAGCTAAGGCGCATTTTGGTATATCTGATTGGAAAGTCGACTGATATCATCTGTCGTAACGCCGGCTGATTATGCAGAGAAGTAAAACGGACTACGCCACTGGCGTGTCCGAGTGTGAATATTTCGTAGTAAGATTGCCCGTAATGGGGAGAGAACATGAGCCCTATTACCGGAAGATTAACCTGGTAACGTAATGCCAACGGATAATTTTTTATTTTTGTATGCCAGATGGCCATTCCCGAAGCGTCCAGGTTGATGTAAGCACGGGCTGAGGCCGGATTGTTGGTATTGCGCAGATTGTAGACAAAGCCGCCGTTGAAATCTCCCATTCCTCCGGCAAGCAGCTTAAAGTTGTCTGTTATGCGGAACTGATAGTGCAGTCCATAGTTCCAATTCACTAATCCGGCAAATGTATTGTTGTTATCTACCCGGTTGTGAGTATATGCCAGGTTTGCCTGGAAAAAGTTCTGTACCGAGACATTGCCATCGCCCCAGGCGGTCATACGCATTGTTTCGCGTGAGATACGAAATTCGATACCTTTATATTCCTGCGGAGAAAGATAGGTGTCGAATACATTGGTGTATCCCACACCGTACATGGTGGCACGTGTCACATAGCGGGTAGCTTGAAGTGAGTCTGTGCCGTTACCATTTCCGTTCCCTCCAAAAGAAGGGAGAGCGATTGCTATCATTAATAATAGCAATATACTTGTATTTACTTTCATACGCAGTTTTATCTTGGACTTGTGCTAAAACAGCTTCATCTGTCCGGTCATTTCATCGAGTATGTCGTTTTCTGTTTTACCATTGTCCGGGTCCAGATTTTCCGGTTCTTCATCCGTGTTTTCATCATCCGTGGTTTGTGGCGGATCCGGGAAACGGGTCGGTTCCAGTTCGTTGATGGTCTCTACTGTATAAGTAGTGAGACGTTTCCCTTTGGCCTTAAAACCTTTGACGGCAATGAACTCTTCGGCATCAATGACAACAGGTTCGCGGAAACTGTCGTGACCTCCGAAGATGATCTCCAATCTTGGGTAATACTCATCCGTCAGTAAAATCAGGCGGTTATGTTTGTTCTCACCCAGATAGTTCTGCTTACGGGCAGTGGCTTCGAAGCAGAAACGTTTCAGGTACGGATAGTTCTGTTGGTCGGCATCATAAAGCGCAGCCGTCCATATCTTGTTGGCATCGAACTTCTCGACGATACTCACATTATCTTCGTAGTGATTGCTGAGATCGAAGTTTGAGGTATAGAACTCTCCGGTGTTCAGCACAACAAGGATGCTGTCGTCGCTCTGGAACTCACCCAAATATTCACCCCGGCCGTCGTAATTGAGGCGGAGCACATCGCGGTCGAACCATACTTTACGTCCGCCCAGTGTAGAGCCTCCCCGTTGTTTCAATACAATTTTGTGTACCGGCAGGCGTGTCAGAATGACACCCAGACTTTGTCGGCTGCGAATGGTCACTTCACTGAAATCACGCTCGAAGATGATGCGGCGTACACGAGGATTAGGTTTCAAGGTGACCTTGATGATTTCAGCTTCACCATTGGGGTTGGCACTGAAATAAGAAATGCGTGAATCGGGTTTACCTTGTGTCACGTCGTATTCACGGTCGCGTACGATGGAAGTGACTGCAAACCGTTTGATATAGTGTGTTCCTTCTGCACCGTCGCGGTAGGCTACGTTGTAGATGGTGCGTTTGTCATTCTTCTTAAATACATTGACGTAGATTACGTTTTTGCCCACAAACTTTTTGTCGGCTACGGGAGTGACCATGTAACGCCCGTCCCGGTAGAAGATGATCACATCATCGATGTCCGAACAGCATGCCACGAATTCGTCTTTCTTTAATGACGTTCCGATGAAACCTTCTTCACGGTTGATATAGAGCTTTTCGTTGGCTTCCACCACTTTGGCGGCTTCAATGGTGTCGAAGTTGCGCAACTCAGTACGTCGGGGGAAGTTTTTCCCATATTTATCTTTAAGCATCCGGTACCATTGGATGGTGTACTCCACGATGTTGGCCAGATGATTGTTGATCTCGGCAATGTCTTCGTTCATGCGGGCAATAGCCTCTTCCGCCTTGTCGGAATTGAACTTCAGGATACGTCCCATCTTGATTTCCATCAGGCGGAGGATGTCTTCTTTCGTCACTTCACGTATGAATTGCGAATAGAAAGGAGTCAACCGTTCGTCGATGTGTGCGCAGGCGGCATCCATATCTTTAGACTGTTCGAACTCTTTATCTTTATAAATGCGCTCTTCAATGAATATCTTTTCAAGAGAAGCGAAATGCAGGCTTTCCTGTAGTTCGTCTTTCTTGATTTCCAGTTCCTGGCGAAGCAGGGACAATGTATTGTCGGCAGATTTTCTCAGGACGTGGCTGATGGTGAGGAAGTGAGGCTTCTGATCATCAATCACACAACAGTTGGGCGAGATGCTTACTTCGCAATCCGTAAAAGCATAGAGGGCATCGATTGTTTTGTCCGATGAAGTGCCCGGAGCCAGATGGACAAGGATCTCTACGTTGGCTGCTGTGTTGTCGTCTACCTTGCGTATCTTTATTTTTCCTTTGTCGACGGCTTTCAGGATGGAGTCGATGACCGAAGTCGTAGTCCTGCCATAAGGAATTTCGGTAATGGCGAGTGTTTTATTGTCTACTTTATTGATTTTAGACCGTATCTTTACTGCTCCACCGCGTTCACCGTCGTTGTATTTCGACACGTCAATAGAACCTCCGGTCTGGAAGTCGGGATATAGTTTGAACTCTTCGTTTCGCAGGTAACTGATGGAAGCGTCGCAAAGTTCGTTGAAGTTATGTGGTAAGATCTTGGATGAAAGTCCTACGGCGATACCTTCCACTCCTTGTGCCAGCAAAAGTGGGAACTTCACCGGCAAGGTGATAGGTTCTTTGTTTCGTCCGTCATACGACAGTTTCCATTCGGTTGTTTTAGGGTTGAACACTACATCGAGTGCAAACTTTGACAGGCGTGCTTCGATATAACGGGGAGCGGCCGCACCGTCACCGGTGAGGATATTACCCCAGTTACCCTGGCAGTCGACCAATAAGTCTTTCTGTCCCAACTGTACCAATGCGTCACCAATAGATGCATCGCCATGGGGGTGAAACTGCATCGTATGTCCTACAATGTTAGCCACCTTGTTATACCGTCCATCATCCATGCGTTTCATGGAGTGCAGGATGCGGCGTTGCACCGGTTTCAGTCCGTCATTGATATGGGGCACGGCTCGCTCGAGGATAACGTATGAAGCATAGTCCAGAAACCAGTTCTGGTACATTCCTGTAAGTTGATGTTTAATGCTTTCGTTATGTGAGTCCGCCGGCTTATAGTCAGAATGTCCTTCCGTAATCTCGTTGTTCTCTTCGCTCATAAAATCAAATTTCCCTCTGGTTTTAACAACAAATTATCTTTTTTACATCATTATTGGGTGATGTGCAGGCAAAAATACGAATTTAATTGAAAAAAATCATTTACTTTGCAGATTATTTCTGAGTCTGGCTTACAGGCAGATGTATGAAATGTAAATTGTAAATGACTAAATTGAAAATAAGACGATGGCACAAGAAGATGTTTTTAAGAAGTTAGTATCACATTGCAAAGAATACGGTTTTGTGTTCCCCTCAAGCGATATCTACGACGGATTGGGCGCAGTGTATGACTACGGACAGATGGGTGTTGAACTGAAAAACAATATTAAAAAATACTGGTGGGACAGCATGGTGCTGCTGCACGAAAACATTGTCGGCATTGACTCTGCAATTTTTATGCACCCTACCATCTGGAAGGCTTCCGGACATGTGGATGCATTCAATGATCCGTTGATTGACAACAAAGACTCTAAAAAACGCTATCGTGCCGATGTACTGATCGAGGATCAACTGGCTAAGTACGACGATAAAATTAATAAGGAAGTAGCCAAGGCTGCCAAGAGATTTGGCGAAGCTTTCGATGAAGCCCAATTCCGCAGCACGAATGGCCGTGTTCTTGAACATCAGGCAAAGCGTGATGCATTGCACGAACGTTTTGCAAAAGCACTGAATGATAACAATCTGGAAGAACTTCGCCAGATCATTATCGACGAAGAAATAGCATGTCCTATTTCCGGGACCAAGAACTGGACGGAAGTCCGCCAGTTTAATCTGATGTTTTCTACCGATATGGGGTCTACTGCCGATGGAGCCATGAAAATTTATCTTCGTCCGGAAACTGCGCAAGGTATTTTCGTAAACTACCTGAATGTACAGAAGACCGGTCGTATGAAAGTTCCTTTTGGTATCGCTCAGATCGGTAAAGCTTTCCGTAACGAAATTGTAGCCCGTCAGTTTATCTTCCGCATGCGTGAGTTCGAACAGATGGAGATGCAGTTCTTCGTTCGTCCGGGCAGCGAATTGGAATATTTCAAGAAATGGAAAGAAATTCGTTTGAAGTGGCACAAGGCACTTGGTTTTGGCGATGATCATTATCGTTTCCACGATCACGATAAATTGGCTCACTACGCGAATGCCGCCACCGATATTGAGTTCCTGATGCCATTCGGTTTCAAAGAAGTAGAAGGTATTCACTCTCGTACTAATTTCGATCTTTCCCAGCACGAGAAGTTCTCCGGAAAGAGCATTAAATATTTTGATCCCGAGTTGAATGAATCGTACACTCCGTACGTAATCGAAACTTCGATCGGTGTCGATCGTATGTTTCTCAGCATTATGTCTGCCGCTTATTGTGAAGAACAGCTGGAGAACGGTGAAAGTCGTATCGTATTGAAATTGCCTGCTGCATTGGCACCCGTGAAGTTGGCTGTAATGCCGTTGGTAAAGAAAGACGGACTGCCTGAAAAGGCTCGTGAGATCATTGACAATCTTAAGTTCCACTTCCATTGTCAGTATGATGAAAAAGACAGTATCGGTAAACGCTACCGTCGTCAGGATGCCATCGGTACTCCGTACTGTGTGACTGTTGACCATCAGACATTGGAAGACAATTGTGTGACACTGCGTAATCGCGACACTATGGAGCAGGAACGTGTGGCAATCTCTGAATTGAATAATATCATTGCCGACCGGGTAAGTATTACCTCGTTGTTGAAAACAATCCAATAACTCTTTAGCGAATGAACAAAAAAATCTATTTATTACCGTTGCTGTTACTGGCCCTTATCTTTGTTTCTTGTGAAGAGACGAAAGAAGCTACAAAGTTTGATAATTGGAGGGCACGTAATGAAGGATATATTGATTCTTTGAAGACGGTATTTGATGACAAGAAGGATCCCGAGCTGAAAGCTTTTGCACCGGAAATAAATCCTAAGTTGCGAATTTACTATAAGAAGAAAATTTCTAATGATACAGGAGCTATTCCTCTATATACCGATTCTGTAAATGTATTCTATCGTGGAAGTTTCATTTTTGGAGAAACATTTGATCAGAATTTTAAAGGGGATAAACCGGGTCCATTTGATTCACCAAGTAAATTTGTTATCCAAAGTTTTATTACAGTTGGTGGTGTCTCTGCTTGGGCCGAGATATTACAACGTATGCGTGTTGGAGAAAGGTGGCTGGTTTATATCCCGTGGCAATTGGCTTACGGAACAAGCGGATCTGATAAAATTCCAGGCTATTCGACCTTGATCTTTGATATGCAATTGGAAGAAATATTGGATGAATAAAGGATAGGTTCCACTGGATATTGAATCCCCTAATTTTTGGCTTAATTAAAGGTTGAGGCAAAAGTCAGGGGATTTTTTCTATGGATTTATTAGTAAATATTACTTTTTTTATTTTGATAGAATGGAATATATCAACGATTTAATCCGACGGAAGGACCGCCTTTTATCGGAAGATGAAGCAATGAGTTTACTTGAAAATGGAGAATACGGAGTGTTATCTATTTCTTCACCTGAAGAAGGTGTTTATGGCATTCCCATTAATTATGTATGGGATAAACAACAGTCTATCTATTTTCATTGTGCTCCCGAAGGGCGTAAGCTTTGTATACTTCAAGACTGTAATCAGGCATCGTTTTGCGTGGTAGGACGCACGCGCGTTGTTTCCAATCAATTTAGTACCGAGTATGAAAGTATCGTGATTAACGGGACTATGATTTGTCAGTTAGAAGAAACTGAGAAGCGAAAGGCATTGGAACTTCTGCTTGATAAATATTCTCCGGAAGATAAAAAGGTGGGGTTGAAGTATATGGAAAAGTCTTTTCACCGTACCCACGTCTTGAAACTTGTTATTAAAACAATATCCGGTAAGTGTAAGAAAATGAATCAGCCCTGTCCGGATTATTAAGAAGCCCCTGCCTTATCTCTCCTTTGTTTATCTTTTGTTTTTTTAGCATGGGTTATTTTTCTTTCGCAAATGTAATCTGGATTACATTCTTTTTAAATGGAAATCCCTTTCTTTGCATAAATACATAGCATACATACTATGAAGGTAAAAGAATATATCCAATGGTTACTCCCTTCGCGTAAGTGGAGAGTACTTGCGATCATTATAACAGGTGTGATTGTAGGTGGAGGGGCTCTGACCCTTTATATGCTTCGGGCACATACCTATCTGACCGATGATCCGGCTGCTTGTGTTAATTGCCATATCATGGGACCGTATTATGCGACGTGGTTTCATAGTTCGCATAGCAGGAATGCTACATGCAATGACTGTCATGTTCCACACGAAAATGCAGTGAAGAAATGGGTATTCAAGGGAATGGACGGTATGCGTCATGTTGCCGTATTCCTCACCCATGGAGAAAAAGATGTGGTTCGTGCCAATGGTGAAAGCTCGGAGGTGATTATGAATAATTGTATTCGTTGTCATACACAACTGAACACTGAATTTGTAAGTACAGGACGGATAGATTATATGATGTCTCAGGTAGGTGAAGGGAAAGCTTGTTGGGACTGTCATCGGGACGTACCGCATGGAGGAAGTAACAGTGTCGCATCCACTCCTAATGCGTTAGTCCCTTATCCGGATTCTCCTACACCGGAATGGTTGAAAAAAATGATCGAATAATATAGAAAATCAAGATAACAGAATTATGGAAAAGAAACTGAAATCATGGCAAGGATGGTTGTTGTTCTGCGGAGCGATGGTAGTCGTTTTTGTGCTTGGGCTTGTTGTCTCGGCGCTGATGGAACGCCGGGCAGAGACGGTAAGCGTTTTCAATAACAAACGGGTGGAAATTACCGGAATAGAACCACGAAACGAAGTGTTTGGGGATAACTACCCACGTGAGTATGAAACATGGAAAGAAACGGCTAAGACCGATTTCGAGAGTGAATTTAACGGTAACGAAGCGGTAGATGTACTTGCACAACGTCCCGAGATGGTGGTGCTTTGGGCCGGCTATGCATTCTCAAAAGATTATTCGACTCCGAGGGGACATATGCATGCTATTGAGGACATTACACATTCACTCCGTACCGGTGCGCCGATGGATGATAAAAGCGGGCCGCAACCTTCTACCTGCTGGACTTGTAAGAGTCCGGACGTTCCTCGCATGATGGAAGCTATTGGAGTGGATTCGTTCTATAATAATAAGTGGGGAGCTTTCGGTAGTGAGATCGTCAATCCGATAGGTTGCGCCGATTGTCATGAACCGACGAATATGAAACTTCATATTAGCCGTCCGGCTTTGCGCGAGGCATTTGCCCGTCAGGGGAAAGATATCGATAAAGCGACTCCGCAGGAAATGCGTTCGTTGGTATGCGCACAATGCCACGTGGAATATTATTTCAAGGGAGATGGCAAATACCTGACTTTCCCTTGGGATAAAGGATTTTCGGTAGAAGATATGGAAGCCTACTATGACGAGGCCGACTTTGCCGATTATACACATGCACTGAGCAAAGCCCGTATACTGAAAGCACAACATCCGGATTACGAGATTTCTCAGATGGGAATTCATGCCCAACGCGGAGTGTCGTGCGCCGATTGTCATATGCCCTACAAAAGCGAGGGAGGCATGAAATTCAGCGATCACCACATTCAGAGTCCGTTAGCTATGATCGACCGGACTTGTCAGGTTTGTCATCGTGAGAGCGAAGAGACATTGCGGAATAATGTATATGACCGTCAGCGTAAAGCGAATGAAATTCGTGGCCGTCTGGAACAGGAGTTGGCTAAAGCGCATATTGAAGCTAAATTCGCCTGGGATAAAGGTGCGACGGATACTCAGATGGCAGAGGCGTTGAAGTTGATTCGCCAGGCCCAGTGGAGATGGGATTTCGGCGTGGCTTCACACGGTGGTGCGTTCCATGCTCCGCAAGAGATACAGCGCATTCTGGGACACGGACTTGATAAAGCTTTGCAGGCCCGTCTTGCCATCTCAAAAGTGTTGGCTCAGCATGGCTATACAGCCGATGTGCCGATGCCTGATATTTCGACTAAAGAGAAAGCGCAGCAGTATATCGGTCTCGATATGCAGAAAGAGCGTGAAGCGAAAGATAAATTCCTGAAAACAGTAGTACCCGAATGGTTGGAGAAAGCGAAGGCTAACGGTCGTCTGGCTAAACTGTAAACTATGTGGCAGAAACCTTGGGGATATAAAGAAGGGTTCGCCATCTGTGGCGGACTTTTTCTGACAGGCATTTTCCTGCAAATGACGTTGGGGAAGTGCACACTTTCCATTCTTTCTTACCCTGTGAATGTGTGTGTAGGGTTGCTATATGTCGTTATCTTGTTATCGGCCTACACCTTTTCACAAAAGAGTTATTTTATCCGGTGGATGGGGAGCTGCCAGGCCGCTGTTTCATCCATGGTGTCAGTGGCCGTGCTCACTGTAGTGATGGGACTGATCCGCCAGGTGAAGTCCGATATACCTTTGTCCGGTATTGAAACCTGGTTGGGATTTTCCCAAATGTTGTCCGCCTGTTCGTTTGTGCTGTTGTTCCTCTGGATGGTCACTTTGTTGGGGTTGACCACCATTCGGCGGATTCATCATTTCCATTGGCGGGACGTTCCTTTTGTGCTGAACCATCTGGGACTTTTCCTTGCACTGACCGGAGCTGTATTGGGAAATGCCGATATGGAGCGTCTGCATATGACTACAAAGATAGGACAAGCCGAATGGCGGGCTTCCGATGAAAATCAGAAAATGCGGGAGCTGCCTTTGGCTATCGAGCTTCAGAACTTTACGATCGATGAATATCCCCCGAAATTGATGTTGATTGACAATGAAACAGGTAAAGCACTGCCGGTCGGGAAGCCGGAAAACCTGCTGATTGAAGATGATTTTCATGCCGGGCATTTGCTCGATTGGGAAATCCACATAGAGAAGAAACTCCCTTTGGCAGCCAGTGTAGCGACTCAGGATACTTTGAACTTTGTGGACTTTCCTTCAATGGGAGCTGCTTATGCTGTCTATCTGACGGCAGTGAATGATAAAACAGGCCGGAAACATGAAGGATGGGTGAGTTGTGGCAGTTTTATGTTTCCTTATAAGGCTATCCGTCTTGACGATCAGACCAGTTTGGTAATGCCTGAGCGTGAACCTCGCCGTTTTGCATCCGAGGTGAAAGTTTATACGGAGTCGGGACGCCGTGATTCGGCTACGATTGAGGTAAATAAACCTTTTGAGTTGGAGGGATGGAAAATATATCAGTTCAGTTATGACGAGTCGAAAGGTCGCTGGAGCGATATAAGCGTGTTTGAACTGGTTCGTGATCCGTGGTTACCGGTGGTTTATACCGGTATCTGGATGATGATAGCCGGAGCTGTCTGCCTGTTCGCCCTGTCACAGAAAAGAAAGGAGGACAACGTATGAGTTGGGATCATTTTGTGATATTTGCCATGGCAGCTCTTCTGTGTTGGGCTATCGGTGCCGTTGCCGCATGGAAAGAGAAACGCCAGTTTGTTGTTTATGCAGCCACGTTGGCAGGACTGGCCGTCTTTTTTGCTTTTATCCTTGGGATGTGGATTTCATTGGAACGGCCTCCGATGCGTACAATGGGTGAAACCCGATTGTGGTATTCTTTCTTTTTACCTTTGGCAGGCATCATCACTTATAGCCGCTGGCGATATAAGTGGATTCTGAGTTTCAGCTTTGTTCTTTCGCTTGTATTCATCTGTATCAACCTGTTTAAACCCGAGATACATAATAAAACCTTGATGCCTGCTTTGCAAAGTCCTTGGTTTGCACCGCATGTCATTGTATATATGTTTGCTTATGCTATGTTGGGCGCAGCGGCCGTTATGGCGGTATACCTGCTTTGGATCAAGAAAAAAGCTACCGAAGAACGTGAGATGGAACTGTGTGATAATTTGGTCAATGTAGGACTATCCTTCATGACATTGGGAATGTTGTTCGGAGCTTTGTGGGCTAAAGAGGCCTGGGGGCATTACTGGAGTTGGGATCCGAAGGAAACCTGGGCGGCAGCCACGTGGATAGGCTATCTCTGTTATATCCATTACCGGATGAACAGGCGGCAAAAAGTACGTGTGGCACTTGTCGGACTCCTCATCTGTTTTGCATTGCTGCAAATGTGTTGGTATGGCATTAATTATCTGCCATCGGCACAGGGAACCAGCGTACATACGTATAATTTGAATTGATAAATCGCTAACTACTAATTACTAATTGAGTTATGAGAATCACGAATCTAATCTGGGCAGCAATGCTTTTTGCACCGCTGTCCGCCTTTGCACAGCAACAAAAGGAGAATCAGTTTACAATTGATGCACAAATACGTACTCGTGGTGAATACCGCAATGGAGTGTTGAACCCCCGTCCCGAAGGCGCAAGTCCGACTTTCTTTATCAACGAGCGGGCACGGCTATCCTTAGGTTATCAGCGCGATCGCCTGCAAATGAAACTTGCTGCACAGCATGTAGGGGTGTGGGGGCAGGATCCGCAGATCGATAAAAACGGACGGTTTATTTTGCACGAAGCTTGGGCACGGCTTGATTTTTCAAAAGGCCTGTTTGCGCAGTTGGGGCGTCAGCCACTCTCGTATGATGATGAGCGTCTGCTTGGCGGACTGGACTGGAATGTGGCAGGCCGCTTCCACGATGCATTGAAATTGGGGTATGAAAGCAAGATACACAAGTTGCATTTGATACTGGCTTTTAATCAGAATAATGAAGATCGCTCCTATGGTGGCACTTATTATGCTCCCGGTGGACAGCCTTATAAAACCATGCAAACGGTATGGTATAATGGCCGGTGGGCTAAAGATTTCACTGCTTCACTGCTTTTTATGAATACCGGATTTGAAACAGGGACGGAAGAAAAGGGTAAAACTGCTAATATGCAGACGATGGGTACTTATCTGGTGTATACACCCGGGGCATGGTTGCTGAACGGTAGCGTCTATTACCAGTCGGGTAAAAACAAAGCCGACAAGAAGGTATCTGCTTATATGTTCAGCTTGAAAGCCGGGTATAAGATTGATCCAAAGTGGAGTGTAAGCCTCGGCACGGACTACCTGAGCGGAGATCCCGACAGTAAGAAGGTAACTACTTTTGATCCGCTTTACGGGACACATCATAAATTCTATGGAGGAATGGATTATTTTTATGCATCGGCTTATAACAAAGGTTTGTGGGACAAAATACTCAGTGTTGACTTCAAGCCGACCCAAAAGATAGGGTTCTCACTGAATTATCACCATTTTTCTACGACTTATGACGTAACGGCCACAGACGGTAAAGAAGGACGCAGTCTGGGATCGGAGTTCGATTTGCAGGTAGATTATACTTTGATGAAAGATGTAAAACTGACAGCCGGTTATTCGACCATGCTTGGAACTAAATATATGGACATTGTAAAAGGTGGCAGCCATAAGAGCTGGCAGGACTGGGGATGGCTGACACTGAACATCAATCCGCGTATTTTATTTACCAAGTGGTAGGATTGGTACGGGAGAAAATGCTATCTTTGCTAAAAAGACAAGCATTGTGGTAAAAGTAGAGTTTACAGACGAATATCAAAAAATCTTGTGGCAGATATCTTTATTTAAGGATATGGATGTCAGTTTGCAACGTCGGCTGCCTTTGGAACTGGAACTTTCGGTGTACGAGGTTGCCAGGAAAGAGGTCGTATTGAAGCAGGACACCTATTGCAATCATTTGTATGTATTGCTGAAGGGAGAACTGGAGGTCAATATCGTTGATGTGGCAGGAAATCTGGTGAAGGTAGAAGATATCCGTGCTCCCCGTGCTTTTGCCACACCCCATCTGTTTGGCGATAAGAATCTCTTGCCTGCTACGTTTACTGCCAGCGAAGATTCTGTTTTGCTGATGGCTACCCGTACTTCCGTTTTTAAGTTGATCAGTTCCGTACCCGATTTACTGCACCGTTTCCTGTGTGTCACAGGCAATTGTAACAAGTGTACGGTCACCCGTCTGAGGATTCTTTCTTACAAGATGCTGCGCAGCCGTTTGGTTTATTACTTCATGGAGCATAAGACTTCTCCGAATACGGCTATATTGGAGCATAATCAGGTCCAGTTAGCAGAATATCTGGGGGTAACCCGCCCTGCACTTTCGAAAGAAATAAATAAGATGATGAAGGAGGGCCTGATTTCAATCAATAAGAAAGTGGTGACGCTGGAAGATATGGCGGCACTTAAAGAATATATTTGAAAGGGCTGTGCCAAGAGTCTTTTCACCACAGATCACCACAGATTATCAATATTGATAATCAATGGCTTAAAATTTACTCTGTGCCTTCTGTGGTGAGTTTCGACACACCCTTCTCAATGCTTTGCTCCAAATCTTGTAGCCTTCCTCCGTCAGATGGAGTCCGTCCGTAGTCAGTTCTTTCCGCATCACATTGCTACCTTTCTCCGTAAATAGAGGGAAAAGGTTGATAAAAGGTATTTTCCTGTCTTTGGCAAGTGCTTCCAACTTACTGTTGATTTCGGGTATCAGGTCGGTTTTACCGGTCATTGTTTTGTATCGTCCGAACGATTCGTTAATGGGTAAAAGGCTCTGCAGATAGAGTTCGGTGGATGGTGATCCGGTTCGTATTTTGTCTATGACCAGAGTAACCAGTTCTACCACACTATCGGCACTCAGGTTGTGTGACACATCGTTTATTCCTGCCATCAGGAAAATCTTCCGGGGAGTGCCGGGCAATATCTGGAAAAGACGTTGGTAAATTCCCATTGCTTCGTCACCGATGATTCCGCGGTTTCTTATATTCTTTTTATTCAGGCGTATGCTCCAGTCTCCGCCGTTTTCGGTGAGGCTGTTGCCCACCATTACGATATCCTTCGGCCCGATGGGAGCATCTGCTTCAAATTCCAGGAAACGTTTGTAATAATGATCCGTATATACTTGTGCGGGCGGGCAGATAGAAGCGGCTACTGCATTGGCAACCAGCGAACGGAGGCGGACTACACTGTGTCCGTCTTCCGGATGCACGGCGTTGATGAGCAGGATGACGGCCGTGTCGTTATCTGGGTCAATCAGGATGGAAGTACCCGTATATCCTGTGTGCCCGAAGGTGTTCGGGCCGAAGAGGTCGCCATGATTTGAGGCATAGGCTGAGAAGACATCCCATCCCGGAGTGCGTCCCAGTCCGGCTACTTCGCGGGGAACGGTACGCATGGTTTTTACCCCCAGTGGGCTGAGAATACGGCGACCATTATATTCGCCCCCATTCAGCAAGGCAGCTGCGAGAACGGCAATATCATTGGCGTCCGAGAAGACCCCTGCATTGCCGGAGATTCCTCCGTTCAGGATGCGCGCCAACGGATCGTGCACCTGTCCGCAGAGTACACTTCCGTCTTTTTGCTTCTCGGTAGGTGCAATCAAATCCATCCAGGGGTAATCTACGGTATTTATCCACTTTCCGTCTTTCTGCTGTACGGTGGGCAGATAATCGGTGTGCTGCATGCCCAGGACATTGAAGATATTCTCTTTGGCAAAGTCCCGCAGGTTTTGTCCGGTAATGACTTCGATGACATGTTGCAAGGTGATATAGTTGAGGCAACTATACTGAAAATTCGTTTGAGGCTTGAAGTCACGTTTGCAAGTGGAAATATACTTCATGAGCCCTTCCGGATTGGGTGAACCGTACTCTTTCTGTAACTCGGCTACCGGTGCGTAAGGTGGAAGGCCCGAAGTGTGAGTCATAAGGTCTACAATGCGGATGTCCTGTTTCTCTCCGTTCTCTCCCTGCCATTCCCGGAAGTCAGGCAGGTAGAGGTTGACGCGATCGAGTAGGCGCAGTTGTCCGCGTTCAATCAGAATCATGGCAGAAACAGCAGTCGACATCGGCTTGCTGCAAGAAGCCATATCGAAGACGGTATTTATCTCCATCGGTTCTATATTGGGATAGATCCGCCGGTTACCATAAGCTTTGAGATAGGCCATTTTGCCATGACGGACCACGGCGAGTACGGCCCCCGGTATTTCTTTGTTAAGGATCGCCTTCTGAATAGCCTCGTCGGCATGCAACAGACGGTGAGAATCCATGCCTACTTGCTCGGGGGCAACGCGTGGCAGAGGTTGTGCGACAGCTTGCAGGCTGCAGAACAGAAGCGCCAAAGCGGTGAGCAGAGATTTCGTCCCTTTTCTTTCCTGCAGGGAGATGGGGGAGAAGTGAACTTTGTTTTTCGTATTCATGGTATTGTAAGTTTAGGAGGGTTCGGTTTTGTTATCCGGCTTTATATGCATCTACCGCTTTTTTCACGGAACCGTGCATCAGCAACAGTGCTTTAGCCTTGTCATATTCTAACCCGAGTTCTTCGACAATCATGCGTGTGCCGCGGTCCACCAACTTCTGGTTGCTAAGCTGCATATTGACCATCTTGTTGCCTTTCACGCGTCCCAGTTGAATCATAACCGAGGTTGTGATCATGTTCAGAATCATCTTCTGTCCTGTTCCTGATTTCATGCGCGAACTGCCTGTTACATATTCGGGGCCTACAATCATTTCGATGGGTACATCGGCTTCTGCGGCCATCGGCGAGTTCGGGTTGCTGGTGATGCAACCGGTGAGGATGCTGTGCTCGCGTGCCGCATGCATGGCTCCGATCACATAGGGAGTCGTACCTGAGGCTGCAATACCGATGACGGTATCTTTACTGTTGATGTTATGTTCCGTCAGTTCTTCCCACCCCCGGGTGGTATTGTCTTCGGCATTTTCTACCGGATTACGCAAGGCGGTATCTCCGCCTGCAATCAGCCCGATGATCAATGTGGGAGGCATCCCGAAAGTGGGAGGGATCTCTGAAGCATCGAGAACCCCGAGGCGTCCGCTGGTTCCGGCCCCCATGTAGAAGATGCGTCCCCCCTGTTTCATGCGGGGGACAATCTGTGTGACTAACTTTTCAATTTGAGGAATAGCTTTCTGTACGGCAAGAGCCACCTTTTGGTCTTCGGTATTGATATCTTCCAGTATTTCGCGGACCGACTTCTTCTCAAGATCACTGTAGAGCGAGGGTTGCTCGGAAATCTTGACGAAGGATGTTTTATCTGATTTTTCTATATTACTATTCATGTTTTTGTTCTATAATTCGTATACGTTACTCGTGAAATTTAATCAGTCCTTCCATCGGACTCTTGATAATCGTTCCCAGGTGAATCTCCATTGCCTTACACGCCTCCGACAGTAATTCTTTGTAGTAGAACGCTACTGAACCGATGAAATGGACCCGGGCATGCTGGTAGTCGTATTGCATTACATTGCGTTTCAGGAACTTCTTAAAGCTGTTCAGAACCAGTTCGCGTATGGCCGGTTCATCGAGGTGTTCGACCAGGAATGGAGAGAAACTTGCCAGGAAACGATTTGGAAACGGTTGGCGATATACCCGGTCGATAATTTCGGCAGGCGTCAGGTTGTATTGTTCCAGGAACTTTTCTTTAAGTCCCGGAGTCATTTGATTCTTAAGGATATCGCCTACCAGCAGCTTACCCAAAACCGCCCCACTGCCTTCGTCACCCAGAATAAATCCTAATGGCGATACATTGCTGACTATGTTTTTACCGTCATAATAACAAGAGTTCGATCCTGTGCCCATGATGCAGGCGATGCCCGGTTGATGGCCACACAGTCCCCTGGCGGCAGCAAGCATGTCCGTACTGATCTCAATCTCTCCGCTTACTTGCAGATGCGCAGCTATGGCTTTGCGCACCGTTTCTATTTTGTCGGGGAAAGCGCAACCGGCTCCATAGAAGTGAACAGTCTCGAACTTGTTTGTCTTTAATTGAGGAATCAGGGCGGTTGCTATTTCATTACTGATTTCCTCTTCAGACTGAAAGAAAGGGTTAGTGCCTTTCGTAAAAATCTGCTGGACTAACTGTCCATGCTCTACTACACACCAATCGGTCTTAGTAGAACCACTGTCTGCTATTAGTATCATATCTTTATATATATTTTTTTCTTATACAGGATGTATCCGATACACCAGTTCAGCCCTACGAATAAGATGGCGAATGCTAAAGAACCGGGATAATCGCCGAGCAGGGGTTGGAGGATGATCTTATACACAAATCCGTGAAGGCTGATGGTATGACCGTCATAAGGTATCAGTATGTTGCCCAACAGAATAGAGAGAACGGCTCCGGTCACATAGATGAATAGTGGGTTGACTCCGAACGATTCGAAGAACCGGCTCCATCGTGTATAACCTTTCACGTCGATAATCCATACGAGGAGTGCCAGGAAACTGGATGCCAGTCCGCAAGTGACAATCGCGAATGTCGGTGACCAGATCTTCTTGCTGATTGGACAGCCGTAGCTGAGCAGGAAACCCGCAAAGGTGAGGATAGTGCCAACCAGGAACAGGCGTTCTATTTTTTCATTGATGTCTTTTACTTCCATCAGCAGTTTGCCTACGCAGAAGCCTATCAGCACATGGGCTATCGAAGGTATGGTGCTTAATACACCTTCCGGATCGATGCCGTTGTCTTTGTACATATGTGCCTCGCCCAATACGGCACGGTCCACCACCGCCAGGATGTTGGTACTGTTGTATTCAAATCCGTTTCCGGTGATCAGGATGATGAAGTAACCGATTAGCAAGGCGGCTATCAGGTATGGGATGTATTTATGCTTCATGATTAAAGCGATGATAGCCGTTGCGCCGTAGCAGAGGGCCAATCGCTGCATGACACCCAGGATGCGAATGTGACTGAAAGTCCAGACTGATTCCCCCAGACGGGAGAAGAATGGAATATCTTCGCCGGATAGTGAATTCCAAGTGTGGCAAAACATGGAGAACCATGCGATTCCCAAACCGATGGCAAAGATCACAATGGTTCTTTTAAGTATTTTCAAGGCTGCAGAATGACTGAATTCGAAGTTATACTTTCTTAATGATATATAGGTGGAAATGCCCATGATGAACATGAAGAAAGGAAAGACCAGGTCGGTCGGAGTCAGACCGATCCATGCCGCATGTCCGAGGGGAGCATATACGTAGCTCCAGCTGCCGGGATTGTTGACCATAATCATTCCTGCGATAGTGATACCCCGCAACACATCGAGGGCAAGTAGACGTTTGTTGGCTGTTTGATTCATTGCATTCTTATTTAAGTGTTAAGTTATTCTTTTGTTTCACGTGGACGAGTGCACTGATCCACCAGATAGGCAATCGATACATAGGGGATGCCGGTGTTAGTGGCTAAACCGATTTCACAGGTGCGGCTGTTTGAATAGCCGATACTGATTCCTGCTTTCTCCAGTTGCGGACGCAGTTTGCGTAAAGCATAAGTGTTGAGTTCCGGCCGGGTGAATCCTTTATCTCCGGCAAAGCCGCAACAACCCACCTCTTCCGGAACAAGCACTTGCGTTGAACATAGTCCGGCCAGTGAAATCAGTGTATTCGACAATCCCATTTTACGCATGGAACATGTGATGTGTACGGCTACGGGACGGTTTGTGGGAGTGAATTCCAGTTTATCCCGCAGGAACGTATAGATAAATTCAGCCGGTTCGTATAGCTTCATCTTTTGGATAGTGGCACGCATACGGTGCAGACAAGGGCTCTGGTCGCAAAGTACCGGATACCGTCCCTGTTCGCTGGCCTCCCATAAGGCGGCTTCCAGTTCAGCCGATTTGCTGTCGGCTATATCCAGCATACCTTTGCTTTCCCAAATGGTTCCGCAACAGAGTTTCTCCATCTTGGGCGGGAAGATGACTTCGTATCCCGCTTTCTGAAGCAGAGAGAGCATTTTGTTAACCAAAGGTTGCTCTACGGGAGAATTTTTTGCCAATCCCATAGTTTGGTTGATGCAACTGGGGAAGTAGACCACCTTGTTCTTTGCATCCGGTGCCTTGTTGTTGTCCTTCTTGTGTATCTTATAGCTCATAGGCATGGCCGGTGTCCATTGCGGAAGTCCCCATACGTTGTGCATCTTTCGAGTAATGGAAGTCATCCTGGAAGTTCCCAGCAGGCTGTGTGTCGTATTGGCAAGTGACAGTACCGGTCGCAGGGCATTTTTTATTCCTGCGAAATGATTGGCGGCAAATTTTCCCGCCTTATAACCGGTGCTGTTGGACGGTAGCTCTGCCTGACGCAGGAGGTGGGTCAGGTCACCGGTATTGATACCCATCGGACAAGACGTGGCACACAGGCCGTCACCGGCACAGGTCTGATTACCCGGATACCGGTATAACTTGGACAGTGTTTCCAGTAACTGCGGATTTTCCCCGCTTTTTTTCAGGCGTGAGATTTCCCTCTGTATGACAATGCGCTGGCGTGAGGAGAGCGTGAATCCGCACGAGAGACAGTTCACTTCGCAGAATCCGCATTCGATACACCGGTCTATCTGGCGTGTCACTTCGGAGCCTTCTCCTATTGCCAATGGTGAGAGAGGCTTGAAATGTTTGATATGGCATTGAGGGTCGTCGTTGAAGATAACACCCGGATTAAATAATCCTTTGGGGTCAAAGAGTTGTTTTACCGCCTTCATGATAGCGAAAGCTTCTTCTCCCCATTCCTGCTTTACGAACGGAGCCATGTTTCGTCCTGTGCCGTGTTCTGCCTTTAATGAGCCGTCATATTTGTCCACTACCAGTTCTTTTATGTCGTTCATCAGGGCTTCATACCGTTTTATTTCAACTTCATTACTGAATGACTGGTTGATAATGAAGTGGTAATTGCCTTCTAACGCATGACCGTAAATGCAGGCGTCATCGTATCCGTGCCGGGCAATGAGCTGTTGCAGTTCGGCTGTCGCCTCGGGGAGGTCTTCAATGTGGAAGGCCACATCCTCAATCAGACAGGTTGTTCCCGGAGGACGGGTTCCTCCTACAGAGGGGAAAATGCCCGAACGGATTGCCCAATATTTGGAATATTCCTCGGGACGGTCGGTAAAGTGGACCGGGATGTAGGTTTTAAATGCCTTTAATGTATCTTCGATGACAGTGATGTTGTGGTTGAGCTCTTCCTGTGTGCGTGCTTTGGTTTCGGTCAATACGGCTGTTAGCCCTTTTCCCGTCGGATCATTCACAGAAGCCAGGGATTTCCAGTCGAGCAGTTCCGCACCTTTTACAATCCACTCCCCATCTGTGTTGACGAGTTTTTTCATGGCTACCACTGCACGGCATGCTTCTTTGATGTCGCTGAAATAGAGCATGGCGCTTGCCTTGTGCGGATAGTCGTATTCCGTTTTCATAGTCACACCGGAAAGGAAAGCTAATGTGCCCTCCGAGCCTACCATCAGGTGGGCAATAATATCGAACGGATCATCGTATACGAGGAAGGGAAGAATATTCAACCCTGTTACGTTCTTGATTGAATATTTATAACGGATACGTGCACTCAGTTCTTTGTTGCTACGTACCTGGTCACGTAGCTCGCAGATGCGGCGGAGGAAATCGGGATGATCTTCTTCAAAGTTTTCTCGGGATTCCTGGCTGGCGGTATTAAGATAATATCCGTCAGGGAGTATGATACGTACCGACAGCAGCATCTTATCACTGTTGGCATGTGTCCCGCAGTTCATGCCCGAAGCATTGTTCATTACGATTCCACCTACCATGGCGCTTTTTATGGAAGCCGGATCGGGAGCAAATTTACGTCCGTAAGGTGCGAGGATCTCGTTTACCCGTTGTCCGATGATACCGGGCTCCAGGTAAATCTGTTCGTGATCGGGTGAGAGTTCGTAGTGATCCCAGCCTTTGCCGGCTATAATCAAAACAGAGTCACTGATGGACTGTCCCGAAAGACTGGTTCCGGCAGCGCGGAAAGTTACCGGTATATTATATCTGTCGGCCAGATAGATCATTTCGAATACTTCATCGTCGTCGATCGAGTTAACTACAATTAGAGGAATCAGTCGGTAGAAACCCGCATCTGTCCCCCATGCCAGGCGATGGAGCTCGTCGGTAAATATTCTATCCTGTGGGATAAATCGGCTGATGTCTCGCAGGAATTCGTCATAGTTTCTTTCCGTTTTCATTGTTTCTTTGTTTGTCGGGCACTCCTCGGTCCCAGTTTTTATTTATACAAATAATACTTCTTCGACAGCCGGCGGAAGTCGTCAACGTCTTTGTACCAATAATCGCGGACGTCTTCCCAGCGGTTGCGCTGACTGAAACGTTCGCGTACTTCTTTGGAGCCGCTGACGAGATCGAACATACGGAAACGTCCTTTATCGGCATGGTCGAATACGGCCCGGCCCGGATAGAGTACAGCTATCTCCTGCATCACGTAAAACTGTATCTCGCTTAGTGCAGCTTTATTAAAGTCCACAATATGTACTTGTACGCCTTGCAGATGTTCCCCTTTGCCTACCGAATAGAAGGGTTTGAGGTGCATCGGACGGAATATCACTCCCGGCAGGTTCAGACGGTTCAGGTTATCAGCCAATCTGTCTGCCTCTATCCAAGGAGCGGCAAACATTTGGAACGGAATGGTATAACCCACACCAATCGACATATAGCCCAGTTCGCCGAGTATCCCCGAAACGGGATAGAAGAAAGCGGAATGCGGATGCGGGATGTGTGGGGACGAAGGAATCCATTGGAGTCCTGTCTGTACATAATCCATTTTTCGCTTCCACCCCTTCATTTTCACAACATGCAGGTTGCATGGCCTGCCCAACATTTGTTCTCCATTGAGCATCAGTGCAAGCTCGCCACAAGTAAGTCCGTAAAGGTACGGAATTTTAAATTGGCTGACAAAAGATATGTATCCATCTTCTACGAGATTCCCTTCTATTTTTAATCCGCCTATCGGATTGGGGCGGTCAAGGACAATAAACTCTTTACCATTTTCGGCGGCAGCTTCCATAGCCACTCCCATGGTGCTGATATAGGTGAACGAGCGGCAGCCGATGTCCTGTATGTCATATACCAATACATCAATGTCTTTTAGCATTTCAGGGCTCGGTTTACGCGTTTTGCCATAGAGTGAATAAACGGGTAGTCCGGTAGTGGGGTCGTTCGTGTTATCCACTTTGTCGCCGGCATGCACATCACCCCGTACACCATGCTCCGGTCCGTACAGAGCCACTAAGTTGACATTGGGCGCTTCATGAAGAATGTCGATAGTGGACCGCAACTGATTGTCTACACCGGTCGGGTTGGTGATCAGTCCTACACGTTTTCCTTCAAGACATTTGAAGTTTTGTTCTTTTAGGACTTCAATACCTGTTTTGATACGGATTCCCGGAGGTTTTACACCTGGTTCCATCCCTTGGGAAAGGGGAGTATTGGAAACAAGGATAAAAAGAATGAGCAAAAGTCTCAATATACTTCTTTTATGTGTCATAATCTTATCTTTTTTTAGTTATCCTACCAATGCCTGGAGTAACTTTATTTCTTCTCCTCGGCAATATTCTCTTTTTTCTTCCCATAATCGGGGTCTATCTTGATGAAGGCACATACGGCAATTGTGGCGGCACAACAAGCCATTACCCAGATAAAGAAGTTTTCGTATCCGATCAGTTCCTGTAACCAGCCGGCGGCCATGCCCGGCAGCATCATGCCTAATGCCATGAAAGCAGTGCAGATGGCATAGTGCGCCGTCTTATGTTCTCCGTCAGAGTAGTAAATCAAGTAAAGCATATAGGCTGTGAATCCGAACCCGTAACCAAACTGTTCGATAAATACGCACAGGTTGATGATCACAAAGTTCTGTGGCTGGAAGTAACCCAGATATACAAAGGTGAGGCAGGTCAGCGACAGGCTCCATGCCATTGGCCACAACCATTTTTGCAGTCCTCCTTTGGCTGCACAAATACCGCCGACGATGCCTCCTAATGTCAGTCCGATGATGCCGATGGTTCCGTAAACCAATCCTACTTCGGCGGTAGTCAGTCCTAATCCGCCTTTCTCGACAGGATCGAGCAGGAATGGGTTGATGAGCTTCACTAACTGTGCTTCAGGGAAGCGATAGAATAGCATAAAGAGGATGGCTACTCCAGCCTGTTTTTTGCGGAAAAAAGAGGCAAAGGTTTCTATGAATCCATTGAAAATGGCGCTTGCGCTGTTCTCACCTACTACTGCTTTGTCACTGTCAGGTTTCGGTAATACGCATTTGTGGTAGAGGCAAAAAGCAAGGAACAGTCCTGCAAGGATAAAGAAGGTGATGCTCCATCCGTATTTAATACTGCCTGTCCATATTTCCAGGCCGCCGGCAAGCATCACCAACAAACCTTGTCCGGCAATTGTGGCAATGCGATAGAAAGTACTGCGTATCCCTACATAAAGTGCCTGGTCTTGTACGTTCAGTGCCAGCATATAAAATCCGTCGGCAGCAATGTCATGCGTAGCCGAACTGAAGGCCACCAGCCAGAAGATGGCAAGGGTGGTCTGGAAAAAATTTGGCATGGGTATGGTGAAAGCGATTCCTGCCAGTCCGGCACCAACCAGCAACTGCATGCTGATTACCCACCAGCGCTTGGTTTTCAATAAGTCGACAAACGGGCTCCAAAAGGGTTTGATGACCCAGGGCAGATAGAGCCAGGAGGTGTAGAGTGCAATATCCGTGTTGGAGATACCCAGATTCTTGTACATAATTACCGAAATAGTCATTACGGCTACATAAGGTAATCCTTGTGCAAAGTACAGGGTCGGAATCCATGCCCATGGTGATATGGTCTTGTTTTTCATGATAAGAGTGTGTGTTTAATAAAGTTTATCTATCGTTGCACCGATGTAGTAATGCAATAAAATAGTATCGTATGGGTAACCTTGTTCGCCCATGACGGCTGCTCCTATTTGGCAAAGTCCTACTCCGTGCCCCCATCCGGCACCGGTGAGGATAAACCGTCCCGGTACGTCATCCACGATATCTGCCTTGTCGATGACGAAAGCGGAACTGTAAAGGTGAGATGTAGAGAGTGTACGGCGTATTTCCAGTTCCTTACCGATAGTCATGGTCCGTTTGCTCCCTCTGATTTTTAACTTGACAAGCCGTCCGGAGGTTCCCCGTTCCACCGGAATCAGGTCGAGTATCTGTCCATAATCAATGCCCGAACGTTTCAGGATAAGCTCGGAAAGTTCGTCTTGTTTATACTCTATTTTCCAACGATAGAAGTCGGTGGTTTCCTGATCGTAGTTATTTAAAACCTGAGACAATATTTTCTTGTCTTTTGTGTTACAGAAAGCTTCGGGGGAGGTTCGAATCCATTGGTCGGCTTCGGACTCTACCCGTAGATCGGGCAGTCCGGATCCTGTTTTGCTGTCTCTTTGCTTGGAAAGATACGGATGCTTGATACCTTCCCAACAATATTGGAACTCTTCGAAAGCACCGCCGCAACATTTTGAGAAACGGGCGTCACAAATGTTTCCTTCCCACATAAGTATTTGTCCGCGGGTGGCAGCGATGGCTTGCCTCACCATTTCGGTTGAGGCACGGGTGATGCCTTGGTAGCGCTGGCAATGGTCGTCGGCGCAAACGTCGAAGTGGGTGTGATCTTCACGGTCGTACCATCTGATAAGCTCCTGGTCGGTCTGTGTGAAAGCTGAATAGAGGCTTTGAGATGCCGTAATTGCTTTGTTCTTATGAATTTGGGCCAATAACCAGCTTCTTGAGATCACTGCATGGGCCTTCAGCAGTTCGAGGCTTGCCGTTGCACTCATCTCCGATGAGATGACACTGGTCAGGTAGTCTTCCACATGAATTACATTGATCCCTGTCAGCTTTTCGTTCTCGACAATGATTTTCAATGCTCCCATAAAGCGTTGGTCTTCTTTCCGTTCCCAATGGAAGTTAATGCCGATGGTGACATTCAGTAATTCGAAAGCATCACTTTCTTCGTGCATGGGTTCAAACAGCAATTCGTCATAAAGGTGTCCTTGCCAGCGGATTTGTCCGTCAACATAGGTCACGACCTGTCTGCCGGCAATCTCTTTTCCTTTGATATGGTAAGAGTTCAGCAGTATGAATTCGATTTGAGGTTCGGACAAAATGCCGACCTGTACTTTAGGTTCTTTCATGATCGTTGTTTTATGCGTTCTATCAATGCACGGAAGTCTGCCGGTTTCAAGCATACCTCACTGAGAATGTCGGCAATATCATTTGCTGTGATTTTCTCAAAGTCCTTCTCCAATGGGGTGATGAAAACGCCACCCATATCTACTGACGCCGGGCTGATCAGTATATTGGTATCCCCTTGGGCCATATAACATGCAGGGCGGTGTCTGGCGCGGGGAAAGATACAGACAATCTGTTTGCCTCGTTCTTTCCATGCCAATACATTCATCATCGGCTCCTCTTCGCCGGATTTGAGATTCATGGCTCCGTATACGGCGTTGAACAGTGTGACGGCTGCCTCTTTACTTTCCGATTCAATTAAGAGTGTTGTACGGGGAGAGTCGTCCAGTGCCCATAGAGTGGCAGCTTCATTGGTAATTATTTTCTCTGCCCTTTTCTCCTTCCATTCTTGTTCGATGGGAAGGAAGCCTTTGCTACCGGCCTGAAAATGCATATGGTCGGGGGCTGATGCGCCACATTGGGGGCCGTTGTAGAAGACAATATAATCTTCCGCACAATCAGCCAGATCGAGCATATCAGCAAAACGGTACAAGATGCGCTGATCGACGTGCTGTAGTTCGGGAACTGTCAGGTGCCTGGGGAATATGGGAAACGGATTGACCAATATCTGATAATGGTCTCCAAAAGGAATCCCCTTTTGCATTGGCGGAAGATGGTCCGGACACAGGAAACACTTACGTTCCTGAATCGACTTGCTGTCTACTTTGGCTGCCGATGAAACAATGCGTGCCGGGTTGAACTGCACTTTGTAAAGACAGCCATTCACTTCTACCTCTTTTACACGTACACGCTTCAACGCATCGTAATTCTTTTGCGCCATTTCCCACGAGGTGAGCTGCTCATTCAGCAGGTTCTGTAATTCCTTGTTCATCTTTGTTTTTTGTTTAATGCGATCCGTGCCTGCAATTCCCAGGTACGGATGCGATCTTTGTAAAGGTTGTGTCCATTCATCTTCACAATGTCGAGTGAGGCGTCCGAGTTATCGTCCCATCGGCGGCAGAGGTAGACAACTTCGTATATACGGCCGATCTGGTAGCGGCGTGAGAAATTCAGTCCCAATGCGTAATCTTCACCATAGCTGGTATTGGGCACTTTCACTTCGCGGAGCATCGGTGTATAGAATGCACGGGGAGCACCCAGACCATTAATACGGAGCGCATTGTTGCGTCCGTTTTCCGGGGTCCACTCTTTATGGTCAATGACGCCCGGCGGAATCATGTTCATATCGAAGTCTGTCATCATGTAGGTGCCTACTACCATGGCACAGTTCTGTTCGTAGAAGGCATTGACCATCAGTTGCAGCGCTCTCTCGTGAGCATATACATCGTCACTGTCCAGTTGCACGGCAAACTTGCCGCACAGGGGATGGTACACGCCCAGGTTCCAGCAACCGCCGATACCCAGGTCGTTACGCTCGGGAATGAGGTGAATCAGGCGGTCATCCTCTTTATATTCGTCGATGGCTTCGGTAGTGCCGTCGGTAGAATGATTGTCGATAACGATCAGATTGAACTTGAATTCTGTTTTTTGGCTGAGCACCGAACGGATGGCATCGCGTATGGTGCGGATGCGGTTACGTACCGGGATTATCACGGAAGCTTCGTATTCAAAGTTATCGGCACTGAACTCTATCTTTTCAAACTCCGGTTTCAGATAACCGCCTATCTCTTTCAGGTGTTCGGTGCAAGTTGCTTCCATTTCGATCTGCCGTTCACGATTCTTCGGGTCTACATAATCGAATATCTTTTCACCACTCTTGCGGGTATCATTCTCTATTTCCGAGTAGAGATATTCGTTGATGTGTACCAGCGGATATTTCTGCGATAGTTTGAGGCGCAGGTCATAGAGACCGGCGAAGTCGTAACTGGTTTTCATCCTCTTGACAGTCTCTTTCAGGGCTGAGGCCTTGAATAGGAGTACAGAGCCGAAGTCAAAATCGTCACGGAGGCTTCCGAACTGATAGTCGATGACAGGGGCATTGCTCTGCTTACCTTCCGTCACCTGATAGTGGTCGGCATATACCATGCCGGCTCCCGAGTCTTTGGCGATATGAATCATCCGTTCGAGTGCGAACATGCCCAACTCGAGTGTGGTATGTTTGGTATAGAGTAATGCATAGTCTGCATCGGAACGCTCAGCAATGGCGTACATGGCAGCACTGTCAGTGAGTTTGTCCACATAGAGCAGTTCGCATCCCGGCAGTGGATCGATGTCGGGAGAGGTGGCGAGGAGGTAGATTTTCTTCACTAAATCTGTAGCCTGTAATCCTTGAACTGTTTTTTCTGCTTGTGCCACTCCCGCATAGGGGATGAAGCAATTGATTGTTGATTCCATAAGCGATTGACGGCCTCTCCCACAATCTCTCCTACATTGGAGGGGAGGAGGGATACTGCCGATTATTATTGTTATTATTTCATTTTTTTCTCTCTTTATTGTCTTCCGGCCTGTCACTAAGGCAGGTAGTCTCTTTTTTATTCATCCGATAGATGCATAATTCCGATAACCGGAATAAAGCGTTCGTTTCTTTTCACGATCACTCCATTCACTCCGCATGATCACTCCATTTACATACCGGAGTAAAGAGCTTTACATGCCGGGGTAAAAGGTTTTACACGCCGGGGTAAAAGCCGTTACACGCCGAGGTAAATGCTTTTACATCCGTTCGAAAAAGCCGGTAAATGTAAAGCGTTGATAAATAGAGTCATTTATTAAACTACGCATTTACCGGATGAATCTCTCTATTCTCCTCATTACGGGAGGGGAGAACAGTTGAGTCTTCCCACTTCGCCGCCGGTAGCTGTAAACAGTACCTGGTGGCGACTGACGGGAATCACGGTATTAATCAGTGAATTACCGATCTTATGTTTCCACAGTACCTGCCCGGTGCTTGCTTCCAGTGCAAAGATAAGTCCTTCTTTGGTACTACTGAACACTACGCCGTCTTTTTCCATCTGCATGGATGGGGCATGTTCATAGCCGAAACCGACATTAGAGGCCCAGAGCTTTTTCGGGACGTCTCCGATGGTGGAGTAACAGACTACGCTGTCATTCATTGTTTTGCTATAGATCCTTTTTTTGTCGGCGGATAATCCGATGGTTTCGCGTACCATCGACTGGAAGGTACGCCATACAGTTTCTCCTGTCTCCAGGTTGATGGCAGTCATGGCACGTTGCGGGTCGGTGATGAATACTTTTCCGTGTGCAGCTACCGGCCATACGGCAGCGGGTGAGAAGTGCATGCGGGTGAGTCCTCCGGTCCATTTCCAGAGTTCCTTGCCGTTAGTCTTGTCAAGGGCATAGAGCGTATTGTCCCATGCACCGAATATGACTTTGTTTCCTTCTATCAGAGGTTTTGTCTCAACATAGCCCTTGATGCCGGCATAGCTCCACAACACCTTTCCGCTTTTGATGTGGATGGCACGGAAGGTGGAGTCGCTGGCACCGATATAGGCAACTCCTTTTTCAATGGTTACGGCTCCCAATACCGGTTCTCCTGCGGTCACCCGCCAACGTTCTTTACCGGTTCGGGCATCCAGACCGTAAATGTTATGGTCGGCAGAGCCAAAGACGACGACTCCGTCGGCTACATCGGGAGTGCCTACAATACGTTTCCCGGATTGGAAATTCCACAATTTCTGTCCGCTTTTCAAGGTATAGCAGGTCAGAAAACCCAAGTCGTCACCGACATAGACTTTGTCTTTCCAGACAGCAGGTGAGCAGTAAATACCGGCTCCGGTCTGCACTAACCAGTCTGCTTTCACTTGTGGATATTCTTCGTTCACCGCGAAACTGGGATATTTCACTGCTTTTCCGGAACGGTCGTAATAAGGTTTAGTGAGTGACAAGGCAGCCCACCGTTTCATCGGTTCACCGATACGCTGTTCGTAAGTGATAATAGAATCCGGAGTGACATCAAATATGCCATAACCGCCTATGCCATCTTTGTCCCGCAGGTTCGAGCGGGTGAGAATGCCCGGAATCCCGTCGTACGAGAGGAGACGGTTACGGTGATAGTGCCCTCCGATAAAGGTGCGGATATTGTAGGGACGCACGGCATCGGTGACATCATACCAGTTGTCAACATCTCCATCCAGCATGGGGTAGTGGGTGACCAGAATCACAGGCTTGTCTTTCCCTGCTTTGTTCATTTCCTGTTTCATCCATGTGATGTCTTGCGGCACTACATGCCCGTAGGCCATGCGCATTAGCGGACCGGAATTGAATCCAAGGAACAGGAAGCCTTTGTGTTCAAATTCAAATCGCTCTCCTCCGAAAATATCGCTGAACGCGGTGCATCCGGAGTCGCTCCATTTGGTTTCGTGATTACCCAGTATGACATAGTATTTCACCTTCAACTGGTCGAGTATGGACTTTACAAGCAACATGGTGGCACGGTCACCTTCTTCGGTGAGGTCTCCGGTGACTAATACAAAGTCTATTCCCGGCGTGGTGTTAATCTGTTCGACAGAACGCTTCAAATCTTCTGCCGGTTTCGGGTTGTTGGGACTGAGGTGTATGTCCGTCAGTTGTGCAAAGCGGAAAGAACCTGTTGCCTGTGCCTGCACGGCGGCAGGCAACAGGAAAAACAAAATGATTACGAATATAGAAAGCCTTCTATTCATAGATGATGATTTTATTTATTATTACTACACTTTTCAGTTTCTTGTCAGTGGAACGGTTGCTGCCTTGATGAGGGTATGCACCCTATACGTGCAGTTACTCCACCTGTGTTATCATTGTTCAAAGAAAGCCAGTATGGCTTTCATTAACTGTTCTCTCTCTTCGGGGGTACGTACCGATTCGAACGGGAATCCCAATACACAGGTCTTATAATCTCCTTTATAGGCTATACCGGCACTCAGGTTGTTTTCCGAATATCGCAATACGGTGAATGCTCCCCGGACGGCCGGTTCGATGGCATCGGGCGACTCTACGACATACGATTCCGGATTCAACTCCTGATGGTATGTGTAATTTCCCTTGATTGCAGGGAATGGGGAAGCAACGCCTTTCACTTTTCCGTTACGGGCGGCTTGTCCTGTGCGCCATTTGTATTTCAATACTTCCATCGCGAACTTCTTGTCTTTTTCGTCCGCTTTCGCTAAACGATTATCCCATAGGTCCGATGCTACATAGGCTCCCGATACGAAGAAATTACCCCCTGTCCGGCAATAATCTGAGATGGCATTCTGCATTTCTTCGCTAAAAGTCTTAAACTCCAATGGTTTTACTCCTTCCCGTCCCATCTTGCTCTGACATTGTTTACCCAAAATCAGGTCTACGTATTTGTAGTCGTTCATCCGCAGGACAGGAATGCCCCCTGACGCAGCATCCGTCTGGTTGGCGATACTATCTCTCCCGTTTTTCTTCTTGAGTGAAGAGCAGGGAGTGAGACCACACGATACAAATGAATATCCTGCTTTCAGAATCGCCTCTCCATGTACAGCCGGATAGTCGAATGAGTTTCCGGCAATTACCATTGTCTCGTGCGTACCATAGCTGTCGCCGAATCCGGAGGCGTCGTCGTCCATCCATGGGATCTGTCGACGAAACTCTTTCATCGGACCAATATAGCTGATGTCTGTCTGGTAAGGTACTCCGTGGTCCAGTTCGTCAAGGAATCCGGCCAGGGTGTCTGCATCTGCCGTAAAGTCTGCCGGACCACTGACTCGGCTAAACCCGTTCACTACCAGTACTGTTCCCTTTTCGTTGAGGGCTTTCCCGATAGAAAGAATTTCGGACGGGAAACTTTCACCTCCCTTGTTGAGGGCGGTTACTTTGAAACTGCAAACTACGCCTGAAGGGATGTTTGTCTGGTAATCCGGAGTGTCTACGATCACGCCATTATCAAAGTCTCCTTCTCCAATGCGGGTATATACGATGTATTGGTCTGCTTTTGCGGTAGGTTCCAGCGGATCGTCTACCGGTTGCCATGAAAGCATTATCCGGTTGCCCTCTATGAAGCGCAGGCTTATAGAATCGACGGGCAAAGGCTGTACCACATAATCCATTTTATATTGGGAACAGAGGAATTGCAGCATTCCTTTGTAGATGGCACGGCTGACGGTGAAACGAAAACGAGGATCCAGTCCGTAACGCATGTCGGCGAAGTTCTGGTGAGACAGGAGTTCAAGCAACATGGTTGGTACTCGTGGCACACGGGCCTCATAATAGGACTGGTTCCACATTCCGCGGCGGGTCCATTCCGGTTCATGCAAAGTGCGGATGTCTTTCACGATGTTGGACTGTATCAGGTCGCACAAGTCCCGGGAGGCATACCGTGAAGTGCCATTTGCATATATCCCGTCATAGGCAGAGGTTTGGAAAATACCTAATGTGCCGATAATGGTGTCACCATAGGTGGTGCCGGCATCTGAATGGAAGGCGAAAGCCATGTCTATGGGAATATTCAGTCCTTTTTCAGTGGGGTTGGCAGCCGAACCTCCGGCGAGATAGTTCACCCAAATTCCACGTGATTTATAGTCATCGGTATAATCGTTCTTACCGCGACTGTCTGAGTAAACGCTATCCGGTATGCCTGCCCATTGCATCCAGTAGCGTGCTGCTTCGCAGAAACGAGGGTAGTTACTGATCTCATAGGGATAATCTACACTCCCTTCTTCAGAGATACTGCGGGCGATGTTTCCATAACCACCGCCTATTTTTACAGCATCGGCTGTCACCAGACGGCCCGCTTTGGAGGATTGGTTGCTGAGGACGACTTTGTGATCGGTTTTGCCTGCACTGAAACTAAAAGTGCCTAAGTAGATCCAGGTTCCTCCTCCCATCTGCTGGTTTACTTTGAACTGTGATGTGCCGCCTTGGTGATAGACGGTGTATAGGGCATCGTCTGTACTGTTGTCCACCGTTTTATAGGAGACATAAACAGCATATCGGCCTGACCGGGGAATTGCGGGGATCCATTCGGCAATGCTTGCAGTTCCTTTCTTAATCGTTTCTGTCTGGCGGTAACTGCCTTCGCAAAAGGGATTCTCAAAGTCTTTGTACGTTGCCCTCAGGTGGGCGAATCCTGTTTTGGCTCCGTTGCTCCATGCCTTACTGCCGTTTTGTTCTGTATAAACTGAGTGTCCGTCTCTGCATCCATCGTTGTCGACAATAATTTCAGTTGTCTGCCAGTCTCTTTCACGAGGAAGAAGGACAGTCGCTCCGGCATTTTCTAACATCGGAACAAGGAAAGGGAGTACATAGCTTTGAGTGTAGAGATCTTCTACGGTCTGAAAAATACGTGCACGCTGCCACTCCCAACGGGTTAGCTTCGGTTCGTAATAAAAGCCGTGACTTTGCCATAAAGCGATGTGCCGGTTCTGTAATCCGTTTGTGGGGGCATACGGAGCAGATAACCGGGTAATCAGGGGGTTGTCTACTTTGTGGCTGAATGTCAGAGTTTTCATCTTGCCCTTTTTACTTCGAAGTGCCAGGGGGATCAGTTCTTCGATGGCATGGTGGTCTGTCCGGATCTGTAATTTCCGTTTGCTCAACTCTGGGGGGAGCAGCGCTTTTACGCTCTGATAGATTTCGGCTACGTTGTTTTCGCGGAAAGGAATGTATGAACAGTTCATGTTAGCGAAAAATATCAGTTCGTTTTTTTCCATACTGATAGAATCGATAAGGATTTTCCCGATAGAAACTTCTTTCCGGGCAGTTTCATTCAGGAGCTCACCTACTTGGGACCGTAGGTCTTTGGGCAGGTCTTGCGCTGCTGCGGCTTGTGGGAATAAGCCGGCTGCAAGCAGCAGAATCAGGGAAGTGCGGATTGGTTTCATTGTGATGTTAAGTTAATTGGTTTTCTTAATCAGGAGGCATAGTCCTATAAAAGTGAACAAAGCATTAAATATCAGTAGTTCGTAACTGAATTGATAACCATTGAACCAGGTCTCCGAGTTCTTTTGCAAAATGAAACAGAGGATGGGTGAGAGGATGGCTACCAGGGGGATATATCGGTCACGTACTTGTTTTTTAGTAAAAATGCCAAAGGCGAACAGGCCTAAAATAGGGCCATATGTATAGCTGGCAAGGATGTAGACAGCATCAATAACGCTGGTATTATTCAGTAGATTGAATACGAAGATGACAATTCCCATGACGACCGCCATGCCGATATGTACTCGTTTACGTATCTTTTGTACAGTCTTTTCTGTTTTCCCTTTGCTTCCCAGTATGTCTACGGTGAACGAGGTAGTCAGTGCTGTCAGGGCTGATCCTGCTGCGGAATAAGCTGCTGAAATCAACCCAATGATGAACAAGATGCCCACAATGGCTGGAAAATATCCACCTGTAGCGATCATAGGGAAAAGCTCGTCACTTTTTGCCGGATTTGTGATGCCCTGGCGTGACGTGAAGATGTAGAGCAGTACTCCCAGCATCAGAAATAAGAGGATGATGAAAAATTGGGAGATGCCGCTGGTAATCATATTCTTTTGTGAGTCTTTGAAGTTTTTGCAGCTTAGGTTACGTTGCATCATGTCCTGGTCGAGTCCTGTCATGGCTATCATTGTAAACACACCGGCAAGAAACTGCTTGAAGAAGTAACGTTTGTCATTTACGTCGTCAAAAAAGAACATACGTGACAGGGAACTGTCGGAGATACTGGAAATCATCTCTGTGAAACTGAGCCGCAGATCGGTGGCAATGTAGTAAATACATAATACGACGGATACTACCAGACAGAATGTTTTCAGTGAATCAGTCCAAATCAATGATTTCACTCCTCCACGGAATGTGTAGAGCCAGACCAATGTTACTGTGAGAGTGACATTCAGGATGAAAGGCATGTGAAAAGGTTCGAAAACCAGAAATTGTAATGTGAGGCATACGAGGAATAACCGTACAGCTGCTCCCAGCATTTTGGAGATGAAGAAAAACCATGCTCCTGTCTTATAAGAAGAGGTCCCGAAACGGCTCTCCAAGTACTCATAAATGGATACCAAATTCATCCGGTAGAACAAGGGTATCAAAACAAAGGCTATAACGATTTGTCCGGTTACAAAACCAAGTACCATTTGCAAGTATGAGAAATTACTGACTCCAACCATGCCGGGAACCGATACAAAGGTGACTCCGGATATGCTGGAACCAATCATGGCAAAGGCTACCACATACCAAGCCGACTTGCGGTTACCCACAAAGAACCCTTCGTTATCAGCTTTTCTTCCTGCAATGTATGAAATGGTAAACAATATCAGGAAATAAGCAGCAATAGTGATTAATACCGCTATAGGTGTCATGCTTTTCAGATTAATGAATATAATATTTCCGGTTAAGAGTTAATCAATTGTCTGGATAGAGTAGATAAGGCTTTCGCTGTACTTTGAACTTTTCGACATCCTCTTTCCATCTTGCTTTTATTTCGTCGGCATTTTTGCCCTCTTCTATCATTTTACGTACATAGTCCGTACCGATCAGCAACTCAAAAAATGGTCTGAAGAAATGGTCCCCCATATTTAGATTACGATAGGCATCGATTATGTAGGTTAGGTTTACTCCTTTTTTCCATATATCTTCGTCGCTGAGATTGCTTAGATTTACTCCATGACACAATTTATTGAGTTGTGGTGGGTTCTTTGCTCCTGGGACACTTCGAGGAGTAAAACTGTAGTTGTATCCGGTCATATTAGGATGTCCGTAAACTTGGAAAGGTAAACTGGTCCCGCGTCCCAGACTTACCGGGGTCGCTTCAAAGAAGCAGGTAGAAGGATATAGGTAGATCGCTTTCATATTCGGCAGGTTAGGTGAAGGAGGAATGGGCAGGCGATACATCGTCTGGTGAGTGTAGTTCTTACAAGGAATGACTGTCACATCACAAGTCCGTGAGGAGGGCAACCAACCCTCACCGTTGACCATCAGGGCTAACTCACCCAGTGTCATTCCATGTACAATGGGAATAGGTAATCCGCCTACTCCTGATTTATATTTCATATCCAATATTGGTCCATCGACATAATGCCCATTCGGATTGGGGCGATCCAGGATAAGAACCTTGCGGTTGTATTCAGAACAGGCATCCATCAGCCGTACCATGGATATGTAATAAGTATAGAAGCGCAGCCCTACATCTTGTATATCTACAATCAATATGTCGAACTTTCGTATGGAACTCTCACTGGGTTTCTTGGATTTTCCATCGTAGAGAGAAAGAATGGGGACTCCTGTTTTTGAATCTACTGTACTGGATACATGCTCACCGGCATCGGCATTCCCTCGGAAACCATGTTCGGGAGAGAAAATAGCGACTACATTGAACTTGTTTTCCAGCAAAACATCCAGAAGATGCTTGTTTCCTATCATTCCGGTATGATTGGAAAAAATAGCTATTCGCTTATTTTTCAGGATAGGAAAGTATTCATTGGTTTGCTCGGCACCTACAATTACCTCCTTCTTTTGTGCCTGACAAAAGAGAGTACTGCATAATAAAGTGAGTATAAGTAGGATCTTTTTCATAAAAATAGTATTAGCAGGAATTTCTTTGTAGCAAAGATAGTCTTTATTTTAATATCAAAAACATATATTCAGATATATTTTATATTATAATCAATAATTTGCAAATTGAATCTTTGTCTGAAGCTATAAGGTAAAATATAAAACTCTTCCTATTTCTATGGTTCAAATCGTTATAGGAATAGAATGGGCTTTGTATTTTGCTGAGTATCCCTGATTACCAACCGGGGATGTTGAGGCCTAATTGCGGATTTTACGCAATTGATAATGTCTTAAAGTATAATTCTCCGCAGCCTGTGCCATTATCATATCCTAAGAGTTGTTCATAAAATGTATTCACATAGCCGGATATATTTCTTTCATTGGGGCATTTAGTTCATGAGAATTGTCACGTACTGAGTTCTGATCTACTCTGTATCTTCATTGACTTCTGTTGGGGGGAGAAGTATTTATTTTTTTCTCCCTGGGAATTTCAATACACTGTCGGCAATCTACTGGTTTAATGGCTGTATTATTGAAGTTAAATATATAGTTGGCATTTGAAGTTAATCCTTTGATAATATTTGCTTTAAGGAAAGCTTCCATATGGGTATAAGAACTGTTGGTTTAGTCATTTACTGTTTGCTTGAGGATATGAGGCAATGTTCTTTATGCCAACTTCCTGATAAGTCCCATTAGAACTTATATGAAAATTAGTGTACTTATATATCTGCATCTGTTCTGAGTAGTGAATCTTCTAATTAGCACTAATAATATGCGTCCAATCCAACACAGGTCCTGTAAGTATCTGGCAACCTGTTTTTTGATATTGATAGTTTTAAAATAAGTCATAATATATCAATGTTATGTTAAATCAAAGTGTCTTCTAATGAACTGATGACTTCTATTGCATATAGATAATCATCACATTATTATATATATAAAAGATTCTCGGATATTAGGTTATGGATAAAAGAGTATATTAGATAATATTGTTTTTGACGATCTCAAATATTCGGCATATGCAGAAAAAACACATGGATTTTTCTACCAACTATAAATAAAGTTTTGGGGTGGTTATTGCGTTATAGAAAAACTTTCCGATCAAAATAAATTAAATTACAAAAAATGTTATATATTTGTATCCAAATCAAAAAAAACTGCGAAATGAAACTTATTGCGGAAAGTGGTTCTACAAGAACAGAGTGGGCATTGGTTGAAGACAATCATCTCGTACAACGTGTGTTTACCGAGGGGTTAAACCCTTTCTTTCAGACCAGAAGAGAAATTAGCAGAAGTGTCAGACTAGGATTACCGGAGTCTTTCTTCAAAAAGAAACTGGACCAAGTATATTATTATGGTGCCGGATGTAGTTCATATGAAAAGAAAAACATTTTAGGTGCTTCCTTAGTAGCACAGTTTAAAACTCCTATCCAAGTTGAAAGTGACTTGTTGGCAGCGGCTCGAGGACTATTCAAATGTGAATCTGGAATTGCCTGTATTTTAGGTACCGGATCGAACTCATGTTTTTACGATGGTAAAATCGTTGTCAAAAATGTGAAAGCTGCAGGATATATTCTCGGTGACGAAGGCAGTGGAGCTGTTCTCGGAAAACTATTTTTAGCTGATCTTCTTAAAGGGTTAGCTCCCAAAGAATTGGCGAGTGAATTCCATGAAAAATTTCGCATATCTGCCAATGATGTGATGGAATCTGTATATAATTTACCTTTCCCTAACCGTTTTTTAGGTACGATTGCATATTTTTTAGGAGATTATATGGACAATGAATACGTATATAATTTGTTAACCAATAATCTGCGAAGCTTCTTTAACCGTAGCGTGTGCCAATACGATTATATGAATTATCCTATTCGGTTTGTAGGATCACTTGCCTATGCGTATTCAGATACTTTGCGTAAAGTAGCCAGAGAATTTGGAGTGGAGATTGACGTTATAGAAGAAACTCCAATGAATGGCTTAATTGAATTTCATTCAATGAACATTGAAGAACCTTAAAAATACACAGCTATATCTAAATAATAGTTTCGAACTCTTAAATACCGCATTTTTATCTGTCAGTATGAGCCAAAACTCTTAAAGTCAAATCACTCTCTATGTGAATATATAGATATAAATCTAAAATATAATAAATATTTGTTCTTGATATTAAAATAATATATATCTTTGCTATGATGAAACTCGGAAGGGTTTTGAACCTTTGTTAATAATGGACAATTTATCTCTTAAAAGAACCATAAAGCTAATTGACATTAATTAAACTGGCGAAAACCAAAGTTCTAATGGAACTTTAACTCAGTTAATAATAGAGATAATATAAAAATTAAAACCTTTAAATGACAAGAAGCCTATGATGAATAAACAACCTCTTGTGGTGGGATGATTCCCACTTCCTAATTTTACCTTACCTGCATTTTGAGAAATCAATCGATTAACAAACAATTTAATCATCTATCTTTTATGAATGAAGATCGCAAGAAACGAGGACTAGCAAACAGCAAGCTCCTTACGGCCGTGGCAATAACTGCTTTGTTTATAGGCAGTGGTAATGCGGTGGCTGCTTCAACTGCTTCCGGCAGTGCTTATGAAGTGACAGAACAATTACAGTCGCAAGCTATTAGTGGTGTAGTGACTGATGCAAACGGAGAGCCTGTTATTGGTGCCAGTGTTTCAGAGAAAGGGACAACAAATGGTACTATTACAGATATTAATGGCAAATTCAGTTTAAATGTTAAACCCGGGGCTGTCTTGAAAGTCACATTTGTGGGCTATAAGCCACATGAAGTGAAAGCTACAAGAACAATGAAAATCATCTTGAAAGAGGACAGTGAGCTTTTGGATGAAGTTGTCGTTGTAGGTTATGGCACTCAAAAGAAAGAGAACCTGACAGGTGCAGTGGCTTCAGTAGATGTGAATAAAACACTAAGTAGCCGTCCGATTGCGGATGTTGGACGTGGCTTGCAAGGAACGACACCGGGACTTTCTGTTGTAATCCCGAGTGGAGAAATTGGTTCGGATCCTACCATGAAGATCCGTGGCCAGATTGGGTCTATTAACGGAGGTTCCGCTCCGCTTATTTTAATGGACAATGTTGAGATTCCAAGTATTCAGATGGTCAATCCGGACGATATTGAATCTATTTCAGTTTTGAAAGATGCGGCAGCATCTTCTATTTATGGTGCAAAAGCTGCGTTTGGTGTTGTATTGATTACTACTAAAAAAGGAGCTAAGCAGGAAAGTATAAATGTGAGCTACTCCGGAAACTTTTCTTGGCAGAATATTTCCAAGAAAATGGAGATGGGAGGAATTGATGCCTTGGAGTATTCGGTCGAAGCTTTTAAACGTGTGGGAGGAACCGTAGCCGGTGCATTTGTTCAGATTACTGAAGAGGGTCTTGTCAAAGCCAAAGAGTGGGACCAAAAGTATGGTGGCAAGTTAGGTCCTAATGATCCTTACGTGTATGGTCGTGACTGGTATGTAGACGCTAATAACCGTAAGATTGGTTTGAGAACTTTCGATCCATATGATTATATGATTAAAGAGTGGACTCCCTCAATGACTCATAATCTCTCGGTTAATGGTAAAAGCGGACGTACGACTTATAATATTGGCTTCGGTTATCTGGATCAAACAGGACTGATGAAACCGGCGAAAGATGATGATTTTAAGCGCTATAATGGTTCTTTGAGAATCAGTACCGATATTAATAAATATGTCACAGTGAGAGCTGGAGCCATGTATTCTAAACGTGAAAAGAGATACGCCTATGCTACCTCCTCTACTACTGCTGATCCTTGGTTGTATTTATACCGCTGGGGACCGAACATGCCGATGGGGTATGATGATGAAGGAAATATTATCCGCAGCCCGCATTCGGAAGTAGCTCAAGCCAATACGGCATCACGTGCATACAACTATATAAATGTAAACGTAGGGGCTACGGTCAATATTATGAAAAACTGGAAGTTGGATATTGACTATACACATGCTGCCAATGAATATGTACTTAAAACTCCTGGTACCCGCTATACAGCTCTTAATTCATGGGGTGGAGCAGTAGCTAAAAATGATGCCAGTGGTAATCGTATTTATGTCAATGAAGCCGGTGAAACAGTTGCTGCCGGAACTCCGGGAGCAATGCCTGCCTATAAATTAGGTATGACAGAGTATACGGCTCATGGAGCGAATCCTGACCATATGTATCGACGTTCTGAGACAACGAATCAGGACACTTGGAATATTTCTACTACATATGACTGGAAAGTGGATAAGAATAATGCGTTTAAGTTCTTGGTCGGCATGAACCGGGTGACTTATGATGAAGAATACAACTGGTCGCGGAAAGGTGACTTATCTGATATTACCAATCCACAGTTTGACCTCGCTGTAGGTTTACAAGAGGCAAGTGGAGGATACGATTGGGAGGGTCAACTCGGGTTCTTCGGACGTATCAATTACGCTTTAAAGGATAGATACTTATTGGAGGCTAATCTCCGTTATGATGCAACTTCCAAATTTCCGGATAACTTGCAATGGCGATGGTTCCCATCTTTTTCAGCCGGATGGCGTGCAAGTGAAGAAGCTTTCATGCAGTGGATGAAACCTGCTGTCACATCATTGAAATTCAGAGGGTCGTGGGGTATTATCGGTGACCAGACTGTATCCAATTCTTTATATATCCCCACCATGTCTACCGGTCAACTGAATTGGCTGGACGAGAGTGGAAATAAGCTGGTTTATGTAAGTACACCCAGTGCAGTGGCAAGTAACATCACTTGGCAGGACATTCAGACTGTCGATGTTGGCTTGGATGCACGTTTTCTGGATGGCGAACTCGGTTTAACTGTTGACTGGTATCAACGTGATACAAAAAATATGATTGTCCCGGGTGCCGGTGTTACTTTGGCGTTTGGTACCGGAGCCCCGAAAGGAAATTTTGGATCTTTGAGAACCAGAGGATGGGAAATCGCACTTGATTACAATCACCGTTTTTCTAACGGATTAGGTATAAATGCGATGGCTACCCTGTCTGATGCTGAAACAGAGATTACAAAATATAGTGATACCCGGGTCGTTAGTGATTGGTATGTTGGTAAAAAGTATGGAGAGATCTGGGGATATCAGACGGAACGTCTATATCAGAAAGATGATTTCGTATATAATGGAGATCAGATTGTGACAACTTGGGCTTTGAATGGTAAAGAAGTTGCTCAGGGAACTAAAGGTGCTAAAAAAGTGAATAAACTGAAAGGGGATAATCCTGTTTATCAGGACTTTTTGCAGAGTGGCAACTTTGTTTTTGGTCCGGGTGACGTAAAATTTGCTGATTTGAATGGCGACGGATTGATTGATTCCGGAAGTGGAACAGTCGATGATCCGGGTGACCGTAAAGTAATCGGTAATTCTACTCCGCGCTACGAATATGGTTTCCGTTTGGGAGCCGACTATAAGGGGTTTGATTTTTCTGTATTCTTCCAAGGTGTTGGCAAACGCGAAGTTTGGGGTAATGGTTTTCTTGCCATTGCCGGATATAACTCTTCGGATGGTGCCATGCCTCAGGCTATTGCCGGAAATTATTGGCGGGAAGACCGTACTGATGCTTTTTATCCGCGTCCTTACAATTTAGCCGGTTCCAATAACTCTTTGAATATGGTAACTCAGTCGCGTTACCTTCTCGATATGTCTTATTTGAGAATGAAAAATATCACGATAGGTTACTCCATACCTGCCGATATCCTACGAAAAGTGCGGATGCAGAAAGCGCGTATCTATATGTCTTTAGAGAACTTTGTGACTTGGGATAATTTGAATGGTCTGCCTATCGATCCGGAAGAGGTACAAGGATTTTCGATGTTTAATACAAATAATTATAATTCGGGTCGTACCGGTGTCGGAACTCCTACCTTTAAGAGCTTGTCCGTTGGTATTCAGTTGAATTTCTAAAATAAAGAAGAATATGAAAAAATATATATTTACTTTACTTTCACTTGCCGCACTGAGTTTCACCAGTTGCGATGATGTGTTAGATCGTCCTCAGTTGACAAAACCGGTTGATACGAACTATTGGCGAAGCGAAACAGATTTCCGTCTGTATGCCAATGAATGTTATCCTAATTACTTTGTTGGCTATAACAATACATGGGGAGTGGATTATGCTCCGTTGCGTGGATATTATTTTTCGGATGATAACGCATGGGCAGGAAAGCAGTCTGTGATGGAAAATGCCGTTCCGTCCAGCAGGGGATCGAGCAGCTTGTCTACTGGTAGCGACCTTTGGTTGACTAAGTATGGAAGTGCAACTTGGAATTTTGCATGGGTACGTAAAATTAATACGATGATCGACAGACTTGATATGTATGGCAAAGTAAATCTGACAGAAGAAGCATACAATCACTGGATGGGGGTTGCCCGCTTCTTCCGGGCATTCGAATATCATCGTTTGGTCTGGTCTTTTGGAGACGTCCCCTATTTTGATAAGGTTTTTTTGGAGACAGACGCAGCTCAAATGTATAAAGACAGGACGCCGAGAGCTGAAGTCATGGAGAAGGTTTATGACGATTTGAAGTTTGCTTTTGAGAATCTTCGTTTGTCAGACGGTGCGATGTATTTGAATAAAGACATAGCAGCCGGCTTTATTACCCGGATTATGTTGTATGAAGGCACTTGGCAGAAATATCATAATTTAGATCAGGCATTGGCAAAAAAATATCTGGAATTTGCCAAGGAAGCGGGTGATTATGTGATTGGTACCGGGAAATATGCGATTTCCGGAGATTTCAGAAGCCTGTTCGGTTCTCAGGACTTGAAGGGACACAAAGAGATGTTGATGTACAGGCACTATGATGCTGCGAATGCGACACATCACGTGGCTTCTTATTCGAATGGTTACGAGGGGCAGTCCCCGTCTCCTAATCTGGCATTGGCTAAGTCATTCTTATGTAATGATGGTAAACCGTATGAAGCATCAGCAGTGCCTGATGCCGCGAAACTGGATATCAAACACATGGTTAAAACCCGTGATCCCCGTTTTGAAGCTACCTTCTGGGATGAACCGAGAGTACAGGCCAGTACGCTTTTATACGCTTGTAAATTTATCGACCGCACCGGGCCAACATACTGGAATGCTGCAACTATACCACCTCAGTACGGAAGCATGACCAACACCAACGATGCTCCTGTTATGCGTTATTCCGAAGTGCTTTTGAACTGGATAGAAGCTAAAGCAGAGTTGGCAATCATGGGAGAAGCGGCAGTCACACAAGGTGATATTGATATTTCAATCAATGCGATTCGCAATAGAGATCTGGACGCTGAGGCTATTGCTAAAGGGGTACAGAAAACAGCTCCGATGAAACTTGCCGATATCACTGAAGCTTTTGCACCCGATCGTGATGCCGATGTGCCTGCTTTGATTTGGGAGATCCGTCGTGAACGTCGTATGGAATTTGTATACGAGCATACTCGTTTGGCTGATATCAGACGTTGGAAGAAACTCGACTATATGGATAATAATAAATACCCGGATACGATGTTAGGATTGTGGATTAACCTGAAAGAAGAACTTCCTTCATATCTGGAACAGGGTAAAGACGGAAAGTATACCGCTTATCAGGTTCGTAAGATGGACGGTACCGTGGTTACTTATGATGGTAGTAATGCTGACGATATGGTTGGCTTCTTTGTTCCGCTGAAGGCGGTAGCCCGTGATGTGTTTGGCGATGAATGTTATTTGGCTCCTGTGGGCAAAGCACAAATCGATCAGTATGCCGATCAGGGTTATAAATTGAGTCAAACTCCCGGTTGGGAGAATAAGTAAATAAAAAGGGGAAGCACCGCTTCCCCTTTTTTGATTTGATATGAATATTTTGGCTTATCCGATATTTCCTTCTTTAATCAGGTATTCGGCAATCTGAACAGCGTTCAGTGCGGCACCTTTCTTAATCTGGTCACCTACAATCCAGAAAGTCAGTCCGCAGTCATTGGTCAAGTCTTTGCGGATACGGCCAACGTAAACAGGGTCTTTGCCTGCCAGGAACAGCGGCATCGGATAGTCTTTTTCTGCCGGATTGTCCTGAAGTACCAATCCTTCGCCTTTGGCAAAAGCTTCACGAGCCTCTTCTACGGAAATAGGACGTTCTGTTTCTACCCAGATGCTTTCGGAATGTGCACGAAGTGCCGGAACACGTACGCAAGTAGCACTAACCTTTACGTCAGAATGCATGATTTTGCGGGTTTCGTTAAACATCTTCATTTCTTCTTTTGTATATCCGTTTTCTGTAAATACGTCAATCTGAGGAATCAGATTGAAAGCCAGTTGGTATGCAAACTTCTCAACAGTGACAGGTTCATTGGCCAAAACCTGGCGATACTGTTCATAAAGTTCGTCCATAGCGGCTGCGCCGGCACCACTGGCTGCCTGATAAGTAGATACATGCACGGTTTTTATATGAGAAAGCTCTTCGATGGCTTTCAGTGCGACAACCATCTGGATGGTTGTGCAATTCGGGTTAGCGATCACGCCGCGCGGACGATCTTTAGCATCGGCTGCATTCACTTCGGGCACCACCAAAGGTACATCTGCATCCATACGGAAAGCGCTGGAATTATCGATCATTACCGCACCATATTGGGTAATGGTTTTCTCGAACTCCTTAGATGTGCCTGCACCGGCCGAAGTGAAAGCAATGTCCACCCCTTTAAAGTCATCGTTGTGTTGCAGAAGTTTGACCTCGATCTGTTTACCGCGGAAAGTATATTTGGTCCCGGCACTACGTTTAGAGCCGAACAAAACTAACTCGTCCAACGGGAAATTTCTCTCATCGAGCACGCGCAGGAACTCTTGTCCTACGGCTCCGCTTACGCCAACAATAGCTACTTTCATCTTTTTCTTTTGTTTTATGTGAATACTCATCCTCTACAATTTAAATCAATCGTAAGGATTTGGCTGCAAAATTATAACATTTTGCAATATAATAAGCATTTTAGGGAGAAGATTTCTCATTGAAAATCTCTTTCCTAATGAATTGGCGGTGTGATAACTTTTTTGTTATTTTGCAGTTAAATACAAAAATCCCGATATATGCACTGGTTTGATCTCAGTTTACAACTTCCGATAACAGACCCTACATGGGTGTTTTTCTTGGTTCTGATCATTATTCTATTTGCGCCGATGATACTGGGACGCTTGCATATCCCCCATATCATTGGTATGATTCTGGCCGGGGTAGTTATTGGTGAATATGGTTTCAATGTTCTCGAACGGGATAGTAGTTTTGAGCTGTTTGGGAAAGTGGGACTCTACTATATCATGTTTCTGGCCGGGCTGGAGATGGACATGGAAGATTTTAAGAAGAACCGGACCAAAGGGCTGGTCTTCGGATGGTTTACATTTATTATTCCGATGGCATTGGGCGTATGGAGCAGTATGGAGTTGTTGGGGTATGGATTTACCACAGCTGTGCTCTTGGCCAGCATGTATGCTTCCCATACATTGATTGCCTATCCCATTATCAGTCGTTATGGGCTATCTAAGCTAAGAAGTGTAAATATAACGATTGGGGGGACAGCCGTAACCGTTACTTTGGCTTTGATTATTCTGGCTGTCATTGGAGGTATGTATAAAGGGACTGTCGACGGCATGTTCTGGATTCTGCTGGTGGCAAAGGTTGCATTCCTGAGTTTTTTGATCGTATTCTTTTTTCCGCGTATCGGCCGTTGGTTTTTCCGTAAGTACGATGATAGCGTGATGCAATTTGTTTTTGTACTTGCAATGGTGTTTTTGGGTAGCGGCTTGATGGAGTTTGTTGGCATGGAGGGCATTTTGGGGGCTTTCCTTGCAGGGTTGGTACTGAATCGTCTCATTCCGCATGTCTCTCCTTTGATGAATCGTTTGGAATTTGTCGGAAACGCTTTGTTTATTCCCTATTTTCTTATTGGTGTGGGGATGATTATTGATGTCCGCACTTTGTTTGCCGGAGGCGAAGCTTTAAAGGTTGCGGTAGTGATGACGGTATTCGCTACTTTGAGTAAATGGCTCGCTGCCTGGATTACACAGAAGATTTATCGTATGCAGCCCAATGAGCGGAGCATGATGTTCGGTTTGAGCAATGCGCAGGCGGCTGCTACTCTGGCAGCAGTGCTGATAGGGCATGGCATTATAATGGAGAATGGGGAACGTTTGCTGAATGACGATGTGCTGAACGGTACGGTGGTGATGATTCTCTTTACATGCGTAATCAGCTCACTTGTGACCGAACGCTCTGCACGACGTTTCGCTTTGCATGAAGAGATGCAGTTCGAAGATAACAAGGAGAAAACAGAACAGGAACAAATCCTGATTCCGGTAGCGAATCCGGATACTATTGAAGAGCTGATTAACCTCGCATTGGTTATCAGAGATACCAAACAGAAGAAAGAACTGATTGCACTCAACGTAATTAATGATAATAACAACTCGGAAAATAAGGAGTTACAGGGTAAACGGAATCTGGAAAAAGCAGCAATGATTGCTGCCGCTGCCGATGTTTCGGTTAATATGGTGAGTCGTTACGACCTTAATATTGCTTCAGGCATTATCCATACCATTAAAGAGTATGATGCGACGGACGTAGTAATCGGTCTGCACCGTAAGGCAAATATTGTCGATTCATTCTTTGGTAATCTGGCTGAGAGTTTGCTGAAAGGTACTCACCGGGAAGTGATTATTGCCAAGTTCCTTATGCCGGTCAATACACTTCGGCGGATCATTATTGCCGTACCCCCAAAAGCTGAATACGAGACCGGGTTCTCTAAATGGGTGGAACATTTCTGCCGTATGGGAAGTCTGTTGGGTTGTCGGGTACATTTTTTTGCCAATGAGCAGACCCTGATGCGGTTGCAGCAGTTAGTGAAGAAGAAGTATGGAAGTACTCCCACCGAATTTTCCAGACTGGATGAATGGGACGACCTGCTTTTGCTGACCGGGCAAGTGAATTTTGATCATTTGTTAGTGATTATCAGTGCGCGGCGCGGATCTATTTCGTATGATCCTGCGTTTGAGCGGTTACCCAACCAGCTTAGCAAATATTTTTCTAACAACAGCTTGATCATCCTGTATCCCGATCAGTTTGGCGAGCCTCAGGAGATAGTTTCTTTTTCTGATCCACGGGGGTACAACGAATCTCAGCATTACGATAAGGTAGGTAAATGGTTCTATAAATGGTTAAAAAAGAATTGATGGAAAACTGGCAGCAGAGAACTAAACTTCTTTTAGGAGAAGAGAAAACGGAACGTTTAAGAAAATCACATGTGTTGGTTGTTGGGTTAGGTGGAGTAGGCGCTTATGCGGCCGAAATGATTTGCCGTGCAGGTGTAGGCCGAATGACGATAGTGGATGCCGATACTGTGCAACCTACTAATATCAACCGCCAGCTACTGGCTACGCATGCCACCTTGGGTATGGAGAAAGCAAAGGTGCTGGAAGTAAGATTCAGGGATATTAATCCGGAGATAGAGTTGAACGTATTGCCTGTTTATCTGAAAGACGAAAATATACCGGAGTTGCTGGATGCCTCAAAATACGATTTTATAGTTGATGCCATTGATACCATCAGTCCGAAGTGTTACTTGATTTATCACGCTCTTCAGCGCCGTATAAAGATAGTATCGAGTATGGGTGCCGGAGCGAAAAGTGATATCACTCAGGTGCGTTTTGCCGATCTTTGGGATACGTATCATTGCGGTCTTAGCAAAGCTGTCCGCAAACGTCTGCAAAAGATGGGAGTGAAACGTAAGTTGCCCGTCGTCTTTAGTACGGAACAAGCCGATCCGAAAGCAGTATTGCTGACGGAGGACGAGAGAAATAAGAAATCGACTTGTGGAACAGTGAGTTATATGCCGGCTGTGTTTGGCTGTTATCTGGCAGAGTACGTTATAAAAAGATTGTAAGATTATGATTCATTTAGAAGGTATAACCAAGAGTTTCGGTTCGTTGCAGGTGTTGAAGGGGATAGATCTGGAGATAGCCAAAGGAGAGATAGTAAGTATCGTAGGTCCCAGCGGAGCCGGAAAGACCACACTGCTTCAGATTATGGGGACTTTGGATAGTCCGGATACAGGTACGATAAATGTTGATGGTACGAACGTAAGCAAGATGAAGGAGAAGGAACTTTCTGCTTTCCGGAACAAACACATTGGCTTTGTGTTCCAGTTCCATCAATTACTGCCTGAGTTCACGGCATTGGAAAATGTGATGATCCCTGCATTTATTGCGGGTGTGTCTACCAAAGAAGCTTCTATACATGCCATGGAGATACTTGATTTTATGGGATTGACGGAGCGTGCATCACATAAGCCTAATGAACTTTCGGGCGGAGAAAAACAACGGGTGGCTGTAGCTCGTGCATTGATCAATCAGCCGGCGGTTATTCTGGCCGATGAACCTTCGGGAAGTCTGGACACCCATAACAAGGAAGAACTGCATCAACTCTTTTTTGACCTGAGAAACCGGTTTGGACAAACCTTTGTGATTGTGACACATGATGAAACATTAGCAAAAATCACCGACCGTACGATTCATATGGTGGATGGAAAGATCATCTGATTATTCAAAACAGACGTAATGACTGATCCGTTCCAGATCTTGAGTCGTGAATTCTTCGTAAAGGGATAATTGTTTCAGGCTCTTCAATGTTCTTTTTTTCTTTCTGTATTCTACGATTACTTTGGCTTGATAAAAGTTGATATAGGGATGAGCTCTGAGTCGTTCAATGCCGGCTTTGTTGAGGTTTATTCGTTGAGTCGTTCCGGCTGTCACACAGAGCCAGGGACGGAGTTTATCCACATCGAGATGTATCTCTTCCAACTGGGCTATATCGTAGAATCCACCCAATCGTTTGCGATATCCTGTTATCATACGCGCAATCCCACTACCGATGCCGGGAATCTTTTTCAATTCTGTAGTATCTGCCTGGTTCAGTTCGACTACTGTTCCGGCTTCGTATTTAAAGTCTTTCAGTGTATCCTTCTCCGCTTTCCGGATGTAGAGGTGAAATGTATCTTTTTGTTCTATGATCGGAGCTATACGGATATAAGGCTGGAGAGTGGCGTATTGTTCTTGTGTCAGTCCATATACTTTCCGGAAGTCTTCTACCCGGCGGAATTTTCCTCCTTTATTTCTGTATCTGAGTATATTCTTTGCCATCCATGCAGGAATCCCTAAGTTGAGAAATCCTGTAGAATCTATTGTGTTAGGATCGAAAGGTGCCAGAACTATTTCCCGTCGGTGCCGGAAGTGGCTGTTGTGTGTATATCCTCTTTCTTTTTTCTCTTGTATGGAGGCCATGAACTCTGCATATTCCTTTTTGAATTTCTCAGTATCGTTCGTGGCGGTATTCTCTTTGTCGGGTATCAACCATCCGCCAATGAATACCAGTATACACAAAACGGCAAGTATCAGGATACCTTGCCGTTCTGTACGTGTAAAGTAAAAGAAGTTTTTCCACATTTTTATTTCAGCAGCCCCAGTTCATTGATGAAGATTACTGAAATGGCAATCGGGGCTACATATTTCAGAATAAAGATAATCAGTTTATAGATAGGTACTTTCAGTGTACCATTATTGGTTATTTCCGACCAGACAAGCTTCTTGTCCAGATACCATCCGGTAAAGATGGAGATAAGCAATCCTCCTAACGGCAACATCAGTTTGGCGGTCACGAAGTCAAATAAGTCAAACATGCCTAATCCGAATATGGTGAAATCTTTGGTAACTCCCAAAGAGAGTGAACAGAGTATCCCCAGCAGAATACAACCGGCAGTCACCAACCGGGCCGCTTTTCCCCGGGTAAAGTTGAATTCTTCGTGTAAGTAGGCCGTTACTACTTCATGCAACGAGATGGTAGAAGTAAGGGCCGCCAATGCCAACAATACGTAAAACATCACCGAAAAGATGTATGCCAGGACAGGTATTCCACTGAAAGCCTGTTGGAATACATTGGGCAGGGTGATGAAGATCAAGCTTGGACCTGCATCCGGCTGGATGCCTACCGAGAAAGCCGCAGGGAAGATGATAAATCCCGCCAGTACAGCTACAAATGTATCGATAATGCCTACACTGAAAGCAGTCCGGGTTAGGTTGGTGTCTTTGCTGAAATAAGAAGCATAGGTACATAGACATCCCATGCCCAGACTAAGCGAAAAGAATGCCTGTCCCATAGCTCCCAGAAACACGTTACCGTCCACTTTGCTGAAATCCGGTTTCAGTAGAAATTCGATGCCTCTGCTTGCTCCGGGTAAAGTGACGGAACATCCCACCAATACAAGAATAATGATGAAAAGGGTCGGCATCATAATTTTGGATGACTTTTCGATACCCTTCTCCACTCCTTTTACAATGATGAAGTGGGTAGCGAGTAAAAACAGAGTGAGCCACAAGGCCGGACGCCAGGGATTGCTGGAGAAGCTTTGGAAAGAAGAGATGAACTCTGCCGGAGTTTTACCTGCAAAACTATTGCTGACAGCCTCAAATATATACTCTAATGTCCATCCTGCTACTACGGAGTAATAGCCAAGAATAAGGAATCCTGCCAAAACTCCCATTCGCCCTACCCAACGCCATTGAGTGCCCGGAGCCAGTATCTGGTAGGCACGGGCGGTGTTGGCTTGTGAGTGTCGTCCGATTAAGAATTCGGCTATCATAATAGGTAATCCCAGTAGAAGGATACATCCCAGGTAAATAAGGATAAAAGCAGCTCCTCCATGATTACCTGTTTCATAAGGGAATCTCCATATATTACCCAGCCCGACAGCTGAACCTGCAGAAGCTAATATCACACCTAATTTACTACCAAAATTACCCCTGTCTTTTTTTGTCATAGAAAGCGTATGTTATCTTACAATTCGATAGATTTTATTGTTTTAAACGTGCAAATATAGAAAATGTTCCTTATATTTGCGACTCATCTGTAATTTATTTAGGTATGCTATCTTATATTAAGAAATATCCCGTATCGCTCTTTATTATTCTTGCGGTCATCTATTTATCGTTCTTTAAACCTCCTTCAACGGAGATCAGTAAAATTCCTAATATCGATAAGATTGTTCATATTTGTATGTACTTCGGCATGTCCGGTATGTTGTGGCTGGAGTTTTTGCGGGCACACCGTAGAGATCATACCCCGATATGGCATGCATGGGTAGGAGCTTTCGTTTGTCCTGTATTATTCAGTGGATGTGTAGAATTGCTACAGGAATATTGCACTACTTATCGCGGAGGAGATTGGTTGGACTTTGCAGCCAATACCACAGGAGCGGTATTGGCCAGTCTGATAGGGTATTTTGTAGTTCGTCCACGGATGGTAGACCCAAAGTAACTTATTATAGGAACTCTACGACCGTACTTAGCTTAATGCCATTTGAGCCTTTAATCAGGATGGTGTAGCCTTGGGGTTTTTCCGTTTGCAAGTCCTTTATTAATTCCTGTGCGTTAGCATATGTAGGATAGGGAGGATTGGTTGATGCAAATAATTCTCCTACCAGCAGGACTTTTTCAAACGAACACTCTTGCAGGTATTCTACAATTTTATGGTGTTCGGCTGCGCTTTCTGCTCCTAACTCGCGCATATCACCTAATATCAGCATTTTCCGTTCCACAGTCATGTTACGGAAGTTCTGCAGAGCGGCCATCATACTGGTCGGATTGGCATTGTAAGCATCTATAATCAGTGTATTATCCGCGGTCTTTTTTAGTTGCGAACGGTTGTTGCGGGGAGTATATCCGGCCAAAGCTTCATCTATCTTTGAGGATTCTACTCCAAAGAATCGTCCGATCGTGACGGCAGCCAATGCATTCGGAAAGTTATATTCACCGATAAGTTGTGTTTGTACCTGATGTAAATTTCCATCTTTGCCTGCTTTCCATTCGAAAGTCAGGTAAGGAGAATTACCGGTTACGTGGCCGTTGACGTACAGCGAATTTTCACTTCCGTAAGGAATCAGGTTCAGCCCCTGTGCGATGTCCATCAGATAAACATTATCATGGTGGATGAATACGGTAGAATCATCCTTCTCACGGAGGTAGTCATATAATTCCCCTTTTGTCCGAATCACTCCTTCGAATGAACCGAAACCCTCTAAATGGGCCTTACCCACGTTGGTGATGATTCCATAATCCGGTTCAGCAATATGTACCAGAAACTTAATCTCTCCCGGATGGTTAGCCCCCATCTCGATCACTGCCAGGTCGTGTTCCGCCTTTAGGCGAAGCAAGGTCATCGGTACGCCAATGTGGTTGTTCAGGTTACCTTCCGTGTAAAGCACATTGTGGGCTTTCGCCAGAACAGCAGAAATCAATTCTTTAGTCGTCGTCTTACCGTTGGTTCCGGTGATACCGATCACCTTCGTACCCAACTGCCGGCGATGGTAATTGGCAAGTTGTTGCAGGGTTTGCAGACAGTTGTCCACAAGTATGATGTGTTTATTATCTTCCGGAGCATATTTCGCTTCATCCACCACAGCATAGGCACAACCGTCCTTCAAAGCCTGGGCGGCAAAAGCATTTCCGTTGAACGATTCGCCTTTCAAGGCAATAAACAGTGAACCTTCAGGGCAGTTACGGCTGTCGGTGGTCACTACGGCACAATCCAGGAATATCTGGTAGAGAGCAGAAAGTTTCATAATAATCCGTTTTTACGGAGGGTGTTGCAAAAGCTCATCACAGACTTTAGTAACACCCTCTTCTGTTGTTGCTGCAAAATTACATTTTCTATTTCAGATTATCATTAAACAGGAACGAATTTCGTTTGGTATAAGAAATGACGAGCATCACAATGCTGATACATAAATTGAATACAAAAGCAAACTGTTGGGATTTGATATGAAACACGGTCGACTGGAAGAAATCGATAATGAAAGGGCACAACAGGATGGCGAGGTAATTCATCGCCATCACAAATGCCAATGCCAATGTCACTTTGCGGGGGATTGCCGTGTGGGTTGTCTGATTGTAGACAACAGGTTGAATGACTCCGTATCCCAATCCTACCAAGATACATCCCGGAGCTATCATCCATTCCTTGGGTGAGATCCAGATCAGTGCCAGCCCGATGCCGATACTGAGGAAGCTGTAGAATTTAGTATTCTCCTTCAGTGTACCAACGATGCGACTTAAAAAGAAGCCGGGAGCCATGATGGCCAGAAAAAAGAGTGAGATCATAATGCCGGAGTTACCGCTGGTGAAATGATATTCTTCCATCAGGAACGGCAGGTTGAAACTGACTACCAGTACCAGGAAAGTGGCAAGCCCGTAAACAGACATGATTCCTGCAAGATGGCGGATATGAATGCCGTATTTACTGTTTCCCGTATCTACATCCTTCTCTTGGCTTGCCGTATCTTTATCATTGGTAAGTGAGGTGCTTCCTTCGCTTGCCATGCTGCGTTGCAGATATACTGACAGGATAAGTGAGACAATCGGCAACAGGTAGACCACAAATGGCAGATGCCAGTTGACTTCAGCCAGATATCCGGTGACCACCGTAGCTATCACAAGGGTTATATTCGTAATGGCGGAACTTAATCCGAACTGTTTCACACGATATGAACCGGTGAAGTATTTTGAGATCAGGCCGGTGGACAACGGAACGATCAGCCCCGATCCTACTCCCAGTAAAGCACTTACAGCAATCAGTTGCCACATTTGTCCCGAAAGTAGATAAAGTATTCCGCTTAAGGCAAAGATGGCAAGCCCGGCTTGTAATAGATGTATGAAATTGACCCGTTCGGTCAGTTTGCCCGCCAGAAGGATAAATGGGATAATCAGTAGTGAGGGCAGAGACGAAAGCATCTGTATGTCCAGTTCGGTGGAGTGTGGAAAGATGACGGATAGCTTCCCCAAAATAGGAGAAACCGCCAGACCGGGTAGGGCATTCAGGGCCGAGATAGACCAGATGCCGATAAGGGTGATAAGGGGTATAGTCCCTTGGCCAGTTTGAATACGCATAGTTGTATAGGTATTATAAAGTTTAGGTGTGTGAAGAACAAACGATTCGTCAGAATGTTCGGCATCTAAGCAGCAGAAAGTGTGTTTAATAAACGCCAAATAATGTAAAACCGAAGAACTTTCATATCCTTTCGATGTTGTTGTGGGAAATTCGACGGGGAAAATCCCCATCGCCTAAACCTAATTAAAAATAAGAGTAATTATGGAAGATTTAAATTTCAGAAAAGGTGATGCTAAAACCGATGTATTTGGTTCAAACAAAATGTTGCAACCCTCTCCGGTGGAGAAAATACCTGATGGACCTACGACTCCGGAAATCGCCTACCAGATGGTGAAGGACGAAACTTTTGCTCAAACTCAGCCCCGTCTGAATCTTGCTACATTCGTGACTACTTATATGGATGACTATGCAACGAAGCTGATGAATGAAGCTATCAATATCAACTATATTGACGAGACAGAATACCCGCGTATTGCCGTAATGAATGGTAAATGTATCAACATTGTAGCCAACTTGTGGAATTCTCCGGAGAAAGATACCTGGAAGACAGGTGCGCTGGCTATCGGTTCTTCAGAAGCCTGTATGTTGGGTGGTGTTGCAGCTTGGCTGCGTTGGCGTAAAAAACGTCAGGCACAGGGCAAACCGTTTGACAAACCAAACTTTGTGATTTCAACCGGCTTTCAGGTAGTTTGGGAGAAATTTGCGCAGTTATGGCAAATTGAGATGCGTCAGGTTCCTCTGACATTGGACAAGACCACACTCGATCCGGAAGAAGCCTTGAAGATGTGTGATGAAAATACAATTTGTGTAGTTCCTATCCAGGGTGTTACATGGACAGGCCTGAATGACGACGTTGAAGCGCTTGACAAAGCCCTCGATGCTTATAACGCCAAGACCGGTTATGACATTCCTATTCACGTAGACGCCGCCAGCGGTGGCTTTATCCTTCCGTTCCTGTATCCGGAAACCAAGTGGGACTTCCGCCTGAAATGGGTACTCTCTATCAGTGTATCCGGTCATAAGTTCGGTCTTGTATATCCGGGTTTAGGTTGGGTTGTCTGGAAAGGTAAAGAATATCTGCCCGAAGAAATGGCTTTCAGCGTAAACTATTTAGGAGCTAACATTACTCAGGTAGGTTTGAACTTCTCACGTCCGGCTGCTCAGATTCTGGGACAGTATTATCAATTTATCCGTTTAGGATTCCAGGGTTACAAGGAAGTACAGTATAACTCTCTGCAAATAGCTAAATATATCCACAGCCAGATCGCTAAGATGGCTCCGTTTGTCAACTACTCTGAAGATGTAGTGAACCCGTTGTTTATCTGGTACATGAAACCGGAATATGCAAAGAACGCCAAATGGACTCTTTATGATTTGCAGGATAAACTGGCTCAGCACGGCTGGATGGTTCCGGCATATACACTGCCTTCTAAACTGGAGAATTATGTGGTTATGCGTGTGGTAGTTCGTCAGGGATTCAGCCGGGACATGGCCGATATGCTGTTGGGAGATATCAAGAATGCTATTACCGAACTTGAAAAACTGGAATACCCGACAACCACCCGTATCGCCCAGGAAAAGAATCTGCCGGTAGAAACCAAAGTGTTTAATCATACCGGTAAACCGCAAGTTGCTAAGAAATAAATAACATTATTGGTATGGACAAAAAAATATCTATTTCCCAAATAAAAGAGGTAGTACAACAGGCTTATGAGCAAGTCAAGGGTAATACCGGTGGTAAGAATGCCGATTATATTCCCTATCTTGCTAATATTGACAAGAACCTTTTTGGTATCAGTGTCTGTTTGCTGAATGGTCAAACTATTACCGTAGGGGATTTTGACTATCGTTTCGGTATCGAATCCGTATCTAAAGTACATACAGCCATTCTGATTCTCCGTCAATACGGGGCGCAGAAGGTGTTGGAAATGATTGGAGCGGATGCTACCGGACTGCCTTTCAACTCTATCATCGCCATCTTATTGGAAAATGATCATCCGTCTACTCCGTTGGTCAATGCCGGAGCCATCTCTGCTTGTTCCATGGTGACGCCGGTTGGTAATTCCGATAAGAAGTGGGATGCGATTGTACAGAATATTACCGATCTTTGCGGCTCTGCTCCACAGCTGATTGAAGAACTCTATAAGTCGGAAACAGCTACCAACTTCAACAACCGTTCTATTGCCTGGCTGCTGAAGAATTATAACCGCATCTATGATGATCCGAATATGTCGCTCGACCTCTATACCCGTCAGTGCTCTTTGGGAGTTACTGCACAGATGTTGTCGGTGGCTGCCGGTACGGTTGCCAATGGTGGTGTGAATCCTGTTACCAAGAAGCAGGTGTTCGATGCCGAACTGACTCCTAAAATCACTTCTATGATTGCCACCGTAGGTTTCTACGAACATTCGGGTGACTGGATGTATACTTCCGGTATTCCTGCCAAGACCGGTGTAGGTGGTGGTGTGATGGGGGTATTGCCGGGCGTATTCGGTATTTCTGCCTTTGCACCTCCTTTGGATGGTTCGGGCAACTCAGTGAAAGCACAGTTGGCCATTAAATACATCATGAACAAGTTGGGGTTGAATGTATTCAATGGTGCAAGGGTAACCATTGTTGAGTAGTAGCGGTAACGCTTTACCGTTTTTTTGTTTAGGTTGCTCCGAGGGCGGTTTCCGCCTGAGGGGCAACCTTTTTCTTTTCACACATTGGCCCGGATCAAAGGAAGGGTGAAGATAAAACGGCATCCTCCTGTATATTCCTTATCTATGATGAGGCTGCCACCTAACTTTTCTGCGATAATACGGCATATCGGGAGTCCCAGTCCGGTACCTTGAGAAAAGTCGTTCAGTTTGGCAAAACGCTCGAATACATATTCCTGTTGTTCTGCAGGAATGCCTTTTCCCGTATCGGTAACGGTGTATATGATCCGGCTTGGACTTTCCGCTATAGTGTAGGCCAGAATAATGCTTCCTCTATCCGTAAATTTAGCTGCGTTGTGTAGCAAATGGGTCAGCACTTGCGCTACTCTTGTCGGATTAGTCAATATGGTGAGCCGTCTGCATTGTGGCTCAAAGTAAAGGCTGACCCCCGGTTTCACAGAATCTCTTGACCGCTCGATACTTGTCTGGCAGCAATTGTTGATGTCGTCGGGTTTATTGTATGGCAATTCTTCCGACTGATCAAGATACGAAATGTCGAGTACGTCACTCACAAGCCGCAATAAGTTAGTGCTGCTTGTCTCTATGATAGAGGCATACTCTTTTGTTTCATCTTCGTTTTTAAAGTAAGCACTCAGTACTTGCGAGAATCCTACAATCGCATTCAACGGCGTACGTATTTCGTGTGACATACTTTGGATGAATGTTGTTTTCATCTGGCTTGCAGTTTCCGCACGTTCTTTGGCTTTGCGCAGCTCCTCACCGTTTTCTGTCAATTCCTTGTTCTGTTGCACCACAATTGCTTCCGACTTCTTTAATTTCTGATTCAGTTTAGAAATGCGGCAGAACATCATTGCTACTACTAACAGGACGACAACGAGTGAGATCAGGATTGTATAAATAGTCTGTAGCTTTTCCTCTTGCATGTGAAGCAGCAAATCGCTTTTTTCTTTCTGTAACTGTTCTACCTCCAGGATGGCGTAGAACTCACTGGTAGAGTTCTGTATTTCCTGGGTGCGTATCGAATCTGTAGCCAGGATGTAGTCCCGGTAAAATTGGGCCGCCCGTGCTCTATCGTTCATTGCCCAGTAAATATTTCCTTCTTTTTGAGTGATGCTGTAGTTCAAGTATTTGTTTGAAAAGAGAGAGTCGGCTTTGATCCGGTCGATCACTTCGAGCGCTTTATTATATTCTCCGGTAGCCAGGTAATACTCAGTCTGTACATAGTATAATCCGTTTCTGTAGATGGTAAGTGTTTTGTCCTCTTCGAATAGTTGTTCCATCTTCCGAAGTATTTTCTTCGCTTTATCGTATTCTTTCGTTTCGATGTAGTACAGAATGTAAGCCTTGTTTATTGTAAAATTCTGATAGGCACTTTTTATCTTTTTGCTTCCTTCGTCCAGCGCTTTTTGGGCATCCTCAGGTTGGTGCAATTCAAGGGCACACTGGGCAAGCGATGCGTATTGGGTAGGCAGGTTAATGTCTTCTATTCCGTTTTGTTCGATAAGCTCTATTTGTTTTTTGAAATTCTCATATGCCAGTTTGGGATTCGACTGAGTCATATAAATGGTTGCCAATGCCCGATAACACTGTACGATTCCGGGGATGAAATTATCAGCTTCGGCCGACCGGAGCATTTTTTGCGCCTCATAAATGGCCGTACTGGTTTGATGTTGCTTTATGTAATAAGTAATCAGCCGGCTTCCCCAGGCAAAATAGAAGTATTTCAACTGGCCATTCTGTTTGCTTATCTTTTTCACGTTCTCTACTTCAATCAGAATGCTGTCGAGATCATTTTTATAATAATAATAGTCCAGCTTCAGCGAAGCGGCAACAGCTTCCATGTGTCTGTCCTTTTTCTGTTTTGACAGGCGGGCAAGGGTATCGTTTATTTGCAGGAAAGCCGGACTGTTGATTTCTGCCTTACATTTTAAGAAGTAGCTACGCAAAACGCTGTCCGTCTTTGTAAGCGTGTGTTCAGCTCTTGTCTGATATTGAAAGCAGAACAAAACCAGTATAGGTAATATGATGTGACGGCATAATTTGATAAACATTGTTTCAGTAGTCTTGATACCTGCAAAGATAACTTTATTTTTAGTGTGCAGATAGCATAAGGACATTTATTTTTCTTTATCTTTGCGACAATCAACTGTAAAAACAGAAAATGGATTCAATGATTCTCAAAAGTCTGAATGTAAACGGACGTTTACTCGATCTTTCCACTCCGCAGGTCATGGGAATACTCAACGTCACGCCCGATTCTTTTTATGCAGGCAGCCGTAGCCGGACTGAAGCCGAGATCGCTGCGCGTGCATGTCAGATATTGGATGAAGGTGCATCAATTATTGATATCGGTGCTTATTCGTCACGTTCCAATGCCGAGCATATCTCACCGGAAGAAGAGATGCAAAGGCTGCGTACCGGGCTGGAAATATTGAACCGTAATCACCCGGATGCTATTATTTCCGTGGATACATTCCGTGCCGAAGTGGCGCGGCAGTGTGTCGAGGAGTATGGAGCCGCCATTATCAACGATATTTCGGCGGGTGAGATGGACGAGCAGATGTTCCCAACCGTAGCCCGTCTGAACGTTCCCTATATCATGATGCATATGCAGGGCACTCCCCAGAACATGCAGAAGGAACCCCACTATGAAAACTTGTTGAAAGAGGTTTTTATGTATTTTGCACGGAAAGTCCGGCAGTTGCGTGATTTGGGGATGAAAGATATTATTCTTGATCCCGGTTTCGGTTTTGGCAAAACACTGGAGCATAATTACGAACTGATGGCACATCTGGAGGAGTTCGGTATCTTCGAATTGCCTTTGTTGGTAGGAGTCTCGCGCAAATCGATGATTTATCGCTTGTTCGGAGCTACTCCGCAAGAGGCACTCAACGGGACGACTGTGCTCGATACGGTGGCATTGATGAAGGGAGCCGATATACTACGTGTCCATGATGTACGTGAAGCAGTGGAGGCGGTCCGGTTGATTGAAAAACTGAAAAGCGTATCGTTTCATTCCTGATATCCGAATATTTAACTCTTAATATTTTAATCCGTGTTTTTTGAATTTGGCATAAAAGATTTTATTGATATCCTGTTGGTGGCTTTCCTGCTTTACTATACATACAAGCTGATGAAAGCCTCCGGATCTATCAATGTGTTTACCGGTATTCTGGTGTTTATCCTTATCTGGCTGGTTGTTTCGCAAGTGCTCGAGATGAAACTCCTCGGTTCTATTTTCGATAAGTTGGTAAGCGTGGGAGTATTGGCACTGATCGTTTTGTTTCAGGATGAGATCAGGCGTTTCCTTCTCACGCTCGGTTCGCATCAACATGCCAGTGCCTTGGTACGTTTCCTTACCGGAAATAAAAAAGAAAAACTTCAGCATGATGATATCATGCCCATCGTGATGGCCTGTATCAGTATGGGAAAGCAGAAGGTGGGGGCCTTGATCGTGATGGAACGTAATGTCCCTCTTGACGATGTCATTCGTACCGGTGAGATTATCGATGCCAATATCAACCAGCGCCTGATAGAGAATATTTTCTTTAAGAACAGTCCTTTGCATGACGGTGCAATGGTAATCAGTAAGAAGCGTATCAAAGCTGCCGGATGTATTCTTCCTGTGTCACATAATTTGGATATACCCAAAGAACTGGGACTCCGTCATCGGGCAGCAATGGGCATATCTCAAGTCTCGGATGCTTTAGCCATTATCGTTTCCGAAGAAACCGGAGCAATTTCTGTTGCATGGCGCGGACAGTTCTATCTTCGCCAGAGTGCTGAAGAACTTGAAAGTCTGCTGACAAAGGAAAGCTAAATATCACGCTCTCATACAAAAAATGCATTTCGATCTTCCATCTTCCACCTTTTAAGAATTTTGGTTCTGATAAACAGACTCTTAGCGGGTGGAAGATGCTGTTTTTAAGGGCTTTTATCTTCCACCCCTATCTTCCATCTTCCACCCTTCATTTTAGTAAAGGAAATAAGCGTAATCTATTTATATATAGCATGATGGGTGGGCTGTTCTTTCTGCTTATACCTATAAAAGCATTTTGTTTTCCTTAGTATCTTTAGCGAAAATGGTCTGAATCTTATCCGGGCCCGCATGTCTGTGCCCATGAGCCCGGGTACGTGGGCCGATGAGCCCCGGTATGCGGGCCCATGAGCCCACGTATGCGGGCCGGAGTAAAGATCGTATGAAAAATGGTAATTATCTTGTTCATAAAGGTTTATGATATGGGGGAAATCAAGTTGGTCTCTTCCTTATTTGTGCAGGGGGAAAGGTCTTTGGGAAATTGTGTGAAGAGTAATGAATCAATAGTGTATTTGCATGTAGCTCAGTTGGATAATGCCGGACTGTTATTGATAAGATTTATAGATGAAACTGGAGGTAGAAAAATTATATTTTATTTGCAATCAACTCTTTTTTTGATTTTCTTTGCAAAAGAAAATGATGAACAATGAAATTTATCTATAGTATCTTATTTGCTTTACTTTGGATAGGGGTTACAATTACTTTTGGATCCTATCTTTATCGTATGGGTCTGCCTATTGTAAATGCAAGTGCACAAAAACTCTTGTTGCGTACAATTGATGAAGACTTGGAATGTAGATTCCGAAAATTGAATCCCAATCATGCGTACGCTACCGGAAAGAAACAAACAAAGCATAAGAAAGTAACCCTTACAGATAAAAGTGGGACTTGCAATGTATGTCAATTTGCCATTGATACTGTTTATACGGATACATCTTTTATACAGAAAGCCAAGCAATCTTTCCTGATAGAACGAAACCCTATTCATGTAGATTCTCTGAATCAGAAATGGCAGTTGAAACTTCGTATGGATGGAATCTGTGCTAAGACCGGAATAAAACTAACAAATTCTCTAAAGAACGGAGAGCGGATATCGGCATCGAGTGGGCTAAATGAACCCGATTGTTTTTTATTAGCCTATAGTACAGGGGTCGGTTATGGTATAAAAATGGATGCTTTTATAAGACCTTTTTGGGCGAGCGTTATTTTAAAAGCGCATTGGAATAATATCTGGACTTGGAGCTATGTTCTTTTTTCACTGATCTTTTGTTTGTTTTATGTTCCGGGTGTTCGTCTTTTTCTTGTTCAAGTTTTATCTAAGTTCAGAATAGTAGATAATCATGTTAAATCGCCGCAACCGCTTGTTCAACAAAAAAGTGAATTTGTTTGGGAAGTCAATGGACTTACATTTGATTATCTGGAGAGGAGTATCACTTATCGTAAACAGACTTGTATACTCCGAAAACGAGTTGCTGAGGTATTGCTGGCATTTCTTAAACCCGATCATTTGCTGTTGAATGAAGATCTGAAAAAACTATTCTGGAAAGAATTAGAGGATGTAGATTCTTGTATGGAACGCAGGAACCGACTGATTACTGATTTACGTACCGATTTAAGTAAAATAGGGGCTAATCTTGGTGTTACTTTGGTAAATGGAGGCTATCAACTCCACTTTCGTTCAGAAAATAGTAAGAAATCAGTGAAAAATCAGTGAGAAATCAGTCTTTCTCACTGGCGGTGGCCGAGATAAGCCATACCTTTGCAATAAAAACATAGAGTATGAAAAACGCAAAAATTACTATTGGACTTATCGGGCTATTGTTAATAGGTCTTGTTTCTGTGAGAAAAGAAGGAAAGGTACAAGAAGCCGGTTTACTATTGCAAAATGTGGAGGCTTTGGCTACAGGAGAGTCGTTCCCGGATGGAGAAATAGCCTGTTTCGGTGACGGATCTGTGGACTGTCCGTTCACATATCTGAAAGTTGAGGTAGTATACCGTGAAGAATAATGGGCCGTCCCATTAAACTTATCGGCTATTTATGCTTTCTGATGACACTTTGCTCATGTAAAGAGACCAAAGAGCAGCAAATATCCCGTTTGATTCACGAATGGGAAGGTAGAACGATTGTCTATCCCGCTGATTGATATAACATTCAGTGTTTTGGGAAAGGGCAGTGCCGACTATTCGTTTCCTCAAAATGAATATACCATAATGATTTGCATATTTCAAAGGGAGAAAAGGAAGCTTCAATACACATACACAGACTTGCAACCTTTGTTAATGAAGCTCCTCATACCCCATCATTATCAACCAATACGAAAGGAGGTGATGTGTGCAAAAGTAGCAAATTCTATCAAAACAGGAAAAGGTTTTTGATTCCACCTTAAAAGGAATGAGTGTCATGTTTTGGCACAAATGTCTATAATTTTTCCACACGTAGTTTAATAGTATGTAAACCTATGCAGAAACAGTTCTTTTTTATAGTAATTTTTTCATGCTTATTGTCGAGCTGTAATTTGAGGGATAATACGAATATCTCAACATTCGATAAGGTAATAGAAGTAAAATGCGAACAATCAGATACAGAATTATTGATTAATATGGGATGGATTGGTTGTGTTGATACTTTTTTAGTAATGACCCATATCGCCCAAAAGGACTTTTGCAGTGTATATTCGATACCTTCAGGAATGAAAAAAATATATGCTTATGGATCTTTAGGAAATGGTCCGGGTGAATTTCTTCAACCGATGATTACATACGCTCATGAAAACACATTTGGTTTGAACGATATCAATACGCAAACTTTGGCTGTAATGTCTTTGAATGATAGTAAAGATGGTATGGTTATTAAAGAGTTATCAAGAAATAGAGTACCTTATAAGCGTAAGAAAGGTGAACTAAATCCGGCAGATTATAACTTTGTGAAATTGGATGACAGACATTTTGTTTCGCTATTATGCGGAAAAGATGGAAGTTTCTTTTCGCTGTTAGATAGTAATTTACAACCATTACAAAGATTTGGAAATTCTCCTATTGAAGGAGAATTGTCTATGCAATCGTCACGAATGAATTTAAAGGGGTGTTTATCTGCTTATGAGGGCAATATGGTATTTACTCCTAACAAATTGCCATACCTTGCAAAATACCATTTGGAAAACGATGTCATGATAAAAGATTGGAGTTTTTATTTTGATAAATCTTTTTATGAATGTAAAAACAGCGACCTTCTGTTTAGTAAAGAAAGAAGTTTTGGACAAGTATTAGATTTAGCAATGGATGACAAGTATATTTATGTATTATATTTAGACCAGCTATTAAGTGATTATGATTTTAAAGACCCACATAAATCAATGGCAAACAAAATATTAATTTTCGACTATAAAGGATTGCCTATTGCAAAATTATTATTAGATAAAAGAATATACCGGATAGCTTTATGCACGAAGTTGCATAAAATAATAGGATTGGGTAATATGCCTGAACCTACTTTAGTATCGTTCGATAACATTCCATAATTTCAGAAGAGAGTGGGGCATTTCGCTGCGACTAAGTCCCTATATTCAAATTTATCATTTGGTCCTGTTAAGCATCATTTGTATCATTGTTAGGTATATCATGGTTTGTGAAGTTTCTGGAAGTACTTCGTTGTCTTTACTGAGCCTTCTAAAACTTTCGAACCATGAAAAAGTTCTGTCCACAATCCATCTTTTGGATGGTACTGTGAACTGTTTGGCGGCATCAGGCCTGAGTATGTTTGCAGTGTGAATAACTACCACCGGAATTATGCCAAGCGTATCAATGTGATGAGAAGTTCTTACAGTTTTGGAATCTATGGGGCTGATAGCTTTGCCAAAAGCTTTTCGGACCGATTCTCGGAGATGGTGCATCAACTCCTCAAAGACTCTTTCCAACTTCCATTTACGGAAATAGAAGTAAATGGTTTACCAAGGGCCAAATTCCTTGAGAAGCATTCGCCACTGACAGGCGGTCTTAGTAAGGTACAGCATAGCATTTATCATCTTACGTAAAGGATGTTTTCGTTTCCTTTCTTTGGTTTCTACTATATTTTTTATAACTTACCACTGTTTATCAGTTAGGTTGGTTGGATAATTACTCATAACTTATGTTTTGGTAGCCATAAAGTTAAGAAATGATATTTAATTAATCTGCTGATAAATAATATGTTATATTAATGTTTTATAATTCAAAAACAGCTTCTAAATATCTTAAAAACAATAACTGTGAATAGAAAGAATTGTCAGGTTTTTTTTCGCTATCATGATAGTCGTTTGTTATCTGTTTTTTTATTCAGATGCAGTTCGGGTGTTAATGACGGAAGTGGTGAGTAAAAGTCTTGCTGCTTCTAAAGAAATTTATTTTCGATCGGCTAAAATTGATTCGGTATATAGGAAGCATGAGGGGTATAAATACTTTCGGTTTGTGAAGAAGCTTGATGATGTGGAATTATCAAGTAACCTTGTTGAAGGCTCAGACTTGGTACTGGTTATAGTTGATGATAGATATAAATTACCTGATTGTGAACATTTGGTTAGTCTTTCTGCCGATGCATTTCCATTTATTCTCCTAGATAGTGAAGAGGATGTCTCTTTTGTTGTGTCATGTGTGGTGAAAGATTCGTTATATCGTTATCGGTTGAAAAGAGAATAGAAGGAAGGAAAGAGCTGACTGTTGTGTGGTGATGGCATTTACTGGTTGTTTTGAATTTATTGAATCATCACAACTGCCAGCTCAACAAAAAGGTGAATTTGTTTGGGAAGTCAATGGACTTACATTTGATTATCTGGAGAGGAGTATCACTTATCGTAAACAGACTTGTATACTCCGAAAACGAGTTGCTGAGGTATTGCTGGCATTTCTTAAACCCGATCATTTGCTGTTGAATGAAGATCTGAAAAAACTATTCTGGAAAGAATTAGAGGATGTAGATTCTTGTATGGAACGCAGGAACCGACTGATTACTGATTTACGTACCGATTTAAGTAAAATAGGGGCTAATCTTGGTGTTACTTTGGTAAATGGAGGCTATCAACTCCACTTTCGTTCAGAAAATAGTAAGAAATCAGTGAAAAATCAGTGAGAAATCAGTCTTTCTCACTGGCGGTGGCCGAGATAAGCCATACCTTTGCAATAAAAACATAGAGTATGAAAAACGCAAAAATTACTATTGGACTTATCGGGCTATTGTTAATAGGTCTTGTTTCTGTGAGAAAAGAAGGAAAGGTACAAGAAGCCGGTTTACTATTGCAAAATGTGGAGGCTTTGGCTACAGGAGAGTCGTTCCCGGATGGAGAAATAGCCTGTTTCGGTGACGGATCTGTGGACTGTCCGTTCACATATCTGAAAGTTGAGGTAGTATACCGTGAAGAATAATGGGACGGCCCATTAAACTTATCGGCTATTTATGCTTTCTGATGGCACTTTGCTCATGTAAAGAGACCAAAGAGCAGCAAATATCCCGTTTGATCCACGAATGGGAGGGTAGAACGATTGTCTATCCCGCTGATATGACATTCAATGTTTTGGGAAAGGACAGTGCCGGTTATTCATTTCCCCAAAATGAATATACCATAATGACTTACGTGGATTCGGTGGGCTGCACCAGTTGTAAATTGCAACTTCCTACATGGAAATATTTCATTTCTATGGTCGACACAATGGCCAATGGAAAGGTATCTTTTCTCTTTGCTTTCCATCCGAAAAACAAAAATGAAATCTCTTTTCTATTGAAAAGAGATCGATTCCTTTATCCGGTTTTTATCGATGAAAAGGGAGGTTTTGATGCTTTGAATCATTTCCCTTCGGATGTGAACTTTCAAACTTTCCTTTTGGACAGTCAGAACAGGGTGATTGCGATTGGTAATCCTGTCCATAATAAAAAGGTGCGTGACCTTTATTTGCAAATTATTACCGGACAGCAAACCGGAGTCGCTACCTCCTCCCAAACAAAAGTGGTTTTGGATAAAAACCTCGATGAAATGGGCGATTTTGATTGGAAAACTCCCCAGACTGCTACTTTTAGTTTGCGGAATCTTGGCGATCATCTTCTGATTATCGAGGACATAAATGCTTCGTGTGGCTGTACATCCGTCACTTACAGCAAGGAGCCTGTGCCTTCGGGGAAGTCTGCCGATATTCAGGTTACTTACCGTGCAGAACATCCCGAACATTTTGAGAAGACCATTACTGTATATTGTAATACTCCCACCTTTCCAATACGTTTGAAGATTCGGGGTAATGCAGTTGATAAAGAAAACTAATAGTTAACCTTAAAAAATTATGGAGAACGTTAGCCTATGGAAAAAGTTTGATTTAGAAGGCAATTGGATTGCTTTTCCGTGGAAATGATAAGCGGAATAAATAAAAAGATAATCAACTAAAGTAAGAAAATAAAATGAAGACGAAAGTTAAAGTAATGATTGCGTTCATCGCAGTGATAGTCATATCGTTTACTACTTATAATGTGTATAAAGCACAAAAAAAGAAAATGCACTTATCTGCTTTGGCAATAGCTAATGTAGAAGCTTTGGCATCATATGAATTACCTGAAGTAGTAATTACTTGTGGAGCAGAAGGTGGGCAGTGTTGGGCAATATCGGGTGATTGCTCTGTTGCTTGGATGCTCCGTTATGATGATTGTGCATTTACAGGTTATATGCGTGATTCGTGTCATACACCATGTGATTAAATTAATAAATGGGTGAGGTTATCTTTAGAAGATGGATAACCTCATCGAAAATATGTAATGTTATGAATAGAGCGAGTATTGTTTTATTGCTGATATTAATTTATGGATGTTCTTCAAAGAATCCAAAATTGGATGATGGGGTTGAAAGAATATCAGTCGATGTACATAATGTTTCTCAAGATGCTTCATTATTTATCGATAAAATTGAACTTGTACCTTTAGAAACAAATGATTCATCCTTATTACATAAGTATGGGAAAGTCATGTATGATAAAGAAACAGATGTTTATGCTGTTTACACTCGTGAACAAGTTATATTTACATTCTCGGGTAATGGCGCTTTTATAAGTAATTCGAAAAAGATGCAAGGGCAAGGACCTAATGAATATTATATGGTAGTAGACATGAAATTTAATCCCTATCTAAAAGGAATTGATTTGTTAAATCCCTATGGTGTAATATATACGTATAGTTCTGATTTTAAGTTTTTGGCCAAAAGAAAAATAAAGCCTGAATTTCCAGTTGATCATCTTATGGCATTAAGTTCTGAGGAATATATTTTTACTTATCCATTTTTGTGGACAGATCAGGAAATAACATTTGCAAATCTGGGAACACAACAGATATATAATATTAACTATAGCGGTACAATATCCAGTGGAAATTCGATGGATAAAGAGTGTTTTTATAAAATTGGAGATAGTTTTTATTTTATTCCTCATGGTATTAACTATTATTTCTATCGAATAGATACAAAAGGAATGAAACTTATTCCGATGATGTACCTTGACTTTGGTGATTCGGAGATAAAGGAAGAAGATTTACCTGGGCGTGCGATGGGTAAAAGAGTCGATTCAGATGCAGAGAGAGCGAGGATCGTAAAAGAAGCACAGGAAAGATCTCAATTTTTGAGGCATTCTAACAATCATCTTGTTCCTTTAATTAAATTCTTTAATGATGATTATGTTTATGTTTATTTTGTAAAGTCTACTCAAGGTGCCGGAAGTAACTTTATTTATAATAGGAAAACGAAAAAAAGTTTTCTGACCAAGGAAGGAAAGCCTTTTATTATGAATTTCTGTTTTGGTATAGTTGATAATGTTTTGCTTTCTATACGTCAACCTGAATATGTGTCCAGGCTTGTCGATCGACGTCTCATGTCTCCAGAAGAAATACATAAGATGGAGCAACTTAAGGAAGATGATAATCCCGTTATTATAAAATATTATTTGAAGAGATGATACGATTTGTTAATTTATTTTTGATATTTGTATTATTGGCTTCATGTAAAGAGACTGAAAATGACAGACTGATCCGTTTAATGGATGAATGGAGTGGGAAAATAATTTGCTATCCCGACAGCATGGATCTTACCTGTTATGTATCTGATTCGGTTGTAAAAAAATATAGTAGAGAAGCATCCTCTTATACAATATTAAGTTATGTGGATTCTTTAGGTTGTTTGAGTTGCAAACTTAATTTGTCTGGATGGAAAAAATTTATAGAAGAATTGGATTCGGTTTCTCCTCATAAATTAACTTGTATATTTGCTTTTAACCCTCGGAATAAAGAAGAACTTATCAAGCTTCTTAAAAAGGCTCGTTTCAATTATTTTGTTTATATTGATGAACCTGATACTCTTAATAAAATAAATGAATTTTTAGATGACGATAATTTTCGGACATTACTCCTTGATAAAGACAATAGAGTTGTGGTTATCGGGAATCCAATTCATAATCCAAGAGTGAAAGAGTTGTATAAGAGTGTTATTAAGGGAGATAATACTAACAAAATAGAGAAATCCCGAAATACTCTTATACAATTGGATAAATCTTCTGTAAACTTAGGAAATTTTGATTGGAAACAGGGAGCTCAGGCTGAATTTACGATAACTAATGTGGGAGAGTTTCCTTTAGTAATTATTGATGTGATTACATCTTGTGGTTGTCTTATGGCAGAATATCCTAAAGATCCCGTATTTCCAGGTAAGAACATGGTACTGAAATTAAAGTATGAAGCTGAGTTCCCTGAGCATTTTGAGAAGACCATTACTGTATATTGTAATACTCCTACCTCTCCAATACGTTTGAAGATTCGGGGTAATGCGGTTGATAAAGAAAACTAATAGTTAACCTTAAAAATTATGGAGAACGTTAGCCTATGGAAAAAGTTTGCTTTAGAAGGCAATGGGGTTACTTTTCCGTGGAAATGATAAAACGGAGTTAATGAAGTAATAATCGGCTAAAAAATGAAAACAAAAATAATGATTGCATTTGTTCTATGTGCGTCATGTCATCGGAAAGAGAATCGCTTACGAGAACAAATTGTGATTGATTTATTATCCAATGTGTAAGATACTTTGAAATATTCTTCTTTTGTAGATTCTATAAGTTATGTATCATTGGAGACAACAGACCAGTACCTTGTTGGTTCTTTTGGGGGGATGGGGGAATTATTCTCTTTTTCAATACTGGAAAGTGTCAATTGGAAAATAAAAGTTTTTTGGGTTTTTAAAGTGTTATCGAAAGGAAACGTTTTGGCAATGTGACTGAGACTTTCTTCCTCCTGAAGGGGATAATAACGATTATCAACTAAAAGATGGGGAAGTTGATTCTCTTTTTGACATTGTTTGAATGATTATTATTTATTACTTTCTTTTAAATATTAGTACAATTGCTTATCTTTAGATCGTAATCTAATTATTAGCTTATGAAAACGGTATTATTTTTAATTATAGGCTTTTGTCTATTCTCTTGTGTGCACAAAGGAAGGATGGCGGGAGACAAAGCTATCTGTTTGGATTCTATTGTTATACAAAAGGAGCTTCGATTCTCAAGTCTTTTTGAAAAACCGGAAATTATTATTTTGGATGATGATACCATTGTTGGCAATATTGACAAACTGTTGGCAAAGGACTCTTTGCTTCTTATTTTAGATAAAGAATTGAATGCTCTCCACGTATTTGATCGAAGCGGAGAATTTAAGTATAATATCGGAAGCCAGGGGAGTGGTCCGGGAGAGTATACGTTGCTGTGTGATTTTACCCTTGATAAGGAAGGGAATGTCTATGCCTTAGATTTTACCAGGCAGATTGTGTATTGTTATTCTTTATCCGGTCAGTTTTTCGGCTCTTCATCGTTGAATCGTGATGAAGGTCAAAGCCATTATATACACTATAATCAGGGTGATTTATACACAGATTTACATTCAAAATCGGGTGAAGACGCCATGATGAGGAAAGTTGATTTGAAGGGGGGGCAAACAGAAAGAAAATATTTTTCTGTAAATGTTAATAATGAAGGATGGAGGCAGATTCAAGGGCATTCTCCTTTCTGTTTACCTTTGGAAAAGGAATTATGCTTTTCTCCTTTGTATTCAAAGGATATATTATGTTTACAGGGTGACCGGGAAGATATCTGGCTGAAATTTGTAACGGACGCTTGGATGGATAAAAAGACACTTGATAAAATAGATGTGAATAAAGGAGAAACTCTTCGGTATTTAGTAGAATCCGGTAAGGTACATAGCTTGATATTTTTGGCTCATGTGAAAAATGATTATCTTTTTAAGTATCAGAAAGGTTATCAAACTTATTATGGTTTATTGAGTGCGTCTCGGGACTCTTGTTCTATATTCAATGGGTGTGTTGATGATTGGGTGTACAGGGCGAAGGGGGACGATGTACATATCATTCCTAATTTGATAACTTATGACGAGAAGGGAGTGTATGGCTGTCTTGATATGTACACTATGCCTTTGTTTTTGTCGTTAGTGAGATCGGGGCAAGTGAATGAGAGTTTGGATAGGATTTTAGAACTGAAGAATTTGACAGAGAATTCTAATCCATTGGTATTTTATTATCCTGCAAAAGAATAGATATCTTAGAAATAATAACTATGAATAGAAAACGGTATTTCGTTTTTTCTTTGTCTGCTATCACGATAATCGTTTGTTATCTGCTTCTTTATTCAGATGCAGTTCGGGTGTTGATAACAGAAATAGTACGTCAAAGTCTCACTACTTCTGAAGAAATTTATTTTCGATCGGCTAAAATCGATTCGATATATAGAAAGCATGAGGGGTATAAATACTTTCGGTTTGTGAAGAAGCTTGATGATGTGGAATTATCGAGTAACTTTGTTGAAGGCTCAGATTCGGTACTGGTTATAGTTGATGACAGATATAAATTACCTGATTGTGACCATTTGGTTAGTCTTCCTGCCGATGCGTTTCCATTTGTTTTCACAGATAGTGAAGAAAGTATTTCTTTTGTCGTTTCATGTGTGGCGAAAGATTCGTTATATCGTTATCGGTTGAAAAAAGAATAGGAGGAAGAAGAGAATTGGCTGTTTGACAGTATTTACTGGTTAAATTTTTATATTATGAGAAACTTCAGTTTAGTAGTATTGGGAATATTGTTTACGTATTGTGTTTCATCTTGTCAGAAACAGATTGATAAGGGGTTTGAAATGACGGTCGATCTGTCTATTTCTAATCCATATCTGCCGATGTCTGTATTGGTGGACACCATTGAGTCTGTCAGGCTGCAATTACCTTCTCCTTATTTTTGGGGTATGGTCGATAATGTAATTTCAAAAGATTCTTGTTATTACATTTCGGATAGAAAGCAAGAAATGGCATTCCGGTTTGATAAGAATGGTACTTTTTTGAATACGATTGGTCAGCGGGGTGAGGGACCGGGAGAGTATAGAGAGATGGACTCTTTTTTCGTAGGAAAAGATTGTGTTTATGTCTGTGATATGGGTAAACGGACTATTTATTCTTACGGTTTTGATGGAGAATTTCGTCATTCGTTGAGCTTCCCTTATTCTCTTGTTTTCAATGATGTTGTTGAGTTGCCGGATGGCCGTTTTCTCTGCCATCGTCCTTCTGAAGATGAGAATTGTAAGGGACTTTGGATTCTGGATCAGAAAGGGAGAAGAGTGAAGAATTTGTTAGAATATGAAAAGGGGATTCCTTATGTGCATTCTGCTTGGAATACACTGTGTGCTCAAGAGGATGGAACCATAAAAATTTATAATCCGGTAGATGGAAGCTATTATCAATATGATGCTGTGAATGATACAGTGGTAAGAACCATGAGGCAGAAGTCTAATTTGCCTATGTTGGCGGATTTTCACTGCTCGGACCGGGAATTGTACGAGACGAAAGAGGAGTGTACATACAGTCTTTTCACGGTGGATGGAAAGAATCTTGTTTTCTCTCTTTGGTCTTTTAATTCAGCAAATAAGGGAATGTGGTCTGTCTATTTTAAGAAGGATGGGCGGATAGAGCAAGGAAATTTGACCAAGATGGATATTCCGGGATATTCGGAAATGGGACGTCCGGTTTCATCTAATATCCCTAATACATTTGTCACAGTTTATACGGATGAATTCCCGGATGATGCATTTCCGTCCGCTTATCAGCAACAGGAGATAAATGAGCAAACTGCGATACTTAGTCTTTTGAGATTAAAATGACTATTCTGTTGATTTTTAAATAATAATCACAATATAAACTAAATTTAAGATATGCATATCATTAAAGTGATATTTAGTCTTGCACTAATATTGAATATTTGCGTTAGTTGTCATGAAAATGATGACACCGCATACTTCAATGGTAAAATTCAAACGATTGAAGATAGTATCAAAGACACGAAGAAAGCTACATTGAAAATACTTCCATTGGATGGAGCGAATTTTGGATGGCTATCCACATACGACTCACTGATGTTTTTTATGAATCCTAAATTACCGGATCGCTTTTATAATATATTTAATGTAGACACCGGAAAAGAAATAGGCACTTTTTGTTATAGAGGAAGTGGTCCTGGGGAAGTTGCCGCTTTGGGTCCGATTTTTCATTTCTTTAAAGAAAAAGGGGATCTGAAAACTCTACTGTTCGCTCCTAATGAAGAGAAGCTATTTATCTGGAATATAACTCAGTCGATCAAGCGGGACACCACTGTTATGGATAAGCAAATCTCCTATCCCTGGAGAGAGGAGAATGGAGGTGCTCCATACTATTTGATGTTTCTGAAGGATGAAAATACATTAATTACAGAGTTACAGTCGTTCCCGCTTAATGATAAAGAAGCTACTTTGCCCGCTTATCAAAAACGGACACTTGACACGAATAAGTTGCTGAAGAGCTTTTCAAGCTATAAGAAGTCGATAAGGAATGATGAAGCTTCCATTCTGCCGGAGTCTTTTTTCTACTCGAATGATGCCATTAAACCGGATGGAACTAAAGTGGTGCAAGCTATGGTTCATCTTGCGCAATTGAATATTCTGGATCTTGAAACAGGTCATGTGAGCGGCTATCGTTTGGAAGGTGAACCGGACTTTTCTGTTTTTAAAAGTGATGAAAAAATAAAGTCGTATTTTACAAGGGTTCAGGCGGATGACAATTACATATATGCAGTATATTGGGGAAAAGAGCGTTGGGAACGTTTTGAGACTCCACACATGAATATCATTCATGTATATGATTGGGATGGGAATCTGATACAAAAAATAGAGACGGATTATAGCATTGGGCAGATGTGGATAGATCCTATCCGAAATAGATTATATGTGACAAATCCCCAAATAGATGACGTGCTTTATTTAGACCTGGATGATTTCTTGGTTCCTAACACAGGCTTATGAATTCATCAACTAAAATAATAGGATTGCCTCCGATGTCAAATTCAATCCTAAAACATGAATATCTTAGAATGAATAAGTCTGAATAGAAAATAAGCATTTTTTTTACTATGAAATATATACTGTTTATCCTGTTAGTTTTAACTTTGGCAGCTTGTCAATCGGAGAAAGATAGGCGGTTGGAATATGCTTTGGAATTTGCCGGCGATAATCGCGTGGAGCTTGAAAAGGTATTAGAACATTATAGAACTGATCCGGAAAAATTGGAGGCAGCTCGTTTTTTAATTCGTAATATGCCGGGATGGTATTCTTATGAAGGAAATGAACTTGATTCTATTCACCATTTATTAGTTGGGGTTTGTGAAGGGCGTCCTATATCTAAAAGGGAGAAGAATAAATGGAACAGAATTTCCTTTGACTCTCTCTCCAAGATATATGACGCCCAAGTGATAACAGCGGAATATTTGATAGATAATATAGACCTGGCTTTTGAAGTTTGGAGGAAATATCCTTGGAATAGAAATTTGCCGTTCGATGATTTTTGCGAACTGATATTACCTTACAGAATAGCCGATGAACCTTTATCGGATTGGCGTAAATTGTATTATGAAGATTATGGAACTCTACTCGATTCTCTTTATAAGGGGGATGATGTTATTGAAGCTTCTAAGATCATTGACGGGAAACTGAGAAAGCTGTATTACATCTACAATACTGATTTTCGGATACCTCACTTGGATGCTGTTTTTCTTTATCATAATCGGATTGGTTATTGTCGTGAAGCATGCGACCTGACAATATATGCTATGCGTGCTTGTGGAATTCCTGTTGCGACCGACTATTTTGCTTATTCACCCGATTATCAACATTATCATTGTTGGACGATGTTGCGTGACACAACGGGAACTTTTCTTCAATTCGGATTTAATGAGTTTGAAGCGTCACGTGATACCTTACGGCATGACGGAAGGAAAAAGGGGAAGGTGTATCGCTATTGTTTTGGCGTACAACCTGAGAAAATCTCCGGGATTTCGGGCAATAAACGGTTGTATCCTGTGTTTAGAAATAGATTTGTGAAAGATGTGACATCTGAATATTTTGGAAGCAATGATACGACAATACCGATACAAATACCTGGAGAGCAATACATCTACTTAGGGATATTCAGTCCCGGCGGATGGATTCCTGTAGATATGGCACTTGGTAATGCGGGTAAGGTTACTTTCCGGGATATAGAACCCGATGTGATTTATCAGACTCTTTATCAGGGAGATGGAGGAAAACTTTATCCGGCGGGATATCCGTTCATATCTAAAAGGGGAGGTGAGTTTGTTTTGCTGAAACCCAATATCGATTTGATGAAGGAAGCTATATTAAGGCGGAAAATGCCTCAGCAAAAGACAATTGCGGAATGGGCTTATCGAGCAGTTATAGGGGCAAAGATTGAAGCTGCCAGTGATTTGTCATTTATACATGCAGATCTGTTATGGCAATTTGAGGATACGCTTACCACTAATTATTGCATATTAACTCCGCCTTCAAGAAAGAAGCATAGGTATGTGCGGTATGTTGCTCCGGCAGGGAAAAGAATGGAGTTGGCGGAACTGGCACTATTTAAGGATTCACTGTGTCAGGAGAAGATTCGGTTGAGGAGGATAAACAGTATAGAACCGATTGCAAAATTAGAGTATGTTACAGATGGCAATATATTGACTTATTTTCAGGCACGTGATACATCTTCTTATCTGGCCTATGATCTGGGAGAAAGTATGCCGATTGAAAGAATTGTTTTCTCTCCGCGTAACGATGATAATTACATTTGGCCCGGGGATAATTATGAGTTATTCTATCAAGACGGAATCAATGGATGGAAGTCATTAGGCAGGAAAGTGGCGACGGAAAGAAAAATTGAATTTTTAGTTCCGCAGAATGCCTTATTGTGGTTGAGAAACTGTACCAAAGGACGGGAAGAACAGGTTTTTATCTATAAAAATGGAAGGCAAACTTTTACGTTTGATTTATAAAAGTCGGGTGTGCGATGGCATACAGGTGGATATGTTATATATTTGTGGGTCTAATCTTAATTGGTGTACTATGGAGATATTGCTATTAAAAGACATGCGACTTAAACTTACAGCCGTTTTAGGAATATTATTCTTGGTTGTTTCATGCCAAAGACAACCGGAGGAGGTGTTTATTCCTGTTTTACCGTTAGATTTAACTTCTGCTACTTCTGTTCCTTATCAGGTGGTACGGACTGATTATTTATTCTCTTATCCGGAGTGTATGTGGATAGATGGTGATTGCTTGATTGTTCAAGATAAACGGGCTGTTACCAAACTTTTCCATCTGATAAACTTGACGGATGGGTTATTGAAAGAAGAGTTTTGTCTTTGGGGAGATGGACCGGGGGAATATTCGGATGCAACTTTGAATACTGTATGGGACCGGACAAAAGGAACTTTATCTTATTTTAGTGCCAATAAAAGGGCTCTGGTAACTTATCGTAAATATGGAGACTTTTTTAAATATAGTGATAGTCACTCTTTAAGGGGAATGGAAGGAAGCAAAGATACACATTTTAAAGAAATGATTCCTTGTGGTAAGCATTATATCGCCTTAGGGGAGCGTGGCATATTTCAACAGAGGCGTTTTGCCGTATTGGATAGTGCTTGCCAGATTATGAACCAATTGGGAAACTACCCCGCATTGTCAGATTTGCTGGTGGATCCGGAGAATGATTTGCAAAAGATGCTATTTGATCCTGCTTTGTTTAAGATATCTCCCGACTGGGGAAAAGCCGTTTTTGCAACTTATAGGGGTGCGTTAATTCAGTTCTATGATTTAAAGGGGCTGCCCGATTCAATACATCATGTGTACTCCAGGCAACTGGAGGTACCTATCAAAAAGTCGCAAATCTCAAAAGAACATGAGGGGTGGGTTTATGGCTTTGAGGATGTTTCTGTGACTGATAGTGCCGTTTATGCTATTTACAATGGAGAAACAGCAGAAGAGAATCCTTTGTTAGGGAAAAAAAATTTAGTATTTGACTGGCAAGGCAACCTTCAGAAGATATATCAGTTAGATTTAAACTTGCGTTGTTTGACAATTGATGAACGCAGACATTGTATTTATGCCGTTGGTTACACAGAAGAAGATGGCTTCTTTTTGGTGACTATAAATATGTAATAATAAAGATGTGTGCTTATTACTAACTGGATGAATTAATATTGTTAATTCTGTTGTGAACCTCTTTTTTCCTGAGGACTGAAAGGTTTAGTTCATCATCAGACTCATATACGGTTGCATCTCGCACAGTATTTTTTCTGATAGTTCACCGATGGTCATTCGGGTGTGTGCTCCCGGTAAGCGGACCTCACTGGTCATGCACTTTCCATTGCAAAGATAATAATATCCGTTATTGGCTGACAATTGTTCATCGGTCAGTTCAATGTTCATTTCTATTTCCGGATGACTGGCTGCGTAGAGCTGAAGAACTGTCCGGGCATCAATGACACGTGCCATTCCTAATGTTTCGTTGGGCAGGGAGGCTACAGGAGGAAGTTGAAGAATGATCCGGTCGGTGCCATTCCTTAGCCCGGCCCGGCAGAGCAATTGTGCCCGGACAGCTTCATTGTCAGCAAATAACTCGTTGATATACGAGGTGTTATCGTGTTTATAGACAACAGCTATACCCGTTATTCGATTGTCCTTTCGGGCTACGAGAGCGGTATTTTGTGTCAAGGCAAGATCGGCAAGAACTACTTTGAAATCAGTAGACGTATGTTGTAAACAACAGGTACGTTCTGATAATTTGCCGTTCAAATATTGATAAACATCTTCTTGGTATTCTGTAACTTCCTCAATGCTGCCCGTTTCCGAATCGGCAGGTAATTCTGAAAGAGAGAAGGATTGGTGAGAGATGCGGAAAACCGGGGCATAACCTGCTTTTGCATAATAACCGAACAACCAGGGTTCAGCGGGAATAAGCGTACTAAACAGGACACCGTTGCGGAGCATACGTGCAAAACTTTGTGACAGTAGTTCGCGCATCACTCCTTTGCTTCGATAGTCGGGATGAGTGCATGCGCCGGATATGTATGAAGTAGGCACGGTTTGACCACAAAACGTCATGGGATAAGGGAGCATTTGGAGCGCAGCAATCACTTCTTCGCCACTTTGGATGGCTAAGTTGACTTCGTTGTTATAACGAAGCCGGAAGTAGAGTTCGATGAATGCTTCGCTATCATCGAAACACAATTTCCATAATGATTTTACCTGTTCTCTTATCATCAGTATGCTACCATTTTATCATTTCTACAGGTTGTTCTTTCAAACAAGCCATATATTTCTCCAGAATCGTTTCCGGGTGATATGAGAGCTTAGCTTTACGCAACCCTTCTATTCCCAAATCTTCTTCACGGTTGATGTAAATATATTGTTCGGGGATGTGGTTGGCAAATTCGTAATTGATCATGGCATAAGCTCCATCAATATTCGTATCTGCTTTTTCCACATGTACACCGAAGGTTTCTTTATTGATCGGCATGCCGAAAGTAAAAGCTACAATCTGACCATTGACATGCAGGATACCTCCCGTTAATCCTAACTCTTCGAAATGGTTGAGGGCATAGAGCAAAGCACGGCGCTCGTTTCCGGTTCCCTCCTGCTGGTCACAGTCATTGGCTTTGCACCATTTTGCTTCCAGTTCCAGACATTCCTGAATTCTGTCTTTGGTGATCGGAGTGTATTCGTAATCAGGGTATGTGTTGCGAAATTTGTTGATGTGATTCCGCTTTGACTGGAATTTTTTTCCCTTCAGTGTTGCGAGATCGCTGCGCAAATAAATGTAGTCGGCATAATCACGGTCAACCGTGAATCCAAACTGACCGGGCATGATAGCCTCAAGGTCTTCGCGCATACACGAACAGACACCCAGCATACAAAAAGGTTCGCCCTCCTGCCGGGCATCCTCAACCAGTTCGTTCAATACCTTTTCGAGGTTTCCTTCACCGACAGGCATCATATAAGCCAGTTCATCACCGGCCCAAAATTTGAAAACCAGAAAATTGTCGACTATGGCAAACTTGGTGTGATACAAGAACCGCCAGCTGCATAAGTTTGAAAAAGATAGGTCGCAGTTGCGGCGACAACTATTCATCGTGTAAGCTGTGATGGTATCCTTATCCTGGATCGTTATATCTTTGAATGCGATCATAAAGTTTTTGTTTCCTAATTAACTGTTTATATATAACAAAGATAAAACGATTTTGTTAGAGAATGCCTAACATTCGTAAAATAGTTGGAGTCAACAATGCGGTAAATATACCGTTGAGTGTTAAGCCAAGACTTGCATAGGCTCCGTATTTGCTACTGATGTCCATAGCCGTTGAGGTGCCGACGGCATGTGCGGCCGTACCCATGGAGAGCCCTTGAGCTATAGGACTACCTACGTGCATGATTTTCATGGTCTTGAAACCTAATACAGCACCCAGCAGACCTACACATACTACTACAGCTGCTGTCAGTGACGGAATTCCCCCCAATGTTTTAGTGACTTCCATAGCAATCGGAGTGGTTACCGATTTAGGAGCAAGTGACAGAATTACTTCCTGCGAGGCTCCCATTAACTTGGCTATCAATACTACTGATATCACACCGACGATACAGCCGGCCAATTGGGACAGAATGATGGGAAGCAGCTGCTTTTTAATGGTTTCAAGTTGCAGATATAAAGGAACTCCAAGTGCTACGACTGCCGGCTTCAGCCAAAATTCAATCAGATGTCCACCCTGATTGTAAGTCTCAAAAGAGATGTTTGTTATTTTGAGGAAGATAATAATGACTGCAATAGTCAACAGGATCGGATTTAGCAACAGAATTCCTGTCTTTTTCTGTAAAAGCTTGGCAAAGAAGTAAATCCCAAAAGTGATTGCCAACAGGAAAAATTCATTTTCTAAATAGTTCATTTGAGTTTACGTGTTAATTGATGAACCCATCCGGTGATGACAAGCACCAGCAGGGTACTGACTAAGGTAGCTATCACAATCGGCCAGAATTGCGCCGCAATGATGTCGAAATACAACATCAGGGCCACTCCCGGGGGGATGAAGAAGAAACCAAGATTAGCAACCAGAAAGTCGGACATTCCTTGCACCCAATGCAATTTGATCCAACCTAATTTTAAAAAAAGGGTGAGCAGCAACATCCCGATGATGCTGGACGGGAGCTTAATTCCCGTGAGATAAACAATCAATTCACCCAAAGCCAAACAGCCAAATAAAATGGCACACTGACGTATCATACTATTACCTATTGAATTTTGAAAACGTTGCAAAGTTATGAAAAATAGAGTTAGGGTATCAACTAATATGGTACGAAGATTCTTTTTTAACAGTGGGCAACTACAAAAAAATCAAGAAAAAGTAAACGAAATGGATTACTTTATCTATTTTTGCAAAATGAAAAACGAATATACATAACGAATATTAACTACTAAAAACAGAATTGACATGAAAAAGAGTTTGTTAATCAGTGTTTTTGCAACACTGGCAATGATGATTTCTTTAAATGCATTTGCACAAGAAAAAGCGACAGGTAAGGCTTATAAAGCAATTCAAAAGGACGAAAAAGTAATCAACAAAGATTTGCAGAAAAAAGCGATTAAAGAAGCCCGCAAAGAGGCGAAAGCACTGGCAAAAGAAGGCTTCAAGACTCCGGTTGGAAAATTGCCGTTGGACAAACAGCTGGAAAATTCATGGGAAAAACAGATGGAAATCGATATGAATGGCAATCCATATTGGTATATAGCAACTGCAAGAGTGATTGGTGGAAATCAGTCGGCTGCGGCTATGCAGGCAACCAATACTGCTAAGATTGACATTGCCGGACAGGTTCAGACAAAGGTGACTCAACTGATTGAATCGAAGGTTGCCAATGACGATATGGGACAGGAAGAAGCGGCCAGCCTGTCGAGTGCTGTAGCTGCCGGAAAAAGTATTATCAGCGGAACGTTGGGGCGCACTATTCCTTTGGTGGAAGTGTACAGGACATTGCCAAATAAAAATGTTGAGGTAATGGTTACCATTGGTTACAGTCTGGAGGCGGCAAACAAAGTTGCTGTCAAAGCGCTTAGCGAAGAATTGGCTAAAAAATCACCGGAACTGGCTAAAGAACTGGATAAACTTGCTCAGTGAGTTTTAATATAAAAAGGCAAACTGAATGAACATAAACAGGCTATTAGGAATTTTAGCTGTACTTTTATTGACCGCTGCCAGCGCTCTTTATGCCCAGAAACCCGTAAAAGTGAAAGGTGTACAAGGGCGTTGGCAGGTCAGCGATGACATCACATTGAAGCAGGCGGAAGAGCGTGCTTTTATGGAAGCAAAGAAAGCTGCTTTGCAAAAGGCGGGCGTGATGGAGAATGTGTGGTCTGTTTTTGGGCAGATTACCCAGGAAGACGGACAGGAGCTCCACGAAGCTTATTCGCAAATGAATGTGCTTGCTATCGGAGGAATGGTGAATATTACTAATAAAAAGGTAGAAGAGGTTTGGGACACAGATACACGCAGTTTGTATAAGGTAGTAACCATCGATGCCGAAGTGCAGAAAGAGGATAAACCGGACAGTTCGTATGCTCTCGAAGTGAAAGGGGTGGAGACACTCTATCGTGAGGGGGATGTGTTTCACTGTAAATTGACTGTACATGGTACGGATTCATACTTGAAGTTTTTCTGGTTCGACAGTAATGGGGGAGCTTTGCTTTATCCTAATAGTTACGAACCCAATACGTTGTTGAAAGCCGGCAAAGAATATTCGATTCCTTTCAGTAATGCTGTGGACTATCGTATGGAGAAACAGCATAACAAGGAGAGCGAGAAGATAAATATGATGATGGTGGCAACTAAAGAGGATATTCCGTTTACTAAAGAGGTCACTTATCAGAATGTATTAGAGTGGGTGTACTCTATTCCGGCAGTTCAGCGTTGTGCTTTTTATGATATGGTACTTATAAAATAGTGGTTCCCGAACTACTGACCGTTAATCATTAATCACTTATTATGATGAAAACGAAATATTACTTTTCTTTCGTTTTTGCGTCACTCTTTCTGGTTCCATCCGTTGCTATGGCACAGGATGTGAACTATCAGAAGGAGTTTGATAATTTCCAAAAGAAACAGCAGAAAGAATATAAAGACTTTAAAAATAAAGCAGACGAAGAGTTTGCCACATTTCTGAAGGAAGCGTGGCAAAAGTATAATGCCTCTGTGGGGGATTCAATGCCGACACGACCGGAACCGGTGAAACCGACACTTTTCGATAAAAAGAAACCTGTCCCTGCTCCGGTAGAGATTAAGCCGGCGGCTCCCAAAATACCTGTGTCCGATAGACCGGGAGTAGGGGATAAAGTAAATGTGGAAGTTAAAAAGCCGGATCTGCCTGCGGTAGCAGATAAGCCGGCACCCGGTGTCTATGTACCGGGTAAACCTTATATTCCTGTGAAAGTTGATATCCCGGTTCCGCTGCCCGGAAGTTCGGTGCGGCGCAATGTGGTTGAGTTCTATGGTACTCAGTTTGAGGTGGCTACGGATATTATTGAAGACTTTGTACTGGGGGGGACAAGCGAGAGTAAAGTTGCGGCTGCTTGGAGCCGGTTGTGTAAAGCCGATCACGAGCAATTGATTAACGATTGCGTCCGTTTGAAGAATGAGCACCGGATGAACGACTGGGCATTCTTGCTGTTCATTAAACAGTTAGGGGTACAAATGTGTGGTGCTGTCCGGAAAGATGATGTTGCTTTTTTACAGATGTTTATTCTCAATAAATGTGGATATAAGGTGCGTCTGTCTAAAATAAACGATAAGCTGAAGTTGTTGGTGGCTCCGGCAGGAACTATATTCGGTGTTCCGTATATTACTTTCAAGGGTGTCAAGTACTATGTGTTTGAAGCAGATAAGGGCGGTTCGATGGCTGTTTATACCTACAGTCAGGATTTTGCCAATGCCAAGAATCTGGTGTGTATGGATTTGAACGCTGTGCCACAGTTCGGTATGCAAGAGTTGGGTAAAACAGTGTCTCCTTCGGAAAAATCTCTTCTTCAAATCAATGCGGTTGTCAATAAGAACCTGATGGACTTTTATAAAGATTATCCGCAATGTGAGGTTGCTGTCTACTATAAAACACCCATGAGCAAAGAGTTGAAGAGTGCCCTTTACCCGTCTTTACAGACAGCTATAAAGGGAAAATCAGAGAAGGATGCTGCGAACATTCTGATTGATTTTGTACAGAATTCATTTCAATATCAGACAGATGGTGAACAATTTGGCTATGAAAAGCCTTTCTTCATGGACGAGAACTTTTATTATCCGGCTTGTGACTGTGAGGACCGTGCCATCTTGTTCTCCAATCTGGTGAAAGACTTGATGGGATTGGACGCTGTGCTGCTCGACTATCCGAACCATATCGCTTCGGCTGTCCGGTTCAACGAAGAAATCTCGGGTGACTACATCTTGCTGGATGGTAAAAAATATCTTATATGTGATCCTACTTATATCGGTGCACCGATAGGAATGTGTATGGATCGTTTCAAGAGTGTAGCTCCGGAAATAATCCGTTAGTGTTAAATATTATAATAATTGCAGGTTCGGGGTAAAAAATACCCCGAATTGCAATGTTGATATTGCAATATTGTGTACTTTTGCGGCGTGAAATAACACACCCTACTGAATTTATATACAATATTAAATATCTATGCTTAATTTAATTAACTCTATCGTTGCGCGTGCGCAAGCTAATCGCCAGCGCATTGTCCTTCCCGAAGGTACAGAGGAACGTACCTTGAAAGCTGCCAATCAGATTTTGACAGATGAAGTTGCAGATTTGATTCTTTTGGGTAATCCGGAAGAAATTAATGCTGCCGCTGCCAAATGGGGACTCGGAAATATCAACAGGGCCACTATTATTGATCCTGAGAATCATCCGAAGAAAGAAGAATATGCGCAATTGTTGTGCGAACTCCGTAAGAAAAAAGGTATGACTATCGAAGAAGCCCGTAAATTGGTACTCGATCCGTTGTATCTGGGCTGTCTGATCATTAAAAGTGGTGACGCTGACGGACAATTGGCGGGTGCCCGTAATACTACGGGAGATGTGCTTCGTCCGGCTCTCCAGATTATAAAGACATCTCCGGGGATTACATGTGTGTCGGGTGCTATGCTGCTGTTGACACATGCACCGGAATGCGGTCAGAATGGTCTGCTGGTGATGGGGGATGTTGCTGTAACTCCGGTTCCGGACGCTTCACAACTGGCACAGATTGCCGTTTGTACAGCGCGTACTGCTCAGGCGGTAGCAGGAATAGCTGATCCGAAAGTGGCAATGCTTAGTTTCTCTACTAAAGGTTCGGCAAAGCATGAAAATGTGGACAAGGTGGTAGAGGCATTGAAATTAGCTAAAGAGATGGCACCCGATTTGAATATCGATGGTGAAATGCAGGCGGATGCTGCTCTGGTTCCTTCGGTAGGTGCGAGCAAGGCTCCCGGTTCTCCGGTTGCCGGTGAGGCAAATGTGCTGATTGTGCCGAGTCTGGAAGTTGGTAATATTTCTTATAAACTGGTGCAGCGTTTGGGACATGCCGATGCTGTAGGCCCGATTCTTCAGGGTATTGCCCGCCCGGTAAACGATCTTTCACGCGGATGTTCTATTGAAGACGTATACAGAATGATTGCAATCACAGCCAATCAGGCGATTGCTGCAAAGAATGGTAAATAATTAAATCGAAAATCAGATATGAAAGTTTTAGTGTTGAACTGTGGTAGTTCATCTATCAAATACAAGCTGTTCGATATGGACAGCAAAGAAGTGATTGCCCAGGGAGGAATCGAAAAAATCGGTTTGAAAGATTCATTCCTGAAACTGACTTTGCCCAACGGTGAGAAGAAAATCCTTGAGAAGGATATTCCGGAACATACTGTAGGGGTAGAGTTCATCCTGAATACCTTGGTAAGCCCGGAATATGGCGCTATCAAATCACTTGAAGAGATCAATGCCGTAGGTCATCGTATGGTACACGGGGGTGAACGCTTCAGTAAATCAGTATTACTGACTAAAGAAGTGCTTGAAGCTTTCGCTGCCTGCAACGATCTGGCTCCCCTCCACAATCCTGCTAACCTGAAAGGAGTTGATGCCATTACGGCTATTCTGCCGAATGTTCCGCAAATCGGTGTATTCGACACTGCATTCCACCAAACCATGCCGGAATATGCATACCTGTATGCTATTCCTTATGAATTGTACAAAAAGTACGGTGTACGTCGTTATGGTTTCCACGGAACTTCCCATCGTTACGTTTCACAGCGCGTGTGCGAATATCTGGGGATTAAACCGGAAGGACTGAAACTGATTACTTGCCATATCGGAAATGGTGGTTCGATCGCCGCTATCAAAGATGGCAAATGTATCGATACCTCTATGGGATTGACACCGTTGGAAGGTTTGATGATGGGTACCCGTTCTGGTGATATCGATGCCGGAGCTGTAACATTCATTATGGATAAGGAAGGTTTGACAACTACAGGCATTTCCAACCTGTTGAATAAGAAAAGCGGTGTGGCTGGTATGATGAACGGTTCAAGTGATATGCGTGACTTGGAGGCTGCCGTTGCAAAAGGTGATCCTCAGGCTATCTTGACAGAACAGATGTATTTCTACCGCATTAAGAAATATATTGGTGCATATGCTGCTGCTTTAGGAGGCGTAGACGTTATCCTGTTCACAGGTGGTGTCGGTGAAAATCAGGCAACTTGCCGTGCCGGTGTTTGTGAAGGACTGGAATTTCTGGGCGTGAAACTCGACGCTGAAAAGAATAAGGTTCGTGGTGAAGAGGCCATTATCTCAGCTGATGACTCAAGAGTGAAGGTAGTGGTGATCCCTACAGACGAAGAATTGCTGATTGCGTCTGATACAATGGCTATCCTGGATAAATAAAGGTTGATAAGTAATATAGAGGAAAGGCCGGAGGCGGAGATTTATTCTCTGTACTCCGGCTTTTTATATAGTTTGGGTGTGGAGGGAGGCAATCCGTTTTTGAGCGCTAAGCAGCCGGGGACGAGCTATTTAACAGAATATTCATACCCCTTTCTCCTTTTCTTCATTTTAAAAGTTTTATCTTTGCTATCACTAACTCAAATAAACTTAAATGATACAAGAATGAAACGACTTTTTTATTTCTTTCTTTTTGTCTGTGTGGCAGTTATTGCGAATGCTCAGGCAAAATATGTTTTCTATTTCATTGCTGATGGAATGGGTGTGAACCAAGTAAATGGTACGGAGATGTACCGTGCCGAAATCCAGAAAGGGCGCATTGGTGTGGAGCCTTTGCTTTTCACCCGGTTTCCCGTCGGAACGATGGCTACTACTTTTTCTGCTACCAACTCTGTGACAGATTCTTCTGCTGCCGGGACAGCCCTTTCAACCGGTGAAAAGACCTATAATGGTGCTATTGGCATGGATGATCAGAAGAATCCCTTACAGACTGTTGCCGAGAAAGCTAAGAAAGCCGGCAAGAAGGTTGGGGTTACTACCAGTGTAAGCGTCGATCATGCTACTCCTGCTGCTTTCTATGCACACCAGCCGGATCGTAATATGTATTATGAAATAGCTACCGATCTTCCTAAAGCCGGTTTTGACTTTTATGCCGGTGCCGGTTTCCTGAAACCGACTACTACTTACGACAAAAAAGAAGCTCCGAGCGTTTTCCCGATGTTTGAAGAAGCCGGTTACACCATTGCCCGTGGATATAACGATTATAAGGCTAAAGCTGCCACAGCCGGTAAGATGATTTTGATTCAGGAGGAAGGTGCTGATGCGGGTTCTTTGCCTTATGCTATCGACAGTAAAGAAGGTGACTTAACCCTCACACAGATAACGGAAAGCGCGATTGATTTTCTGACCAAAGGAAAAAATAAAGGTTTCTTCCTGATGGTAGAAGGTGGTAAGATAGACTGGGCATGCCATGGAAATGATGCTGCTACAGTGTTCCACGAAGTAGCCGATATGGATAATGCGATCAAAGTTGCTTATGAATTTTACAAAAAACATCCGAAAGAAACCCTGATTGTAGTAACTGCCGATCATGAGACAGGTGGTATGGCATTGGGAACCGGAAGATACGCTCTGAATCTTAAAGCACTTGAAAACCAGAAGGCATCTGCTGAAGAATTGTCTAAGAAGATCAGTGATTTGCGCAAAGCTAAGAACAACCATGTGGCTTGGGAAGACGTTAAAAATCTGTTGTCCGAACAGATGGGCTTCTGGTCTGTACTTCCTATCTCGTGGGAGCAGGAAAAGAAACTGCGTGACGAATATGAAAAGTCATTCGTGAAAAATAAAGTAGAATTTGCCGAGAGTATGTATGCCAAGACCGAACCGATGGCAGCCAAAGCCAAAGAGGTGATGGATCAGATCGCTATGGTAGGCTGGACCAGCGGTGGGCATTCTGCAGGATATGTGCCGGTGTTTGCTATCGGTGCCGGTTCTGATCTGTTCATCGGTAAAATGGATAATACAGAGATTCCGAGACGCATTGCAAAAGCGGGCGGATATAAGTAACCGGCAGGTAAGTTCACCATAGAGCCCGCAGAGTATACAGAGGATTTGTTGATATACGTATTAATAAACTCTGTGTACTCTGTGTGTTTTGTAATGAACTTGCCTCGTTGACGTTAATTTATCCTCAATATTCTCTATCTTTCAAAGAATTTCTTTAGCTTTGTCTTGTAAACTTTCAAAGAAATATAGAAATGACTAAGTTTGAAATAGAAGAAAAGATAGTAGATATGCTCAAAACCGTATTCGATCCCGAGATACCGGTAAACGTATACGATCTGGGACTGATCTACAAGATAGACGTCGCCGAAGAGGGAGAGGTTTCTATCGATATGACCCTGACTGCTCCTAATTGTCCTGCGGCAGATTTCATTATGGAAGATGTACGGCAGAAAGTAGAGTCAATTGAAGGAGTGAATTCTGCCACTATCAATCTGGTTTTTGAGCCGGAGTGGGACAAAGATATGATGAGTGAAGAGGCTAAACTGGAACTGGGCTTTTTATAATCGTTACTGTTTTACCTCTATTCTTAAACGATCCATTCTTACAGTATGAAGAACGTATATTTCCTTTCTGATGCCCACTTGGGTTCACGTGCCATAGAGCACGGACGTACACAGGAGCGGCGCCTGGTCAATTTTCTCGACAGCATAAAACATAAAGCTGCCGCGGTATATCTGCTGGGTGACATGTTCGACTTTTGGTATGAGTTCCGTTTGGTGGTGCCCAAAGGTTATACCCGTTTTTTAGGAAAACTCTCTGAACTGACTGATATGGGAGTAGAGGTGCATTTCTTTACGGGCAACCATGATCTTTGGTGTGGCGATTACCTGACCAGGGAGTGTGGGGTGACGATTCACCGTGAGCCGGTGACTACGGAAATCTATGGGAAAGAGTTCTATTTGGCGCATGGTGACGGACTGGGCGATCCGGACAAAAAATTTAAGTTATTGCGCACGATGTTCCATAGTCGTACGTTGCAGACTTTATTTTCCGCCATTCATCCCCGTTGGAGTATGGATTTAGGACTGAATTGGGCCAAACATAGCCGATTGAAACGTGAAGGGGGGAAAGAGCCTGATTATATGGGTGAAGACAAGGAGTTCTTGGTGCTTTACACAAAGGAGTATCTGAAAAATCATCCCAATATAAACTTCTTCATCTACGGTCACCGTCACATTGAACTTGACTTGATGTTAAGTGCTACCGCACGTATACTTATTCTGGGCGACTGGATCAATTATTTCTCCTATGCGGTGTTTGATGGTGAGAACCTGTTTCTTGAGAATTACATCGAGGGAGAAACACAGCTTTAATTTTCCGGAGTCAGTTGCCGGAGACGAATCAGATAAGCCCTTCATCAGCAAAACTATAAAAACAACCGTCGCAGACAATGATATGATCCGTCAGGGTAATGTTCATTGTTTGCGATGCTTTTTGTATAGCTGCCGTCAGGCGTTTGTCTTCCTGGCTTGGTTTTGCATTGCCCGACGGATGATTGTGAATCAAAGCTATCTGTGTGGCACGTCCTATCAGGGCTTCCCGCAAGATGGTACGTACATCGGCGTATGTTCCGTCAATCCCCCCAGTACTGATACGTAATTTGCTGATTACTTTGCATGCCTGATTCAAAAGTAGGATCCAGAACTCCTCTTGTGGCAGGTCGCACATTAATGGGTGGAACAGCCTGTAAATGTCCTCTGAGCATCTGACTTGTTCACGCTCTTTGCTTTCCTGTAGTTTGCGCCTTTTCCCCAGTTCAAGAGCTGCCATGATAGTAAGACTTTTGGCGGGTCCCATGCCCTTGAACGAGGAAAAGTCCCGTACTTCCCATTTTCCCAGTTCATTCAGGTTATTGTCGCAAGAGGCAAGTACCCTTCTCGTCAGTTCAACGGCACTCTCTTCCGTATTGCCCGAACCTATCAAGATGCCCAATAGCTCGGCGTCGCTCAATGCTTCGGCACCTTTTGCCATCATTTTTTCGCGTGGCCTATCGGCTTTGGACCACTGGTTGATGTTTAGTTTTTGTTTGTTTTTCATAAGTCGGATAGAGAGTGTTTGTATTCTTTTTATATCAACAACTGAAAGACAGCCTTTTTTATTTATAGAAGTTCTTGCGGAAAGCCTCAAACTCGTTTCTTCCCAATACACAGCGTTCCCACCACGCACGCCAGAATCCCGTTCCGTATCCGATAAGTTGGATGAAAGAGGCAGCGATGGAATAGATGCCGATGCGTAAACTTTTGTTTTGCAGCGCAGAATCCAGACAGACCAGCAATGTATAAAGCAGAATCGGGACAAGACTGAACAGGCAGAAGGGAGTACATAATAGCAGAAGTGTAACTCCTAATGTGAATGCAGCCGGTAGCAGGTGGACGACTTTCAGCGATTCGGGATATTTTTTATAGAGGTTGATACGCGCAATGCCGGAGTTGTGTACTTGCTTGAAGAACTTCTTAAAATCTGTGCGCCGTTTGTGGTATACCCAGGCACCGGGAAAGAGACGGCATCGGTATCCTCCTTTGAAAATGCGAATGCTGAAATCGATGTCTTCGCCGAAGCGCATATTAGAGAAACCTCCCAATGCCTGATAGACTTCACGGCGGACACCCATATTGAAACTTCGCGGATAGAACTTATCCATTTTCTTTTTACCCCCGCGTATGCCTCCGGTAGTGAAGAAAGAAGTCATCGAATAATTGATCGCTTTCTGTATATCAGTGAAAGAACTATGTGCCCGGTCCGGTCCGCCAAAGGCATCGGCCGGGGTGGCAGAAAGTTCCTGTTCCACTGCATCGAAGTATCCTTCGGGAAGGATACAGTCCGAATCTAATATGATAAGGTAGTCCCCTCCGCTGCGTTCGGCCCCGTAATTACGGGTCTGTCCCGGGCCGGAGTTTGGTTTGGCGTAATAATGTATGTCCAGTTTCCCTTGATATTTATTTACTATCGCTTCGCAAGGGACAGATGATCCGTCTTCTACCACTATGACTTCGAAATCCTTGAAATGTTGGGTAGTGAGGCTTTGCAATAATTCGTCCACTTCATCGGGACGATTGTAAACGGGGATAATAACGGAGTATCGCATAGGTTTAATGATAATCGGTTGTTGACTTGCAAATATATGCCATTATTTTTCGATAACCGTCATGGATGGTAATAAAAAAATGCGGCCCCTATTCCCGTAAGGGATAGAGACCACATTTTTTTTCGGCAGTTAACCTGTTTATGCTTTTACACGACCTACATAAGAGCCGTCACGAGTATCGATTTCGATTGTTTCGCCTTCGTTGATAAATAGCGGAACACGAACGGTTGCACCTGATTCTACAGTAGCCGGTTTCAATGTGTTAGTAGCTGTATCCCCTTTCATGCCCGGTTCTGTATAAGTAACCTTCATCTGAACTTTGATAGGCATATCAGCGTAAAGTACGGTTTCAGTAGAAGCATCAGATACTACTTCCAGAACGGCACCTTCCAACAGGAAGTCTACACCGTTGATCAAGTCGTGGGCAATCGGGTGTTGGTCGAAAGTTTCCTGATTCATAAAGATATAGTCTTCACCTTCTTTATATAAGAACTGGTAGGGACGACGTTCTACACGTACATCTTCCAACTTTTCACCGATGTTGAAGCGACGTTCGAGAACGTATCCGCTTACCACATCTTTCAGTTTAGTACGCATGAAAGTGTTACCTTTTCCAGGTTTAACGTGGAGGAATTCGATACAGAAATACAGTTTGCCATCCATGCGGATACAAGTTCCGTTCTTGATGTCTTGAGCATTAATCATACTTGATATTCTTTATTTTATAGATTGTTATTGAGTTATCTTCGAACCTTTTCGGGTGCAAAAGTAATCTAAATCGGCAAAAAACACAAAATGTTTTGACTAAAAATGACTTAACTCTTGGTTTATTTAAAAAAAGTGCCTATTTTTGCAGCCCGAATCCGTAGAAATAATAACATAAAACAAGATACAGTAATGAAAAGAACATTTCAACCCTCTAACAGAAAGAGAAAAAACAAACACGGTTTCCGTGAGAGAATGGCTACAGCTAACGGTCGTAGAGTATTGGCTGCGCGTCGCGCTAAAGGTCGTAAGAAACTGACTGTTTCTGACGAATACAACGGAGTGAAGGCATAAGTATTAGCCATAGCAAACGAATAAGAAGAAGTGAAGGAAGATTCCTTTGCTTCTTTTTGTTTTAATAAGCTTTTATCAAAAACTCAGTGAAACTCTGTGATACTGTGTAGCGAAAATAGTATCTTTGTCCGGATTAACAGCTTATAATTATGACGATAAAAGAATTTTTTTCTTTCAAAGCCAATAGATTCTTCTGGGTAAACATCATAGCCATGGTTGTGGTGGCTGTGCTCATTGTGTTCGGCGCACTTAAAGGATTGGATATATACACACGCCATGGCCAAGCTGTAGTGGTGCCCGACGTAAAAGGGATGTCTGTAAGCGAGGCTGAAAAGATGTTCCGGGATCAGGGACTGACTTATGTTGTGTCCGATTCCAATTATGTAAAGAACAAACCGTCCGGCATCATTCTTGATCTTAATCCGTCGGTCGGGCAGAAAGTGAAAGAAGGACGAACGATCTACCTCACAATAAATACACTCAGTACTCCTTTGTGCGTAGTGCCCGATGTGGCCGATAACAGCTCCGTGCGTCAGGCACAGGCAAAGTTAATGGCTGCTGGTTTTAAGCTGACCGAGAACCGGATGGTGAGCGGAGAGAAGGACTGGGTATATGGTGTCATTTATCAGGGACACCAGTTGCAGATTGGAGATAAAGCTCCTATTGGTGCTACTTTGACTCTGATGGTGGGTGACGGGGTGCAATCTGCCGGAGCCGATTCGGTCGATATGGTAGAAGATGCTGCCATTTCTGCTGATGATTCTGGTACTGAAGACGATTCCTGGTTTTAATGTAAGAAACGTATACGTAGAAAAAACGCATGATAGAAGAATTGCCTGACGAACTTGAACAGGACGAATTGGATGATATAGAACCTGTAGGTGATGAGAACCAGCTCTACGAGCATTTCCGTGTGGTAGTGGACAAAGGGCAGGCGATGGTCCGGGTAGATAAATATTTGTTTGAACGCATCGTCAATGCTTCGCGCAATCGCATACAGAAGGCTGCTGAAGACGGTTTTGTCATGGCTAACGGCAAGCCCGTGAAGAGTAGCTATAAGGTGAAACCGCTGGATGTGATTACGGTGATGATGGATCGTCCCCGCTACGATAATGAGATTATTCCTGAAGACATTCCCTTGAATATTGTCTACGAAGACAAATACCTGATGGTGGTGAACAAGCCTGCCGGGCTGGTTGTGCACCCCGGACACGGAAACTATCATGGTACATTGGTCAATGCCATCGCCTGGCATCTGAAAGATAATCCGGACTATGATGCTAACGACCCTCATGTGGGATTGGTACATCGCATCGATAAAGATACTTCGGGGTTACTGGTCATTGCTAAAACTCCGGATGCCAAAACCAATTTGGGCATTCAGTTTTTCAACAAGACTACCAAACGCAGATACCGTGCACTCGTATGGGGAATTGTCGATCAGGACGAAGGTACCATCGTGGGGAGTATCGCCCGTAATCCGAAAGACCGGATGCAAATGGCCGTTATGCCCGACCCGGCTCAAGGAAAACATGCTGTCACCCATTACCGGGTACTTGAGCGTCTGGGATATGTCACTCTGGTGGAATGTATTCTTGAAACAGGGCGTACGCACCAGATACGCGTACACATGAAGCATATCGGTCACGTACTCTTTAATGACGAACGGTATGGAGGTCACGAAATCCTGAAGGGAACTCACTTTAGTAAATACAAACAATTTGTAAACAATTGCTTCGACACTTGTCCGCGGCAGGCCTTGCACGCCATGACGCTGGGGTTTGTGCATCCCGTCACTGGTGAAGAGATGCATTTCACTTCGGAGTTGCCGGATGATATGACCCGGTTGATAGAGAAGTGGCGAGGCTATATTAGCAACAGAGATTTAGAATGAAACGCAACATTGCCATCGTGGCAGGAGGCGATACCTCCGAAATCGTAGTTTCCCTGCGTAGTGCACAGGGCATTTACTCCTTCATTGATAAGGAGAAGTATAATTTGTACATCGTAGAAATGGAAGGCCGTCGCTGGGAAGTGCAGTTGCCGGACGGAAGTAAAACGCCGGTAGACAGAAACGACTTTAGTTTTATGAATGGGGCGGAGAAGGTTGTATTCGACTTTGCCTATATCACCATTCATGGGACGCCGGGTGAAGACGGACGTTTGCAGGGGTATTTCGACATGATGCGCATTCCGTATTCGTGTTGTGGTGTATTGGCTGCTGCCATCACTTACGATAAGTTTGTCTGCAACCAGTATCTCAAGGCATTTGGCGTACGTATCTCCGAATCATTGTTGTTGCGTCAGGGACAGACTGTTTCCGATGAGGATGTGATAGAGAAGATCGGTCTGCCTTGCTTCATCAAACCCAATTTAGGAGGGTCCAGTTTTGGAGTGACAAAGGTAAAAACGCGCGAACAAATTCAGCCGGCCATCGCTAAAGCTTTCGGCGAAGCGGAAGAGGTAATGATAGAAGCTTTTATGGCCGGAACAGAATTGACTTGCGGTTGTTATAAGACGAAAGAAAAATCGGTCGTTTTCCCGTTGACTGAGGTAGTGACGCATAATGAGTTTTTCGATTACGATGCGAAGTACAACGGACAAGTAGACGAAATCACTCCGGCACGTGTATCGGAAGAACTGACCAAACGGGTACAGGCATTGACTTCGGCTATCTATGATATATTGGGATGTTCGGGCATTATCCGCGTAGACTATATCATTACGGAAGGTGAAAAGATTAATCTTTTGGAGGTGAATACCACACCGGGTATGACCGCTACCAGCTTCATTCCCCAACAGGTGCGTGCTGCCGGAATGGATATAAAAGATGTAATGACTGATATTATTGAGAATAAATTTTAACTGTAAGCTGTGAGCAATGGGCTACAGGCTGCACAAACCGCAAGTTTGGTGTGGTATAAGATAGCGTGGCTCTCGTAGCTTATACAAAGAATGAAAGCTATGAATACAACCGAGTTTGATGAAATCCGTCCTTACAACGACGAAGAGCTCCCCGGAGTTTTCGAAGAACTGATTGCCGATCCGGCTTTTCAGAAAGTGGTTGCCGGGGTGATACCGGATGTTCCCTTTGAGATGTTGGCACAAAAGATGCGTGCCTGCAAAACGAAACTGGAATTTCAGAAGACCTTCTGTTACGGTCTGCTGTGGAAACTGGCGGGGGAGTGTACTGATGGTATCTCATTAGATCATACGGCTATTCCGGACAAGAGTAAGGCATACACATACATTTCGAATCACCGGGATATAATCCTCGATTCCGGCTTCTTGTCGGTACTGTTAGTCGACCAGGGGATGGATACGGTGGAAATTGCCATTGGTGATAACCTGCTGATTTATCCGTGGATCAAAAAGTTTGTCCGGGTCAATAAATCATTTATCGTACAGCGCGCACTGACTATGCGGCAAATGCTTGAATCATCGGCACGTATGTCCCGTTATATGCACTATACGATTGGTCAAAAGAACCAGTCCATCTGGATTGCACAGCGTGAAGGACGTGCCAAGGACTCCAATGACCGCACTCAGGACAGTGTGCTCAAGATGCTTGCGATGGGTGGAGAGGGTGATGTAGTGGATCGTCTGATGGAGATGAATATTGCTCCTCTTGCTATTTCTTACGAATATGATCCTTGCGATTACCTGAAAGCACAGGAGTTCCAGTTGAAACGTGATATAGAGGGGTATAAGAAGACCATGGAAGACGATCTGAAAAATATGCAGACCGGTCTGTTTGGTTATAAAGGTAAGGTACACTTCCAGACCGGGGCCTGCCTCAATGATTTGCTTTCGACAGTGGATCGTTCTTTGCCTAAGCCTGAGTTGTTTACACGCATCTCTACATGGATCGACGAACGCATTCATGGCAATTATCGACTCTACCCGGGCAATTATGTGGCTCATGACTTGCTGACCGGCAAAAATGATTTTGAGTCCCATTATACATTGGCCGACAAACAACGTTTCGAAGCCTATATGGAGAAACAGCTTGGAAAGATTGAGATACCCGATAAGGATATTCCATTCTTGCGTGAAAAGTTGTTGCTGATGTATGCTAATCCGCTTGTGAATTACTTAGCTGCACGTCAATGAGAATATGGGTGCTGCATATCGCCCGACTTGTATTGCTCTCTGCTTTCCTGATCTCCTGTAATGAAGAAGAGGGAGCCTCTTACCCTCCTGTGAAACTGGAGTTTCTGACCGCTGAGGCGGGAGCAGACGGTACTTTGCAAACATTGGTAACGGATAAGGGAGAGCGTCTGGTGGTGGCAGAAGACCGCACCCGGACGGAATTATTCCCGAATGGAAGTAGCCGCGTGGTGAGTAATTATGAAGTAATCTCGTCCGCCGGTGGGCAGAAGGAGGTGCGGATTTATGCATTGGCCAATACTGTATCTCCTGCCCCGGTACCCGCTGCGGAGTTCGGAAATGGTTTGAAACTGGACCCGGTTGATGTGCTGAGTATCTGGATGGGGCGTGATTTTCTGAATATGACCCTCTCCATCAAAGCACAAAGTGAGAAACACAGGTTCCATTTCATTGAAGAGTCCGTTGTGAGGGATGCCGTAACAGGGCGGTTAACTGTCCGTTTGATGCTCTATCATGATAATGGAGGAGATATGGAAGCCTATACCAAGCGGGCTTATGTCTCGGTACCGTTGGGCCGGTATGCGGCAAGTGCTGCCGAACCGGCAATGATTTATTTCAGCTTGCATACGTATGACGGGAAGGTGAAGACCTATCAGTTTGAGTACGTACCCAGTCACTAATCATTAATTACTAAAAAGTTGTGTTTTGAATTTATTATTTAATTCTGTAGAGATGTGTATGATTGTATTGGGTGGAGTATATTTAAGTGATATTGGAAAGCGTTTTTGTTATTAAACGACTTTAGATATTATTCTTATTTTGTGTTCTCATTTCACCATGTCTTGAGAATTTATTAAAACTAATAAAATATTATATAAAATAATATTTTATTAGTTTATTTATGTGTATATTGTGACCATTAAACGATATTTGATTAATCTTAAAAAAGAAGCTTATGAAAAAGAACATTTAATTGGGGAGTGTTTTGTTATTTATTATGGTTATCACATTGGGAGTCTCTATATCAAGAACTCAGAATGTGAATTCCGATTTGTTTTCTTTGGTTGGCGTGGAACAGCTATCTTATGCTGAGGTTATTGGCCCTGTTGAAGTAACTTGTAGTGGAGGTAGTTCTGGTACTTGTTTCAAAATGGGATATCAAGAGGGATTATATGGTACTTGTTACTTCTTTTGTACTTTTACTGGATATCAAAGCGACTATTGTAGTTCTTGGTATGTTAACTTAGTGAATTTTTGTACAATAATAGGGGGGATCTAAACGTATCGATATAAAATGATTTTGAGGGTTATGTATAACTTTTGAGAGCAGAAACTATGAATTTGAGTAAAAAGTGTTAATATACAATGTGCTAATGTATTATAGCTTTTTACTCAAATTGTTTTAATATTTATTTCTCTGAGGCTTAAATTATGAAAAATATACTTGTTTTTATTATTATAGCAATGGGACTTGCAGCATGTAGGCGTTCGTCTACAATCACTCCAAGAGATGTAAAGGGCATAAAGACAGTAAATATAGATAAAAATAATGTAGTTTCTATCTATGATATTTTTTCTAAGGTGGAAATAATTCCTTTAGAGATGACTGAGGAGTCTGCATTAGGCTATCCTCTAAGAAAAATTTTAGTGAATGATGGAAATTATTATGTTTTAGATTACACTCAAAATACAATCTTTAAATTTGACTCTTGTGGCAAATATTTAGATAAGATTAATAAATTAGGCTCTGCTCCAGAAGAGTATACTTTATTATATGATTTCAGTTTTAATCCTTATAACCAAAATTTGGAATTAATGTCTGCTATGGGATATATTAATATTTATGATCATTCTGGGGAATTTTTTAAGCAGCGTGTAAATTTACCCAAAACAGTACATTCTATTAACTATTTTGCAAATTTATCTCCCGACAAATATGTTTTCTTTAGTAACACAAAAGAAGGTAATAAGATTATGCTTTATGATATAAAAGAGAAAAAAATAACTTCTGAGAATTATGATGTACCAAGTTTTATTTTTACTAATACCCCTTATCATCATTCTTATAGTCCATTTTATATGCATAATGATACTGTTTGCTTTGTGCAAGCTTATAATGGCGATGTATTTACCATTTGTGAAGATGGAACTCTGAAACCTAGATTTCAATGGAATTTTATGGAATATAATTTTGATATTTCGACTCTTAAAGAGGAGTCGATCGAATTTTATGTTAATCATAGTCGTAACGTAAGTAGCCATTATGCAACATGTTTTTTAGCTTATGGTGAGAATTCTGATTATTATATAACTCGTTTTAGACTGAAGAAGAGATATTACCATTTGATATTAAATAAAAAAGAAGGGACCTGTCTCACATTTAATTCTTTGAAGGAGGGGTGTGACTGTTTCCCGTTTTTAATGGATAATAATTATCTCTACTTTTATGTAAGCCCTCGGGAACTAAATTTTGCATTGAATCCAGATGTACTTAATAGTAGAGACCGATTGAAATTTGAAACTGTAACTTTTGACGATAATCCAATAATAATTAAATATACATTTAAATGACAGAAATGAGAATAAAAGTGATTTTGTTTTCTGGCCTTTTGATGGCTTTTTCGATTTTAATAATAACAGTTATAATATTATTTATGTGCGCAAATATTACTCAGAAACCAAAAGAAGAAGATAATCCTGACTTTGGAATAGAGAGAATGTATATTGAGGATAATATTTATGAGGCCAGTATGAATAATGGTTTAGAGTTAGATTTGCCTTGGATTCATTTAGATACAGTATTTGTCTGCTATTATTCTGCTCAATCATGTGGCATTTGTGTTGAGTATGCTTTAAATAAGATAAAAGAGTCCTTTGAGCCTACTGATATGGGGCAATGTGTATGGTTTTTAACTTCTGATTTTAATCCTAAAATGAAATTTAGTGAGGAAGGGACAATAAATCTTGGTAAGAAAAAAAGTGGATTAAAAATAGAAGGCTCCATGTATGTATGTTATTTTTTGCTGATAAATGGAAAGGTCCAACATCTTTTTATACCTGAAAAAAAATTCCCTAATTATACAGATATTTATCTGAAAACAATGAAAAAACGATATTTCTAGGAACTTGTTTGAGGAATAATTTCTGAGTTGTAAAATTGTAATATAATATATTGGGCTTTAATTAAATATTGTTTCCTAACTTCTTGATTATTATGGGATAACTTGATGTAAACACAATGGGTATTGTTAAAATATGGTAATCGAATTATTGACATCTCTTTCGATGTTGACAATCAACTTTGGGGAAAGAAACAATATGCAGCAATGCTGCTCAGTAGATTTACAACAAGATTTGAAAAGCTTATGTTTGGAATGCCCTATTTGGACGATGTTCTTTAGTTCATCATTGATAGTTTCGGTGATAGATTTTTTCTTGAGCAATATTCTGTCGTGAATGCTCATAGGTGTTCTCCGGTGTGTTGCTGTTGAGTAGGGTAATCAATTGTATTCAGTTAATAAACAACTTTTTGAGGAGTTTTTGATTATATGTCCTTTGTTTTCGATAATGATCATAGGAAATCAGATGGAGAAACAGGTGAGTCAAATGTGTGTATACATATTGCTGATAATAATGTTCCAAACGTCTGTAATCTAAGGTATGAAACATAATGAGAATTGAATCACCTACGGCATTCTTGGATTTTGGTGATATTTCTGCTTTTGAGAAGTGTTTCAGAATTTATGTTATATTTTTCAACAGGGTATCAAAAAACTAACAGAAATCATTTGTTAAACAGAATATTTCAATAACTTTGTTTTCAGCAAACATAGCGATAAGAGACTTGAAAATGTTATAATTAAGCATTATAACTTTGCGGGTATTATTGTTATTTATCAAATAATCAAACGATTAAATCCTGTTGAACTCACGTCGTTATAGAATCAAACAATTACTAAATTATATGTCGAAAATGAATTCAATGCTTATGGGAATATGGTTTTTATTGTCATCTCTCTTTTCTTGCCAGCAGTCGAAAGGGGATTTCAAGACAGTGCCGGTAAAGGAGTTTGCTTCACTGATTCAGGACGAGAGCGTACAGCGGTTGGATGTCCGTACAATGGCCGAGTACTCTGAAGGCCATATCCCGGGGACTATCAATATCAATGTGCTTGATGATTCGTTTGCCGCTATGGCAGACTCTACGCTTCAGAAAGATAAGCCGGTAGCTTTGTATTGCCGTAGTGGTAAGCGCAGCAAGAAAGCGGCTGTCATCCTCAGTGAGAAAGGTTATAAAGTTTACGAACTGGATAAGGGATTTAATGCCTGGCAGGAAGCGGGAGAGAAAGTAGAGAAATAACGATCAACGATGAACAGCAATCATGTGCAACCCTGTTCATCGTTGATCGTTCATTGTTATTATAGATTTTCCAACAGTCTTTTCAATACTACTGTTGCTGATATTTCGCGGTTTGCAGCTTCTGGGATCACAATGGATTGCGGGCTCTCGATAACATCGTCCGTCACAATCATGTTCCGTCTTACCGGAAGGCAATGCATGAAGTAGGCGTTGTTGGTTACGGCCATTTGGCGTTCGCCTACGGTCCAGTTGCGGTCTGTACTCAAAATCTGTCCGTAGTTGTCACCTGTGTAGGCTGCCCAGTTCTTGGCATATATAAAGTCGGCTCCTTCGAATGCTTTCATCTGGTCATATTCTACCCGTGCGTTTCCTACAAACTCCGGGTCGAGTTCATAACCTTCAGGGTGGGTGATGACAAATTCATAGTCAGTGGCATTCATCCATTCGGCAAACGAGTTGGGGACCGCCTGTGGCAATGGACGCGGATGCGGTGCCCAGGTCATTACTACTTTCGGACGGGCAGTCTTTTTATATTCTTCGATGGTGATAAGATCGGCAAAGCTCTGCAACGGATGGCGGGTGGCCGCTTCCATGGAGAATACCGGGCGTCCGGAATGTTGTATAAACTGATTGATGATTACTTCGTTATAGTCGTACTCGCGGTTCTCGAAGCGGGCAAACGAACGTACACCGATAATGTCGCAATAACATCCCATGACCGGAATGGCTTCCAACAGATGCTCTGGTTTGTCGCCGTCCATGATGACGCCACGTTCCGTTTCCAGCTTCCAGGCTCCCTGGTTGATGTCCAGCACAATTACGTTCATACCCAGGTTAAGCGCAGCTTTCTGAGTGCTGAGGCGGGTGCGGAGGCTGGAGTTAAAGAAGATCATCAACAGGGTTTTATTACGTCCCAGTTCTACATATTTAAACCGGTCTTTCTTGATCTCGAATGATTCGGCCAGGGCTGATTTCAGGTCGCCGATGTCTTGTACGCAAGTAAATTTCTTCATAATTGTCTTTGTTAGAATGAATATACCTTTCCGCAAAGGTATGATAAAATTTTCAATTGGCAGACTGTGCCCATGAAAGATACTCCGTTTGCCGTGGGGACAGGAAAGTGCTGTTGGCCAGATAATCCTTATTGTTAGCATAGATAAAGAGCACACTGCCCTTTTTAATCGTGTCGATTATCGGTTTGGCAAGTGTCTGCGGCAGGGCAGGACAACCCAGGCTTCGTCCCAGGCGGCCGGCAGAAGCGGCTATGTTAGGGTTGGCATAAGCGGCGCCGTGCATCACGATGGCACGTTGTTTGGCTTGGTCATTAATTCCTTTTTCCAGTCCGTTCAGTACCAGAGAGTAGCCGTTGCGCCCCTGATATGTATTTTCTGTCAGGTAAAAGCCAAGTGAACTTTTGTATGAACCGTTTTTATTGGAGAAAGAAGTTGCATAGTTCTCTCCGCTGTTTCTGCCATGTGATACGACAGAGGTATAAAGCAATTTCTTGTTTTTCATATCGAGCACATAGAGGCGCTTCTCGGTAGATGGTTTAGAAAAGTCTATCAGCGTCATGATAGACTTGCTTTTCTGCTCAATTTTCCGGTAGCCGGTGACTGCCTGACGGAAGGCTGTATAGCTTACGATACCATCCAGGTGCATATCGTCGAACAGTTGATCCACTTCGTCCGTTTCGGGAGTGGAGGCAACGGATACAGGTTCACTGACCGGTACACGGCTGGGTGTTTCTGCCAAAGGAAGAAGAAACAACAGGAGAAATAGAAATACTTTTTGCATAGGAAACAGAGAAAAATAACGGCGCAAAGATACGGATTTCTATTCCAAAACAAAAATAATTGTCTCATTTACAGGTGCCCAGTCGAAAATAAACTTCGAATGTGAGGTGGCATTCCGTACACACATGTGCGAACGGGGGGTGGTGCCCAGTGACGGACTGTACTCGATGAGTGCTTTGCGTGGCTCGTTTACCGGGACTCCGTGAATGTATCCTCCGTCCGAGAACCGGCTTGCGTAAGGTGCAAAGCCTCCGGTAGCGGTAGAACCGTCTTTGAGGAATATCATACGTGCCTTTTTCTCCTGCAATACGAAGATGCCTAACGGGGTTTCCTGTGCATACGGCGGGCGGTGTCGTCCGGTGGTGGCGGGGTTCATGCTGCGTACAGCCCATCGGGCCTCACCGGTTTGTTCCAGTGTTGCTATGTTCTGGTCTCTCCGGTCTATCATGATTGCTTTGGTGAAACGGGTCGTATCCGGGAGTACTTTGACGTATTTCTTGGGTACATACCACTCTTCGCCTATGTAGATGGGAGATACCTTGACGAACTTTTCTCCGTCTGCCAGAAAACGTACCAGCGAACCGTCTTCTCCATAACGTTCGGGTACCAGTGTATCGGTGAGCAGATAGAGCGGAACGGACTGGTAACGCTCTATGCCCAGGGTGTCGGCAATGCGTTTGTAAGCATTCCGTTTGTAGTGGCGCACCAATGGGGCTTCACCGTTCCGATTCTTATAGTTTTGCAGGATACCCCATCGAGAGGGCTCTTGCTGGATATTTTCGAGCAGAGCCAGACGTTCTTTGATCTTATCCCACTGGAAACTGCGGGTGGTATCTTTGTACGGGTAAGTATCTTCAAGGGTATATTTGTCGTAGAGCAGGTCTTTCACAATCTCTATCTGCTCTGCCGAGATAGCCTTGGGCTTCTCTTCGGGAGGTGTTTGTTCCAGTGAATCTGCTACAGTAACCGTTTCGGGCTGTAGCGGATTTGTTTTGTTTTCTCTGTTGCATGCGCAGAAAAGGAAGAGGAGGGAGAACAAGTATATATGGGCTGTTTGCTTCATAATGGGATGGGTTAAGGGTTTATTTACAAATATAATATTTTTTATAAGGAATAGCAAAGCGTTTTGTTTTCGTATTATTAATAATTTGCATATTTGCCCTTTGTTTTGTCAAGAGCAAGTTTACACTTCTTTAACGTGAGGTCTTGCCGGATTAAACTATTTATACTTTTCGGATTTTGCGCGGAGGAGTTATGCCGGATGTAACCGCGATAATAAGGTGAAGATGCCGTCTCCGTCTCCGGAAGCAACCGTCTTTGGGCCGGAACACCGGCTCTTCCGGCACGGAATACCGGCTCTGTTGAGGGGAAACACCGGCTCTGTCTTTCGGAAATGCAGCCTTTGAAAAAAAGAAAGGGGGAGGCAGCGGCCTCTCCCTTTTATCGCATTCTAAATAGAATGTAATGTATGATTGTATTTACAAAGATAGCATAATCCGGGGGCAAAGTCAAGTTTTGAACCGGTTATTTTGCGGATTTCGCCTGAATAAAGATCATCGGCGCGTTTGTCCGTCACCTTCGATGATCCATTTGTAGGAAGTGATCTCTTCCAGTCCCATCGGGCCACGGGCGTGCAACTTCTGTGTACTGATGCCGATCTCTGCTCCCAACCCAAATTGTGCTCCGTCGGTAAACGCCGTAGATACATTGGTATATACACATGCTGCATCTACCATCCGGGTAAAAAGGGCGGCGCGTTCCCGATTTTCAGTGACGATGCTCTCGCTGTGGCGGGAACTGTACTCTTGAATATGTCCGAGTGCGTCTTCAAAACTACAGACTGTCTTGATCGCCATTTTATAGTCCAGGAACTCTGTTCCGAAACTTTCGGGTGTAGCCGGTTTCAATCCTTTGGCAGGATAATGTCCTTCAAGTGCCTGATAAGCCAACGGATCAGCGTAGATAGTCACATTGCTTGCTTTGAGCTTCTCGCATAGCGCAGGCAGGTCGGACAATCTGCTCTTATGAATGATCACACAATCGAGTGCGTTGCAGACGCTGACACGGCGTGTTTTGGCGTTGTGAATGATGGCTGCTCCCTTAGTAGTGTCTCCGTATTCGTCAAAATATGTATGGCAGATGCCTGCACCTGTTTCTATCACCGGTATGGTGGCATTCTGTCGCACGAAGTTGATCAGGCTACTGCTACCGCGGGGAATAAGCAGATCTACATATCCGGCGGCATGCAAAAGTTCGTTGGTCGCTTCGCGGTCAGCCGGCAGCAACTCGACGGTGTGGGTGTCTGCATCAAACAGCCGGAGCACATTATGTATCACTTCTACGATGGCGCGATTCGAAAAGTCGGCATCGCTACCGCCTTTTAAAATACAGGCGTTACCACTTTTCAGGCAAAGCGAAAAGACATCGAAACTGACGTTAGGACGTGCTTCGTAGATGATACCGATAACTCCGAAGGGCACACTTACTTTTGTCAGCTTCATTCCGTTGGGCCGGATGCTTTCTTTCAGGACCCTGCCCAGCGGTGAGGGGAGTGTCGCTACGTTCCGTATGTCGGAGGAAATTCCTTTCAACCGTTCTTCGGTCAGTTTCAGCCGGTCGTATTTCGGATTGTCGGGTGACATCCGATCCAGGTCTTTCCGGTTTTCGGAAAGGATATACGGCGTTTGTGCCAAAGCAGCATCCGCTACGGCGTTCAATATCCGGTTTATTTGTTCGTCGGGCAATAATGCTAAACGACGGCTGGCTGCTTGTACGGCAGCAAATGTATCATTCAGGTTCATACGCAATTCGTTTATTCGATATAAAGGTAGTCATAATGGACTACTGCTTTTTTTCCATGTTTTCCGATGGCGTCCCGTGCTTGTGTCGAGTCACAGTTGGCTTTGCCCACACCTATGGGAACGCCCCGGTTATCGATGATCCGCACGATGTCATCTTTCTCAAACTCCCCTTCGATGCGGGTGATTCCGATGGGAAGGATGCTGACTGCCTTGTCCGAGTTCAAAACTTCGGAGGCTTGTTCATTGATGTGTATCTCTCCTTTGGCGAAGCCTTCGCTGTGGGCTATCCATTTCTTGATACTCGACACCGGCTGTGGGGCGGGGATGAAACGGGTGCAAATGGTTTCTTCCGGATGTTCCGTCAGGTTGATGAGTATATTGTCACGTTTGCCGTTGGCAATGATTACGGTAATACCTTCGTCTGCCACTTTGCGGGCAATGTTGGTTTTAGTCAGCATACCACCCCTCCCAAAACTCGATTTGCTGGTCTGGATATAGTTTGTCAGGTCTTTCCCTTGCCCAATTTCCCGTATCACGGATGAAGCCGGATCGGCAGGAGAACCGTTGTATATGCCGTCAATATTGCTTAGGATGATAAGAGCCTGCGCATCCATCATTGAGGCGATGAGTCCCGATAATTCGTCGTTGTCCGTGAACATCAGTTCGGTGACGGAGATGGTATCGTTTTCGTTGACAATGGGGATGACTCCGTTCTCGAGCATTACCGTCATGCAATTTTTCTGGTTGAGGTAATGCCGGCGGGTACCGAAATTCTCTTTGGTGGTGAGTACCTGGCCTACGGCGATGCCGTGATCACGGAACAATTCGTAATATCGGTTGATGAGTTTGGCTTGTCCTACAGCAGAAAATAACTGGCGTTGGTCAACGCTGTCGAGTTTCCTGAGGGTGCGTATTTCACTTCGTCCTGAGGCGACAGCCCCCGAAGAGATAAGAATGATTTCCATTCCGGCTTTATGCAGGGCAGCTATCTGGTCGGTTAGGGCAGACATCCGAGTGACGTCCAGCGTTCCGTCTTGCCGGGTAAGTACGTTACTTCCCACCTTTACAGCTATTCGTGTAAACTCCTTTTTCATTATGCTAACGATTTGAAAGCACAAATATATGGATTTTTGTCGAAATGTAACCTAAGGGGTACATTAAATGAAAGGTCTTATCATCCGGCTGCCTAAAGAGAGGGATTAGGTGCCGGTAGTACATACCTCTCCCACGTGGGTATGCCTGACGGACATGTCTGCGTGGGAGGAGAAAAAATGTTGGGTGATTTATTCGTTCGCCTTTTCCCGGTTTCTCACTATTTCCATAGCCTGCTCGTAATCGTCTTCATTGACGAGGACGGCTATTTCCTGTCCGATGTAGTAAGGTGCCAGAGCCGCAAGGCCGCCTCCGTCTTTCAGAATGGATTCTATTCCATTGCTTTCAAGTAATCCTTTGGTAAACTCTGCTTCCCAAGGCGAACCGGTGAAGACTTCTACTAAGCGGGTGTCTTTATCTTCTTTCATAATGGTAGGGATATTATGTGGTTATCTCCTACAAATATAACAAAAAGAACCTGGATAATGTTGTTTTACATATAGATTATTCCAAAGATATCCGTTGTACCGTAATGTCTTGGTTGAGGAATGTTGAGGCCGATTCAATAAATTTATCTTCGGCTTCTGTGGTACAAAAGCTGCAACTGCCTCCCCGAGTGCATTTCCGGTCCATTTCGGGGTGCCTGTAGAGGTAATCTTTCAGGCTGGCGGCTACATATTCTCCCTGTGCAACCACTTTCATACTTTGGGGCACGAACTGTTGTATCTTGGGCAGCAGCAGCGGGTAGTGGGTACATCCCAAAATGATAGTGTCTATCTGTCCGTCTTTGGCAAGCAGGTTGTGGATGTATTTACGGATGAAAAAGTCGGTTCCCTCACCATTGGCTTCGTTGTTTTCGACCAGAGGTACCCACATTGGGCAAGCTTCTCCACTTACTTTTATGTCCGGAAAGAGTTTATGTATTTCGAGCGGATACGATTCCGATTTGATGGTGCCGGCTGTGGCCAGTACTCCGACATGGCGGGTTTGGGTTATGCTGCCGATGCACTCTACCGTTGGACGAATGACTCCCAGGACTCTTCGGCTGGGATCGATATCCGGAAGATTGTTCATTTGTATGGTTCTTAATGCCTTGGCCGAAGCTGTATTGCAGGCAAGTATCACTAAGTGGCAACCCATCTCAAACAGTTTGTTAACCGCCTGCAGGGTAAATTCATATACGATTTCAAAAGAACGGGTACCGTAAGGGGTACGGGCGTTGTCGCCCAGGTAGATATAGTCATAATCCGGAAGAGCCTCCCGGATTTTACTCAGGATGGTCAGTCCGCCATATCCGGAGTCGAATACTCCGATAGGACCGGGTTTCTGGGAAAGGGATTGTTTCATAACGGAGATGGGTTAAAATGTTACGAGCTACAAGTGACAAGTCGTAGCGTATTTTCCGCATAGTACTTGTAGCTTGTAGCTCGTAACTTTATAGCTTCCGACTCTTATTTAATGCCCAATTGGGTCTTTACTTTCGGAGTCAGGTTGATGCTCTGATTTTCGTTAACGTAAGGTATCGGAGTACGTGCCATGTCGAAAATGTAGATAACACCTTCTGCTGCGCCTACTGCTTTGATAGCATCGTCCAGCTTCTTGTATACCGGAGCCATCAGGTCGTTATTGGCTTTCTCCATATCCTGTTGCGCCTTAGCCTGGAATTGTTCTTGTCTCTGCATCATGTCTTCCAGCTCTTTTTGTCTTCTTTCTGCAATCACAGTAGGAAGAGAGTCTTTCTGCTGCATGAACTCCTGATATTTTTTGTTGAATTCTTCTTGAGTTCTCTGAAGGTCCTGTCCGAGTTGTTTGTTCAATGCCTGCAATTCAGATTGTGCTTTGGTGTATTCCGGCATAGCCGAAACAATTTCCATTGCATTGATGTGACCGAATTTAAGATTTTGTGCGAATACGCCCATCGGGAGTACCAGCATCATTAAAAGTGCAATTTTTTTAAGCATAGTTCTATTATTTATTTGAATGATTACTTTTTAGTTATCGGCTGCAAATGTATGAAATTAATTTGAATATCCTAATTTCGCCAGCACTTCATTGCTCACATCAATGCGCGGAGTGGCAAAAATAATGCTCGAAGCTGAGGCTCTGTCCACTACTACAGCGTAGCCGTTTTCTTCGGCTACTACTTTTACTGCATTGTATATTTCATCCTGAATGGGCTTCATCAGTTCTTCTCTCTTCTTAAAAAGCTCGCCTTCGGGACCAAAGTACTTCCGTTTCAACTCTGAGGCAGCCTTTTCTTTTTCTACGATGGCATCTTCTTTTTGAGTTTTCTGCGCAGCCGTCAGCTTTGCAGATGCAGCTTGATATTCTTTAAACATGGTTTGTGCTTCCTTTGCCAATACTTCGACTTCACCCTGCCATTGTTTGGTGGCTTGGTTCAATTGTTCGTTGGCACGTTCGTAAGCCGGAATGTTCTTCAGGATATACTCCATATCGATCAGAGCAAACTTTTGTGCTTGAGCTGTCATACCTACGGCAAACAGCAAGATGATAAATAGAACAGACTTTTTCATAACGCTTAGTTTTTAATGAAACAATTAGAATTCCTGACCCAATACGAAGTGGAATCTGCTTCCGCCTGCGCTCTTGTCGCCAAGTACTTTGTCGAAACCGTATGCCCAGTCGATACCCATCATACCGATCATCGGGAGGAAGATGCGGACACCTACACCGGCCGAACGTTTCAGGTCGAACGGATTGAAGTTCTTCACATCATGCCATGCATTACCGGCTTCCAGGAATGTTAACGCATAAATATTGGTACTTGTTTCCAGCATCAGCGGATATCTTAATTCAAATCCGATACGAGTGTAGGCATATCCTTCCTGTCCACGGTACGGAGTTAACGAACTGTTTTCGTAACCACGAAGGGCGACACTCTCGGTTGCATAGCTTGAATATCCGGTCATACCGTCACCACCGACGTCAAATGTACCGAACGGAGATTTCTTATATTTGTTGTAGTGGCCCAATATACCGAATTCCACACGTGTCATCAGCACCGGAGTCTTTTTCACGGTTGTCGGGTTCAGCAACGGAATATATGTTTTTGCTTTGAACTTCCACTTATGGTATTCTACCCATTTGTGCATTTTGTTCATATCGTTCTGGTTGTACTCGTTATATTTACTGTAGTCTACTCCGTCGAACAGTGAGTAAGGCGGTGTGAACTGTACAGACAGAGAGAAGTCTGAACCACTACGCGGATAAATCGGGTTATCATAAGAAGCACGTGCCAATGTCAAGCCGATGCTTAAGTCGTTACATTTACCGTTAGTTACCGGGAAGTACTGCCAGTCTTTCAAGATATATCTTTGATAAGAAAGCTCGGCTGAAAGCTGGAAGTAGTCATCCGGCCAGTTCAAGCGTTTTCCCCAACCTGCTGACAGACCCCACATTTTGATTGACTTGTCAGGGTCATAATAGTTTTCGTAGTTGTTATAGTTACCATAATTGTACATACCGTAACCGCCTAAGCCGCTGTAATAACTGTTGTAGTAATTGTTATAGTAGCTTGAGTTATAGTAACGGCTGCTGATATCAGTCTGAACTGAGAAGAATGCCGACAGGGAGAATGAATTCGGACGTTTACCTCCGAACCAGGGATCAAAGAACGAAATGCTATACTGCTGATAGTATTGTGCATTGGTCTGTCCGCTGATGGTCAGTGTCTGTCCGTCACCCTGAGGCAGGATACCACGATAGTTTTCTCCCGGGTGCAATAGGTTTGCCAAAGAGAAGTTCGTAAATTTCAAACTTAATTTACCGATAACACCCGTCTGTCCCCAACCGGCAGAGAACTCTACCTGGTCATTTGCTTTGGATACCAGATCATAGGCAATATCTACCGTTCCGTTCACTTGGTCCGGCTGAATATCCGGTTTGATGTTTTCCGGGTCAAAGTGTCCCATTTGTTGGATCTCACGCATAGAACGCATCAGGTCCTCACGGCTGAACAACTCGCCCGGGCGGGTACGGAGTTCACGGCGAACAACGTTTTCGTACAAACGGTCATTACCATTGATCTTGATCTTATTGATGCTGGCTTGCCGGCCTTCGTAGATTCTCATCTCCAAGTCGATAGAGTCGTTGTCGATATTCACTTCTACCGGATCTAACGTGTAGAACAGATAACCATTGTTGTAATAGAGGTTACCGATAGCGTCTTCATCGGTTGACAAACGTTCATTCAGCAATTTCTGGTTGTATACATCTCCTTTCTTCATGCGGAGCATAAAGTTCAGTTGTTCTGAGGGATAAAGAGTGTTACCCACCCATGTTACGTTGCGAAGGTAGTATTTATCGCCTTCCTCCAATTCAATGTATACATCTACCGTTTTATCGTCAAATTTGGATACGCTGTCTTTCACGATACGTGCATCGCGATAACCCAGTTCGTTGTACTTATCAATAATCAGTTGCTTGTCCTCTTCATACTTCTCATTAACAAACTTCTTGGTGCGGAACAAGTTCAGCAGTTTTCCCTTTTCGTTTGTTTTCTTCATCACACGTTTCAGCTTCGATGTTTTGATAGCATGGTTACCGGCAAAAGTAATGGCATGGACTTTTACCTTTTCTTTCTTATCGATATCTATGTCGACCAATACTTGATTTTCATTTGCAGGATCATCTCTTTGAGTGATGGTTATTTCTGCATTCTTAAATCCTTTATCGTCGAAATAGCGTTTACTTAAAACCTTTGCACGGTCCACCAGATTAGGAGTGATCTGACTGCCTTTTATCATACCCAGTTTGGTCTGTAGGTCTTCACGCTCCGACTTTTTCACACCGTGATAGCGTATGTCTGAAATGCGCGGACGTTGAGTCAGACTGATCTTCAGCCAGATTTTATTGCCTTCTATCTTTTCGGCTGTGATTGACACGTTGGAGAACAGACCGTGACGCCAGTAGCGTTTGATTGCCCCCGTGATCTCATCACCCGGTACGGTAATAGTTTGTCCTACAGAAAGTCCGGACAGTCCGATAAGAACATAATCTTCGTAGTTCTTGACACCTTCGACCTTGATGTCGGCTATTTCATATTTTTTCGGTGTCCCGGAATACATGATAACGGGTTTTGATTCGTCAGTGTTAGCATCTTGTGCTACGCCCGGCAATGCAAAGCAAAACAGGCTGATAAACGTTACGAATATGAAGGAAATACGATAATGCATTTATGTTATAATTAAGTTTTGAGTTAACTGATTTGTTCGCTGGTCTTTCCGAATCTGCGTTCGCGTCTCTGGTAGTCACAGATAGCTTTGTGCAATTCTTCTTCCTTAAAGTCTGGCCAGAAGGTTTCACAAAAATAAAGCTCCGAATAAGCACATTGCCAAAGTAGATAGTTGCTTAAACGAATCTCTCCGCCTGTACGGATTAAGAGGTCCGGATCGGGCATGAAATTGGTTGTCAGATGCGTCTGGATGCTTTCCGAAGTAATTTCTTCAGGAGTCATTTCTCCTTTCTGAACCAATGTGGCAATCTGCCGTGCGGCCTCGGTTATTTCCCATCTGGCAGAATAACTGAGAGCAAGTACCAGACACATTCCTGTGTTTTTGGAAGTACGTTCGACACAGGCATTCAAGCGCTTCCGTACATTTTCGGGTAGTTTGTTGATGTCTCCGATGATACGGAAACTTATATTGTTTTTCATAAATGTTTCCTCTTCGATAGAGTCGAATAGGAGGCTCATCAATGCAGCGACTTCGTCCGATGGCCGGTTCCAGTTTTCGGTTGAAAAGGTATATAAGGTAAGGAATTTGACTCCTAACCTGGCTGCCTCTTCAGTGATGATATGCACAGTTTCGGCTCCGGCCTGATGTCCAAAACTACGTTCGCGTCCGCGTTGTTTGGCCCATCGTCCGTTACCGTCCATGATAATGGCTACATGCTTAGGTATCCGGTTTAAATCTATTTGTTCTTTATAGGACATTTCTTTAATTATTTGTTCTGTCTGGCAAAACCAAATTTATTAAGTCGTCCACGCCATACTTCGTTGGCATCGCCGTTACTCCATATTACCCAGATAAAGTTATCTTTGTCCACTACAGTAGAGTAGTTGTTCCCTCTGTCTTTGAATTCAGTCGGTAAGAAGATTTTCTTATCGGCTTTATACCAGGCAAGTCCTGCTTCCGATGTGTAGATCGTTTCGAACTTTCCTCCGAATGCCCAGAAAGCGTTGCCATAATAGAAGAAAGACGGTTTGTCGAGCTTCGGACAATAGGCAGTGGTCGATGACGTTTTTAAAGGAATCCAAAGTAAACCGTCCTGTGAACTCCAGGCCACCGAAGTTGTATCGCTTGCATTGCGATTATTGCCCATTACGGCTATCGTCTGTATTCCTGTAGCATTGAGATAAGAAGTTGCTGACAAATTATCCAGCGGGAAGTCAGATCCGACTTCTTCTGGACTGATATTCCATGTGGTTGCTTCAGAATTGCTTATCGCAAATGTAGATTGACTACCATTATTAATAATACCGGCAATTCCGGAGATATCCAGCAGATTGCCCTCATTCTTGGGGAAAGGGGCGATCAGCATCTCTACTTTACCGTTTTTATTCAAATCGGTTGCAAGACTCCATGATGCCCCATCTGAAGAAACATATACTTTCTCACCGTTTGTGGCATACAATTTTTCACCAAAAGCAATGAGGGAAGAGAGTTTTATGTTTTCCGGAAGACCGGTAACAGATACCTGTGTCCAACTTCTTCCTTTGTTGATTACGTCTCCTGATGATTTGTAGGCAGTAGTGTTTGATGTATACACAAGAATGTCTTCACCCAGAATTACGGACTTCTGATACCCACTGTAGTTAGCAAAGTTATCTGTCATTTTAGTCCAGTTCATGGAGTCCGGATCCTGTCGGTGTACGCGCACTGAAATGGTGTACTCTTTGGTATATTGCATATCCGCGGCCCATACCTTTATTCTCATGGGCTTTTCCATAGTGCCCCTGAGGTCTATAGAGTCGGAGTAATTAAACAAGGTGTCCTGACCCTCTGCGTTTTTAGCCGTGACTATTCCAGACGCTGTGGTTAGTTTTATAAGAATACGGTCAATAATTGTATCGGAGCCCACAGGCAGTGAATCCTGGTTATAAATAAGTCCAACTCCGTCAGGCCCAAATTGATCTATTGTAAATTTATAGTTTACCCCATGTACGGTATCAAGTGCAAATGCATGTATGGTAGCATCCGGGCTGTATTCAATTTCTTCAGTGTCAAGGCACGAAGTAACGGCAAACGATACAAGGAAGAAACTTACAATTACTGATAAAAACTTTATTCTCATTTGAAAGATTGTGTTTATTTACAAGTTGCAAAAATAGGAACATTTTTCTCTATATTGAACATTGAAGGGAAGTTTTATATAAAATTATAGATAATCTGCTCGATTTTGTCGATATAAAACTCCCTGAATGCTGCGAATTTAAGTATTTCTCTTTAAGTAATGCCTGAAGGTTGTAGCGAAATGTTTTTCTTCTGAATAACTAATTTTATCGCTTATTTCAGGTGCTTTAACACCGGAATAAAGCCGTTTGTCGCTTCTTTCTATAATAATTTCATCCCATATTCCGGAGCAGATAAATGATTCCAGCAATATCTTGCCTCCTTCGACCATCAAGGATTGTAGATTACGCTGATAGAGGGTTGCCAGTATTTGTGGCAGAATATCTGTTTGATAGTCCAAGGGGATATATTCCAGATTCTTTTTACCGGGGCGGTGGCATTCCGTAAAAATGAGTGTAGGCACGCTACCATCCAAAAGGTGTGAAGTCTGAGGAAGCGAATGATTACGGTCCAGAGCTATGCGTACCGGGTTATGCCCGTACCAGTGACGTACAGTTAATGCCGGATCGTCTAATAATGCTGTTCGGGTACCTACCATGATAGCATCCGATTCTGCTCTTTTTTTATGTACCAACATGGAAGTGAGGGGAGTGGATAATAGCACAGGATGTCCTTCTGTACGCTCTAAGTCGATGAAGCCATCATCCGATTCTGCCCATTTTAAAACAATATAAGGGCGATGAAGGGTGTGGAAGGTGATGAATTTCTGTATAAGTTCGCGGCACTCCTTTTCCAGGACTCCCACTATGACCTCACGTCCGGCATTCCGTAATTTTTGGATGCCTTTACCCGCAACTTTGGAAAATGGGTCCTGGCAACCGATTACGATTTTGGGAATTTGCTTTTCTATGATTAGGTCAGCACAGGGAGGTGTCTTTCCATGATGGGAACAAGGCTCAAGGCTTACGTATATAGTACTGCGTTTCAGTAAAGAGGGGTCTTTAACAGAACGGATAGCGTTGACTTCGGCATGGGCTTCTCCACAACGGACATGATAACCTTCGCCGATGATTTGTTCATCACATACGATGACGGCCCCCACCATTGGGTTGGGAGATACGTTGCAAAGACCGTTTCTTGCCAATTGGATGCAACGTCTCATGTATTTTTCTTCTTCCATCTTTTAGGCTTATAGCTATATTATTTGTATTTTTGCAAAAAGAAGTTACGAAAAGAGTGTAATTTATTGAAAATGAGCGTAGGTTAATTGCTCTTG